>NNBT01001912.1_pt1 | contig 124537 bp, 107 predicted proteins | sample 1173831 | NCBI WGS metagenome assembly NNBT01 (sample SAMN07173936, study PRJNA388173) | plant metagenome | isolation source: symbiotic tissue sample KVJ10 | place: Norway: Troms, Kvaloya island | reverse complement strand
GCCTGGGCGGCGGGTGCTCGGCGGCCTGACGCCCGACCGCATCTGCCATGCCGGCGTCGGCTTCGTGCCGGAGGACCGGCGCATCTTTCCGGGATTGACCGTCGAGGAGAACCTCGCGCTCGGGCTGCTGCAGGTGAAGGGCCGCTCCTCCCGCGACGAGAAGCGCGCTGTCGAGGGGATCTACGATCGGTTCCACAGGCTCGGCGAGCGCCGGCACCAGCTCGGCACGACCTTGTCGGGCGGCGAGCAGCAGATGCTCGCCATGGCCCGCGTCATGGTCGGCAAGCCGCGCCTTGTACTCATCGACGAGCCCAGCGAAGGCCTCGCGCCGATGATCGTCGCGGAGATCTTCGCGATCGTGCGGGAGTTGCGCGAGCAGGGCGCGATCATCCTGCTCGTCGAGCAGAACATCCACGAGGCGCTCTCGGTGGCCGACCGCTTCCATGTCGTCGAGCGCGGCCAGATCGTCTTCAGCGGCGAGGCCGAGAACGCGGTCGATCGCGAACGCCTGCTGAAGCTGATCGCCGTCTGAACCCCGATGCCGAGGCGTTTCATCCTGGGAGGCTGGCTCCACTATCGGGTGTTCGGCCAACTTGGGACCGGAGCGCCGCCGATCATTCTGCTGCATCACGGCTTCGGTCACGCCGATGGCTGGGAGCGCTTTCCGCAGGCGCTCCGGCAGGCGACGGGACGGCCCGTGCTGGCCTATTCGCGCGCTGGCTGCGGCCGCTCGGAGCCCGGTCGGGCGGCGAAGGGCGTCGATTATCTGGAGCGCGAGGCCTGCGAGACGCTGCCGGCGTTGATGGCTTCGCTGGGGCTCGAACGGGCCTGTCTCTATGGGCATAGCGACGGAGCGACGATCGCCCTGATCGCGGCCGCTCGCCGGCCCGATCTGATCGAGGCCGTCATTGCCGAAGCGCCTCATGTCTGTGCGGAACCGCGGACTCTCGAGGGCGCGCGCGCCCTGACGCAGCGTTTCGAGGCCGACCCCGCCTTTCGCCGCAAGCTCGCCCGAAGCCATGACGATCCGCATGGCGCCTTCCGGGCCTGGAGCGACATCTGGCTCTCGCCGGCCTTCGCGGACTGGACGATCGCGCCGTTGCTGTCGGCGATCCGCGCGCCGCTCCTGCTGCTGCAGGGCGACGCCGATCCCTTCGGCAGCGAGTTGCACGTCAGGCTGGCGCATGATGCGGCGACAGGCCCGGTGACGACATATCTCCTGGCCGGCTGCGGGCATGCGCCTCACCGGGCAGAGCCCCGCATTCCCGGCTGGGTCGCGGCGCTGCTGGAGCGGCAGAAGGACCAGGCCGGCAAGCACTGGCTGGTCGAGCCCGGCGTCACCGAAGCGCCAGCGACGACGGTCAGTTGGACGTGATGCCGGCTTCCTTGATGATGCTCGACCATTTCGCGAGCTCGGCCCCGACGAAGGCCTTGAACTCGACCTGCGACGAGCTGGAGGGCTCCACCCCGATCTCGATGAGCCTCTTCTGGACTGCGGCGTCCGCCACCGCCGACCGGACCTCTTTGCTCAGCCTGTCCAGCACGGCCGCCGGCGTTCCCTTGGGTGCGGCCAGCCCGAACCAAGCATAGGATTCGTAGTTGGCGACGCCCGCCTCGGCCATGGTCGGCACGTCCGGCAGGGCCTTGCTGCGCGTCCTGGTGGTGACCGCCAGCGGCCTGACCTGACCGGCCTGCAGTTGCGCGACGACGTTGGGGATGAGCTGGAAGCTCACCGGCACGTCGCCGGAGACGAGATCCAGCGCGATCTGACTGCCCGAGCGATAGGGCACATGCACCATCTTCGTCCCGGCAACGATGTCGAAATAGGCCGCCGCCAGATGTTGCGACGAGCCCAGGCCGACCGAGGAATAGCTGATCGCGCCGGGCTGCTTCTTCACATGCGCGATGAACTCCTGCACGTTCGCCACCGGCACCTTGGCCGGGTTGACGACGAGCACGTTGACCAGCGTCGCCACCGGCGAGATCAGCTCGAAATCCTTTTCGGGGTCGTAGGGGACGCCGCCGAGCGACGGATTGATCACAAACGGGCCCGGCGCGGCGAAGATCAGCGTGTAGCCGTCCGGCTCCGCCTTGGCGACGGCCTGGGTCCCGATGTTTCCGCCCGCCCCGGCCCGGTTCTCGACGAGGACGCGCTGGCCGAGCTGTTCGCCCAGCTTGTCTGCGACGATGCGCGCGATCGTGTCGCTGGCGCTGCCGGGGCCAAAAGGCATCACGAGCTTGATAGGCCGGTCGGGGTAGCTTTGTGCCCCCGCGCCGGACGCCAGCCCGAGCCAACAGGCTCCGAGCAGTCCAATGAGAATTCGAACCGATCTTTGCGCCATCCAAACCTCCCAGGAGATGGCCAGCCTCGAGCCGCACCTTGGGCATCAGACTAGGGATGGTGACGCCGCGGCGGAAATAGGATCGGCTGATAGGCGTATCAGAGCCCGTATACAGGCCGCCTCGGCAAGCATCTCTGAATTGCGGCGAAGAACGACGGTGGTCGCGTCCGTCCGTGTGGCGGCGAGCTTCGAGCCCGCTCCTGGACAGAATTGGCGTCCTCCTGATTGCAGCGATCCGTTGCGTCTCGCTCAATTGGAAAACACGACAGCCCCTACCCTATTGGCATCTGATTTTTACAGTCCACATTCATCTAGAAGACTGATAATGCTTACCTTTGGAGCAGACTACGAATCTGAGGGTCAGAGGTTCGAATCCTTTCGGGCGCGCCACTTCCGCTTTCCTCTCCGCATGGATCGATGAAACGGCTCCGTCGCACGGATAAAGCCCGGCGATGGTTTCATCGCTGCGAACGCCCCCCAGCACGGCGCAAATGATCCCTTGGATCGAGAACGGCCGCCGCTTCGCGCGGCGGATCGTTTGACGACCCGTTCTGCCGGTGTCGTCTCTGGCCCCGGCGTTCGCGGGCGCGGTCCTTCGCTACCGTCTGATCTGCGCTCCTGAATGGCTGCGGTGGCTCAGGCATCCTCCCGTGCCCGAAGTCCCTGAAGGGGCGGAAGGGCACTGACGGCAGAAGGCCAGGGTGGAACCTCCATCTGATGCGTCCTCGCGGAGGCGGTGGGGCGGTCCGGGTCGGGCAGGCTTCCGGGGGAAAAGCCCCGGGCTGGCGCAAGCCTCGCGAGGCCGCAACGCCGGCAAAAAGCAGACCCAGAGCAATATCCGCGGTCTTGGCAGCGTCTGGCGCTATGTTACCGTGTGTTTAGAGCGGATCCAAAAGCCGCCACCGGCTTCGCCGTCAGAACCTTCGGCGCGGCCAGCACGCAGGGAGGACTATGATGCGCAAGACGCTTGCGGCCGCCGTCGCGGCCTGTTTCGTCGCGGCTTCACCGGCCGCGCATGCCCAGGAAAAACTCAAGATCGGTGTGATGGCGACGTTGTCGGGCGCATTGACGTCCGGCGGCGAGGATGGCGTCCGCGGCGTCCAGATCGCCGCCAAGGAACTCGGCAACAAGCTCGCCGGGCGCGAATTCGAATTCATCATCACAGCCACCGACGCCAGCCCGGATTCCGCGCTGCGCGCCGCGCGCAAGCTCGTCGAGCAGGACAAGGTGCAGCTCATCATCGGGCCGCTATCGGGGTCCGAAGGCATCGCCATGCGCGACTACAGCAAGACGGTGCCCAACCTCGTCATGATCAACGGCTCCTCGGGCGCGCTCGAGACGACCTTCGTCAATCCCTCGCCGAATTTCTTCCGCTTCAACAGCGACGGCGCGATGTGGATGGCCGGTCTCGGCGAATACGTGCTGAAGGACAAGGGCTTCAAGAAGATCTCGGTGATCGCGGAAGACTACTCCTTCCCCTACACGCAGGTGTTCGGCTTCGCGCTCGGCTATTGCCGCGCCGGTGGCGAGATCACGCAGCGCCAGTGGGTGCCGCTCGGGACCAAGGATTTCGGCTCGGTGATCGCCAACATCCCCGACGATGTCGATGCCGTCTTTCTCGGGCTCGGCGGCGGCGACGCGGTCAACTTCCTGAACCAGTACAGCCAGACCGGCGGCAAGGCCAAGTTCATCGGCGGCTCGATCATGGTCGACCAGACGGTGCTGTCGTCGAAGGGCGCAGCCAAGCGCCTGCTCGTTGGCACGCCGTCCTCGGGCGGCGTCGCCGACGCCTGGGACGATCCGCGCTGGAAGGCCTGGGTCAAGACCTACCAGGAGGCCTTCCCGGCCGACAAGCGCTTCGCCAGCCCCTCGCTCTTCGCCACCAATTATTACAACGCCGTCAAGGCGCTCGCGATCGCGATGGACAAGGTCAAGGGCGACCTCTCGGACGGCGGGGCCAAGCTGCGGGCCGAACTCGCCAAGGTCGAACTCGACGCGCCCAACGGCAAGATCAAGCTCGACGACAACCGCCAGGCGATCGCCACGACCTTCATCACCGAGGTGGCGGAACTGCCCAATGGCGACTTGACCAACAAGTTCGTGCGCGCCGTTCCCGACGTCACCCAGACGCTGGGCCTCTCGCTCGAGGCGTTCAAGGCCGTGGGGCTGCCGTCCCGGACCAATCCGGAATGCAAGAAGTAGGCGCCTGATCCCACGACGAAGGGGGCAATCCACGCCCCCTTCGCTCCTGTCATGTTCCGATCCCCTGCGCCCGCGAACCGCGTGCGCCGCGCAGGGCCGGTAGCTTGCCTGAAGAGGGCCCAGCTTTCCGCGTCGGACCTGTTTTCGCGAGGCATCATGAGTCGCGCAGTTGCGGTCTGTCACGGTCCCTTCGGCCGGGTCGCTATCTACGATCTCGACCGCCCGCTGGTGCTGCACGCCCACCGCGAGGCGCATCTGATCTTCTTCCTGGAAGGTTCGCGCGGGCTCGTCACCGTCAATGGCCACACGACGCTGGTCGACCCCTTTATGGGTGTCGCGATCAATCCCTGGGAGCCGCACAACTTCCAACCCTTGCAGCCCGGTGCGCTCGGCCTCTTCCTCGTCGTCTATCTGAAACCGGAATGGCTGGCCGCCCAGACCATGACCGCGCCGGGTGCCCTCGCGTTTCCCGCATCCGAACTCGTCGTCACCCGCGAACTCGCCGCATGGCGCGACGAAGCGGTCGAGATGCTGCTGTCGGCCCATCGCGATCTGAACCTCGCGCCGGTCCTGATGGCGCTGGCGCAAGCCTCAAGCGAGCCGATCGGGCAGGACCTCGCTTCGGCGCTGATCCACATCGCCCCCGAGAGCGCGATCGACCGGCGCGTGCTGCGCGCCCGCCGCCTGATCGAGGCGCAGCCGACCTATGAGGGTGCGCTGGAGCGCGTCGCCCGCGAAGCCGGGCTGTCGCGGGCGCATTTCTTCAAGCTTTTCCGCGAGCAGGTCGGCGTAACCCCGACGGTCTTCGCCAACACCGTCCGGCTCGACGCCGCGCTGGATCGTCTGGTCGCCTCGCGCGATCCCGTAACGCGGATCAGCCAGGTGCTCGGCTTTTCCTGCCAGAGCGTGTTCACCCGATTCTTCACCGCCCATATGGGCATGGCGCCTCGCGATTATCGCCGTGTGCTGCGCCAGGTCGGCCCGACCCTGTTGCAGGCCCGCCATGTCTGATTTCGTGGCCCGCCGCCCGATCTGGTCTTTGATCATCATCCTGGCGGTGGCGATCCTGGTCTGGCTGGTCTTGTCGATCTGGACGCCGGGCATGGAGACCAGCTTCGGGCGCAAGCGGGTGTTTCTCAGCGCGCTGTTCAACGGGATCACGCTGGGCGCGCTGTATTTCCTCGTCGCCAGCGGCTTCACGCTGATCTTCGGGCTGATGCGCAACGTCAACCTGGCGCATGGCTCGCTGTATCTGTTCGGCGGCTATGTCGGTTACAGCGTCGGCGAATGGACCGGCTCCTGGCTGGTGGCGCTGCTGGTTTCGTTCCTCGTCGTCGCGATCGTCGGCATCCTGATGCAGGTGCTGCTGTTTCGCTGGATGGAGGGGCAGGACCTCCGCCAGACGCTTGTCACCATCGGCCTCTCGATCATCTTCGCCGACCTGCTGCTATGGGGCTATGGCGGCGACACCTTCCAGGTGACGGCGCCGGACTGGCTGTCGGGCCCCGTCACACTGCCATTCGCGGTCGCGCTTCGCAGCAATGGCGAGGCGGTGATGATGACCTATCCGCTGGTGCGCATCGCCATCCTGATCGGTGCCATCGTCGTCGGTGTCCTGATGTGGCTGGCGTTGAACCGAACGCGCGTCGGCATGCTGGTGCGCGCCGGCGTCGACGATCGCGACATGCTCTCGGCGACCGGCGTGCGGGTGCAGCTGATCTTCGTCATGGTCTTCGCGTTCGGGGCGGGGCTGGCCGGCCTCGCCGGCGTCGTCGGCGGCACCTTCCAGTCGCTGCAGCCGGGCGAGGATACACGCATCCTGCTGTCCTCGCTCGTCGTCGTCATCGTCGGCGGCATGGGCTCGATCCCCGGAGCAGCGGTCGGGGCGCTGATCGTCGGCCTCGCCGAGCAGTTCGGCTCGGTCTACATGCCGACCTACGCCGTGATGCTGACCTTCCTGATCATGGTCGCGGTGCTGGCGATCAGGCCCGAAGGCCTGGCGGCGAGGCGCTGACGATGGCCATCGCCGACCTCGATCTGGAGCAGCGCGCCCGTCCCCAGGAGGGCTTCGGGGACTGGGTTGCCCGGCGGGGCACCGCCTTCTGGATCGTGGCCGCCTTGTTGCTCGCCATGCCCGCCATCGCCAGCCCGTTCTGGCTCGTCCAGATCATCGCCTATGCGATGATCCTGGGCATGGTCGCGCTCAGCCTGATGTTCCTGGCCGGCTATGGCGGCATCGTCAGCCTGATCCAGATGACGGTGGCGGGCTTTGCCGGCTATCTCGTGGCGATCCTCGGCGGCAGCGCCATCACCCAGATCAGCCTGAACTGGCCGTGGTGGACGGCGGTGCCGGTCGCGGTCCTGGTCGCGACGCTGTTCGGCACGCTGAGCGGAGCCCTCTCGGTGCGGACCGAGGGCATCTACACGATCATGATCACGCTCGCGATCGCCTCGGCCTTCTACTACCTGACGCTGCAGAACTACACGATCTTCAACGGGTTCAGCGGCTTCAACGGCATCCTGCCGCCGGTCTTCCTCGGCATCGACTGGGGCCAGAGCCTGCCCTTTTATTACCTGACGCTGGCCTGTGCAGCGCTGGCCTATGGCGCGGTGATCTATGTCTCGCGCGCTCCGTTCGGGCTCGCGCTCCAGGGCACGCGCGACAATCCGCGCCGTATGTCGGCGCTAGGCTTCGACGTCATGGCCCACCGCATCGCGGCCTATACCTTCGCCTCGCTGATCGCCGCTTCCGCCGGCGTTCTTCTGGTCTGGTACCAGCGCCAGATCTCCCCCGGCACGGCCGGCGTCGGGCCCGTCGTCGACATGCTGATCATCGCGGTCGTCGGAGGCCTGAGCCGCCCGATCGGTCCCTTTATCGGCGCGTTGGTCTATGTGCTGCTGCGCACCTTCTCCCTAGACGTGCTCGAGGGCGTCGGTCTCGACGGCCGGCGCTACCAGCTTCTGATCGGGCTCGGCTTCCTCGTCATCGTGCTGTTCTCGCCGGACGGGCTGATCGGCATCTGGCAGCGGCTGCGGGAGCGCTATCGTCGCGGCGACGACGCCCGCAAAACCCGGATGGGCTCTGGCGGAGGCGCTTCATGAGCGCCATCGCGACCCGCGAACGGCTGACGGCGGCAGGTTCCGCCAATGCGCTGGAGCTGCGGGGCGTCTCGCGCCTGTTCGGCGCGCTGGCGGCGCTGACCGACATCACGCTTTCGGTCAAACCGGGCGAGCGGCGGGCCGTGCTCGGCTCGAACGGCGCCGGCAAGACGACGCTGTTCAACTGCATCACGGGTGATTTCGCGCCGAGCTCGGGCGTCATCCGCTTCTTCGGCGAGGACGTCACCGCCTTCCCGCCGCAAGAGCGTATCCGGCGTGGCCTGCGCCGCACCTATCAGATCTCGTCGCTCTTCGCCGGGCTGTCGGTGATCGACAATGTCTATCTCGCCTGCCGCGGCGTCTCGCGGAACCGCTTCTCGCTGCTGCGCCCAGGACGGGACGATGCGCTGGTTCAGGCCGCCGAAACCCTGGTCGAGGCCGTCCACCTGTCGCCCGTCAAGGACCGCCTCGTCGGCGAACTCGCCTATGGCCAGCAGCGCCAGCTCGAGATCGCGCTCGCTTTGTCGGGCGCGCCGCGTTTCATCCTGTTCGACGAGCCGGCGGCGGGGCTGTCGCCGACCGAGCGGCGCGACCTCGTCCATATCCTGACCTCGCTGCCCAGCCATATCGGCTACATCATCATCGAGCACGACATGGATGTGGCGCTGCGCGTTGTCGAGAGCGTGACGATGATGCACAACGGCCGCATCTTCAAGGAAGGCGCCCCGCAGGAGATCGAGACCGACCCGGAAGTCCAGGAGCTCTATCTCGGCGGCGGTCATGTCGGCGGAGGCGCTCATGGCTGAGCGCCTGAAGGCCCCTCCCAGCGTTGGCGTACCGATCCTGCAGATTGCGGGGCTCAACGTCTTCTATGGCCGCTCCCATGCGCTGCAGGGCGTCGACCTCACGCTCCAGAGCGGCGTGCTGTCGGTCGTCGGTCGCAATGGCATGGGCAAGACCACCATGTGCAAGGCGATCATGGGGCTGGTGCCGATCAGCTCCGGCTCGATCCGCTTTTTCGGCGAGGAAATCGCGGGGCGCAGCCCGGCCGAGATCGCGCGGCTCGGCATCGGCTATGTCCCGCAGGGGCGCCGGCTCTGGCGCTCACTCACCGTCGACGAGCATCTGCGGCTGATGCAGCGCGGCAAGCGCGGCGCCTGGACACCAGAGCGGATCTACGAGGCTTTCCCGCGGCTGGCGGAGCGCCGCAACAATGGCGGCGCGCAGCTTTCGGGCGGCGAGCAGCAGATGCTCGCGATCAGCCGCGCGCTGCTGATGAACCCGCGCCTGCTGATCATGGACGAGCCGACGGAGGGGCTCGCGCCGGTCATCGTCGCCCATGTCGAGGAGATGCTGGTTAGGCTCGCCGAGCAGGGCGATGTCGCGATCCTCGTGATCGAACAGAACATCGGCGTCGCGACCGAGATGTCGGACCCCGTCGCCATTATGGTCAATGGCCGGATCAACCGCATCATCGCATCAGTGACGCTGGCGGGCGACCGCGACCTGCAGCAGCGCCTGCTCGGCGTCGGCCGGCACAGCCATGACGAAACTGACGGCGCACCCGACACCGCCGAGGCGCCCGAGGGCGGGACGGCCCGCGCGCCTGCCGCGCCGAGCGGCCCGATGCGGGTCTACAACGCCAATCCGGTCATCCCGACGCGGTGGTCGCAGCCGGTTCCGGCGGCGCGGATCGAGGCGCAGGCGCGGACGATCTCGCGTCCGACGCTGGTGACGCGCGACGGCCAGGCCGTCGCGGATGGCCGGCGCCATGCGCCCTCGGGCAGCGGCGCGCCGCATGTGATCGTCGTCGGCACGCTCGACACCAAGGGCGAGGAGCTGCGCTTCATCCGCGATCTCGTTCAGGCGGAAGGCGTGCGGGCACGCCTCGTCGACATCTCGACCTCGGGCCGCAGCGCCGGTGGCGACGTTACGCCCCAGGAGATCGCGCTCGCTCATCCGCGTGGCTCGGCTGGCATCGCTTGGGGCGACCGCGGGGCGGCCGTGGCGGCGATGACGCAAGCCTTCAAGGCCTGGCTGCCGCGCCAGCAGGGCGTTCTCGGCGTGATCTCGGCCGGCGGCTCGGGGGCGACCGCGATGGTGACGCCGGCGATGCAGGACCTGCCGATCGGCCTGCCCAAGGTGATGATCTCGACCATGGCGTCGGGCGATGTCGCGGCTTATGTCGGCGCCGCCGACATCATCATGATGCATGCCGTCACCGATGTGCAGGGGCTGAACCGCGTCTCGCGGCTGGTGCTCGGAAACGGGGCGCGGGCGATGGCCGCCATGGCGAAGGCCAGGCTCGCCGAGCTGACCAGGCCCGCGACGACGCGGCGCGCCGAGCCCGAGAAGCCGCTCGTCGGCCTCACCATGTTCGGCGTGACGACGCCCTGCGTACAGCAGGTCTCGCGGCTGCTGGAGGCGGAGTGGGAGCCGCTCGTCTTCCATGCCACCGGCACGGGCGGGCGGGCGCTGGAGAAGCTCGTCGACTCCGGGCTGGTCGGCGCCGTCATCGACGTCTCCACCACCGAGATCTGCGACATGATGATGGGCGGCTTCCTGCCGGCGACGGAGGACCGCTTCGGGGCGATCATCCGCACGCGCATCCCCTATGTCGGCTCGGTCGGCGCGCTCGACATGGTCAATTTCTTCGCGCCCGAGACGGTGCCGGAGCGCTATCGCAGCCGCAATCTCTATCCGCACAATCCGCAGATCACGCTGATGCGGACGACTGCGGACGAGAATGCGCGGATGGGGCGCTGGATCGGCGAGCGGCTGAACCTGATGGAGGGGCCGGTGCGCTTCCTCCTGCCCGAGCGCGGCGTCTCGGCGCTCGACGCACCCGGCCAGCCCTTCCACGATCCGGCGGCGGATGCGGCGCTGTTCCAGGCGCTGGAGCAGACCGTGCGCCAGACGCCGACGCGGCAGCTGATCCGCAGCCCGCACCACATCAACGACCCAGCCTTCGCCGCCGCCCTCGTGCAGCAGTTCCGCCCGCTGCATGCCGGGCGACGGCGCGAGCGGGCGAAGGCGGGAGGAGCATGATGGCGAGCTTCGACAAGAAGAGCCTGTTGAAGCGCTTCCGGGCGATGGTGAAGGCTGGTGAACCGATCGTCGGCGGCGGTGCCGGCACCGGGCTGTCGGCCAAATGCGAGGAGGCCGGCGGGATCGACCTCATCGTCATCTACAATTCCGGCCGCTACCGCATGGCCGGCCGCGGCTCGCTCTCGGGGCTGATGCCCTATGGCGACGCCAACGCCATCGTCATGGAGATGGCCGCCGAGGTGCTGCCGGTGGTGAAGACCACGCCGGTGATCGCCGGCGTCTGCGGCACCGATCCGTTCCGGCGGATGGACGTCTTCCTCGACGAGGTCGCGCGGATCGGCTTCGCCGGCGTGCAGAACTTCCCGACCGTCGGGCTGATCGACGGCGTCTTCCGCAAGAACCTCGAAGAGACCGGCATGGGCTTCGGCCTCGAGGTCGAGATGATCAGGCTTGCCAATGCCAAGGGCCTGCTGACGACGCCTTACGTCTTCTGCGAGGCCGATGCGCGCGCCATGGCCAAGGCGGGCGCCGACATCATCGTCTGCCATCTCGGGCTGACGACCGGCGGCGCGATCGGCGCCGAGACGGCGCTGAAGCTCGCCGACTGCCCGGCGCTGGTGGATGCCTGGGCCGCCGCCGCGCTCGCGGTGAAGAAGGACGCGCTCATCCTCGTGCATGGCGGCCCGGTGGCCGAGCCGGCGGATGCCGACTTCATCATGAAGCACACCAGGCACTGCCACGGCTTCTACGGCGCCTCCTCGATGGAGCGGCTGCCGGTCGAAATCGCGATCCGCGACCAGACGCGCGCCTTCAAGCGCATCGGGCGCGATCTCACGAACAAAAAGCCCGTCGGCAAGGCGGGCAAGGCGAAATGACCCGGGCCGCGGGTGGGAGGATGACAACATGACGGGACAGCTGATCGGATCGCTGATCCTCTGGCTGATCGTGGCGGTGATCGTCATCGCCATTGTCGTCTATCTGGTGAACTGGCTGTATCGGCGCTCGTCGAAGGAGGTCTCCTTCGTCCGCACCGGCCTGTTCGGCGAGCGGGTGGTGATCAATGGCGGCGCGTTCGTGCTGCCGATCATCCATGACGTCACGCCCGTCAACATGAACGTGCTGCAGCTCGCCGTGACGCGCGCCAGCAATGACGCGCTGATCACCCGCGACCGGATGCGCGTCGACATCGACGCCGAGTTCTATGTCCGGGTGAAGCCGGAGCGGGAGTCGGTCGCGGTCGCCGCCGCGACGCTGGGCCGGCGCACGCTGCAGCCCGACCAGCTTCATGCGCTGCTCTCGGGCAAGTTCATCTCGGCCCTGCGCACCGTCGCCTCCGAAATGACAATGGAGGAAATGCACGAGCAGCGCGGGATGTATGTCCAGCGCGTCAAGGAGGCCGCGGCCGAGGCGCTCGACCAGAACGGCCTGCTGCTGGAATCGGTCGCGCTCACCGATCTCGACCAGACCGACCTGCAATACTTCAACCCGTCCAACCGCTTCGACGCCGCTGGTCTGACGCGGATCATCGAGGAGATCGAGGACAAGCGGAAGCTGCGCAACGACATCGAGCAGGATTCGATGATCCGCATCCGCACCCGCAATCTCGAAGCCGAGCGCCAGGCGCTCGACATCGAGCGCGACAGCGAGGCGGCGCGGCTCGAACAGCAGCGCGAGATCGAGATCAAACGCGCGGTGCAGCGCGCCGAGGTGGCCCGCGAGCGCGCCGCCCGCGACACCGAGGCCGAGCAGGCGCAGATCCTCTCCCGCGAAGCGATCGAGAAGTCGCGCATCTCCAATGAGCGCGCGATCAGCGAGGCGCGTATCGCGTCCGACCGCGACATCCGCCAGCAGGAGATTGCGAGGACGCAGGCCGTCGAGGAGGCCGAGATCGCCTCGCGCGAACTGATCGAGAAGGCGCGCATCGCCAATGAGCAGGCGATCAGCGCCGCCCGCATCGCCTCCGAGCGCGACATCCGCCAGAAGGAGATCGAGCGCGCGCAGACGCTAGAAGCCGCCGAAATCGCGGCGCGCGAGGCGACCGAGCGGGCCCGTATCGTCCAGGAGACCGCGATCAGCGCCGAGCGCATCATCCGCGAGCAGGAGATCCGTAACCGCGAGATCGAACGCACCCGCGTGCTCGACCAGGAGGACATTGCGGCGCGCGAAGCGGTCGACACCGCCCGCATCGGCCAGGAGGAGCGCGTCCGTGCGCTCGGCATCGCCCGCAACCGCGCCCTGGACGAAGCCGAGATCGCCGCCCGCGAGGCGGTTGAGAAGGCCCGCATCGCCCAGGAGAACGTGCTGACGGCCGAGCGCATCGCACTGGAGCAGCGCAAGCGCCTGCTAGAGATCGAGCAGGCCGAAACGATCGAAGCCGCCGAGATCTCGGCGCGCGAGAGCGTCGAGAAGGCGCGCATCAGCCAGGAACGCATCGTCGCCAGCGCCCGCATCCGCCGCGACGAGGAGGTCCGCAATCTCGAGATCGCCCGCAACCAGGCGATCGACACGGCCGAGATCGCCGCACGCGAGGCCACGGAAGCCGCGCGCATCGCCCAGGAGAAGGTCGTCGCCGCCGAGCGGATCGCGGCCGAACTCGCCACCAAGGAGCTCGAGATCCGCCGCAACGCCGATCTCGACACCGCCGAGCTGAAGCGCCGCGACACGGTCGAGCGCCAGCGCATCGCCACCGAGCTCAAGCTGGACGAGGAGCGCATCGACGCGGTCAAGTCGCGCGAGATGCTGCAGATCGCCCAGAAAAAGGCGGTCGAGGTCGCGGAAGAGGACCGTGCGATCGTGCTCGCCGCCAAGAAGGTCGAGCGCACCGATGCCGACAGCGCGCTGCGCCAGGCCGAGATCACCGCCAGGCAACAGGTGGAGACCGTCGACATCGTTCGTGAGCAGGCGCTGGAAACCACGCGCATCGAGCGCCGGCGCGCGCTGGAGCAGCTCGAAATCGCCCGGACCCAGGCGCTGCAGGAGGCGCAGATCGCCTCCAACGAGGAGGTCGAGCGGGCCCGCATCTCGTCGGATCGCGGGCTGGACGAAGCCCGGGTGGGGCGCCAGCGCGAATTGCGCAAGCTGGAGATTGCCCGGGAGCGCGATGTCGAGGCCGCCGCCATGGACAAGGCGATCGCGATCTACACGAAATCGCTGGAGGAATCCGCCGCCCAAGCCAATGCCGAGAGCGCCCGCGCCAAGGCGGTAGAAGCCGAGGAAGAGGTCAAGACCATCCGCGAGAGCGCGGGTGCGAAACGGCGCAAGACCGTCGAGGTCCTGCTCGCCGAGAAGGCGGCGGAGGAATCCAACATCGCCGCCGCCGCCGACAAGGTCCGCCGCGCCGTCGAGGCCGAGGCGCAGAAGCTGCTCTACGAGGCCGAGAACGTGCTCAGCGACGGCGCCCGCTACGGGCTGTTCCGGCGCCGCCTGCTCGACAAGATCGAGGGCATCGTGCGCGAGAGCGTCAAGCCGATGGAGAAGATCGAGGGCATCCGCATCCTCCATGTCGATGGTCTCGCCGGTGGCGGGGGCTCAGGCGGGGCCGGGGGCGCGGCGCGCTCGCCGACAGATGAGGTGATCGAATCGGCGCTGCGGTACCGCGTCCAGGCGCCGATGATCGACCAGGTGCTGAAGGAGATCGGCATCGAGGGCGGCAATCTCGCCAAGATGGGCGGGCTGATGCGCGAGGCCTCCGACATGCAGCGCGTCGCCAAGGATGCGCAGCCGGCCAAGCCGAAGGACGGCGGCGAGGCCAAGGGCGACGCGAAGACAGGCGGTACCGAAGGCAAGGCGCCCGAAGCTGGCCCCGGCAAGACCTCCTGAGGCTCGCAGCATCATGCCCCGCGTCTACGTCTCCAGCGTCATCTCCGCCCCCGCCGCCAAGGTCTGGGCCCGCGTGCGCGACTTCAACGGCCTGCCGAACTGGCATCCGCGCATCGCCGAAAGCCGGATCGAGAACGGCGAGCCCGCCGACAAGGTTGGCTGCATCCGCGCCTTCTCGCTGCGCAGCGGCGATCGCCTGCGCGAGCAGCTCCTCGGCCTCTCCGACTACGACATGTTCTGCACCTATTCGATCCTCGACTCGCCGATGCCGCTGACGAACTACGTCGCGACGCTGCGGCTAACGCCGATCACCGACCAGGAGCGCACCTTCATCGAATGGTCGGCCGATTTCGACTGCGCGCCGGAACGCGAGGCGGAGTTGATCGAGGGCATCGGCACCAACGTCTTCCAGGGCGGTTTTGATGCCCTCAAGCGCGCATTCGGGGGATGAGGCATGCCTCACGTCGTCCGCAGCACGATCATCGACGCGCCGGTCGACCTGCTCTGGTCGGTGCTGCGCGACTTCAATGGCCATGACCGCTGGCACCCGATCGTCGCGCGCAGCGAGATCGAGCGCGGCCACCCGTCGGACAGGATCGGCTGCGTGCGCCGCTTCTGGCTGCAGGACGGCAGCGAATTGCGCGAGCAGCTCCTTACGCTCTCGGACCTCGAAATGACCTTCAGCTACTGCCTGCTGGATACGCCGATCCCGCTCTTCAACTACGTCGCCCATGTCCGGCTGCTGCCGGTGACCGACGGCAACCGTGCCTTCTGGCATTGGGAAAGCCGCTTCACCACGCCGCGCGGCCGCGAGGCCGAACTCGCCCGCATCGTCGGCGACGAGGTCTACACCAACGGCATCGAGGCAGTGCGCCGTCTGCCGGAACTCGCACGGGAGACGGTCTGACATGCTCGCTGTGAGAAGCTGCGCGACACTCTCCGAGGCCGCGGGCATCCTGTCCGGAGACCGGCAGGCGGTGCTGATCGGCGGCGGCACGCTGGTGATGCGTGACGTCAACGAGGGCCGGCTGACCGAGGGCACGCTGCTGCGCGTCACCGATCCCGCCTTCCGGCGGATCGAGGCCGGCGGCGGGCGCATCGAACTGGGCGCAGGCGTCACGATGGGCCAGATCCTGGCCAGCCGGGAACTCGCCTTCCTGCATGCGCCCGCGCGGGCCATCGGCGGGCCGGCCGTGCGCAACATGGCGACCGTCGGCGGCAATCTCTTCGCCCAAACTCCTTATGGCGACTTCACCGTCGCTTTACTCGCTCTCGACGCGCAGGTCGTGGTGCAGGCCGGCTTCGGCTCCGGGCGGGCGACGCCACTGGAGGAGTTCCTCGCGGCGCGGGAGCGCATGGGGGCCGGGCTGGTGACGGCGATCCAGGTCTCGCGACCGGCCAATCCCGGCGATTTCCACTTCCGCAAGATCAGCCGGGTCAAGCCCAAGGGCATCTCGGTGATGTCGATCGCCGCGCATCTGCCGCTGGGTGGCGGGCGCGTCGCCCAGGCGCGCGTGGCTTATGGCGCGATGGCGCCGACGCCGATCCGCGCGCGCGGCGTCGAGCGCGTGCTGGAGGGCAAGGCGCTCGATGCCGTCGCCGTCGCGGCGGCCAAACAGGCCGCGCTGGAAGGCTGCCGGCCCGCGACCGATGCGATCGCGAGCGAATGGTACCGCCGCGAGGTCCTGCCCGTTCATCTCGGCCGGCTACTGGCCGGCGAGCCCCGCTGAGGAGCGCGCGATGGCCAAGATCCCCGTCCAGTTCCGCCTCAACGGCACCGACCGCGCCGCCTTTGTCGATGCGCCGGAAACGCTGCTCAACACGCTGCGCCGGAGCCTCGGCGACTTCGCCCCGAAATATGGCTGCGGCCAGGGGACGTGCGGCGTCTGCACCGTGCTGATCGACGGCGAGCTCCATCTGTCCTGCCTGACGCTCTCGGTCGCGTGCGAAGGCCGGCAGGTCGAGACGGCGTCTCGCATGGCTGATGGACCCGAGCTGCACCCGCTGCAGGCGCAGTTCATGGAGCATTTCGCCGCCCAGTGCGGGTTCTGCACGCCCGGCATGCTGACGGCGGCGCGCGCGCTTCTCGACAAAAACCCCAACCCCACCCGCGACGAGGTCATCGAAGCCATCAGCGGCAATATCTGCCGCTGCACCGGCTACGAGCCGATCGTAGCCGCGATCCTCGCCGCAGCCGGTTCGCCCGGCCTGCGCCGCGCCTGAGGGAGGCCGACATGCTGGAAATGCGCAAGGACCTCTTCGCCGATGAGCGCGACGACAACCTCAACGTCGTCGGCAAGGGCATCCAGCGCCAGGACATGCCGGGACATGTCACCGGGCTGACGCGCTATTTCGACGACCACGCCTTCGACGGCATGCTGCATCTGAAAGTCGTGCGCAGCCCCCATGCCAGCGCCCGCATCCGCTCGATCGACGTCTCGGCGGCAGCCCGCGCCCCGGGCGTGAAGCGCGTGCTGCGCGCGGCCGACGTGCCGGTGAACAAAAACACGCTGCTCAGCCTGATCAATTTCGGCAAGGACGACGAGCCCTCGCTGGCGGTCGACAAGGTGCACTATGTGGGCGAGCCGGTCGTCGCGATCATCGCCGAAACCGAGGCCCAGGCGCTCGCGGCCAAGAAGTTTGTCCGTATCGACTTTGAGCCGATGCCCGCCGTCTTCGATGTCGAGGAGGCGCTGAAGCCCGGCGCGCCGGTGGTCAACGAAACTTATCCGGCGAACTATTTCGAATATCACGAACGTTTCGACCACCAGAAGCTACGGTTCGGCGATGTCGAGCGAGCGTTTGACAGCGCCGACATGGTGCTCGAGCACCGCTACCAGATGTCGCCGATCGAGCATGCGCCGACCGAGACCAATGGCTCGATCGCGGCGCCCGAGCAGAACGGCCGCTTCGTCGTCCATTCCTGCGCGCAGGGCCTGTTCTTCGCGCTGGGCACGGCGGCCAAGATCGTCGCGGTCGAATCCAACCGCCTGCATTTCATCGGCGGCACGGTCGGCGGCGGCTTCGGCGGCAAAGTCGATTCACTGACCGAGCCGCTGGCGGTGCTGGGCGCGATGATGACGGGCCGTCCGGTCCGCTTCGTCCTCGATCGCGAGGAGGAGATGCTCTACGGCTCGCCACGCGGGGCCGAGCGCATCTACATCAAAGATGGGCTGATGCGAGACGGGCGCATCGTCGCCCGCTACATCCGCAGCTATTTCGATGCCGGCGCCTATACGCGGCTGTCGAGCTATGCCGCGATCAAATGCACGGCGCATCTGCCCGGCCCCTACTGGATCCCCAACGTCGCCTCCGACGTCCATGTCGCCTACACCAATCGCTGCCCCTCCACCGCCATGCGCGGCTTCGGCATCACCGCGGTCGATTTCGCGCTGGAGGTCCAGATGGACCGGCTCGCCGAAGCGGCCAGCATGGACCCGATGGAGTTCCGGATCCTCAACGCCTATCGCGACGGGGACATGAAGCCGCATCGGCGCAAGGCCTCGAACACGGCGCTGATCGAATGCGTCCAGGTGGCAGCCGGGAAGGCGAACTGGCCGATCTCGGAGCAGGGGGAGCAGCAATCGTCCCTGACCGGCGGCGGGGCCGGCGAGCGAGGGCAGATCCCTGCGACCGTGCTCGATGCGCGCGGCCAGATCGGCCGGCCCGAGACGCGCAACTCAGGCACGACGCAGACCCTGCCGGCCGGCACCTCCCGCATCGCCTTGAGCAAGCAGCCGGTGATGGAGGGCGCCCGCGACGGTCGCGCCGCGCCCACGCAGGTGCCGCGCTATGAGCCGGCGCGGCCCGCTACGGCTGTGCCGCCGTCCTATACGGCGCAGCCGACCTATGCGCCGCAGCCATCACCATACCAGCCGGTATCTGGCCAGCAGCCGCCACCCTATCAGCCGCCTCCAGTGCCGCCTTCGCCCGCGCCCGCTCCGGCCGCGCCGGCCCAGACTCAACACGGCGCGGTCCGCTTTTCATCCGTCTTCGGCAGGAGGCGCTGACATGGCCCGTCATGAAGGTCGCGGTATGGCGTCCGTCAATTACCCGATCGGGATGAATCTCGGCGGCGATCCGAGCCAGGCGCTGATCCATTCCAACCCGGACGGCAAGTTCACCGTCGCGCTCTCGGCCATCGATCTCGGCCAGGGCATGAAGCAGGTCTCGCGCCAGATCGCGGCGGAAACGCTCGGCGTGCCCATCGAAGACGTCTATGTCGATACCGCCGACAGCGACACCGGCCCGCATGACATGGGCTCGTTTGCCTCGCGCGGCACGCATCGCATGGGCAACGCCATCATCGTCGCGGCCCGCGAGGCCCGCGGCGTGCTGCTCGAGGCGGCAGCCGAGGAGCTCGAGGTCGATGCCGGCGACCTCGTCACCGACGGGCGCGGCAACATCCATGTCCGCGGCGCGCCTTCGCGCGCGATCACGGTCAAGGCGACGGCCCAGGCGGCGCAGTTCAAGCAGGGCAAGACGATCGCCGGGCGCGGCATCTTCCTGATCCCGCTCTCCGCGGTCGATGCCGAAACCGGCGAGATGAACCCCAATACCGCCTTCGCCCATGCCTGCCTGGTGGCGGACGTCGCCGTCGATGACGAGACCGGCGAGGTCGAGGTGCTCAGGATGACCAGTGCCTATGAGCTCGGCCGGGTGATCAACCCCCGTATGGTCGAGCAGCAGCTCGTCGGCGGGGCCTGGATGGGCATGAGCCACGCGCTCTACGAGACGCCTGAGCCCTATTATCCCGACCCCGCCCATGGCCCGCGCGACTTCAACGAGTACCTGATGCCGGGGCCGGGCGAGATCGCGCCCTATCACGTCACGGTGCTGGAGCGCCCGGCGCCGGACGGGCCGTTCGGCGGCAAGGGGCCGGGCGAGATGTGCGCCAACCCGGTCCTGCCAGCGATCGCCAACGCCGTCTACAACGCGGTTGGCGTACGCGTCGACGAGCTGCCGATCACGCCCGAGAAGATCCTGCGCGGCCTGAAAGCGAATGGCGGGGTCAAGCCCGGCCCACGCCGCGGCGGCCCCGTGAACTGGCGGTGATCGCATGGCGCTGCGCACCACCGTCGCCGGAATCTCAAGCCCCGAGGACCTCGCGCAGGCCCTGACGGGCGCGATGTATCTCGCCGATGACGGCATCGCCACCGCCGGCTATCTTTCGCTCGCGCTCGGCAAGCCGCTGCTGCTGGAGGGCGCGCCCGGCGTCGGCAAGACCGAGGCCGCCAAGGCCATCGCCGGCATCCTCGGGCGCCAGCTGATCCGGCTGCAGTGCTTCGAGGGGATCGACGCCTCGGCTGCGCTCTATGAGTGGAACTATCCGCGCCAGATGCTGGCGATCCGTCAGGCGCGGGAGGGCGAGACGCTCGACATCTACCGCGACGATTTCCTGATCGAGCGGCCGATGCTGACCGCGCTGCGCCGGCCGGAATCCACCGTGCTGCTGATCGACGAAATCGACCGCTCCGACCATGAATTCGAGGCCTTTCTGCTCGAATTCCTCTCCGATTTCTCGATCTCGATCCCCGAGCGCGGGACCTTGCGCGCCGCCGAGCGCCCGGTCGTGGTGCTGACCTCGAACCGCACGCGCGAGCTGCACGAGGCGCTGCGGCGCCGCTGCGTCTACCACTACATCGCCTACCCCGAGCCGGAGCGGGAGGCGCAGATCATCATGATGCGCTCTTCGGCCGTCGCCGAGGGCACAGCACGTGCCGTCGTCCACGCCATCGGGCTCCTGCGCCAGGAGCCGCTGGCGAAGCCGCCGGGCGTAGCGGAAGCCGTCGACTGGGCGGAGGCCGCCACCGCACTCGCCCAGGCCGGCGCGCCCTGGCCGGAAGCCTTCCGCCGCTCGCTGGGCGCGGCGATCAAGGACGAGGAGGATTTTGTCCACCTGCGCCCCCGCCTGCCGCTGATCATCCCGGGGCTGGCGGCATGATCGCCCCGCTCCCCGCCGCAGCGCGACCGTTCGTCGCCTTCCCGACGCTGCTGCGCGGCCATGGCTTCTCGGTCGCGCCGGAGCAGACGACGAGCTTCCTGATGGCGATCGAGCTGCTCGGACCGCGCAGCATCGAGCACATCCGCAAGGCGGCGGTCGCGACGCTCGCGCCCCATCCCGAACAGCGCGACCTGTTCGACGCGCTGTTCGATCTGCACTTTCTCGGCGCGCTCGCCGAACCCGGCGACGAGGATTTCGCGCCCGACGAGGAGATGGCGGTCCAGGAGGATTCGGGTTCGCGCGAAATCCTGGTCGGCGAGGAGGTCAACGAGACCGGCCAGGCCGCCACCGGCGCAGAGGCTTTGTCGGTGCGGACGCTGGCGCCGCTGGACGAGAGCGAGACGCTTCGCCGCTTCGCCCGGGCGCTGCCGCCGGCTCTGCCGCGCCGCCGCGGCTACCGCCATCGTGGCGCCAGGCGGGGCGGAAGCGTCGATCTCGCGCGCAGCCTGCGCGCCGCGATCCGCCATGATGGCGAGGTGATGAGCCTGAAGAAGCTCAGGCGCGTCACGCGGCCCCGGCCGATCCTGCTGCTGATCGACGTCTCCGGCTCGATGAAGCAGCGCAGCGACGCCAATCTCGCGCTGGCGCATGCGATCGTCCAGGCGACGCCGCGCGTCGAGGTCTTCACCTTCGGCACCAGGCTGACGCGGGTGACGCGCGCGCTGCGCCGCAAGCGCCGCGAGCAGGCGCTGGCCGAGGCGTCCGGCCTCGTCGCCGACTGGGATGGCGGCACCCGGATTGGTGATGCGTTGCAGGCCTTCCTCGCCGTGCCGCGCTTTGCATCCTACGCGCGGGGCGCCGTCGTCGTCGTGCTGTCGGACGGGCTCGAACGCGGCGATCCGACGGCGCTGGTCTCGGCGGTCGCAAGGCTGGCGGCGCGGGCCCACCGCATAGACTGGCTGACGCCGCTCGCCGCCGATCCGGGCTTCCGCCCCGAAACCGAGGCGCTGCGGCTGATCGCGCCAGCGCTCGCCAGCCTGGGCAATGGTGGCAGCACGGCGCGGATCTGCCGCCACATCCTTTCGCTCGGAGGCTTAGCTGCGGCATGACCGGCATCGTTGATTCGCATTTCCACATCTGGCGGCAGGCCGATCTGCCCTGGCTCGTCGGCCCGATGCAGCCGCGCATCTTCGGCCCCTATGAGCCGATCCGCCGCGACTATCCGGTCGCGGAGTATCTGGCGGATTGCCGACCCGCAGGCGTGACGCAGGCCGTCTATGTCCAGGCCAACTGGGCGCCTGCGCGCCATCTCGACGAGGTCGCCTTCGTCTCGCAGGCGTCCGACGAGTCGGGTTTCCCGATCGCCATCGTCGCCTATGCCGACATGCTCGCGGATGACATCCGCCCGCAGCTCGACGCCTTGGCGCGCAACCCGCGGGTGCGCGGCGTGCGGATGCAGCTGCACTGGCATGACAACCCGCTCTACCGCTTCGCCAGCGGCCCCGATCTCTGCCGCGACCCGAAGTTGCAGGCCAATGTCGCGCGGCTCGCGGATTACGGCTTCAGCTTCGACCTCCAGGTCTTCGCACCGCAGATGGCGGGCGCGGCTGAACTCGCCTTTTTCTGCCCCAAGGTGACCTTCGTCCTCCAGCATGCCGGCATGCTGGAGGACCTCTCGCCGGACGGCGTCGAGCACTGGCGGGACGGGATGCGGGCGCTTGCTGGCCAGCTCAACATCGTCAGCAAACTCTCGGGGCTCGGCACCTTCCTGCGTCGCAACTATCCCGCGCACATCGCCTTCGTCGTCGCCGAGACACTCGCGCTGTTCGGCGCAGAGCGCTGCCTGTTCGGCTCCAATTTCCCGATCGAGAAGCTCTGGACGACCTATCCGGAGCTGATCGGCGCCCATCGCGCTGCCGTGCCTGCGCACGCCGCCGACCATGTCTTCAGCCACACCGCGCGGCGGGTCTACCGCCTCGCCCAGACCTGACGGGAGAACCTCCATGGCGCTCGAAATCAAGATCCTCGACTATGGCGACATCGAGCTGGAATCGAGCTTCCTCGTGCTCGGCCGCGATTGCGGCCGCACCCGCCGCGTGCCGACCTATGGCTTCCTGATCCTTGGCGGCCCCTGGCCGGTGGTCGTCGACACGGGCTACCGCCACAACCAGATCATGGAAAGCCTGGGCATGCGGGGCCTGCAATTCCACGAGAACATGATCGAGAACCAGCTCGCCAAGCACGGCGTGCGGATGGGCGACGTGCGCTACGTCATGCACACCCATCTCCATATCGACCACGCCGGGAAGGACGAGCTCTTCCCGATGAACACGACCGTCATCGTCAACCGGCGCGAGCTCGAATACTCCGTCTCCGGCCTGATGCACCCGCAATATCCGGCGCCCGACATCAAGCACCTGATCGACCGGCTGCACACGCGCGACGCGCTGCGCTTCGAGGATCTGGAGCTGTCGGGGATGATCGAGCTGTTCCCCGGCTGCTATCTGGAGGCCGCCGGGGCCCATACCGAGGGCTCGATGAACGTGCATGTCGACACGGTCGAGGGCCGCGCCATCCTCTGCGGCGACGTGATCTACGATTTCAACGACCAGATCGTCACGCCCTTCCACGAGATCAGCGCCAACGAGCCGCGCACCACCGGCAATCATGGCGTCTCGAAGCGAGAGGAGAAGGCCGCGATCAAGAAGCTGCTCTCGGTGGGCAAATTCCTGCTGCCGGTCCACGACAAGCCGGCCAAGATCGCCCACGGCCAGGTCGTCGGTCGCATGGATATGGCCGTGCCGGGTCCCGTGGTGCAGTCCCTGCCGCCACGCAACTGGTTCGCGGCTTAGGGCCTGCCGCGATGACCACACACATCGCCGTCCGCCCCTCCTTCGCCGAGCTGATCGATCTCTGGGCACCGGTGCGCCAGCTCGGCACCGGCTTCGAGTTCTGCGAAGGGCCAATCTGGCATCCGCGCGAGCAGCACCTGCTGTTCTCCGACATGCCCGGCGACGTCCGCCGCCGTTGGGACCAGAGCGGCGTGCGCGAGGTCAAGCGGCCGGCGAACAAATGCAACGGCATGACCTATGATGCAGACCTCAACCTGATCGTCTGCGAACACGCCACCTCCTCGCTGATCCGCGAGCGACCGGATGGGCGCCGCGAGGTGCTGGCCTTGCATTTCGAGGGGCAGGAGCTCAACAGCCCCAACGATGTCGTCGTGAAGTCCGACGGGTCGATCTATTTTTCTGACCCCTGGTATGGCCGCATGCCGGTCTTCGGCGTCGAGCGGCCGCGCCAGCTCGGCTTTCAGGGCGTCTACCGCATTCCTCCGGGAGGCGGCGAGCCGCAGCTCCTGGTCGACCGCTACCTCTTCGACCAGCCCAATGGCCTGTGCTTCTGCCCGACGGAGGACCGGCTCTTCGTCAACGACACCGTCCAGCACAACATCCGCGTCTTCCCGATGCTGCCCGACGGGCGGCTGGGACCGGGGCGTGTCTTCGCTTCCGGCATCGTCTCGGCCAGTGAGCCCGGCGTGCCCGACGGCATGAAATGCGACGCGCAGGGCAATCTCTGGGTCTGCGGCCCCGGCGGCGTCTGGGTCTACACCATCAAGGGCGAACTGATCGGCAAGCTGCGCGCGCCCGAACTCGTCGGGAATCTGACCTGGGGCGGGCCGGACTGGCGCACCCTGTTCCTGACCGCGACGCATTCGCTTTATGCCGTCGAGACGAAGTTCGGCCCGCGGGCGGAACCTTACATGAAGGCCCTTGCTGGCGCAGGGGGACGCGGAAGCAGCTCAGGCAGTGACCCGGTTTCAGGCGTCAGACCCGCCGCGACGATCGCCCCGAGCGGCGCGAAGAAGGCGGCCTCCGGCTACCGGCTCGATCCGGCGCGCTGCGCGCTGATCATCCAGGATATGCAGAACGATGTCGTCATGGAGGGAGGGGCGTTCGCATCGTCAGGCTCACCCGAGCATTGCCGGCAGCAGAACGCGATCGCCAACGCCTCGAAGCTGGCACAGGCGGCACGTGCCCGCGGCATTCCGGTGATCCATGTCTGGTTCGTGGTCGAGCCGGGAGCGCCGGGCGTCACCATGAATGCGCCGCTGTTCGAGGGGCTGGCCGACGCCAAGGCCCTGGTGCGCGGCACCTGGGGCTGTGCAGCCGTGCCGGGGCTGGAGGCGCAGGCCGGCGACCATGTCGTCGAGAAGTGCCGCATGAGCGCCTGGGAGGGGACCAGGCTCGAAACCGTGCTCAAGGCGCTGGGCCGCGATGTCGTCATCGTCACCGGCGCCTGGACCAACATGTCGATCGAGCACACGGCGCGCACCGGCGCCGACAAGGGCTATTTCATGCTCGTGCCGGAGGATGCCTGCTCGACCATGAACGCCGAATGGCATGCGGCTTCAGTCAACTACGCACTGCAGAATGTCTGCGTGGTCACGGATGTCGATGCCATCCTGGTCGCCACCGCACAGGGGCGGTGACGGGCCGACCCATGGCCCGTTCGGTCAGTTCAGCGACCGTCTGAACCGCCCCAGCGCGAACACGAACAGCGCCGCGCCGATGGCGGCCAGCGCGAGGAACTGGGGCCAGACCACGGAAAAGCCCGCTCCCCGATAGAGGATCGCCTGCGCCAACATCACGAAATGCGTGTTGGGCGCGGCCAGCATGATGGTCTGCACGAGTTCGGGCATGCTCTCGCGCGGCGTCATTCCGCCCGACAGAACCTGGAGCGGCAGCAGGACCAGCATCAGCAGCAACCCGAACTGCGGCATCGAGCCGGCCAGCGTCGCGAGCACGATGCCCAGCGAGGTGGTCGCGAAGAGCTGCAGCGCAGCCCCTGCCAGGAAGAGCGGCACCGAGCCCTCGATCGGCACGCGCAGCAGCCCCTGCACGACGAAGGCCAGCGAGAGCGCGGCGGCGACGAGAACGACGAGCGCCATCGACCAGACCTTGCTGATCATGATCTCGGCGGGGGTGATCGGCATGACCAGGAGATGCTCGATCGTGCCGTGTTCGCGCTCGCGGATCAGAGCCGCGCCGGTCAGCACGATCGACAGCATGGTGATGCTGTTGATGAGGTTCATCACCGCGCCGAACCAGGCCTTGTTCAGCTCGGGATTAAATCGCGCCCGCAGGACCAGTGCGACCGGCGCCGTCGTGGCGGCGCGGTAGCGCTGGCTGAATTCGGTGACCTCGGCCGTGACGATGCTCTGGATGTAGCCGGAGCCGCTGAAGGCCTGGGTCATGCGCGTCGCGTCGACATTGAGCTGGATCGTCGGCGAACGTCCGGCGAGAAGATCGCGCTGGAAGTTTGGGGGAATGTCGAGCGCGAAGGTGTCGATGCCGGCATCCATGCGCCGGTCCATCTCGGCGGCGGTGATCAATTGCGGCCGCGTGAAATAGGGAAGCTGGAACGCGGCGCTGATGCGGTCCGACAGCGGCGAGCGGTCTTCGTCGACGATGGCGATCGGCGCCTTGTTCAGCGTCTCCGGCAACGCATGGGCGGCGGTGTAGATTGCGAGGCTGAACGCGTAGACGATGAGCAGCAGCAGCATGGCGTCGCGCTTCAGGCCGCGCAGTTCCTTGACGCCGAGATTCAGGATGTTCGATGCGCGCATAGTCTAGTCCGCCTGCTTCTTCAGGAGCAGGGCGCTGGCCGTCAGCAGAACCGGAATCGCCAGCAGCAGCGGCCAGAAGGAGCCCGTCAGATCCCCGAAACCGAGCGCCTTGGAGAAGGTCGCGCGTGAAATGGTGATGAAATGCGTGGCCGGATAGATCTGCCCGATGAAGGCGCCGACGCCCTGCAGCGACGAGACCGGGTCGATCATCCCCGAATACTGCGTCGCTGGCGTGATCGTGAGGATGGCCGTGCCGAAGATCGCGGCGATCTGGCTGTTCATGAACGTCGAGATCAGCAGCCCCATGCCGGTCGACGCGGTGACGAAGAGCAGCGCCGCCACGGCATAGGCGGGGAAGCTGCCGGTGAAGGGCACGCGGAAGATGAAGACCGCAGCCAGCCACAGCAGCAGAAAGTTCAGCATCGCGAGCGCGATATAGGGGAGCTGCTTGCCGATCAGGAATTCGGCGCGCGTCACCGGGGTGACGTAGAGGTTGACGATCGATCCCAGCTCCTTTTCGCGCACGACCGACAGCGCCGCCAGCATGGCGGGAATGAGCAGCAAGAGCAGGGGGATGACCGCCGGCACCATCGCCACGAGGCTGCGGATGTCGGGGTTGTAGCGGTATCGAGTTTCGATGGTGAAGGCCGGCGCCGCAGCCTTGTCGCCGAGCAGCACCCGGGCCTTCTGCGTCAGCCAATGGGCATGCATGCCCTGGACATAGCCGCGGACGGTTTCGGCGCGGCTGGGCATGGCGCCGTCGATCCAGGCGCCGATCTCGACCTGCCGGCCATGCGCGAGGTCACGGCCGAAACCCGGCGGGATTTCGATGGCGAGGCTGATCTCGCCGGCGCGCATGCGACGGTCGAGTTCGTCATAGTCGGCTAGAGGCGGGCGCTCGATGAAATAGCGCGAGCCTGCGAGGTCCAGCACGTAATTCTGGCTCGTTACGGTCTGGTCGCGATCGAGGACGGCGAATGAAAGATCTTCCACGTCGAGGCTGATCCCATAGCCGATCACGAACATCAGAAGGACGCTGCCGATTAGGGCCAGCGTCGCACGGATCGGGTCGCGGCTCAGTTCCAGCGTTTCGCGGCGCGTATAGCAAAGCAGGCGCCCGAGATCGAAGCCGCTGCGGCTTGCGCCGTCGTGGCGCGCGGCCGGCGCCGGAGCCGCCTTGGCGGGAGGCGGCGCTGCCGCGCTGTCGGGCTGGCCGATCGCATCCTCGAGATAGGCGATGAAGGCGTCTTCCAGATTGGCGCTGCCGCGCTTGGCGACGATGTTCGCCGGCGCGTCGCTGACCAGAATTTTGCCGGCATGCATCAGCGAGATCCGGTCGCAGCGCTCCGCCTCGTTCATGAAATGGGTTGAGATGAAGATGGTGACGCCGTCCTTGCGGGACAGATCGCCCAGGATTTGCCAGAGCGCGTCGCGTGCGATTGGATCGACGCCGGAGGTCGGCTCGTCGAGGATCAGCATATCGGGCCCGTGCACCATCGCGACCGCCAGCGACAGACGCTGGCGGATGCCCAGCGGCAGCGCGTCGGGCAGCGTGTCCAGGACCTGCTCGAGATCGAACCGCTGCGCCATGTCGGCGATGCGCGGCGCGATGTTCGCCTCCGGCATCTGGAAGAGACGGGCGTGGAGCGCCAGGTTCTGACGAACCGTCAGCTCGGAATAGAGCGAGAAGCCCTGGCTCATATAGCCGACGCGCCGGCGCGTCTCGATGTCCTTCGGGTCGACCGGGCGGCCGAACAGGCTCGCTGACCCCTCGCTGGCCGCGAGCAGGCCGGTCAGCATCTTCATCGTGGTGGTCTTGCCGCAGCCATTGGAGCCCAGGAACCCGAAGATCTCGCCTTTCGGGATGCTCAGATTGACATTGTCGACGGCGACGAAATCGCCGAAGCGCATGGTCAGGCCTGCCGCAGCGATGGCGACAACCTCGTCATGGCCGGTGTCGCGCGGCGGAATCGAGACCACCCGGTGGCGGCTGCGCTGCTCTTCGGGCAACAGCGCGATGAAGGCGTCGTCGAGGGTGGGTGTTGCGGTCTGCGCCAGCAGTTCGGCCGGGGAGCCCGTCGCCAGCACATGCCCGGCATTCATGACCATCAGCCAGTCGAAGCGTGCTGCCTCCTCCATATAGGCGGTCGCCACCAGCACGCTCATGCCGGCCCGACCCTTCCTGATCTCGTCGATCATGTCCCAGAACTGGCGCCGCGACAGCGGATCGACGCCGGTCGTCGGTTCGTCCAGGATCAGCAGGTCGGGATCGTGGATCAGCGCGCAGCAAAGCCCAAGCTTCTGCTTCATCCCGCCCGAGAGCTTGCCGGCCGGCCGGTCGGCGAAAGGGGCGAGCCCGGTGCTCTGCAGCAACTCGCCGATGCGTCGCGCGCGCTCGGCCGAATCCTGTCCGAAGAGCCGTCCGAAGAAGTCGACGTTCTCGAACACCGACAGGGTGGGATAGAGGTTCTTGCCGAGGCCCTGCGGCATGTAGGCGATGCGCGGGCAGGCGCGTGTCCGGTGATCGCTGTCGGCAATGTCGCCGCCGAGCACCTCGACGCGCCCGTCCTGGACCGTCCGCGCCCCGGCGATCAGCGAGAGCAGGCTGGACTTGCCGACGCCGTCGGGGCCGATCAGCCCGATCATGCAGCCCGCAGGCAGATCGAGGCTGAGGCCGTCCAGCGCCCGGGTGGCGCCATAGGAGAGACCGACCCCTTCGAGCCGCACGACCGGTTTGGCAAGGCCCGGCTCTGCCTTGCCGGAAAGGCCCACGCTCATCGTGCGAGCGGGCCCTGAAGCTTGGCGGGCCATTCCGCCTTCGCATCGAGCCGGACATAGGCCATGCCGGGCAGGCCGGTCTTCACCTGCCGGACATGCTTGGCCAGAAGCTCGGGCGCGATCCGCGCCTTGATCCGGAACATCAGCTTCTGCCTCTCTTCGGCAGTCTCCACGGTCTTGGGCGTGAACTGCGCGACGTCGGCGACGAAGGACACGGTCGCCGGGATGACGATGCCGGCGACGGAATCCAGCACGAGACGGACTTCGGAGCCGATCGCCACGCGTCCCGCCTGCGCCGTCGGCAGGAAGAAGGTCATGTAGACATCGCCGAGATCGACCATGTTGAGCACCCGCCCACCGGCGGAGAGCACTTCGCCGGGCTGCGCCACGCGGTACTGGACACGCCCGTCGCGGGGCGCCTTCAAGGTGCTGTCGTCGAGATCGGCCTCGATGCGCCTGACCGTGGCGCGGGCTGCAACCACGCTCGATTCCGCCGCCACGACCTGCGATCGGGCCGAGCTGATGGCCGCGTCGGAGGCTGCGCGTTGCGCCTTCGCCGCGCCGACGGCCGCGGTCGCGCCCTGCGCGCGGGCGCGATCGTCGTCCAGCACCTGTTCCGAGACGTTGCCGCGTTCAGACAATTGCTCCGACCGGTGCAGCTTCTTGCGCGCCGCATCCAGCTCGGCCTCGCGCTGGGCGATGACGGCCTGCGCGCTCTCTCGCTCGGCCTCGCGCTGCGTCACGAGGCTTCGGGCCGTGTCGATACCGATGATAGCGCGTTGCAACCCAGCCTCGGCCTCGCTGCGCTGGGCCTTGAGTTGTTCGGTGTCCATCACGGCGATGATCTGCCCGGCGCTCACGAAATCGCCCTCGCCAGCGAGGATGTCCCTGATCCGACCGGCGGCCCGCGTGGCGATGTCGATCTCGACGGCCTCGATCCGGCCGTTGCCCTTGGCGAAGCCGTCGGGGAGATCTGCAGGCCGCAGCGCCTGCCATGCGAGATACCCCCCGCCCGCCAGCGCCACGACGATCGCCGCGATGACCCAGCTTCGTTTCGATCCGATCATGGGGGCTGCTTTCATCGGTCAAAGCAAGAGGGATGCCCGCTCGCGCAGCGAGAGATCGGGCGAGTTCATGGGAGGCGGCGCCATCGCCGGTCCCCGGCTGATGGGGCGTGGGGACGGTGATCGCTGCCGTATGTGGGAGCTTGCTGCGGAAACGCGCCGGCCGGCATTGATCGAAGTCAATGCCTGTTGACCGGCTGCGCCTTACCGCTCGTACGGCACTAGAAACCCGCCGTTTGACGGAGCATCCGATGCCAACGGGCCTCGCTGCAGGACGATCGGCGCAACGGACCCGCCAGCGCATTCTGGAAGCCGCGATCCTTCGCTTCTCCGAAAGCTCCTATGAGGCGACCACGCTGCGCGCCATCGCCGGCGATGTCGGGGTCGACGTCGCGCTTGTCCACCGGTCCTTCGGCTCGAAGGAGGATCTGTTCAGGGCCGCCGTGCGGGGCGCGTTCCAGGGCGGTTTCCTGGATGGGGCAGGGCGCGCCGATCTCGGCGGGGCGATGGCCGACGCGCTGTTTCGCCCGCGCGTCGATGCGGCCCTCAAGCTGATCGACCCGCTCGACATCGTCACCCATTCGCTGTCGAGCGTGCGGGCCAGCCCGATCCTGCGCGAGTTCGTCATGAGCGACTACATCGCGCCGCTCGCTGCGCGCCTCTCCGGCGCGGCGCAGCAGCGCGCCGCCCTGGCGATCGCCTGCCTGACGGGGATCGTCATCCTGCGCGACGTCCTCCACATCGAGCCGCTGCTGGATCGATCGCGATTCGAGCTCCAGCCCATCATCGAGAAGATCATGAGCGCCTGTCTTGGCGAGGACGAGGCCGCGCCTGCCTCGCGCGCCTCGTCATGATCGCGACCGGCCTGGCTTCGTCGTCTGCGCGTCGTGGCGCGGGCCCATCGTGGCGGAGCCGGGCCGCATGGCTCGGTGCGCGTTTCACCGTTCCATGCGTCGCCTCCGTCGCCGTGGGGGATTCCGGGAACCGCGTCTGGCCGCGCGGCCTGGCTTGCGGCGCCGGTCGATTGCAACGCTGAGGACAAGATGGATCAGAGCATCCTCAAGAACCGCGCCTTCGACGAAATCGAGATCGGTGAGAGCGCCTCGCTGGTCCGCATCGTTGGGCGTGACGACATCGACCTGTTTGCGACGCTGTCCGGCGACGAGAACCCGACCCATCTCGACGCCGCCTTCGCCGCGACCGACCTGTTCGGTCACATCGTCGCGCATGGCATGTGGACCGGCGCGCTGGTCTCCGCCGTTCTCGGCACGCGGCTGCCCGGCCCCGGCACGGTCTACCTCAGCCAGGACCTGCAGTTCAGAAAGCCCGTTTCGCCCGGAGACACCATCACCGTCACCGTGACCGTGCGGGAAAAACGCTCCCAGAAGCGCCATGTGCTGCTCGATACGTGCGCGACGAACCAGCGTGGCGAGGAGGTCCTGACCGGCACGGCGACCGTGATCGCGCCGCAGCACGAGATCGTCTGGCCGCGTACCAAGCTGCCGGAGGTCTCGTTGCGGCGGGACGACCGCTACCGGGACTTCGTCGGACAGGCGCGCGCCTTGCCCGCCCTCTGCGCGGCGATCGTGCACCCCTGTTCGCCCGAAGCGATCCTGGCGGCGGTCCAGATCCGCGACGAAGGGCTGCTGGAGCCGCTGCTGGTCGGGCCGGAGGCGAAGATCCGCGCCGCCGCCGAGGCGGCGCAGGTCTCCCTCGACGGCATCGCGATCGAGGCCGTCGAGCACAGCCATGCCGCCGCGGCGCGGGCGGTGGAACTGGCGGCGTCCGGCCGGGTCTCAGCCCTGATGAAGGGCAGCCTGCACAGCGACGAGCTGCTCGCGGCCGTGGTGGCGTCGTCGTCGGGTCTGCGCACCGGGCGTCGCATCAGCCATGTCTATGCGATGAGCGTGCCGGCCTATCCCAAGCCGCTGATCGTCACCGATGCCGCGATCAACATCCTGCCGACGCTGGAGCACAAGCGCGACATCTGCCAGAACGCGATCGACCTGCTGCATGTGCTGGGCATGGAAAGGCCGCTCGTCGCCGTCCTCGCCGCGGTGGAAACTGTCAATGCGCAGATGCCCTCGACGTTGGATGCTGCGGCGCTGACCGTGATGGCGGCGCGCGGCCAGATCACCGGCGCCGTCGTCGATGGTCCGCTCGCCTTCGATGGTGCGATCAGCCCCGACGCCGCCCGGACGAAGGGCATCGAGTCCCCGGTCGCCGGCCATGCCGACATACTGCTCGTGCCTGATCTGGAAGCCGGCAACATGCTGGCCAAGCAGTTGATCTACTTCGCCGGGGCCGATGCCGCCGGGCTCGTGCTGGGCGCACGGGTGCCGATCATTCTGACTAGCCGCTCGGATTCGCTGCGGACCCGTATCGCCTCGGCCGCGCTGGCCAAGCTCGTCGCCTCCCGCCGCAGACTCGGGAAGGTCTTAGCATGACGGGAGAGATGCTGGTCACCTTCAACGCAGGCTCCTCGACGGTCAAGATCGGCCTGTTCGCGCTCGGCCCCGACGGCGCGCGGCGTGTCGGCAAGGGCATGATCGACTTTCGTCGCGCGCCGTTGCGCTTTTCGCTGAGCGAGGGGCCCGACGCCTTCGACATCGCGCTGGATGCGACGGCGGGCGACGAGCTGCACGAGGTCGTCAGCGAGGCCTTTCGTCGCCTGTCGTGGCATTTCGACATCGACCGCGTCGCCGCCATCGGCCATCGCATCGTCCATGGTGGCGACAGCTTCGCCGGCCCGGTTTTGATCGATGCGCGCGCGATCGAAGCCATCGACAGGCTGACGCCGCTGGCCCCCCTGCACCAGCCGCAGGGTCTGCGCCTCATCAGGGCGATCGCGCGCCTGCGTCCCGGCCTGCCGCAGACGGCCTCCTTCGACACGGCCTTCCACAGCGGGCATGCCGATCTCGTGCGCCGCTTCGCGATTCCGCGCGCGCTGCATGATCGCGGCATCAAGCGCTATGGCTTTCATGGCCTGTCCTACCGTTTCATCGCGGCCGAACTCGCCCGTCGCGAACCGCAACTCGCCGGTGCGAAGGTCGTCGTGGCCCATCTCGGCAGCGGCGCCAGCCTGTGCGGCCTGGAGGGCGGCGTCAGCCGCGACACCAGCATGGGATTTTCCGCTCTCGACGGCGTCCCAATGGCCACGCGCTGCGGCGCGATCGATCCCGGCGTGCTGCTGCACCTGATGGGAACCGAGGGACGCAGCGTCAAGGATGTCGAGGATCTTCTCTACCGCCAGTCGGGGTTGCTCGGCGTGTCCGGCATCAGCGCCGACAGCCGCGAACTTCTGGAGAGCGAACGCGAGGAAGCTAGACAGGCGCTCGATCTGTTTTGCTTCCGCATCGCCGGAGAGATCGCGAGGCTCGCCATATCGCTGGGCGGTCTCGATGCGATCGTCTTCACGGCCGGCGTGGGCGAGAACCAGCCGCGCATCCGGGCCGGGATCGCTGCCCACCTGGGCTGGCTCGGCCTTGCGCTGGATGAGACCGCCAATGCCGCCAATGCCGGCACGATCAGCGCCGCATCGAGCCGCATCGCCGCCCTGGTTATGGCGACCGACGAGGAGCAGGTGATCGCGGACGAAGCCCTGTCGGTCCTCGGCGGTGAGGGAGGAAGCCCATGAAACCCATCGTCGATCTCGCCGGCAAGCGCGGCCTCGTCGTCGGCATCGCCAACGAGCACAGCATCGCCGCCGGCTGCGCCACAGCCTTCCGGCAGGCCGGGGCCGAACTCGCCGTCACCTATCTCAACGAGAAGGCGCGACCCTTCGTCCAGCCTGTCGCCGACGCGTTGGAGGCGTCGATTCTCGAACCGTGCGACGTGCGCCTTCCCGGCCAGCTCGAGGCCGTGTTCGACCGCATCGCACGGGACTGGGGCAGGCTCGACTTCCTGTTGCACTCCATCGCCTTCGCCCCGCGCGAGGACCTGCAGACCAGCCTCGTCAACTGTTCGGCCGAGGGCTTCGCCGTGGCGATGGACGTCTCCTGCCATTCCCTCATCCGCATGGCAAAGCTCGCGGCGCCGCTGATGAGCGAGGGCGGCGCTCTGCTCACCGTGAGCTTCTATGGCGCCGACCGCGTCGTCGAGAACTACAACCTGATGGGTCCGGTGAAGGCGGCACTGGAATCGAGCGTCCGCTATCTCGCCGCCGATCTCGCCGACCGCCGCATCCGCGCCAACACGATTTCGGCCGGCGCCATCAAGACGCGCGCCGCCTCGGGCATCGGCCGCTTCGACGAGCTGCTCGACAAGGTGCGCGAGCGCACGCCGGCCCAGCGCCTGGTCGGGATCGAGGATGTCGGCCGCGTCGCCGCCTTCCTCGCCAGCGAAGCCGGGAGCTCGCTCACCGGCTCGGTGGTCTATGCCGATGGCGGCTTCCACACGATCGCCTGACGGAACCATCCGAGGGCGCGCCGCTTCCACCTCGAGGGGGCGGGGCGCTTCTTCCCCCAAACGAGCGGAGAAACATGATGGCCCGAGAGCACGCCGAAGCCCTGGCGACACGATCGCCCGCTCTCACGCCGGGCGCGCTCGACCTCATGCAGGGCTGGTGGCGCGCCGCCAACTACCTCTCCGTGGCGCAGATCTATCTGCTCGACAATCCGCTGCTGCGCGAGCCGCTGAAGATCGAGCACGTCAAGCCGCGCCTGCTCGGCCATTGGGGCACGACGCCCGGCCTGAACTTCATCTATTTGCACCTCAATCGCCTCATCAAGGCGCGGGATGTCGAGGTTCTCTTCATCGCCGGTCCGGGCCACGGTGCGCCCGGCGTGGTGGCGAACACCTATCTCGAAGGCACCTACAGCGAGCTCTACCCCGACATCTCCCGGGACGAGGGCGGCCTGCGACGTTTCGTGCGGCAGTTCTCGTTTCCCGGCGGCATCCCCAGCCACGCCGCGCCCGAGACGCCGGGCTCGATCCATGAGGGCGGCGAACTCGGCTACTCGCTCGCTCATGCGTTCGGGGCGGTGCTCGACAATCCCGACCTGGTCGCCGCCTGCGTCATAGGCGATGGCGAGGCCGAGACCGGGCCGCTCGCGGCGTCCTGGCATTCCAACAAGTTCCTTAACCCGGCGGCCGACGGCGCCGTGCTGCCCATCCTGCATCTCAACGGCTACAAGATCGCTAACCCCACCCTGCTGTCGCGCATCCCCGCCGCCGAGTTGGAGTCGCTGCTGAGCGGCTATGGCTATGCCCCGCTGTTCGTCGAGGGCGATGAGCCCGAAGCGATGCATCAGGCGATGGCGGCAGCCTGCGACGAGGCCTTCGCCAGCATCGCGGCGATCCAGAAGGCGGCGCGCGCTGACGGCGCGACCGCGCGGCCGCGCTGGCCGATGATCGTGCTGCGCAGCCCCAAGGGCTGGACCGGTCCCAGGACCGTGGACGGCCTGAAGAGCGAGGGCTTCTGGCGCTCGCATCAGGTGCCGTTCAGCGACATGTCGAAGCCCGAGCATCTGCAGCTGCTCGAAACCTGGCTGCGCAGCTATCGCCCAGACGAGCTGTTCGATGAATCAGGGCGGTTGAACGCCGACATCGCGTCGCTGGCCCCCGCCGGCGAAAGGCGCATGAGCGCCAATCCCCATGCCAATGGCGGGGCGCTGCGGCGGCCGCTGCGGATGCCGGACTTCACCGCCCATGCGGTTCCCGTGGCGCATCCCGGCGAGACCCGGGCCGAGGCGACGCGGGTGATGGGCGCTTTCCTGCGCGACGTCATGGAGGCCAATGCGGACAGCGCGAACTTCCGGGTTTTCGGTCCAGACGAGACCGCCTCCAACCGCCTGCAGGCGCTGTTCGAAGTCACGGGTCGGGCCTGGAACGCCGAAACGATCCCCGAGGACGACCATCTCGCTTTGGACGGTCGCGTCATGGAGATTCTGAGCGAGCATCTCTGCCAGGGCTGGCTCGAAGGCTATCTCCTGACCGGCCGTCACGGCCTGTTCTCCTGCTACGAGGCCTTCATCCACATCGTCGATTCGATGTTCAACCAGCATGCGAAATGGCTGAAGACGGCCAAGGAGGTGCCCTGGCGCCGGCCCATCGCCTCGCTGAACTACCTGCTCACCTCCCATGTCTGGCAGCAGGACCACAACGGTTTCAGCCACCAGGATCCCGGCTTCATCGATCATGTCGTGAACAAGAAGGCGGATATCGTGCGGGTCTATCTGCCGCCCGACGCCAACACGCTGCTCTATGTCACCGACCACTGCCTGCGGAGCTGGGACCGCATCAACGTCATCGTCGCCGGCAAGGCGCCGGCCCCGCAATGGCTCGACATGGATGGTGCGATCAAGCACTGCACCCGGGGCATCGGCATCTGGGAATGGGCCAGCAATGATCGCGGCGCCGAGCCGGACGTGGTCCTGGCCTGTGCCGGCGACGTGCCCACCCTGGAGACGCTGGCGGCGGTCACCCTGCTGCGCGAGCATCTCCCGGAGCTCAAGGTGCGGGTCGTCAATGTCGTCGACCTGATGACGCTGCAGCCGCAGTCGCAGCACCCTCACGGGCTTTCGGACGCGGATTTCGACGCGCTTTTCACCACCGACAAGCCGGTGATCTTCGCCTATCACGGCTATCCCTGGCTCATTCACCGCCTCGCCTACAAGCGCACCAACCACGCCAACCTGCATGTGCGCGGCTATGTCGAGGAGGGCTCGACCACGACGACCTTCGACATGGTCGTGCGCAACCGGCTCGACCGCTTCCACCTCGTCGCCGATGTCATCGACCGCGTGCCGAGCCTCGGAGCCGCCGCCGTCTACGCCAAGCAGGCGATCGCCGACAGGCTGATCGAGCATGGGCGCTACATCCGCGCGCACGGCGTCGACATGCCGGAGGTGCGCGACTGGCGCTGGCCGGCCGGCGCCTGAGCAGGAGGGATCATGCGCACCGCAGGTCAGGACGCGACCGAGGCCTTCCTGATCTCGCGGGCAGGTTTCGGAGCCGCAGGGGAAACGCCGCGCTTCATCGAGACGCATATCTCGCTCGTGATCCTGCTGGGTCGGAAGGCGATCAAGCTGAAGCGCGCCGTGCGCCTCGGCTATGTCGATTTCTCGACGCCGGAGCTGCGGCTGTCCGCCTGCGAACGGGAGCTGGAGCTCAATCGCCGCACCGCGCCGGGACTCTACAAGGCCGTCCGCCGCATCACGCGCGAGGCGGATGGCAGCCTTGCCCTGGATGGCGAAGGCGTGCTGGTGGACGCCGTGGTGGAGATGGCTCGCTTCGACCAACAGTCGCTGTTCGACAGCCTTGCCGTTCGCGGTGCGCTCGACAGGCCGCTGCTGACGCGGCTCGCCGGCCGGATCGCAGACCTCCATGCCGGCGCGGCGATCGATAGGGCGAGCGATGGCCGGGGCCGCATGGCAGCCGTGCTGGGGATCAACCGGCGCGCCTTCGCGACGACGGATATCTTCCAGCCGGCGCAACTGGCGGCTCTCGACGACGCCTTTCGCACAACGCTCGCAGCCCTGTCGGATCTGCTCGACGCACGCGCCCAGGCCGGGAAGGTTCGCCGCTGCCATGGCGATCTGCATCTGCGCAACATCTGCCTCGTCGATGGCGAGCCCACCCTGTTCGACTGCCTCGAATTCGACGAGGCCCTGGCGACGACCGATATCCTGTACGACCTCGCCTTCCTGCTGATGGACCTCTGGCACCGCGGCCTCCATGCTGATGCCAACCTCGTCTTCAACCGCTATCTCGACGCGGGCGACGAGGAGGACGGCCTGCCGCTCGTCCCGTTCCTGATGGCGGTGCGCGCGGCCGTCCGCGCCCATGTCACGGCTGCTAGCGTCACGGCCATGCAGGCGCAAGACGGCGTCGACTCGCAGGCGGCCCGGCGCGCGGAGGCGCTCTCCTACTTCGAACTGGCCCTGGCCCTGCTCAAGCCTCAGCCGGCCAGTCTCGTCGCGGTCGGCGGACTGTCCGGCTCGGGCAAATCCACAGTCGCCGCAGCGGTGGCTCCGGAGATCGGGGTGGCACCGGGCGCCCGGATCCTCGCCAGCGACCGCATCCGCAAGCGCCTGTTCAACGTGTCCGCCGAGACACGGCTGCCGGCCGAGGCCTACGCGGCGGCGGTCTCTGAACAGGTCTATGCCGAACTCGCCGTCCGGGCGGGTCGAATCCTCGGCAGGGGCCATGCCGTCGTGGCCGATGCCGTGTTCGACAAACCTCAGGAGCGCACGCGCATCGCGCAGTCTGCGACAGCGGCGGCGGTCCCGTTCAGGGGATTGTGGCTCGAAGCCGCCCCCGAACGGCTGAAGCGGCGCGTGCGGGCCCGGACGGGCGATGTCTCCGATGCGACGCCGGACGTGGTCGAAAGCCAGCTGGCTCATGAGTTGGGCCCCATGACGTGGACCCGCATTCAGGCCGATGGCGGTGCGCCGGCGGTCTGCGCGGCGGCGCTGCAGGCGATCGCCGACGCGCCCTTGCCGCCCGACGTAGCAGCAACGGGCTGATAGGGCCTCAGTCGCGCTGCGCCACGACGAGCAGCCCCGGGACGGGCGCATCGCGATCCTGCCGCGTGCTGGCGGGCTCCAGCAGCAGGGTCTGGAAACCCGCTTCCGCCAGTCTCTGGCGCAACCAGTCCTGCGCATGCGCGAACCGCCGATCCGCTCCCACGACGACGCCTTCGCCGGCATGGCTCTGCACGGTGAAGGCGAAGAGCCCGCCTTGGGCGAGGACGCGCGCGCTCTGCGCGAAGGCGGGCGCGAGATCGCCGAGATACACGAAGACGTCGGCCGCGACGACGAGATCGGCGCAGGCGTCGGGCCGGCTGGAGAGGAAGGCGGTCAGGCCCGCCACCGCCAGCTTGTCGTAGACCGCGCCGCCATCGGCTTTCGTCTTGGCCCGCGCCCGCTCGATCATGCGCGGCGAGACATCGCAGCCGGCGAGGAGGCCTGTCTGGTCGCGGATCGCCTCGCCCATCAGCCCCGTGCCGCAGCCGAGATCGAAGACGGTTTCGAACCGGAAGGCCCGGCCGGCGTTGTCGCAGATGCGGGCCAGCGCGGCCTTCAACAGGGCGGGAGCGTTGTAGTGCAGGGCCTGCGTCAGATGGCTGTCGAAGCGCTCCGCATAGGCGTCGAACAGCGTGCCGGAAAAGTTCTCGGAGGTGGCATCCTCCGCCGCCATCGCGCCGATACGCGCGAGATCGAGCCGCGCGCCGAAATGGTCGTTGGGATCGAGATCGAGACATTGCCGCCAGGCGGTCGCGGCTTCCTCCCGATGTCCCAGCGTTTCCTGCGCCAGCCCATAGAGATGCCAGGCGGCGGTGAAGTGGTAGGCTTGCGCCAGGGTCTGGTCGAGGATCTCGACGCAGGCCTGCGCGTCACCCTCCTTGAGCGCGGCCTCGGCCCAGGCATAGCGCCGGTCGAGCGTCGGGTCGCCGGAGCTGGCGAAATGCGCGGTCGTGCCCTTTTCGATCATGGCTGCGGGTCTATCTGAGGAGCATGACACTGGCCAGACCGCTTCCCGCGCCGACGATGCGACCCTCCGACCTGCTGATCCCGACGCCGGCCGGCCTCTGGTGCCCACCGGCCGACATCTACATCGATCCGGTGCGGCCGGTTGACCGGGCGCTGATCACGCATGGCCATTCCGACCACGCCCGTGCGGGTCACGGCGCCGTGCTGGCGACGCGCGAGACGCTGGCCATCATGGCGCTGCGCTATGGGGAGGGCTTCACCGGAGAGAGGCAGGTGGCGGCGCCGGGCGAGACCACGCGGATCGGCGCGGTCGATTTCACCTTCGTGCCGGCCGGCCATGTGCTCGGCTCGGCCCAGATCGTGGTCGAATCCCGGGGCCTGCGCATCGTCGTCTCCGGCGACTACAAGCGCGAGCGCGACCCGACCTGCGCCGGATTCGAGCCCGTGCGTTGCGACGTTTTCATCACCGAGGCGACCTTCGGCCTGCCCGTCTTCCGGCATCCGCCGGCCCATGGCGAGGTCGCCAAGCTGCTGGAGTCGGTGCGGGTCTTTCCCGAGCGGACGCATATCGTCGGGGCCTATTCGCTCGGCAAGGCCCAGCGCGTCATGGCCCTGATCCGGGAGGCCGGCTACGAGCGCCCGATCTATGTCCACGGCGCCATGGACAAGCTGACCGACTTCTACCTGTCCGAGGGAGCGATCCTCGGCGAGATCCGCAAGGTCGTCGCCGCGGAGCGCAAGATGCTGGGCGGGGAAATCGTGATCTGTCCGCCGAGCGCGATCCAGGACGTCTGGGCCCGCAAGTTCCCCGATCCAGTCACGAGCTTCGCCTCCGGTTGGATGCGGATTCGCGCGCGCGCCCGGCAGAAGGGCGTGGAACTGCCGCTGATCGTCTCCGACCATGCCGATTGGGACGATCTGCAGGCGACGATCCGTGAGACGCAGGCCGGCGAGATCTGGGTCACCCACGGTGAAGCCGAGGCACTGGTCCATTGGTGCGGCACGGTCGGCCTGAAGGCCAGGCCGCTGCACCTCGTCGGCTATGGCGACGAAGGCGAGGCGGAAGCCGTGGGGGAGGGCGCCGATGCGGCTCTCGTCTGAAGGCTCACGGGCTGCGGGCGACGACCGGACGCCCCAGCGTCGTCAGGGCGACGAGGCCGGCCGCCATGTCGCGGGCGAGGCAGTCATAGCCGGCGTCGCTCATATGGAAGCTGTCGGGCGCGAGCGCGGCCGTGAAGGCCTGCGCGTCGGCACCGTGCCATTCCCGCATCGCGTCGTAGCGGGCAAACACCGGAACGCCCTGACCCTTCGCGATGTCGGCGATGGCGTCGACATAGGCGCGATAGCGAACGGGCTCGCGGATGCCCGGAAAGAACTGCGGATCCATCAGGGCGAGGCTCGTCCTGGCGTCCCGGACGATCGAGATGCCCTCCGCCAGCATCGCCTTGAAAGCCGTCATGTCGCCGCCGCGCACGGCGTCATTGGTGCCGACTTGCCAGATCACGAGATCATAGCGCCGCTCGGTCAGCGCCTGCTTCAGGCGGGCAAGCGTCTGCGGCGCGATTTCGCCACCGATGCCGGCATTGGCGACCGTCACCTGCACGCGCGGCCAGGCCGCCGTCAGCAGGGCCTGCAGTCGCGAGGGATAGCTTTTGTCCCGGGTCGAGGCGCCGACGCCTTCGGTCGAGGAGGAGCCGATGGCGAGGATGTCGAGCCTGCCGCCGGCCGCAACCCTCGGCGCCAGCGCGGCGAGCCGCTCCGTGGCCTGAACGATCGGCGTTTCGCGACAGATGAAGGGGCCGGCCTGGGCGGCGCCCGCCAGCGCGCAAAACAGGGCGGCGGACAGGCTCATGATCCGGATCGCGGCATGCATAAGCAGTCGGTCTCCCCTCAGCCCCGCCACATTGCGGCCCGGTTCATGAACGGAAACTGAATGATGCAGCGCATCACAAGCGGTTCGACGCTCGAAAAGACGCGCCGGCCGGGGACGACGCCGTGAATCGCTTCGCCTGGCTCCTCGATCGTCTCGCCTACGAACCGCGCCGCAACGCCAAGCTCGCGCTGATCGCCGATTATCTGCGCACGACGCCCGACCCCGATCGCGGGCTGGCGCTGGCGGCGATGACGGGCGGGCTGGTGTTCCCCAATGCGAAGGCCGGACTGGTCAGGGCGCTGATCGCCGAGCGCACCGACCCCGTGCTGTTTGCGCTGTCCTATGACTATGTCGGCGATCTCTCGGAGACGGTCGCCCTGATGTGGCCGGCAATCCATGGAGCCAACGCCGTTCCTCATTTGCCCGACGTCGTCGAAGGGCTGCGCGGCGCGGGGAAGACCGAATTGCCGCGTCTCGTCGCCTCCTGGCTGGACGCGCTCGACGAGAACGGCCGTTGGGCGTTGCTGAAGCTGATCACCGGCTCGCTGCGCATTGGCGTCTCCGCCCGCCTCGCCAAGACGGCCGCCGCGAGTCTGGGCGGCATCGCCCCCGACGAGGTCGAGCAGGTCTGGCACGGGCTGGAGCCGCCTTATGCCACGCTCTTCGCCTGGCTCGAAGGGCGCGGGCCGCGGCCGGAGGCGACCGATCCCGCCCCGTTCCGTCCCGTCATGCTCTCGCACCCCATCGAGGACGGCGATTTCGAGAAGATGGATCCGGCCGACTACCAGGCGGAATGGAAATGGGACGGCATCCGCGTCCAGGCCGTCACCGGCACGCGGCCCGACGGGGAGCGCGTCACCCGCCTGTTCTCGCGCACTGGCGAGGACGTGGCGGCCGCCTTTCCCGACGTCGTCGAGGCGCTGACGCTGGATGGGGCCATCGACGGCGAACTCCTGGTGCGCCGTGAGGATGCCGTCCAGAGCTTCAACGCGCTGCAGCAGCGGCTCAACCGCAAGAGCGTCACCGCGAAGATGCTGGTCGAGCACCCCGCCCATATCCGCGCCTACGATCTGCTGGTCGATGGCGAGGCGGATCTGCGCGACTTGCCGCTCTCGGAACGCCGGCAGCGGCTGGAGGCTTTCGTCGCCAGGCTGGCGAGCCCCATCGTCGACCTCTCGCCGCCGATCGTCTTCTCGACCTGGGAAGATCTGGCCGCCGCACGCGCCGACCCCGCCGCCGCCGGTGCGGGCGCCGATGCCGAGGCCGTCGAGGGCTGCATGATCAAGCGCCTCGCCTCGCCCTATCTGCCGGGGCGCCCGAAGGGCCATTGGTGGAAATGGAAGCGCGAGGCGAGGCTGGTCGACTGTGTCCTGATGTATGCCCAGCGCGGCCACGGCAAGCGCTCCTCCTTCTATTCGGACTTCACCTTCGGCGTCTGGCGCGTGGGAGAGGGCGGGGCCGACGAACTCGTCCCCGTCGGCAAGGCCTATTTCGGCTTCACCGACGAGGAGTTGGTGGAACTCGACCGCTATGTCCGCAAGCACACCCTGAACCGCTTCGGGCCAGTGCGCGAGGTCGCGCATACGATCGAGAGCGGTCTCGTCTTCGAGGTCGCCTTCGAGGGGCTGCAGCGTTCGACGCGCCACAAATCCGGCGTCGCCATGCGCTTCCCCCGCATCAGCCGGATTCGCTGGGACAAGCCAACGCGCGAGGCCGATCGCATCGAGGCGCTGGAGGCGCTCCTACCGGCGAATGGCTGATTGCGCCGCGGCGCGGGATGGTTCACAGCCTGCCGATCGGCGGCCGCGCCTGCGGCAGGCTTGAACGGGGCTCCGATTGGAGCAAGATGTGCGCTGGCACGAGGATGGGTCCCCATGAAACGGCAACCGTCGACACGGATCGTCATTGCGGATGATCACCCGCTGTTCCGGGGCGCGCTGCGCCAGGCCGTCTCGACGGCGATCGAGGGCGCCGATGTCAGCGAGGTCGGCTCGCTTGAGGCGCTGACCGAGACGCTCGACAATGGCGGCGACGCCGACCTCGTGCTGCTCGACCTGACGATGCCGGGCGTGCAGGGCTTCTCGGGGCTGCTCTTCCTGCGCGCCGATCATCCCGAAGTGCCGGTCATCGTCGTGTCCGCCCATGACGATCCCGCGGTCATCCGCCGCTGCATCGAGTTCGGCGCGCTCGGCTTCCTGCCCAAGACCGCCGATGTCGAGCAGATGGGCGAGGCGATCCGGGCCGTGCTGGAAGGCGGCGTCTGGACCCCGCCCGGCGTCGATCTCAACGCGCCCGTGGATGCGGAGACCGCCACCATGGTCCGTAACATGTCGACGCTGACGCCCCAGCAGGTGCGCGTGCTGATGATGCTGTCGGAGGGGCTGCTCAACAAGCAGATCGCCTATGAGCTCGGCGTCTCGGAAGCGACCGTCAAGGCCCATGTCTCGGCGATCCTGACCAAGCTCGATGTCGACAGCCGGACGCAGGCGGTGATCGCCGCCGCCAAGATCGCCGGCACGGCCTGGGCGACGACGGGCGCCTCCGCCACCCTTTGAGCCGCGCGCAACCGTCGAGGCGACACGGCCATTCAGCCCCGGTTCAACCGGCGCAGGCTCTGCTGACAATCTATCGAGGAACGGGATCGACCATGGCCAACGGCAATATCGAGCGGTTTCTGGGCGGCTCGCCCCTGGCCGTCCTGGTGCGCCTGCTCTTCATCTCGCTGCTGGTGGGCGCCGCCATGGCGTTTCTGGGCCTGTCGCCCCGCGCGCTCTACGAGGCGGCTGCGCGGTTCGTGCGCTCGCTCGGCGATCTCGGCTTCGGCGCGGTGCGCGAGGTCGGCCAATGGGTGATCGCCGGCGCGTTGCTCGTGGTGCCGATCTGGCTGCTGGCCCGGCTCTTCGCAGCGCGTCGCTGAGCCTGGCGGGCTGCCCTGAGAACGTAGGGGATCAGCCCGGCAACGCCCGAACGGCCGCGCCGATGCAGATGATGATCATCATCGCCGGCAGCGCCCATCGCATATGCAAGCGCAGCGCGGCCGCTTCTCCGCTCCAGCGCCAATGCGGATGGGCGATGGCGGCCGACAGCATGATCTCGAACATCAGCACCGTCACCAGGTAGAGGTAGCCGAGCGAGATCATCTCGGCGATGGGCGTGTTGAGCGAGATCGACCCGGGGAAGCTCGACTCGAAGGTGAAGCTGATCGCCGCGAGCGCCAGAAGGGATGAGAAGATCAGCCCGCCCTTGTCCTGCTCCTTCAGTCCGGGTGACCACAGCACGAACAGAGATACCGCCAGCACGGCGATGATCGGGACAAAGACCCGCAGCAGATAGCGTTCGGCATCGCGCGCCATCGTCACGGTGGCGTTCAGCCGCGAATAGGACCGCGCATTCCACCCCATCACCGTGTCGTTGGCGAAGCGCAGGCCCACCGGTCGCCAGTCGACGACCGACAGGGTGCTGTCGACGCCCGAGAACTGACGGTCGGCCTCGGTCGTGACGATGACCGCCTCCTGCTGCGCATAGCGCGGCAGCGAGAGCGAGATCGTCAGGTTCTGCCGGTCGAAGGGGAAAGCGTCCATGTTCATGCGGAACCGGAAATCGCTCTCGAACCGCTCGATCAGCATGACATCGCCATTGGCGTAGACCGACAACGCGACGGTGCGCGAATCCTTGTCGCCGATCTGGTTGTCCAGCGTGAGGCCCGGCGTCCAGATCGTCTTGAGGTGATCGTCGGCCTCGTCGCCGACGCGGTCGTCCCGCCCAAGGCCGCGCGCGGTTGCGTCGAAGACGAGGCGCGGGTCGTGCCAGCGCTGGGTCAGTTCCACATGCAGGCGGCCCTGGCCGGCCACCTCCTTGATCTCCAGCACGTTGAGCACGCGTAGCGCGACGCGCACCCGCACCGGCAGTTCGACGGTCGCCGGCAGCGTCGGTCGCACGGAGGTCGCGGCCTCCTGCGCCCGCGCGCCCGAGCCCAACCCTGCGACGAGCAGCAGAAGCAGGATAAGGCCGCGCATCACGCGTCCTGCCGGCGCTTGCGGGCCAGGACCTGGAACCCCACGAAGGCGACGATGCCGCCGCAGAGCGCGATCACCCACAGCTCCGTCAGGAGACGGCGCCAGTCGGCGCCCGGCTCTTCCCGCAGCACGATCGTCATGCCGATCAGGCGGCCGGAGAAGTCGACCAGCGGCTGCGCCATCACGCCGAGGTTCCGCCCCTCGACGCGGCGCGACGTGATCTCGATATCGCGGAGCGGCTTGGTCGGATGGGCGCGCAGATAGGTCGCGAACAAGGCTTCGTTCGTCGACGCCATGATGGTGAGATCGCCGATGGCGGGCAGTTTCGGGTCGAGCGCGACGCCGCTTAGGGAATGCGCCGCCACGACGGCGATCTCGGTGTTGGTGGTGGCTTTCACCAGATCCAGCAGCGGGCGGATGTCGAGCCCCGCTTCCACCGTGCCGACGAGGTCTCCGGACGACTCAACAGGCGCCACGCCGCGGATGCCGATGCCGGCGATCCCGATCTCGACGCCGGTCTGCGCCCGGCGCAGGCGGTTGGCGGCGACGACCATGGCGCGAAACGAAGAGATGTCGTCGCCATGCTGGTCGGGACGATGCATGCGCAACAGATAGCGTAAGTCCCGCGAGTGGTAGCCGAAGATCTGCACGCTCGCCTGGCGGTTGAGATACTGAAACGCGTCCCGCGAAAGGGTTTCGAGCCGCGGCCGGTCGCTCGCGGCCAGCGCCTCGCGGATCTGCGGGTTCCGCGCGAAGGATTCGGCCAGCGACAGGGAGAATTTCGCGGCCTGGTCGAAGCTCGCGCCGAGCAGCGAGCCGACCAGGCGCATCTGCGCGGCCCGGTCGCGCTCGGCGACCTTTTCGAGGCTGTCATGCTGGTGCCAGAGCATCGCGCCCAGGATCAGCGCGATCAGCAGGGCCGGGGGAAACGCGCCTGCGAGATGTCTTCTCAGGTCGATGCGCAGCAAGACAAGGCCCTCTTCATACGACCGCACGACCAGGGCTGCACCGAGGGCAAAACCCCCAGTGCGGTGGCCGCGCAGTGCAGGCCGGATACGGCAGTGCAGCGGCATCGACAAGCGCTGCCGGAACATGGGTCTTGCCCGCTGGAGCGGGCAGCGGCGCAATCGACGCTAGAGGGTCTCTCCCCGCGCAATCGCGGCTGCGTCGCGCCCGACCAGCGCGCTGAGCTTCGACAGACCGGCCTTGCGCGCCTCGGTTGCCAGACCCGCCTTGACCGTCTTCACCAGCCCCGGGCCCTGGAACACCATCGCCGAATAGAACTGCACGAGATCGGCGCCGGCCCGGATCTTGGCGAAGGCGGTCGCCGCCGAATCGATGCCGCCGACGCCGATCAGCGGAAACTGGCGCTCGACGCGCAGGAAGGTTTCCGCGAGCAACTGCGTCGAGGCCTTGAACAGCGGCTTGCCCGAAAGCCCGCCGGTCTCTGCCTTCGCTGCGCTGCGCAGGCTGGCAGGCCGCGCGATCGTCGTGTTGGAGACGATCATCCCGTCGATGCCGCGCTTGCGCGCCACCGCGACCATGCCGTCGAGTTCCGGCAGGGTCAGGTCGGGGGCGATCTTCAGGAGCATCGGTGTCGGGCGCCCGCCCTTTGCCGCCTCATTGCGCGCTTCGATCGCCCGCGCGATGAGGTCGTCCAGCGCCGACTCCGCCTGCAGGTCGCGCAGACCCGGCGTGTTGGGCGAGGAGACGTTGATCGTCAGGAAATCGGCGACACCGGCGAGCCGCCGCGTGAGCACGGCATAGTCGGCGGCGCGATCGGCGGACTCCTTGTTGGCGCCGAGATTGACGCCGACGATGCCGCCACGCGCCCGCCGCGCCGCCAGCCGCTGGGCCACGGCCTCCATGCCCTCGCTGTTGAGGCCGTAGCGGTTGATCACGGCCTCGTCCTCGACGAGGCGGAACACCCGCGGCTTGGGGTTGCCGGGCTGGGGCAGGGGCGTGACGCCGCCCACTTCGACGAAGCCGAAGCCGAGCCCGAGCGCCCCGTCGACCGCCTCGGCATGCTTGTCGAAGCCCGCCGCGAGCCCGACCGGATTGCTGAAGGACAGCCCGAAGGCCTGCGTGGCCAGGACCGGATCGTCGCTAGACGGCCGCAAGGAGGGGGCCGCCGCCAGCGCCGCGACCGTCAGACGATGGGCCGCCTCGGCGTCCATCCGGTGGATCAGCGGGCGGGCGAGGTTGAAGAGGGAGCCGATCACGCGATGTCCTCGGGAATCAGGGGCAGGCCATTCGCACCCAGAGGGAGCGGCGCGATCCAGCGGACGGTCGCCGGATCGAGCGCGGCGTAGAGATGCGGGAACAGCGCGCCGCCCCGCGAGGGCTCGTAGCGCAGTGCTGCGCCCAGCGCCGCTTCGTCCACGGCGATCAGCAGCAGCCCGTGCTGGCCGGCGAAATGCTTGGACGCGGTCTCGCCCAGCTGGGCCCCGGTCGAGAAGTGGATGTAGCCGTCGGCGAGATCGATGCCCGCGCCGGAAAAGCGCCCGCAGGCCTCGGCTTCGCGCCACAGGGCATCGGGGCAGATCTTGTAGATGAGCGGCATGGGCAGCCTCGCCGGATGGGGACTGCCGACGGCATAGCGGCTGTCAGGAGGCTTGGGCAATTTTTATCGCCACTGATGCCAAAATCAGATTGAAATCTTAGTGTATAGGGGATATTTCCTATTCTTGTCCCCGCCCAACGGCAACATCCCCGAGAGGTCTCCGCGGTGCTGTCCCATGACCAGATCTGGAGCGCGATCGACGCGCTGGCCCAGCGCTATAACCTCACCGCCTCGGGGCTGGCGCGCAAGGCCGGGCTCGACGCGACCACTTTCAACCGCTCCAAGCGCGTCGGGACGGACGGGCGCGAGCGCTGGCCCTCGACCGAATCGATCGCCAAGATCCTCCAGGCGACCGGGGCCTCCCTCGACGAGTTCATGAGCGTGGTGATGCGCCGCGGCGTGGCGCCGGCCCGCACCATCCCGCTGATCGGCTTCGCCCAGGCCGGCTCCGGCGGCTTCTTCGACGATGGCGGCTTCCCGGTCGGCACTGGCTGGGAGGAGGTCGCCTTTCCCGGCGTCGCCGACGAAAAGGCCTATGCGCTGGAAATCTCGGGCGATTCGATGCTGCCGCTCTATCGCGACGGGGACACGATCATCGTCTCGCCCACCGCGACCGTCCGGCGCGGCGACCGTGTCGTGGTCAAGACCGTCGAGGGAGAGGTGCTGGCCAAGCAGCTCAAGCGCCAGACGGCGAAGACGGTCGAACTCGCCTCGCTCAATCCCGAGCACGGCGACCGCAGCCTGAACCTGTCTGAGATCGCCTTCATGGCCCGCGTGATCTGGGCGAGCCAGTAGCGGCCGGATCGATCAGGCGGTCGTCGGTCGGCGCCCCGGCAGCGTCACCTTGAACACCGCGCCGCTCTCCGAGGGTTCGAGCGCGATCGCGCCGCCATGCAGGCGCACGAGTTCGGAGGCGATGGCGAGGCCAAGCCCCGTTCCACCGGGCGTGACCGAACCGCGGAACGCCTGGAACAGGTTCGCCCGCGCCCGCTCCGGCACGCCGGGGCCATTGTCGGCGACTCGCAGGATCACCGATCCGTTGTCGCGCTCGGCCTTGACGGCGAGCATCGGTCGCCCGTCTTCCCCGGTGCCGGCCTGGGTCAGCGCCTGCACCGAATTGCGCATCAGGTTGAGCAGGACGCGCGCCATCTGGTCGGGGTCGCAGGGCGCGATCAGGTCGCTGGGCACGTCGTTGCTGAAAATCACCGCCGCGCCGTCGGACAGCCCGAGCATGTCCGCCTGCTCGGCCACCAGGATGCGCAACGCGACATCCTTCAGGACCGGCGTCGCCTCCGCCGCGCGGCCATAGGCCAGCGTCGCCTGGCAGAAGTCGATGGCGCGGCCGAGCGTCGCGATCAGCCTCGGAGCGAAGCGCTTGATCTTGGCGTCGCGCGTATCGACGAGTTGGTCGGACATCAGCTGCGCGGCCGCCAGCATGTTGCGCAGGTCGTGATTGATCTTGCTGACGGCGAGGCCGAGCTCGGCGAGGTGCTTCTTGGTCCGCAATTCGCCCGAGAGCGTCATCTGCATCCGCGCTAGCGCCCGCTGCGCCTCGCCGATCTCGTCGGCCCGCTGCGTCGGGTCGATGATCCGGTGCGGGTTCTCGGGGTCGATCTCGAACTCCATCACATTGGCTGCGAGCTGGCGGATCGGCCCGACGATCATCCAGTTGAGCGCGACATAGACGGCAACCGCCGTCAGGCCCGAGATCAGCAGCGAGAGCAGCAGCAGATTCGTCGAGAACTTCAGCATGGCGCGCCGCAAGGGCGTCTCGTCGATGATCAGCTCGACGAAATCGGCGCCGCCGACCGCCTCGCCGATCACCCGGATCGGCATCCGCGCCGGCGGCATCACCAAGGTCTCCAGCGCCTCGCCGATCGCCCCCATCCAGCCCAGCGAGCGCAGGTCGACGGTCCGGGAGACCGCCGCCGGCGGCATCGAATCGAGGCTGAGCAGGCGACGCGCGCCGCCGACGCGGGCCGCGATCGCGCGCGCACCCACACCCATCAGCAGGCGGTTCTCGCTGCCTTCGGGCAGGCCCTCCGGCGGGGCGCCCTCCAGCACGAGCACGGCGATCTGGGCCGCCGCGAGGCGGTCGTTGAGCCAGTTGCGACGGAAATTGGCGACGGACGGCAGATAGATTAGCACTTCCGCCAGCATCACGAAGAGGACGGTCAGCACGAGAAGCTTGGCCGAAAGCCCCAGCCGCGTCAGGCCGCGCGGCAGACTCACGGACAGCTGGGCCCTGTCGGGTTCGTAAGGTTGCATCAGCTGCGATCCTACCCGAAACGGCGCAGGAAGCCGATGAGGCGGCGCAGGCCGGGGCTCGTCGCCAGGGGCGTCAGGAACGAGGTCGCCGCCCGCTTCGACACGTCTGCCAGGGCCGCATAGGGCGCGACGAGCTCAGCCATGTCCTGCGCCCGCAGGCGCATCTTCAGCGCCAGGCCCCAGGTCGCAATCAACTCGCCCGCTCGCGCCCCGACGATGGTGACGCCGAGAAGCCGCCCCTTGGCGTCGGTCACGAGCTTGACGAAACCCTCGCTCTGCCGCTCGGCCTGGGCGCGCGCGCTCTCCGCATAAGGCCAGCGCAGGACCCGGATGGCGCCGGCCTTGGCACGCGCCGCGTCCTCGGACAGGCCGACGCTGGCGACTTCCGGCTGGGTCAGCGTCACCTTGGGAATCAGCCCGGGCTCGAAGCGCCCCGGCATCCGAAACAGCGCGTTGCGCAGCACGAGCCGCGCCTGTTCTTCGGCGACATGGCCGCCCCGCGCCCCAGCGAGGGAGCCTCCGATACAGTCGCCGATGGCATAGACCCGGCGGTTGCTGCTGCGCAGGCCCCGATCGACGCGGATGCCCCCGTCTTCGACGACAATCCCGGCCAGCTCGAGATCGAGCGCCTCGATTGTGGGTGTGGGCGCGGTCGCCAGCAGCAGATGCGTGCCCTCGACGATCCGCTCGGCTCCGCTCTCACCGCCGTCGAGGATCAGCCGCACGCCGCCCCTGATCGGCTCCGCGCGCAGCACCTGCGTCCGCTCATGCAGGACGACGCCCTCACGCAGCAGCGCCCGGCGCAGGATCGCGACGGCTTCGGGATCATCCCCTTCCAGCATAGTGGCGGCGTCCACGAGCGTGACCGCGCTGCCGAGCCGGGCCATCGCCTGCGCCATCGCGACACCGGTCGCGCCGCCGCCGAGCACGATCAGGCGCGGTGGCCGGCGTGTCGCGCTCGCCAGGCTGGCATCGGTCAGGCAGGTGATCGCATCCAGACCGGGGATGGCGGGGGTGACGCTGCGGGCGCCGGTGGCGATGATAAAGCGTCGCGCCTTGATCGTCTGCTCGCCGACGGCGACCGTGCTGCGGCTGACGAAACGGGCTTCGCCTGTGATCACGGTGGCGCCCAGCGCCGTCAGGCGTTCGGCCGAGACATTGGGGGCAGCCGCCAGCAGCACGCGCTGGACATGGTCGTGGAGCTGCGCGTCGTTGATGTCGGGCTCGGCGACGGTAAGGCCGAAGCGGCGCGCCTCGCGGATGGCCTGCGCACGGGCACCGGCTGCGGCCAATGCCATCACGGCGCTGTCTCCGGTCCCGCCGCCCATCCCGTCGCGCTCGACGAGGACGACGGAGATGCCGAACGCCGCCGCGGCCGTGGCGACGGCGAGCCCCGCCGCGCCGGCGCCGATCACACAGAGATCGGGCATCAGGGCTGCAGGCTTGGCGGGGGAGGGGGCGTTGACGCTCACGCGGCTCCTCCGCCCTGCCGCCGGGGAGGCAGGCGATCGCATCGGCTGGACCGCAGCGGCCATGCAGAGGGCCAGCGCATCAGCGAGATCATTCTGTCTCCCAGGTTACGTCAGTCCAGGAAGGCCGATTCGTTCAGTATTGCGAAACACGCCAGACATGCTGATGCGTCGGCAGCCGGGCGGAATCAAGACGGCGTCGTTCCCGGCACGGTCTGGAGGGGTGGCTGATGGCATCCGGCGTCGGGGAACGCACGCTGCCCCGCCCGCGGCGTCGCCTTCAGGCGACGTTGCGGTCCTTCAGCGTCATGAAGCTCGCCAGAGGTTCCGGCCGGCCGAAGAGATAGCCCTGCGCGCGCTGGGCGCCCAGCAATTGCACGGCGATGCGCTGCTGCTCCGTCTCGATGCCCTCGACCACGACATTCATCGAGAGGCGGCGCGCGAGCTGGCAGACCGCCTCGATGATCGCTTTCGAAGCCTCGCTGGAGTGGACGGTGCGCGTGAAGCTCTGGTCGATCTTCACCTGCGCGAACGGGTAGGTCGAGAGATAGGCCAGCGACGAATACCCGGTGCCGAAATCGTCGAGCGCGAAGGCCACGCCGAGCGTCCGCAACTCGTCGATCACGCCCAGCGTCGTCTTCTGGTCCTCGATCAGCAGTGATTCGGTGACTTCCAGCGTCAGCCGGCGCGAGTTGAGGTTGGAGGTGATCAGGGCGTCCTTGACCGTCTCGACGATGCGGCGCGGCTCGCGGAACTGCAGCGGCGAGATGTTGACGGAGACGCCGATATGGCTTTCCCACGACGCGGCGTCCTTGCAGGCTTGCCGGATCGCCCAGTCGCCGATCGCGGCGATCAGCCCCGACTGTTCCGCAACCGGGATGAACAGGCCCGGCGGAACCATGCCGCGCGTCGGGTGGCGCCAGCGCATCAGGGCCTCGCGCGAGACGGTTTCGCCGGTCCGCAGATCGAGGATCGGCTGGTAATACAGTTCCAGCGAGCCGTCCTCGCAGGCATTGCGCAGATCGACCTCGATCTCGTGCCGCTCCAGCATCTCCTCGGCCATGCCGGGGTTGAAGAACACCAGTGTGTTGCGGCCGGCGGCCTTGGCCTTGTAGAGCGCCGTATCGGAATGGCGCAGGAGATCGGCCGGCGTCGCCCCGTCCTGCGGCGCCATCGCAATGCCGATGCTGGCCGTGACGTAGATCGTCTTGTTGTCGAGCACGAAGGCTTTGGACATCGCGTCGATCATCCGCTGGGCGATCAGCGTCACGACGGCATGGTTGGCGGCTGGCAGGATCAGCAGAAACTCGTCGCCGCCGAAGCGGGCCAGCAGATCGGTGCCGCGGATCGCGCCGCGCAGGCGGTTGGCGGTCTCCACGAGAACACGGTCGCCGATATCATGGCCGAGATTGTCGTTGACCTGCTTGAAACCGTCGAGATCGACATAAAGCAGGGCGAACGCCTCGCCGGTCCGCTCCATCCGGCTGAAGGATTCGGCGATGTTGCTGTTGTATTCGAAACGGTTGGCGAGCCCGGTCAGTTCATCGAACCGCGCCATCTGTTCGATGCGCGCCTCGGTCGCCTTGCGATCCGTCGCGTCCTCGGTCGACATCAGCACGCCGCCCTCGGCCGCGGGCGCGAAAGTCACAACCAGAACCCGGCCGCGCCGCGTCTGGATTTCGCGGCTGACCGTCTGCTGCGTGGCCTGGATTTCGGCCAAAGCCTCTCTCAGGTCGCGCAACTGACCGGCGGCGACCACCTGCCGCTCGACCAGGAAACGCCCGATGGCGGTGATCGGCGTGCCCGGCAGGGCCAGCGTCTCGGGCAGGCCGTAGAGCGCCCGGTGCGGGGCGTTGCTGACCGCGAGCTTGAGATCGCGGTCGAACATCGCCAGCCCGTGGATCATCGTGTTCAGCGCCGCGTCGAGCGTCAGGTTCTGCGAATGCAGGGCCGAGGCCAGCGCCTTCGACTGCTTGGTCGCGTCGCTCAGCGCGAGCAGGTTGCGATGCAGGGAATTCGTGATGGCGATGTTGGCGGCGACATACAGAAACGCGAAATAGCCGATGTACTGATAGTAGACGTTATGAGCCTGGATCAGGCCGACCGCCATCGGCACGCAGAAGATCAGCAGCTGGACCGCGACGAATTTCGGGCGGCCGGCATTGCGCGAGACATAGCCGGAGGCGATCGCGATCGTCGATGCGACCGAGGTGATATGCGCGGCCGCGTCATCGGTATGCGTCAGCGCGGCATAGCAGCTGTAGCCGAGCACGGCGCTGAACGCGGTTGCGCCGAGGAAGTAGTCCCGGTCCCAGCGCCGCGTCTCCTCATAGCCGTCCTGCGAATGGTCCTTGCGACTGTACGAGACGAAGGTGAGCAGCCGCAGCGCGACGACGGCGGCCACCAGCGCCGTCAGGTTCATGAAGAGATCGAGGCCGGTCGCGACCCAGCACAGAAACGGCGTCAGGATGCCCGCCACGCCGCCGGGAACGATCGAGGCCGGCGACGAGAACAGCGAACTGACCAGCAGTGCGTAACCGGGGAGGTCGATACCCTCGCCCGGATCGCGCGCCCTGCGGTGCAACAGTCGCTTGAACGCGCCCGCCATCCAACTCCGTCCCTGCGGCCGCCGCGCTCGCGCTGACCGCGTGCGCAATCTCCGCCACGCTGGAGATTTAAGGCCCGAGAGGTAAATGTTTGGTGTTGGGCAGGAACGTTCGCCCCGAAAGAGGCGTGCGATGGATCAGGCGTTCAGCGCCAGGGCGCTCGGGACCGGCGGGCGGGCGTAGACGCGCGCGAGCATGCGGTCCTGCGTCTGGGCGATGCGTTGGAGCTTCGAGATGGCGCTGGGGTTGAGCCTCAGCATGCAGTCCGTCCAGATCTGGCCGAGATGCTCCAGCTCCTCCTTGAGATCGCCCGCCCGGCGGTTGAAGGCCGAAAACAGCGCAGTCTTGGCGGCGTGGATCGGGAGCGAGTCATGCGCGTATTTGCGGATCCAGGCTTCTCCGGTGCCTGACGGCACGACGGCTTCCAGCCCGCCGGCGTCCATGAACGCCTGGGCGCTCATCTCCTCGCCGGAGAGTAGCATCTGCTCGGCGGCGCGCGCGCCCATTCGGCGCGACAGGATCGCCACCGCGGTAATCGGGAAATGGTTGAACTTGATTTCCGGGTACACGAAGGAGGCCTGCTCTTCCGCGATCATCACATTGCAGGACCGGGGAGCGTCGATGCCGCCGCCGATCGCCTTGGCGTGGATCGTGGACATCGTCACCACCAGGCCGTTGAGCCCGCTCGCGTTCATGACGGCGCCGGCGCTCGACAGGCGGGCATATTCGGCCAGAGCGGCGCGATCATTCTTGGCCAGGCAGTCGAGATAGAAATCGAGATCGCCGCCGAGCGTGAAGAACGGGCCCGTTCCACGGAAGGCGAGGAAGCGGACCGGTGCGCGCTGGTATTGGTCGGGCGCGCCCCACAGGGCCGAAACCGCCGTCTGGATTTTGACGAGGCTGTCGAGCAACTGCAGCGTGAAGACCGGCTTCAGTTCGGGGCGGATCGTCACCCAGAGCGTCTTGATCTCGGGCTCGTAGGCGAGCTGGGTTTCGGGAAGAAACCCAGCCCGGTGCCGGATCGCGTCGATCACCTCGCAGCTATCGAGCTCCGCTGCGGGGGTGGCATCAATGACGGAAGCAAATGACTGAAACATGCCGCTGATCCCGCGTTGCCGTGCATCGAGAACGTTGCCCACAGAGTAGACGGAGTTAACAAACTGTAAACGAAATCCCTTCGCAATGGTTAATTCTATTAAGATATATTCCCTAACGTCACTTTTGTTCTTGGTTTTGTGCCGGGATCGCACAAAATCAGGGCCCCGCTTCTGACGTCAGCAAGCGCCATGCCGCCTCAGCCGTGCAGCGCTTGTCCAAACCGGCGCATGCGGCTAACCATGCCGCGAATTCGCCGTGTTCGCAGCGTTGAACCCCGGTGCCGAGTTGTTGCCGTGAACCGCCAGACAGCCGCAGACGACGAGAAGAGGGCGCGCCTCGCCGCAGCCCTTCGGGACAACCTGAAACGCCGCAAGGCGCAGGCCCGGGCTCGGCGTGCGGAGGAGGCGAGCGTGCCGGAACCGGAGCCGCAAGCCCAGGCCGAGCCCAACCGGTCCTGACCAGAGATGACCAGGCGCCCCGTCTTCAGCCGGGCGCCCCCAGCAGGACCTGACGATGGACAAGATCCGCATCACCGGCGGCCAGCGCCTCAACGGCGTGATCCCGATTTCGGGCGCGAAAAACGCCGCCTTGCCTCTGATGATCGCAAGCCTGCTCACCGATGAGACGCTGACGCTCGCCAATGTGCCGCGCCTCTCGGATGTCAGCGCCCTCTCGCGTATCCTCTCCAACCATGGCGTCGATCGTTCGATCGCCGGCAAGCGCATCGGCCAGTCCGCCGAAACCGGCCAGACGATCACGCTGACGGCCCGTCAGATCGTCGATACCTGCGCGCCCTATGAACTGGTCTCGACCATGCGCGCCAGCTTCTGGGTGATCGCGCCGATCCTGGCCCGGATGGGTGAGGCGAAGGTGTCGCTGCCCGGCGGCTGCGCTATCGGCACGCGCCCCGTCGATCTGCTGCTGATGGCGCTGGAAAAGCTCGGGGCGGAAATCGTCATCGAGAACGGCTATGCGCTCGCGCGGGCGCCGAACGGGCTCAGGGGCGCCGAGATCGTCTTCCCGAAGGTGACGGTCGGCGGCACGCATACGGCGCTGATGGCCGCGGTGCTGGCGCGGGGCACGACGGTGATCGAGAACGCGGCGCGCGAGCCAGAGGTCGTCGATCTTGCCGCCTGCCTCGTCAAGATGGGCGCCAAGATCGAGGGCGCCGGCACCAGCCGGATCGTGGTCACCGGCGTCGCGCGGCTGGGCGGGGCCCATCATGCCGTGCTGCCCGACCGTATCGAGACGGGTACCTATGCGATGGCGGTTGCGATGACCGGCGGTGACGTGCTGCTCGAGGGCGCGCAGCCGGATCTGCTCCAGGCGGCGCTCGACGTGCTCGTCCAGGCCGGCGTCGAGGTCAGCTCGACCAATGCGGGCATTCGCGTGCGCCGCAACGGCCAGCCGCTGGAATCCGTCGATGTCGATACCGACCCGTTTCCCGGCTTCCCGACCGATCTGCAGGCCCAGTTCATGGCGCTGATGACGAAGGCCAAGGGCACGTCGCGCATCCGCGAGACCATCTTCGAGAACCGCTTCATGCATGTGCAGGAGCTCGCGCGGCTCGGCGCGAAGATTCGGCTGGACGGCGATGCCGCCTATGTCGAGGGCGTCGCGAAGCTCACCGGCGCTCCGGTGATGGCGACCGATCTGCGTGCCTCGGTCTCGCTCGTCATCGCCGGGCTCGCGGCGGAAGGCGACACCATGATCAACCGCGTCTACCATCTCGACCGCGGCTTCGAGGCCCTCGAGGCCAAGCTGACGCGCTGTGGGGGCCTGGTCGAGCGCATCAGCGGTTGACGTTGGCAGACGGCGCCGCCAGAACACCTCCATGTCCGATGACGCCGCAGACCCGCTGAAACTCATCGCGCTCGATACCGATGATCTCGAGATCGTATCGGCCCACCTTCAGGACGCCGTCCTGAAGGTCGCCGACATCGTCTGGTTGCCGGCAGAGAAGCGCTTTGCGCTGGCGGTGCGCCGTTTCGACTGGGAGGGCGTGGCTCAGGGCCATCGGCGACGCCGCCTGACCGCCCTGCATTTCGACCGTGTCCTGGCCGTTCGCAGCACGAAGATCGACAAGGCGGCGTCCGATGAGGTGCTGAGCCTGCTGGCGATCGGCTTTTCCGGACGCGACGAACCGGGCGGCGATGTCACGCTGCATTTCTCGGACGGCGCCGCGATCCGCCTTGAGGTCGAATGCATCGAGGCCCAGATGAAGGATCTCGGTCCGGTCTGGGAGGCGCTGGCCACGCCGGGGCACCCTGACGGCCCCTGAGCCGTTTTTGACAACGACAGCGAGTTTTTCCGGGGACAGCGATGCCGATCAGGCTCGACGACAGCAGTGCCGATTTTGAAGACGCATTCCGTGCCCTGCTTTCCGCCAAGCGCGAGGTCTCGGAGGAGGTCGATCGCGTTGTCGCCGACATCATCGCCGCCGTGCGGGAGCAAGGCGACGCCGCGCTTATCGACTACACGCAGCGCTTCGACGAGCTGGCGCTGATGCCGCAGTCGCTCCGGGTCTCCTCGGACGAGATAGACGCCGCGGTCGCCGCCTGTCCGCCGGCTCAGATCGCCGCGCTCGAGACGGCGCGCGATCGCATCGAGGCCTATCACCTTCGCCAGAAGCCTGAGGACGCTTGGTTCACCGATGCGGTCGGGGTCCAGAGTGGATGGCGCTGGAGCGCCATCGAGGCGGTGGGCCTTTACGTTCCCGGCGGCACGGCGAGCTACCCCTCCTCGGTCCTGATGAATGCGGTGCCCGCCAAGGTCGCGGGCGTCGATCGCGTGGTCATGGTCGCGCCGACGCCGCGCGGGCAGACCAATCCGCTGGTCCTGGCGGCGGCGAGGCTCGCCGGGGTCGACGAGGTCTACCGCATCGGCGGGGCGCAGGCCGTCGCCGCGCTGGCTTACGGCACGCAAAGCATCGAGCCGGTCGCCAAGATCGTCGGGCCCGGCAATGCTTATGTCGCCGCCGCCAAGCGCCGCGTCTTCGGCCAGGTCGGCATCGACATGATCGCCGGCCCCTCCGAGGTGCTGATCATCGCCGATTCCATGGCAAACCCCGACTGGATCGCCGCCGATCTGCTCGCCCAGGCCGAACACGATGTGTCGGCGCAATCCATCCTGATGACCGACGACGCCGATCTGGCCGCCGCGGTCGAAACGGCGCTGGCGGCGCAACTGAAGACGCTGCCGCGCGCCGAGATCGCCGGCAGGAGCTGGACCGATTATGGCGCGATCCTCTTGGTTTCGGATCTGGAGGCCGCCGTGCCCCTGGTCGACCGTCTGGCGCCCGAGCATCTCGAGATCATGACGGCAGATCCGGAGCGCCTCTCGGGGCTCATCCGCAATGCCGGCGCGATCTTCCTAGGCGGCCATACGCCCGAGGCGATCGGCGACTATGTCGGCGGGCCCAATCACGTGTTGCCGACGGCGCGCTCCGCCCGCTTCTCGTCGGGCCTCGGCGTGCTCGATTTCATGAAGCGGACGTCCCTGCTGAAATGCGGGCCCGAGTCTCTGCGCGCTTTGGCGCCGGCCGCGACGCAACTGGCGCAGGCCGAGGGCTTGCAGGCTCATGGCCGTTCCGTGACGATCAGGCTCAATCTCTGAGAGCCGTCTCTGGCTCTGAGGACACGCCGTCCATGTGAGCGGCATGACGATCGCAAGCGGAGGCAGGATGCCCCAGACCGAGACATCCCCGAAGCAGTGCCTGGTCGGCGTCACGCTCGATCCGTCCTCGCTGGGCGGCGGCTCGGCCGATCAGGAGCATGAGCGCGCGGTGGCGATCTATGACCTGATCGAGCGCAACCATTTCGTGCTGCCGGGTCACGAGGGTGGCCCCTATCTCGCCCATCTCGCCATGGTCGAGCGCCGTCTCGTCTTCGAGATCCGGCTGGCGGACGGCTCGCCCGTCATCACGCACCATCTCTCGCTCACGCCGTTTCGCCGCATCGTCAAGGATTACGCGATGGTGTGCGAGAGCTACTACGCCGCGATCCGGACCGCGACGCCCTCGCAGATCGAGGCGATCGACATGGGCCGCCGCGGGCTGCATGACGAGGCAGCCGGTATCCTCGTCGAGCGTCTCGCCAGCAAGGTCGAGATCGATTTCGACACGGCCCGGCGGCTCTTCACCCTGATCTACGCCCTGCACTGGAAAGGTTGAGGGGTTGGAGCCGTCCGCCGCGCGCAAGGTCCAGAGCGTGCTGTTCATGTGCGCGCACAACGCCGTCCGCTCGCCGATGGCCGAGGCCATGGCCAAGCACTTCTTCGGCAAGTCGGTCTATGTGCAGTCGGCGGGCGCGAGGCGCGGCGAGGTCGATGCCTTCGTCCTCGCCGTGCTCGACGAGATCGGCATCGACGCGCACAAGCACAAGCCGAAATCGATCGAGGATCTCGAGGAGTGGGAGGGATTGAACTTCGACCTGATCATCTCTCTCTCGCCAGAAGCGCATCACAAGGCGCTCGACCTGACGCGCACGGTCGCCGCCGAGGTCGAATACTGGCCGACCGTCGATCCGACGGCCGTTCAGGGCTCGCGGGAGCAGATGCTCGACGCTTACCGTGACGTCCGTGACGGGCTCATGCGCCGGATCAAGGCGCGCCTCTCGGCCTGATCGCCGGCTGCCGACCGGGTCGGGATTGCGGCAGCATGCCGCACCTCGACGTCTCGCCTCAGGAGTGAGCGCCTCGTGCAATCGGGGGTTGGCGAGACGCCGCGCTGCAGTCCCCGACACATTCCGCGCATTTGCTTCAGGCGGGGTTGGCTTGACCGTGCAAGCACAGATCTCGGCTCGCCAGGGCATCGATGGTCTTGGCGGGAGCAACCTCCGCCTGCAATCTAGAATTGCAGCGCCGGTTGGCAGTGTCGCCTGCGGCATCGAGCGCCATCTGCACGTCCTCCGAAGCAGCGGCTGGACTAAACAAACCCTTAACCTATCGTCATTCAATTGGATGCGTCTGCTGGGGGGCTCGCGGGCAGTCGTCAAGCGTTCGGGCCATTCATGAAATCGAGATCGATGAACCCGTGCTCGCCGCGCGAGGCGATGTCCGGACGCGAGCGCGCGGGCGTTGGGGCTGTGTCCGTCGTCAGTCTGCTGGCGGCGCTGCTGGCCTTGCCGGGGCAAGCCTCGGCCGGCCGCGAACCGCTCGTCATCGTCTTCCCGCCCTGGGTGTCCGGCGACGAGGCCGTGACCCGCAGTCTTTCCGCCGGCTACAGCCTGCTTCGTCGGGGACGAACTCCCTTCGTCGTGATCGCAGCGCCCTCCGATCCGGGGCAACCCCGCTCCGCCATGCCGCGAGGCGCCCTGATCCTGCTGACGCTCAGTGGCATCTCCGGTTGCCTCGATGCGCCGGTCGCTGATCGGGCGGCCTCATGACCTGGACCCTCGACGCCATCAGGCAACGCGTGGCCTGTGTCCTGCTGGGGCTCGCCTTCCTGCACGTGCCCCTGCTGGCGCTAACCTACGGGCTGCGCGGGGAGAACGGCCTGGTGCCGGTCGCGATGGCCTTCCTGATGGCGGCTGGTGCGCTGCTGTTCTATGCCGGTCGCGGCGCGGCCACGCTCACGCAGATCGTCATCGCCGCGGCGCTGATCGGCCAGGTTTCGATCATGGTGTTCAGCCTGGCCGGACACCCCTGGCAGCCGGACATGCACATGTACTATTTCGCGATGCTGGCGCTGCTCGCCGGCTTCTGCGACTGGCGCCCCATCGTCATGGGGGCGGCACTGACGGCCGCCCACCACCTCGTCCTGCAATATATCCTGCCCAGCGCGGTCTTCTACCAGGGCGGCAGCCTGCTGCGGGTTCTGCTGCACGCCGTGATCGTCATCATCGAAACCGCGTTCCTGGCGACCATTGCGATCGTCATGGAGCGCATGTTTGCGATGAATGCGGAGAGCCTGGCGCTGGCGCATCACACGGCCGAGCGCGAGCGCGTGGCGGGCGAACGCGAGAAGCAACTGGCCGACGAGTTGAGCCGGCGGGCCCAGACGCTTCGCGAGATCGTGTCGGCTTTCCGGGCCCGGATGGAGCAGGAAATGGCGGTGCTCGACCGATCGGCCGGTGAGATGCAGGGCGAGGCCGCCAGCCTGACCGGCACGTCGGATCAGGCCAGGCGTCAAACCATGATCGTCTCGGACGCCACCTCCGAAACACTGCTGGGAATCGATCACCTGTCCGCGGCCAGCGACGAACTGGCCATGTCGATCGACGAGATCGGCCGCAGCGTGATGCATTCGGTCGAAGGCTCGACGACGGCGGCAGAGTTGGCCCGCAAGGCCAGCGGTGAGATCGAAATCCTCGCCCAGAACAGCGAGAAGGTGGGTGCGGTCGTCGAGTTGATCCGCAGCATCGCAGCGCAGACCAGCCTGCTGGCGCTCAATGCGACGATCGAGGCGGCGCGCGCTGGCGAAATGGGGCGCGGCTTCGCCGTGGTCGCCAGCGAGGTCAAACTCCTCTCCGCCCAGACGGCGAGGGCGACGGACGACGTCTCGGCCCAGATCGGCGCCATGCAGGCCGCGTCGCAGCGTTCGCTGATGGCGATCCGCGACATCGTCGCGGCGATCGGCGCCGTGGAGGGTGTGGCCGAGACCATTTCCGTCTCCGTGCAGCAGCAGGGCCAAGCGACCTCCGAGATCGCCCATCAGGTCCGGATGTCGTTCGAGGGGGCCAGGCGCAGCGCCGATATCGTCGGCAGCTTCGAGGCCATGACGGAAGGCGCCCATCACGCCGCACAGCAGGTGCAGGATTCGGCCGACGCGCTGGCGGCCCAGGCGCGCGGCATCCGCGAGGAGGTCGACGCGTTCTGCGCGCGGGTCGCGACGGCCTGAGGGCCTACCAGCCCCTGCCGGGGCCCACGGGACCGACGCCCAGCCACGGGCCGAGCGTGGCCGCGATGTCGGCGAAGCTCTCGCGCCGTCCGAGCGGCGCGGGCGCGAGGCCCGGGCCGAAGGCCAGGATCGGCACATGCTCGCGGGTGTGGTCGGTGCCGGGCCAGGTCGGATCGTTGCCATGGTCGGCGGTAATCACGGCCAGGTCGCCCGGCTTCAGCGCCGCCTCCAGCCGCGGCAGCATGGCGTCAAAGGCCTCCAGCGCGGCCGCATAGCCCGCCACGTCGCGGCGATGCCCGTATTCGGTGTCGAAATCGACGAGGTTGACGAAGCAGAAGCCTCCATCCGGCAAACCCTTCCAGGCCTCTAGAGCGGCGTCGAACATGGCGGCATTGCCAAAGGGCTTGATCTCCTCGCCCGTGGCGCGATGGGCGAAGATGTCGCCGATCTTTCCGACCGTCACGATGGACCGGCCGGATGCCGCCAGCCGATCAAGGACCGTCTCGTCCGGCGGGGGGATGGCGAAATCCTTGCGGTTGCCGGTGCGTGTATAGCCGGTCTCCGCCGTGCCGACGAAAGGCCGCGCGATGACGCGACCGATCCGCAGCGGATCGACCAGAAGCCGCACCTTGCGGCAGAGCGCATAAAGCCGCTCCAGGCCGAAATGCTCCTCATGCGCGGCGATCTGCAGCACGGAGTCGACGGAGGTGTAGCAGATCGGCTTGCCGGTCTGAATGTGCTCGGCCGCCAGTTCGTCGATGATCGCGATGCCCGAAGCGTGCCGGTTGCCGAGGATGCCGGGCAGGTCGCCGGCCCGGATGATGGCGGCGATCAGGTCGGGCGGGAACGAATTCTCCAGCGCGGTGAAATAGCCCCAGGCGAAGGACACCGGGCAGCCCGCGATCTCCCAATGGCCCGACGGCGTGTCCTTGCCCTGGCTGCGCTCGACGCCGTAGCCATGCCGCCCGCTCGGCAGGGCCGGCTTGGCGGCGCCGGCGAGCGGACGTCCGGTCGAAGCCTCGTAGGCATGGGCCAGGCCGAGCCGCACGAGGTTGGGCAGGGCCAACGGCCCGTGGCGCAGGCCGTCCCGATCACCGCGGCCCTCGCTGCAGGCCTGCGCGATATGGCCCAGCGTATCGGCGCCGGTGTCGCCATAGAGATGCGCGTCCTCAGCCCCGCCGCAGCCGACGGAATCCAGTACGATCAGGATGGCGCGCGCCATGGTCAGTCTCTCACGGCGGCGGCGCCGACCGGTTCGAGATTGAGCGCGGCGGCCAGCAGGGCCTGCGTGTAGGGCTCGCGCGGGCGGGCGAAGATGTCCTCGGCGGCGCCTTCCTCGACGACCCTGCCGTTCTGCATCACGAGCACCCGGTGGGCCATGGCCCTGACGACCTTGAGATCGTGGCTGATGAAGAGATAGCCGAGCCGGCGGCGCGCCTGCAGATCGCGCAGCAGCTCGACGATCTGCACCTGCACCGACATGTCGAGGGCCGAGGTCGGCTCGTCCAGCACGATGAAACGGGGATCGAGCGCCATGGCACGCGCGATCGCGATGCGCTGACGCTGCCCGCCCGAAAACTCGTGCGGGTAGCGGTCCATCGCGGAAGGGTCGAGCCCGACATCGCTCAGCGCCCGCGCCACCACCTCGCGCCGCTGCGCATAGCTCTGCTGCTTCGCCTGGACCGTCAGACCCTCGGCGACGATCTCGGCCACCGACATGCGCGGCGAGAGCGATCCGTAGGGATCCTGGAAGACGACCTGCAGATCCTTGCGCTTCGGCCGGACCTGCGCGCTCGAAAGCCCGTCGATCCTGTCGCCGAGGAAGACGATCGGCCCCTCAGACGAGATCAGCCTGAGGATGGCCAGCCCGAGCGTCGTCTTGCCCGAGCCGGACTCGCCGACGACGCCGAGCGTCTCGCCCTCGCGCACGCTCACCGAGATGCCATCGACCGCCTTCACATGGCCGGTGGTCTTGCGCAAGAAGCCGGTCTTGATCGGGAACCAGACCTTGATCGGCCCGGCCTCGACCAGCGTCGCGGCATCGCTGGGGACGGGGGCCGGGCGGCCTTTTGGCTCCGCCGCGAGCAAGCGCTGCGTGTATTCGTGCTGCGGGTTGCCGAAGATCTCCGAGACGGGCCCCTGCTCGACGATCTGGCCCTTGAGCATGACGCAGACCCGGTCGGCGATACGCCGGACGATGCCGAGATCATGGGTGATGAACAGCATCGCCATGCCCAGACGATCCTGAAGCTCCTTCAGGAGCTTCAGGATCTGCGCCTGCACGGTGACATCGAGCGCCGTCGTCGGCTCGTCGGCGATCAGCAGATGCGGCTCATTGGCGAGCGCCATCGCGATCATGACGCGCTGGCGCTGGCCGCCGGAGAGCTGGTGCGGATAGGCGTCGAGCCGGCTTTCGGCATCGCGTATGCCGACGAGCTCGAGCAGTTCCAGCGTTCGCGCGCGGGCCTTGTCGCCGCGCAAACCCTTGTGCAACTCGAGAATCTCGCCGATCTGCCGCTCGATCGTATGCAGCGGGTTGAGCGAGGTCATCGGCTCCTGGAAAACCATGGTGATGTCGTTGCCGCGCACCTTGCGCATCGCGTCCTCATCGGCCGCGATCAGGTCCTGGCCGTTGAACAGCACCTGCCCGGAGGGGTGATAGGCCGACGGGTAGTTCAGCAGCTTGAGGATCGATAGCGCCGTGACCGACTTGCCCGAGCCCGATTCGCCGACGATCGCCAGCGTCTCGCCCTTGGCGAGATCGAAGGACACGCGGTCGACGGCCAGCGTCTCGCGCCCACCCTGACGGAAGGCGACGGAAAGGTCCCGGACGGAGAGGAGGGGGGTGGGGGTCATGCAAACGTCTTCCGCGGGTCGAACGCGTCTCGCACCGCTTCGCCGATGAAGATCAGCAGCGAGAGCATCAGCGCGATCACGACGAAGCCTGAGAGACCGAGCCAGGGCGCCTGCAGGTTGGATTTGCCCTGCGCCAGAAGCTCGCCCAGCGAGGGCGACCCAGGCGGCAGCCCGAAGCCGAGGAAGTCGAGAGAGGTCAGCGTCGTGATCGAGCCGTTCAGGATGAAGGGCAGGAAGGTCAGCGTCGCGACCATCGCGTTGGGCAGCAGGTGCTTGACCATGATGGCGCGGTCGGAGAGCCCGAGCGCCCGCGCCGCGCGGACATATTCGAAATTCCGCGCGCGCAGGAACTCCGCCCTGACCACGCCCACGAGCGCGACCCAGGAGAATAAGAGCAGGATGCCGAGCAGCACGAAGAAGCTAGGCGTGATGATCGCCGCGACGATGATCAGCAGGTAGAGCGCCGGGATCGAGGTCCAGATCTCGATCACGCGCTGGAAGATCAGATCGGTCCAGCCGCCGAAATAGCCCTGGATGGCACCGGCCGTGATGCCGATCACCGAGGAGATCCCGCACAGGATCAGCCCGAACAGGATCGAGATGCGGAAGCCGTAGATCAGCCGGGCGACGACGTCGCGGCCTTGGTCGTCGGTGCCGAGCCAGTTCCATTCGAGGTCGCGGCAGCCCGTCCCGCCGGTTCGCTGCGCGATGCCCTGGCACTGCTCGTCTTTGAGCATCCAGGTCGGCGGCGCCGGCGCCGGCACCGGCAGGTCGAGATTATGCGTGCGATAGCTGTAGCGGATCGGCGGCCAGACAGCGAAGCCGTGCCCGGCGATCTCCTTGGCGATGACGGGGTCGCGATAGTCCGTCGTGGCGAGGAAACCGCCGAACTTCTCTTCCGGATAGTTCACCGCAACCGGGAACAGCCATTCGCCCTTGTAGCGCACGATCAGCGGCCGATCATTCGCCAGAAACTCGGCGAAGAGCGACAGGATGAACAGCGTCAGGAAGATCCACAGGGACCACCAGCCGCGCTTGTTGGCCTTGAAGTTGTCGAGCCTGCGCCGGTTGATCGGCGAGAGCTTGAGCCAGCCCTGCGCGGCCTCTGCGGGGGCGAGCGGGGCCTCGCCGCGCAGGGCGGCGGGCGGCGGGGCGATCAGCGTGTCGCTCATTTCAGGTCTCCCGCGTCTCGAAATCGATGCGGGGATCGACCCAGGTGTAGGTCAGGTCGGTGAGGAGATGCACGAACAGACCGATCAACGAGAAGATGTAAAGATTGGCGAAGACCACCGGGTAGTCGCGGTTGACGATCGCCTCGAAGGACAAAAGGCCCAGCCCGTCGAGCGAGAAGATCGTCTCGATCAGCAGCGAACCGGCGAAGAGCGCGCCGACGAAGGCGCCGGGAAAGCCGGCGATCACGATCAGCATGGCGTTGCGGAAGACATGGCCATAGAGGACGCCGCGCTCGGAGAGCCCCTTCATCCGCGCGGTCAGGACGTACTGCTTGCGGATCTCGTCGAGGAACGAGTTCTTGGTCAGCAGCGTCGATGTCGCGAACGCCCCGAGCGCCATCGCGGTCACCGGCAGGGCGATATGCCAGAGGTAATCGGCGATTTTCCCGAAGAAGCTCAGCTCCGAGAAGTTGTCGGAATGGAGCCCGCGCAGCGGGAAGACCTGCCAGAACGATCCACCGGCGAAGAGCACGATCAGCAGGATCGCAAACAGGAAGCCGGGAATGGCATAGCCGACGATGACGACGGCGCTCGTCCAGGTGTCGAAGCGCGAGCCGTCCTTCACCGCCTTGCGGATGCCGAGTGGAATCGAGATCGCGTAGGAGAGCAGCGTCATCCAGAGCCCGAGCGAAATCGAGACCGGCAGCTTCTCCTTGATCAGTTGCAGGACGGGTGCATCGCGGAAATAGCTGCGGCCGAAGTCGAACCGGATGTAGTCGCCGAGCATTTTGAGAAAGCGCTCATGCGCCGGCTTGTCGAAGCCGAACTGCTTTTCCAGTTCCTTGATGAAGGCGGGGTCGAGCCCTTGCGCCCCACGATAGGCAGAGCCGGCGTCGCCCGCCGCCTGCGCGCCGGCATCGCCGCCCGAGCCGCCGCCGACGCGGTCGGCTGCGCCGCCGCTATTGGGGTTCTGGAGCTGTGAAATCACGCGCTCCACCGGTCCGCCCGGCGCGAACTGCACGATCACGAAGGAGATCAGCAGGATGCCGAACAGGGTCGGCACCATCAGGGCGAGGCGGCGCGCGATATAGCTCAGCATGCCGGCTCAAGCCTTCCCGATCCGCTTCGCCTTCTCGGCGTCATACCACCAGATCGACGGTGCGCCCGAGCCGAATTTCGGCTTGGTCTGCGGTCGGTCGAACATGTCCCAATAGGCGAGCCATTCGGTCGGGTTCCACCACATCGGGATCCAGTAGCGGCCGGCCCTCAGCACGCGGTCGAGGCATTTGGCCGCGACCACCACCTGCGCATAGCTGTCGGCCTGGCCGATCGCCGCGATCATCGCGTCGACGGCGGGGCTCGACACGCCGCCAACATTGCGCGAGCCGCGCGTTTTCGCCGCTTCCGAGCCGTAGACGATGCGCAGGCTGTCGCTGGGGATGGCGCTGCCGCCGAGCGCCCGGCTGATGATGTCGAAATCGAACTCGTCGAGCCGGCGCTGATACTGCGCCCCGTCGACGATGCGCGATGTCGCGTTGATGCCGAGCCGCTTGAGATTGGCCTGGAAGGGCTGGGTGTGCGGCTGCAATGCGCCTTGCGAATCGAGGAATTCGATCTCGAAGGGCTGGCCGTTCGGCAGTTTCAGAACATTGCCGTCGCGCTTGCAGCCGGCGGCGCGAAACAGCTCGTCGGCGCGGCGCAAAAGGGCTCGGTCGCTGCCCGATCCGTCCGAGACGGGCGGCAGGAAGGGCTCGCCGAAGACCTCGTCGGGCACCTGGCCGCGGAACGGTTCCAGCAGCTTGAGCTCTTCGGGCGAGGGCAGGCCGACCGCCTTGGAATCGGAATTCTCGAAGTAGGAGGTCATCCGCGCGAAGGACGAGAACATGATGTTCTTGTTCGTCCAGTCGAAATCGAAGCACAGGCCCAGCGCCTCGCGGATGCGCGGATCGGCGAATTTCTCGCGGCGCAGGTTGAAGACCCAGCCCTGGGAGCCGGTCGGGTCGGTCTTCGGCAGGCTCTCCTTCTTGACCTTGCCGTCATGCAGCGCGGGAAAGTCGTAGCCGGTCGCCCAGATGCGCGAGGTGAACTCCTCCTGGAAGGTGATGACGCCGCTCTTGAAGGCCTCGAAGGCCACCTGGCGGTCGCGGAAATACTCCCAGCGCACCCGGTCGAAATTGTTGATGCCAATATTCACCGGCAGATCCTTGCCCCAGTAGTCGGCGACGCGCTCGAACTCGATGAAGCGGCCCTGCTCCAGCCGGCCGACCCGGTAAGGGCCCGATCCCAGCGGCGGCTCCAGCGTGGAGGCCTCGAAATTCCGCGTCGACCAGAATTTTTCCGAGAACACCGGCAGGCCGGAGACGATCAGGTGCAGGTCGCGGCTGCGCTTGGGCGACAGCTGGGCGACGAAGACCTCCTCGCTTTCGGCCGCGGCCGAGACCAGCTCATTCAGCATCAGCCGATAGGACGGATGCCCCTTGGCCTTGAGCAGGTTCATGCTGAAGGCGACGTCGGCGGCGGTGACGCGGCTGCCGTCATGGAAACGCGCCTCGGGCCTCAGGCGGAAACGGTAGTTCAGCTTGTCCGGCGAGACCGCGACGCTTTTCGCCAGAAGCCCGTAGACCGTGCCCGGCTCGTCGCCCGAACCGGCCATCAGGCTGTCGAAACAGGCATCCATGCCCGCCGCCCCGTCGCCCTGCAGCACGAAGGTGTTGAGCGTGTTGAAGGTGTCGAAGCTCTGGTTGCCGCTGCCGCGCTTGATCTGGACGGTCAGCGTTCCGCCCTTGGGCGCCTTCGGGTTCACATAGGGGAAATGCGGAAAGTCCGGCGGCAGACCGAGTTCGCCGAAGGTCGACAGCCCATGGACTTCGGCGTCTTGCGCGAAGGCGCGTCCGCCCGGGCCCGCCAGCGCCGATCCTGCGGCCACGAGCACGCCGGTTTCCAGAATGCGGCGGCGGGTGATGCGGGTCGTCATCGTGTCGCGTCTCCTCGTCGGTCGGGCTTCCAGCGAATCGCCCTGATCATGTCACCCGCACGGCGCGCGCGCGCAACCACGCCACTCGACGCTATCGTGGCGGCAACACAATGGCCGGTGCAAGCGCCAGGCCGACAAAGCAAAAGCCGGGCGCGGGGCCCGGCTTCACAACATCGCCAGCGAGACAATCGCAGGTCAGGGCTTGGGCAGGGGCTTGGGCGCGTCGGCCAGGGTGTTGAGATAGGCGACCACGTCGGCGCGCGTATCGGGCCTGCCGATGCCGGCATAAGCCATGATCGTGCCGGGCAGATAGGCCTTGGGGTTCTTCAGGAAACCGTCGAGCTGCTCGGCCTCCCACTTCTCGGCCGACTTGCCCTTGAGGGCCGCGGAATAGGCGAAACCGTCGACGCTCGCCTTCGGGCGGGCATAGACGTCATAGAGATGCGGGCCGATCTTGTTGGCGCCGCCCTTCTCGAAGGTGTGGCAGGCCTTGCAGGCGCCGATGGCCTTTTCGCCTTTGGCGGGGTCTGCCTTGGCGAGGCGGACCGCGATCGGCTCCTCGGCGGCGGGAGCGGCCGCGCCCGCGGCGGCAACCGGCTCGGCGCTCGGCAGGTCGAAGCCGGGAACAGCCGGCTTATGGGGCGCGAAGACGATGCCGGCGATCATATTGAGGCCCATCACCACCAGAAGAGTGGACAGGGCCGCACCGGCGATCTTGTTGGTTTCGATATCCATCGTATCCGCACCCTCGGCCGCCGACGCCGGTGGCGCAGGAAGCAAGACAGCTCTAAGCCGGGCCTCGAGGGCCCGTCACCCGAGCGTTGCTTAACCGCTTTGCGCGCTTCATTGCAACTCGTATAAGCACGCTCCGCTTTGAGACCTTTTGACGCTTGCGGCAGGGCTTCGCGCTCGATGCCCGCTGGCGCGGAAGACACAAGGCTCCAGACCGTCACCGACGAGCGCCGCCGATCCCGATGTCCGACCCCCTCATTCTGATTCCCGCCCGCATGAGGGCCACGCGCCTGCCGGGAAAGCCGCTGGCCGACATTCATGGCGAGCCGATGATCGTGCGTGTTTGGCGGCGCGCGGTGGCGGCCGGCATCGGCCCCGTGGCGGTCGCCACCGACTCCGCCGAGATTTGCGCGGCCGTCGAGGCTGCAGGCGGCCGTGCCGTGATGACCCGCGACGACCATCCCTCGGGCTCGGATCGGATCAAGGAGGCCGCCGACATCCTCGATCCGCAGGGGCTCCATGACGTCATCGTCAACGTCCAGGGCGACTTCCCGACGCTCGAACCCATCGCCATCGCCGCGGCGATCACCCCGCTCGCCGATCATCAGGTCGATATCGCGACGCTGGTCGGCGTGATCGACGACGACGAGGAGCGGACGGCGCCCAGCGTGGTCAAGCTGATCGGCAGCCATGTCACGCCCGGCCGCCTGCGGGCGCTCTATTTCACCCGCGCCACAGCCCCCTATGGCGAAGGCCCGCTCTACCACCATGTCGGGATCTACGCCTATCGGCGCAGGGCGCTGGACCGCTTCGTCAGCCTGCCGCAATCCCTTCTGGAGAAGCGCGAAAGCCTCGAGCAGCTGCGGGCGATCGAAGATGGCATGCGCATCGATGCAATGATCATCGATCACGTGCCCCGCGGCGTCGACACGCCGCCTGACCTGGACCGCGCCCGCGCGATCCTCAAAGATAACGCCGGAGCCTGAACCCATGTCCGTCATCGTCTCCTACCAGGGCGAACCCGGCGCCTTCTCGTCGCAGGCTGCCCTGCAGGTCTTCCCGGATTGCGAGCTGCTGCCCTGTGCGACCTTCGAGGACGCGCTGGCGGCGGTCTCCGACGGCACCGCGCGCTACGGCATGATCCCGATCGACAATTCGATCGCCGGTCGCGTCGCCGACATCCATCACCTGCTGCCGCGCTCGGGGCTACACATCATCGGCGAGCATTTCCTGCCGATCCGCTTTCACCTGATGGCGGTGAAGGGCGCGACGCTGGCGACGCTCAAGACGGTGCAGAGCCACATCCATGCGCTCGGCCAGTGCAGGAAGATCATCCGCAAGCTCGGCCTCAAGGCCGAGGTCGCCGCCGATACCGCCGGCTCCGCCCGCCAGGTCTCGGAAGCCGCCGATCTCAGCCGCGCCGCCATCGCCCCGCACATCGCGGCGGAGGTCTACGGCCTCGATATCCTGATGGAGGACATCGAGGACGAGAAGCACAACACGACGCGCTTCGTCATCCTGTCGAAATATCCGGAGTTCGTCCGCCAGGGCGCGGCCAGCACGGTCACGACGCTGATCTTCCAGGTCCGCAACCTGCCGGCCGCGCTCTACAAGGCGATGGGGGGCTTCGCCACCAATGGCGTCAACATGACCAAGCTCGAAAGCTACATGGTCGACGGCCATTTCTCGGCGACGATGTTTTATGCCGATGTCGAGGGACATCCAGAAGATCCCGCCCTGCGCCGCGCGCTCGACGAACTCGCCTTCTTCTCCAAGGAGGTGAAGATTCTCGGCGTCTATCCGGCGCACGCGTTCCGTTCGACGCTCGCAGAAATTGGCGAATAGGGCGCTCCAGGGACGTCCTGGACGCGTCTGCTGTTGCACGGGCCGATGCCGCGGGTATTGGCCGCCCCATCGACACGCAACCGCAGCGAAAGACAACTGCGGCTGCAACCAAAGTGCCGCAGTGGCGTTCACTCCCGAACATGTCATTGCTGCAGCGCAGCGATCAGGAGCGGGTGATTTGTCGTATTTCAAAATGCCATTGGGCGTCTGGGCCGGTCTGGGCGTCATGATGGGTGGAGCCGCGGCCGCTGACCGAGTGGTGCCCGTCTTCGCCGAGCAGCCGGCTTCGGGCTGGACCGTTACGATCGGCGCCAATGGCAAGTTTGGCCCGCGCTATATTGGCTCGGACAAGATGGGCTTCTCCGGCTCGCCGAGCTTGAGCTGGCGCCGCGCCGGCGAGCCGCTTTCGTTCAGCGCTCCCGATGACGGTTTCGGCCTTGCCCTCTACAAGACCAGCGTGTTCAGCGTCGGCCCTGTCGGTGCATTCAAGAGCGGCCGCTATTTCGGCGACGACAGGCGTCTCTTCGGCCTGCGGGATGTGCCCTGGACGATCGAGGGTGGCGCCTTCGTCGAGTTCTGGCCGATCCAGGACCGCCTTCGCACGCGCCTCGAAGTCCGGCAGGGCTTCCATGGCCATCGTGGCGTGGTCGCCGATGCGTCGGTCGATTGGGTCGAGCGTTTCGGCGCCTTCACCCTCTCGGGCGGCCCACGCCTTTCGCTCGCCAACGGCTCCTACATGGATCGCAATTTCGGCGTGTCGCCGGGCGAAGCGGCCCTGAATGGGGTCCTGACGCCTTATCGCGCCAAGGGCGGGCTCAGGTCGGTGGGCGCCGGAGCGGCGCTCGATTATCGCTGGACGCCGGCTTGGACGACGCGGACCTTCGTCAAATACGATCGCTTGATCGGCTCGGCCGACGATTCGCCGATCGTCCGTCTCGGTGACCGCAACCAGTTCACCGTCGGCGTCGGGGCCAGCTATACCTTCGCCTGGGGTCAGTAAGCGCCCGATCCTGAGGATGTGAGAATTTGACTGGGCGCGGGAGCTGACGGAAAGTCGCTGCCGGGCCCGGTTTTCGTTTGAGGTGAATCTCGGTGCGGATCGCCGCCATGTTGCGAGAGGCCTCCCTCCGGCTCGACCACCTCACCGTCATCGCCCCCACGCTGGCCGAAGGCGTCGCCCATGTGCGGGCCTGTCTCGACCTCGGCGTGCCGTTCGGCCAGCGCCATGCCTATATGGGCACCCATAACCATCTGTTGCAGCTCGGCGGGTCGGTCTATCTGGAGATCGTCGCGCTCGATCCGGAAGGGCGTGCGCCCGGGCGGCCGCGCTGGTTCGGCCTGGACGATCAGGCGAGCGTCAGGCGGGCCTGGGACGAAGGGCGACGCCTGCGCGGCTGGGTGGCGCGCACCGACGAAATCGACGCCGTGCTGGCGGGGCGCGAAAGCATCTTCGGTTGCAAGGTCGCTCTGCCCCCCGAGGCGCCCGCCTTTGACTTCGCGATTCCCGACGAAGGCTCGCTGCCCGGCGACGGCGCCTATCCCTCGCTAATCGACCGGCGCGGCAAGGCACGTTCGATGGCCACGATGGCCGATCTCGGAGCGCGATTGCGATCTTTCGTCCTTGCGCATCCCGAGCCGGCGAGGATAGCCAGGCTCTACGACGAACTGGCCATCGACCGTCCGCCCGACATCGTGACGGGGGCAGAGCAGCGTTATCTGGCGCGGATCGAAACGCCTGCGGGGATGAGGGAGCTGACCTAGACCCGCTCGCCCTCGACCGCCCAGGCGCGCAGCAGCGTGTTGGCGATCGCGAGGTGCTGCGGGCTGGTGAGCCCGTCCGGATGGGCGCCGTCCAGCATGGTCAGCGCCTCGTCGCGCGTGAACCAGCGCCCGGCCTCGAGTTCGGTCATGTCGAGGACGATCTCGTCGTTCAGCGCCTCGGCCAGGCAGCCGATCATCAGCGAGGACGGAAACGGCCAGGGCTGCGAGGCGATGTAGCGGACGGTGCCGACGCGCAGGCCGGCCTCCTCCCAGCTTTCGCGCCGCACCGCGTCCTCGAAGGTCTCGCCCGGCTCGATGAAGCCGGCGATGCAGGAATACATCCCCGGTGCAAAGCGGGCCTGCCGCGCCAGCAGGCAGGTCTCGCCGCGTGTCACCAGCATGATCACGACCGGGTCGGTGCGCGGGAAATGCTGCGCGCCGCAGGCGCTGCATTCTCGCTTCCAGCCCGACGCGCCGAGTGTGGTCGGACCGCCGCACTGGGCGCAGAAGCGATGGCGGGCGTGCCAGTCGAGCAGCGCCTTGCCCTCGCCGAGGGGGCCGAGTTCGTCTTCCGGCACGAGCTTCTTCAGCGCGACGGAGCGCAGATCGGTCACCGACAGTTCGGGCCGTTCCCGCAGCACATCCGCCTGCGCGCGATCGAGCAGCCGGGCGAATCGCGGGGCTCCGTCGGGGGCGAGGCCGATGAAGGCCTCCTCCAGCCCGTCGCCGAGCAGTTGCGTCTCGCCATGGCTGAACCAGACCGAGAGCGCCTCGCCGTCCAGCCGCTTCAGGATCGGCGTTTCGCCGGCGACGACTGCGATCCGCGTATCGGAGCGGTGGCGCAGCGCCCCGACGGCGTCGGGCTTGTTGCGCAGGTCCTCGCGGCGGTCGAGCTTGTTGACGGCAAAGCCCGTAAGGGCGGAGCGTTCGCGCGGGCGGGAGGCGTCGTTCATGCCACCCGTCTAAACCCGCGCTGCGCCGTCATGCAAGCCTCCTTCACGAGGCGTCGCGCCCGCGCAGCAGATGGATGATCGCGGAGAAATCCGCCCCGCCTTCGCCCCAGCCATTGTGGAGCCCATAGAGCTGCGTCGCCGCCGCCCCGAGCGGCGTCGAGGCGCCGGCGGCCTGGGCGGCTTCCTGCGACAGCTTGAGGTCCTTCAGCATGAGAGCCGAGGCGAAGCCGGGCTTGTAGTCGTTGTTGGCCGGCGAGGTCGGCACCGGGCCCGGCACCGGGCAATAGGTCGTGAGCGACCAGCACTGGCCCGACGAGGTAGAGGCCACGTCGAACAGCGCCTGATGCGACAGGCCGAGCTTTTCGGCCAGCACGAAGGCTTCCGACACGCCGATCATGGAGATGCCCAGGATCATGTTGTTGCAGATCTTGGCCGCCTGGCCGTTGCCGGCAGCGCCGCAATGCACGATGCGCCGCCCCATCGCCTTCAGGATCGGCTCGCCGAGCCCGAAGGCCTCCTCCGTCCCGCCGACCATGAAGGTCAGCGTGCCGGCCTTGGCACCGCCGGTGCCGCCCGACACCGGCGCATCGAGCGAGAGGCAGCCAAGCTGCTGTGCCAGTGCATGCGCCTGACGGGCGCTCGCGACGTCGATCGTCGAGCCGTCGATCAGCAAGGCGCCCTTCTTCACGCCGGGCAGGATGTCGCCCCAGACCGCCAGCACGTGCTTGCCGGCCGGCAGCATGGTGACGACGACATCCGCCCCCGTGACGGCCTCCTGCGCCGAAGCCGCGATGCCGACGCCGAGCTCGGCGGCAGCATCCTTCGATGCCTGCACGAGATCGAAGGCGCGGACCTCATGCCCCGCCTTGACGAGGTTGCCGGCCATGGGCCCGCCCATGTTGCCGAGGCCGATGAAGGCGATGCTGGTCATTGCTCTCTCCTGCTATTCCGTTTGACGGAATGGTTCTTGCGGGCTATGATGTCGAATGTGATCAGGTCGTTTGCACACAGGGATGCCGAACACCTGTTCCATGACAGGCCGGTCCGCCGCTTTGCCGCGATCGAGCGCGCGATCCGGCGCAAGCTGTTGCTGCTGCATGTCGCCGTCAGGCTCGACGATCTGCGCGTGCCGCCGGGCAACCGGCTGGAGGCGCTCCGGGGAGATCGCGCAGGTCAGCATTCGATCCGCGTCAATGATCAGTGGCGGATCTGCTTTATCTGGAAGGAGGGCGAGGCGCATGCCGTCGAAATCGTCGATTATCACTGATGCGCTGGCAAGCGACGCTGACGCGATGGCACCGATCCCGCCCGGCGAAATCCTGCTCGAAGAGTTCATGAAGCCGCTCGGCGTCAGCCAGAACCGGCTGGCGCGCGACATCGACGCGCCGGTCAGCCGCATCTCCGGCATCGTCAAGGGCGAGCGCGCGATCACGGCCGATACCGCTCTGCGGCTGGCACGCTTCTTTGGCACGAGCGCCGAGATGTGGCTGGGCCTTCAGGCCGATTACGACCTGCGCGTCGCGCGTCGCGCGTCTGGAGACCATATCGACAAGCGCGTGAGGCCGCTCGCGGCATAGGTCTCAATTTCCCTTCGCCCGGCCGACCAGGCCGCGCGCCACGATCATCCGCATCACCTCGTTGGTTCCCTCGAGGATCTGGTGGACACGCAGGTCGCGGACGATCTTCTCGATCCCGTAATCGGCGAGATAGCCGTAGCCGCCATGAATCTGCAGGGCGTCGTTGGCGACAGTGAAGCCCGTATCGGTTGCGACGCGCTTGGCCATGGCACAGAGCTTCGTCGCGTCGGGCGTCTTGGCGTCCAGGGAGGCTGCTGCACGCCAGAGCAGGCTGCGTGCGGCCTCCAGCTCGGTGGCCATGTCGGCGAGCTTGAACTGCAGCGCCTGAAAATCCGCAATCCGTGATCCGAAGGCCTTGCGCTCCTGCGCATAGGCGATTGACTTGTCGAGCGCGCCCTGCGCGCCGCCCAGTGAGCAGGCGCCGATGTTCAGCCGCCCGCCGTCGAGCCCCGCCATGGCGATCTTGAAGCCGATCCCTTCCGGCCCGAGCCGGTTGGCGACGGGCACGCGGCAGTTCTCGAAGATCACGGCCGCCGTCGGCTGCGCGTTCCAGCCCATCTTCTTCTCGTTCGCGCCGAAGGAGAGGCCGGGCGTGCCCTTCTCGACCACCAGTGTCGAAATGCCCGAGGGGCCGGCCTCGCCGGTGCGCACCATCACGACATAGAGGTTGGAAACGCCGGCGCCCGAGATGAACTGCTTCTGCCCGTCCAGCACATAGTGGTCGCCGTCAAGAACCGCCTTTGTCTTCAAGGCTGCGGCGTCCGAACCCGCGCCGGGCTCGGTCAGGCAGTAGCTCGCCAGATGCTCCATCGTGCAGAGCTTCGGCAGGAAGGCCTGGCGCTGCGTCTCGTCGCCATAGCGATCGATCATCCAGGCGCACATGTTGTGGATCGAGATATAGGCCGCCACCGTCGGGCAGCCGGTCGAGAGCGCCTCGAAAATCAGCGCGGCGTCCAGACGCGAGAGCCCGGAACCACCGACATCCTCGGCGATGTAGATGCCGCCCATTCCCAGCGCGGCCGCCTGACGCATCTCCTCGACCGGGAAATGCTTCTCCTCGTCCCAGCGCAGGGCATGGGGGGCGAGCGTCTCGGTGGCGAAGTCCTGCGCCATGTCGCGGATCGCGATCTGGTCCTCGGTCAGGGAAAACGGATTCATGGTCGGCGCTCCTGAGCCTGTGGCGGGCGCGGCGGCGCTGCGGGCCGCACCCTGCGATCGGGATAGGCCCCGTCATAGGGGCTCCTGTTGGCGCGATGGGGCGAGCGCGGCGAATCCAGCGTCACGAAATCCTCCAGCGCGGCCGGCTCGTCCGGGCGGCCGACGAAGACGCGCGGGCCGCGATCGGTCACCACGACGTCGCCATAGGCGATGTCTCCCGACGACAGGAAGGTCTCGACGGTGACCGGCGGCGCTGGCCGGCTCGGCTGCGTCGCCGCCTGTTCCAGCCTCTGCCGGTTCTCGTCGCGGGTTCGCCGCGCCAGTTCGCGGCTGAGCGCCTGTCGCTGCGCGATCTGCTCGCGCCAGAGGCGCTGGCATTGCGCCCTTTCGGCTTCGGTGAGGATCAGCAGCTCGACCGTGCCGGTCTCGCAGATCAGCGCCATCGGCACGTGCGGCGCAGGATCGGTCTGCGCCCGCGCCCCAGCTGCGCAGCAGAGGAGGCTCAGGATCGGCGCCATCGCTCGCAGCCGCCGCCTCATGCCTCCTCCGGTCCGCGCTCTCTCAGCTCATCGTCGGGATGACGAAGCTCGCACCGTCCTTGATACCGCTCGGCCAGCGCGCCGTCACCGTCTTGGTCTTGGTGTAGAAGCGGATCGAGTCGGGGCCGTGCTGATTGAGGTCGCCGAAGGAGGAGCGCTTCCAGCCGCCGAAGGTGTAATAGGCCAGCGGCACGGGGATCGGCACGTTGATGCCGACCATGCCGACCTGCACCTTCGAGGCGAAGTCGCGCGCCGCATCGCCGTCACGGGTGAAGATCGCGGTGCCGTTGCCGTATTCGTGGTCGTTGGTGAGCTTCAGCGCTTCCTCATAGCTCTCGGCGCGCAGCACGGAGAGCACGGGTCCGAAGATCTCCTCCTTGTAGATGCGCATGTCCTTGGTGACGTTGTCGAACAGACAGCCGCCGACATAGAAGCCGTTCTCATAGCCCTGCATAGTGAAGTCGCGGCCATCGACGACGAGCGAGGCGCCCTCGGCGATGCCGGTGTCGACATAGGCCTTGATCTTCTCCATCGCCGCCTTGGTGACGACAGGGCCGTAATCGGCCGAGGCATCGGTGGAAGGGCCGATCTTCAGCGCTTCGACGCGGGGGATCAGCCGCTTCACCAGTTCGTCGGCGGTGGCCTTGCCGACGGGCACCGCGACCGAGATCGCCATGCACCGCTCGCCGGCCGAGCCGTAGCCGGCGCCGATCAGCGCATCGACGGCCTGGTCCATATCGGCGTCGGGCATTATCACCATATGGTTCTTGGCGCCGCCGAAGCACTGCACGCGCTTACCATTGGCGCAGCCCCGGGCGTAGATGTACTCCGCGATCGGGGTCGAGCCAACGAAACCCACCGCCTTGATGTCGGGGTCGTCGAGGATGGCGTCGACCGCTTCCTTGTCGCCGTTGACGACGTTGAGGATGCCGGGAGGGCCGCCCGCCTCGATGAAGAGCTCGGCCAGCCGCATCGGCACGCCGGGATCGCGCTCGGAGGGCTTCAAGATGAAGGCGTTGCCGCAGGCGATCGCGGGGCCGAGCTTCCAGAGCGGGATCATCGCCGGGAAGTTGAACGGGGTGATGCCGGCGCAGACGCCCAGCGCCTGGCGCAGCGAATAGATGTCGATGCCGGGGCCCGCGCCGTCGGTGAACTCGCCCTTCATCAGGTTGGGCACGCCGAGCGAGAACTCGACCACCTCGACGCCGCGCTGGATGTCGCCCTTGGCGTCGGGGATGGTCTTGCCGTGCTCGCGGGCGAGCAGTTCGGCCAGCTCGTCGTTGTTCTGCGCGATCAGGTCGAGGAACTTCATCAGCACCCGGGCGCGGCGCTGCGGGTTGACCGCGGCCCATTTCGGCTGCGCCTCCGCGGCGTTCTCGACGGCGGCGCGCATCTCGGCGGCCGAGGCCAGCGCGACCTTGCCGATGATCGTGCCATCCATCGGCTGATAGATGTCGGCCGTGCGGCCGGACGTGCCCGCGACATGCTTGCCGCCGATGAAATGCCCAACCTGACGCATCGCGTCCTCCCCTACGAATGGTGGTGTCTTGAAACCGGTGCTCACCCCTACCATTCACGTTTGCGCACGGCTATAGCGACCTTCGGTTGGGCGGCGTGCGGAAAAGCAAATACCGGGGAGCGGGACGGTGGAGCGGTTCGACTGGGACGACCTGCGTTTCTTCCTGGCGGTCGCGCGCTCCGGCCGGCTGACCGCAGCGGCCCGCCGGCTCGGTGCGGACCACGCCACGGTCTCGCGGCGCGTCACGGCGCTGGAGGATTCGCTCAAGGCCAAGCTGTTCGAGCGGCGCCCGCAGGGCTACACGCTGACGGCGCATGGCGAACGGCTGCTGGCGCGGGCCGAAAGCATGGAAACCGATGCGCTCGCGATCCAGAGCGATATCGGCGGCGCCGACATGGCCCTGGCCGGCACGGTCAGGATCGGCGCCCCCGACGGGTTCGGGACGACCTTCCTCGCGCCGCGCCTCGCCCGGCTGTCGCGCGCCTATCCGGGCCTCGAGCTGCAGCTGATCGCCATGCCCCGCTTGCTGTCGCTGTCCAAGCGCGAGGCCGATGTCGCAATCACGCTCGCCCCGCCCAAGGAGGGCAAGGTCGTGGCGCGCAAGCTCTCCGACTACCGCCTCGGCCTCTACGCCACGCAAGGCTATCTCGATGCCATGCCGAAGGTCGAAAAGCCGGAGGATCTCTTCTCGCACCGGATCGTCGGCTATATCGACGACCTGATCTTCACGCCCGAGCTCGACTATCTCGACGATGTCGCCAAGGGCCTGCGCGCGCAGGTGCAGAGTTCGAGCGTGCTGGCTCAGATGAACGCCGTCGTCGGCGGCGCCGGCATTGGCGTGATCCACCATTTCATGGCCCGGGGCGAGCCCCTTCTCGTGCCCGTCCTGCCCGAGACCGTCTCGATCACGCGCTCGTTCTGGCTGCTGGTCCATGCCGATCTGAAGGATGTCGCCCGCGTGCGCGCCATCGTCGACTTCATCGTGCGCGAGGCCAAGGCCAGCCGCGCCTTGCTGATGGGCGAGGAGCCGGTCGCGGCGGGGGCTCAGGCCTGAATGCGATTGCGCCCGGCCTGCTTGGCCGCATAGAGCGCCCGGTCGGCATCGCGCAGCGCCAGGTCTAGGCTGTCGTTCGCTCTCATCCCGGCCAGCCCGATCGAGACCGTCAGATTAAGTGTCAGCGCGCCGATTGGCATGTGGCGCCCGGCGATGCCGACCCGGATGGCGTCGACCAGCGCGGCGGCCTCGTCCTCGCCCAGGCCCGGCAGCAGCAGGGCGAACTCCTCGCCACCCAACCGGGCGAGGAGGTGAGGCTGTCCTTTGAGCGAATCGCCGAGATGGCCGGCGAAGATGCGCAGCGCCTCGTCGCCCGCGTCATGCCCGTGCTCGTCGTTCAGGCGCTTGAAATGATCGATGTCGAGGATGGCCACGCAGGTCGGCTGCCCCGCCCGCCTGGCCTCGGTGACCATCTTCGGGCCACGCTCGAAGAAGTAGCGCCGGTTGAACAGGCCGGTCAGGTAGTCGCGCCAGGCCAGGTCGTGGAGCTGGCGCATCCGCAGCAGCGTCTCGGCATTGGAGGCGATGCGGCATTGCAGTTCCTCGAGCACGAAGGGGCGGGCGATGAAGTCGTGCGCTCCCGCCTTGAGGAAGCCGGCCGAGGTGGTGCGATCGGTCGATGACGAGATCCCGATGACGCGAACCTGTTCGGCCGGATAGCGGCGGCGGATCCGGCGGGCGAGCTCGAAGCCGTCCATGTCCGGCATGTTGTAGTCGGAGACCACGAGCCGGATCTCCTGGTCCTTCTCGAGCGTCGTCAGCGCATCCGCGCCGGAGCCGACCTCGACGACGGTGTATTGCTGGCTCGTCAGCATCTGCCCGAGCAGCCGGCGCGTCGTGGTCATGTCGTCGACGACGAGGATGCGGGTCTCGCGGTTGGTCAGCGCCCGCTTTACCGAGTTGACGAGGTTCCCGAGGGCGAACTCGGAATCCTTCAGCACATAGTCGAAGACCTCCCGCTCCATGATCCGGGCGCGGGTGGCCGCATCGAAGGAACCGGTGAAGACGATGCTCGGAATGCCGTGACTCACCGTCCAGTCGAGCGCCTCCCCATTGGGAGCGTCGGGCAGGTTGAGATCGACCACCGCGATGGCAAAGCCTTCCTGGTCGCTCAGGATGGCGCTGCTCAGTTCCTTGAGGGAGTTGCAGCTCGTGACCTTCAGGCCGGTCTCCGCCTCGATCATCTGGCGCAGCGCAATCGAAAAGGTCTTCGAATCCTCGACGACGAGGACCCTGCGCCTGTCCTGCGGACGGAAAAGCGGTTGCCGTTCCGCGCTACGCTGAGTCATTGGTCCGTCCTGGCAGGCATCGCTCCGCGTTATTGCCGTAACGTCATGACGATGCTCGACATTCTCGGCAGGGCACGCCAGCAAGCTCTAGGCGCAAGACGGTTAACGAGGCCTTGCCGCGGCCGGGCGACAGGCGCGCGGCCGCCCGTCAAATTCGCCAGGGCAGGACGTTGTCCGGCAGGCGTCGAGCCAGGCGGTCCAGCGCCAGCATGGCGGCCAGGATGACCGCCGATGCGCTGATGGCGATCGCCGCCGCCTCGCCGGCGAGACCCGCCTCCTTCAGCGAGAACAGCACGACGCCCAGCGTCTCTGTGCCCGACGACCAGAGCAGCGCCGACACGGTCAGCTCGTTGAAGGCGACGAGGAAGACCATCAGCGCGCTCACCGTCGCGGCCGGCGCCAGGATCGGCGCCACGATGAAGCGTAGCATCTGCCACAGCGTCACGCCGTCGAGCTTCGCCGCCTCCTCGTGATGCGCCTCGATCTGCGCCATCGCTGCCAGCGGCGCCTTCAGCGCCAGCGGCAGGAAGCGGGCGAGATAGGCAAACAGGATGATGAAGGGCGTCGCATAGATGCTGACGCCCAGAAGCGGCAGCGGCTTCAGGAACATCAGTATGCAGGCTATCGACAGGACCACGCCGGGCAGGGCGTAGGGCAGCTCGATCACCACCTCGACGACGCGCCGCAGCCTGCCCATGCGCCGCTCCAGCGCATAGGCGAAGGCGATCGAGACCAAAGCGAGGATCACCGCCGCACTGCCCGCGAACAAGAAGGAGTTGCGGAAGGCGCGCATCGTCACGTCCTGGCGCAGCAGGACCTCGGTGAACTTGTCGAAGGTCAGGCTCTGCCAGCTCAGTGCGACCCCCAGCGCCGGCGTCAGCGCCTCCCCGAGCAAGGCAAGGAAGGGCAGCCCGAGCTTGATCGCCAGCAGGAGCACGAGCCCGCCGGTGACGTAGGGCCGTGCCCGTCCGAGCTGCCAGAACGGCTGCAGCGGCCGCTCGATCTCGATCTTGCCGCCGCTGCGGCGCGTCGCCAGCATGCCCGCGGCGATGCCGAGCCCGGCGACGAGCGCCACCAGCACCGACAGCGCCGCCGCATCGGGCAGTCCGGAGGGGCCGAAGCTCGACAGGCGGCGGTAGATCAGCGTCGGCAGCGTCAGGTAGTTGACCGGCAGGCCGAGCAAAGCGGGAATACCGAAATTGCCGATGCCGGCGACGAAGGCCAGCAGCGATGCGGCGATGATCTGCGGCCGCAGCACCGGCAGCAGGATGCGCGCGACGATGGTGCCGGGCCCGGCGCCTTCCATCTGCGCGGCCTCGATCAGCGATTGCGGCACGCTGCGCAGGCCGGTCCAGAGCGTGATCGCCACCAGCGGCGCGTGATGCAGCGCCATCACCAGCGCGATGCCGCCGCGCCCGAGCAGCGGGTTCGGCGTTCCCGGCGCCGGCGACAGGCCGATGAGCGCCAGAATCGGCGAGTGGGGGGCAAACAGGCTCAGGAACGCCAGCGCCGCGACCTGGGGCGCGATCATCATCGAGAAGACCAGCGCAAAGGCGATGGGCCGCTTGCCGCGAACATCGGTGACGCCGAGCAGGATCGCTGCCGTGCCGCCGACCAGAAGCGCGCCGATCGCCGAGAGCCCCGCGGTCTCGAGCGTATGCAGCGTCGCGTTGACCGCGGCCCGGCTGCCGATCTCGGCCAGCGCGGCGTCGGGCGAAAACTGCCAGCCCGGTGCGAAGGCGGCCGCCGCCAGCCGCAGGAAGGGCAGGCCGCCGAGCACGATGGCGCAGATCGTCACAAGGACCGGCAGGCCGAGGCCCGCCGGCAAGCTCAGGCCCCGCCAGGGAAGGCGCGGCCGGGCTTCTGCCCAGCCGCTCTGGGCTGCCAGCGTCACTCGAAGATCGCGCTGAAGCGCTTGCGCGCGGCCGCCTCGTCCGCCAGCGCCTTGGCGGCGTCGAACGGCATCAGCTTGATCGCGGCGCGGGCGGGATAGCCGGCCGGCAGGGCGACGTCGGGATGGGCCGCGACATAGCCCTGCTTGAGCGCGAGCTCCTGGCCCTCCTTGGAGAGCAGGAAGTCGACGAAGGCCTTGGCGGCTTCGGGGTTCTTGCTGGTCTTCAGGATCGCGACCGGCTCGCTGACGGCCGAGACGCCCTCGCTCGGGAAGACGAATTCCACGGGCGCGCCCTTGGCCTTCTCGCGGATCGGCATGAAGTCGACGATCATGCCGTAGAGCTTCTCGCCCGTGGCGACCTGGCGCAGGATGTCGCCATTAGCGCCGGCGGCGAGCGCGCCATTGGCCTTCAGCGCCTCGTAGAAGGCCCAGCCCGTCGGCAGGTTGCCGGTCAGCGTGATCGTGTGGATCATTGCGGCGCCCGAATTCAGCGGGCTCGGCATCGCCAACAGGTTCTTGGCCTCGGGCTTGGCGAGGTCGAGCCAGCTCGTCGGCTTCATCGCGGCCTTGGTGTTGTAGACGATGCCGGTGGTGATCAGCTTAGTGGCGAACCAGAACTTGGCAGGGTCATGGATGCCGGCGGGATAGGCCGAGACGTCGGCCTTGGCATGCGCCAGCAGCCTGTCTTCCTTCTTCAGGCCTTCCATCGTCACGGCATCGGCGATGAGCAGCAGATCGGGCTGCGGTGCGCCCGCCTCGAATTCGGCGCGCAACTTGGCCATGACCCGCGGGGTGCCGTCGCGCACGAAGCTGATCTCGACCTTGGGGTATTTCGCCTTGAAGGCGTCGATCGTCTGCTGCGCATCGGTGTTGGGCTGGCTGGTGTAGAGCACGAGCTTGCCCTCGGCGGCCAGCGCCGGGGCGGCCATCAGGACGCCGGCGACGAGGCCGGCGGCGATCGTTGCGGTCGAGGCCTTGAGACGCATGTGACTCTCCTTCGCGGTTGCCCAGACGGGCTTGGCGCTGGCGGTAGTCTGCGCATATGACATATCCATGAAGCCGGCGTCATGCCCATCCGGATCCACGCGGTGGCGGACAGGCGCAGGTCTGCTCTGCCGACGACCCGCTTGACCCTCCCGTCCCGGCATCCCACCTTCCCGTCTCCATGCATCGCGTTCGCGACAGGACAGCCATGACCGCCTCCAAGCTCGACCAGCTCCGCACGATGACCACGGTGGTCGCCGATACCGGCGACATCGATGCGGTCCGTCGCCTCAAGCCCGTCGACTGCACCACCAACCCGACGCTGATTCTCAAGGCTGTCGAGAACCCCGCCTATGCGGATCTCGTCGACGAGGCGGTCACCTGGGGCAAAAAGGCCGGCGGCGACAACGCCGTTCACGCCATCTGCGACCGGCTGGCCGTCACCTTCGGGGCCGAACTGACCAAGATCGTGCCCGGTCGCGTCTCGACCGAGGTCGATGCCGACCTGTCCTTCGACACGAAGGCCACGATCGACAAGGCCCGCGCCCTCATCGCCGCCTACAAGGAGCGCGGCATCGAGAAGGATCGCATCCTCGTCAAGATCGCTTCGACTTGGGAGGGCATCCAGGCCGCCAAGGTGCTGCAGGGCGAGGGCATCGACTGCAATCTTACCTTGCTGTTCTCGCTGCCGCAGGCCGTCGCCTGCGCCGACGCCAACGCCTTCCTCATCTCTCCGTTCGTCGGCCGCATCCTCGACTGGCACGTTAAGGCCGGCGGCGGGCCCTACACGGCCGAAGCCGATCCCGGCGTCGTGTCGGTGAAGAGCATCTACGCCTACTACAAGACATTCGGGATCAAGACCGTCGTGATGGGCGCGTCCTTCCGCAACACCGGCGAGATCGAGGCGCTGGCCGGCTGCGACCGGCTCACCATCGGGCCGGGCCTCCTCGACGAACTGGCGGCGGCGACGGGCGATCTGCCGCGCAGGCTGACGCCGGATGCGCCCGGCGAGGCTCCCGCCAGGATGATGCTCGACGAGAAGGCGTTCCGCTTTGCGATGAATGAGGACGCGATGGGGACCGAAAAGCTGGCCGAGGGCATCCGCGGCTTCGTCAAGGACCTGCGCGGTCTGCGCAAGCTCGTGGCGGCCAGGCTCGTCTGAAGCCTTACAATCTCGTCGGGTCGGTCGCCCAGGCTCAGCGCCTGGGGGAGACCTCGGCCTGTGCGGTGACCGCGGGTTTCGGCGGCGCCGTCACAGGGTCGAAGAAGCTGCGTCCGCCGGCGGCGGCGCTTTCGAGCTGCTGCTTCCAGCCCTTGGCGTCCTTGCCGCCCAGGGCGGTGAAGTCGGCGCGACGGTTCTCGTCGCTGCCGCGCCCCTGATAGACCATCACGCCATTGGCGGTGACGACAATGTCGCCACGCCGCAGCGTCGGATCCTTGAGATACCAGCTCGGGTCGGTGGCCGGGTCGAGCTGGACCACCGGCGGCTTGGGCTTGGTCGACGCTTCCGGCGCCCGCGCCCGTGGCGCGCGCTGTTGAACCGGCTCATCATACTCGTAGATCGGCGTCGCCCTCAGGCGCGGCCCGCCGCCGAAAATGGCGCGGCCCAGTTCCTCGAACAGGTTGGCCGCCTGCGCGGGCGCGCCGGCGCCGACCATCGCCGCGACCATCCCGAACATCATCACACGCCGCACGACCATCACCCTCGTCCTCCGCCAACCGGCCGATCAACGAGGAATGGTCGCAAATGGTTCAGCGCCGGTTCACCGACGCGGTTAAGATTTTTGCAACGGTGCGAAAAATCCCTCAGGCCTTCGCCGCCAGCGCCTCCGCCCGGATGGTCGAGAGCGATTTGGCCGGCGTGATCGCCTCCGGGTCGAGCAGGCAGTGGATGATCGAAGGCTTCCCCGATGCTACGGCCCGCTCGAAGGCGGGTCCGAACTCCTCGGTCTTTTCGACGCGCTCGCCATGGCCGCCAAACGCCCGCGCGTAAGCCGCGAAATCCGGGTTCTTCAGCGTCGTCGCGGAGACGCGGCCCGGATATTCGCGCTCCTGGTGCATGCGGATCGTGCCGTACATGCCGTTGTCGATCACCACGACGATGACGCCGAGATCATACTGAACGGCGGTCGCGAAATCCTGCCCGTTCATCAGGAAGCAGCCATCGCCGGCGAAGGCGACAACGGTGCGCTCCGGATAGAGCCGCTTGGCGCCGATCGCGGCGGGCACGCCATAGCCCATCGAGCCCGATGTCGGCGCAAGCTGCGTCGCGAATTTTGTGAAGCGGTGGAAGCGGTGCACCCAGGTCGCGTAATTGCCAGCGCCGTTGCAGAGGATCGCGTCGTCCGGCAGGTGATTTCGCAGCCAGCGCACCATCTCGCCGGGATGGAACGTGCCGGCGACCGGCGCGGGCTGCTCGCTCCAGCCGAGATAGGCCTCGTGCGCTGCGGCCGCCGCACCGGCCCAGGGGATCTGCTGCGGCGGATGCACGGTCTCCAGCGCCGCGCAGAAGGCCGTGGGCGAGGCGTTGATGGCGAGCGACGGCCGGTAGACGCGGCCGAGTTCCTCAGCGTCCGGATGGACGTGAACCAGCGGCCGCCCCGGATTGGGAATGCCGAACAGCGTGTAGGACTGGCTCGGCATCTCCGAGAGGCGCCCGCCGACGAGGATGACGAGGTCGCTCTCCTTGATCCGCGCGAGCAGCTTTGGATTGGGGCCGATGCCGAGATCGCCGGCGAAGCTGGGGTGGTCGGCCGGGAACAGCATCTGCCGCCGGAAGGAGACCGCGACCGGCAGGTCGAAGCGCTCCGCGAAGCGCTGGAAACGCGCGATCGCCTGCGGGTCCCAGCGCGACCCGCCGAGGATGGCAACCGGCGACTTCGCCGCCCAGAGCCGCTTCTGCAGGTCGATCGTCTGCAGCAGAGACGGGTGGGTCTCGGTCACCTGGTAAGGCTCTGCGTCCACCGCCTCGACCATGTCGGTCAGCATGTCCTCCGGCAGTGCGATCACCACCGGGCCGGGCCGGCCCGAGGTCGCGACATGGAAGGCGCGGCTGATGATCTCGGGGATGCGCTCGGCCTGGTCGATCTCGGTCGCCCATTTCGTCATGGTGCCGAAGACGGCGCGGTAGTCGAGTTCCTGGAAGGCCTCGCGTTCGCGCATCGAGCGGTCGATCTGGCCAACGAACAGGATCAGCGGCGTCGAATCCTGATGCGCGATATGCACGCCGGGGGAGGCGTTGGTGGCGCCGGGCCCGCGCGTGACGAAGCAGATCCCGGGCTTGCCGGTCAGCTTGCCGGCGGCTTCGGCCATCATGCAGGCGCCGCCCTCGGCCCGGCAGATGGTGACCTTCATCTGGGCGTCGTGCAGCGCGTCCAGCACGGCGAGATAGCTCTCGCCGGGCACGCAGAAGGCGTCGGTCGCGCCATGGATCAGGAGTTGGTCGACGAGGATCTGCCCGCCGGTGCGCATCGTCATTGCCGTTGACCCTGTTCCTGAAACTTAGCTAAGTTGGTCATGTCGAAGGACGTGCCGGAGGCCGCCATGACACGCGTCACCATCCATGAAGCGAAGACCCACCTGTCGCGCCTGCTCGAAGAAGTCGAGAAAGGCGGCGAGGTCGTGATCTCGCGCCGCGACAAGCCGATCGCACGGCTGGTGCCGATCGAGCCGAAGCGGGTTGAGCGCAAGCCGGGGCGGATGAAGGGGTTGATCGACATCGGGCCGGAATTCTTTGAGCCGCTTCCGGAGGAGGAACTGCGGCTTTGGGAAGGTCGCGGCGATTGAGACTTCTTCTCGACACGGCGGCGTTGATCTGGTGGGCCAATGACGGCACGCGGCTGACCGTGGCGGCGCGGGGCGCGATCCGGGATGCCGATCAGATATTTGTCAGCGCCATCACAGCGATGGAGCTGTCGACGAAGTTTCGGATCGGCAAGCTGCCGGAGGCGTATTTGCTCGTCGCGGAGTTCGAAGAGCGTTGCGCTGACGAAGGCTTCGAACTGCTGCCTCTGTTGCCGGCGCATGCGCTGCTGGCGGGCTCGATCCAAGCCGAGCCGCGCGACCCGTTCGATCGCATGATCGCTGCGCAGGCGATCATCGAAAAGCTCGATCTTGTTTCCAACGACGCCGCATTCGATGCTCTCGGCGCCCGCCGTCTCTGGTGAGCCGCGCATTCAGCCGCCTCCCCAGGCCGGATCGTTCAGGATTTCATCGGCATGTTCGCCGAGCCGCGGGCTCGGACGCGGCGAGACCTGCCGCACGCCATCCATGACGATCGGCGAGGCGACGGTCGGGATGCTTCCGCCTTCGGCGGTATCGCTGGCGAGATTCACCCTAACGCCGCGCACGATTACCTGGGGATCGGCGAAGACCTCGTCGACAGCATTGATCGGGCCGGCGGGGACACCGACCTTTTCGAGCGCGGCCAGCAGATCGACCTTGAGATAGCGCTGGGTCAGCCTGTGCAGATGCACCGTCAGCGCGACGCGGTTCTTCACGCGAGAGCGATTGTCCGCGTAGCTGGCCTCGTCCGCCAGCGCCGGTTCGCCCAGCACCTCGCAGAGCTTGCGCCACTGCCCGTCATTGCCGGTGGCGATGATAATGTGCCCATCGGCCACCGGAAACACGTCATAGGGCACGATGTTGGGGTGCGCGTTGCCGAGACGCGGCGGCAACTGGCCGGAGACGAGATAGTTCAGCGCCTGGTTCCCGAGCACGGCGATCTGGCTGTCGAGCAGCGCCATATCGAGTGTCGCGCCTTCGCCGGTGGCGTCGCGCCGGCGCAGCGCCGAGAGGATGCCGATCGTGGCGTAGAGGCCGGTGTAGATGTCCGCCGTCGCATAAGCCGCCTTCATCGGAGCACCCTCCGGCTCGCCGGTGAGCGACATCACGCCGCCCATGCCCTGCACGAGAAAGTCGTAGCCGGCGCGCGGCGCATAGGGGCCAGTCTGGCCGAAGCCCGTGACCGAGCAATAGATCAGACGCGGATAGGCCGCGCGCAGCGAGACCGCGTCGAGCCCATACTTCTCCAGCCCGCCAACCTTGAAGTTCTCGACCACGACATCGGCATGGGCGGCAAGCTTGCGCACCAGTGCCTGGCCTTCGGGCATGCGGAAATCGGCCGTGATCGAGCGCTTGCCGCGATTGGCCGAATGGAAATAGGCCGCGGACAGATGCTCGTCGCCCACGCCCTCAACGAAGGGCGGCCCCCATTTGCGGGTGTCGTCGCCCTCGGGGGCCTCGACCTTGACGACATCGGCGCCGAGATCGGCCAGCACCTGGCCGATCCAGGGCCCGGCGAGGATGCGCGCGAGTTCGAGGACGCGCAGACCGGCGAGGGGAGGGGACGTCGGGAGCAACATGTGAAAAGCCTGAACGTCGTCATCCCGGGCTTGTCCCGGGATCCATCATAGGGCGCATCCCTTGCAAGGATTGAACCCTACGATGGATCCCGGCGCTCCGCTTCGCTGCGGCCGGGATGACGTCGAGGTTGGGGGAACGGCTTAAAAGAACGCCTGCAGCCCGGTGATCGCCCGGCCGAGGATCAGCGCGTGGACGTCATGCGTGCCCTCATAGGTGTTCACCGTCTCGAGGTTCGCGGCATGGCGCATGACATGGTACTCGATCGAGATGCCGTTGCCGCCATGCATGTCGCGGGCCTGGCGGGCGATGTCGAGCGCCTTGCCGCAATTGTTGCGCTTGACGAGCGAGATCATCTCCGGGGCCATCTTGCCCTCGTCCATCAGCCGGCCGACACGAAGCGAGCCCTGCAGGCCGAGCGAAATCTCGGTGAGCATGTCCGCCAGCTTCTTCTGGAAGAGCTGCGTCTGGGCGAGCGGCTTGTTGAACTGCTTGCGGTCGAGCCCGTACTGGCGCGCGCGATGGAAGCAGTCCTCGGCCGCGCCCATCACGCCCCAGGAGATGCCGTAGCGCGCCCGGTTGAGACAGCCGAACGGCCCCTTCAGGCCGGAGACGTTGGGCAGCAGATTCTCTTCCGGCACGATCACGCCGTCCATGACGATCTCGCCGGTGATCGAGGCGCGTAAGCTGAGCTTGCCGCCGATCTTCGGCGCCGAAAGCCCCTTCATGCCCTTCTCGAGGATGAAGCCGCGGATCTGGTTGTCATGCGCAGCCGACTTCGCCCAAACGACGAAGACATCGGCGATCGGCGAGTTCGAGATCCACATCTTCGAGCCGGTCAGGCGGTAGCCGTCGGCGACCTTCTCGGCGCGGGTCTTCATGCCCGCAGGGTCGGAGCCGGCATCGGGCTCGGTCAGGCCAAAGCAGCCGACCCATTCGCCCGAGCCCAGCTTGGGCAGGTACTTCTTGCGCTGGCTCTCGTCGCCATAGGCGTAGATCGGGTACATCACGAGGGAGGACTGGACCGACATCATCGAGCGATAGCCGGAATCGACCCGCTCGACCTCGCGGGCGACCAGCCCGTAGGAGACGTAGTTGGCGCCTGCGCAGCCATACTCTTCCGGCACCGTGACGCCGAGCAGGCCGAGCGCGCCCATCTCGTTGAAGATCGAGCGGTCGGTCTTCTCGTCGAGATAGGCCTCCGAGATCCGGGGCTGCAGCTTCTCCTGCGCGAAGTCGCGCGCCGTGTCGCGGATCAGGCGCTCGTCTTCCGAGAGCTGCTCGTCGAGCAGGAAGGCATCATCCCAGGTGAACTCGGCCAACTTGTGGCTCGTGCTGTGGCTGCGGGCGGCTTCGGCCATGGTCGTCTCCCTCGTCGTTTGTGCTCACCGTCATTGCGAGGAGCGTAGCGACGAAGCAATCCAGGGGGCGTCGAGCGCTGCCGCTCCTGGATTGCTTCGCGATGCTCGCAATGACGGTGTGGTTCCTCGGCTTCGATCGTCACGCATCCACATCGAAGCTGACGCCCTGCGCCAGCGGCAATGTCGTACCGTAATTGAGCGTATTCGTGGCGCGGCGCATATAGGCCTTCCACGCATCGGAACCGGCCTCGCGGCCGCCGCCGGTTTCTTTCTCGCCACCGAAGGCCCCGCCGATCTCGGCGCCGGACGGGCCGATATTGACGTTGGCGATGCCGCAGTCGGAGCCTTCCGCCGAAATGAAGGTCTCGGCCTCGCGCATGTCGAGCGTGAAGATCGAGGAGGACAACCCGGCGCCGACGGCGTTCTGAATCGCGATCGCCTCGTCCAGCGTCTTGTACTTCATGGCGTAAAGGATCGGCGCGAAGGTCTCGCGTGCGACCGGACCGGTCTGCGCGGGCATCTCGACGATCGCCGGGCGGACATAAAATCCGCCGTTTCCGACCGTGACGCGCTCGCCACCATGCACGGTGCCGCCGGCGGCCTTGGCTTCCGACAAAGCCGTCTGCATGCCGTTGAAGGCGGCTTCGTCGACCAGCGGGCCGACCAGAACGCCGGCCTGGCGCGGATCGCCGATCTTCACCGAACCGTAGACCTTGATGAGCTTGGGGATCAGCGCGTCATAGGCGCTCTCATGCACGATGAGGCGGCGCAGGGTGGTGCAGCGCTGCCCGGCCGTTCCCATGGCGGCGAATGCGATGCCGCGCAGCGCAATGTCGAGATCGGCGGACGGCGCCACGATCGCGGCATTGTTGCCGCCGAGCTCGAGGATGGCGCAGGCGAAGCGGGCGGCGAGCTTCTGGCCGACCTCCTGGCCCATCCGGGTCGAGCCCGTGGCCGAGAGGACGGGCACGCGGTGGTCGTTGACGAGGATGTCGCCGATCTCGCGCCCGCCGATCAGGATCTCGGACAGGCCGGCGGGAGCCTCGGGGCCGAAACGCTTCATCGTCTTCTCGACGATCGCCTGCACGGCCAGCCCCGTCAGCGGGGTCTTCTCGGAGGGCTTCCAGACGACGCTGTCGCCGCAGACGAAGGCCAGCGCCGCATTCCAGGACCAGACCGCGACGGGGAAATTGAAGGCCGAGATCACGCCGCAGACGCCAAGCGGGTGCCAGGTTTCCATCATGCGGTGGTTCGGACGTTCGGTCGCGATCGTCAGGCCGTAGAGCTGGCGCGACAGGCCGACCGCGAAATCGCAGATGTCGATCATCTCCTGGACTTCGCCGAGGCCCTCGGAGGTCACCTTGCCGGCTTCCATCGTCACCAGCAGGCCGAGATCGTCCTTGGCGGCGCGCAGCTCCTCGCCGAGCAGGCGGACGAACTCGCCGCGACGCGGCGCCGGCACCTTGCGCCATGCCAGGAAGGCGGCATGCGCGCGCCCGATCGCGGCCTCGGCTTCGGCCGGGCTGGTCTCCTTGAGCGTCGCGACCGTCTCGCCGGTGATGGGAGAACGGGCGCCGAGCCCCTTCGCGGCGAAAACGGCATCGGTGACGCCGAGGCGCTTCAACAGCGCGAGAGCATCCTGGGGAAGGGGAGAGGTCATGCGGTCTGGCCCTTGAGGTAACGTTCCGTGAGGTTTCCCCTAAGCACCGTCATCCCGGACAAGCGGCGAAGCCGCGCCGATCCGGGATCCATTACAGAGCGCCGTTCTGCTCTATGATGGATCCCGGATCTCCGCTTCGCTGCGTCCGGGATGACGACGCGGTTCGGGAGCCACCGAATTCACCGCGGACAATGCCCTCTTCCGCCCCGCTCCGGCAACCGATATGTTCTCACGACTTGATGAGAATAAATCATGGATTTTGAGATCGTGCCCGGTCGGCTGTCCGTCCCTTCGCTCTCGGCGCTGGCGGCGTTCGAGGCGGCGGCGCGGCATGGCAGCTTCACCCGCGCCGCCGAGGAGCTGAACCTCACCCAGGGCGCGGTCAGCCGGCAGGTGGCACATCTGGAGAAGGTGCTGGGCGTCGGGCTGTTCCAGCGGGTGCGCCAGCGCGTCAGCCTGACGCCGGCGGGCAGCGCCTATGCCGCCGAGATCCGTGAAGGGTTGTCGCGGCTGGCGGCGGCGACGGTGTCGGCAATGGCGTTTCGCGGCGCGGGCGGGGTGTTGAACCTGGCCATCCTGCCGACATTCGGCACGCGCTGGCTGATCCCGCGCCTGCCGCGCTTCACCGAGGCGCATCCCGGCATCACCATCAATTTCGCCACCAAGCTCGTCCCCTTCGATTTCAGCCGGGAGCCGATCGACGCCGCGATCCATTTCGGCGATCCGGTCTGGGCCGGCGCCCGGCTGCACCGGCTGATGGGCGAGGAGATCGTGCCCGTCGCGGCGCCCGCGCTGGTGGCGCGTCTGGGTTTGAAGGAGCCGGCCGACATGCTGCGGGGCTCGCTGCTCCAGCAATCGACGCGGCCCCGCGCATGGGCGAACTGGCTGGAGCAGCAGGGGCTTCCGCCGCAGCGCGCCCTGATGGGGCCGCGCTTCGAGCAGTTCGCCATGGTCTCTCAGGCTGCCGTCGCCGGGCTGGGGCTTGCCATCGTGCCGCGCTTCCTGGTCGAGGAAGAGCTTCGCTGCGGCGCGCTGGTCATCCCGTTCGATCGCCCGGTGACCGGCCCGGAGGGGTATTACCTGGTCTACCCCGAGAGCCGCGCGGAACTCCCGGCGGTGATCGCCTTCCGGGACTGGCTGCTAGGCGAGTGCGCTGCGGCAAACTGACTCGACAAGTCCTGCCCTTCCCGCCCATCATGCGCGCAGTTCACTAACCGGGCGCCGCGTGTGCCGGTCTCCGCCCTGGGATCCGCCATGTCGTCTTCGCCCGAAACCGCCGATGTCGTCATTTGCGGAGGCGGCGCGATCGGTTCCTCCGTCGCCTACCATCTTGCGGCGGACCCGGGCTTCCACGGCAAGGTCGTCGTGGTCGAGAAGGACCCGACCTATCGCTATGCCGCATCGGCCCTGTCGGCGGCCTCGATCCGCCAGCAATATTCCAGTGCGGTGAACATCCGCATCTCGCTGCACGGGATCGATTTCCTTCGCAACATCGGCACGCATCTGGCGGTCGAGGGCGAGGCTCCGGCCATCGATCTCCACGAGGGTGGCTATCTCTATCTGGCGGGTGCGGAAGGGGCTCCCGTGCTCGCCGCCAACCAGGCGTTGCAGGCCGCCGAGGGCGCCGATATTGCACTTTATGCTGCGCCCATGCTGCGCAGCAAATTTCCCTGGATGAATGTCGACGACGTCGCCTGCGGGACGTATGGCGTGACCGGCGAGGGCTGGTTCGACGGCTGGGCCGTGTTGCAAGCGTTTCGCAGGAAGGCGCGATCCCTCGGCGTCGAGTATCGCCAGGGCGAGGTCGTCCGATATCTCGTCGATGGTGGCCGCGTCACCAGCGTCGAACTCGCCGACGGCAGCCGCATCGCCTGCGGAGCGGCCGTCAACGCCTCGGGCACACATGGCGCGCGGCTGGCGGCGACGGCGGGCATCGCCATCCCCGTGCGGTCGATGAAACGCTATGTCTTCTCCTTCCTGTGCAAGGGCGAGGTCGACAATTGTCCGCTGCTGATCGACCGAACGGGATCCTGGTGCCGGCCCGAGGGCAAGCGCGGCAGCGACGGCCAGCTCTTCATCGGCAGTTGCTCGCCGCTCATGCCGGAGCAGGACCAGGAATGGATCGAGACGGATCCGGCCGTCGAGGATGTCGACTGGGCTTTCTTCGAGGAGGTCGTCTGGCCGGCGCTCGCCCATCGCGTTCCCGCCTTCGAGCAGATCAGGCCGGGCCGGGCCTGGGCCGGTCCCTATGACATGAACGAACTGGACCATAACGCCATCATCGGCCCGGCGGTCGGGATGAAAGGGCTCTACCTCGCCAACGGCTTTTCCGGCCACGGCCTGCAGCAGGCCCCAGCCGTCGGGCGTGGCCTGGCCGAGCAGATCACGCATGGTGGCTACCGCACATTCGACCTCGCCGATCTCGGCCATGAGCGGATCGTCGCCGGTCGGCCTCTGCTGGAAACCAACATCATCTGAGAGGCCGGGGGATGATCGACGTCGCCTATGTCCGCACCATGGCGCGCTACAACGCCTGGCAGAACGAGAGCTTCTACGGGGCGGCCGCGACGCTGGACGATGCGGCGCGTCGGCAGGATCGCGGAGCGTTCTTCAAGTCGATCCACGGCACATTGTGCCACCTGCTCTGGGCCGACCGGATGTGGCTGTCGCGCTTCGCCGGGCTGCCGAAGCCGTCGGTCCGCATTCAGGACTCAGGCGAGCTCGTCGCCGCCTGGGAGGATCTTGTCGCCGAGAGAAAGACCTTCGATACGGTGATCGCCGAATGGGCCTCCGGCGTCGCGCCCGACTGGCTGGCGGGGGATCTGAGCTGGTTTTCCGGCGCCACGCAGCGGCAGATGAGCAAGCCCGTCGCCCTTCTGGTCGCCCACATGTTCAACCACCAGACCCATCATCGCGGCCAGGTTCACGCGATGCTGACGGCGGCAGGCGCCAGGCCCGACGACACGGATTTGATGTTGCTTGAGATCGACGGCTGAATCGCCCCGCCGGGCTGGCGTCAGACCGCCGCCTCGTCTCGTTGGTTCCTCGCCTTGGCGCGGTCTTTCGGGGCAGCGTCGGCGCGATCGGGGGCGACGGTGGCCGTGGCATTCTGGCTCAGCTTCTGGAACAGGCCGAGCCCGACCAGAGCCGTGACCGCGAGGAAGACGAGCAGGCCGGGATAGACGATGTTGCCCATCGTCTCGCGGGAGGTCTTGGCGATCAGCACCAGGGATTCCAGGCTCAGCGCGATGATCATGATCGACATGAACTTCGTCAGCGATCCGCGCGCTTCGGCGGGCCTACGCATCTCGCGGTTGGAGAGCACCTCCTCCTCGTACAGGAACTTGCCGACATCGGCGACGGCGACCGCGATGATGATCAGGCCGATGCCGTCGAGCATGGTCTCGAGCGCGTTCTCGCCAGTCCAGTAGCCTGTCCCCGTGCGCCAGACCGCGACGCCGATCAGCAGGATCGCCGCCGCGAGCAGCGTGAAGGCGATCACCGTGTAGAGAATGCGCGTGAAGAGCGTCATGGCGGTCCCTTCGCCCGCGGGGCGCGGGACAGGCGGGTAACGGCCCGGCCCCAAACCGGTTCCCGATGCCACCGCTTCGCGCGGCGATCTTCGCGACGACGGGATTGCGACTGTTCCCTGCCGTGTTAATTTGCCCGTGCGTAAGCTGGCGCAAGCCGGGTATGAGGGAGGTTGGCATGGCCTGCTCGTTCACGCGGAACACCTGGCTGGCCGGGCTCACCCTATCCTTTGCAGCGCTCCACGGTGGGGCGCCCGCTCTCGCCCAGAAGGCTGAGACCGTCTCGCTCTGCAGGGCCGAGAAGACCGAGCGAGCGATCGCGGCCTGCACGTCGATCATCAAGGGGCGGGTGGACCGCAAGGCGAAGGCCTCCGCCCTGCTGAGCCGCGCCCAGGCGTACTGGGCCCTCAACCGCCTGGCCGAGGCCGAGAAGGACTATAGCGAGACCATCGCGCTCGCCCCCACGGCGATGGCGCTTTATCGCGACCGCGGCCAGATCCGCTTCGGCCTGGGCAACACTGCAGGCGCGATGGCGGACTTCTCCAAGGCGATCGAGATGGCGCCCTTCGATGCCGACAACCATGCCAATCGCGGCTACCTGAAGATGTTGCAGTATGACTTCGCCGGGGCGGGCGCCGATTTCCGCCAGGGCCTGTTCTGGCAGCCCGACCATGCTCGCAGCGCCTACATGGTCGGGCTGCTGCATTATTCGACCGGCCGCTATGGCGACGCCGTCGAGCAGATCGACAAGGCCCGCGCCGCCGGCTTTCGCAGCCCCGAGGCCTTCATCACCAAGGCGCGCAGCCTGTTTTATCTCGGCACCTTCGATCCCGCGATCCGCGAAGCGACGGAGGGACTGCAGGCCTTTCCGGCCCAATCCAGCCTCACCGAAGTCCGCGCCCGGGCGCGTCTGGCCCGGCGGGACGTCGAGGGTGCGCTGGCGGATGCCGACGCCGTCGTTCAGGCCGCCCCGCGGCTTGGCCGTGCCTATGCCACGCGCGCCGCGATCAGGCTGGCGATGAAGGATGTCGCCGCGGCGACCGCGGACGCCGACAAGGCGATCGAACTCGATCCCTCGCTGTTCGACGCCCATGAGCTCAGGGCCGACATCCTGCTGACTTCGGGCAACGAAGCGGCGGCCCGCGCGGTCCTTGCGGCCTCGGCCGCGCGCACCGATGCGAAGATGGGCTACGACATCGCCTCCCGCGCCCGCCACGCCGCCCGTGTCGCGGAACTCGACAAGCCCAAGCCGATCCTCGTCACCGATCTCGACGAGGCCGAACTGAAGACGCGCTGTGACAAGCGCGACGATCCACTGCGGCTCCAGAGCTGCAACCGGCTGGTCGAGACCGCGACGACGCCGCAGGAGCGGGCCGACCGGCTGATCCTGCGCGCGCGGGCGCGCCCTTTCGACGAGCATCTGGGCGATCTCGATCTCGCCGTCGCCGCGGCGCCGGATCATCTCCCGGCGACGATCGCCCGCGCCTATGGGCACATGGCGACCTATCGCTACGATGCCGATCTAAAACCCTATGAGCGCGCCTGGGCGGATGCCGACAGCGCCGTGCGTCGTGCGCCCCCCGGGTCGCCGCAATACGAGAGCAGCCTGCTGGCGCGCGCGACGGCGGCTCAGGGCAAGGGCGACTACGACGCCGCCATCGCGGACCTGACCCAGCTTCTGACGCGCGAGGGGGCGGCTCCCTATGCCATCGAGATGCGCGGGGCGATGCAGCTGATGGCCGGCCGCGCCGCGGCGGCGCTGGCCGATCTGCGGGAAATCCGGCGAGTCGTGCCCGAAGACCGCCGTCAGTTTCTCAACGACGATGATTTCGTGATCGCCCTGATCGAGACCAACAACACCGATGAAGCGCTGGCCACCCTCGATGGCCGGCCGCCGGGCCATCTCGGCAACGAGATGACGCGGCAGGCGCTGCGGGCGCGAGCCCTGCTCGCCCGAGGGGAGGCGGCTGCGGCGCGCGCGGCCGCCTCGGCCGCTCTCGCCGCCAATCGCGCCCACAGCGGCGCCAGCGCCGTCCGCGGGATCGCCTCCGCCCAACTCGGGAATCCCCTCGAAGCGGTCTCCGACCTGACCAGCGCGATCGACGAGACGGTGTCGGTCCCGTTCAAGGCCGCGAGAGTGGGTATCACGCCTGGCCACATGGCGGATCTGTACCTGTATCGCGGGCTCGCCCGCGTCCAGTTGAACCAGGGCCGGGCCGCCCATGCCGATTTCAGCGAGGCGATCCGGAGGATGCCCGACCGCGCGCGGCCTTATGGCGAACGCGCCAGGCTCGCCCTCGCGGCCGACAACCCGGCGGCGCTGACCGACATCGCCATGGCCTTGCGCATCGAGCCGGGCGAGCCCCGCTGGCAGGCGCTGGCCGCCCGCATCCATCTCGCGACCGGCGATCTGCCCGCCGCCGAGCGCTTCGCCGGCCTGGCGCTTGCGGCTCCCGCTCCGGAGCCGGATCTGCTTTTGTTGCGCGCCAGGGCCCGGCTCGGGCTGCGCAATTTCGGCGGAGCGGTGGAGGATGCGACGGTGCATCTGGCTGCGCGCGCCACGGATGCGGAGGCGCTGCTGGTCCGGATCGAGGCGCGCACGGGGCAGGGCGATCTCAAGGCCGCGCTGGCCGATGCGGAGGCGGCGCGCGCGACGCGCGGCGAAGACGCCCGCATCCTGCTGGCGCTGGCCGAACTGAGGCTCCGCAACGGCGACGCGCCGGGCGCCATCGGGGTGTTCGAGGATGCGGCAGGCAGGCCCGATGCGGCCCTGCTGGCCAACAAGCGGCTCGGCGATCTCTATGCCGGCATCGCCTCGGACCAGCTGGCGCTCGGCTATTACGCCAAGGCGCTCGAACAGCCGGCCCGGAAGCCCGATGACGAGGCGCTGCGCGCGCAGGCCCGCGCCGCCCGGGATGCGCTGATCCGGAAAATGTCGGCCCCAAAATAGCGTCGCGCGCAGGCTGCGCAGGCCGGTCGCGTTGGAGCGCTACCGATCGGCCGGTTCATTGTCTAAGGTTCCGGGTAGTCCCGTCCGGAACCATGAGAACCACCGATGAGCCCCATGACGCCCGAGGAAACCCAGGTGACCACCTGGCTCGCAACCCGCAAGGACGCGATGGTTGCGTTGCTGCGCGAGATGGTCGACACCGATTCCGGCTCCTACGACAAGGACGGCGTCGATCGGGCAGGGCAGGTCATCGCCCGCTTCCATGAGCGCAACGGGCTCGAGGTCGAGATCATCCCCGACGCGCGCTATGGCGACGCGGTCAAGGCCCGGCTGCCCAACCCGACCGCCAACGACCAGCGCCCGGTGCTGCTGCTCGGACATCGCGACACCGTCTTCCCGAAGGGCGAGCCGACGCGCCGGCCCTTCACGATGAAGGACGGTCGCGCTTATGGACCGGGCGTCGCCGACATGAAGGCCGGCGTCGTAATCGAGGCTTTCGTCGCCGCGGCCTTCGCGGAATGCGGCGGGCTGTCCGCGCCCCTGACGATGCTGACGACGAGCGACGAGGAGATCGGCTCGCCGTCGTCGCGGCCGGTCATCGAGGCGGCGGCCCGCGAAGCGCGCTGCGTCTTCAATGCCGAGCCCAGCCGCCTGCCGGCCGGCAGCGATTTCACCCGCGACCGGCGCCAGTCGGTGACTAGCGGCCGCAAGGGCGGCGTCTTCATGCGCGCCGAATTCACCGGCAAGCCCGCCCATTCCGGCGCGAATTACGAGAAGGGCGCCTCGGCTATCGTCGATCTCGGCCACAAGATCCCCAGGCTCCAGAGCCTGACCGATCTGCCCAAGGGCGTCACCGTCAATGTCGGGCTGATCGGCGGCGGCCAGACCGTCAACACGGTGGCGCCCAGCGCCTGGTGCGAGATTGACCTGCGCTATGTCACGGTCGCCCAGCGGGCGGAACTGGTCGAGGCCATCCGCGCCATCGTCGAGACGCCGGTGGTGGTTGACACCAGCGCGACGCTGTCGATCAAGGGCGAATTCCTGCCGCTCGAAGGCACGGCCGAATCGCAGAAGCTGTTCGAGACCTATCGCGAGGCGGCGGCCGGTTTCGGCATCGCCACCATCGCCGAATTCACCGGCGGCTGCGCCGATTCGGGGTTCACGGCAGCGCAGGGCTGCCCGACGCTTTGCAGCGTCGGTCCTGTCGGCGGCATGGCCCATACGCCCGACGAGTTCCTCGAGGTCGAGAGCATCGTGCCGGCCGCGCAGGTGCTGGCGCTGGCGGTCATGCGCGCGGCGAAGCTGATGGAGTGAGGCGCCAGGGACGCCATGCGCGGGCGACGCGGAGCGGCGACCCGAGCCTCTCCAGCCGGAGGGCCTCCTTCACGAGATGGTCGGGTCAAGCCCGACCATGACGCTCCCGTTGTTCAGAACGCCTCTTCCCAGTTGCGGCTGAGCCGCATCGCCGAATTGATCAGTCCGACATGGGAGTAGGTCTGCGGGAAATTCCCCCAGAGCTCGCCCGTGTGAAGGTCGGCGTCCTCGGAGAGCAGGCCGAAGCTGTTGCGGCGCTTGAGGACGCGCGCAAACAGCGCCTTGGCCTCCTCCGTCTTGCCGATCGCATGCAGCGCATCGACATACCAGAAGGCGCAGATCAGGAAGCCGGTGTGCATGAAGCCAAAATCGTCCTGCGTCGCATAGCGCAGCAGCAGGTCGCCGCGCGTCAGGTCGCGGCCGATCGCCTCGACGGTCGCGACGAAGCGCGGATCGTCGGGCTTCAGGAAGCCGAGTTCGGCAAACAAAAGCAGCGTCGCGTCGAGTTCGGTCCCGCCGAAGGTCGAGACCAGATGGCCCTTCTCCTCGTTCCAGATGCGGTCGAGGATGACCGCCTTGAGCCGCTTGGACTCGCTTTTCCAATACTCCTTGCGATTGGCGCGGCCGAGGGTGCCCGCGATGCGTGCGAGGCGATCGCAGGCCGCCCAGCACATCACGCTGGAGAAGGAATGCACTGCCTCCTTCTCGCGCAGTTCCCAGGGGCCGGCGTCCGGCTGGTCGAAACAGGTGATGGCGAGTTCGCCCATGCGCTCGAGTTGCCCGAACAGCTCCTCCTTGCCGGGCTGGATCAGGCGCTGGTCGAAGAAGGAATGCGTCGCCGCCAGCACGACGGCGCCATAGCCGTCATTCTGGATCTGGGTCGCCGCGCCGTTGCCGAAGCGCACCGGCTGATGCCCGCGATAGCCCGAGAGGGTGCTGGCCTCGAACTCCTCCAGCGTGCCGCCGCGCGTGATCGGATAGAGCGGCGGCAGATGCGCGGCGCCGCTCTCGGTGAAGCTGTCGACGATGTTGGTGATGAAGCCGAGATAATCCTCCATCGTCCGCGTCGTGCCGAGCCGGTTCAGCGCATGGACGACGAAATATGCGTCGCGCAGCCAGCAGAAGCGATAGTCCCAGTTGCGCTGCGTGCCCGGCGCCTCGGGAATCGAGGTCGTCAGCGCCGCTACGATGGCGCCGGTCTCCTCGAAGGCGCACATCTTCAGCGTGATCGCGGCCCGGATGACCTCGCGCTGGTACTCGAAGGGCAGGGACAGCGAGCGCACCCAGTCGCGCCAGTAGTCGGTGGTCTTGTCGAGAAATTCGCGCGAGGTTTCCTCGATCTCGGCGCGCAGCGCCTCGTCGGAGCCGATGAAGAAGGAAAACGGCCGGTCGACCGCAAAGGCCACGCCGTCGACGACATAGGAGATCGGCGCGTCGGTGGTCAGTCGGATCGTCTGGTCGGCGCCGACGAAACGAACATGGTTGGAGCCGCGCGTGATCTCGGAGGGCTCCTCGCCCAGTCCGAGGCAGGGCTTGACGACCGTACGGATGCGCGGGCGCCCCGAAATCCGCCGCACCCGGCGCACCAGCTGCGGCGGGCGGAAGAAGCGCTCGAAGCGCACGAAGCGCGGCGCGAAATCGAGGATCTCGATGGCGTTGCCATGGTCGTCGGAGAGAACCGAGGACAGGATCGCGGTGTTGTCGAGATAGGTCTGCTCGCAGCGCGTCATCCCGACGAGTTCGATCGCGAAAACGCCCTTGCGCGGCATCGCATCGCCGTCATCGGCCTGGTTGTCGATCAGCGCGCAGAACACCGGATCGCGGTCGAAGCGCGGAAAACAGCCCCAGACGATGCGGGCGCGCCGGTCGATGAGTGCCGCGATCGAGCAGTTGCCGATCACGCCGAGGTCCAGCGAGGCCGAGTGCGGCCCCGCATGCGTCGTCAAAACTGTCATCGTCACCCTTGTGAAAAGCTGGAGGCGGTAAGGCTGCCGCGCTCGGCCGCGTCGAGAAGGACGCGCCGCAGCGTGGTGGGCGAATCCAGGCGCAGCGTCGCGCAGGTTTCGCCCGCACCAATCCGGATCGAGAGCCCGCCGAGACCGTTGACGGCCTCGAAGCCATGCTCGTCCGTGATGTCGTCGCCGATGAAAACGGGAAGGCGGCCGGCATAGGGCGCGGCCCGCATCAACTGGGCGATCGCCGAGCCCTTGCTGGCTTCGGACGGGACGATCTCCGCGACGGACTTGCCCTCCTGCAGCCGCACCGCAGGGCCCATGCGGCGTGCGACGGCGCGCATCAGTTCGAGGGCTTCGTCATGGAGCTGCGGCGCCAGCCGCCAATGCAGCGCGACCGAGATGCGCTTGTCCTCGACGATGATGCCGACATGGCTGTTGGCGAAGCGGACCAGATCGCGAAGCGCGCCGCGCATGTCGTCGGGCACGCTCGCCTGCGAATGGATTTCGCCGTCGAGGCGGATCTGAGCGCCGTGCAGGGCCGCCGTGTCGAAGCGGTAGGGATCGAGGGCGGCGTCGAGAAAGGACACCGGACGTCCCGAGACCAGTGCAAGAGCGCCACCGAGCGCTTGGCGCAGCGACTCGAGAGCAGCAGGCACGCGTCGGTCGATCCTGACCTCGTTGGGCGCCGGGGCAATTTCGACGAGCGTCCCGTCGAAATCGAGAAAGAGCGCGATGTCCTGTTCGGCCTGGACCTGTCGGCTGACGTCACGGGCTGTTGTCGGTTCGATCACTGTCATCATCTCAGCCTGTCTGGCCATCAAAACCGGCGGAAACGCGGCGCCGGTGCGGGCGGGATCCCATGATTGGTCCGTCGACCCCCGGAGCAAGAGCCGGATTCTCGCCCTCGCCACATTGCGCGGTCAGTATGCGGCCTCGCCCAAAATCAGGCGCAACACGAGCGCCGCGCCGCTGGATGTGGCGCGCCTACGGAAACATTACGCCCGCAGCGGCGTTCTGTTCCTGCCGGAATTCAGATTTCGGAGATCCGCCGCTTTTTTGCCTCAGGGCGACAGGGAGTACCCACCCGCCATGCGTCTCGTCATCGTCTCGAACCGTGTCACCATCCCCGATCGCCACGAGAAAGCGGCGGCCGGCGGTTTGGCGGTGGCGCTTCGCGAGGCGCTGGAAAAGCGGGGCGGGCTCTGGTTCGGCTGGAGCGGAAAGGTGAGCGAGGCGGCGGCGGCGCCGAGCGTGGTTCAGCGCGGCAAGGTGACCTACGCCGTGACAGACCTGACCGAGGCCGAACGGCAATCCTACTATCTCGGCTTCTCGAACCGCGCGCTCTGGCCGCTGATGCATTACCGGCTCGGGCTCACCGAGTTCTCGCGCGCCGATTATGCAGGCTATCTCGCGGTCAACCGGCGCTTCGCCAAGGCGTTGATCGCGCTGCTGCAGCCGGACGATATCATCTGGATCCATGACTACCATCTGATCCCGCTCGCCGCCGAACTGCGTCGCCGGGGCGTCACCAACCGGATCGGCTATTTCCACCACATCCCGTGGCCGCCGGCCGAGGTCTTCGGCGCCTTGCCCTTCGCCGCGACGCTCGCGAGCACCATCGCGGCCTATGACCTCGTCGGCATGCAGACCTCGATCGACGTCAGCAACCTGATCGGCGGGCTTGTCTCGATGTGTGGCGGCAGGAGCGACGGACGCAAGGTGCGGGTCGGTCGTCGCGAGACGATCGTGCAGGCCTTCCCGATCGGCATCGACGTCGAAGCCTTCCGCAAGCTGGCGGCGGCCTCCGTCCGCTCCGCCACGACGCCGCTCAAGACGACGCGTCAGTCGCTCGGCGAGCGCAAGCTGGTCATCGGCGTCGACCGGCTCGATTATTCGAAAGGCATCGTCCAGCGCCTGGAGGCTTTCGGCCAGTTCCTCCGCAGCCACCCCGAACAACGCGGACGCGTCGGCCTGCTGCAGATCGCTCCGCCTTCGCGCACGGACGTTCCCGAATATGCCGAACTCGACCGGATGTCGGACGAGGTCGCCGGCCGTCTCAACGCCGCACTCGGCGAGTTCGACTGGACGCCGATCCGCGTGGTGAAGAAGGCGTACTCCCGCAATGCGCTGGCGGGCTTCTATCGGCGCGCACAGGTTGGGCTGGTGACGCCGATGCGCGACGGCATGAACCTCGTCGCCAAGGAATATGTCGCGGCGCAGGACCCCGCCGACCCGGGCGTGCTCGTGTTGTCGCGCTTTGCCGGCGCAGCGCAGCAGATGGGCGAGGCGCTGATCGTCAATCCCTTCGATTCGCATGAGGTCGCCGAGGCGATCCGCACGGCCCTCGCCATGCCGAAATCCGAACGCATCCGCCGCTTCGAGCGCCTCTACGCCACGATCGACGCCACCGATATCGGCTGGTGGACGGAGCGCTATCTCGACGCCCTCTCCGGTGAAGACAGTCCCCAGCCGGCGACCGCGGCGCCGGTCGCGGCCCGGCGCGGAAGGACGGCGGCTTCAGGCAAAGCCAAGGCCGTCCCGTCGGCATCCCGGTCGTCGAACGGCAAGACGTCTCCAAACCGGAAGCCCCGCGTCGCAAAGCCACGCGCCCGCAAGCGTGCCGCCAATGAGACCGCCACCCGATCCGCCCCGCCTGCGGGTCTGCCCACCCCGTCCTGACCGGCCGGAGTGACCGTCGCGCTGGCGCGGCATTCACAGAGCTGATTTCCGTCGAAAATGCGTCGCGGACGGGCTATCCCTTCCCTTCGCGCCTCTGGCCCTTGCCGAGCATGGCTCCGGCTCGCTAGAAGGCCCGGGCGCCGGGACGCTTGCGACTCGGCCGGGACACGTGTCTGGTCTGCAAGGAACGTTGGCCGCAATGGCCAGGGCGGCAGGCGGAGGTTTTTGATCGATGCGAGGCGCTCACGGAGGATCGGGCGTTCTGCTGCGCCGCCTTCGTGAGGTGATGGCGGCGTCGATCAGCCCACAGGAGCGGCTGGACCGTCTCGTCGTCATCATCGCCGGCAATCTCGTCGCCGAGGTCTGCTCCGTCTACGTCCTGCGTGAGGACGGCTCGCTCGAACTCTACGCCACTGAGGGCCTCAACCGCGAGGCCGTGCATCTGACCACCATGCGTGCCGGAGAGGGCCTCGTCGGCCTTATCGCGCGCGAGGCTGAGCCCCTGGCGCTGTCGGACGCGCAGAACCACCCCGCATTCTCGTATCGACCGGAGACGGGCGAGGAGATCTATCGCTCGTTCCTGGGCGTGCCGATCCTGCGCGGCGGCGCCGTGATGGGCGTGCTCGTCATCCAGAACCGCGCCTCGCGCCTCTACAGCGACGAGGAGATCGAGTCGCTGCAGACCACCGCCATGATCATGGCGGAGATGATCGCGGCCGGCGGCCTGAAGTCGCTGGCCCGGCCGGGCGCCTCCATCGGCCTCGACCGCCCGATCCATGGCGTCGGCGTTTCGCTGGCGGACGGCGTCGGCCTCGGCCATGCTGTTTTGCACGAGCCGCGCGTCGCCATCACCAACCTGATCGCCGAGAACCCCGCGGCCGAGGTCCAGCGCCTCGAGGCCGCGATCGGCCATATGCGCGCCTCGATCGACGAACTGATCGAGCGTGGCGACGTCGCCCATATCGGCGAACACCGCGACGTGCTCGAAACCTTCCGCATGTTCGCCCATGACCAGGGCTGGCTGCGGCGCATGCGCGAGGTCGTGCTGACCGGCCTGACGGCTGAGGCCGCGGTCGAGCGTGTCCAGTCCGACACCCGCGCCAAGATGCTGCGCCAGACCGACCCGTATCTGCGCGAGCGCCTGCATGATCTCGACGATCTCGCCAACCGGCTGCTGCGGACACTGGTTGGCAAGGCGAACGGCGTGGCGCGCGAGGAGCTGCCGGAAAACGCCATCCTGATCGCGCGCTCGATGGGCCCGGCCGCTTTGCTGGACTACGACCGCGCGCATCTGCGCGGCCTCGTCCTGGAGGAGGGCGGCCCGACGAGCCACATCGCCATCGTCGCGCGTGCGCTCGGCATCCCCGCCGTCGGCGAGATCGCCAACGCCACCGCGCTGGTCCAGTCCGGCGACGCCGTCATCGTCGACGGGCAGGCCGGCGAGGTGCAGATCCGCCCGCAGCCTGACGTCGAGAACGCCTACAAGGACAAGGCGCGGCTGCGCGCCCGCAAGCAGGAGCAGTACCGCAAGGCCAAGAGCCAGCCTTCCGTCACCCGAGACGGCGTGCCGATCGTGCTGCAGATCAATGCTGGCCTGCTCGTCGACATGCCCAATCTCGAAGCGACGGCGGCGGCCGGCATCGGCCTGTTCCGGACCGAACTGCAGTTCATGGTGGCCGAGCACATGCCGACCACGTCGGAGCAGCAGGCGCTCTACGCCGCCGTGCTCGATCAGGCGCAAGGCCGGCCCGTCACCTTCCGGACGCTCGATATCGGCGGCGACAAGGTGCTGCCCTACATGGAGCGCGTGGAGGAGGAGAATCCGGCGCTGGGCTGGCGCGCCATCCGCATCGGTCTCGATCGGCCACGCATGCTGCGGGCCCAGGTGCGGGCCCTGCTGCGCGCCGGTTCGGGCCGCGACATGAAGATCATGCTGCCGATGATCGCCACCGTGGACGAGTTCCAGCGCGCCCGCACCATCGTGCGGCGCGAACAGGCGATGCTGGAGAAGCAGAGCCATGTCCCCCCGCTGAGCCTCCAGCTCGGCGTGATGGTCGAGGTGCCGTCGCTGCTTTTCGAACTGCCGGAAATCGTCCAGGAGGCCGACTTCCTCTCGATCGGCACCAATGATCTGATGCAGTTCCTGTTCGCGGCCGATCGCGAGAACAAGCGCGTCGCCGACCGTTTCGACTCGCTGGGCGTCGGCGCGCTGCGGGCACTGCGCAGCATCGTCGAGGCGGCCGCCGAGGCGAACTGCCCCGTCACCGTCTGCGGCGAGATGGGCGGCAAGCCGCTGGAGACGATGGCGCTGATCGGGCTGGGCTATCGCGCCTTCTCGATGTCGGCGGCCTCCATCGGGCCGGTGAAGGCCATGCTGCGCGCGCTCGATGCGGGCAAGCTCGCCGAGCGGCTCGACTGGATGCTGGCGGCGGGCGACGGCGTCGGCAGCCTGCGCCCGCAACTGGCTGCCTTCGCGGCCGAGTTCAAGGTTCCGGTCTAGCGACGGCGTCGGCCGTTGCCCGAACCTCCCGTTTTTCGATATCGAGTTCCCCATGTCTCTTCAGCTTCCGCAGGATCGCCTCGACGCCATCGTGGCCCGCCACGCCACCGCGATGGCCGAGATCAACACCGCGACCGAGGCGACGCGCACGGTCGAACTCGCCAAGGAACTCTCCGAGCTCGACCCCGTCGTGGCGGCCATCGCCGCCTGGCGGCAGGCCCAGACGAGCCTGATCGAGGCCGAAACGCTGATCGACGATCCGGCCACCGACGCCGATTTCCGCGACCTCGCCTATGAAGAGCGCGATGCGGCCCGTGTCGAGATCGACGCCCGCGCCCGCGAGATCCTGATCGCGCTCCTGCCGAGGGATGCCGCCGACGAGCGCGGCGTCATCCTCGAGATCCGGGCCGGCACCGGCGGCGACGAAGCCTCGCTCTTCGCCGGCGACCTGCTGCGGATGTACCAGCGCCATGCCGCCCAGAAGAACTGGAGCGTCGACATCCTCTCCGAGAGCGAGGGAACGGTCGGCGGCTTCAAGGAGGTCATCGCCGAGATCGCAGGCAAGGGCGTCTATGCGCGGTTGAAATACGAATCCGGCGTGCATCGCGTCCAGCGCGTGCCCGATACCGAGACCAGCGGCCGCATCCACACCTCGGCGGCCACCGTCGCCATGCTGCCGCTCGCCAGCGATGTCGACATCGTCCTCAATGACAGCGAGATCCGCATCGACACCATGCGCGCCGGTGGCGCCGGCGGCCAGCACGTCAACAAGACCGAATCGGCCGTGCGCCTGACCCATCTGCCGACGGGCATCGCCGTGGTCGTTCAGGACGAGCGCTCGCAGCACAAGAACAAGGCGCGCGCCTATGACCTTCTGCGGGCCAAGCTCTACGATATCGAGCGCGGGCGGATCGACGCGGAGCGCTCCGCCGACCGGCGCTCGCAGGTCGGGTCGGGCGATCGTTCGGAGCGCATCCGGACCTATAACTTCCCGCAGGGCCGCGTCACCGACCACCGCATCAACCTGACGCTCTACAAGCTCGACGAAATGATGCAGGGGCTCGTCCTCGACGAGTTCATCGACGCCCTGACTGCCGAACACCAGGCCAGGCTGCTCGCGACGGAGGGTATCGCGTGAGCGATGATCGCAGCGCGCCGATGAAACATCTTCGCCCCTCCCGCGTTGACGCTGCATCGACGCAGCAATTGGGGGGACCCTCCTATGATCAAGATTATTTCGAGCTTCGCCATGGCCGGCCTGATGGCGGGCATGATGGCCGTTCCGGCCCAGGCCCAGGGGACGGCAGCGCGCGTGGAGCGCTCGATGGAGCGTGGCCTGAAGCGCGCCACAGCGGGCGAGCCGGCCACCATTGGCAAGGCAATGACCCAGTCGCAGGCGCGCCGGGCGTGCCGGTCGGAGATGCGGGGCTCGCGCGAGAGCCGCGCCTCGATCAACACCAAGATGCGCAACTGCATCATCCAGAAGACCCAGGGCAACTGACGCCACGAGGGCTTGCGCCCTCGTTGTCGCCCCTTCGACCTGACGCCGCGCTCTCTCTCGGAGAGGCGCGGCGTCATGCTGTGCGGCGACTGACCGAGGCTGGCCTTGAGAACGCTTTCCTCGAGGGCAAATGGCTGGTGGAGCATGTCGCGGGCTCTGCACACGACGACTCCGACAGCCTGACAGGGGACGCGGCAAAGCTGTTGGACGAGTGCCTTGAACGGCGCCTCGCGGGCGTGCCGCTTTGGCGCGTCATCGGCGAGCGCGAGTTCTGGGGATTGCCGTTCAGGTTGTCGGCCGCGACGTTGGAGCCGCGCCCCGATAGCGAGACGCTGATCGAGGCAGTCCTGCAGCATCTCGGAGGCCGGCGCAGCGAGCCCCTGGCCGTGCTCGATCTCGGCACCGGGACCGGCTGCCTGCTGATCGCCCTCTTGAGCGAGTGCACAGCCGCGGCCGGGCTCGGGATCGACCTCTCCACGGAGGCTGTCGAAACCGCCCGTCGCAACGCGGAACTCAATGGCGTCTCCGGGCGGTGCCTGTTCCAGCAGGGCTACTGGACGGACGGGTTGCAGCGCCGCTTCGACGTGATCGTTTCAAATCCGCCCTATATTCGCAGTGGTGACATCACGCGGCTCGATCCGGCCGTGCGCGATCACGATCCAGGTCTCGCTCTCGATGGCGGCGATGACGGGCTCGCCCCCTACCGCGTCTTCGCCCGGACCCTGCCCGATGTTCTGGCGCCCGGTGGGGTTGTCGTGCTCGAGATCGGCGCCGGACAGGAGACCGACGTCAGGACGATCATGAGCGATGGCGGATTCGTCTGGCGCGGGTCCCGCAGAGATCTGGGCGGCCATCCGCGGGCCCTGATCTTTACACTCCCCTGAAATCGCATGGGCATTCATGCGATTTTGCTTGGAACAGCGCGTAAAAGCCGCTATGCACCAATTCAGCCGAAGCTGGTTTCGTCAGCACGGAGCTGCAGGCAATGCCTTCGGCAACCGATCGTTTCCCCCGGACATGTCCGTGAAGCGATGGAACTGACGAGCCGGTTTGGATACCGAAGGCGTTGAGGCGCCAATCGGCTCATGGGACTGAAGATCCCTTTTTTGGAAAGAGCGCGTGAAGACCAGGAACGGCGTAACGCCACTTCAGGTCGATCTTACCCGGTGCAGCGCCGCAACCCGCTGTGCACCGGAACGCGCATGATGACCCCACGGTTGCCTTGAGCATAGAGCGCGAGATTCACGCGAATGAGACCAGGTCAGAACCGGCGCATGCGCGGCCGTAACAACAACAATAACAACAACAACAATAACAACGGCGGTAACCGCAAGGCTCCCAATCCGCTACAGCGGAGCTATGAGTCGAACGGTCCGGACGTCAAGGTCCGCGGCACCGCTCAGCACGTTGCGGAAAAGTACCTGCAGCTGGCGCGTGACGCCCAGTCGTCGGGCGATCCGGTCGCCGCCGAGAATTATTTCCAGCATGCCGAGCACTATTATCGGATCCTGCTGGCGGGCCAGGAGCAGATGGCCCAGCAGTTCGGCCACAGCTTCCCGCCCAATCGCGCCTTCAACGAGGATGCGGATGACGGTGAGGAAGATGGCGACGACGATGGTCAGCCCTTCCAGCAGGGCGGCCCGCAGCCCGACAACCGCAACGCCCCGGCCGGCGGCATGAACGGCAACGGCAACGGTTACAACAATGGCGCACCGCGTCAGGAGGGCGAAGCCGGCGACGGCCAGCGCTTCGACCGTCAGCCCCGCAATAACGACCGTCCCAACAACGACCGCCAGAATAACGATCGCCAGAATAACGATCGCAACGCCCCCCGCCGCTTCGACCGCAATGATCGCCCCGAGCGCAATGGCGAGCGTCGTTTCGACCGTCCCGAGGGCGGACAGAACGTCCAGGGCGGCTATGCCCCGCGTCCCGATGCGCCGCGCTCCGACATCCCCGTTCCCAGCGAGCAGCCGGAACTCGCGCCGCAGCCCACGCAGGGCGAGCGCCGCTTCGACCGTCCCGAGCGTGGTCCGCGCCCCGAGCGGCGTCCGCGCCGCGAGCGTGACGCCGATCTCGACAGCGACAGCGCTGAAGATGTCGCCGCCGCTCTGCCATCCTTCCTGACGACGCCGGTTCGCGTGCCTGTCGCCGAGCCGGCGCCGGTCGCCGTCGAGGCGGCCCCGTCGCAGGAAGAAGCGGACGCCGCCCCCGTCGAGGGCGCGCCGAAGCGTCCGCGCCGCCGCCGCTCCCCGCGCGAGGTCATGGACGCGCTCGGCTCGGAGACGGATGGTACGACCGAGTGATCGGCCCGAGGCTTGATCCAGAGGCTTGAGAATGAGGAAGGGCCCGCGAGGGCCCTTTTTCATGCGCTATGCGATGCCGGGCGCCGCCGGTCGGTCGACGAGGTCGAGATGCGCGCCCTCAGTCAGCCGGCCGCCGGCGACGATCCGGCAATAGATGCCGCAATCGACATGGCCGAAGGCGGTCATCAGGGCCTTGGGCAGTTGCAGGTCGCGCGCGCCGGTGACGGGATCGACATTGGTCGCCGCGCAGCGCTCGATCCGCTTGATGACCTCCAGCTTCACCCCGGAGGCCGTGACCAGTTCGCAGCCGACGAGGGAGAGCTCGGCCCAGGGCTCCAGCCCCTCGATCATGATGTTGCCCCGGAAGCGGAGCGGATCGACGGCTGAGCCGACGCGCTCCGACAGATCGGCGACGCTGGCGAGGTTGATGATCGAGACGAAGCCGGATCGGGAATCGGTGAAGCGGTAGCCTTCGGGGGCCTGCAACAGCTTTGGGGCGCCGCGCAGCGCATCGGGCATGAACGCCTCGAAGAATGCGGTGATGGCGGCTTGCCCCTCGGCCGTCATCGTCGGGGCCCGCAGCACCTCTGCGCCGTCCCGGGCGATGACGAGATCGCCGCTGGCGTCGTCATAGCGCGTGCTCAGCGTCGCCAGCGCCTCGTGGCGCATCAGCATCAGATACTTGATCTTGGGCTGATGGACGGGTTCGGCGGGGTCGAAGCCGGAGGGCCCGTTCTCGACGGCAAAGAGCCGGTCACCGGGGAAATAGGCGCCGGCCTCTAAGTTCGCCGAGGTCAGGCGCTCGGGCGACAGGCCCTTGACGGGATAGCGGTAGAGCGAAGCGATGCGCATGGAGAAGGCCCTGGAGCGAGACAGAGCACGAGACTAGCGCAAGCCCGCCGCTTGGATCGATGAAAACCTCGCATGGCTGCGATCAGCTCCGCGAGATGCGGGTGCGGATCGCGTCCTCCTCGACCTCGGGCAGATCGGCCACGGAGCGCTGGCAGCCCCAGCCCGCCAAGATGGCATCGGTGTCCTCCACCACGAAGAAGCGGGCCGCCTCGCGGTCGTAGCCATCCGCCAGCAGCTGCTCGTAGTCGGTATGGACATGCCGGACATGGCTGCCGAGCGCGAGCCAGAGCGCCGTCATGGGCGGCAGGTCCTTCATGTGCCGCCGCTCGGCCAGCGCCACCACGGCCTGGGCGTCCGCCAGCGGAATCCCCGGCGCCAGTGCGCGGAGCGCCTTGCGGATCGACTGCTGTCGCTGCGTCCCTGCCATGGCCCATGGTGCCCCGGGGATTTGACCCAGGTCAATTCTCGCTCGCGGCTCTTCCGTTGCGCAGATGCAACACCTATCTCTCGGGCCGAGGGGCGGCCCGAACGGGAGCCCCATCCTGACGATGAGGCAACCGGTCCACGCTGCTACGGGGCGCGCCGGTAGGCGGAGTGACGAGATGAACATCGAGAAATACACCGATCGCGCCAAGGGCTTCCTGCAGGCCGCGCAGACCATCGCGCTCCGGGAGGGCCATCAGCAGTTCACGCCGGAGCATCTGCTCAAGGCGCTGCTCGACGACAATGAAGGCATGGCGGCCGGCCTGATCGACCGCTCCGGCGGCAACGCCAAGCTCGCGCTGCAGCTCACGGATGTGGCGCTGGCCAAGCTGCCCAAGGTCAGCGGCGGCGGCGCCGGCAACCTCAACCTGACGCCCGGCCTCGCCCGCGTGTTCGACACCGCTGAGAAGGCGGCCGACAAGGCCGGCGATAGCTTCGTCACGGTCGAGCGCCTCCTGCTGGCTCTCGCGATCGAGAAGGACAGCGAAGCCGGCAAGGCGCTGAACAAGGCCGGCGTCACGCCGCAGGCGCTGAATGCCGCCGTCGAGGCGATCCGCAAGGGCCGCACCGCCGATTCGGCATCCGCCGAGCAGAGCTATGACGCGCTGAAGAAATACGCCCGCGACCTCACCGCCGCTGCCCGCGAGGGCAAGCTCGACCCCGTCATCGGCCGCGACGAGGAGATTCGCCGAACGATCCAGGTGCTCTCTCGCCGGACCAAGAACAATCCCGTGCTGATCGGCGAACCCGGCGTCGGCAAGACCGCCATCGCCGAGGGGCTTGCGCTGCGCATCGTCAATGGCGACGTGCCCGAGGGCCTCAAGGACAAGGAGCTGCTCTCGCTCGACATGGGCTCGCTGATCGCCGGCGCGAAGTATCGCGGCGAATTCGAGGAGCGGCTGAAGGCCGTGCTGAACGAGGTGTCGGCGGCCGAGGGCGGCATCATCCTGTTCATCGACGAGATGCACACGCTCGTCGGGGCCGGTAAGAGCGACGGCGCGATGGATGCGTCGAACCTGCTCAAGCCCGCTTTGGCGCGCGGCGACCTGCACTGCATCGGCGCGACCACGCTCGACGAGTACCGCAAATATGTCGAGAAGGACGCGGCGCTGGCGCGGCGCTTCCAGCCCGTCTTCGTCGACGAGCCCTCGGTCGAGGACACCGTCTCGATCCTGCGCGGGCTGAAGGAGAAATACGAGCAGCACCACCGCGTCCGCATCACGGATTCGGCGCTGGTCTCGGCCGCGACGCTGTCGAACCGCTACATCACCGACCGCTTCCTGCCCGACAAGGCGATCGACCTCGTCGACGAGGCGTCGGCGCGCCTGCGCATGCAGGTCGACTCCAAGCCCGAGGAACTGGACTCGATCGATCGCGAGATCGTCCGGCTCCGGATCGAGCAGGAGGCGCTCAAGAAGGAAAGCGACGCCGGCTCGAAGGAGCGCCTGAAGCGGCTCGAATCCGAGCTTGCCGATCTGGACTCGCGCTCCGCCATCATTACGGCCAAGTGGAAGGCCGAGAAGGACAAGCTCGGCGCCGCGGCCGAACTGAAGACGAAGCTCGACAACGCCCGCAACGAACTGGCCCAGGCGCAGCGCAAGGGGGAGTATCAGCGCGCCGGCGAGCTGGCCTATGGCGAGATCCCGCAGCTGGAGAAGACGCTGGCCGAGATCGAGGCCATCGGCGACGGTTCGGGCATGGTCGAGGAGGCCGTCACCTCCGATCACGTCGCGCAGATCGTCAGCCGCTGGACCGGCGTGCCGGTGGATCGCATGCTGCAGGGCGAGAAGGAGAAGCTCCTGCGCATGGAGCAGGTCCTGGCGTCGCGCGTCGTCGGCCAGCGCGAGGCGGTCGAGGCCGTGTCGACGGCGGTTCGTCGCGCCCGCGCCGGCCTGCAGGACCCCAACCGCCCGATTGGCTCCTTCATGTTCCTCGGCCCCACCGGCGTCGGCAAGACCGAGCTGACCAAGGCCCTGGCCTCGTTCATGTTCGATGACGACACCGCGATGGTGCGCCTCGACATGTCCGAATACATGGAGAAGCACTCGGTCGCCCGGCTGATCGGCGCGCCTCCCGGCTATGTCGGCTATGAGGAGGGCGGGGCGCTCACCGAAGCCGTGCGCCGCCGGCCCTATCAGGTCGTGCTGTTCGACGAGGTCGAGAAGGCCCATCCCGACGTCTTCAACGTCCTGCTGCAGGTGCTCGACGACGGGCGTCTGACCGATGGCCAGGGCCGCACGGTCGATTTCCGCAACGTGCTGATCATCATGACCTCGAACCTCGGCTCCGACTATCTGGTCAACCAGCCCGAGGGTCAGGATTCCGAGGAGGTCCGCGAGGAGGTGATGGGCGTGGTCAGGCAGGCCTTCCGGCCGGAATTCCTGAACCGCATCGACGACATCATCCTGTTCCACCGGCTGCGGCGCGAGGACATGGGCGCGATCGTCGACATCCAGATGGCCCGGCTCGCCAAGCTCCTGACCGACCGCAAGATCGTGCTGGAGCTGTCGAGCGAGGCCCGCCAGTGGCTCGCCGACAAGGGGTACGACCCGGCTTATGGCGCGCGCCCGCTCAAGCGCGCGATCCAGAAGTCGGTGCAGGATCCGCTGGCCGAGCTGCTGCTGGCCGGCAAGATCCATGACGGCGAAACCGTGCCGGTCACGGTCGGCCCCGCCAGCCTGATGCTCGGCGACATCGCGGCGGTGAAGGAGAAGCGCCCCGCGGGTGTGCCGCTGAACTGACGCGATCGGTCTTTCCCTGGCAGGCCCGGCGAACCAAGCCGGGCCTGTTGCGTTGCAACATGATGCTTCCCATCACAATGCAGCGCCCAGGCGCATGACGTTTCGCGATCTCCTGATCGCCATCGGCGACCGGCTGGACTTCCTGCCCGACTGGCTCGGAAGCCTGGTGCTGTTCACCGTCGCGATCGCGCTCGGCATCGTGGTTCACCGCATCGCCTTCGCGGCCGTCAAGCGGATCGTCAGCGGCATGGACCTGTTCTGGCGCTCGCTCGTCTCGCGCACGCATGGCCCGACCCGCTTCGCGCTGATCGTCGTGGCGCTCGGCTTCGCCGTAAGCGCGGCGCCGCTGACACCCGAGCAGGCCTCGGTGCTGCGGCACATGCTGCTGATCGCGTTCATCGCGCTCCTGGGCTGGATCGCCTCGACCGCTCTGCACATCTGGACGACGGTGTATCTGAGGCGGTTCAAGCTCGACACCGAGGACAACCTGCTGGCGCGCAAGCACGTCACCCAGACGCGCATCCTGCGCCGCGTAGTCGAAATCCTGATTCTGATCGTCACGGCCGCGACGGTGATGATGACCTTCGACGGCGTGCGGCAATACGGCGTCAGCCTGCTCGCTTCGGCCGGCGCGGCCGGTCTCGTCGCCGGCTTTGCGCTCCAGCCCGTGCTGAAGAACATCTTCGCCGGCATCCAGCTCGCGGTGACACAGCCGATCCGGATCGACGACGCGCTTCTGGTCGAGGGGGAATGGGGCAATGTCGAGGAGATCACCTCGACCTATGTCGTCGTCCGCCTCTGGGACTGGCGGCGCATGATCCTGCCCCTGAGCTATTTCATCGAGAAGCCGTTCCAGAACTGGACGCGCGAAAACGCCGCGCTGATCGGCACGGTGATGCTCTATCTCGACTATCGCGCGCCCGTCGAGATCATCAGGCGCAAGGTCGAGGAGATCGCGAAGGCGTCGCCGCTCTGGGACAGGCGGGTCGTCAACGTGCAAGTCACGGATTTCCGGCCGTCGACCATGGAGGTGCGGGTGCTGGTCAGCGCCGGCACATCGCCGCGCGTTTTCGACCTGCGCTGCGAAGTACGCGAGAAGCTGATGGACTTCCTCCAGCGCGAACATGCCGACGCCTTGCCGCTGGTCAGGGCCGAGACCCTGCGCAGCGACGACGGTTCCCCGCCCATCCGGCACATGGCACACGCCGGATCTGCGATGTGAGCGCGCCGATCAGCCGCGCTTCAGCAAAAACACCGCCTGCGCGCCGAACAGGTTCCAGAACCACCAGGGCGCACTGACGCCAACGCGCCCTCCCGCCGCATCGAGCGCAACCGCGCGTTCCTTCTCCGCGCCGATCGTGTCGCAGAGTGTCACGAAATCGCGGATCGTGCAGAAATGGATGTTGGGCGTGTCCCACCAGGCATAGGGCAGTGAATCCGTCACCGGCATGCGGCCGAGGAAGAAGACCTGGCTGCGCATCTTCCAATGCCCGAAATTCGGGAAGGAGATGATCGCGCGCCGGCCGATCCGCAGCATCTGCTCCAGCACGAAGCGGGGATTGCGCGTCGCCTGGATCGTCTGGGAGAGGATGACGTAGTCGAAGGCGTCGTCGGGATATTCGGTCAGGTCGGTGTCGGCGTCGCCTTGGATCACCGAGAGGCCGCGCGCCACGCAGCCGGCTACGCCCTCGCGCGACAATTCGATGCCGCGCGCATCGACATTGCGGGTCTCTGCCAGCAGGGCCAGCAATTGCCCGTCGCCGCAACCGACATCGAGCACGCGCGAGCCGGGCGTCACCATCTCGGCGACGAGCTTCAGGTCGATGCGGTTGGTGTGGGTGTCCATCGTCGTCAAGCGGATCTCCACCTGTCATTCCGGGGCGGCCCAAAGGGCCGAACCCGGAACCCGCGACCGGGTGAGCCCGATCGGATGAGGATGATGCCGCGTGGAGCCCGGTCGTGGGTTCCGGGTTCTTCGCGGAGTTTATCCTTGGGCCGGCCATGGGCCGGACCCGAGGGCGAAGCCCCGGAATGACAGGGTAGGGCGCTGCTCATCAGATCCCCCTGGCCCGCGCCGCCGCGCCGATGAAGCCGCGCGTCGTCGCGAACAGGTTTGGTTCCTCCAGCAGGAAAGCGTCATGGCCCTTGTCGCTTTCGAGCTCGACGAAGGAGACCGAGGCGCCCGCCGCGTTGAGCGCATGCACGATCGCGCGGGAATCCGCCGTCGGAAACAGCCAGTCGGAGGTGAAGGACGCGACGCAGAAGCGCGTCTTCGTGCCGGCGAACGCCTTGGCCAGGACTCCATCATGGTCGGCGGCGAGGTCGAAATAATCCATCGCCCGCGTCACATAGAGATAGGAGTTGGCGTCGAAGCGCTCGACGAAGGACAGGCCCTGATAGCGCAGATAGCTCTCGACCTGGAAATCCGCGTCGAAGGAGAAGGTCGGCGCCTCCCGGTCCTGCAGCTTGCGGCCGAATTTCCGGTGCAGCGCCGGCTCCGAGAGATAGGTGATATGCGCGCCCATCCGCGCGACCGAAAGCCCCTTGGAGGGCCGGGTGCCCTCCTCGAGATAGCGCCCGCCACGCCAGTCCGGATCGGCCATGACGGCCTGGCGGCCGACCTCGTGGAAGGCGATGTTTTGGGCGGAATGCTTGGCGGCGGTTGCCAGCGGCAGTGCCGAAAACACCCGCTCGGGATAGCTCGCCGCCCATTGCAGCACCTGCATGCCGCCCATGGAGCCCCCGGCGACGCAAAACAGGCTCTCGATGCCCAGGCTGTCGACGAGATGGCGCTGCGCCCGCACCATGTCGCGGATCGTCACCATCGGGAAGGACAGCCCCCAGGGCTTGCCCGTCTCCGGGTTGGTCGAGGCCGGTCCGGTCGTGCCTGTGCAGCCGCCGACGACATTAGCGCAGATCACGAAGAAGCGGTCGGTATCGACCGGCTTGCCGGGGCCGACCATCGCGGTCCACCAGCCGCCCTTGCCGGTGATCGGGTTGCGGCTGGCGACATGCTGGTCGCCGGTCAGGGCATGGCAGACCAGGATGGCGTTGGATTTCGCTGCGTTCAGTGTCCCGTAGGTCTGGTAGGCGATTTGCCAATGGTCGAGCGCGACGCCGCAATCCATCCGCAAGGGCGTGTCGGGGCCGAAGCGGGCCACCGCGCTGGTGGGCTCGTTCGCTTCCTTCAGGGGGTCGGCCAGGCTCGCGGAAAAGTCGCTCATTCTTGTCCGTTTCGACGCGATAAATCTGGCTTGCCGGTCAGCTCGTTCGAAAGATCGAACCCTAGCGATGCCGCGACGCGTGCGTCATGTCAACGCGGCGTTGCGTCCGCGGCTTTGCCAAGGGCCGGTTGCGGCGCTAAGGAGCGTTACGATCCCCGAAGCCCTCATCCTGAGGAGCCGCGGAACGCGGCGTCTCGAAGGATGCTCCAGCGCACTCTGGATCATCCTTCGAGACGCAGGCTTCGCCTGCTCCTCAGGATGAGGGCTGAGGAATTCAGCCGAGAAGCGCGTCTTGCCATCATGACCGAAGCCGCCCCGACCACGCTCGCTGCGCCCACGACACTGGCCGATCTGCGCGCCGAGATCGATCGCATCGATGCGCAGATGCATGGTCTGCTGATGGAGCGTTCGTCGATCATCGAGACGCTGATTTCGGTGAAGAAGACGCAAGTCTCGGGCTCCGCCTTCCGCCCCGGCCGCGAAGCCGACATGATGAAGCGCCTGGCGCTGCGCCATCAGGGGCTGCTGCCGCTCGATACGATCGAGGGCATCTGGCGCATCATCATCGCCACCTTCACCTATGTGCAGGCGAATTACGCCGTTCATGCCGACGTTTCCGGCGGCGATCCGGCGATGCGCGATTCCGCCCGCTTCCATTTCGGCTTCACCGTGCCCTTCGTCACCCATGAGGATGCGCGTGCGGTCATCCGCGCGGTGGCGGACTCGGCCGGCGATCTCGGCATCTTCCGCATGGACCAGGGCGCCAGCGCCGGCATCTGGTGGCGCGATCTCATCGGCGCCGACGCCCCCAAGATCATCGCGCGCCTGCCCTTCATCGAGCGGCCCAACCATCCGGCCGGCACGCCGGTCTACTGCATCGCCAAGCCGCTGGCGGACGCCGCTATGCGCGAGATCGTGCTCTACGCCGCGCGCGTCGAGCGCTGGTCCGAACCCCTGCGGGCCGGGCTCGCCCAGCATCTCGCCGAGGTTTCCGCCTCGGCCGCCGACGGCTCGCATCTGTCGCTCTTGGTGGCGGCCTCCGGCGAGGTCGACCAGGCCACGATCCGCGCATCGCTGGAGCCCGCCGGCCTCAGCGACTTCGCCGAGATCGGCAGCCACGCCGCCCGCTTCGCCTTCAAGCCCGTCCGTTCGTGAATCTCACCATGTCTCTCGCCTGATCCACCACCGTCATCCCGGACGAAGCGCAGCGGTGCTCCGGGATCCATCATAGAGCGCGGCGCGCTGCGATGGATTCCGGGTCTCCCTACGGTCGCCCGGAATGACGGACAGGGTCGCCAACGTCGAAAGCCAAGACCATGTCCGCAGCCACCCGCCCCATGCCCCGTCCCGGCGTCCTCGACATCGAGGCCTATGTGCCCGGCAAATCGGCCGCTCCGGCTGGCGTGAAGCTGCACAAGCTCTCCTCCAATGAGACCCCGCTGGGTCCGAGCCCGAAGGCCGTCGAGGCCTATGGCAAGATCGCGGGCAAGCTCGAACTCTATCCCGATGGCGCCTCGACCAAGCTGCGCGAGGCGATCGCTGGCCGCTACGGGCTCGATGCCGGCCGGATCATCTGCGGCACCGGCTCGGACGAACTGCTCCAGCTCATCACCAAGGCCTATCTCGGCGATGGCGACGAGGGCGTCTTCACCCAGCACGGCTTCCTGGTCTACCGCATCGCCATCCTGACGGCCGGCGGCAAGCCGGTCGTCGTCGACGAGACGAACTTGACCGCCGATGTCGACGCCATCCTCGCCGCGGTGACGCCGCGCACCAAGATCGTCTTCCTCGCCAATCCCAACAACCCGACCGGGACCTACATTCCCTTCGACGAGGTCAAGCGCCTGCATGCGGGGCTGCCCTCGCATGTGCTGCTGGTGCTGGACGCGGCCTATGCCGAATATGTCCGCCGCAACGACTATGCCTCGGGTCTTGAACTGGTGGCTGAGAGCGAGAACGTCGTGATGACCCGCACCTTCTCGAAGATCTACGGGCTGGCCAATCTGCGCATCGGCTGGATGTACGGCCCCGCCCACATCATCGACGCGCTCGAGCGCATCCGCGGGCCCTTCAACGTCAACGGCGCGGCAATCGAGGCCGGCGCGGCCGCCATCGCCGACGAGGCGCATGTGTCCGCCGCGATCGAGCACAATGACAAGTGGCTGGCCTGGACCACCTCCGAGCTGGAGAAGCTCGGCCTCAAGGTCACGCCCTCCGTCGGCAACTTCGTGCTGGTCCATTTCCCCGCGACGCCAGGCAGGACCGCAAAGGAAGCCGACGCCTTCCTGACGCAGCGCGGCCTGATCCTGCGTGGCGTCGGCGCCTATGGCCTTCCCGGCGCCCTGCGCATGACCATCGGCACCGAGGAGCAGAACCGGCTCGTCATCGCCACGCTCAGCGAATTCCTGGCAGCGTGATGGCGCCGGTCCAGGAGAGCTTCGCCCCGCGTCGCGAGGAGCCGGTCTTCGCCCGTCTCGCCATTATCGGGATCGGGCTGATCGGCTCGTCGATCGCCCATGCCGCGAAGGACCTGAATCTCGCACGGCGCGTCGTCCTCTATGATCGCGACCCGTCCGTGCGGGACCGCGCCCGCGAACTGGGTCTCGGCCACGAGATCGCGGAGACCGCGACCCAGGCCGCGGAGAATGCCGACCATGTCGTCCTCTGCGTGCCGGTTGGCGCCTGTGGCGCGGTCGCGGCCGAGATCGCCGCCTCGCTGAAGCCGGGCGCGATTCTCTCGGATGTCGGCTCGGTCAAGAAATCCGTGGTCGAGGCGGTGCTGCCGCATCTGCCCCACGGCGTGCATTTCGTGCCGGCCCATCCCGTCGCGGGCACCGAGAACTCCGGCCCCGATGCCGGCTTCCCAAGCCTGTTCCTCAACCGCTGGTGCATCCTGACGCCGCCAGACGGCACGGACGAGACGGCGATCGCCCGCACGCGCCAGCTCTGGGAGGGCATGGGCGCGATTGTCGAGATCATGACCGCGAGCCATCATGACCTCGTGCTCGCCGTCACCAGCCATCTTCCGCATCTGATCGCCTACAACATCGTCGGCACTGCGGAGGATCTGGCGGCGGTGACGCAGTCGGAGGTGATCAAGTTCTCCGCCGGCGGCTTCCGCGACTTCACCCGCATCGCGGCCTCAGACCCGACGATGTGGCGCGACGTCTTCCTGCACAACAAGGATGCGGTGCTGGAGATGCTCGGCCGCTTCAGCGAGGATCTGGCGGTGCTGACCCGCGCCATCCGCTTCGGCGACGGCGACACGCTGCACAAGCACTTCACCCGCACCCGCGCCATCCGCCGCGGCATCGTCGCGCTCGGCCAGGAAAAGCCCGAGACCGAAAAGCTGCGCAAGGACTGAGGCAAGGCGGATGGACGAAAGCAGGGGGCCGGACGAAAAAGCCGGAGTTTCCGGCGCGAGCCCCGCCCCATCGCCTTGCCAAGAATCGACCGGGCTGGTAGAGGCTCCCGCGTCGCCGCTTTAGCTCAGCTGGTAGAGCACCTCATTCGTAATGAGGGGGTCGGGGGTTCGAATCCCTCAAGCGGCACCACTCCCGATCTTCAGCAGTACGATCAGGCGGCACCTTGCTCAGCGAGCGAGGGCGCGCGATGCTGCCCATCTCTTCATCGCCGCCATGCCGCATTTTGCTGCGCGCCCTGCGATTGCCCGGGGATTTTTTTGATGCCATGAATTGGTTCCCGGAGGAACTAATTCCATGCTTGGCCTGCCCCATGCCGATCTTATTCTCCAGAATGGTCCGGTCTATCTCGGGCTGAAGGAGGGTTATGCTTCGGCTGTCGCGCTCTGGGCCGGCAAGGTTCTGGCCACCGGCACGCCTGCCGATATGGCGCCGCTGATCGGCCCCGGCACGAAGGTGATCGACCTCGCCGGCCGCATGGCGACGCCCGGCCTCTACGAGGCGCATCTGCATCTGCTGCCGCTCGGGCTGACGATGAAGGAACTCGACATCCGGCCGCGTTTCGTGCGCACGCTCGACGGCCTGCTCGAGATGATCGCGCAGGCGGCGGCCAAGGTGAAGCCGGGCGAATGGATCCTGGCGCGCGGCTATGACCATTTCGAACTGGACGTGAAGCGCCATCCGCACCGCACGGAGCTCGACCGCGCCGCGCCGAACAATCCGGTCTACATCGTGCGCGCCTGCGGCCATCTCTCCGTCGCCAATTCGCTGGCGCTGAAGCTCGCCGGCGTCGATGAGAAGACCCCCGTTCCCGCCGGCGGCGCGATCGAGCAGGTCAATGGCGTGCTGACCGGGCTGATGGCCGAGAACGGCCGCGACGCCGTCAAGAAGGTCATCCCCGATCCGACCGACGAGGAACTCGTCGCGGCGATCGAGCGGGCAGGGCGCTACTGCAACACCTTCGGCATCACCTCGGTCATGGACGCTGCGGTTGGCATGCGCTCGCGCTATCGCGAGGTCGCGGCCTATCGCACGGCGCAGCGTACGGGCCGCCTGCCTGTGCGCACCAATATGTGCCTGCTCGGCGGGCATAACGGCATCGTCGAGCAGTGCTTCGCCGACGGTCTGGTGACGGGGGCGGGCGACGATTGGCTCAGCGTCGGCCCGGTGAAGATCTTCACCGACGGCTCGGCCGGCGGGCGCACCGCGGCGATGAGCCTGCCCTATCTTGGCGAGCCCGAGACGAAGGGCATCTTCTGCCTGACCGATGACGAGATGGACGTGCTGACCCGCGACTACCACGCCAAGGGCTATCAGCTCGCGGTGCATGCCATCGGCGATGCCGCCATCGAGCAGACGCTGAACGCGATGGAAAACGGGCTGAACGATCACCCCGATGCCGACCGCCGCCACCGCATCGAGCATTGCGGCTTCAATTCGAAGGAGCAGATCGCCCGCATGGTCCGGCTCGGCATCGAGCCCGTGCCGCAGCCGGTCTTCATCTATGATTTCGGCGATCTCTATCTCTCGGTGCTCGAGCAGGAGCGCGTCGACGCCTGCTATCCGATGCGGGACTGGATCGCTGCCGGGCTGAAGCCCGCCGCCTCCTCGGACGCACCGGTCTGCGATGCGAACATTTGGCCCAACATCTACACGATGCTGACCCGCAAGACGGCGCGCGGCACGGTGATCTCGCCGGACCAGACCCTGACGATCGACGAGGTCATCTCCGCCTATACCGAGTTCGGAGCCTATGTGAACCGCTGCGAGGACAGCCGCGGCCGCCTGCTGCCGGGCATGGCGGCTGATGTCGCGATCTTCTCCCGCGACTTGTCCAGCGCGACGCCGGAACAGCTCTTGCACGAGACCCGCTGCGACATGACGATCATCGCGGGCAAGATCGTGTACGAGGCGGGAGCGTGATGAGTTTGATCCCGGCGTTGGTGGTGTCTGGCAGGGAACCTCCCGGTCATCCCGGACAAGCGGCCTTGGCCGCGCAGATCCGGGATCCATCGGAGGGCTCCGGAGTTCTAGGATGGATCCCGGCGCTCCGCTTCGCTCCGGCTGGGATGACGGTGCGTTTCCACGGCGAAACGATCGGTGACCTCGCATGCTGAACCACATCGCCCAGCGCGTCGCCATGTCGGTGCCGGTGCTGGTCGGGGTGCTGTTGTTCGGCTTCCTGCTGCTGCAGCTTGTCCCGGCCGATCCCGCCGCCATCGTCGCCGGACCGATGGCGAGCCCCGAGCTCGTCGAGCAGGTCCGCAAGGAMCTCGGTCTCGACCTGTCTCTTATACACAA
>NNBT01000358.1_pt1 | contig 136881 bp, 103 predicted proteins | sample 1173831 | NCBI WGS metagenome assembly NNBT01 (sample SAMN07173936, study PRJNA388173) | plant metagenome | isolation source: symbiotic tissue sample KVJ10 | place: Norway: Troms, Kvaloya island | reverse complement strand
ATTCAATTGTGCCAATGATTGAAGCTGTAGGTGCGAAAGTTATTTGTTTATCCTCATACTCCCCCGATTTTAATCCAATTGAATTATGGTGGTCACAACTTAAATCTTTTTTACGCAGTTTTGCTCCGACTACAACAGAAATGGTTGATAACTTAATCTCAGTTGCACTCGATTTAATAAATCCTCAACATTTAAGAAACTGGTTTGCTAGTTGCTGCTACTGTACCTCATAACAGCCGCAAATGCTGTATTGTCAGTTAAAGCTGGAGTATTAGTTGCAATCATAGTCAAACCAGGTATTCCTTTAAGTCGATTCTCACGCAACTTTTTGACAAAATTCTCTGCAATCACAGCATAATCATATTTTGGTGTAAGATTTGCTCTTACGCTTGGCTGATTTATTAACTTTACTTATGCTGGAATATCAACTCAGTCATTCAATACTAGTATTTAAAGTTACTAATTTTTAACAAGAAATCATTTAGATAGATATTCATCACGGAGCGAACGCAAAAGTTTTCGGTCTACTGAAGGTTTGTAACCTATCTTATGCAAACCACTTGGGGCTTTGGCAGACTGAGGATTTCCCATTTACCTCGCGTGAGGATTTTCAATAATTTTTACTGTTACACTCACAACACAAGTGGGGCAATGCTTTACGCTTCTTAATATAAAATTCCCAAGCAATTTTGCTTGATAAACTTAGCGTGCTTGACATATTTAGCAAGCCTGATATGATTGGTATATGAGTCAAGAATTAAACAAATTAGGTTCATTTCTCGCTTCTGTCCGTCAGCATCAAAAATTGACTCTGCGTGCAGTTGAAACTCAAACAGGTATCTCCAATGCTTATCTTAGTCAGTTAGAAACAGGCAAAATTCGTTCGCCTTCTCCAGCCATCTTGCGTAAACTTAGTGATTTCTATGAAATTTCCTATATATCCATTTTGGAACTTGCAGGATATCCAGTCCCAGAGGGCGGAAAACTAGATGCATCACTGACGGATCTTGCTGCTAGGTTAGGGCCAGTTACTTCTGAAGAAGCAGATGAATTAGCCGATTACCTCAAATATCTGCGATCAAAACAAAATAAGCGAAAAATTTGATTATGTGGTCTTTATCTGCCGCAAAAACCTTCAAAAAATGCCAACGACAGTGGTACTACAAAAACTGTCTTGCCAATTGGAAAGCAAAAGATCCTGTCCGCCGTAAGGCTTACTTACTGAGCAAATTGCACAGTATTAGTTCTTGGCGAGGCAGTATTGTAGATTCTGTAATTAATGAAGTTATTGTTCCTATATTAAAAGCAAAACAAATTCCTTCATTGGCTGTTGTTCAGCAGAAAGCTACAGAACTGTTTGATCGACAACTCCAATTTGCTCGGCAACATCCCTTGCATCAACCAGGGCTTTCACCTTCTAAAATAGGGTCTGACTTTGCTGTATTGCACTGTATGGAGTATGGCGGGCAAATTCCAGAGACAGAGATAAAAAAGGCAAAAGAAGAAATCGGACAAGCATTAGTAAACTTATTTGCTATGTCTGAAGTTTGGTCAGAACTGAAGACATCCATATATATCGTTTCTCAACCCCCATTGTCATTTTCACATACTGATGAAACGGTTCGAGCTATACCTGATCTTATTGCCTTCTATGCTAATAAGCCGCCATTAATTATTGATTGGAAAGTCCATTTCTTTGGCGTTTACAGAGCTTGGATGCAACTTGGAATTTATGCCTTAGCTTTAAGCCAAGGAAAGCCACACAAAGGCTTTCCAAAATTTTCGCAATGGGAAGTTACTGACTTTCGGCTTTGGGAGGTTCAATTATTGACAAATCATATCCGACATTATGAATTAGACGAAACACGTATCGCTCAAATTGATAATTCCATAGCGGAAAGTATTACTGCAATGCAATTGCTCGTGGGAGATGCAAAAAAAGCGACTCTCGATCCTATGGAATTTTTGACAGCTTCTTCCCCTGAAATATGCCAGTTCTGTAACTATCAATCAATTTGTTGGGAGTCCGTGTAATGCCTATCGAAAGTAATGTATTTCCATTCTTAAACCTTGCTGAACTAACAACTCGATATCGACTTTATGAAATAAGGGGACTTAAGCGCCATGCTGAATACTATCAGAATCAGCAGAATTTAATTCATCGTTTGAGTTATTTACTAAAACATCCTGTCACTATTATTGAAGATGATGATAAACCTTATTTAGTTCTTTCTGATGATGCACCCGAGCCGCCAGAGCGCTTTCAAATTATTAGAGGAATTGTCTATTTCAAATCAACTGGTAAGACCTTAACTCTAGATTACTCATTACGCACCACACAAAATGATAAGATTTGTTGGCGCTTTCTCCATTTTATGGTGCAATCTTCTTTGTTTGGAAATGCACAGTTGTGGCAATCTAGCGCCGGAAAACCTTTTTTTGAGAAGGTTCCGTATCAAAAGTTTGGTGCGATCTCAATGTTTCGAGGATTTTCAGTCCGTCCATTTTTTATGGAATGTGGAGAAATTGGACTTTGTGTTGATGTGCAACATAAGTTTATCAGCCAATATTCTTTACCTAGTTACTTAACAGAGCAATCATTTCAGCAGTACAAAGCAAAGCACTGTATTTACCATTATGGGCATCAATGGTATGAAATTCAATTGAGTGAGCTTTCTGATTTGAATGCAATGGAAGAAAGGGTTCCAGACGGGAATAATTGGATTCCTTTACTTGACTACATCATAAAAAATTCTCGTAAACCAATTCCAGAAGATTTGGCATCCATATCCCAAGATGCAGCTGTAGTTCATTATTTCAATAATCAGAATCAAGATCGGGCAGCGATTGCCGCATTGTGTTACTTAGTTTATGACACAACAGATCCTGCGGTTCAAAAATATCATTCACATACTATTTTAAAACCTGAAACCCGCTATTATGCGATTAGTAAACTCGTTGAAAAGTACCTCCGAGAAATTAAATTTGGCAATATTACGCTTAAAGTTGTCTGCATACCTGAACAGGTTTCAGAGAAAAAATTTACACTTCCAGATTACAGATTTGGTAATAACTATTGCTTATCTGTTCGCGGTACTGAAGGCGTAACACAAGTAACTTTAGAGCAACTTGGGCGGAAAAGATTAGAACTTTTGAGTAGCCCAAACGCCGGAGTGTATGTACAAGAACCGTTTGATCGCCAATATTTTTTACTACCTCAAACTATTGGAGAAAGTTTTGGCTCTGAGTTTGTTCAGGATCTTACAAAAACTATAAATCAAATCTATCCGACAGGTGGTGGCTACAAACCTCAAATTATTTATTACCCAGATCGTGGATTCCGTACTTACATTGAGCAAGGTCGAGCCATTCTGAAGACAGTAGAGGAACAGCAACTTCAGCCGGGCTATGGCGTTGTGATGCTAAACTGCACCCCTACTTTTGCACGTCAACACGATCCTCTTGCAGCTTTAGTGGTTAGGGAATTAAAAGACTATGATTTGTACGTAGCTACAATTCACTCAAAAACAGGAAAAGATTGCTACGAATTAAAGTATGACAAAAATGGACAGCCTTTTTATGCGGCTCGTCCGCAAAAGCGTGGCAAATTACTGGGTTATCTTCGTGCAGTTGCTTTGAATAAAGTACTACTCACTAATGAGCGATGGCCATTTGTTTTAAATACGCCTTTACACGCGGATGTGATTATTGGAATCGATGTTAAGCATCACACAGCAGGGTACATTGTTTACAACAAAGATGGAAGTCGGATCTGGACATTGCCTCCAGTTACGTCTAAGCAACAAGAGCAGCTTTCTAAAGAGCAAATTAAAGCCTGTTTGATTAAAATTTTAACAGAAGAGGCAGAACAAGCAAATTACCCGCTATTAAACATTGTAATTCACCGTGATGGACGAGAATATGATTCTGAAGTTGAGGGAGCAAGACAGGCAATTACAGTATTGAAAACACAAGGAATATTACTAGAAGATGCTAATTTAACAATTTTAGAAATTTCTAAATCTGCTCCTACATCTCTGCGCTTATTTGATGTAATTAGTAGAAAAGATGATAATATAAATAATCCTAGTATTGGCTTTTATCGTATCATTAGTAATGATGGGTATCTTTGTGCGACAGGACAACCTTTTTCTAAGCAAGGTACAGTTAAACCTTTGCACGTCAGATATGTCGAAGGTACGCTATCTTTTGAGTTGTGTTTGGAAGATATTTATTATTTAACAGCTTTAACGTGGACAAAGCCTGATGATTGTAGCCGTTATCCGATTACTACAAAGTTAAATGATCGAAGACTAAGTGAAGATGCTAGTGAATATGATGAAGATGCACTCCGATTTGATTTTTCAGAAAATATAGAATTTGAAGCGATGTCTGATGAAAACGCTGATAGCGATCCAGCAAGCGAGGAGATAAGATCATGAGTACCATCGGTTTATATTCAACTTTGTATTCTCGGCTTTCAGAATGTGTTGAACTTCTGGATCAAACATTGATTCAACTCAAGCAAAATCAATACGGAAAAATTTCGGAACAGCAACAAAAGTTAGGAAATCTTTTGATTAGTTTGACGCAATCACCTAAAGGAATAGAAGCTCAACTATTGGTAATTTTATTACAAGATAGTCCAAACAAAAGCCTTACTGAATGGAGCCGATTGGGACATAAGCTCCTATTTAATCAAGTTACATCTACTGAAATTACAAAACTTGAAGATTTAGCAAGAATTCTTGAGTATGAGCGGGCAGATACTTCTGCTCGAATGCGAGGTGGCAATGCTTCATGAATACCTTATGGCTGCGATTCCACAAATGATTGAACGAGGACGGGTGCTAACAGCTAGTATTCCTCGATCGCTTCCTAGAGATTACGATGCACTGAGAGTGACATGCAAACAGGAAGTCGATGAAACAATTCACAATCTACAAGTTTTACAATCGGTTATTGGAGATGACTTTGGTTCTGAACACCTGCGAATGTTCAAGCGTCTCGTATCAGATATGGATACTATTGAGACAGTAGGAATTGCTGCATTGAATCGTGCTTCTGGTGATGATCATCAATTAAATATCTTAATTGGTAAAATTGCTCAAGAGATTCATTACCCTCGTATTATCCCAACGGTCACAACTTTATCACAAAGCTACTTCTGTATTTATCCTTCTTTAAATCTACTTTGTATTCCCTTACTTGAAGGAAGATTTTTGTTACACTTGCCAGATTTATACCATGAACTAGCACATCCTTTCTTTAAAGAGAAGAATGACCCGATCTTGGAACCATTTCAAACTAAATACATGGATGCAATTGTTGAAGTACTCAGCCTTTTTGAAAACGAGAAAACAAAAGCGGAGCTTCGGCGTGGCCCTAGATATTTATGTGATTTGCTTCATACTTGGCAGAAGTCATGGATTAAGTTTTGGGTAGAAGAGTTTTTTTGTGACTTATACGGGGTTTACACTTTAGGCGCAGCATTTGTTTGGTCTCATCTGCATTTAGCAATTAAAAGAGGAGGCGATCCCTATGAAGTCTCTTCACAGGTAACTTCTCATCCGTGCGATTATGCGCGAATGTCCCTCATGCTTTATGCGCTTTCTTTGAGCGGATTTCAAGAAATAGCTGAACAGATTCAGCAAAAATGGAGTGAGTTTCTTGAGCAGATTTCCGCTCAACCAGAACCTGAGTACCATCGCTGTTATCCTACTAATCTTATTGAAATAGTTGCAGAATATGCTTTAGATGCTATGAAGAGTATCCAGGCTCGGATTGCCACTCCTACAACGCAAGATCCCATCCATGTCTTGTTAAATGAGGCATGGGAGCAATTCTGGCATAATCCGTCAAGGTATGTTGACTGGGAAAAGCAAGTGATCGAAAAATTGTTAGCTGAGTGCGATCGCTAATGGCAGCAGAGCAATACAGCACTTCTGGCTATTATGAAGCACAATTTTACTTGTATCCCTTTCCTATCCTAACTTTTGAGATTGTGTACGTACCTCATAGCAGGCGGAAGTCCTGTATTACTGGAGGGGTGATCGCGCGATTGTATTAGCTTCTTAGAATAATATTTAGTAATTCTAGAAGCGTAAAATAAATATAGTAGGACTTACGCAACTGGCACAAATAGCGGGCGGGGCTACAGGACAATTTAAATCAAACCAAGCACATAGGAATACTTGGGCGTTTTAGTTGCTGAATTAAATAATTAGAAAGCAAGTTATGCTTGATTTGATAAACAGTTTGACCAGTTTGATAGGCTAAATTTTTTAATCTAATCCAAACCAACATTGCACGAAGCTTTCATGATTTCTTTGAAGCCTAGCTTTACGACATTGACAATATTCAATGCCAGTTAGTTGTTTAATCTCTCGGTGAAACTCCTCGATTTTCCAACGAATTTTACACACCTCTTGTACAACATCCGTGGAACTCTGAGATAAATCGTTAGTGGCGATATAATCCGTTCTGTTGGTAGAAACAGCAACCCGGAATAGTTTCACTTTCTTCTGAGCGGGAAACCCCTTAATTTTTATGATTTTACCACAGTCTAACTCTTCAGGACTCCATTCTAATAAGTCAATCCGTTTATATTTTTCTTTGGCAAATGTATCATCAACTAACCAATTATTTTTTAAAGGGCAATAATAAATTTTTTCTAGACTATCAATTATATTGCATTAAACTGTGTACCGCATACCACGTGTCCATCAAAACCGTATCAAAGGGTAACAGCTTATGATAAACAAGGTTTTGCAGCATATCTTTTACATGGTCTATCTTGGTTTTAGCATCCACTTCAGGATTAAAAATGCGATAATCTATTACCCAAAATCTTTGAACTTTAGGATTCACATATACACAACTGACTACACCAATTCCTTTGAGGACACCATGCTCATTACCACTATATTGTCTTCTGACTATTTCTATTTCTTCAGAATACCTTTTATCTAAAACGCTATCGTCAAATATTATGTAACTATTGTCATCAGGCTCAACTACCTCTTTTACATTATCCCATAATAAACGAGGTGTTAACTTTTCAGTTTTCAAATAATAGTTAATTGCATCATGGCTAATAGCCTCTAAATGCTCTGCCAAATTGGTAATTGTATAATTAATTTGACTACTTAATAAGTATTGGCAGTAATTAAGCTTGAGTTTTTCTCATTACCTTAAGCAACATTTATCTAATACAACTTCTACCTATTTTCTCATGAATATTTCATGCTTTGTTTCCTTTTGTAGCGACTTCTTATGCGTTGACAAAGCTTTCAAATCGGATTTAATTAATACTTATGTACTATCAACTAGCGATCGCCCTGTGCCTGTTGCGTCACTTATATAGTACAAAAGCACTATATTTTAGCGATCGCCTGTGCCAGTTACGTAAGTCCTGGTAAAAAATAAAATTGATATTCGTTTCTTCCGTTTGGCCCTTGTAAGGTATCAGAATGCCTTAAATACCTAGATTTAACTTGAAATCCAAAGGGAAAGAAATTATCATATTTCTTTTGACTATGTAAATTTTTAAATTGATTAGTTACAACGAGATCAATTCCAAAATCAGCAGGTAAACGAAAAGCTTCAAAGCCATTCTCAAAAAGTTGACCAGTTATAAAGCTTTCTGCTGAATATCCCTTGTATAATCTCTGTCAAAAAATTTATTATCCATAATCACTAATCTATAGTCCGATACAGCGGTTACCGCTATTATGCAATACAGTTTTTCTCCCTGCCCCTTTCCTAGCAAAGCTTTCAGTTTTGAGGATGTACCTCATAGCTGCTGGAAGTGCTGTACTATCACTAAATAGGTAAAATTATATTTTTTTTAACTTTTAGAATATATAAATAACACTTGTTATACTTTAATCTCAATACTTCTAAAAATCAACATTTAGAAGGTTACTCAATTAATTATTTTATTTCACTCTGGCATAGGCTATGAAATCATATTAATTGCTGTTTTAATCCAGAAAAATATAACAAGCGTGTAAATTCAAGAAAAACACCCGTAAATACTCGTAATTCTATTTACAAGTGTAATTTCCTGTTTTTAGAATCGGCTCTCACATTCACCTTATTTATTCAGTAGTCAAATCTTGGGTAGTGCAGCGATCACTTGCAGTGTCGTCTTACTTGCCTTACTCTCGCTCCCACTCCATCAACTGACCATCCACCACAACATAACCCCACTGCGGACACTTCCGTAGCAATCTCTTGATCGCAATCTGCAAAGCGGGGTCATCGTTCCAGCACTCTTGCAAGAATCCAAACCCCGGATTCTGCCTCGAATTGTCTGCTACTTTAAGTTTCTGCACACCCCCAAAACTTACCATCTTGGAGGCACAAGCCGTAGATATTAGGACATTCTCCACCCTCATATATGATGTTATCTGATGTTAAGTATCGTTTCGGCTATTCGCATCTCGTGTATAAAAATAGTAGTGTTTTATTCTGTTTATAATTAAATACAATAATGAGTTATCAAAATAACTTACGTCTGGTGTTTGCGGGTGATTTTCAATCAGATGTCTCAACTGTCAACAACGATGTGAGACACTATGACAATGCAACTTTTGAACAGCGTTTTCAAGACTTTCAAATGGGCAAAGTGTTCAATGGTTGGTGGAATCCTATAGGTTCAGGAGCATTCCGTTTAATCAAATGTAGAGTTAAGTCTCTCTTTCTTGATAGCGAAATAATTGAGGATTCTGCTATAAATCTTGCCATTGATGGTTCTAACAACCGAGTGGGAGGCAAGATGGTAGATCTTGACCCACAAATGCAAATGGTCTCTGGAATTTGGGGATTAACTATCCGCTTAACAGATGGTCAGCAGGATTTTTTGGTCGGGCAGTTTGAGCCAGCATCTTTCCGGGACATCATGTTTGGTCGCCGTCAGGGAGCGGGTGGATCTGCGGGAGCCTCTGCTGCTTTTCAATCGGTGCTGACAGACCTACATTGGGGGGAGAATTTACGGGGTTCTCGCTTTTTAGAAGCACTGAAGGCTGCATCAGCAAATGGGAAACTGTCAATCCGGTTGACCACCTTTGGCTATAGTACAAAAAAGGATGAAGAACGGTTCACCCTGGGTACGGTAATTGGGGCGATCGGTCCTTACGACGAGAATGAGCCACGGTCGTTTGTTAAAGGACGACGGATGGTACCAAATCTTGATTCAAACGGATCTCCTCTAAACAAAATCAATTTCTTTGATGGCTTGGTTGATGAAGATAAAAGCTCTGTCTTAGTTGATTTGGGCAATGCTCTACCCTTAACTTTTGGGTTGGAATTGCAAGACTTTGGCGACCTCCAGTTAGCAATTCTCAAAGATGAAAATACTCAGGAGTCTCAAACCCTGTCCATAAACGAAGGGTTTGTGGCATTAGGCAGCCTAATTCCCTATCGCACGCCAGACTGGTTGTCGAAAACGGCTGGAATTTGGGCTACATCTTTGCTTACCGAACAACGGGAGTTAATACAGAACCGTCCTTTGGCACTGATTCAGATGCTTGATAGCAACAAAGGGAAAGTCTTAGTTCGAGAGAGCACTGACGGGTTATTGGTTCGGGCTGATAGGTTTGTGCAACGAGTTGAGCCAACAGAAACGGCTGAGATCGAACTTTTTGCTAGTCGCTATGGGAAACCACTGCCCAATGCCTTAGTGAGTATTGCTTTCAGTCCTCCGAACAATAATGCAGGCGGTGGGGAAAACGATCTCAGACCTCCCAAGGCTAAAAGCCCTTGGACAGACTTACCCACGGATGCACTTAAAAACTTACCACTGACACTGACAGCTGATACTGCTGGTAAAGCGAAGTTGTCAATTGAAACGCAAGATCCTGGTAATCCCCGTGGCTACGTTGATGGGCAAATCTATACACTCCAATATTCTCTGCAAGGACAAGCAGACAGTCAAAAACAGTCACTTGATGCCATCTACGTTTTACTCTTTGATGGCTATCCAATTCCCGATCGCCCTACTTGGTTCGAGCATATTCACCCCATTTTCCAACAGTACGGCAACCTCTATCCAATTATGAGTAAGCGCTTGGTTGACTTGGGAAACTACGATTCAGTGCGGGAGAATCGCGCCATTTTAGAATTGGCTTTCTCGCTAGATATTCATGACCCAAATTCCATGCCTGTTACCCGTGACCTCTCTCGTGCCAAACGAGTCACAATTATGCGATGGTTGCGCGAGCAATACGCCGATGGCAGCTATGTCCTGCGGCTAGGACACAGACAACTCAAACCGTCTTTAGCAGAAGCACCAAAAGCGATTCAGGAAACATCTATCCCATCATTTGCACTAGAGCCTAAAGCTCAAGCAACAGATGCACCAGCAGAAGATGACAGCACCCCACACGGCTACCAAAATTTCCAAATCGCCCTGCGGCGGATTCAACACAACTCATAACATCAAAGCGCACCGCACCAGAAGGAGATGTCTTATGTTAAAAATTCCCTTTCGCATTATTCAAGAGATCCACAACGCCAAACAAGCTTCAGACCTTTATAAACATCTGCAAGCAGCGATCGAGCTAGAACACTCAACCATTCCGCTTTACCTGACAGCGCTGTATTCTATCCAACCTAACTCGAATCAGGCAGCGACCGAAATCCTCTTCTCAGTGGTGCGAGAAGAAATGCTGCACATGGTTATTGCTGCCAATGTTTTGAATGCGATTGGTGGCAGCCCTGAAGTCAACAAACCTGAATTTATTCCCACTTATCCAGGGAATTTACCAATGGTGCAGACGGATCTAATCGTGGGACTTGCGCCTCTCTCGATGGCTCTAATCACCAACACCTTCATGCAAATCGAAACCTCTGTAGACCCGGAAGATTATCCAGCCAAGCCCGTTTCTTTCGCCCTAAGAGCAATGCCACAGGAGGAGTATCAAACGATTGGGGACTTCTATGAAGCAATTATTTCCAAAATCAGAGAGTTACATCGTCAGGGAGCATTAACTATTAAACCGCGCTATCAGGTTGTTAATGAACAATGGTTTCCAAAAACGGAACTATTTGAAATCACAGATGTGGACAAAGCCACCTCAGCCTTAAACCTGATTATTGTGCAGGGCGAAGGAACGAAAACCGTCCAAACAACGAGAGTATCTGCTCTTAATGGTAAGGGTGCAAACCAACTCACAAATACATTTAGCCCCTTCGACCCAGAAAATCAGCCTGCTCATTACTATCGCTTTGCTCAAATTGTCAAAGGGGGTCGCCTGGTGCCAGACCCAGAAAATCCAAGTGGGTTTGTCTACAATCTGAATCAACCAATCAATCTAGACTCTGAAAAGATTTATCCACTTGTAGAAAACTCTAAAGCCGAAATGTATCCCGAAGGCAGTCGGGCACGACGCTTAATCGATCAGTTCAACTGCTCTTACACCAGCCTATTGAACGGCTTGCACAAGACTTTCAATGGTAACTCAGATTACTTAAATACAACAATCGGGGTAATGTTTGAACTAAAGTTGCAAGCTCAAGAGATGGCAGAGGTGGAAATCAAAGAAGGGCCTAATGCTGGGAAGCTTGTTGCACCTTCTTTTGAATACCAATTGTTAAGAGCATAAAAGCAACTTGCTCCAGTCGAGTCGCCAAATTTTACCACACCAAAAAGGCGTAGATATAGTCACAGCCAAGCTGACATTAGGGGCAAGATAGTACAAATTTGCCTAAGACTGTGGTTTGTAATACGCCAATGATAAGACTGAAACCCTTATTGTTTCGTTACAGCCTTGTCTAATAAGAGTAAATAAGGCTTGGATGATTTATCAAGAAGCAAAACTTAAAAAGCCTATAGAGTTACACTTTCAGCCTATCTTGTCTTTACTATCAGCTTCACTATATCTACCCCAAAATGGTTGTTCTAGGCTAAATTTTATCTTTGTAAGCTAATCAGCATTCAAGCTGCAATATAGCCAAAATTACCTTTATGTTTAATGTTCCGATGCCATTTAATTACTAACTCGCCTTGATTCAACAGCTTATCTAGCAGTGATTTTAATTCATCGACTGATTTAAATAAGCGATGAGAAATATATTCTTTACATGAGTGCCAGACTAACTCGATAATGTTGTAATCAGGGCTGTAAACAGGCAAAAACTCTAAAACGAAGTTTGGGAATTCTTCAGATATTTTAGCCAGAACATCTTTGCGTTTATGAAAACTAGCGTTGTCTAAAATTACAATAATCTTTGGCCCATACTTAGCGAAATTTATTTCAAGATTTCCTTTACTTACCCACTCTTGTTTAATTAATACATTTAATTGTTGTAATTGCTCGTAAAAAATATCTGCATTACCTTTTTTTACAAAAAAGCATACCCGTTTACGATCTAATTCTCGGATTGCTCCCATTACATTGACGCGGCCATGCCGCCGTTGTCCCGGCACATTTTTACGTTTTCCTTTTCTCCCCCAATTCTTGCGACGAATCACACGTAAACTAAAACCGCTCTCGTCCCAAAACCATACCTGTAAAAGCTCTGGCTGTTCTCTTGCGATTGTTAAATATTGAGTAAGTTTTTCTTTAAACTTGGCTCTTTCAATTGGGTTTTGTTTATCTTCTAGATCATATTTAGCCCAAATATAACTATACTTTTTTCTCTTTAATATCCTCCTCACCTGAGAGCTACTTAAATCAATTCCTGTTTTCTGGGTTAAATATGTGGCTAATCTTTCTGCCGTCCATCTGCCGAAGTCATAGCCTAAATCTGATGGTTCTATATCAACAGTTTTTAATAATAGTTCGATATATTCGGGCGTAGCTTTTCGGTAATGTTCATACTCTCTTTTATTATGTAGAGTTTCGAGATTATCTGGATCTCCATGCATACACCAGTATGCTACCGTTCTGTGTGAACAACCTAAAAATTTAGCAATTTCGTGTTGCGGTTTCCCATCGTTCTGGAGCAGAATAATGAGAATTCTCTCCCTGACCTGTGGTTGATCGCTCTCTTTGAGAGCTTCCTGTAAGGAGCTAACTTGTTCTGGGGTTAAAAAGTTTTTGGCTGGGGGGCGGCATTGTTACTTTTAAACGGCTTCATCTTATTATTATGCAACTTAAGCGCCGATTAGCTTAGTCCTATTTGTTGCGCTTGAGATTTAGCTAAGATTTTATCTATCTGACTATTCGCATCCTCAAAAGTTTGCAATATCTGGGGAGTTATTTTATTAGTCTGCACTCTCCCAGATTGCAAGTTTAAAATTACCTCTCCATTTTTCTGCGAAATAGTTAAATTTCTCTGCTGGGTATTGAAAGCCAAGTCATAAATCTTTCCTAGAACTTGAGTACCATTTTCATCAGACTTACCCCAAACCATGCCAATCCTTTGAGCAATTTGAGTCAACCGACTAATTCCTTCAAACTCAGATGTATCTTTATTCATTACTGTCAACGCTTCGGCTGATAATTGCTCACCAGCTTTAAACCCATTTGCCACTTCTACAATGCGTTTTTTGTAATTCTCCGACTTCCCTAACTTATCTGCGGCATTGTACCAATTTCTCAAGTCATCAATAGTGACTGTCGGGAGCTTCTTTACACCTAGAGGTTCGGTTTTTGTACTATTACTAATGTCTGGTGTAGAAAGAGTAGTGGAGGGTAAAGGAGTTATAGATTGATTAGGTGGGGATTGTGCTGTTTGTTCTGGTGGTTTCAAAAACTGCGGTCGTGTGGCAAGGGAATTAACTTTCTGTTGATAATTACTATCCGATTCAATCACAGCCCCGAATTTCTTGGTCATGCTCGACAAAGTTTTGGCAGGAATGGAGGTATCAACCAAGTTAAATACCGCTAGACCTTTTTTAGTTTCCCTGATCACATCTTCTATTGGTACTTGCTCCCATTCAACTTTTTGAGCAGTTAACCATTTAGTTACAGTATCAGCTTTCTGGTTGTCAACAGCCAGACCCATGACTCCAAGTTTTTTGTTTGATTCTGTCAAAAATAAGAAAGTAGGACGCTCTTTAATCTGATGTAGAATTTTCGCGCTGCTCTCAATCATCTCTTGTTGTTGAGGGTTAACTGATTGAGTCCCAAAATCCTTAAATTCCTTCGTCCATTTCTGGGGATATTCAACGGTATTAGGGTCTATTTGAGCGCAAATAACAGAAAAATTACTTTCAATAATAGCGGGTGCTGGGGTTAGTTGTCCGGTTTTGAGTAGTCCAAGCTGCCTGAGCGCGTCTTTGTCTTTTTTGAAGTGCAATACCCCCAAGGGTTCACCATTCAAAAATACAGCATCTCTAGTTTTAGAAGCTGAGGTTTCGATAGTCAGTTTTCGGTAATCTTGATCATTGAATGTCTGACCAGAAAAATCATAAAAGTTAATTTTATTAATTTTGAGGAGATTCCCATTAGGAGACTCACCCAGCACAAAAGCTTGCTCTCCAGTTTCAGAGATAGAGGTAAGTTTCAACTTTAGAGGATTACCATTTTTGAGATAATTAATTTCTTTTAACTGTTGGGCAGAATCACTGTCTAACTCACCCAGAGTTTTGCCATCAAGTTTGATTTTTACTGTTTTGTCAAGAACTGGCACAGTGCCAAATTCTAAGTTTACGGGTTCGGCGTTAAAAACAACTCCTGCATAAGAGAAGTTCTTGAGTTCACGGATAGTAATTTCAACCGGCTCGTTTCCTGGCAGTCCAATAGTTGCTTTGGCAGTGGCAGGTTCTACGCCAACGAAACTAGCTTGTGCCTTTGTGCCAATAGGTAACATTCCAGTCCTGGTTTCAAGCATGGCGAATTCCTTATATTCGCCGTCACTATCGCAGACAAACATTAGCCTGGAAACATGGCGCTCATGCCCGACTGGGTGGTGAGAAGCTCTAATTTCTATCGGGTGCAACTCATCCTTGTTCCAGTCTCGACCCAAAAATTGATTCGCTTCATTATTTAATGTGACTAACTTCGGTTCGGTAAATTGCAATTTATCTAAGCGAGAAATAATCTCATTGGGGAAAGCAGCGAAGGCAAAATTAGAGACTTTTTTAGCGATCGCTTGGGGGTTTGCGTTTTCTTTTCTTGCAACTTCGAGTTCATCTTGGCGAGATGCACAGATGCTCCAAGCAGCGGCGGATAGAGCAAGTTTTTCTGACTCTGGGATCTTCGTGTAAAATGCGAGAGCCGCCTCTTGTGCCTTGTCGAAAAGCAATTTAGTTTGGCTTCTAGTAAATTCTGGTTTTAGTTCTAGGAGTTTAGCTCCCTGCATGATCATCCCCGCCTTTAGGTTGTGGTTAGTCACAGATTGTTGGCTAACTGTCCCCAGGTTGCGGTAAGCGGGTTTTCCATCTGACCCAACCTCGCCATCTATCTCTGCGACTGCTAATAATTTATGGGGGCGTTCACTGTTTGTGAATTTAATTTCATCTAGGCGAATATTAAGTGTCTGGGCTTTCCAGATTAGGGGATGTCCATAACGGGTTAGATTGGTAATTTCCAGTTTCGCTCCCTGTGGAGTTTGGATAATTGCGGATGGCCCTTTCTCAGTTTCACGCCGTTGGGACATCCGAACCGCAGCGTTGAATTTCAAATCAAACTCGTATTTGGCGGCGATCGCTGCAAATTTCTGCTGTGGTGTAAATTTTACCCCTTTGAACAAATCTTTAAACTGAACGATAGGACGCGATTCTAACTGTGATTCTTGGAAGTATTTATTGGTTTGGCTAATCAATAATTCTACTGGTGAGTAGCCCTTTGGTGTTATACCTGTGCTTAAATAAACTGACGAAGATTTCTTATCTTTAATATAATTAACATCACGATACAAGTAGCGGCTGTTTTCCCGGATTTTATCCATTTCAGGTTTTTTAGCACTTTTGAATAAATCAACCGCTATTTGGTTTTGATAACACCCCTCACCAATCATTTCTCGGTACATCAGGCGGTTAACATCCATTGCCTGCTGGATAATCTCTGGCGTTCTGTTAGGATTCTCTGCTAGAGCTACAACAGATTGCATGAAGGGTTTGTACTCTGCTCTAATTGGTTTGGGCTTCTGGTCATATTCCTGTTCAAATAAACTTTGATAATGGCTAGATACTTGCTCTAAATATTCTGATTTTTGTTCTAAAGTACCGTAAGTCTTTAGTACCTCAATTTCTGATTCTAATGCCTCCAGTGCCGTCACTTGATTGTTGATTATACCCACGCTGATGCTATCGCTCATGTGGATAGCGATTTCTTCAAATGGGCGCTGGCTTCCATCGCTGGGATCATAGAATGATTGTTTTTTGAGCTTAACCGTGGGCGAATAGGCGTTTTGGGGAAGATTTCTTCGCTCTGCCTCTGCTGTTAAGTTGGGATATAAGCTAGCTCTTGCTACACCAATGCAGTCACCATCGTAGTCTCGTGCTTGGCGTTCTGATTCGGTTTCTGCTGGGTCGATAAAATCAACATCAACCCCTCGTGCTTCTAACTCTGTAATTCTTTGCTGTATACGCTTGTGGTCTTCGTCATTGACTACAATTATGCCTTTGAGGTCTTTACCATCTGGGCCGAGTCGATCTTTAACGTGCTTGTTAGCAGACACACACAATCCGTTAGAATTCAGAAAAGGAGAACGGAAGTTAAGAATTTTCTCTTCATTCTTTTCCCATGAAACACAGATTTCACCATTTTTCAAATCTTTGGATGGAATAATCATCCCTCGGTCAAAAGTAAGCGTTTTCCCTAAAGCGATATCTCGCCATTGGCTCTGTACAAACCGACTCAATTCCTGTTTAACTTTTTCCGTTTCTAATAACTGCTGATGACCCAACAAGTCAGCTTTGATGAGCTTGTACATGAACAAGTCATCTTTAGTACTCTCGTCATCTAATTCCTCATCTGCATCTAAGTCATCATTTGTCCCTAAGTTCTTAACATCTGTTTCTTGATTTATAATGTCTGATGTTTTTAATTTATTTTGGCTCAATGACTCTTTACGCTTTTCATATCTTTCACAATAGTAAGCAGCAACGTTTCTAGGATCATCTTGAATAGAGGCTAATCTTTGGGCTTGTACCTCTAGTTCCTCGACAAAATCTTTAAGCCCGTGAGGGAAAGATGCCAATAGTTGGGAGATAGACATCTGACCTTGTTGAGATTGTCCTTTTTCAGCTAACCAAATATTTTGCTGATATAATCCTGGTTGAATTTGAGGTTTAGTAGGGCCTTTGGGTCTATCCTTGTCTGTTCCCTTAAAACTGCTTACGGGAAGAATTATATCGATTTTTGGTTCATTTTTAGAATTTGCATATTTTATTCTATCTAGTCTGTATGGTCGCAGTGTTCCTTTGCCAAAGCGATATTCAGTCGTATCTTCTCCAACTCCATCTACCCAACCAAATCGATGTTGAATTACACGATAGCTTTTATCTGTTTGGGATTCCCTTAAAGTTAGCTTGTCATAAAGTTGTGTTGAAATCTGCCCATAACAATCGCCAACTAATTTATATGCCAAATTATTCGATAATATCCCTCCATTTTCACCCCTGTTATCAGTAGAATCATCTACTACTAAAATGTTTAGCTTTTCGTGAATCGCATTTTTACAAGCCCCAAGGAAAATGGAACCATAAGCACCCCGGTCTTTACTATCTGGACAAATTTTTTGAATTGTTTCTAAACATTCTTTATCTCCATAAAGTAAGCGAGTCTTAGAAGATAGTAATAAAATTTGTCCATCTGGATGATTCTTTAATTCTTCAGCAGTGCTGTATTCATCTGAATGTCCAAATGAGAATTCTTTGTCAGGAAAGTAAAATTCTAGTAAAGTATTACTGAGCTTTTCAGTTAAAATTGATTGAGAGTCGGTTCTGCTATCGTCTATATAGATCCACTGATTTAAACGAGGGTCAAAATGCTTTAATTCCAAAGTCATAAGATTTGAAATTTGATGAATATTAATTAAATTTTTGAGAGGTTTTTATGTCAAGGATTAAGCGTTGGATAAATATGAATAATGAAGAATTCAACCCAGATGGAAGTTTGAAAAGTGAAGCTCGGCAAGAAATGTTATCCAAAGGTGAAGATCCAGGAGCAATTGATAGTTATGCTCGTAGAGCCAAAGAAGAGTATGACGAGTGGAAGCACCTGGACGAGACTGATCCAGAGCCGTGGCCAATCTACACAGCCTACGATTTCTTTACTGAACAAGAAAAAAAGGAATTTAACCCAGATGGTTCTCTCAGACCTGAATATGTAGAATATGCTCAGAAAATTGGCATTAGTGAAAGTGCGCTAGAACAGCTTGAGTGGCGTAAGAAAATGGAGGTTGATCATTATAATAAAATGTCTGCCTCACACGTAGAACAAGGCATCAACTTTGGTGAATGGTTAATGGAAGGGAGGATTGGAAACAGCACAACATACGTTCAACGTCGGCAGCAGATGGAGCAAGACCTGCGTAACTTTGAGGATGTTGACAGTCTACCTTTCGACAAGGACACAGCATATTAAGCTCACCCTAAGCAGAGCGAGTGGTAATATAAGCTGAAAGCATTATAAAACAACGCTTTCAGCTTTTTAGTGACATCCTTTTAATCAGCTTGAACAGCAGGCAGGTTAGCAGCAGCCGATGGTTTGGCAGAGCGAAACGCCCCGTTAAAAAAGGCAATCATTCCTAAAATGGCAAAGGGTGTAATGATTAATATGTGCAGTGAATTGAATGCCGAGTGTTCTCTGACTACTTCAGCCCACATATACTTTCAGTTGGTCTTCCGTTGTCTGCTGGGCGAAAAAGCGAACTGTTTGCTTAATTGGCTTGCCGTTCTATAGTTGGAGGGATTACCCCAGACGAGCGCACAACTGACTTGTTGGAAGCGGCGGCAAGGAACGCAAACATCCCTAAAATAGCAAAAGACGTAATAATCACTTGCTGTACGGATGCAAAGACCGACTTTTCTTTCTCCTTTTGGACAGTAATACGATTCAGATTCTGTTGAAATGCCGAAAAATACAAATAATTCAACACTTTCTCACACAAAGTCGGGTCTTCACCTATCTGTACTTTCTGGCACAAGAGAATTTCTAGATGCTCTCGGCGGCGATCGCTTGTAGACAAATCGCGCTCATCCCACAGTTTTGCCTGGGTTGTATCTAAAGGTCTATTAATACCTAATATAGTCATACTATGGCCTCACTTGATTTAGAAGTTAGTTAAGGGAACAGGTGTAATTGACTTATCAATTACACCCTAGTGTGCTTTTTGAAAAATAGAACTCGTATCTAACTTAAGAAGTTTAAATATGCTTTCAAAAAAGAACTAGCAACTTGAGTACTGAAAAAATCAAAGCTCAGGTTGCTAGTAAAGTTTGAGAAGATATGCTATATTTCCCAGTCTAAATCTTCAGTTGGAGATGGAGATAAAACCTGTGCCTTGGGTGGTAGCTGGGGTGTATCCGGCTCTAGTGGGTTCGTCCCATCCTGAAATATTTCCTCAGCCAAAGTCCGTCCATCGCCGTCAATATCGCTTGTGAGAAAATACTCTAAAACTTGCGGTGTAGCACCATCAATTGCTGCTTGTGCTAGTAGGGATTTAATGAATTGGGGAGATGCTTCACTATCAGCTAGTACCTTCAAAGTTTGCTCGGCATCTTGGACGGTCATCTGGGAAATATTTTCTACACCCGCTTCTTCCCAAACATCGCCAAAATACTGTCTATATTGCTGATTGAAGTCTTGCTCTTGGGCAAATCGTGATAATTCTTGTACCTGCAAATGTGTCGTTTCAGCCATATCAATTTGCTAATGTTAATTGTTCGCGTTTATTGTTTGAGCCAACCATCTTGAGCAATTGTTGATTAAGCGGAGGGAAACACCATTCAAAGCCAAACCCTTACATTTATTGGCTTTGGCGATGTTAGACAGACATTCTGTCTAACATCAGACAGCATTATTTGCAACAGTTGTCGTACAAATGCAAACTAATCTAAATCCCAAGACTTAGCCCCGTTGGGGCGGGGTGTGGGGTGTGGGGTTTGGGGTGTAGGGTTGCAGGTTGGAAATAGCCCCAACAACATAGATTCGTTACAAGCCCTGTCTTTTCACTCTGGTTTGCATTGGTCGGAGTTCCAGAGCTACGGTCAATACCGTCTTCACTACACCCAACACCCTACCCCCAACACCCTATTTTTGGCTTGTAGTGATATAACCGTTCCTTTGCCAAATCTCCATGTCCGGTTTAGAACTCTTGAATGGTTGAACATAATAATCAGGAACTAGGGGTTTGTCTTGGCGGTCATAGCTCAATTCATGATCCAAAAACTTGATATGGCTAATATGGGATGCCCAAGCATCGGCTATCCTATCACCTAATCCCATTGTGTCTAAATATTTAGGTAGTTCCATTCCGCCATTCCAACAAATGGGAATGCCTTCACCATCAAAATGTTCGGTTAGCTCTTGGCGTATAAAGGTTGCTGTCCCACCACAAACTAAAATTTCATCCATTTGAGCAATATTTCTCAACCAGCGCCATAAAGCACGGCAGTACTCTTTGCGAACTATCGGTAAAAGCCGACAAAACAACTCTACATCAGCATTGATTTCTTCGGTTCTGGTTTTGCGTGATAGAAACCGCAGTGCATCAAAATTGTTATTCGTGGTTTCGGCTAAAGCTGAAATTAGGCGTAAGTCATCTTTTGATAAACCTACAGCAGTACGTTCTACAAACTGATGCACCACCCAATTCATCCCTAAATCTGTAGATTCAGCTTTTATTGCATTCCCCTTGTGCGACAGAATAAAACTGGCATTACGATAGCCTAACATCAGCATTCCTATACTTTTTTGGAAATAGTTTATGTTGACGTTGCGACTGCGATATGCCATTATACCCGCCCCTTCTGGACTGACATCAAAGCTACGTAATTTTGCTTTTAACCTCCCTGTTGGCGTGATTATTCCTGTTTTTAAGTTCTGTGCTAGTTTTGCTCTGAGCGTTTGCCCATCTGACGCTTCTCCCACTGGCAACAACAAATGTACATATAGCTCTATATCTGGATTTTTCACTCCCAGCCGCCGAATTGCCAACCATAACATAGCTGCTACTTTCGGTAAGGCATATTGATACTTCAAATCTCTAATAGCTGATGTCCCCGCGAACATACTTTTGGCTAATGCTCCCAAGACATAGTATTCTGACCCAATTCCTATCCACACCGTCGTATCTTGTACGAGTTGATTTGACAAATATTCTATTGACTCTACCCCTAAATCCGCTATTTCTGGTTCCATTGCTAAAACTATTGGAACCCCATCTGGATAAATCTGTGCTATCCCCTTCTGAAAACTTGTCCCTAAATCAATCGTTATCGCAACTTTTGTGTAGTCTTTAGAATTATTCTTTTTATTCATCTTCAGCCCCCCTCAAAGTTTGTCCCAGCCAAACATCCGCTTAATGTCGGTCATCTCTTGATAGTTTTGCGAGTCAAGAAATTCATCGTCATCGTCATCTTCATGGTCTTCATCTTCCTCATCAGTAGAACTTATTTGCCCATCTCCTGAAGTAATCCCTAAGACGGATAGACTATCTGATGCCACTATGTTTGATGCTTGCATTGATATATTTGATGTCACCACTAGCGGGTCTGGTGCTATCCCGCAAGTTCTCCGAATCATACTAATTTGTGCTTCTAGTTGACTAATTGCCCAAATGCCAATCTGTCTTAATTCTTCTCCCCTCAGCCCCGAAGAAAACAAGGCTAGAGGTAGCCAGTGTTTTTTTAGTGTCGATGTAATTGTTTCCGAATAATCTTCCTTCAAATTTAAAGGCTTTGACCTCAAGTAATCAATTACTTCTGCATCTGCACTGTCACTCGGTCTTCTAAATGACACTACTCTATATCTAGAATCATTCATTTTTTTTGACTAAAATTCTGATTAGCGTAACGCGCTTTCTTAAAATTATTACACTAATTTTTATCGCCCAGTTTTTTTATTTTTACTTTGATACTGCCTAACTTAACTAAATTTAATATTTTGGCTTCTGAAATTTATGTTGTCTGCCTAAATAAAGGATTTACTTAATAATGGATGCACATATAACACCGCATCTTTTCTTCTAATCCTTCACTTAGTCCCTCATTTTTTAAATCCCTACTAATTTACCGGGGTTTTATTTGCTTTTACGTGGTCAAAATGTATTACTAATCACAGTTACAAATAGCAGACATTTTGCACCTAAAACCCCTATTTATATACAAAATGTCTGCTATTTTGCACCGCTTATACACGCCTTTAACTGCTATAGCTGTCATCAAATGTTCATAATTAGGTACAAAATGTCTGCTATTTTGCACATCGCTTTTTTGAAAAATTGCCCTCTAGCACTTACTCCAAAGAGCTTTGAGGCGATTTGTCCAGTTTCTTGTATTCTCAATAGGCTTGAAATTATTGAGAATTTGTACTACAAAAGTATTGTTTTTGTACTTCAAAAAACAGTTTTTTTTCTGTTTGTGCTACGAAACACTACTAAAAATTACAATTTAGCGCTGATTAACTTCGAGGGACTGCTAAAAAATTCCGTTGTCAACCATTTTATTCTTGAGTAATTCTCGAAAAATTCTGTGAGCAGTCCATTAATTCTCATTAATCAAGCCTTATTGACAGTAAAATAGCCCGAAAGCCTTGCTATTGCGTAGTTTTTTAGGCCAAATCACAGAAAGCCGGATGTTACCTACTTAGGCTGAAATTGTGTCAAGAGTGACTATGCTACTAAGGGAATCTTGGGGATAGCGGGAGAATTGCCTGTGGAATGCCTCAGAACTGCTGTAGGTGGCTTAAGATAGTCGTACTTACTACGGTTATTTGGCCATTTTCGCATTTGAGCGATTTGGCTTTAAAATAGGCGTTAAACCGAGAAAAAACAGCAATAATTTGAGTGATATTTGTTTCTCAGTCAGTCAGCCCAAAAACTTGTATTTCCAAATTTTAGCGTAAAGAAAAAATGGCATACGCGATCGCGCGATTAAAAAAATTAAAGCGGGGTAACATATCAGGGAGTGCATCTCACACTGCGCGAGAAAGAGAAACCCCGAATGCAGATCCCACTCAAAAAAATATTCGGTTCATCGGTAGCCTCGACCCAGAGGAACGACTAGAGGATTTGGTACTAGCCAAGATAGGGGACTCGGAGCAGAAGCGGAAGATTCGCACTGATGCGGTGTACTGCGTGGAGTTATTGTTGAGTGCATCGCCCAGTTATTTCCGTCCCGACTGCCCCACCCATGCCGGTTACTATGAACCACAAAAGTTGGATGATTGGCTAGAAGCGACTCACCAGTGGTTAGCGGATGAATATGGCAATCGCATTGTCCGCGCCGAGTTGCATTTAGATGAAGCCACGCCCCATATTCACGCTTACTTTGTGCCCCTTGATGATGACGGGCAATTACGGTGCAATCATTTCTTTGATGGACGGCAGAAAATTCATGAGTTTCAGGATTCGTACTACCAGACAATGCGGCTAATTGGGTTGGAGCGCGGTATTAAAGGAAGCAGAGCAAAGCACCAGGACATCAAAGATTTTTACCGCATTGTGGAGGAAGGGCGCGATTTAGAAGTTGATGAGCTAAGTGCAGCGCAATTGAAAGCCAAAGCTGCCGACCGAGACAGGGCGAATCAGCGTAAGGAAGAGATGGAAGCTACAGCCAAAGCTCTTGCACTTGACAATGAACAGTTACGGCGACGGATAGAGCAATTAGAGCAAGATAATCAATCAATAAAAAAACTTACCGAATGGTCAACTGATTTAGCTTTAGGTGATGTTGCTTGGGAGTTAGGGCTGTGGCGTAAAGGGAATGAATGGGTAGGAGGAAACCACATCATTAATATAGATGGCTCTAAATTTAGCGACCTTGCTCCCGGTTATCATTTTGAAGGTAATGATGCAATTGGTTTGGTGAAACACGTTAATCAATGCAACCAAGCCCAAGCGATCGCATGGCTGGGGGAAAGATTTGGTGAAGTCGGCGCAAAACGTGCAGCGATGGCTCATGCTCAAAAAGTTACGGCTGACATTATCCAAACTCAACCAGCACCCCAATTCACCCCACCTGTTGAGGATAAAGCTAATTGGTCAGGTGTTGAACATTACCTAACTCAGAAACGAGGCATACCCTCCGATTGCGTACAAATGTTACATAACCAAGGACTAGTTTATGCCGACTCAAAAGCAAATGTAGTGTTTGTGATGCGGGATCTCAACGGAAAGACCAAAGGAGCATTTTTAGAAGGGGCAGTTAATAATTTCTCTGGTTATGAGTTAGGTACAGTTCGCCGTGATAGCTGGTTTTACTTTACTTTGGGGAAAAAGCCTAACGAACAAACTAGTACTGTCGTGCTGTCTTTTTCTCCCATTGATGCCATTTCAGTAGCCATGCTGGAATATCAGATTAAAGGAATACCAGAAAACAGAACAGTTTACATGGCAGCAGATGACACTTCAAATTTACCTGTTGAAAGATTACGTAATGTTCCTTGTGTACAGGTAGCTTTTAGTCAACCAACAGTGGCACGGGCTGTTAAAGAACTGCTGCCACACTCGACTCAACTCAAGTGCGAAAGTCGGGATTGGAATACGCAGTTAATCAATTTCTCCCATCAATTGCAACAACGGTACTCACAACAAAAACACGAGGAATTAGAGCTATAGTTGCAAAAAAGTCAAGCTACTTTAGTACCGATTTTTTCAGTACCAAAGTAGCTAGTAAAGAGTTTTAGCTATCAATAATATTGGGGTGAAATTTAACTAAAGCCCTAATGAATAATGAGTTAATTAAACAAATATTTGGATTAATTAAGCTTAACAATAAGCTGATTGCTGTCGAGTCTCCATTGCAAGAGAGGGTCAAACTTTTGACAAATCTCGCCAGTGAATGCCAGCAATACAATATTAACTGTTACCTGTGGACGCTGGAGGATGATGCGCTACACCAGTTATCTACTAATGAGGAGGGATTAAGTTTAAAAACTGTTAACCAGTATCAGGCGATCGCTAAAAGCAGGCGCGAACATTACTTTGAAATTCTGCGGTTCTGGAAAACCACCGATTTATCAGGAATCCTGATACTAGAAGGTATATTCCCCTGGCTGGGAGAGTCTACCACTGACCCCGATTTCTTTCTGACTTCCGAGTGGATTAAATCAGCCCTGATTAACCTGAAGCTGTGCAATCACTCTTGCAACAAGACAGCGATTCTCTTAGGGTCAAACGCCACCGTGTCATCTGACATTGCCCCCGAAGTTCCAACAGTCATTCAACAACTGCCAGCTATAGAGGAAATAAGCAGTTACTTAGCCCAAATATTACCTAATTATAGTTATAGCGATATTCATGCCACGGCGAACGCCGGCTTAGGCATGTACTTGGCAGACATTGACTATGGAATCAGACAGGCAAGCGCTCCTGGTGAAATTAAACCGGATGAGTTAGTAGAAAAACTGTCCGCTTACAAAATCGAACTGTTCAAGCGGATTTATAATATTCAATTTCTCCAACCTCCAAGCACACCCATTGGTGGTTTAGAACTGATCCAGCAAGCGTTTAAAACTTATAAGCGCCTTCTATCCTCATTAGCTAAAGCTTACAATCTTCGTTTACCCAAGGGGATTTTACTAATCGGCCCACCGGGAACAGGAAAATCTTACTCCGCTAAAGCAAGTTCTGCACAATTAGGGCTACCTCTGATTTCAGTAGAGTGGGGTAGTTTCCGCAGTTACGGTAATTTGGCTGAATATAAACTCAAGAGTTTACTCGCACTGGTAGACCGAATCAATCGTGTAATTTTATACCTTGATGACTTTGATAAGGGATTCGCCGGGGATGATGATTTATCTAAACGCCTTGCTGGTATGTTTTTGACCTGGATGCAAGAACGTACTAGTGAGGTTTTAATTATCGCTTCGGCTAACAATATTCAATGGCTACCACCAGAGCTAACCAGAAGTGGACGCTTCGACGAGATTTTCAAGGTGGATCTCCCAAATTACGGCGAACGCCACTCAATTTTCAAGATCCATCTCGCTAAATTCGATGCTCGTTTTCGTAACGGGGGCGATGGGTACAGCGAAGAAGAATGGAAAAGGTTACTCAAAGCCACGCAGCGATGTGTCGGGGCGGAGATTCAAGCCATTGTTGAACGTGCCGCCGTCTCTACTTTCTGTCAAATGTTTGGTGATGATGTTGCACCAGCTAGCGAACTGCCATCACTTGAGATTACATTGTCGGCATTGTTGGCTGCAAGGCAGAGTATGAATCCTCTGGCCATCCGCGAAGCTGACCGAGTTGAAAGTATGCGTAACATTGCGGCTTTGCATGGCCTTCCATCTAGTTCAATTGATTCATCTATATATAGTCTCGGCAATGTTGATATTTTTGGTGAAACATGAAAACTTTAAAAATTAATTCTGAAAAGGATTTATACGTTGCTGCCTTCAACTTACTGAACATACTAGGCCCTGTCGCTGGAGTATCAATTATCATCGGCACTGTGGCGCTCGGTTACGTCCAAACTCGTCCCCAGGATTTACCAGTTACACACATTCTCACCAAAGGCGGTCGCACATTTAACTTGAAAGCCGCTTCTACACCAGAGCAATTAGAGAAAGGGCTGAAATTTCGCTCATCCTTAAACGGCGAGCGCGGGATGTTATTCAACCTGGGCAGAGAAATTTACGACGTGCCTTTCTGGATGTACAAGGTAAATTTTCCATTAGACATCTTTTATCTTAAGGACAATGTGGTGACAACTGCGGTTTACAATGCCCAACCGTGTTACAAAACCCCTTGCCCCATCTACAAAGGGAAAGTTGCCAATCAAGTGCTAGAGCTAGCAACAGGCACTGCCAATATCAAGGTTGGCGATCGGCTTAACATCCAACCGTTATCATCAGCCAAAGAATGATATCAGTGTTGACAGAGGCAATTCTTTGAGAATCAAAAATAATCGCTAGTAATTGTATAACGTATTTTTGAAAAATCAAGAAACCATAGTACTGAAAAAAACAGTACCTAAATAGCTTCGTGTGTTGAATCAAATATGGCAATCTATTTATGGGAAGAGTATGGACATATTGGGAATTTGATCATCCTTTGGGTAACACGGTGCGAGTAATCTCTACCCCACTAGGGTTAGAGATATTTGCCGAAGATGTGTTCAACGTCGTTGCAGCAGAATTAAATAACGAAAAAATAGTACTGATGAATATTCACAGTCAAGAACGTTATGTAGTTATTGAAGAAGAGGTAGTAAAAGTAAAAACTTTAAATTTTACAGCCATCAATACCTTAAAGACGATTGTCAAAGCGGACTTGATTAATAAATTTCTGCATTGGGTACGAATTAAAATTCGACCAATATTTCAAAGACAGTACTTGTAAAAAAATTAGTCAATATCAAAAGGAAGAAGAATGATGACTATTAAGATAGCCAACGATAATAACCAAAATACTAGCAACAATCTGGCAGATCAACCCTTTACTAATACACAGTTTAACAATATAGCACCCAACAATGCGATAGAAAAAGACACTAGTAATATAAAGCCTGACAGCCCAGTGCCCGACAATATAGCACCCAACAATGTGACAGAAGAAAGCACTAGTAATACAAAAGATCCCGACAGCCCAGCATCCGACAATATAGCACTTAACAATGTGGTAGAAGAAAACACTAGTAATACAGATCCCGACAGCCTAGCATCCGATAATATAGCACTCAACAATGTTGCAGAAGAAAACACTAGTAATACACAGTCTAATAATCCAGTATCCGAAAATAATAATAAGAATAACAACAACAACAATGATCCACAACAACTAAGAAGATTAGTAATGGTGACAGGAGATAAAGGAGGTGTTGGTAAGTCAACGTTTGCCAGAGGTTTAGCGCAAACTTACATAGATAACGCAGTCAAATTTGTCGGGTTAGACGCGGATAATTCTAATCCACACTTGATCAGATTTTATGAAAAAGCTGCAAACATTCATCGTTTAGATATATCTAACTCAGATAAATTAGACGAATTTGTAGATAATTTAAAAGAATTAGTGTATCCCAAATCAAAAGAATCTGGCAAAAATCAAGAGGAAAAATCTTTGATACTACTAGAAACGCCATCACAATTTCTGCCAACTTTAAAAACTTTAATAACCGAGATGGGGTTTTTAGATGTAGTAAATAATAAATGTAAAATGCGGGTGACGATAGTAGTAGTTATTAGCACAATAATTGATTGTATAACTCAACTACTAGAACTATATAGTTTCTGCGGTGATCGGGTGGATTATGTAATAGTAAAAAATTCGTTTTACGGAGAGGCGGAACAATTTGCTTTTTATGATAATTCAAAAGAAATAAAAGCAATTGAACAGCAAGTAAAAGCAACAGGGCATGATTTCACAAGTATAAATATGCCAAAACTAGCGAAAAAATCCTACGATTATTTAGATGTGAAAAATTTGACATTTAGACAAGGACTTGAACAAGATGAATATCCGTCTGTATTTGGTAGAGTCTTAAGCTGGCTGAACAATTTTAAAGGGCAAATAAAGCCAAAAAAAGATTTATTTGGCATAGAGAAGATTTTATCTGAATAGGAATAAAGATGTCAAAGAGAATGATTATAACTGTAGGAGATGCGCGGGTGGGTAAGTCTACAGTTATCAAGCTATTGCTAGAAATGTTCGCCCAACAAGGAAAACGGATAAAGGTTTATAACCAAGAATCATTCCCTGTATTTCAGGCTTATGAACATATAGCAACCATTAAGAAGTTTAATTTATCAAATGACGATGCTGATGCAATAGCAGATGACTTAAATCATCCTGAGTTAGATGTGATAATTGTTGATATGCCCGGACAAGATATTGAAAAAGTAATTCAATATATCGAGAGTGCTAGCTTATTTGAGGTTGTAGTAAAATTTGGTTGGAATTTAACATTCCTTCAACCTATTTCTCACAGGGAAGACTGTATATATTACTTAAATGCAATCATCCAGAACGCGACCAATAACGCTAACTACGTGGTAGTGAAAAATTACCATTTTGCGCCAGAATTTAGAGAATATGAGGAGAGGATGCGGAAAAAGCTGTTAATCATAGGAGGGACAGAAGTAGAATTAATGGCTCTACATCGGAATCATTATCAAGCGATGGAAAAGGCTGATAAACCATATTCACAAGTTTGCCAGGATCTCTCAATAATTTTATTTTGGAGAAGCTTCATTTTTCAGTGGGTTAAAAAGTTTCGTCACTCAGTAATGAATAACAATTTGGCTATTAAATATCTAGGGCTTGATTGATGACAAAAATTAGGGTGTAGGGTGTGGGGTGTAGGGAATTAAGAAGATGTTGAACTCCTTGACCATTTAATGAAATTCAAAATTCAAAATTCAAAATGCAAAATTAAGAAGAAACAAAAATTTTGAATTGATTAATTCGCTCTTTTCTTGCCCCCACTGATTGTAATAATGAAATTGATAATTTTGAATTTTGAATTGATTTGACGCAACTAAAATTTAATTGTCTTAAAACGAACCTGCAACTCTACCCCCTGCCCTGACCAGATTTCAGCTTAACAAGCGTGCCATTCGTACAAGCCCCCACTAATTTTTCCTACACCCTACACCCAACCCCCTACTTTATGACACTACAAAACACACTACAAGGTTATTCCCCATCAGAACAAAAACGCATAGTTGAAGGGGCATATCAACTAGGAATTACACCAGACGATCCAGTTTTTAGGATGATGGCGACACTGGGCAGATATGAAGAAACGATCATAGACCTCCAGGCAAGAATGGAGGCAATGATAGAAGCGTGGGCAGCACTGATAGACCAAAAACTGGATAAGACAAGCAAACAAGCCGAGTCAATGCATTATACAGTTGTGTCAAATGCTGTACGTGATGAGATCAAAAAAAGCAAGCCCACCGACACAGGCATGAAAGTGCAGGCAGGCTGGGGATTGGGGACAGTATCTCTTGTGTGTGGATTAGTCGCGGCTGGCAGTACCTTGCTGGGTTCGCTGACCACATGGAATCTGGTGCAAAATATAGCAACGAATCAGTCAGTAGTAGTCTCACGTAACGATCTTAAGATTCTCCAATGGGCAAAATCCCAAGAGGGTAAACAGATGTATCAAATCATCTTAAAAAATCAAGCAGCAATTGAAGCTTGTCAAACACAGCAGAGTAAAACCCAAGGCTATTGTTTAATTCAAGTAGGTAAGTAGCTAACCTACTTTCAGGTAATCTTGTTCGATGTAGCCAAGTTTACTAGCTTCAATCAAAGCATTGACGCGATCGCTGACATCCAACTTCGCAAAAATCTTGTTAACATGCCCTTTGACAGTACTTTCAGTAATAAATAACTGCTCGGCAATCAGCTTATTAGAAAAACCGACTGCCATCAAAGAAACAATTTGGATTTCAGTATTAGTGAGATTATCTTGATAAGTCTTACCTTTGATTTTCTGTTGCTGACAAAAATTCCGTCGGCTGATATAAGGGTCAAAAAAACACTGATGGTCATAAAAAGTTGTTTTTATGGCTTCTAACAAAAGAGGAACATTGTTCTTTTTGAGAAGGTAAGAATCAGCGCCGGCATTTAAAGCTGATTGAACAGTGCTTTGAGAAGAATGGGAAGAAAGAACAACAACTTTAGTGTTGCTATTGAGTTTGACCTCTTTAATCACTTCTAGCCCAGATATGTCGGGTAAACCAATATCCACCAAAATCACATCGGGATTTAATTCCTTAACTAAATTAATCCCTTCAATACCAGTACGAGCAACGCCGACCATTTCCATGTCTGGTTGTTGATTGATAGCAGTAGTGATCCCCAACCTTATGAGTTCTTCATCCTCAATGAGCGTTAATCGAATCATAGATCACTTCGATTATAAGATGACTCAATATTTATAACATAGTTATTGGTGTTAAGTCTTTTACTTTTTGTGTCTGTCATATAAAATATAAGTAATCAAAAATCTTTCCAGATAAATGAAAGAAACTTTAGTACTAAAGTTGGATTGGATAATTTTTTCATAACTAAAATAAAAGCATTCTCAAACTTTATAGACATAATTAGGATTTATTCATAAAAGTAGCCAAAATACCATCTGTCGTTGGAAACATAGTTATGCAACAGGAAGTTTTAAGCATATTAGGTTTGTTACACGATGTTTCAAACAACTATCAAGGAGCATCGTTAGTTTTGAATCAAATAATTGATGGTGCTTATGGACAGTCCTTAGAAGAGATAAAGCCGTTGCTGATCGCTTTACAACAAACGAATGAGCGAGGGATGAGTTTGATTCAATCTAAAAGAACTGCTTTTTTTGAACTAAATCCAGTGACAGAGGAGCAGTTTGATATGTTAAGTTTTTTACAAACAACTTTTTCTCGATTCAAGCCAATAGCGCAGTATCATTCCTTGAATCTTCACTATGAAATTCAATCATCCTACAAGCATGGAACGCAAGTACGGGGTGACAGCATAAGTATTGACAGAATGCTGTGTAATCTGGTGACAAATGCTATTAAGTACACTCTTGCCGGAGATATTTTTTTAAGGCTGCTCAATCAAGAAGATGATTTAGCTATCGAGATTGAAGATACTGGCTGTGGGATTGCCGCCGAACAAATTTCTAATATATTTATCCCATTATGGCGAACGCCAAATAGCAATTTATTACATCAATCAGGGATGGGACTAGGACTGTACATCGCCTTATGTGTGGCTCATGCTCATGGTTTGAGGATAAGCGTAAACTCGGTAGTTAGACAAGGAACTAAATTCACCATTATATTTCCTTACAAAGATAACGGGGTTTATGGGGTTGATGGTAGGATGTTGCCCAAGTCGCAGAGGTTACAAGATGCGTTACCTATATGATGTAAAACTTTGGGACAGGATTGAAACAGGAGTGGAATTTCTAATTTTTGTGGCTTTGATGATAGCGGCAATCATTAAATTGGGGCACAACGATTTTCTACAAGCATTGTTTTACATAGTATTAGCTGTCATCATCTCACCCTGGTCACAATTCGAGCGGGTGACTAAGCGATATGTCTTAGTAAGTGCCTATATTCTTGGGTTGTTTGTCGGGTATTTTAGTTAGTCTAACTCTGGGCCGTCAGGAGAACGCTCGTTTTGTTGTTGCTGTGGCTGTTGCTGTTGCACTCTTATATCAAAGTTGATCAGCTTTTGTGTTTCTTGTGGTGAAAGGTGATTGTGTATTACTTTGTATTCTTCGTTATCATCTACTTTATAAGCACTAAAAGCCGATTGATTATCACTTTTGCGCCAAACAGTCAGACGCTGCATACCTTCTCTCATCAACAAATTTAATTGATAAGCCATACCTTCATAGACTCGACCGCCAATAGTATCTTGTCCCTTTGTAACGATAATATTCATTAGTGCAGGAATAAGAGACTTTTTAATAACCTGATTATTTTCAGTTTCAACCGATTTTGACTGTTGACTGTCAACAAAAGGCAGTTTGCGCCCTTTAGTTTCTAATATCTGCTGTAAGAATGTCTTTTTCTTTTCATTGATCAAATCTTCAACTCTTGTTGAGTTATCTGTATCAGGTGTTTCCTCAGATTTATTTAAACCAAATTTTTGGGCGTACTCTTGGTAGTATTTTTCCTTAAGGGATTGCCTGTAATCTTCAGTACTTTGAGCATTTTGGGACAGGTCTAAAGTATTTCTCACCTCACCAATAATATTTTCGCGCTGTGTGGGGTCTAGTGCGGGGGTTATTGACGGTGAAGGTGGGTGTTTCTCCATCATCAGCGCCAGTCTGTAGGCCAATTGGTTGTCAGAAAAGCCACTGTTGCGGTTGATGATAGTGATAGTTTGGGCAACTGAGCTAGATTGCATAGGTATTACAATTCTAATTCTTGTGAATTAGTGGTAGTAGGTTGTTGTGGAGTGTGAGATTTTTGGGAATGTACTTCAACCTTGGGCGTATAGGTATTGTTAATAATTTGGCTACGAGAATTGAGCAAATCCTGAATCACATCACTCAAAGGAGGGAGAGAAATATCAGTTTGCCCAATGTTCTGCTGCTCGAATTGACTTTGAAGGATAATTTTCTGGTAAAGTTCACGTTGCTCTCCAATAGTCAGCTTGCCAGTTTTTGAAAGTTTTTCCCGCAAAGGGTTGTTGTACTGATTGGCAACACTAGACCAAGTTTTATTCGTTTCTAAACCTTGCCAATGAGAGGCGATGTCAGGGTGAAGAGGCATAGGTGTATCACGCTTCGGGTCAGAATAAAACTGTGGCTGTGGTTGTTGAAAAGCCTCCGTTCGCAAATCATTAACAATGTGGGCTAATGGTGGAAGCACAATATCAGTACGTCCATTGCGATTGATCTCACTCCAAGCTTGATTTTGAATCTGCTGGTAAAGTTCACGTTGTTCACCAATAGTCAGCTTGCCAGTTTGCTGAATTTTAGATTGAAATTCTAAATGTCCTTGCGCTACAGTCTCATGACTTGAACCATCATTTTCTAACTGCTCCCAATACTGTTTCAAAACTGGATGTAGTGGTAGCAAAACTTTATCTAAGTTAGAAGAAGAATTTGGTTGTGATGATGTTGTGTTTTTAGGTGTTGGTATAGTTGAGTGTGATACAGCGTTCTGTTGTTTTGGAGAATTAAAGCTTGCTTCTTGTGGGTTTGATTGTGTCTTGCAATCTGGTATGTTGGGCGTAGATTGGTGTGACTGCTCATCGTCTAAGTTACGGGTAATTTCGGGATGAAGGGGCAAGTCGATGTCACGGGTGTCTGTCGGGTTGCCAAATAATGCTTTGTAATTAATATGCAGTTTTTGAGCCAACAGTCTTAACTTCTCCAAATCAGCTTCAGTGATAGCCATCGCTTGGACTTGATGAGTCATACCAGTGTCAGTTTTCTCAAACTGAAAGCGAACAGCTTCCCGATTTGTACCATTGTGTTCAGTTTTGAGTAATTGCAGAGTAGATGTATTGTCACTGGTTTGCCGAAAAAGAATCCGGTAATTGCCCAAGCTTAAATCATCTTTCTCGAAGCTAGTAATAGTTTGTGTGAGAATTTTTAATACCTCGTTTTCTTTGAAACTTTCTAAAATATTGTGTGTGCCTTTAGGAGAGACTGAACCAACGACAGAGGCTATTTTACGAGGGTCTTCATCAACAGAGGGCAATTCTTTACCAGCTTTCAGGTAGTCAGCCACTAACAAAAACTCCTGTCTTTCAATAGGCAGAATGTTAATTTGTTTTTCTCTCCAAATTTTTGGCTCAGACTCTATTTCTGTGTAAGAAAGTTTAATATTGCCTACGTGTCCCCATTTATCAGCTTGAAAATTCATTAACTCTACATCATCATGACGACGATAGATACTGTATTTATCAGCACCATGATTCTTGATTACAAAAGCATCAGCATGGTAGATTTTGCCACTGGTCTGCTGTTGTTCATCTTTAGCCTCAACACCATATTTTTTTAACAAAGTATAAGCAGCAAAAGCTATTTGTTTATTCTCACTACCTTCTAGGCGCTTTCTAAAAAAATTAGACTCATAAAGCGTAATATTTTCTTTTTTAGCCCAAGAAGAACTAGTTACAGGAGTTTCAGGTGCTTGGGCTGGCTCCGGGGCAACATCTATATGAATAATATCTGAATCATTAACTTTTATATCTATAATTTGTGAACTAGGGTCAATAGGTGACTTAGCACGACTTTTTTTAAATACACCAATGTTTGCTTCTAATTCGGGAGCATCTGTCACAGTAGAATCTCCTTTTTGTTGATCAATTGTTTTGACTGTGCCATCTTTGAGCTTGATAGTAAAACGTAAGCTATCAAGTTGATTTTGATGCCATTCTTCTAGAGCTATAGCCCCGGCAGATAGCTTTTCAAAACTTTCTCCTCCCTGCGTGACTATAAAATCATCTACACCCTTATCTGGCCCTGGCAGCGTTACTACTTTAACGACAGCACCAAATTCTTGTAATAAGCTTCCTGTTTTCCAAATATCTCTTTGGATATTGAGCTTAGTTTCAGGCTTAGTCTCATAATCAAAGCAGATTTTGAAAACTCTACCAGAAGTTGCGAAAACAGCTAACTCATCAGCCAGATAAGAATCACCAATTTTCTTGCCCCACTCGTTTTTCGGTGAGCGATAGCCGGAGGAAATTCCCGGTAGCCCAATGGCAGCATGACCCTGGCTTAACAGACTAGCCGCCTTCTTCGCCCCCTCTGTAATGACAAGTGGGATATTGTGTTTATACACACAATACCAAAAACCACTCAAGCGATCGCTATCGCTGGGGTTTACTCCAGCTTTTGAGTAAATATTTTGGGCAATCACGCCTGGGACATCTAGCAAGAAAATACTCAAATCAACTGATGGTGGATGCTCATATTTGATGAACTTGCCTTCAACCGCAACAGTGAACCCATCTTTTTTTACGGTTTTGGGTCTGGGGCGGTTTGGCTTATAGCATCCCCATTCTTTAATTTGAGGTTGCTCACCAGGGGTAAGATTAGCAAATGTGCGCGGGTCTACTCCTGAATTACACCACCACCCACCTGCATCTAGATGGGAATAGAGTTCTAAAAGCCTAATAGAGAGGCTACCTGTATTTGTACGTGAAAGTTTGTCGCTGATCATCAGCCGTTCCCAAGCTTCATGTTCGCCACCGACATAGCTAAAATGAAGACTAGAGAAGTTGAGATGTGCAATTTCTGGTGCGATCGCACTGCCTACTACGAGTTCGTGCCAATGTTGCGGATCAATATGTTCCGGGTGAGGCGGGATATGTTGAGTATTTTGTAGCTCAAGTTTTTTACTACTTATGCCATTGTTGGCGCTTTCAACTGTAAAAAAAACATTTCTATGGATGGAAGCATTTAAATCTAGATTTTCTTGGTCTTTAATAGGTAGATATTCCTGGGGATTTTGAGAATCGAATGGTATAGTTAAAAACTCAACAGATGTGGCAGAAGGCGGAAGAATTAAGGGGGAATTGGGGTTAGGTAAAACTGGAGGTAAATCAGGAGCAGGAGGAAAATTTGACGGTGTTATATCATTACTACCGGGGAGAAGTTTAGGCAATAAATATGCCATCATCTCTTCTACTTGTTCTATTTCCTCATCTGTTACACCTTCAAAGTTACCTTTAGACCATTTCCAACCACCATCCTTATCAGGAGTAAGAAAATAAGTTTCTTCTCCTATTTCAATTCGACATTTTAAATCAATAGCTGATTCGATTGATTTATAAATAAACTCTCCTAAAGGATAAATAAAAGCTCTAATAAAATGCTGACTAGCTCTAGCGTAAGCAGAAGTGAGTTGCAAATGTCGTTCATCAAACATATTTTTTGTTAATTATTTATACACTGTGCCTTGTGCTGTACTCTTGTTTAAGAACAACAGTTGCAGGGGATATGCAAATATTTATTATTAGCAGGGTTTTCTAAGATCCGAGAACAAGATTGACGTAAAACCTCATATTGTTGCCAGTTAGCGCCCAAGCATTTGATATCGATGAGCTTACCTTGGGGTGTAATGCGATTAAAAATAATATGAATATAAATATTGCCCTTTTGAATATCTAAAAAACAGATATACTGCAAATCATGCCAGCCGATACCGTGAATATATTGGTTAACAATTTTCAGACAAGATTCTTGATTTAGTTGGATGTAAGTGTTTTTTAAGCTGATGATAGTATATATACCCAAATTCCTCAGCTTTCGTCTAGTTTTAGATAAAGTCTTAAACTCCTGAATAATTTGGAGGGGAGGCAGACTAATATCAATAAAACTACCATTCGCTAAAATCTTTTCTTGAGATAGTGTTTGAATGAGTTCAAAGTTGCTAATTTTTAATTCTTCAATAGTCATTCTCATAACAATCAAATTCCACTGTCAGATTTGTTTTGATTAATCATGCTGCCGACTTCTTTGAATGTTAGTCCAGAATTATTAGAAATAGCTTGAGGGTTGTCGGAAAGCGGAAAGTGTGAATCAACTTGCTTAACTCGCAAAGCTAAATCTTGCTGTGAGGGAAATTTCTGTGTACTCTTCCTAGCTAATAAACTGACAATCCTTGCCCATTTAAGCTGATTGTATTTATCAATATTTTTGAGTGACTCATTAATTTTGATAGTTTTGAGTAAAGGAACAGACCCCTCCTTTTGATTGGCATAAGCCGGATTAATAAAAACACATTTGCCAGCAATTAGTTTGAGAAATTGAGCTGATTCAAAAAGCTTTCTAGTTTTCTCTTGGTCACTAATACTAGTGCTATTATTTTTACTACCAGTAGAACGGCTTTTTTGCTTGTACTTAATCTCTTCATCACCCAAGAAGTTGGAGAATAATTGGGCTGACTCGTTCTCACCAGGATTGAATATAAACTTAGTGCTGCAAGCCCCCAGGATCGCCTTAGCAATATCCTTACCGTAGTTCTTCTCAAGCTGCCCCATATTTTGGAAGCCGATAAGACCGCAGAAGCCCTCAGAACGAGATTCATTCAGCCATCTATATAAATCAGGCAGATAAATAGACGGTAATTCATCCAGTGCAACGATCAGTGGATCTTTCCGTTTTTTGGCAATGTTACGGGCGATGGTCATGTGTAAAATGCTGGTCATGAGAGGCCCTACTGCATCTCGGCGTTCTCTGTCCAACCCAAAAATAATCATCTGCTTACCTTTAATTTCCAAAGGTAAAGTTGTCTTACCGATGAAACAGCCCAAGGTGTTTTTCGCCATAAAGCGAGTGAACATAATACTGGCGGTAGCAACAATGCCTGCAACAGTTTTTTCAGATGCAGCAGAACTGAACAGTTGCCCAAAAGCAATTTTTACCCAAGGATTGAGAGAAGCAGCCATCAGGCGTTTGACCATTTGTTCGCTAGAAAGTATCGCGGCGCAAGTCATAACATCTGCGAATTGACCGAACTCTTTAGCTAACATCAGAATTGCCTGAGTCAGCTGATCCCCCGACGGGCCAAAGAAACCATCTTCAGTTGAATTGCCCAAAAGTCGGAAATTCTTATTGATCACAGTGGAAATTTGTCGGGACGATTCGGCATCACTACTATCCCGAAGAAAATCTAAAGGATTGCAAACTTCAGATTCAGGAAATCCCGGTGCAAAGATGTGAACATCATAGCCCTTATATTTAGCATAAGCAGCAACTTTCGCTTGAGATGGGTATTTGAAGTCATAAACTATACATGGAAATTCCTGATCAATTGCCGAGTAAATCATCGGGTTAATGGCGCTGAATGTTTTACCGCTACCGGGAGCGCCAATGACTGCCGTACCTCTTTGCACATCAGGAATATAAAAAGTAGTATTAGCACCTTTTCCCTGATGCTTACCAATGTAAAGTGCCGCACTATCACATTGGGGATTGGCGATTTGCAAGATGGCTTTTTTCTGAGCAGTAGCAGTTTCTTTAGCTCCACCCCAATAAGAGGTAGCAATTTTCTTCTTGTTAGAGTCGCCAAAAAATACCCTGAGCAAAATGTAAGCGCCAAGCAAGGATAAAACTGTTAGTCCATTGGGGGTGAAAAGAGAGTGAGTGTACTTGCCAATTGCGTCTGAAGGATTTTGTAATTGCTCAAACTGAAATGTTTGAGGATTAGCGCTATTTATTTTGAAAGATTTGCTCATATTTAAGGTAGAGAATTAGGTTGACCAAGCCCCAAAGGGGCAGGGTGTAGGGTGTGGGGTGTGGGGTATAGGGAAAGAATTAGCCTCAATAACCAGTGGGTCATTTGCCCCCACCAATACCGTCTTCCCTACACCCAACACCCTACCCCCAACACCCTATTCTGGTTGACCAAGAACGATAGGGTCTTTCTCTCGGTACTCAATAAAAGGTACAGGCCCAATGAAGTATGGACTGCAAGTGCGACCAATGAAGGGTATAGTTTTGCAGATGCGGAAGAACATAGTAGTCTCCACCTTTCCACTGCCTTCATCAATATTCCAAACAACTTGCTTAAAACTAGAGCCAAAGGGGTTCCTGCCAGTAGGCTCTTGACCATCATTGAGAGCTTTTAAAATGCCAAATCCACCATTAACCTTTTGGAATTTCCCGGATATCCACTGTGTTCCAGTAGTCTCACCAATGCCGGACATTTCCGCATGAGCGCAATTGCTTTGTAGACAGGGAACATTAAAGCCATCTTGATAGCTACCAGATATGGAACGGGTACGGTTAGCCTCAATATCTCCCAATGGCAGATCAAATGAAGCAACAAATGAAAGGTCAAGTGTTCTCAACCCCGGTAAATTATCCCAGGTGAGTGTTGATAATCCTGGTACACCATCAATTCTGGAGTCTTGCCAATTCCCAAATCGATTAATAGATGTGTTCTGGATATTAGGAATGGATGTCAAAGGATAATTTTTTAAATTAATTACTCGACCAAGTTGAACATTACTTAAATTCTCATAGCGGCTGAGATTAGCAATTGTGCTGCCATTAATGCCAAATCTTCTAGCAAAATCACGGATAGGTATAACACTATTAACATTTCTATTACCCAAATTAGGAACGGCTTTGACCAAATTTGGTAAGGTCTGCCATTGAGTTAATTGAAAATCATCTAATGTTAACCTACTTAAATTGATTCCTTGTACTGAAGCTATGGTTGAGAGATTTAAATTTTCTATTGCTAATTGAGGTGTTTCAAAATCTCCCAGTTCCATAAACTCGCTAATGCTTTGTCCTGCCGTCCAGGTTCTAGTTTCTGTACCTCTTGTGCCTGGGTAGGTAACACTGTTACTTTCAGAAATAATCATGTCGCTAAAACGCAAGCGCGACCAATCAGGAGTAAACCCATTAGGAGAATTTACAATGGGTACTTGTGCTGAAGCCTTGGGCAGCAAAAAGCCTACAAAAGAGTTCAATAGCCCATATTTTATAAAACTATGAATCAATAAGCTACCTAATAAACCAAAACAAATGAAGTAACGTAAGGCGTTATCATTGAGGCGAAAAGATGATTTCATAAACTATTACCTTGTCTTAAATTATCAGAATTATTATTCAAAGCAATTAATTTATTAACTAAGTCTTGAGAGACAGAAGCCTTATTAGTAGCAGTAGAAATGTCATCACCTGCTTGTAAATAACCGATTAACTTTTGCAATCGTTGATGTAGTTCATCTTGCTGATTAATCCATCCACTTTTTATAGCGACAACAATACCGCCTCGAATTTGGTTAATTGTTTGCTGTGTTTTAACTAATGATTGCAATTGAGGTTTCGGGGCTGTTTGTCCTCGTGCGACATCATTCTGGATCGTTACCTGACTATATTTAGGAGTGCCATTACTTGTTGCTAGTCGAAAACTGTAAGCTTTACGCTCCCCAGAGGATGACTGCGTAATTACTGTTAACAAAGTGGTAGATGTTTGCGGTATTCCGGGAATGTTTACTCTTTTGATCCGTCGCAGATGAATCAGTCCAGCGCCGGGGCTAGAGCAATTCTGATCCAGTCCCGATAAGCAACCATCTGTGTCAAGCAGAATTTGCGACGGATCGTCTAACCAGACTTTTTTGATAGTCTCGCCAATTTCATAGAAAGAAATTGCCACACCGTGACCATTCCAAACGTTAATAGTTTGTAGTTTGGCCTGCGTCCCACTAGCTTGAGTTTGTTTGATGATGCGAACGACTGGTGCGGCAATTGTGGATAGTGGAGTCGCGGCGAGAGCCAACGCTAGAGTGCCGCTTGTAACTATGTTAATTATGCTTTTCATGGCAACTCTAAAGAGCGATTTACATTAAAGGTAACTTTGGTTCCCTGTGGAATAAACCAAGTATTAGGGCGAGAAGTAATTTCTTGAGTATTACGTTGATTACGTTGGCTGATGTTTTGGCTAACTTGACCAAAAAAACCTTCTACTAAAGCACCAGTGAGATTGCGCTGATTGCCACTACTACGTCTGCGAATCCTGCCTGTGAATTCATCAGAAATTTCTTCTTCACTATCCGGTTGGTTCATAATCTCCCCAACCTTCCCCAATGCAGACACAGCACCACCAAACAAGTCACTACGGGCAATCTCGCCACCCCTGTCCTGAAATCTTCGAGCTATTAGGGGTGTACCACCAACTCCTGTCACGGAAATCGCACCCGCAGAAATAGGATATTCTGTATTATCTAATATGATCGCTCTGACATAAGCGACAGCGTAACTGCCGCCATCAACTGAAGCTAACTCGACTGCTAGCATTGTTCCCGAAGGAATTGCCACTTGCCCATAGTTATCGCGTAAATCCTCTTGCAGTCTAGCGACAGACCTAGTGTTATTAGAGGTTGGTGTTTGTGTCTGTGTCTGCCCTGAATTATTAACTGTGGCTTGAATTAAAGATGTAACAAGGACACCACTAGCAAAAGTGCCAACGGTAAGGTAGCGAGTTTGTTTGCCTTGGAGAATTTGGCTTTCTTGAGGTAAATAATTGTTAGCTAAAGTAATCTTGTTAACTTTAGAAGTTGCTTGCCACCTGGGGCGGATCTTTTCAATCGAGTCGCTTGAGTTTTGCGGCGTGGTTTGGTCAAAATTATTTGTATCTGTTTGTTCATTCGGTTGATTTTGAACTGCTTGAGTTTGAGAAAGATCCGGATCTAATAAAGATTGTTTGCTGGTGCTAGTTTCGGCGTATGCGATTTTGCCGTAAGAACCGATGCCACGGAGTTTGTTCAATTGCTCAAGGGGATCTTGGGGCGTGAGTGTCCGTGCAGATATAGAGGATCTTGGAGAAAAACTCGTGCGTGTTGGTGGCGGAGTGTAGGTTCTAATCGCTTGTGGAGTAGTCTGAGTTACGCGACGTGGTTGTGTATTTTGAACAGAACGTGGCGCTGGTTGTGGAGATGGTGGGTTAGATGGCACGACCTTTTGCTTTACTGAAACTGGTACTGGTGCTGGTTGGTCAAATTTATTTTTGTTAATGGGACCTAACTCATCCTCTTGATCCGACAAAGCGAGTTTTGCACGCGCATCACCGTCTCCATCATCACTTTCTTGGGCTTGTTCAGTGGTGGGTATTTCCTGCGTTTTCAGACCAATCTTTGGTGCTGGTGCGGGATTGAAAACGCCATTGAGCATCAAAAATATCGCTAAAAATCCAACTCCAAAAGGGACAGCAATTATTGCTAGTCTTGACCAAGGAGAAGTGACAATTGTGTGCTTAGTCGCTACTAATAAACTTTCCGGTTCTGGTACTTTATTACCATTAGTTTTATTAACATCATCTATTTCAAGCAAATCCTCTAAAGTCGATACAGACCCATTTTTATCAAGAAAGGCAGAGGGCAGGAGGCAGGAGGCAGAAGGGAATGCTGTTTCCTGTCCTCTGCCCGTGACCAAAGGGAACTTGGGTTCAAGATCCCCACTAAACTCTTGTTTAGCGGCTCCAAGACAGGAGGGGTTTGAATCCCCTTCTGACTTGTTCCTTCTGCCCTCTGCCTCCTGCCTCCTGCCTTCTTTATTATTCTCTTTACTCATTTTCTTTTGCCCAAATCTAAATCGACAATTTCGGTAATTTCTAATCCGGCTCTCCGGGTGGCATAGATTTTCTTAGCTATTTCGCTAGTATTAGCTGGGATATACTCTGGATTAGAAATTGATGAAAGTGTAATGGTTTTATTAAAAGTAATTCCTTTGCCGGAATTATCACTACGTTCAAAAGTTACCAGCGTTCCAATAAAATCTATTTCCCATTTTCCATCTCTGAGTTGCCGTGGCTGTGAAATAAATCTAGGGATTAAAGATACTTGCGTATCACCATTGAATATACTCGTCGGAGTAATTGAGGCTAATTTTTTCAGAAATGCGGCTCTAAATCCTCCATTTTCACTCAAAGCAAAAGCAGCATCATAAGCTTTACTTGTGACTCGACTATTAGATTTATTATTAATCTTGCCTACTTCTACCCCGGCATCTTGCTTAGTTATCGGCTCACCTTTCTCATTGAAAACTTGTACTATCCCATCCCAATTAAACATCTTAATGAAGGTATCAGAAATAAACTTTCTAATCACTTCGTCAGAGCGTTTTTGAGGATCTACTGCCCTAGCGGAAATCGTCTCACCTGATGAGAGTTGTACTAATGCCAATTGTTTTTTATTTAAAACAATAATCGCTCCATAATTGAGGAATTGAAATAACAGAGAAAGCGCAGCCATTGAAAACCCAGCTAGAGAAATTATGCCAACTCTTGTTGTTATATATTTGTTGTAACTAAGTAATTGTAATGGTTCTTTTTGTTGAGATTTATTTTTTTGATTCAGCATAGGTTTTATTGTCAGAATTCAGGAGTCAGAATTCAGGAATCAGAATGTTGGAGAAGAAGAGTGAATTCTTTTCAATCAATGGAAGAGTTATGCGCTCATTGCTTTTAAATTCTGGCTTCTGAATTCTTACGTTTTATTTAGCTAATTTTCCGACTAAACTACCACCTTTAGTAGCAACACCTTTAGCAACCTCAATGGCAATTGAACTATAAGTTTCAGCAGCTTTATTAATTTGAACTAAAACAGAAATGCCACCACCAGCCGCTAAACCTGTAGCTAAGAATGGCGCAATTATACCAATTGTAAATAGGAAGAACATTGGCTGATAAGATTTAGATTCAGCGACTAATTGCCCGGCGAAACCAACTATGATATTGAAGCAGAGCTTGCCAAAACCTACACTGAAATATCCTACTAACCAACTGTAAATTGATTTAGCTCCGTAAGGTAGCAGAGAACCACCAACAGCTACAGGCCCCAACAGTGCTGTTACAAGCATAGTCAGTTCAATTCCCCATTGATAAGCCCCATTCATCCCGACTAAAATTATCGTAACTATATCAGTAACAGCAGACCCAACAAAAGCATTAATGGGAGATAACATTAAATCGATTCCATTTGCTTTTCCATCTTTCACATCATTAAAAGCATCGATAGCGCCATCAACCGCATTTATAAACCAAGAAAAAGCTCCATTATTTTTGTTAAACTTATCTGGATATTTTTTGGTTAAATCTTCTTTAGCTTGAGCCAAACAGTTAATTTGTTCTTGTTGACTTAAAGATGAATTCCTACATTTATTTACAGCAATACCAATAGCGCTACGTGCTGCTTCAGTTCCCAATGCACTTTCAAATGCTTGCTTGAGGTCAATTCCTGCCGCCGCTTCGCTAAGAACTATATTATTTACATTATTAATATAGTTTCTAATCCCCAAAGTTGACTTTCCTAGTACATCCCCCTTATTACTGAGCAAAAGAACTACTATTAACGGCCAAATAAAGTCTGTATAAGCTCTTTGTTCTTCCCCCGCCATCATTTTTTTTGTCCATTCAACGACGAAGAAAGTTAGTGTTGCTACAGCAAATAAAGCTCCGACTGTACAAATTGCTGAATAAACACCACCTGTAATAGTTTCGTTCCAAAGCTCATCAAATCCTTGAGCTATTGAAGCTGCATTTTCTTTTGCTAAATCAGCTAAATCACCACCATCTAGTTTGGCTAGTAAAAACATGATTTGAATCCTTGCTCAATACAGTAATTTTGTCAGACATTTGAACGCTAGTTGATTGTTTGTGTAGGAAGGAAAAGCTCTTGTAACTTTACCAATCTGGGGAGGGGGAAAGGGAAAAGGGGTAAGGAAAAAAGGGGAAGAAGTTATTTGAAACGTGCATAAACTTTTTTCTTTCCTTTCCTACTATACGGGTTCAGAGCTTCCTCCCTCCAGGAGGTCTTTTGAAGGAGGAGGTCACATGAAGCAGGAGGTCACAATCCTCCTCTAAATTCTTTCCCCTTTCCCCTTTAACCTTTTCCCCTCTTCGTGAATATTTGTTCGCCCCAATTTATGAACTTCTACTGTGTTTCTATACCCTTTTAATCAGTCAGCAGATGTCGCATTTAACCGTGCATTAAGTACCACTTCATGCACTAAAGACAATCTGCCATCTTCTTCGGAGTTCTCCTTTTGCCTTTGGGAATCAAGATGCTCCGCTACTTGCGTTAGCATCAAGTTAGAGTAAGCATTGTCCTGTCGGGCTAATAAAGAATCAGTACGCTGCTGTGCCAACATTGACACAATTAAGCCGTTCTGAGACGCGATCGCTTTGAGAACATTCTGAGAAGCGTCCATATTCTGCGCCTCATCAGCAATACCTTTTGCAAGTTTAGCGATTTGTGCAGTAGTATCAATTTTTTCTTGAGTTTGCTGCTGTCCTTTTTTTCCAATCACGCTGGCAATCGAGCCAAGCGTCAATTCACGCTCTAGCTTCTGTGCTTTTTCTTGGGCGACAGGATAAGAATAATCATCCTTGAGCGTATTTTTCAATTGTTCAGCCGAAGCAATTGGGTCAGGCGCACCCAATTGTCCGATAGAACTATCAATTGCAGCTGACGCGTTTTCTTTAATGTCTGCCCAAGCACTGTTAATTTCATCAGATGCCCAGGTTTGAATTTCACCAACTTCACTTTGAAGATCCGAAACCAATGAATTGATAAAATCGTTAATACTGAAACCATAACTAGGTGCAGCAATAAAGAAACTGCCAACTGTAGCAGAAAGTATTACCCCAATTGTCCGTTTTTTCATATTAAGCTACTTGCTTTGTGCGTGATTTTGAGAGTAAATTCTTCGCTAATTCTGATAACTCTTCCCCCCGAATCATTCTGATATAATCCTCACTAAATTTGACTAAACCAAGCAGAGGATTATCTTGATAGTATTTAAGAAACAAACTGCGTAATTCCTGCTCGTTGGGATTATTAGCAACTGAGGCTAATAAACAGTAAGCAGGATAATAGCGGCAGAAAGTAAGCTTGCCATTATCATCAAGCAACCACTGAGAGTAAATGCCCGACTTTTTTGGATAAAAAGCTTCTGTGCTATTGACCCTGATGATTTCAGTTGGATATTTAAAGCGAACAATGAACGGGTCAACAGCTGATGATTGAATCCTGCCTACTAAACGTGTAGTGATATTGGCAAATATCTTTTGTGCAGATGCGCTCTGATATATAGTTTCTGGTTCTTGGGCAGAAATAATGACGCGGATACCAGATTTTGCACCATTGGCACACAATCGCCCAATTAACGAGGCGATAGCATCGAATTGGAATAAGATTGGTGCTTCATCCAGGAAGAATATCGAAGCTTTTGATGATAATGCGCGACGTAATGCAGCAGAGTATGCACTAAGAGCGAGTATGGCAGCATCAGCTTCACTCGATAAATTACGTAAAGCGAATACTAACAATTTGGCATTAGTTCTAAAACTGGATGGGCGTGAGATGGATTGTCCTACCCTGGTACTCAACCAATAATTTATTCTCAGCCTGATTTGCTCTAAGGCTTCGGAAATCTCTTGACTCTTACTAGCAATAGAATCTAATTGTATGAAAGCTGGAGAACAAAAATTATAAAAATCTTTGAGCGTCGGAGTTTCGCTCCATTCTTTAGTCCCAAATCCATTTTGTATTGCTGACTTGTAGCGTGATTTAATTTCATCATCATTAAAAAATGTTTTTAAAGCTAAAGCAATGATTGACTCAATATTAGTGGTAATCGTTGGGCTGACACCAATCATGCTCGTCCCCATCACCATTGTCATCAGCACTGATTTGAGAAATTCCTTAAAATCGTTCAATCGCTCATTTCTCAGTTCTGCATCCAGAGAGCGTAAATCAGGAAGTTCAAAAAGATTGTTTGATTCTTTGGAGATGTCAAAGTATGCCCCATCTTCACCCAGCAGATTGGTGTAGTCGGTGAAAGTGGATGTCCCGTCTGGCTTAGGATAGTCTAGTGCCACTACCGGAATATCTTGTGCTAGTGCCGGGGTAAGAATACCTGCCACCAGCACTGATTTACCTGAACGAGTTGCGCCGAAGACTGCCAAATTCTTATGATTCTGGTATAAGTCTAGATGTACTGGTGTGCCGCCTTCTTCTGCGATTAGCTCAAAGCCAGTGCGATCGCCTGTAGCAGTCCTGATCAATGGCATCAGCCCTGGTGCTTCCGAACTAAAATATGGCAGTCGGCGGTTAAAAGGCTTGGTTAACAACGGCTCCCAAACAAATGGGCAACACTGCAACCATGTCTTCCAAGCGTATTCAATCTCCCGGTCTACTACTGCCGGACGCAGAAAATAACTAGCCAGATATCGGCAAGCCTCATCTAATTCTCTTATAGTCTTGCGGTGAACGAGAAAAGCGACTGCGGTATGCACTACTACACTACCTTTATATATTGTCTTCTGCGCCTCTACCGCTTCTTCAATATTCATCCCTGACTTGACATCAATATTTCCTTTATCTGTAGATAAAGAAGTGCTGGTAATTGATTGCTTGGTAATGCGTTGAAGATTTGTTTTAGAAATAGCTTGATTTGCCTTTGTTAGCTGACAAATCACCTCTGTATCAGAAATACTATCTCTAGAGATTAATTCCCATAGATATCGCAGTTGGGCTTGTTCGTCATACCATCCCCCTGGCTTTTGGCTGAAGTTGAGCGCCCCAATATATTTATTTTGGATTTTTACCCATTTCCTATCAAAGAATGGCACAGACTCCTCATTCTCTAACATCTGGTGGCGGATGTGAAAATCACTAGTTTGAGTTTCTACTAGCCCATTGACGGAATCTATCTTTAGAGGATTAGGAATTGCTGGTGGCGATGACAAATTGAATTGCTGCCAAATCATTTCCCATATTTCTTGGGCACTCAGCACCCTAATCCCAAGTTTCATTTTATTACTTAGTATGGCTGACCATTGCAAAAAACCATTGCTAAAGGAATTTTGGAGGATATTTTCAATTCTGGTATTGTTATGGGCATGAATTTCTCCAGTAAAAGAAAACCACCCTTTTTCTAATTTTCTGATAATCGATTCGATAAAATCATCAGAACGTTCATCATCATCAATAACAGTGTACGTACACCATAGCCGGAGAAACTTATTTTTTCTAGTGCCACTTTTAGTTAATTCTTTAACTCGCAATCTCTCACTACGAATCAATAGCTTTAACTGATCTTGAGAACAAGTTGACTCTAAAGAAGATAGTTCCTTTTGTCTATAATAATCCGAGGTAAAAGACCCTAAGTGTATTGTAAGACTTTCGCCTTCGGGAATTTCTTTTAGTCCGGCTTCTATGCCTTCAAAGATCGGTAGCATTTGTGATGATTCTAAATTCGGATGAATCCCTAAACAATCAAAACAGAATTTGATTTGAATATTTTCACCTTTTTTGAGAATTAATGCGCCTACGCCCTGCCTACCTCCTAAGTTTAGGTCACAAATGCCCCCTAAATGGATAATATCTTCAAAGGGAGTGAGCATTTTCACAACACTAATATGCTCGTTTTCTAATGCTACTTTACCTAATTTATCTTTAACTTTCTTAGAAGAATTTGGCATAACTTTACCAATCACTGAAATTTAACTAGAACTTAGAATTTAGAACTTATTTTTCTGACGACTTCCGACTTCTGTTGTATTGATTGAAATCTCATATATCCCCTACTAATCCGAGGGACGCTGACGAACTTACCGAAAAAGTCTTTATTTGTAGAAATTGTCCACCATGTTGCCCATCCCCAAGCAATACTTAAGCTAGTACCTAACCAACTTGTTTTCAGTAGATAATTAAAGATAAATACATTGACTACTGCTATTAATGTCCAGGCAAATATTTGGTCGGCAGGGAATGGCCCTAGTCTTGGTCTTTCTCCTAAAATCCGATTTACTGTCCGAAAATCATGTTTTTTTGACATAATTATTGATTTAATCAAGAGTTATCAGCTATTAATCCAAATGCGTATTTATCAATAACGGATAACTCATAAAGTTTTTTTACTGAACAATCAAAGCAGTAATTAAATCTCCAACAAAAACTGCCATAACTATGATTAATGGAGTTCTTGCTAGTGTCTGCCAGTCTTCATCATTTCGGGCAGATTGAATAATCCGAACTAAACTGATCCCAACATATAATAGGAATAAAGCTCTCAATACATTGAAAAAAAGCGCGATAACTGCTGCTGTTTGTCCATTGCCGGCATTACCAAAAGTGGTGGTCATCCAAGTTTGAGCATTATTGAAGAACTGAGCATTAGCTGGAGCCGCCGCAAAATCAATTAGGCAAATTACTGCTAACAGCGCAAACAACACAGCATAGAGATTAACTCCATACTTTCGTTGTACTTTATCGAAGTTAGTAAATAATGCTTGTGACTGTTTCGGCAAGGCAATGACGATGGCAGACGCAATCATAAATCCACCCATCAATATATTGTGGATGGACATCTCTGCTATCATCAACACACCAGTCACACCCATGAGTGTAAGTGTGCTTTTTGTCGCCCTCTCATTCTTTGGAGAAGGTGAGAGGGTTGCTGTTGCCGAAGCGGAAAAACTTTCTAGATATTCGTAGTCAGTACGCATCTGCTTTCGTTCTCCTGAACGATCTCTTGAGGGATAGGCACATTCTTGAATAAGTCAACCCCAAAATCCACAAACTCTGGTACTGAAAAAAACAGAACTGTAGTACTGTATAAACATTTCTAACAGCAATCATCTACGTAGATAAAAATCTCTTTCTTGTATTATCAGTCTTTGTGCTTAATATAATCACATCCTTAATCATTAATTAGTATAAATATTTGTGCAAACTCTTCAGTAAGTGTCAAATAGGGGGGATTGACTATTGGCTAGCTTTATGATTTAACATATCGAAATTAGCTTTAACAAAGTTTGGGGATTTAAGTTAAGAGCCTAATTAAAATCCCCGTTACAAAACTGTACTTCCGTTAGCGGAGCGGGGCGTTAGCCCATTCCGACTTCCGACTTCCGACTTGTTTAAGTATCCCTACTCTCCATAAATTGAACTTTACCTTCGATACCTCACCATGTTTTGCATCATCACTAAAAACTGTTAAAACTTGAGTGCATGTATAGAACAAATATGTATAATACTTGCAGCTTGTAATTCAGCATTTGTTAGAAGTAGATATTTGGTCAAGCAAGGAAATTGGGAATTAATTTTCAGTCAGGAGTCAGAATTCAGGAGTCAGGAGCCAGAATGTTGCAGAAGAGTGAATTCTTTTCAATCAATAGAAGAGTTATACGCTCATTGCTTTTAAATTCTGGCTTCTGACTTCTGGGTGCTGAATTCTTACAAGTTTCATAATCGTTTGTTGGAGTATTTATGAGTACAAGAAAAATATTTACAGCACTTGTTTCAATAGGTGTAGCACTATGCTTAGGAGCTTGCCAGTCTGAAAGAGACAAAGTTGCTCAGGCAGAGAATGACTTAAAACCGGCTTATGCGGCGGCAACTGATGAGCAAAGCCAAAAAGATAAGGAAGTACAGGAGCAAATAAGGCAATATGTAGAAGAGACACCTAACTTATATAGAATAACTTGGAAGGTATGCGGAGATTATAGAAGTCGTCTTCGGGATGGAGTAAGATGTAGCGAAACTAAAATTCCCAAAACTAAAGGATATGTTGATCCCGTTTACGTCTGGGCAGCTAATGGGGTGCAGTTTGTTAATAAGCAACACTTTGTTAATAGCTATTGGGCTACAGGATTGTTTGTCAAGTCTAAAGGATGCTTGAACTCAGGTAAGCCAGAACAAGAGCAATTTTATAATGTAAAAAATTTCACCAGAGATAAAACGAATCCTGTTCCTACCGCAGCAAACGTGAAGATTGAACCTCTGTCAAAGCAGGAAAAGCAAACAGTAGTAGAACTTGCCTTCAAGGACGCAGAAACAGAAAATTATGCGCTGAAAAATTTCGGTGTGTCAGCAACCACAGGATTAATACCCACTGGGAAAACTTGCTTGACTCTTGAAGAATGGAAGAAGACGCAATCGTAAAAATCAGGCATAGTCGCTTCCTTGGATCGCAGTTCTGTCGCGGCGACTTCCTCTATCTCCAGCACAACCAACTAATTGGTTGATCGGCATCGTAATTTGCCGACCATTGATCGGCAAAAACTTAATTATGATTCTGAAAAACTAATCCTTTATATGAGCCAAGATCGAGGGTGTTAAAAGGAGCGGGAATTTGCAGACCACCATGCCAAACAATGTCTGTGCCTTCCCTTATGCCCTGTGTATAAATATTTTTGTAACATAAAATACCTTGTTTTACGCAATTATAATTACTGTAAGCATCGCTATGCAGTAAAATTTCCTGCATTATACTCATCTAGGTAAATAGGCTAAATGAACCTAACATCAACTTATTTGTTTACCTAGACAAGTATCATGATACAGCACGGGGGTTTTGTTCGATGTTAAAGTTGTATTTTTAACTGTGTAATTTACGACATCATAAATTAACTCGCAATCAGCTAAAGTCTCTTCGCCCATCAGGGTAGGGCGGCCGCATCATGTCACGCACTCGCGTTCGGGGCTTTCATCGTTCGCGCTAGCGTTTCCTTTGGAGACAGCTGGGCATTTTATTATTTGGATCTCCCTCACCCTGAGAATTGATTCAGGACAAGTTCGGAATCAATTGCAGAAAAGTTTGAGTTTTTGGCACGCAAGTTTTACCCGTTTCTTGAAGAATTTTTTCTGTAGCAATCAAGCCACTCTCAAAAAATAAACTTAAAATGACTCTATAGTTTTATGGCGTGATAGCGATTAGATAGCGGGCTATTCGGATAAGGCTTCACTTGGCACTGAAGCAACAGAAGCACGGGGAAATTTTGTACAAGTTCTTTAAAATAAGTACCTTTGCCCCTTTTCTTTAACCCAAACTTACACCTGTAATATTTGTGTATTTAAATGCTAGGAGTATGCTCTTTGACCTAATACATCACTTATTAACTATAAAGTCATTATTAGTTTATTTTTTTTACCTATTTTTAGGTTTTTCTTTTAGAGGTGTATTTTTAGGGGGAACCACAAAAAAAAGATACCAGCCTTGTTCTTAATTGCTCGTTGTGTGGCGTGGATCTGGATCGTACTTTCGTATCTTTATGAGCGGGTCTGCATAGCTGCGGAAATTGCACCCCGTAGCAATTCCTGTCCCGTGGACTGGGATAATAAGAACAGGGCGGGGTGTTGATGGGACAGCAACCTTGAAAATTGATAGGCATGGTCAAGCAAAGATTCTGTCTTTGCAGGAAATCCAACTTCTGTTCTCGCAGGGGGTAGACTCGCTACGAGACAAAGCGCTGTTTGCGGTGATGCTTTACACAGCGTGTCGGGTGAATGAAGCAGTGACGTTGCTTAAGCGCGACGTATATGATGCCAAAGGAAAAGTCAGAGCCAAAATCATCTTTCGCAAAGGTAACACGAAAGGGAAACTGGCTACCCGTGCCATCCCGGTAATTCAAGAATTGCGAGTCAGGTTGCAAGCATATAAACCGCGTGATGATTCCCCTTGGTTGTTCCCTGGAAATGCTGACCACTCAAGAGCCAATAACCACCTGCACCGAGATTCGGCACTGTGGATATTGCGAGTCGCTTGCAAAAAAGTAGGAGTTGAAGGCGTAAGCTCTCACAGCTTTCGGCGCACAGCACTCACCTCAATGAGTAATGCCGGAATTCCCTTAAGAGTGATTCAGGAAATCTCGGGGCATCGCATGTTGGACGAGCTGTACAAGTACCTGGAGGTGAGAGAAGATCAAGTATTGGGAGCGGTATCATCTTTAGCACTACTTGCTCCGGTTGATGAAGACGACTTCGGGAAATCCTGCTTTGTCGAAGTGACCGATAATTCAGTGCATGAAAGCTCTTGACCCCATTTTACCCAAAAATCGATTTAGCAAAGCAGCATCAGCGCAATTGCTGAAAGCAAAAGTAGAAATTACTTCAATGATGCGGTTAGTTATGACGAAAGTTTAGCCCCCCGACATCGGCAATACTTCTTCATTCAGCAAGGCATAAAATTCAGGAACTTGAGATTCCACAAGTCGCAGTTCACTCGCGGCGATCGCCTCAAGTTCCAACACCGTCTCCCAGCGCAAATCCTCAACCCATCGCTTGAGAATGCCTTTAATCGCATCAACCCCCTGCTTGATACCAGAGCGAAGCATTTCCACGCAGTGGAGTAGCGTAATGCGATCGGTCGGAGGCGACTCAAATTCGGTAGTATCCTCCCCTTGGCAATGGGAGTTCCCTATAGCATCAAGGGGGGGTGTGGATACGGCCTGCTGATTAGGGTTTACACTATACGCAGCAGGGGTTTGAGGGGCATAATAGGTTGGATTTTCTTTTTGATTACGCTTTTCTACGCGATGAGCAATTACATGCATTGCAAATTCTAATTCCGATTTTGATAAAGAGAAAAGTTTCACCTGTTGACCGCGCTTGCCCTGCTTGCGGAAAGTCAACTTTAGCCCCAGCTGCTCTACCATTGTGGCCAGCAGCCAAATAGGTTTACAGTCACCCGGAATAGTAAACCCAAGAATTGCTTTGACGTGAGCAGCACAATGTATAGCGATCTCCCTCATCTTAAGTAAGGTGGAATCGTCGGCGGTAACTTCCTCACCCCTCACTAAACTTAAAAGAATTTGATGCAGTCCCAGGTTAAATCTAGCCAGCCAGCGTGCCGAGTAATTACCCCAGTCGATGCACAAAGGTAGATTGTCCCGCTCGGTGCGGTCTTTTTGGGTGACAATTGTTGGTGGGGTAGGATAACTTTGCCCAGTTTTGGGGTCAGTAAACGATTCTTCGGGTGGGGCTAAAATGGCCTCAAGTCCGGCGATCGCTCTAATTAAGCGGCCACCTTTATCCATTTCTACGAGCGATTCGGTTACTTCGATGCCGTAAGAATCAGAAATGCGGAACTTTTCACATTCAAAAATTTCATTAGGGTCAAGGTAATCTTTGCTCTGACGGGCACGGTACTCGCTCAAAGTAATATTGTTAGCCTTGGCAACAGCCGAATTGTGGGCACTATCCAAAGCTTGTGCTGCTGCTTTAAGACTTTCAAGGGATTGAGGATCTGAATCACTGCCCACATATATAAATGTATTGCCCATTTCGGTGAGAAGCTCACGCAAATCATCACGCAGATTATTGAGAGAATAGTGGCGGTTAGCCATAATTTGACAATAAGCCTCAAGCGCCCAATCTTTCTCAGCTCCGCGCTTACCCGTTTCTCTGTCAATCCGCAACAGAAAAGCAGTCATTTCATTGGTTTGGAGCAAGCGCTCTTTAATCTTGGATGCGTTTGTATCCTTGTAACCAAAGGGAGGACGCTTTGCCACCCAAATATGAAACGGGACTTTTGGACGATAGCGGTACAGTTGCTGGGCGCACTCAGTTGCAGTTTGGGAAACGCCGTGAAACACACCAAATACTAAGTCAAAATGATACTCAGAAATATCGACACCAGTACCGAGACTGGGAGAGGCGAACAAGGCATCAAAGTTTTTGACGGCGTTGGTGATATCTTTGATGAAAGCGACATTCTCATCACTGCCAGAATTGTCAGAGTGAACCGACCAGATACGATATTTTTTTGGTGTATGTGATTTTTCGGAGTTAGATTCTTCGTATTTGATTGTAAAGGATTTGTCGAGTTTTTTGATGAAACGCTTACTGTCGCTGGCAACCATAACTTTTTCACCAAGCATCAGCGCTGCCGAGATTTGGGCGACTATGGCGCTTGAATTATCCCCCTCGTACCAATAAATTGTGCGTGAACCGTTTCGCCACTCGTTTTTAATGATGTACGGGACTTCACCTTTTGGTCGCATCGCAAGAAAGAAGTTTACCGTTAAATCGTCCATGTGTGCATCAGCGATGACGACCAGAGGCGCATTGTATACTATATATTCCAGTACCTCCAAAATGGCGGCGCGATGTTGTTTGCAAGTATTACTGTGCAGCAGGTGGGTGAGGTATTGGCAGGCTTCATCTATAAATATGCAGCCGTAGGTGAGAGACTGGGTATTGAGTTTGTGCAAGCTGTCGATAGTAATACTAAGGGCTTGGGCCTGGGCTAAACCTGTGTAACCCAAGTCTGAATACATCGCCGTCCGCAAGCGTTCGGCAAGATTTTTCAGCAAGTTAACCCGATGTCCATTGTTGAGGAACCGCGCGTCGGGGTTTTGGTCACGCCACCAGCGCATAAGTTCAGTTTTACCAGTGCCCATGTCGCTCCAGAGTACGACCAGTCCTGATTTTGGGAAATTGAAGCTAGGGGATTTCTTCGATTTGGATGAATCAACTCCGCCAGAATCCGTAGACTCCTTCTTTCTCCAATGTCCTTTTATAGATGGCGTGAAAAGTTGTTCCTTTTCAAGCTCATAAAGCTCAGGCACTCTCAAGCATTTTTCTTCAAGTTCAGGAATGCACAAAGCCTCAGAAAGATACTTGACATTAACAGTGACATCTGGTTTGTATTTGCTAAGTCCCCATTTCTTAGCCCGATACGAGCGCTGGTAATCTTTTAGTGATTTAGCATCATCGATGATTGCGGTCAGTAGAGCGTTAGCATCTTCACTGCGACTAACTACAAAATCATCAACACCTTTCTCTGGCCCCGGCAACAGCGCAACTTCACATTCACAACCTACTGCCTCAATCGCTTTGGCAGTCCGTACCGTTGCTTGGTAAACTGACCACCTGGTTTTAGAAGAAGTTTCGTAATCAAATAATATAATGAACTTGCGCCCCGCCTGAGCCATTGGTACTAAGTCAGGATGCAACCGTTCATCAAAATCCTGTTTACCCACGCGCCCGTTCCAAATCCCCGGCAGTGCGATCGCTACAAACCCTAAACTCAGCAAGCAGGCCGCTTTTTTTTCGCCCTCGCATAAGATAACTGGAATCTCTGGATGCTGCTTTATCCACTCCCAAAATATTAGCGGATTGAGTTGATCCAGTAAGCGCAGCGCTAAAAGTGAATGATAGCGCTTAATTAAATAACGCTTTGCAACTTTGTCCCAGATGGGGTTAGCGACATCAAAGTAGGTAACGCGGTTGGGGGTTTTTGGGGGTGACTCGTATTTGACGGGTTTCCCTTTTTGCCAATCAATGCGAGGAAAGTTGGGCTTGATCCTTCCCCACTCCATTGGTTGCCAGTTTTTAAACGGGTCAAGTGACTGAATCCACGTCCCACCCAGTAATAGATGCTGATACATTTTTATGTATCCATCTGTTACCCGACCCGCATTCTTACGTGGGATTTTATCAGATATGAACAGGAAATCATAAACTGATTCTCCCTCAACGTGAAAGAAGTTGCGCTTAATCAACGCCGGATGAATGGCGCTACCAGCTAACAACTCATGGTATTCCGCTGCCGTGAGATTGTTTGGATATTCAGTTGTCGCTGCATTCATCGGCTCTCCCCTTGGAATTCCTTGGAGAGAGATGGGTTTAAAGTAATGTCGATGCCCAAAAACAACGCTGGAGAAATCAGCAGCAACAAATCTGTTGCTCTAGTAGTTAGCCAAGTTACCTTGGCTGGGTAAAGGTATTTTATCCCTTTCCCCTTTTCCCTTTGCCCAATCCTCACCCAGCATTTTTGAGTTGGTAGACCACTAGACAGGATATTCCTGAAATTACCCGATGCTACAGCACAAAGTTTTCGTGCGTAGACGCTCCTGCGGCTTGTCGCAGACAACACTACACTATCACACCCCATACGCTCAACTACAGCGCTCTTGGGTTTGCTATTTATCACAATATTTTCCCCTGATAACTCGGTTTACAAGTTTCAGAGGGGGTTACATCAGTTAACAGTCATCAGTTAACAGTCATCAGTTAACAGTCAACAGTTATCAAGGACTGTGAATTCCAACTGATAACTGGGAACTGCGAACTGTTATTCGCGCTGCTACTGCTTTTTGCTACGAAATTCGGGATATTTCTTAATCAAACTTAATTTTACAGAAATTTATGAATTTTGACAGCCAAAACACACCGCAAGGAATGGACTTTCCAAGCGGCAGATCCTATAATGGATCTGGCAGCGCGGATCATACTCTCGGACAAAATTAGTAGTCGCATTGGTCGCCAAACTTCAACGACAACTTATTTTGTTCCTTCGAGATCAACCCCGCTCTAAATCGATATGAAATTTCAAGCACGCATAAAGCGCTACTCCTTAGTGGCGCTTTGTGCGTTAAATGCAGGTATTGTTGTGTTTTTTGCTTTTAAGTTTTCCATATTAGTGATGTTTTTTGGATGATCTAAAGATTCCTCACACTTTATAAGAGATATGTCTACCTAATTAGGGAAGGGCTTCTGCTTAGATCGTAAGCGCTGTAAGCATTAACATTAATCCTAAAGAATTGGATGATTTGCCCCTCAGTGCAAACTTATCTCCCGCACTAACCAAGTTAACCATTGATTACAGTAACCCATTGGAAGAGTTGTTTTCTGGAATCTTTAGCCATTTGCATCTGTAACTCAAAACTAATTGTGGCAATATACTTTGAGATACAGTAATGCTACTTACCGGGGTAGCGTCTTAATATTACTATCATGAGCAAGCAATTTGATCAATCCTGTATGTTAAGAAATATAACACAAAGATAGGTTTGTTTAGGTAAACATAGAATAAGTATAAGTTGTAGTAATTTTACAGCCAGAACTTGTAAGTAGTATGAACCCAGATAAAAGTTTAGATATCGAGAGAATACTGGAGATTTTGGAAGAGCAAGTGTATCAGCATACTGGAAGGTACTTTTTAGAATCTGAAAAAGTTTTAATTAAGGGGACTTGGGAGGGCAAAGATTATGAAGAGATAGCGCGGGATAGTGGGTATAATATGCATTATTTGCGTACTGGAGTAGCTCGGCAATTATGGTTATTACTTTCAGAAGTTATTGGTAATGGTATACAAGTAAAAAAAATATATTTAAAGAATATTTTAGTTAAACTAACAAAAAGGTATTATGCCGATTTAGAGGTAGCGAAATTTGATAATAATGAATTAGTGGGTAAGACTAGAATTTACGGAGAGTTGCCTAAGTTAAAATATTTCTATGGTAGGGAAGAAGAGATTAAAAAGTTAAAAAATGAAGTTAATGTTTTAAAGCAACGTTGTTTAGCTATAACTGGGGTTGGAGGAATTGGAAAAACCTTTCTAACAAGAAAACTATTAGAAGAAATTCTTTTAGAAACCCCTGACATTTATGAATATGTAATTTGGTATAAAGTGAATTCTGCTTCCTCGCTTGATGAGTTACTTTCTGAAGTTATTAAAATTTTAAATTTGGAAATTAATAAAGAAGACTTCCAAACTAAAATTTGTTTGTTATCAAATTACCTTGATTCTCATAAATGTTTAATAGTGCTAGATGGTTTTGAAAGATTATTACAAACAGATAATTTTGAAAATAAATTAAACTATGAACAACTATTCATAAAATTGGCAGAAGAACAACATAGAAGTTGTATTATTGTTACAAGCCAAGTACCTTTAAAAGAAATGGTATATGTAACTACAACTTTTAATATTGAATCTTTACGATTGGAAGGATTAGAAGAAAGTGCAGCAATGCAAATGTTACATGACAAAGGCTTAGGTGGTGAAGAATGTAAACAGTTAATTAGTTTTTATCGTGGCGATCCATCAGAATTAGAGGCAGTAATTAGTAAAATTCATAATTTTTTCGGTGGAAGCGTTAAAAAGTTTTTTGAATATCAAACTACTCTAACAGGAGAGCGCCTTCAAGCTATGTTAAATCAGCAATTTGCACAGTCAAGACTTCTAAGCAATCTTCAAAGACAAATAATGATTTATTTAGCAAAAACGATGTCGGATAATTCAGACAGAGTTCCTTTTTCTAACCTAATTAATGGATTGAAAAAGGAATTAGGCTTAGAATTATCAATTTCCGAAGTAATAACATCTATAGAAATTTTAGAACAACGTTCTTTAGTTGAAGCTTATAGAAAATCCTTTAGTAAAGAGGTTAGTTATAGCTTGCAACCAGTAATTAAGAAATATATCTTAGTCGATCCATTTGGTTTAGTACGTAAAATGCCAGTTCAAACGAAAATAAAAGAAGTTCCCTTGTGAGCTACTGTATAAATCACCTTTGTACCCAACGCCGCAATCCTGATGATGTTGAAAATTGTTTAGCTTGCGGTAATCCTTTGCTTATAAACCAACGTATTCGTTTGCTGCGTCCGTTGAGTTCTTTAGAAAATCAATTTAACTACACAGATGTTTTTGAAGTTGAGGATGCTGGTATAAATTTACATTCAAAACCTCAAATCAGAGTGATGAAAATATTAAAATGGAGTGATTATAAATTAGTTGAATTGATTCGGAGAGAAGCATTTATATTACAACTTATTAAGCATCCTGGAATACCTAAGTCTAGCAGAGAAGATTATTTTACTGTAACTTTGAATGATAGTATTTTACAATTACATTGTTTAGCTATACAAAAATTTGAAGGAGATAATTTAGCTCAATGGGTAAAATCTTATGGGCGAGTTTCTCAAAAAATTGCACTTGATTGGTTATTACAATTAGTTGAGATTCTTGATTTAGTTCATCGTTCCGGTTTTTTTCATAGAGATATTAAACCAGAAAATATTATCTATCAGCCTACTGGAGAAATAGCACTTATCGACTTCGGTGGAGCAAGAGAAATTACTAAAACTTACTTAGCGAAAGTTAGCACTAGCGGAGGAACCAGTACAGGATTAGGTAGTGGGCATGACATAACTATCGTTCGGACAGCTTGTTTTTCCCCTTTAGAGCAAATTAATGGGCAAGCTGTACCACAGTCAGACTTTTACGCATTAGGCAGAACTTTTGTTAACTTAGTTACTGGTATTCCTTTAATTCAAATTAAAAGCGACGAAAAAACAGGCAGGCTACTTTGGAGGAATAAAGCACCTCATATCGATAAATCTTTGGCTGATTTTATTGATGATTTGATGGCTCCCTTCCCAGGGCAACGCCCACAAAATACTCAAGTAATTTTGCAGAGGTTAAAAAGCCTTCCTCTGCAAAGTAAAGTCAATAGATTAATCAAGTCTAAAAAATTTTTATTTGGTTTATTAGTTACATTAATTGCTTTAGGTCTTTTTGGAGGTTTCAAAGTATTTTTACCAGTAATGGCTAATAATTTAGTACTACAAGGCAAAAAGTCAGAATTAGCAAATGATTCGCAAACTGCACAAAACTATTTTAACCAAGCTATAGAATATAATCCCCAACTTAAACTTTCTATTTCTCAGTTTTACTTAGAGCAAGCTGCTCGTCATTTTAACAACTTCAAACTAGCGAAGAAATATTATGAGTTAGCCCTTAAATATAATGGAAAAGACATAAATGCTTATAATAGTTTAGCTGTAGTTTGTTGGCAGCTTGGAGAAGTCGCTTGTGCCTTAGAAAGTTATCAGCAGATTTTGAAATTAAAACCTAATGATTGGGAGGGATATTATAGGTTAGGAAGTTTTTATGATCAAGAAGGAAAAGAGGATTTAGCTCAAGAACAATATAAAATAGCGATTAAAATTAATAAGAAAGCAGTGCCCGCGCTCAATGATTTATCGCGCCTCAAAAATCTCAAAGAAGACTATACTCAGGCTACTGCATTAGCACTTGAAGGATTGCGCTTGACTGAAGAGCCAAAACTACAAGCTGCTTTATATAAAAATTTGGGTTGGGCAAAGTTCATGCAAAATCAGTATAACGAGGCAGAGAAATATTTACAAAAAGCCAGTGATTTAGACAGCAAGAGAATAGATGCTGTCTGCTTGCTGGCTCAGGTGCAAGAAGCTCTGGGTAAAATTGAGGATGCGAGGCTTTCATGGGAAATCTGTATGCTTGCTAGGACTACTCAGCAAGATGTTTTCAAGTGGAGGCAGGAATTATTAGATCGCCTTACCAATAGCTCAAAAATCTCTCAATAGAGTGCATTTTTGCGAAAGTACGGATTTAGTTTATTTGTTTCGCTATCAAACTTATGTATGCTATTAACAGGCAAGTAAATAGATAAAAGCTTTGAATGCAGTCTTTACTCAACCATAGGAAGAAAAAAGTTTTTAAGCTTCAAGTTGCAGCGCTCGTATTGATATTACCATCAATACTACTTTTATCAAGTATTAGCAGCGCAGGAAGTCGGACTCAATCAGTAGCAGTAGTAAAAAGTGGGTGTCGCAAGTTTATAGGTCGAGTCTCTAGCTCAGGCGATCTCCACTTGCCAAGTGGAAGCCGACTGTGCCAAGGAGATCGGATTAATCCAGTTAAGGGAGCTACGGTCAAGATTTTGTGCTACTTAAATGGAAATTTTGTATACCTGAAGCATAGTACCGTGTTCAAGGAGCCAGATACGTGTACAGTGCCGCAAGAGATAGCAGAGTTATGTACGGGATTAAATCCGAGTAATTGCTATAACCCTAAGGGGGCAGGTGAGGAAAAAGAAGCACCAACCCTAATAAGCCCTTATGGCAGTTCAATGTTAAGTACGCGGCCTCAAATATCTTGGAGTGCTGTCTCGAACGCTACTAATTACACAGTAATCGTAAAGGGTTACGAATTTTATTGGGAAGCAACAGTAGATCAGAAAACGACTACACTGACATACCCGAAAGAGCAAATAGAATTGCAACTTGGTAACACCTACAAAATTACTGTCATTGCCAATCTGAGAGGTTCTTTGATTAGTTCGGAGCCTTTAGTAATCAGTGTTTTGCCAGAAAAAGACCAAAAAGAAATTGCATATAAGGTAAAGCAGATCAATGAATTAAACTTGCCTCCAGACGAAGCCGCTTTTTTAGATTTAGATGCTATATTTATGTCCAAAAGCCTTTTGAATGAATCGATTGAGACGCTGAAAACACGAGTGGCAGTAGGAAGTCAGAACCCCACTCTTTACCGAGTACTTGCAGATCGATACCTAGAAGCATGGTTGCCAAATGAAGCGCTTCGCAATTATCAGGTAGCAAATGAATTGGCGAAACGCACTAGGAATTCGGATGAATTAGCTAGAGTGCAAGAAGGACTAAAGTTGGTAGAATGGCACAATAGGTAAAAGTTGACAACGATAGCAACCAGATGTTGGCATTGCCAATATATAATTGTTAAAATTATCGGCAACTTATGGTTGTGATTGCACAAAATTTCACAGCCATCCACCAACGAGCAAGAACGAAGCCCAAAAATAAGGATGGCTGTACTTAGAATTTGACATTAAATTTAATTGTGCTTGACGTAATGCCTCTGCTTTAGGAGTCCCGAACTTCAAGTTTTTGTAAAAATCTTCCATAAGTAAAGCAGTGGAGTCAGCATCTACCTTCCATAAAGTTGCCACTGTACTTCTGGCACCTGCTTGTGCTGCCACACCAGCAATCCCCAATGCTGACCTCTTATTACCCTTAGCTGTTTGACAGGCACTTAAAACTAATAGTTCAATTCCATCCTCATTGGTTTGAGCGTTTAACTTTAGCAAGTTATCAAACTCTAGCACAGTAATTGGTTTGTTCCAAGTAAAAAACATTGTTCTCTGGGCATCAGAACTAAATTGAGCATGAGTAGTTAGATGAAGAATGGAAAAGTCATTTGTGCTTAACTGTTTTTCAAGCGCCTGGCTAGTAAACTTTTCATTTAACAAGACTGTTGAAGAAGTAGTTTGTTTCTTAACATCTTCTACCTCCTGTTTCACCCTTAGCAACGCTTTTAAGCCTTCGGGAGCATTCAGAGCTTTAAAACTAGGACTGATTTTAGAGAGTCCAGCAATTAAAGCTGTTAACTGTTTCTTGGGTAAAAATTTAGGTGGTCTAATCCTAGAACCTAAAGTTTGAGCAATGCTGTAGCGCTTGATTAAATAATCTTTACCGTCATGAAGCAAACCTATTGGTAAGCTTTGGAAAGATGTATCTAAAGTAAACACGAGTGTTCCTGATGGAGGTAAGTATGCCTTGATCGGTACAATTAGCAAGTCATAAAATGATTGAGAAGGCGAAATAATTAAATTTTTATTAATAGAAGCTAGTCTAGAAGATTGTAAGATTTCTAACATATTATCGACGCTAGCTTTAACTAACTTGGAGTCAACAGAATGGTGGTGGAAAGAACCATCAGGGGATTGGACAATTACTTCTACGCTGTTCTCTAAATCAATGATATGAACTACTGTTGGAGGGCTAGGCAAGTTTTTAACTTCATTTAAAGGGATGATGTCAAGCTTGCCACATTGAAGAAAGTTTTCTAACTGAGCGATTTGCAGTCGTTCGTTTATCTGGATTACTCGTTTTAAATTAGGGTTAGGAGATGCCAAGAGCAATTGCATAAACTCCCGATATACAGGCTCCACTTTTTCCTGGAAGGAGAATTGTAAATCTGCATTGCTTGGCAAAAGATTATCATGTACTTTAGTTACATTATCAGTTGCTGCACTGTAAGCTTCAAGGGCTTTGTCATACTTTCCTTGTTTGTAGTATTCTAAACCCAGTTCGTGCTGCCACTCATAGGCGATATCCCATGCCTGAATTGATTGAGCTAAAGCCATAGCTTGTTCAAGATAATGGAGCGTTCGCTCTTTTTCTTTCTCTAACTTGCCCAGAGTACCGAAAGCATTGGACATGAGCCGCTGTTCGTTAATGCTTTTAGCTGTTTGCAAAGCTGATTTTGTATATTGGACGGCTACTGAATGTAATCGTTCGTCTGGAATTTGATTAAGACTATTGGCAAAGTTTAGCTTGGTATAAATAGATTGGCTAGTAGGTAATTTAGAGAATGCAGAAGCATTTTTCAGTATTAGCTCTACAGAAGGTTTAATCTGTTGATTGATTTGAGTTTGAATCGCAGCTAAGTGTGTATTGCCTAAATTTGATTTTGCTGTTAACCACTTGTAAAAGTCTAATAATAAGCTCAAGCGTTGTAGTCGCGCTTGTAGTTTGATTGGTATTGGTGCGGTTGGTATATCAATCAATAACTGGTAATTATTGAGTAATTTGAGTGCTTGTTTTTGAATAAAATTAACAGTTTCTTTTTGGAAAACTGGCTCTTCTATCCAACTATATTTATCCCGCGCCTGTTGATATATAGATTTTTCAGTATTATTGAGTGATAGTAAAATTGCACTGTTATCAAAATTAGCTAACTGTTGAGCAATCAATAAATTTTTTCTCAAAACTAATTCTGATTCAGATAACTTGCCTAATTGGCGTAGTACATTTCCTAAATTTTGTAATCCTAGTAGGTGTACAGGTATTGGGTTCAACTTATCAATTTCTGCATCAAGTAGTCTTTTTGTAGAATCAGTGGGCTGGTCTGACGAATTGGTACAGATTTCAACATCGAATTTCAAAGCTGTGACAACTATCTTGCAAGCGCGAAGATGTAAACCTAAAGCTTGTAGAGCGACGTTCTGATTAATTAAGGTTCCGGTGATTCCCTCTCTATCTTTTAGGTGTTCAAAAAGTTTTGTAGCTTGCTGCCAAGACTCTAAGGCTTCTCTTGCCTGACCTAGATCCAGTTGTCTCTGCCCTCTCTGGTTCAGTACTTCAGCTTGATGCTGTTGTGTTTGTTTGCTTACTTCCTGAGCCAGAATCAAAGATGGCTGTCCTATAGCTATGGATAATCCTAGAATGCATAATAATAAGTACTTGAATAAACGCCAAAAACTAATCATTTTACCCGTACCGCTTCTATGACCGATCATACTGGCTGCGTAGAAGTTAGCTCATGGCATCTAGAAGCAGACACCTCAGCGTAGGGGCTTGGTGGCTCGGCTTCTGCGGTCAAGACTACATCTCCATTAGCATTCAATATCCAACCCTGGGCTTCTACAATTTCTATGGGTTCTTCAGTTGTTGATAGGTTTGATTGCTCCAAATTATCAATCGTCCCAAGAGGAGTAGAATTTCTCTGCCAAGTAGAACTGCTATCTAACTGGTTGCCAGAACTAGCTGCTAGTCCCCCAGCACTAGCATTCACAAATGTATTTGCTATTCCACCAGAACGACCTTGGCATACTGATACAATCTCTGGAGCTTGTGCGATCGCCTGTGGTTGTACTTTGGTAAGGCTGGGATTTCTGTTTTGGAAGTTGACCTGTACTGTGCCGTTAATACCTCGTTGAGAACTGGCTGTAATCTTTGTGTCGGGGGAAACAAACAATCCTTTTGTATCAATGCGGATATTGCCCCCACGCCCAAGGAATGCATTCGCTGTTATGGCACTGTTGTTCGAGGCTGTCAGGATGTCTGTGTTGATGGTGATGTTGCCGCCGTTGCCGTTGGTACCGGCTGTCGCGTTGATAGTGCTATTGCGTAGACTCAAGAGCGAGGAGTTCACGAAGATGTCGCCGCCTTCGCCCGATGCTGTGAAGGCGTTGATAGAACTTTTATTATCTAAAGTGATTGACCGAGCATTAATTGTAAGCCTTCCAGCATCAGTACTTGTTCCCTCATTCGTAACGCTAACTTGTCCACCATCTGTTATACGTAAATTTCCAGTATTGATATTTACGTCTCCAGGGGAGCCACTTGGTACTGGAGGAACTCCGAATAGTTTTTGGGTGTCTGAATCTGGTATAATCGCAGATGAACTTACCCTATTGCGTATCTCTAAATCGAAAGCGTTTATAGTAACACTTCCAGCAGAGCCAGAGCCTATAGTGGAAGTATTAACTGTTGCCATATCCCCCACTACCATTTTTGATGTATTTATTATTAGATTGCCAGCATCTCCTGTACTAAAAGTTGAAGCAGCTAAATAGCTAGGAACATACTCTCTATCTGAATTAACCAATTCCACAGAGTTCAGTAATTGTACAGAATTGGTTGCATTCAGAGTCACCGAACCTCCTGCGCCGATTCCACGAGTTAGAGATATAATCACTCCGCCATCCTCAGCTATCAACCGCCCTGTTGACACTGTGATGTCTCCTGCCTTCCCAGAAGTTAAGGTACTAGTAGTGATGTTGCTGGTAATAAAAGGATTAGAGGGTGAAAAACCAAGCAATTCTATAGAATCAGAGGCATTGATATTAATGCTACCTCCCTTGGCAGAACTATAGGATCTACTGCTTATACCTGCTCCTTGCTGAATAACCATCCACTTAGTGGAGATGTTTATATCTCCTGCACTTCCAGAAGCTGTAGATTCAGTCCGCAAGATGCTAGAAAATCTTCCATCTGGAGAGATTCCGCTCAAATTCAGTAATTCAGAAGCATTGACACTAATACCGCCCGAAGGTTGTGAACCTTGGTTTTGAACTAAAATTATGGAGCCATCGCTTAATGAGATAAGCTTACCCTGTATAGCAATAGAGCCACTATTATTCCCGCTAGTATCCACTAAGGTTTGTTGAGACAGATGAATGTCCTTATAAGAAGATACCTCTTCGTATCCTAAAGTCCACCCTTGAACAATTGGAATAAGGCTGATCATACCAGAGTCAACACTGCTCAGTTCAATCCTTCCTCCTTCTGCTGTCAAAGTGGCACCCTCTAAAGTGACATTACCCCCTAATAAACCTAATGTTTTACCTGGTTGTACCGAGAGACCAGTTAAGGTACTACCCCTAATAATTGGTGAACGCAGTGTACTTGGAGCAGTTAAACCTTGACCTGTACCCTGTACCCGAATTGCACCTGAATTGCTCCCCAGTTGTAAGCCAACAGGAACACTAACAGTCAACAAGGGCGTCGCTTGAGGATTGGTAGCACTAAACTCAAACTCATCAGCAAATTTGACAGCACTGGCGGTACTTGCAAAAAACGAGCCACCAATATCTAATCGTGCATTTTTTCCAAAGATAATCCCATTGGGATTGATTAAAAATAAGTTGGCTATGCCGTTAGCTTTGAGCAACCCGTCTATGTTAGAAACTGATGAGCCTGTTACACGACCAAAAATATTCTGAATATTTTGAGCGTTGTTAAATAAAACTGTGCTGCCCGTAGGAATAGAAAACTGTTCAAAACTATGAAATAAGTTGCTATCCTTGATAGTGCCTCCATCAATGACTCTGGTATTATCCTGTAATCTAACAATAGAATTAACAGGTAACATTTTATCTGGTATAACTTGTGCTGTAACTGATGGGGAGGCTAGCAAAAAAAAGAGGATGCTACCTTGAATGCTCCAGAATTGTGTAGCACGCTGTTTCATTGAACGCCCCTCTTTTATATTTATGATTAATGAATGAGTAAAATGCATTTGCTACTCATAGAATAAAGTCTGGCTATTATTTTTATTAATAAAATTATAAAGTCCAATTCACTCAGAAAAATTATTTAAAGTGGTACAGATGACATCAGGTGAGAGAAAAATTAATCTGCGTCCTAACTATGCCTTGCCTTGTTCGCATAGGCTTTCACAATAATGCTTCTACTACTTGGTCAAAATTACGGCAACATACCTGTTGGTGATATTCTTGCCACTTTTCATTTGACGAGTGAGGGAAACCTGTCAATGTTGCCTTTTGGACATATGTCACAAATGGGCGACGAAGATGCTCATATTTCTCAAAGGCTGTGGCTATAGCTTGCTTATCATCCCAGTTATTTTCGAGAGCGATGTTAGCAATAATCGTTGCAATAGCTAGTGCATCTTCAAGTCCTTGATTAGCTCCTTGAGCTGTGAACGGAGGCATTCCATGTGCTGCATCACCAACCAGTACAACTCGCCCGCTACTCCAGGGTGGTTGAAATTTGACAGGGTACTCTTCAGTATTAATGTCAATTTGGATAGGATCTGAAATGGTAGCGCGGTGAATGTAATATGGGCGCTGCTGCATATTAGTAGGGGGAGAGCTACGCACTAATTGCTTGAGTATGTGAGGAAAGCCTCCCTTTTCTAACTCCTGTACAGCTAAATTAATCAAAGAACTTCCAGACTTACCCTGTAATAAATCCAAAGGCAAAGCCAGAGTTATGATATACCCAACTTGACTGCTTCGTTTGCGAAATAACATCAACCTTGGTTTTTCTATCCAAGGTTGATCACTAAATACTTGATCATTACTAAGTGTTACAATTGATGAGTCTTGAAAAAATTTATCTTGTAATTCTGTCCACAGTTCACTTGGTATCTCAGCTGTTTCCATACAAGATATTGCTGTAAATCCTGAATATTTAGGCTGTGCAAAATCACAATATGGACTATCTTTGTAAATAACTTTACGAATTGTAGAGTTAATCCCGTCTGCTGCAATAATTAACTTAGCTCGAAGCGATTTTGTTTCTAATTGTTTGGGGACAGTATTTGAACTCTCAAACTGTGTATCATTATGTTGATCTTCGTTTGTCCAATGCGCATAGGGGTTGGTTTCTATGCTTGTATTAGATACGCAATCTATTCGGACACACCCATTTTCTGGTTCATCCACAACATCGATGCAACGGTGATTAGCTTGAACCTGCTCCTGAGGTAGTAGATGTCTTAAGGTTGTCTGCAAATCATACCAAGGAACTGACACTCGACCTTCCCCATAATCTTTAAACCAGTCGTCGAACCCAAGAGGTATTGACCGAATTAGCTGCCCCTGCAAATTTTTGTAAACCCATCTAGGAGAAGTCTTTGGAGGTTTTTGTTCCTGATTGGTTTTAACAGTTTTCTCGTTATTAGATTGTTGAGGATTAAAGAGCCTAACACTAGTTTTTCTGACCTCTTCGTAAGCGTTAGAATCTAAACGTTTGAGAGCTTTTAATCCATTTGGGAGAAGATCCAACCCATGACCAACCTGACGGAAGGTACGAGTTTGGTCGATGACAAGAACATTTTCTATACCATGTTTACGTAAGCCAATAGCAGTTGCTAATCCAACGGGACCAGCACCAACAATTACAACATCATATATTTTTTCCATAAAACAAAAGAAAGGCGAGTAAACAAGAGATAAAATCTGAGAATGAACTTTAAACAGTGTATCAGTGTATTAACAGATTAATACTAATACCAAAGATTATTATTGCTAGTAACTTACAAAAGAAGATTTGTTGCGACAAAACTTTCTTTTGTAAGAATTGCTAATTTCGGACTCCATTAGCAAGTTAAAATCATGATTTTAATCTTGAATTTAAGTGTATAACATTTATCTGCTTGATATTAAATGTTTAAAAGATAAAAAACTTTGAGATTGCGATCGCGTTCTAAAAGTTCAATAAATACTATGCAGATATAGCTCTCCTCCCTTTAGGAGCTAGCACCAAGGGAGAAGACCGCGCTGCCCCCTACCTCTTTGTCTCAAGTATATTTTGGTTACTATAAGTCCCTTGTCTACGAAAAACTTCTCTTTTTACGCTATTGAAGAAGGAGCAGGTCCAAAGCAATTTTATATTTTAGACTCATTTTAGCCTGATAATATATGGTTGATAGTTCTCGCTTTGGAGAAGCCTTAAGAAACTTGGCAGTATTTGCTGGTAGCATATTTTACCTATTCCTGAGTTTAAGGATATTGGCAAAGAAATCAACATTTCTGATGCTAACCAAAACTTTACTATTACTATTAGAGGGTTAATAGTGAACGGATCTACCGCAAATTTAATGATTAGCGTGATAATAATCGGAGCAGAGAGCAAAAAGCCGAGAAGTAAGCTAGCACTAATTGCAAGAAACCAGTAGCGACCGAGATAACCCAGGCGAAATTCTAACAACGACTCTTGTACTCCAAATAAAGTCATCCAAAATGCAATACTCGCTGTCAAATAATCAAGCATTAGCCTTTGTTTTACCCGTGTGTTGAAGAGGGTATTTTCTAGAATACGCCTAAACAGTATTTTGTTGTTGTGGCTCTGGTGCGGTGTTTTTTTTGATAATTGCTCTATAAGATTTTTTAATGAGTTTTATATTTGGTAGTGCCTTAAGACTGCAAAATATAAAAAGCAACGAAAAACCCCATCCTTGGTATTGTTGGGGGCATAAATAAAAAATCTATATTCCATGATGACACAATTCAATATTTGTTCAACTGCTGTCAGCCTGGAGGTGAAATAATGAACAAACCACCATCTAGACGCAAGAAAGTTATCCCTGTGGCATCTGGTGAACTAAAGCCAGCAACTGACTCTGCTCCCGAAAATACTTCTGGCCAAGACAACCCAGCCTCAGCAACGATTACGGTTACTGCTGTTGAAGTTACAGAGTTGACCCAGGAAGAACAAAGCTTACGCTTGCACTTGGAACAGCGTGTGGAACGTGCATTTTTGTCAGCAGGCCAGGCGCTGATGGAGTTGAGGGACAGACGGCTGTACCGTTCCACGCACCGTACTTTTGAAGAATACTGCCGCGATCGCTTCAATTATAGTCGTGACGCGGCATACTTGAAGATTTCGGCTACTGTCGTTTATGAGAATCTTCAAAAGTTTTTGCCGACCATTGGTCGGCAAATTCCAATGCCGACCAACGAACGACAACTGCGCTTTTTGGCGAAAGCCGAGTTGGAACCGGCTGTGCAAGCGGATGTCTGGCAGCAGGCAGTAGAGCAAGCTGGCAATAATATTCCATCCGGTCGCATAGTGAAAGACGTTGTGGATAGGATACGCGAAAGGACGAAAGTACCCAATCCTTACCACGTTGGGGAGATATGCGTTCTTCTGCCCAAAGATAATCCAGACTTGAGAGGGAAAGCGGGTTATTGGGGTGTGGTAACTCATGTTGGAGACTATAGCTGTACAGTTCAAACCTGGGATGGTGACTACACCGTAAAAATCGAACACCTGAAGTTACTGGAATTGCTTGATGAAGATTGCCAATTCATGCAGCAGTTATGTGTGAGATTACGGCAGTTGCATCAAGTGGGCAGCCGTGACTCTTCTGTGGATTGGCTGTTGCAGGGGCTGGGAAAACAAGCCAAACCGTATCTGTCATCCTTGCAGGCAAAGCTGCTGGCGGCTGTTGAGAGAGAGTACAACCTGGCTTGGAAGCAGCAGAAGTGACGATACAGCTAGTAAACAATAGGTTAGAACAAGTTTGTTCTATTGGTTTTGGTGCAGTCGAGTCTGCTATTAAACAGATTGGAGTTAGGATTAAAATTTCTGGCGCACAGTGGAATGTTGACAGTGTTAATCACATCCTCTGTGTTCGTTGTGCCTATCTTAATGGTTTATTAGCTATTTGAGTATTTCTGCCAAAACTGGATGCTCCCACAAACAAAAGAGATCATAAATGTAGTAATTATAATTCAAAAATTAGAAGCCCATTGTTTATTTTTAATTCAAAATAAAGCTAGCTGCTGATTATAACGAAATTTGATAATTATAGGAAAGGTTATAATTGCATGAATTTTGTTCAATATTTAATTAATAAAACCTTGAATATAATAAATAAATTTGAGATTATATTTATGGAGCTAGGTAATAGCAAACCTAATCCAAAACCAAACATTTTTTTTCGGAGTAATCAACGATGGCTAATATCAAAATTAACAACTTAGAACCTCTCGAAATTGAATTTACTGAACTATCTGATTTAGAGTTAGAAGCTATTGTAGGAGGAAAAAAAACTCCAGCAGTGATTAAAAGCATTGAAGATGAAGTTCGCTCAGTTGGAAGTAGTCTTGATGATGCGGTTCGTGAAAACGTTCCTGGGGGTTGGCTTGGCGTGGCGTTTAGCGCTGCTGGTGGTGGCTAGTGTGGCAAGTTAATTAATACCCTAGCTATTAATTTTAAACCCAAATAATTAGCAAATAACTAATAGGTTGAGCATCTGCCAACCTATTTTTATATAAATAAAATTAGGTTCTTCAGTACATAGTATGCTTAACTAATAGTTAAAATGCCAATTCAATAAGCATCTAACTATTTAGCATATTAAGTACTGAAGAACCTAATTTTATTTTTATTAGTATTGACTTCAAAACAGTCAATACTAATAAAAACTATCTCTCTAAATTAATTTTGAAGTTTGCCAAGACTGACGTAATAAACTGAGATAAAATCCTAGCCTTTTGTTAATAAATTTAACCATTCTACTATTATCATGCAAAACCGTAAAAACTGCTTTATTTGCTTCGCTTTTTTCTAGTTGAAGCTGAATAGCTGTGACTAATAAAGGAATAGCACGTCCTACAGATTGAAGTTCTTTTTTAACAAAAAACTTAGTATATCTTATGGTGCCAATTGCTACTCTATGAGTAATCATCCAACCAACAACTTGACCTTGATAACGAAGTCCTAAACTATTTACAGGTTCAAGAATTTCTTCATCATCAAATGGAGAAAGAATTTCAGGATACCAAGGTAAAATATCCTGTTGTTTTTGTATATATTCTCTGTTTTCAGGTGTTAACTCAACCCAAGGGAAAATAGTATAGGATGCTGGCAGAGAATAATTTAATCGTAACAAGGGAGCATCCTTAATACTTTCTTTTGTCCCTTCACAGACTAACATTCGTAGCTGAGGAATAGACCAGTTGAGTTGTTTTAAAATCCGTTCTAAAGCAGGCGTGGTAGAATTAGATATATAAACTAACCTGACTTGCGAGCATCTCCGTTGTTGAAGTTCTATTTCTAGATACTTAAGTAAGGTTTTACCTAATCCTTTACTTCGATGTTCTGGATGAATGAATAAAGAAAGAACTTCTGCATCATATTTATCAATGACAGCTAACCCAAGTCCAATTGCTTCTGAGTCAAGATTGATTCCCACAGCAATAATAGAATTATTAGCGTCTATGGTCTTGAGCAATGGACGATATGTAGGATATGTCAGTTTTTGAAATAAAATAGCTTGAGCATTATTTAAAAGAGAAAACTGGTACATAATTTGATTTTCTGACTTGACTTTTGAGTTAATTTTTACAAGACATTCTTTTGATTTAATCAATAACAAGCTGCAAATTAACCTCTTCAACTTTTTGCTTTAACCACTGTTCAAATAAATCTATTCCGATTTGATAAGCTAGTTGATTATTCAATTGCGGCTGAATAATCTCCTCCACAAAAATCAGATGTACTCCTTTAGCAGTCACAATAGGCTGTAAAAGCTGTGGTGGTTTAGCTGCAAAAACAGCAGCAGAAATTTCTGGCTTTAAATCTCGACGATGCACTACTCCTTGATATCCTCCTTTGCGCCGTAATTCTAGATTCTGGATGTATTGATGAGCTACATCAGAAAAACTCATCTCCCCCTGCTTAATCGCATAAAAAAGTTCCCAAACTAAATCTTCATCATCTAAAGCAACCTCATATATTAATGCGCTAATATAATCTAGTTGATGTTCATAAAAATAAGGTTGAACTTTATCTGTAAGCAGATGAATAGCTAGTTTTGTAGAAAGTAAGTTGTTGTAGATAATTTCTTCAAAATTATCTAAAGATAAACTATGTTTTTCCAACCAAGCCCAAGTATCTTCAGCATTGAGGAGATTATTTATTAGCCGCATTTGATCTGCTAGTTTCTGAAGTTCTTCTATCTCTATTTGTATACCTACTTCACTAGCAGCATTTTGAATAATTTTGCGCGTGATAATTTGGTTAATTATCTCAGGTACTTTACAGGATAATTTGACTTGATATAGAATATCTTCGTTGGTGATAGTGATAGCTTGTGACATCATATTTCTCCTAAATTTGTTTGATCAAGTGATATGTGAAATCATGACTTCTCCTTTACCATCTCCTACAAGAAGAGGGAACAAGAAAAAATATTTATTGTTGCTAAATAAGTCATTATACTCTTTCCTATAATGGAAATAGTCTTGGTATAGGTCAGTATTACAACTTCAAACCACCTTCTTGTAACTGCTTAAATGGGTCAAGTATAAAATCAATAATTCGCCGTTGACGCACAATTACCTCAGCCGTAGCTGTATCACCTGGACGGAAAAGAATACACTTATTACTGCTCTTAATGCAATTCTGTTTTAGAGCAATTTCTAAGTTATAAGCTGCCAGTTTACCATTAGCTGTATCTACTTCTGTAGTAGTAGGAGAAATATCAATTAATTCTCCTTCTATTACTCCATAATCTTGGAAAGGATAAGCATCAAATTTGACCTTAACGGGCAATCCTTTCCGCAAAGAACCACTTTCATTTGTTCCCATTTGCGCCCGAATGACAAAAGGCGAACCGATAGGAGCAATTTCTGCGATCATTGTTCCTGGTTGTACTACAGCGCCAGCTTTTTGAATAGGTAACTGAAATACAGTACCACTCACAGGTGCTTTTAACTCCCGTTGTGCTAATTGAATGTTTAAAGATTCAATCTGTCTCTTTGTTTGAGCAATTTCTGCCTTCAGAGTTGTAATTTCTGTTTGCAGATTCTTTTGTTGCTCCTCAATTTTGAGCAAGGCTAATTTACCAGAACGAGTTAAGGTCTGATAACTGCGTTCCTGTTCATTGAGTCGTAATTGTGCTTGTCTAATGTCTGCCTTTCCTTGCTTGAAAATACGCTGATAGCTACTCTGTTGTTCTACTAAACGTAACTTAGCTTGCTGAATATCTGACTGGCTTTGTTCATATATTTTTTGCTTGTCTTTAGCTATCTCTTGCTTTTCTAAAAAATTAGTTTCAGGAATAACTCCCTCCTGCCAAAGTTGGTAATAACGTTGTTCTTCTCGTTGAGAACTCGCTAAACTACTCTGCACTAAAATCCTAGCATTTTTACTGTGTTCTACATTTTGTTGTGCCTGATTTACTTGAGAAATTTTTTCTAAGTTTTGTAATTCATAGGCATTGCCAATGGCAATTAAATTTTGCCGTGCTTGGTCTATTTGTGATTGCTTTTCTAATTCTTGTGATTGATTTTGTTGGTGCTGAGTTGTTAAAGCAACTACTAACTGATTTTCAGATGAATTTAATTGCGATCGCCTATTTAATTGTCCCTCTAATTTATCCTGTACCTGTTGTAATTCTGTCTTAACTAATTCTGAATCTAAAACTAATAATTTCTGCCCATATTTAACTGCATCACCCTCTTTTATGTTAATTTCTGTAACAGTACCAGACACAGGAGCATCTAACCTCACCGTCTTACCTTTAGGCTCAATTCTTCCTCTAGCAGTACCAGTTTCATCGACCTTAGACAGCATTACCCAAGGTAAAATTACGGAAACAAATATTATTAAAAAGTAGAGTAATCCTCTTGTCCAAACTTTAGGTAAGCCATCTAGTAATTCTTTAGTAGAAAAAGACCAATCATCAGTAGATTTAGCTGGCGTATTATTTGATAAATCTTCATCTCTATGTTCATGCTCATGGATTTGGGATGTTCCCCTTCCATTCAATGTGTTTGGCATTATTTATCCTTGTCAAAATTTTAGATTAATTTGCTCGTAGTGAGAACTTAAGTCCTCATTACAAATTCAGTCCTTACTTTCACCCAGAAATACTGAATTGCTGTTGATTGAGATAGAAATAATGTCCACGCTTTGCCATCAATTCTGCATGGGTTCCACTCTCAATCAATACTCCTCTATCTAACACCAAAATTAAATCTGCATTCTGCACAGTAGAAAGACGATGAGCAATTACTAAAGAGGTTCTTTTCTTGAGTATTGTGTGCAAATTATTCTGAATAATCCGTTCTGATTCACTATCAAGATGAGAAGTCGCCTCATCTAAGATTAACAGGTGAGGATTACCTAATAATGCCCTAGCAATTGCAATTCTTTGTCTTTGTCCGCCAGACAATAACCCCCCACCTTCACCAATCTGGGTTTCATAACCCATAGGTAACTTTCTAATAAACTCATCAGCACCCGCCAAGTTTGCTGCTTCTATAATCTCTGCTAAAGTTGCCTCATGATGTCCTAAACTAATATTTTCTCGAATTGTGCTGCCAAATACAAAGGTATCTTGGTCAACTACCCCAGCTTGTTGACGTAAAGACTGTAAGGAAATTGTAGTAATATCATGTCCCTCAATCAATATCTTGCCATCCGTGGGAGGATATAACCCTAATAGTAACTTAGAAATCGTGGTTTTACCGGAACCACTACGTCCCACTAAAGCAACCATTTGCCCTGATTTAATCTCAAAACTGAGATTTTCTAGAATATTAATATCACTTTCTATATGATAGCGAAATGTAACATTTTTAAAGCGAATATTACCTTGGATTGGCGGTAAAGATTGCTTTATTTGATGCTGTAAATCTTCTTCAGGATCGGTATCTAAAACATCATTAATACGCTCTACTGCAATTATTACTTCTTGTAATTGATTCCACAGCACCGTTAATCTTTGAAAGGGTCTAATAATATTTCCCAACAATATATTAAATGCTACTAATTGCCCGATAGTTAATTGGTTTTGAATTACTAAATACGCTCCATACCACAAAAGGGCAGTAGATACAATGGCTTCAATAATGTTGCTGAAAATTTCCAAGCGATTGCCAATAACTTGTCCAGCAAAACTAGTTTTTACTTCTTTCTGTAATAACTCCTCCCAATGCCAACGTACTGTTTGTTCCACAGCTGTAGATTTGATAGTTCGCACACCAGTTAGTGCTTCAATCAGATAGCTCCTTTCTTTAGCAACTGCATCAAATATTTCCCTAGAAATTCTTTGCAGAAAAGGTGTAGCAATCAATGCCAGCAAAAAGAATGGTGGTACAATTACTAATGCCAATAATGCCATTTTCCAACTGTACCAAAACATCAATCCTAGATAAATAAAAACAGTGATTAAATCCAGGATTATTGATAATGCTTCACCAGACAAAAACCGCTGAATTTTATTATTTTCCTGCAATCTAGAGATAATATCACCCACATAACGTGTTTCAAAATAACTCAACGGTAAGCGCAAAGTATGGCGAATAAATGCAACTACTAATGAGACATTTATTCTCTGCGCTGTGTGGTCTATTAAATATTGCCGTAAACCCGTCATTGCTACACGAAAAATGCTGAAAATCATTAACCCCAATCCCACGGCCATCAATGTCAGACCAGAACGCTGCACTACTACGCGGTCTAATATTAATTGAGTAAATAAAGGGGTGACGAGTCCAAATATCTGGATAAACACTGAAGCAATAAATACTTCTAACATCACCAACCCATGAGGCTTAATTAACTCAAATAATTGCCAAAAGGAAGTAGTACTTTCCTTAGCATCCTTGAACAAAGCTGTGGGTTCTAATAGTAGTGCATACCCAGTCCAATCAGCTTTAAATTCTTGGTGGTTGAGAGTACGTTGACCAATAGCGGGGTCAGCTACAATTACCTGTTTTTTGGTGATTTCATAAACAACAATATAGTGTTTGCCTTCCCAATGAACAATAGCAGGTAATTTTTGTTTCGCCAACTGTTCAAGACTGGCTTTCACCGGACGCGTATTAAACCCTAAACTTTCCGCTGCTGCTATTAACCCACGCAGAGATGAACCATTCCGGTCAGTGTTGGCAATATCCCGTAAATGGTTGATGCTAAAGCGTTTTCCCCAATAATGCGACACCATTACCACACAAGCTGCACCGCAGTCAGATGCGCTTTGTTGAGCAAAGAAAGAATAACGCCGAGTAACTCGCTGTAACAGATGACCAACTCGTTGAGTAGGACTAGGGAAGTAAGCTTTATTAATTTTTTTCTCCCACTTCGTTTTTGTTGCAGAATTAGAGGCGACAGTAACAGACGATGACGTGGAGAACCGTTTCTTATTATCTTCTCCACTGGGGATATTGGATTTAATCAGCAGAAAATTATGAGTTTGAGCTTGTGTCTCTAAATACTCATTAATTTGCGGATATTTAGCCATCAATGATAAGAGTAATTCACCGCCAATAAAGCACAATTGCACATTTGTACTTGCCCTTGCAGCATAAGGTGTAAAATTACCAGATGAAAACAAGGTAAAATGCCCAAACGATTCTCCCGCTTCTAGTGTTGAAATTAATTCCCCGGCTTCATCCAGTAGCCTTACCTTGCCAGCAAGCACAATATAAATGCCAGCCTCAACGCCAGTTCCTTGCCAAAATTTTCCTACTTTAGGTTCTAGGTATTTAAATTTCTGCTGACAGCGTTGAAATTCTCCTTCCGAGAGAGAGTAGCCAAAAATATTTTTTAGTAATTGGGGAGAAATTATTGGAGTAATTGAATTTTGCATCATAATTTTATTAATTTATCTCTAATTTCAGGAAGTTAATTGGTAACATTTCGCTCTCATCCAGTAAACTTTGACTTTTGAGATCACCGATTAAAATTTGCGAACTATTGGGCTGCTGCGATAAATTTTGCGGTGTATTAGTGGGTTTTGGTCTTGTAGATAAACCCATTTGTTTGAGCAACCGCTTGATGTGGCAATCGCTTACCTTTATCCCCATTTCTTTTGCCAAATGCTTACTTAACCAGTTCGCCGTCCATCGTTGAAAGCCATAACCGTAATCACGAGGACTATTACTAACTAGTTCTTTCAACCTCTCTAAATATTCTTCATTGGCAGCCTTGGGACGACCAATTGGAGATTCCAGCCATTGATGTGCCATGCCACTACGGGCAATGTGCATCCAATGTCGTGCCGTAGCAGGACAGCATCCCAAAGTGCGACAAATTTGCGTTTGTGATTTTCCCTCATCTGCCAGCAACATAATTTGAATACGCTGGCGGTACATTTCAGGTAAATCTTCTTGCAGACTTTTTAATAGTAATTTTTGCTGAAAAGGTGTCAAAAATTTACCACTGTAGATATTGGAATATTTGATATCATCTTTCATTTGCTTTTGATAGATAGTCGTAAAATGGGACTATTAAACTTCAGGCAAAACTCATGTAGTAAGAGTAATTATTCAGCCACATTTTTAAACTAATAAAGTACATAGTATAAAAAATGTAGCTATTATTCATTCACTTTTATGCTGACTGGAATGCAAGATTTAGTGCTAATAGGTGCATCAGTATGTATTTCTGACTTTTTCCGTTATCTTCTTGATTGAGCGTAGATGCTTTGCAGCTTGTCGTAGACATCGTTTACTATACCCCTAGCCCAAAGCCCTGTTCTCTCGTGATTTATCGTTACTAATATTAAGTTATTGAGAATAAACTATAGTCTGAAACTCTTACTAATTCGTTGTTTCATGATTTAACGGTAAAAGTCAGAAATTAATGGGATAAAATAGTCTGTTTTCCTTCATGAAGACAAAGAGATAAATAATGGTTTAAGCTCTGTTAAGTTGATATAAAACTGAACAGCTAGACTATACTTTAAATTTAAACACTTTTTTCTTAATAAGCAATATTTCTGTTAATTATTTGAGAATTTAAATGGATACTTTTTTCCTCTTTTATTAAGTCTAAATTTCTAAAAGCTTGCAAAATTGTAATTAAATGATGCGTTTGAAAGTCACTTTCGTTCTCATATGTAGCATAACAAAATATCTCACTATATAGCTAAAACCTTCTTTTTTGTTGGAGTCCATCCCAGTCAAGATGGCAAACCTATACATTATGAGAGTTTCAATACATCCTCTGAGAGAAGACAATATTTAACTATTTTGAATATTGTTTTAGAAATAAATACTAAATTTATTTCTCATTTATTATTGATGCTGTTAGCGGAACTTTCTATATTATTAGCTTTTGGACAAGTAGAAAGCCCCATTCGTTTCAGTAACTGGTTGACATAGCGATCGCTCACCTCAATACCCAATTCTTTTGCTAAATGCTTACTTAACCATTTTCCTGTCCAGCGTTTAAAGGCATAGCCGTAGTCACGGGGAGTGTGATTCATCAATTCTTGTAGCCTATTGAGATATTGCTCATTTATTGTTTTGGGTCTACCGATAGGAGGTTCATTCCAGAGATGTGCTTTCCCAGCACGTGCCATAGCTATCCAATAACGTGCTGTGTCTTGAGAACATTCCAGTGTCTGGCAAATTTGTGCTTGAGATTGTCCTGCATCTACCATGAGCATAATTTCAATCCGACAACGGTACTCTGGACGTAAATCTGGTGTGAGACATCTGAGTAAAAATTGGCGCTGAAAAGGTGTTAATATCATTTCCTGTTTAACTGACGTGCAGTTGAGAGAAACAAATAGATTGTTTGCTTGCGGCATAATTGCATTAATTGCTTCTAAGTAAGTGGAACGGCCTAAATATTTGTAGTTGGGATAAGGCAGAAGGCAGTGTTTCGACTACGCTTAACCACCGAGCAGGAGGGAAGAAGGTTTTAGCCTCATTTATCTTTCAAAACACATAGTTATGTTTTTCCCACCAACTTATTTAATAACGATGAATCAATATTGATAGGGAAATTTTTACTGCCTCTGTTTTTATGTATCTCCAGGTACTCGGGAGGATATGCAAAAATTCTGGTTTGCTCAATCTCGTCTCATCCGCCAACGCACGCAAAGTTACCTTACAGTTTTAAAATCCTAAGTTTTTGTCCTCAATGAGTTTTTGCCATACAAGCTAAAACTGCATAAGGTAAGTGAGTCTGGAATTAAGAACCAATGTCAGGCGATACTGCTGTTGATGGTCTAGTTAAAATACTTATGGGTGTGGCATCACGATATTGGCAACTAGTGAAAATTGATGGGGCGGGACGGCGACAGGTTCAGGAAATTAGTCCAGCTAAGGCGTTTTTTGTAGATGTGTTCCCAGCGATCGCCTACGGTGGAGGGAACGGCATCGCAAATAATACAGATCGTCATGTCCCAGATACAGGAATTCAACTCCAACTGCTGCAACTATCGCGGGATGCGCCTGCTGATAGATGCTTGTTAGCGCAACGTTGTCTATTGTGTTTTATATCTTGGCAAATTGAGCAAGTTTGCTTACAATTGGCAGCCAATTTTGGGAGTGTTCACGGTTTCAGTTGTGCTGATTTGCTGCCTTACGTCCTAGATGATGATGGCAGGCTACAACCGAATGGCACTTATCAATCTCTCTCTCAAAAGATTTTGCAGAGTTTTAACCCACAACAAAGCAGTCTCACAACCTGGACAACTACCAGAGTCAAACACGATGCTGCACTCAATCAATTTTTGCTGGAGTGCGGAGTTTACATGGTGAGTGACTGGGCAATTCTCAATGATACTCGACCTCAACAGCTAGAGCGCATTTTCAGAGAATTTTACGCCTTAACACCTCCAGAAATTCAACAAGCGCAACAGCTTTTAGAAAGCTACCATGCTATTTATCGGACAGCGCGTCTGCAACAGCGATCGCTCTCCATTGGGGGAAAATGTACTACACCGACAACTCAACAACTACAACAAATCGCCACTCTCCTCCAAAGTCAAACGAGTCAAACTCTCAAGAGTGAGACTGTGATGGCACTACTGCAAAAACTCGCAACTCAATTAAGAGAATACCGGATTCATGTCCGCGGTGGGTCTTTACCGACAAAATCTCTAGATACTATTACAGGTGATGAGTATACTGACACTACCAAAGTGTTAGATAATGAAGATGAACAAACAGAGTTTTTGCAATTATATCGCCCCCAATTTCTGGCTTGTTTAGAACAAGCATTGGCTATAGTGACTCAATCACGGGTAAATAGATTACAACGGAAAAAGGGTGAAAAAGCCAAAAAGTTTTTGCAAGCACTCAAGTTATTTCATTGTCAAAATTTACGCATGACAGAAATTGCTGACAGTATGGGATTACGTGCCCAAGATGCAGTAACTCGTTTGCTAAAACTAAAAGAATTTCGTGCTGATGTCAGACAACAGCTTTTATTATTGTTATGCGAGCGCGTTTTGGATTTGGCAAAAAACTATTCTCGTCCAGACAGGCTGATAACTTTAGAACAGCAAATTAAACTTGCTCTTGACGAACAAATTACTCAGGTTATAAAAGAAGCAGGAAATCAATCTCAAACAGCAAAAATAAACATAATAGAAAATGATCTGTTTAGTGAAAGACTCTGCCGTTATCTCGATTCGCTTAATGAGGAAATATGACTAATTTATCCCGAAATACTCAGCAGATGCGGCTAGATTTTGAATCTTTACCAACAGCCGCCATTACTCTCTCTGCCGAGCAAATTACTCAAGCAGTAAAACTCAGTAGTAAAATCAAAAATTCGTCTCAGCAATGGCAAACTTATATTAATGCTTTGGCGTTAGGCGCTTTTGAAGAATGGTTAGCAGAACGGGCTAATTCTCTGACAATTAACCGAGAAAGATGTACAACTTTCCAGCCAGCACTTGCCAAGGCGATCGCGGCTGTGGCAAATTTACAGGTAGGGAAATTTAAAATTTGTTTGATTACCACTGGTAGCCTGACTAATGATCAAATTTATTTACCGCAAGCAGTTGTAGATTTACCAGAATATATTCCTCATTTTTATGTGTTGGTGGAAGTTTTAGAAGAAGAAGATGCAGCAATGATTTCAGGGTTTTTATCCTATCAGCAGTTAAGAGAATACCAGACAAAAGTTAATTTACAATCATCAGCAGATTGGAATTATCAAATACCTATGAGTTGGTTTGAGAATAATCCAGACCGTTTATTGTTATACTTGCGTTGTCTAGAACCAGAGACAATTGCTTTACCATCTAAAAACGAAAATACCCAGATTTTATCGACAATCCAAAATGAATTACTAGCATTATTACCCCAATTGCGATCGCCTGGAACAGAATTATGGCAAGTATTAACTTGGGAACAGGGAAAGGTAGTGTTGACTTATCCAGAGTTGCTGAATTGGATTGATAATTTACAGCAGCAGACACACACGTCTTTAGTTAGTGACAGCTTAAAAGATTTACTGAAATTGTTGACACAACCAGCGCTGAATGTGGGACGTTGGTTGTGGGATGAATTAGATGAATTAGCAGAGGAATTTTCTTGGCGATTATTACCGAGTTTGACACCAGCGGCGGCGATGCGAAATCCTACAGAAGAGTTTCCAGCCATTATTAACCAACTTCAGCAACGAGGTTTGGAAATTCCGGCTGTGGCGCGGGGTGCGTATCAAGATTTTCTTTTAACAGCAATTCCTCTGCGGTTGTATGCTGTAACTTGGCATTTATTAGGGGAATCAGAACCGAATTTATGGACATTATTGTTAGTTCTTGGCACAGCTTCTCACACAGGTTTACCGGCTCATTTAAAACTGCGGGTGAGTGACCAAACTGGGGTTTTAGTAGAACAGAAGATAAATCCACAACAGCAAGATTCTTATTTATTTACGCGTATGGTGGGGAATTGGGATGAGAAGTTTTTGGTGAGTGTAAGTTTAACAGATGGTGTTGAGGTGAACTTACCTCCATTTACATTTTCTCCCAGGCGGTCGGTTTAGTTTCTCCGGTTACATTTTTTGCAACGATTAACTATAATGCTTACGCTGGTAGACAACGCACGCATTTAGAGCTTGCAGTTTAAGACCCCCCTGAACCCTCGTAAGAAAGCGGGATTATATGCAACAGTGGCTTCAATTTATTCGGGGTCAAATCCCCGTAAGTGAATTGCTCAAGCTGAGTATCCTCAGCAAAAATCAATTTTTTTGCATAACCTCCTCAGACGTGAGAGATATAGAGAAATAGCTAGCAATTTAGTCTCACCCCCTTTGGAGGACTGCTTTTCGTGCATTACCATCTCAAATCCCTCTCTCTTGCTACTTTAGTGCTTTCCCTGTCTTTACCTGTAGGCGTTGCGGAATCACAGACAAAGGGCAGTGTGCAAACTACCCTGACTGCACAGGCGCAAACTACACAACAACGCAAAGCCGAAGCAGAACGGCTATTACAACTAAGTAAACAACAAATAGACCAAGGCCAGTTTCGAGAATCCTTAGAGACGCTTCAGCAGGTCTTAGCAATCGTCAGAGAAATTCGGGAACGCAAATATGAGGGAGCAACTCTCAACAATATTGGAGTAGTTTACCGTAAAATGGGAGAGCATGCTAAAGCCTTAGAGTCCTATCAGCAAGCTTTAGTTATTTTTAAAGAGATTGGCGATAAAGCGACGGAAGAAGCAACTCTCAACAATATTGGAATAGTATACGAGCGATTGAAAGAGTATGGCAAAGCTTTGGAGTCTTATCAACAAGCTCTAACTATTGTCAAACAAATCGGCAACAAAGCAAGGGAAGCTGCAACTCTCAACAATATTGGAGATTATTACAATAATTTAAGAGATTATCCCAAAGCCTTAGAGTTTTATCAACAAGTTTTAGTCATTCAAAAACAAATTGACGATAAAGCAGAGGAAGGAAAGACCCTCAATAATATTGGTGAAGTTTACAATAGTTTAAGAGATTATGCCAAAGCTTTAGATTTCTATCAACAAGCTTTAGTCATTCAAAAACAAATCGACGATAAACCAGGAGAAGGAATCACTCTCAACAGTATAGGGAAGATTTACCATAACTTGCGAGACTATGCCAAAGCCCTAGAATTTTATCAGCAATCTCTAACTATTCGCAAACAAATGGGTGACAAAGCGGGCGAAGGCCAAGCTCTAAATAATATTGGGAATATTTACATAAGCTTGGGAGAATATACCAAAGCCTTAGAGTTCTTGCAACAAGCTTTAGCTATTCGCAAACAAACCGATAATAAAGCAGGGGAAGGAAATACTCTTAACAATATTGGGTCAGTTTACCTAAGTCTGGGACAATATAGCAAAGCTTTGGAGTTCTATCAACAAGCTTTAGCCATTCAAAAACAAATTGGCAATCAAGCAATAAAAGGTGGTACTCTCAACAATATTGGAGAAGTTTATGCAAAATTGGGAAACCATATAAAAGCTTTGGAGTTCTTGCAACAAGCTGTAGCTGTTGAAAAACAAATCGATGACAAAGCAGGAGAAGGAATTACTCTCAACAATATTGGGAATGTTTACAACACCTTGCGAGACTATACCAAAGCCCTAGAATTTTATCAGCAATCTCTAACTATTCGCAAACAAATCGGCCAACAACGGGAAGAAGGAATTACTCTCGGCAATATTGGGAAAGTTTACGACAAATTGCGAGACTATACTAAAGCTATAGAATTTTATCAGCAAGCTTTAACCATTAATAAACAAATCGGCGATAAAGCGGAAGAAGCAACTACTATCAACAATATTGGAACAGTTTATGCAAACTTGCGAGACTATGCCAAAGCCCTAGAATTTTATCAGCAAGCTTTAACCATTAATAAACAAATCGGCGATAAATCAAAAGAAGGTGCTATTCTCAAGAATATTGGCTTAGTTTACCACAAATTGGGGGAATATACCAAAGCCTTGGAGTTCTTACAACAAGCTTTAGCCATTAGTAAAAAATTTGACGACAAAGCAGGGGAAGCAGCAACTCTCAACAATATTGGTTTAGTTTACGACAGCTTACCAGACTATGCCAAAGCGCTGGAATTTTATCAGCAGGCTTTAGCTATTAACAAACAAATCGGCGACAAAGCAGAGGAAGGAACTAATCTCAACAATATTGGGGATGTTTATACAAACTTAGGAGAATATACCAAAGCCTTGGAATTCTTACAACAAGCTTTAAGCATTGGCAAACAAACCGACAATAAAGAAGGGGAAGGAACTACTCTCAACAATATTGGCTTAGTTTATAAAAACTTGGGAGAGTATGCTAAAGCCTTGGAGTTCTATCAGCAGGCTTTAGCTATTAACAAACAAACCGACAATAAAAAAGGGGAAGGAACTAATCTCAACAACATTGGGGGAATCTACGGCGAGCTTGGACAATATGTAAAAGCTTTAGAGTTCCATCTAAAAGCTTTAAACATTTACAAAAAAATTGCAGATAAAGAAGGGGAAGGAAGTGCTCTACACAATATTGGCTTAATGTATGAAATTGTGGGAGAGTATAACAAAGCCTTGGAGTTCTATCAGCAGGCCTTAGCTATCAAACAAGTTAGCAAAGTGGGACAAGCAACTACTCTCAACCGGATTGGAGCAGTTTACTACAGGCTAAAAGAGTATGCAAAAGCCCTAGATTTCTTCCAGCAAGTTTTAGCTATACGCAAACAAATTGACGACAAGAAAGGGCTGGGGACAACTCTCGATTTTATTGGATTAGTTTACGAAAATCTGGGAAAGTATGACAAAGCGTTAGATTTCCATCAGCAAGCTTTAGTTTTTGTCAGACAAGTTGGTGATAAACCAGGAGAAAGTATAACTCTTAGTAACATTGCTTCAGTTTACAATAGTCTTGGGAAGTATGCTGATGCGGAAAAAACTCTATTCGCTGCAATTGAAATTTCGGACTCTCTACGGCCTGGGTTAACTGACGATCAAAAAGTTTCCATTTTTGAAACTCAGATTAACGCTTATCACAAACTGCAACAAGTCTTGATTAACCAAGACAAAACTAATACAGCATTAGAAATTTCTGAACGTGGGCGAGCTAGGGCATTTGTTGAGTTATTAGCTGCAAAGATATCTGGAAATATCAACAATCAACAGACTGTCAAACCACCTAATATTGAACAAATTAAGCAAATTGCTAAAGCACAAAATGCTACTCTTGTCGAATACTCAATTCTTGGTGAATCACAACTCTATATTTGGGTTGTAAACCCAACTGGTGAAATAGCATTTAAACAAGTAGACCTTAAATCATTAAATATACCACTCACACAGCTAGTAAATAAAAGCCGTCGATCCATTGGTGCTGAAGGTCGAGGTATTAAGGTAGAACCCAAGGATGAATCAACTAAAAAGCAAAATTTGCAGAAATTACATGAGATATTAATTGAACCGATCGCATCTCTTCTCCCGACTAACCAAGATGAACACGTCATCTTTATCCCTCATGATTCGCTATTTTTAGTTCCATTCGTTGCACTGCAAGATAAAAATGGGAAATACTTAATTGAAAAACATACCATTCTAACTGCACCAGCAATTCAAGTTTTAGATTTGACACGTCAGCAGCGCCAAAAGGTAACGGGTAAAGATGTGTTAGTTATGGGCAATCCTATTATGCCAAAAGTAGGCATTCCACCTGTGCAACTTCAGCCGCTATTAGGTGCCCAAAAGGAAGCATTAACTATTGCTAATTTATTCAAAATTAAAGCTATCACTGGTAAAGATGCAACAAAAGCGGCTTTTAAACAAAAATTATCATCTGCGAGAATTATTCATTTAGCAACGCATGGATTGTTAGATGACGCTGATAAGAGTATACCAAGTGCGATCGCTCTTGCACCCACCAGTAATGATAACGGTTTACTCACCCCTGCGGAAATTGTCGATTTAAAAATCAACGCAGAGTTAGTGGTGTTAAGTGCTTGCGACACTGGTAGAGGTGCAATTACCGGTGATGGTGTGGTTGGATTATCTCGTTCTTTGATTACAGCTGGTGCGTCTAGTGTGATTGTCTCGTTGTGGGCGGTTCCTGATTCACCCACATCAGAATTAATGACAGAGTTCTATCAGCAATGGCAGAAAAATCCTGATAAGGGGGCGGCGTTACGCAATGCAATGCTGATTACTATGAAGAAGCATCCTCAGCCTCGTGATTGGGCGGCTTTTACGTTGATTGGCGAGTCTTAGGAAAAAAATCTCACGCAGAGGTGCAGCACTTCTCTGCGAGACGCTCCGTGTAGCTTGCTTCCCCAGAGGGGTACGACTACGCTCAGTGACCGGCACAAAGAGGGAACGGAAAGGGTTTAAGGTATATTTTATAGGTGTTTATCGGCGGTTAATTAATTATGACTGCTTCTATTTTTAATTTAAAAGTTCAACAATTCGATCAACTTTGTGCATTTGAACTATCTTGGGGTAAGGGTCAGCAACTTAGTGTAACACTCACCTATCCTGATGGCCTGAATTTCAAATACCAAGAATGGCAGCGAATTTATCTCCGTTTTTATAACACAAAATTGCGAGGTAAAGTAGAAGAGATTGGCAGTTTTACTGCACCGCCTGTTGATTGGCATTCCCAACTAGTCCAGGCAGAAGCACAACTTTTATCAGAATTTCATCACTGGTTACGCAGTGCTGAATTACATGAAATTCGTGCAAAAATTGCTCAAGCAAGCAGAAAGGACGAGCATCCAAATGTTGATGTTTTTCTCACTTGCAATCCTTTAGATTTAGCACGATTACCTTGGGAAGCTTGGGAAATTGGCACGGAATTTAGTTCATCATCTAGTAAGATTAGGATTGTTCGTACACCAATAAATAGGCGAGAAACTGTTTATTATCCCAACGGTCGGCGTTCTGGTAAAGCCAGAATTTTAGTGATTCTTGGTGATGAAACTGGTTTAGACTTTCAAGCAGAAAAGCAGGCTATGAATTTTTTAAAATCAGTGGCAAAAGTAGAATTTATTGGTTGGCAACCTCAAGAAAGTATCCCAGAATTAAAAACTAAGATTGTCCAGGCGATCGCCTCAGATGTAGGATGGGACATTTTATTATTTGCGGGTCACAGTAATGAAACTAATTTGACTGGAGGAGAAATAGCGATCGCTCCCAATACAGCTTTATCAATTAGTGAAATAGCACAGCCATTAATTATTGCTAAACAAAGAGGATTGCAGTTTGCTCTTTTCAATTCTTGCAATGGTTTAAGCATTGCTAATAAACTAATTGATTTAGGCTTAAGTCAAGTAGCTGTTATGCGCGAACCTATCCATAATCAAGTCGCTGGCGAATTTTTATTAGAATTTATCAAAGCTTTAGCTCAATATCAAGATGTCCATGAATCGCTAATTACAGCTGCTCAACATCTGAAGTTAGAAAACTATCTTACTTATCCGAGCGCTTATTTAATTCCTTCTTTATTTTGTCATCCAGAAGCAACTTTATTTCGCTTTCAAGTCTCTGGTATCAAGCAATTTATCCAGTATTGGCAACCTAGCCGCAAAGAAGCGATCGCCATCTCAGTTTTATTAGGACTTAGTTTAATTTTACCTGTGCAAACTTTCTTATTACAGTGGCGTGTATGGGTACAAGCTATCTATCGTGACGCAACAAATCAATCTATCACTTCCACAAATCCGCCACCAGTATTATTAGTACAAATTGATGAGGATTCTATTATCAAAGCTAAAATATCCGATCCTAAACCAATTGATTATCAGTATTTGGCAAGTTTAATTGACCGACTCACAGCCGATAAAGCTAAAGTTATCGGTATTGATTATCTACTGTCTAGGCATCAACCGCAAAGCAATCGCATACTAGCTAAGTCTATTAAAACTGCTGTTAGTTCTCCCAATCATACATTATTTGTGTTTGCAGCAACCTCGAATAACAAAAAGAAATGGTTACAAGTACTGCCTGAAATTGCGAATTTTAATTGGAGTTTATCAGGAGAAATTGAGTTTTATCCTTGGTATGTAACATTATTACCTCATGATGATTTTCAAACTCAGCCTTGGGATTTTTCTAGTTTATTAGTTTTGGGACAGCAATTACAACGAATTCCTGATACACCACAGCCAAAACTAGATAGTCAAATAGATTATTTTCAACAGATGGGAGATGTTTTTCCAGGAAATTCAAAATCTCATCAAACCATTTTACAATCACCGCGATCGCGCTTGCAATTAGTAACAGCTTTAAGTTATTGGCTAGGTCAAATGTGGCTGCATCCAATCGCTGATTTTTCTATTCCTCCAAATCAGATATATAATACTACCCCAGCTTGGAAAATACTAGAAAGTCAGACTTCATATCAAGACTTACACAAGCAAGTTGTGATTATTATTCCTGGTGGATATGACGAAGCTGGCATTTCGCAAGATGGAGAAGATAATTTCGTAGGTGCGAATTTACCACTAGCTATTAAATACTGGCAGCCTAACATTAATTTATTCACAGGTGGTGAGTATCATGCTTACATGGTACATCATTTATTGAATCAGAGATTGGTTGTACCGATTCCTGATTTATGGGTAACTGGCATAGCTCTATTATTAGGAAAATTACTTTACTTACAACAAAAAAACAGAAAGTATCGTTGGCAATGGTTGTTATCGATGACAACATTCTCGGGTATTTATGGAATGATCGGCTTGCAGTTATACATTTTCACAACTGCGATACTTTTACCTTGGCTATTACCATCACTCAGCTTGTGTGTTTATTTTGTACCTAATCTTTTATCAAGGAAAAATCATGAATAAATTACTGTTTCATACGCTATTACTATCAGTAGTAGCTTTGAGTACTGCACCTGTTTTATCAAATCAACCAATACCTAATCAAAAAAAGCAACCACAGTCATTTATATCTTGGATTTCCCAAGCTATCTTTAAAAAAGAACCACCGATCCGACCACGCAAAGGTGGTTCTCGCCCGACTGTACGTAATCCTAATGATATTTGTATGATTTCTCCAGATGAACCAGAGACTACTAGAATTGTTTGGAGCGATCGCCCTACATTTCTTTGGGAAGGTAAGGTAAAAAAAATAGTAGTGCTTAATAAGAGTACTGGTAAAAAGTGGACTCAACCAGTAACTGAAACTGAAAATATTTCTACTTACACAGGAGATGAACCACTACAACCGGGACAAACTTATGAATGGCGAGTGTTTTTTGAAGATCATCTATCTATTGGCGTTAAATTTCAGATAATGGAGGCGCAACAACGCGATCGCATTACCGCAGACTTACAGAATTTAGAAAAACAACTCAAAGCCGAAAATAAAGATACCGAAGCGATCGCTCTTGTCAAAGCCAAATACTTTGCCGAAAATCAATTATGGTCAGATGTCTTACAGCAAGTGTACTCTATACAAACAACGTCTACTGATTTAGACGCATTTCGTAAAGACATTTCTCACAAGTTATGTAATCCACCTACGGAAGTTAGTCATAATTTACCCAAGGGTGAGTCTCGGTAATTCTCGTGTCCTAACCATAACTCCTGCAAACAGTACGAGCGTTTGAGGATTGGTAACAATATTTGTAGCGTCATCACAACTGATAAGCCGATTCTAACAATAGCTTATCAGTTGTGATGACGCTAATTTTACTCCATAGATAAACTAGCATTTCCTTTACTTTTATCGAAAATTTTTTCATCTCTACCAAATTTTTTTGCATATCCTCCCAACACCTCAGAGATATATATATGCGTGAAGCAACAAGTCCACTTCTGCACAGGACTAGTTGGAAACTTAGTAAAACTTAGTATTTTAGGAGACATAGCAATGAAAGGTTTGAAAATAGCAGTAGCCATGATTGCATTAGCAACATTGACTCTCACTCCCAAAGCTGAAGCCAAAAGCTTGTTCCACAATCAACAAATATCAATAGTTACCGCACAAGTTCCCAACTCGCAAACTGAAAACAAAAGTGACACTGAAGCTGACCTCCAACGAGGAATTGAGCTTTTAGACTTAAAAGACTATCAAGAAGCCATAGATAAATTTAACAAAATCCTGGAGATTGAACCCAAAAATATTTATGCTTACGTTGGCAGAGGTGCTGCCAAGATGTACTTAGAACAGTATCAAGCAGCAAAAACAGACTTTGATACAGCCTTAGAAATTACTCCCGATATTTCTTTAGCTTACTATTTTCGCGGTTTTACCAATTATGCCTTAAAAGACAAGCCAGCAGCGATCGCTGACTTACGCAAAGCATCCACACTGTTTAAACAAGAAAACAAAATAGATTTAGCTCAAAAAGCGGACAGCGCAGCTAAAGAGATAGAAGCTAGCTAAAGCATTGCATAATTTTTATGACTGATGCAACAACCGGGTTCGCAAGATATAAGTTTGTGAACCCAGTTTCTTTTTTACTCAAACACAAGCAAAATTATTGCATATCCTCTGAAAACTGAGAGATATATACCACTGAGTTAGTCTGCTGAAGAATTCGTCTATGCACCACCGCCTGAAATACCTTACCGTTGCTACAGTCTTATTTCCCCTTGTCACCTTGTCACCTTGTCTCCCACTCTCCTCTCCTCTAGTGGTGCAGGCGCAAACGAGACAACAGCCTAGTGCTGAAGCTTTACAATTATTGCAAATTGGTATTCAACAGTATAAGAATGGTGCGTTACAAGAAGCATTACAAACATTTTACAAAGCTCTTCTAATTCTTAAAGAAAATGACAATAAAGACACAGAAGGACACACTTTAAATGTTATTGGAAGAGTTTACGAACATTTAGGACAGTATCCTCAAGCTTTGGCATCTTATAAGCAAGCTCTAGAGATTGCTAAACAACTTGGTCAAAAATCAGAAGAAGCAACGAGATTGGGCAACATTGGATTTATTTATCAACTCCAAGGAAAATATCCTCAAGCACTGGAATTTTATCAGCAAGCTTTAACTATTGATAAACAAATTAGTAAGCACAGTCCCGAGGGTACAACTCTCAATAATATTGGAGCAGTTTACGAACTTCAAGGAAAATATCCTCAAGCATTGAAACTTTATCAACAAGCTTTAAAAATTCATATAGATACTAAGAACAAAGTAGAGGAAGGAACAACTATCAAAAACCTTGGTGGACTTTATAGAAAATTAAAAAAATATTCTGAATCTTTAAGTTTTTATCAACAGGCTATAAAAATATATCAAGAAACAAATGATGAATTAAACTATTCGGAAACTTTAACTAGCATGGCATTAGTTTATCAAGATGAATTCAAATATGCTAAAGCATTAGAATTTTATCAGCAAGCTTTAGCTATTTCTGAAAAAAGTGGTAACAAGACTATTGAAGAACAGAATTTATTTGGTATTGCACAAATATATTTAAAGTTATGGGAATACAATAAAGCCTTGGAATTCTATCAGCAAGCTTTAGCTATTTCTGAAAAAAGTGGTAACAAGGCTAATGAAATTAATAACTTGCTTTCAATAGGGATAGTTTACCAAAGTCTAGGGAAGTATAGCATGGTAATGAAATTGTATCAACAAGCTTTATCTATTGCTAAAAAAAGTGGAAATCAAGTAAAAGAAGGTGCTGTTTTAAATAGCTTTGGGCAATTGTATCGCCGATTGGGAGAGTATGAAAAATCCTTGAAATATTATCAAAAAGCTTTAGCCATTACCAGAAAAATTGATGATAAAGAAAAAGAAGGTATAACTCTTAGTAACATCGCAACAGTATATGACGAACTAGGACAACATTCAAAAGCTTTAAATTTTTATCAATTAGCTTTAGATATCTCTCAGAAAGTAGATAATAAAAATGATAATGGAATACGACTTTCTAAGATTGGAGGAACTTATCTAAATTTAGGCCAGTATACTAAAGCCTTAAATTCATTTCAACAAGCTTTAATAATTCACCAAGAAGTTGGCAATAGGCTTTTGGAAGGAGGATCTCTTGCTGGAATCGGGGAAGCTTATAAACAGCTAGGACAATATGTTAACGCCTTAGATTATTATCAGCAAGCTTTGGCTATAATTCAAAAAATAGGGGATAAAGAATGGGAAGGAATTACTCTCAATCATCTTGGATTCCTGTACAAAGATTTTGAGCAATACCCTAGTGCCGAAAAAGCATTATTTACTGCTATTGAGATTTGGGAATTATTAAGAACTGGGTTGGCTGATGAGGATAAAATTTATATTTTTGAAAAGCAAGCTGAAACATACCGCGTTTTACAACAAACCCTGATTTTTCAAAATAAAATTAATTCGGCGCTAGAAGTGAGCGATCGCGCCAAAGCTAGAGCCTTTATTGAGTTACTAGCTTCAAAACAATTAGAAAAACTAAACCCACTATTAAATATCAAACCCCTCGCACTCCAGCAAATTAAAAACATAGCCAAGATTGAGAATGCAACCCTTGTGCAGTATTCAATTATTGGGAATGAGGCACTCTATATTTGGGTAATTAAACCTACAGGTGAAATAGCTTTTGAGCAAGTTGACTTGGAAAAAAATCTAAATACTTCTCTAGAAAGCCTTATTATTAACAACCGCAAAACTCTGGGTGCGAGAAGTCGGGGTATTAAAGTGGAACCTAAAAGTGGCGGTAATCAAAAAAAGCAGTTACAAAAACTTTATGAAATACTAATCAAACCCATTGCCCAATATTTACCTAAAGATTCTAATGCTCGTGTTATCTTCATTCCCCAAGAATCGTTGTTTCTTGTACCTTTCCCAGCATTGCAAGATGAGCAAGGCAATTACTTAATTGATAAACATACTATCCTGACTGCACCTGCTATTCAAGTTTTAGATTTAACCACTAAGCAGAAGCATAACCTTAACAAGTCTGCAAAAAATGTGCTAATCGTTGGCAATCCTATCATGCCTAAAATTCCCATTACAAATGAACAGTTGTCATCCCTTCCTGGTGCAGAAACAGAAGCAATACAGATTGCAGATTTATTTAAAACCCAAGCAATTATAGGTAGCAAAGCTACCGAGACAGCCATTGTCCCGAAAATGAGCAAAGCTAGGATTATCCATTTTGCTACCCACGGCTTACTCGATGATTTTAAAGGATTTGGTGTACCGGGTGCGATCGCCCTTGCTCCTAGTAATCAAGACGACGGCTTCCTGACAGCAGGCGAAATCCTTGATATGAAACTCAACGCCGAACTCATTATCCTTAGTGCTTGCAATACTGGAGCCGGAAAGATTACAGGCGATGGTGTTATTGGTTTATCGCGTTCTTTTATTACTGCTGGAGTACCTAGCATCATTGTATCGCTGTGGGATGTGAATGATAATTCCACCGCCTTTTTAATGAGCGAATTTTATCATCATCTCCAGCAAAATCCCGATAAAGCTGTAGCGTTACGCGAAGCAATGCTCACTACCAAAAAGCGATATGCAAATCCTCTTTACTGGGCTGCCTTTACCCTCATTGGTGAAGCAGATTAAAGCACATAAATTATTAAGTATCAGCATACATAACAAGATAATATTAATATGAAAAAAATTACGATTTACTTTGTACAATCAATTTGTCTAGGTATTCTCGCCATTGCCTACTTGCCTAATATCAATATTTTGGCAAGTAACAAGGTTTTAGCGCAAACCACAAATGCCGATCAGCCATCAATTATAGAAACCAAAAATTCCACCTCTACCCGCTTACAAAAATTACTCATTGAACAGAATAAACCTGAAGCAGCATTAGAAATTTCCGAACGCAGCCGTAACCGTTCATTAGTAAATATATTGAGCGATCCCTTATCTCCATCAGCCGTTAACCCTTTAAGTATTGAGCAAATTAAACAAGTTGCTAAACAACAAAATGCTACACTTGTTCAATATTCAATCATTAATAGTGAATTCAACATTGAAGGCAAAAAGCAAACTAGAGAATCAGAACTGTATATTTGGGTGATTCAACCTACAGGTGACATAGCATTTCGTAGCCTTGACTTAAAACCACTATGGCAGAAAGAAAATACATCTTTAGCTGATTTAATTACTCACAGTCGTCGGACTCTTGGTGTCAGCAGTAATTATCTAAAAGGCATTGTTATTTATAAGCATCCTGAACAGAAAAATAACCTTAGTCAACAATTACAAAAACTGCATCAACTATTAATTGCACCCATCGCCAACATATTACCAACTCAAGCAGATGCACACATTATCTTCATTCCCCAAGGTGAATTATTTTTTGTACCTTTCGCAGCATTAAAAGATGCTAAGGGTAAATACTTGATTGAGCAACACACCATCGCCACTGCACCCTCAATTCAAGCATTGGATTTACTCTATCAACGACAGCAGAAAATTCAAGGTGTAGCTAAAAATTTACTAATTGTCAGTAATCCTACTATGCCTACCACTTCCCTAAAGCCAGGGGAGTCTCCACAAAAACTATCGCAACTACCAGGTGCAGAACAAGAAGCAAAAGACATTGCAACTATATTTAACACCCAAGCACTAACAGGTGATGCAGCCACAGAAACGGCAGTTGTTCAAAAAATGCCCCAAGCCAAAATTATTCATTTAGCAACCCACAACGGATGTAATGATTCATCAGAAATAACTTGCGGACTTGCACTTGCACCTTCACAACAAGACGATGGCTGGTTAACATCTGAAGAAATTCTGAACTTGAAATTAAAAGCTGATTTAGTTGTGTTGAGTTCAAATGATACAGCACTAGGGAAAATCACTGCCGATGGTGTGATCGGCTTATCTCGTTCTTTTCTCACAGCCGGAGTTCCCAGTGTGATTGGTTCTTTGTGGATTGTATCTGATAATGAGACTGCATTTTTAATGATAGAGTTTTATGAAAAACTCAGTGAAAACCCAGATAAAGCTGCTGCTTTGCGTCATGCAATGCTAGCAACTATGAAAAAATACCCAAATCCTCAATATTGGGCAGCTTTTACCCTGATTGGTGTGTTGTAGTTCCAGATTAGGTTGATAAATTATGCGCGATCGCCGCAGGTGGGGCATAGCCTGAAAGGGCATCAGGGTAATGTTTATAGTGCGAATTTTAGCCCGGATGGGAAGGCGATCGCTACAGCAGGTGCAGATAAAACCTTGCTGTTGTGGAATTTATCGGGCAAACAGCTAAGAGAATTTAAAGCTCATGATGCTAGTACAGTGCCTTTAGTCCTGATGGCAAGCACATAGTGACAGCATCGGCGGATAAAACAGCGTGTGTGTGGGATATATCTGGTAAGAACAACTCTTACAACGTTCACCTTTAATAACAACTGTTTGGATAAACATCTAGTTTTGTAGAGAAATGGGTTTTATGTCTACTTCAATACAAATTTTGTATTCCAATAACTACGAAGCTGATTTTCCCATCTGACAGTAACTAAATATCAGGGAAAGATAATGACAAAGATTTTGGTTATTGAAAATGAAGAACAAGCCCGCAATATGTTTTTAAAATGCTTGGAGGAAGAAGGGTTCGATGCGATCGGTGCAGAAAATGGTCTTGTCGGCGTTGAGCGGACACAAGAGTACTTACCTGATTTAATAATCAGCGATATTATGATGCCAAAACTCAATGGTTATGGCGTCTTAAGAGCGCTGCGTCAAAATCCTACTACAGCGATTATCCCCTTGATTTTTGTCACAACCAAAGTGACTCGGGCTGACATTCGCAAAGGTATGGAACTTGGAGCTGATGACTATCTCACTAAGCCCTGTACATTAAAGGAATTACTCAGAGCGATAAGATCCCGCTTGGAAAGACAAGTCTTGCTCCAAAAGTGGTACGCTGCACAGTTCCAGCCACTCCTAAAATCACTCGAAACTGAAACTACAAAAGCGACTACACCTCAATTGATTTTTCCGTCCAACCCCCAGTTGGAAAAGGTCTTTCATTTCATTGAGGCTAATTATCACCGACAGATTACTCTCAACGAAGTAGCCTTGGCAGCTGGTTATTCCCCTAGTTATCTCTCTAAACTAGTGCGACGTCAAACCGGACAAACTGTGCAAAGTTGGATTATTCAGCGTCGAATGGCAGCAGCACGTTCCTTACTTGTAGAAACTTCAAAAAGAATGGAGCAGATTGCTGCATTGGTGGGCTATCAACATCCAGTTCATTTCTTCCGCCAGTTTCGCCAATATCACGGGACAACTCCCCAAGCTTGGAGAAAGGCAAAGGCGTGTTGCAGTTTTATTAAATACGATACTCACCAAAATTAGGACAATAATTGTTAGTTTTGTAACCTGATTAGTTATTGTTTATCACTCGCAGATATTTTAAACTACAAGAAGAGAATGAAAGTTTGTCTTATGGTTTAACTTTCTGTTAAGACCCTCTAAATAATTTTTCTCTTTTCAAAAATAATGCTAAATTCTTCCTCAATAATTTTGAGCCATTGTTAGTGAATTAAATGCGTAAAACAGCGTAATAATTAAAATTGCTATCAAGAAAGATGTGTAGCAGATATAGCCGCGAGCAGTGCAGCACAAACAACTAAAATAGTGTCAAGCATAGCACTATTATTAGCAAGATTTTAGGAGGAATTTAAATTCATGATTGTCGTTATGAAATCAGACAGTCCATCAGCAGAAATTGAGCGTCTAAGCCAAGAACTTCGTCCTTGGGACATTACATTTGTATCTGTTAGAACAAAAGCTTGATAACTTAGCATTCCTGTAGGTTAAATTCCTACCGCCCGAACCCAAGGGTTAACAAATAACTTTCACAAGTCCATGAACTGAAATCGTTAAAGGAAATCAATCACTATGATTATAGTCATGAAACTGGGTACTCCATCCACTGAAATTGAGCGCGTGGCTACTGAAATAAGTAATCGTGGATTTGCAGCAGAAATATGCAAAGGTCAGCACAAAACAGTTATTGGTTTAGTAGGCGAAACCGCAGAGCTGGATACTAGACAGATTCAAAACATCAGCCCTTTTATCGAACAAGTTATCCGAATCAAAAAGCCCTTTAAACGTGCTTCTTTAGAATTCCGCTATGGAGAACATAGCGAAGTCGTAGTATCCACACCCAACGGCCCTATAACCTTTGGTCAAAACCATCCTTTAGTCGTAGTTGCTGGGCCTTGCTCTGTTGAAAATGAAGAAATGATTATTGAAACAGCGCAAGTAGTAAAAGCATCTGGAGCGCAGTTTCTGCGGGGTGGTGCATATAAACCTCGTACCTCCCCTTACGCTTTTCAAGGTCACGGTGAGAGTGCTTTAGGTTTACTCGCAAGAGCTAAAGAAGCTACCGGTTTAGGAATTATTACAGAACTGATGGATGCAACTGAGTTAGATAAGGTTGCAGAAGTTGCAGATGTGATCCAAATTGGTGCTCGTAATATGCAGAATTTCTCACTGCTGAAGAAAGTTGGTGCTACTGGTAAGCCAGTACTCTTGAAGCGGGGTCTAGCTGCCACTATTGAAGATTGGTTGATGTCAGCCGAGTATGTTTTGGCAGCAGGTAATCCCAATGTGATTTTATGCGAACGAGGAATTCGCACTTTTGACCGACAATATACCCGCAACACTTTAGATATATCTGCAATTCCAGTATTACGAACCCTGACTCACTTACCGATCATGATTGATCCTAGCCATGCTACTGGTAAATCAGAGTTCGTTTCAACTATGTCTATGGCCTCTATTGCCGCCGGTGCAGACTCTTTGATGATTGAGGTACACCCCAACCCAGCCAAAGCACTTTCTGATGGGCCACAGTCATTGACATTGGAAGCATTTGAAGAATTAATGCAAGAACTAGCTAGCATCAGCAAATTCTTTGGTCGTTGGTCTAAAAACAATAGCACAGTTGCAAGGCCAAAGCTCACTACACGAGTTTCTAGCTTCGTCTAAGTCTAAATCAGTGTTGTTGCTGAGTTTACACAATATTTTTGCATAAAGCCTTACTTGATTTCTGATAAGTATACAAATGTTTCAGTTAGGGTAAGGCAAGTAAAACCAGCCTCAGACAGCAAAGCCTAATCGCACCGCTCGAACAAGATATTTCTATGACTAGCTACAATTTTAGAGTCAAAAAACTCCGATGAATGCAGTATCCTTAAACACAGAGAAGACTTCTAAATATTCAGCTTCTTTTTCAGGAAAGATAGACAAAACAATTATCGTCGGTGAAAAAAACCTGACAATTGATGAAGTCGTTAGCGTCGCCCGTCATGATGCTTTGGTACGCGTGACCGATAATCAGAAGGTATTACAAGGAATCCAAGCTTCTCGTGACTATATCTCTCATGCCGTTGAAACTGGTCAGGCTATTTATGGTGTGACTAGCGGCTTTGGCGGTATGGCAAATGTTGTCATCTCGCCTGAGTGTGCGCCTTTATTGCAGAATAACCTTGTTTGGTTTCTCAAATCAGGTGCAGGGCAGAGATTACCAGTAGCTGATATCCGCGCTGCGATGTTGTTGCGAATCAACTCACATCTGTATGGTGCATCTGGTATCCGTCTAGAACTGATTCAGCGTTTAGAAAAGTTTTTGAATGCTGGTGTTACACCCCATGTCTATGAATTTGGTTCCATCGGTGCAAGTGGCGATTTAGTGCCACTATCCTACATTACTGGGGCAATGATTGGTTTAGATTCTAGCTACACCGTTGATTTTAACGGTACAGAAATGGATGCTCCCACAGCATTGAAAAAGCTTGGTTTAGAGCCATTGCAACTACTTCCTAAAGAAGGGTTGGCAATGATGAATGGTACTTCTGTGATGACTGCGATCGCTGCTAATTGCGTTTACGATACCAAAACCTTATTAACCCTAACAATGGGGGCCCATGCCTTAGCTATTCAAGGTTTGAATGGAACTAATCAATCTTTTCACCCATTTATTCATCAGTTAAAACCGCATCCAGGGCAAAAATGGGCCGCTTCTCAAATGCTCAACTTGCTTGCAGGTTCTTCTTTAGTTCGTGAAGAATTAGATGGTTCCCACGATTATCGAGGTACGCATTTAATTCAAGACCGTTATTCACTGCGCTGTCTACCCCAATATTTAGGGCCGATTATTGATGGTATTGAGCAAATTAGCAAACAAATTGAAGTAGAGATTAACTCAGCGACAGATAACCCACTGATTGATGTAGAAAACCAAGCTAGTTATCACGGTGGTAACTTCTTAGGACAGTACGTCAGCATTGGTATGGATCAACTACGTTATTACATTGGGTTGTTAGCAAAACATTTGGATGTACAAATCGCCTACCTGGTAGCACCAGAATTCAATAATGGACTGCCAGCATCTTTAATAGGGAACAGCGAACGTAGTGTGAATATGGGGCTAAAGGGTCTGCAAATAGCCGGAAACTCTATCATGCCGTTATTGACCTTCTACGGCAATTCCATAGCTGACAGATTTCCTACCCATGCCGAACAATTTAATCAAAATATCAATAGTCAGGGTTTTGCTTCCGCAAATTTAGCCCGAAACTCTGTAGAAATTTTCCAACAGTATATGGCGATCGCGTTGATGTTTGGGGTACAAGCAGTTGACTTACGCACCTATGCAGTCGCCAAACATTATGACGCCCGTGCTTGTCTATCACCTGCTACGAGAGATTTATATATAGCAATTCGGGATGTAGTAGAACAACCACCTTCTGCTGACCGTCCTTACATCTGGAATGACCACGAACAAGGGCTAGACTTACATATTGCCCGGATTGCAGCTGATATCGCCTCTGGTGGACAAATTGTCGCTGCTATTAACAATCTTGTTGTCAACTGAAATTGAGTAGTTTGAGTGATGATTTTATTGCCTAGAGCATCATACAGAGGCTAATCGTTACCGCATCCAGTAATATTCTTCCTAATTCTTCACAATTATGAACATCGCACATTATGTGGAGCGAGGACATCGCTTATTGCCTAATAAGATTGCCCTGATTTTTGAAGACAAATCTTTTACTTACAAACAGCTTGATGAATTAGCAGGGCGAGTAGCAAACGGTTTAAAAGGATTGGGAATTAAAAAAGGCGATCGCGTGGCTTTGTTTTTGCCCAATATTCCAGAGTTTGTGATTTCTTATCTTGGCATTCTCAAAATTGGCGCTGTAGCTGTTTCCGTCAACGTTATGTTGAAAACTGCCGAAGTCAGTTATATTCTCAACGATTGTGCAGCCAAAGCCATCATTACTACAGAATCCCAAAGCGAGCAGATATCAGAGGCAGACTTACCCGAATTGCAACATATTTTTATTGCGGAAGGGAAAGGCAGTAAGGGAACAAGTTTGACACAACTACTAACTAACATTTCTCCAGATTCACCTGCACTAGATATGGAACGCCATGCTCCTGCTTGTATCCTCTATACTTCAGGAACAACAGGTTTTCCCAAAGGTGCGACTCTTTCCCACGGCAATGTAATTTCTAACGTTTGTGCCGCCAACCGTTGTTATCGAATTACCAATAGCGATCGCTTACTGCTTTATCTACCGTTATTTCATTGCTTTGGTCAAAACGCAGTTCTCAATAGTGGATTAAGCGCTTGTGCAACTATTATTTTGTACCGTCGATTTAATATTGACAAAGTCTTACAAAGTATTACCGATCATCAAATTACAATGTTTTTTGGGGTACCAACAGTATTTATCAAACTGCTAAATATCGATACCTCTAACTACAACCTTGAAAGTGTGCGTTATTACTTTTCGGCAGCAGCACCCATGCCAGCTGAAATTGCTCAAAAGTGGCACGAAAAGTATGGATTTTTTATCCATGAAGGTTATGGTTTGACAGAAACATCACCATTTGCCACTTATAACAACGATTTGAAATATAAACTCGGTTCAATTGGTACACCAATTGACAATGTGGAAATTAAAATTGTTGATAGTGACGGTCATCCAGTACAACCAGGCGAGTTAGGAGAAATAGTAATTCAAGGGCCAAACGTTATGCTTGGTTATTGGAATCGCCCATTTGAAACCCTGGAAGTAATTAAAAATGGTTGGTTCCATACTGGCGATATTGGTCGCATTGATGAAGATGGATTCTTCTATATTGTTGACCGCTTGAAAGATACGATCAATTTATCAGGATTTAAAGTTTATCCTACTGAAGTTGAAAATATCATTTATCAACATCCAGCAGTTGCCGAAGTTGCTGTATATGGCATTCTCGATCCAATCAAAGGTGAGATAGTTAAAGCTAACATTGTGCTTAAGGCTGGTCAAGTAATTACAGAAGCACAAATCAAGGAATTCTGTTCTCCAAAGATAGCAACTTATAAGATTCCCCAAGCTATCAACTTTGTTTCTGGAATTCCCAAGAATCCAAGCGGTAAAGTTTTGAAGATGCTTCTGAGACAAGAAAGGACGCCAAATATTTCTCCAATTAAAATACTGACAAATAGTTAATTACATACAGATATTATTTGTCAGCCTCATTTTCCCTCTAGTTGTCATGGAGTAAATAAAATATGACTCTTGATTTAATACAGCAAGTTGAAGTTGCTAAGAAACTTACTTGCCAATTCAAAATTGCAGAATCTTCTCTAGAAAATCATCAATGTCAATCTTTAATATCAGAGATATACTATAAAAAGCTGGGAATTAAATTCTCAGAATCACACTATGATATTGAAGCTAAGATCGAACTATATCCTCATCATTATTTGATGGGATTAGTTAATGATGAATTAGTTGCCTGTATGGGATTATATCTACACAGTACTAATCCTGAAAGATATGCTAAAGTAACTGAAGAAAATATTGACAAGCTCTTGATTAAAGTTGGAGCAGCCAACAGATACTCAGGAAAAAATATCAGAGAATTGAGCAAATTTGTTGTAAAAGATGAGTGGCGCAATAAAGGAATTGGGAAATTGTTGATGGGAGTAGCGCACTCTAAAGACTTCATTCACATGAACGAAGAAGAACCACATCTTCTAGTTGCTTGTGCAAATGTCTCAATCTTTAAGTATTTTTCAGATGCCCTAAATATCCATACTCGCATCATCAAGCCAGTTCCTTTTTATAAAATTCATGAATTCTACCGAGCCGGTAGCGAACCAATGGAAAGCCGCCTCACAATTCCAGACATTGATATTCCGGCTCAATGGTATCAGCATTCTCCAATTCCTGGAGAGTATGAGATAGAAATATAGCTCTGGCTATAGCTATGAGAAAGCATCAATCTAGCTTTCTCATAATCACAAGTTTTACTGATGAACTTTTTTGTTCATCCGTAATGTTTCAATTGTCCATCAAACTTTAATCAAGGATAGATGTTTATGTTGGAAACACAAGTCAAACGAAATCTGTATGCAATTTATGAATCTCAAATCGAAAGTGCACGATTACGATTCGAGCAAAACTCTGGTTTAGAGGACATTTTCTCTCCAGATATCGATTCTACAGTTTTGGAACTGTATTTAATCTACTTCAATGCCCACGGTGTAGCCATGACTGATGCAGTAGAAGATTGGATCAATCGGGCTGGCCATCGCTGCTTACAATTAGGATACACAGAACTAGGTCAATTACTGCGTACCCATGCCGAGCAGGAAGCCGGTCATCATTTGATGATGATTGAAGACACTCGCTCTTTAGTTGCTAGCTGGAATACTCGCCACACACAGCAATTAAACTCAGAATGGTTCCTCTCACTCCCAATAGCTGAAAGTACCCATATTTACCGCCAACTCCATGAAGATGTGATTGCTAGTAATACTCCTTTTGCTCAGGTAGCGATTGAATATGAAATTGAAATGCTATCTGTGCGCTACGGTTCGCAGTTGATTCAGCAATCTCAAAAAGTTCTCGGCTCAACCATTACTGGAGGTTTGACCTTCATGGAAGAGCACGTAAGCGTGGATATCGGTCATACCCAACTCAATGCCAAACTTCTTAAGAACTTTCTCCAAGAGTACCCTCTGCATGTGGACGCATTGGTTGAGATTGGAGGAAAAGCCCTTGATGCTTATGCTGGTTTCCTGAATCATTGCTTACGCAGCGCCCAAGGATATGCTCGTACCTTAGCTGGAATTACGCAAGTTTCATAAACATCGGTTTGCATTTGAGTCCAATACATATCTAACCTTCCCTACCTCTCCCTAACCCTCTCCTACGAGGAGAGGGAAGCAGAAAAACTTTTGTTGCTGGAAGGAGAGTAAGATTCAAAGCCTCTCTCATAAGAAAAGAGAGGTTTGGAGAGATGACTTTTGACTCTAGCTAAAATATCCTATGTCTTCCTTAACTAGTCTGTTAACTGCTCTGACACTGCTGTTTTACCTGGTTATAACAATTAATGTCAGTCGGGCCAGAACCAAATACAAAGTTTTACCTCCCCAAACAGCAGGAGATCCCAACTTTGAACGAGTGCTACGTGTTCAGCAGAATACTTTAGAGCAGATTGTTTTCTTTTTACCTAGCTTATGGTTGTTTTCTTACTACGTCAGCCCTTTGTGGAGTACCATCCTTGGTGCAGTCTGGCTGGCCGGTAGAATTGCTTACGCTCTGGGATATTATCAGGCTGCTGAAAAGCGACTAATTGGTTTTGGACTTAGTTCGCTAAGTAGTACGCTGCTAGTTTTGGGTTCGTTTGTTGGCATTATCCTGTCTTTCTCTAAATAGCCATCATCAACTGCGTACACCAGAGTACATGAAAAAACTTCTTATTCCCCTCCTTGCTTGCAGGGAGGAGCCAGGGGTGGGGTGTTATGGCTATTTAGATAATCCACAAGTCAAAGCTTTCTCAATATTATGAATCAAACTGTTTCCGTTATTATTCCTCAACCCAACACTGATGAACGGTTGTTATGGAATATTGTCTTCGCCAGCGCAGGAAATCGAATACTTCTTGTTGCCCATAATCTCAGATTGTTCCCTCTTTTGGCTACTAAACCGCTTACTCTGACAAATATATGTGAAGCGATCGCCATTGAACAGCGCCCAGCAGAAGTCATTTTGACAGTACTTACATCCATCGGATTGGTGCAACTAAAAGATGGTTGTTATTCTCTTACCTCTCTTGCACAAGACTATTTGCTAGAAAGCAGCCCTACGTATTTTGGTGGCTTTTTAGAGATGTTATTTGCTAACGATCGGCTGTTTTCGGTTGAAAGCTTAAAAAAAGCTGTGCTGACCAATTCTGCTCAAGTTTACGACAATGGACAACTGTTTGTTTCTCATGAAGAGCAGGCTGAAAAGGCACGTGCTTTCACCTATGCTATGCACGGTCACAGTATGGGAGCTGCCTTAACTTGGCCAGAACTCATTGACTTATCAGAACACCAATTGCTGCTTGATATTGGTGGAGGTTCAGGCGCTCATGCTATTGGTGCAGCCTTTAAATGGTCAAATTTACAAGCTATAGTTCTTGATTTACCTCCAGTATGCGAAGTGGCTCAAGAAATAATTGCAAACTATGGCTTGCAGAGTCGAATCAAAACACAAACAATTAACTGGTGGAACGATCCTTTTCCCGTGGCTGATATCCATTTTTATAGTGATATCTACCATGATTGGTCGCCAGAAAAATGCCGTTTTCTTACCCAAAAAAGTTTCGATAGTCTCAAATCTGGAGGTCAGATCATTCTTCACGAAATGCTCTATGATAACCAAAAAATCGGGCCTTATGCTACTGCTGCCTATAACATGGCTATGCTTTTGTGGACAGAAGGTCGGCAATACTCAGGTCATGAATTGTCAGTAATGCTCAAGCAAGCAGGTTTTACTGATATAAAAATTCAGCAAAATCGTGGCTATTGGAGTCTCATTAGTGGCAGGAAGCTATAAATCGATTTTGAGCTAATTAGAATTAAAAGCCTTTAATTAAAGGCTTTGCAAGCATCTTAGATAAAAGCTACATCAGATATTTTCTAATACCCAATAAGTCATTTTCTCAAAAAATCTAAAGTAGGTTATTTCTACACAAGATGTAATTAAAATAATCAGATTTATTTTGGGCAAAATCTGGAAGTATGTATTTGCTTTTATCAATTTTGTAGATGCTGCTAATCAATTTTTACCACATAATATTGCTTTAGTTCTTACTATCTGGAAAACAAAAATCATGGCAACAATTACAGGTAATTTTGGAGACGATGCTCTTTTGGGAACTGCCTCTAATGACAGATTTATTGGCAGTGCAGGAAATGACAGATTTATTGGCAGTTCTGGTAATGACACTATTCTAGGCGGAGCAGGTACAGATATTGTTGACTACAGCAATTTAGGACAAGCTGTATCTGTAGGGATAGCTGGGGCTGTTCAAAAAGGTACTCGGGGAACTGATAAAGTAGAGAAAGTTGAAACCATTATTGGTGCTACTGGGCAATCTAATATCATTGATGCTTCTACTGCTTCTTCAAATATTTCGATTGCTGCTGATTTGACTCGACAAAATCAAGTAGTTGTTTTTGGTATTGCCAATTCACAACCATTAACATTTGGAGTTGAAAACTTTATTAATGTTATTGGCACATCTGGAAATGACACCATTACTGGTAATGGTTTAAGTAATTTCTTGCAAGGAGATAAGGGTAACGACATCATAAATGGTAATGGTGGTAGCGATGTCCTGATTGGAGGCGCAGGAAATGATTTCATCAATGGTGGTGATGGTAATGATGGTGCCCTTGGTGGAGCCGGAGATGATAATCTAATCGGTGGTTTTGGCAATGACGTATTCGACGGAGGAGCCGGAAACGATACTGTGACGGGCGGTGGGAATCTAGATGTGCTCACAGGTGGAGCAGGTCCTGACCGATTTCAATATTTTAGTCCAATCGAGGGGGGTGACTTAATCTTAGATTTCACTCCTGGTGAAGATAGGATTTATATCTCAGCTAGTGGCTTTGGTTCAGAATTAAGTACAGGTTTTTTGGCTACTAGTAGTTTTGTCTTAGGAACTTCTGCATTAGATGAAAATGATCGTTTTATCTACAATGACAGAACTGGTCAATTATTCTTTGACCAAGATGGTAGTGGCAGTTCTTCTCGGCAACTACTAGCAACATTGATTACTATACCTACTTTGAACGCCTCTAGCATAGCTGTTACTTAGCTATTTCGTCATGTGTAAATAATTTATACCAAGCTTTCCTTGTTCATAGTTATTGGCTTGAAAGTTAGTCTAGTAGCAATCTTTATTTCAAACAAGATTAGCTTTGATAAATTGGTATAACGCATGAAAAAAATAGGAGAAAAAATTTTTTCTCCTATTTTTAATAACACAGGTATTAAACCAAAGGGGTTATCGTCTTTGCCTAGTTGCAAAAAACAAGCTTCTTGGGTGTTGAATTATTGTACTTTTTTAATAAGTTAGAGGTTTTAGATTTTAGATTTTAGATATACTCAACCTTAGTCAATATAAAGTTACACAGAATTATTTTTTTTAGCAAAATTAAATCCAATGTTATACAAAGAATTAGAAAACATCATCGACGCTAATATACAAAAAGCTATACGAAAGCATGAAATCATAGTAGCTTTCATTAGTAGTATTATTGGCTTAATTTTTTTAGTGGGTTTGTTCCATGCTATTTGGCTTAACCACACTCAAATTAACGCATTTTGCTTGAAGTGATTACTGGTTGCATCAGATAGCGATCGCTCTCACTCTTCTCGATGACAGGTAATCCTGCCAGGGCCATTGCCACTTCTTCTGTACTATATTCAGTACAACCAGGGCAAATCTACGAATGGCGAGTGTTTTTTGAAGATAGTCTGTCTAAAGAAGAATTGTCTAGTGGTGTTAATTTTCAAGTGATTGAGGCGCAACAACGCGATCGCATTACCGCAGACTTACAGAATTTAGAAAAACAATTGAGAGCAGAAAATAAAGATATCTAAGCGATCGCTCTTGCCAAAGCCAAATACTTTGCCAAAAATCAGTTGTGATCTGATGTCTTACAGCAAGCCTACTCTGCGCAATTCCGCTCAGATGAATTGCAGAAGATGATCAAAAATATCGATAACTTGTGTGACGTACCGAAATAAAACGGTAATAATTCAGCAACTCGTTAGCAAATAGCTCTCATTTTGCATAACCTCTCAACACTCAGAGATATATACCTGTGAACAGCAAGAAAACCTCTGCAATTAGGAGATACAACAATGAAAGGTTTGAAATTAGCAGCCGCAATTTTAGTATTCGGAACACTGACTTTTACACCCAAAGCTGAAGCTAAAAGTTTGTTCAATACTCGACAAGTCATAGCACAAGTTCCTGACTCACCAACTGAAAACCAGAATGATACAGAAACATATTTTAAACGGGGTTTTAAGCGGATAGAATTAAAAGATTATCGAGGAGCAATTGAAGATTTTAACCAAATCCTGAAGATTGAACCTAAAAATGCTTATGCCTACATTGGTAGAGGATTAGGTAATTTTTGTTTGGATGAATATCAAGCAGCGAAAACAGATTTTGACAAAGCTATAGAAATTACTCCCGATATTCCCTATGCCTATTATTTCCGAGGTTTGACAAACTTTGCTTTAAAAAACAAAGAAGGAGCGATTGCTGATTTACAGAAATCATTCACCCTGTTTAAACAAGAAGGGAATCAAGAATTCGCCCAAAAAGCCACCGACGCACTTCAGAAGATACAAGAGAGTTAAATTCCATTGCATAATTTTGATGACATATCCAGCAACCGGATTTTGCAATTTTTTGTCCGTAAAATCCGGTTTTTATGGAAATATATACCCAATTTCTGCATAATAACCTCTTTGCGCCTCTGCGTGATTAAATTCCTTTAATAATATGCCAAAAAAATCAATTTCTAAAATCACCTCAATTAGCCTAATTATCCTAGCAACTGTATGCTTGCCCAATTTAGCCAAACACACCAGAGTTTTGGCACAACCCGCAGATACCCAAGCTCAAATATCAACTTATCACCAATTACAAAAAACCCTCATCTCTCAAAAAAAAATCAAGCAGCCTTAGAAATTTCTGAACGCAGCCGTAATCGGACATTAGCAAACTTATTAGCCCAGCAATTATCAATATCAGAAGTTAATGCGCCAAGTACCGAGCAAATTAAACAAGTAGCTAAACAACAAAATGCCACACTCGTGCAATATTCCATCATTAATGGTGAGGTGATTATTGATGGTAAAAAACAAACTAAAGAATCAGAACTGTATATTTGGGTGATTAAACCTACAGGTGGTATAGCATTTCGTAGCGTTGACCTGAAACCACTGTGGCAGAAAGAAAATATATCTTTAGCTGATTTAATTACCCGCAGTCGTCGGACTATTGGTGTTAGCAGTAATTATACGAAAGGCCGGATCGAAGTATCCCCTGTACAAACTACTAACTCTAGAGATAATTTGCAAAAACTGCATCAACTGTTAATTACACCCATTGTAGATTTATTACCAACTCAAGTATACGCGTATATTATTTTTATTCCCCAAGGTGAATTATTTTTTGTACCTTTCGCAGCATTAAAAGATACCAAAGGTAAATACTTGATTGAGCAACATACCATTGCCACTGCACCTTCTATTCAAGTATTGGATTTACTTTATCAGCGACAACAGCAAAATCAAGGTGTAGCTAAAGATATTTTAGTAGTTGGTAATCTTACAATACCATCTCAGGTACGGAAACCGCATCAGCTACCGGGTGCAGAACAAGAAGCAAAAGCGATCGCACATCTTTTTAACACTCAAGCACTTATAGGCGATACCGCAACCGAAACCGCAGTTGTACAACAACGAATGCCACAAGCAAAAATTATTCATCTAGCAACGACAGGATATCTAGATGCTCGGCAAGGATTAGGGAATGTATTAGCTTTGACACCCTCTGGTAAAGATGATGGTTTGCTCACATCTGAACAAATTCTAAACTTGAAATTAAAAGCAGAGTTAGTGGTGCTGAGTGCCAATGATACAGCATTAGGGAAAATCACTAATGATGGTGTAATTGGCTTATCACGCTCTTTCTTTTCGGCTGGAGTTTCCAGTGTTATTGGTTCTTTATGGGATATATCGGATCAACAGACAGCATTTTTAATGATAGAGTTTTATCAAAAACTCAGTGAAAACCCAGATAAAGCTGCTGCCTTGCGTTATGCGATGTTAGCAACTATGAAAAAATACCCAAATCCCAGAGATTGGGCGGCTTTTACTCTGATTGGTGTGTTGTAGTTGTAGATAGGCTGGTAAATTATGAGCGATCGCCATCGGCGGGGCATAGCCCATCGCACAAGCAGAATCATTTTAATCGCTTTGAGTGCTTTTCTGGTAACGATTACACCTACATTCCCGCAGAATTTTTCCGGGATTTTCTTTGCGCCACAGGTGTTAGCGCAAACACCAAATCAGCCAAACCCGGATAAAAACCCTGCGTCGGCTGACACAGGGAGTTTTATTGATTACTTTGCAGAAGAGAGACAATTTAAAGGGCATGAAGGTAGCGTCAACAGCGCCAGTTTTAGCCCTGACGGTAAGTTAATTGCGACGGCTGGTGCAGATAACACCGCCCGTGTCTGGGATTTTTCGGGTAAACAACTAGCGGAATTAATTGGGCATCAAGGCAATGTCAAAAGTGCGAATTTTAGCCCGGATGGGAAGCTGATTGTCACTGCATCTTTTGATGGTACTGCGCGTATTTGGGATATTTCGGGTAAACAGCTAGTTGAGCTAAAAGGACACCAAGGTAATGTTTACAGTGCGAATTTTAGCCCGGATGGGAAGGCGATCGCTACAGCCGGTGCAGATAAAACCGTGCGGTTGTGGGATTTATCAGGCAAACAGCTAAAGCAATTTCAAGCCCATGAAGGCAGCGTGTACAGTACGAGTTTTAGTCCTGATGGTAAGTGCATTGTTACCGCCTCTGCTGATAACACAGCGCGTATCTGGGATTTGTCTGGTAAATTGTTAGCAGAGTTAAAAGGGCATCAAGACACAGTTTGGAGTGCGAATTTTAGCCCAGATGGACAGCGTATTGTGACTGCTTCTGATGATAAAACTGCTCGTGTTTGGGATTTATCTGGTAAGCAGTTAACGATACTGAAAGGGCATAGTGATAGTATTCTCAGTGCGAGCTTTAGTCCTGATGGACAGCGAATTATTACAGCATCTATTGATAAAACTGCTTTAATTTGGGATTCGACGGGTAAATTAATCGGAAAATTGAAAGGGCATGAGGACAGTGTCAACAGTGTCTGGTTTACCGCAGATGGAAAGTGGATTGTTACTGCTTCATCCGATGATACTGCCCGCGTGTGGGACATCTCTTGGAAGGAGCTAACCGAATTAAAAGGGCATCAGGATTATGTCAGTAGTGCTAGCTTTAGCCCAGATGGCAAATTAATTGTAACAGCATCATTTGACAATTCTGCTCGTATCTGGGATATAAATAAAAAAGTTTTTACAGAACTTAAAGGGCATAAAAATAGTGTCGAAAAAGCAAGTTTTAGCCCAAATGGCAAGTTGATTGTTACCGTATCCTCAGACAAAACAGCTCGTGTTTGGAATACTTCAGGCAAGTTGCTGGCAGAACTTAAAGGAAGGGATAATGCCATCAATAGTGCAAGTTTCAGCCCAGATGGCAAGTCGATTGTTACAGCATCTGGGGACGACAGTGGCAACGGAACTGTCCGTATTTGGAATACTTCAGGCAAATTGGTTGCAGAACTTAAAAGTCATCAGAATTATTTTTATACCGCGAGTTTTAGCCCAAATAGCAAGTTGATTCTTACCACATCCTCAGACAAAATAGCTCGTGTTTGGGATACGTCAGGCAAATTGTTGGCAGAACTCAAAGGTCATCAGGATTATGTTAAAAGTGCAAGTTTTAGCCCAGATGGCAAGTTGATCGTTACTGCATCTTACGATGGAAGTGCCCGTGTTTGGAATACTTCAGGCAAATTGGTTGCAGAACTCAAAGCAGAACTCAAAGGTCATCATGATAGTGTCAACAGCGCCAGTTTTAGCCCAGATGGCAAGTTGATTATCACCGCATCCTCAGATGATACTGCTCGTGTGTGGAATACTTCAGGCAATCTACTTGTAGAAATTAACCATCCGGGTAGTGTTGAAAATGCTAGTTTTAGCCCAGATGGCAAATTGATTGTTACCACATATCTAGGAACTAACCCTACCCGTTTGTGGGACACAAGTGGCAAGTTACTTGCAGAATTTCAGTATAATAGCAGCAACCCCAGCTTTAGCCCAGATAGCAAATTGATTGTTAGCGCATCCTATGGAAGCGCCTTTGTGTTGTATTCTCACAACAACAAGTTCAATAATGTATCCAGACCTAAAGAATATTTAACAAGTATCGATCCAAAAGTTAGTAACATTGATGCTAAAGTTAACAGCGCAAGTTTTAGCCCAGATGGCAAGTTAATTATCACCGCATCCTCAGATAATACTGCTCGTGTGTGGGATACTTCAGGCAAGTTGCTTGTAGAACTTAAAGGTCATCTGTCTTGGATTAATAATGCAAGTTTTAGCCCAGATGGCAAGTTGATCGTTACTGCATCCGACGATACGACTGTTCGTATATGGGATACAAATGGCAATTTACTTACAACACTTCAGCATCCAGTTCGCGTCCAAACTGCAACTTTTAGCCCAAATAGCAAGTTGATTGTTACTACCGGATCGTTTGGTGCGAAAACCGCATTTGTGTGGGACACTAGTGGACAGTTGCTGGCAGAACTTAAAGGGCATCAGGACGAGATCAACAGTGCCAGTTTTAATCCTGATAGCGAGTTAATTGTTACCGCATCTAAGGATAAAACTGCCCGTATATGGGATACTTCTGGTAAGTTGCTGGTAGAACTTAAAGGGCATCAAGGTAATGTCAGAAATGCCGATTTTAGCCCAGATGGTAAGTTCATTGTTACTGCTTCTTGGGATGAAACAAACCGTATATGGGATACTTCTGGTAAGTTGCTGGCAGAATTTCAAGGTAATGGCAGCAGTGCCAGTTATAGCCCTGATGGCAAGTTCATTATTACCTCATCATACAATGATACCGTCCATGTCTGGGATACTTCTGGCAAGTTGCTGACAGAAATTATGCAGTTAGATGTCAAAAGTGCAAGTTTTAGCCCGGATAGCAAGTTGATTGTTACTGTCACTGACGATAGAACCGCCCGTGTGTGGGATATAAATGGCAATAGACTTGCAGAACTTCAGCATTCAAGTAATGTAAACAGCGCCATTTTTAGCCCAGATAGTAAGTTAATACTTTCCGTATCCTCTGACCATATTGTCAGCTTATGGGATGCTTCAGGTAAATTGCTTTCCCAACTTCAACATGCAAGTAGTGCCAAAATTGCAGAGTTTAGCCCAGATGGTAAGTTAATTGTTGCCGCATTCAATAACGGAATTGCTGGTATTTGGGACATATCTGGCAAGTTGCTGGCAGAACTTAAAGGGCATCAAGGCGAATTCAATAATGTTAGCTTTAGTCCAGATGGCAAGTTGATTGTCACCGCATCTTCGGACATACTAGGACAAGAAAGCACACGTGTTTGGGATATTTCGGGCAAGTTGTTAGCAGAACTTCAGTATAATGGCAGCAGCGCCAGCTTTAGCCCAGACAGTAAGTTGATTGTTACCACATCCTCAGACAATATTAATATTGCCCGTGTGTGGAATACTTCTGGTAAGTTGTTGGCAGAATTCAAAGGTCATCAAGGCCGTGTCAACAGCGCCAGTTTCAGCCCAGACGGTCAATTAATTGTCACCGCATCTTTTGATGCTACTGCCCGTGTGTGGAATACTGCTGGCAAGTTGTTGGCTGAACTCAAAGGTCATCAAGGCCGTGTCAACAGCGCCAGTTTCAGCCCAGACGGTCAATTAATTGTCACCGCATCTTTTGATGCTACTGCCCGTGTGTGGAATACTTCAGGCAAGTTACTGGCTGAACTTAAAGATCACCAAGGCGATGTCAACAGCGCCAGTTTTAGCTCAGACAGTAAGCTAATTGTTACTACCGAATTATTTGACAAGAAAACCGTCTATATATGGGATACTTCTGGTAAATTGCTTGCTCAACTTCACCATCCGAGTGATGTCAGCAAGGCCAGTTTTAACCCAAAGGAGCAATTGATTGTTACTGCTTCCTGGGATGGAAAAGCCCGTGTATGGAGTATAAAAGGTAATTTACTTGTAGAACTTCAGCATCCAAGTAGTGTCAGCAGCGCCAGTTTCAGCTCAGATGGCAAGCAGATTGTTACTGCATCCGATGACGGAACCTTTCGCGTATGGAACACCTCTGGCAAGCAAATAGCGATTCTAAGTTTAGCTTCTCCCCCATCTTCCCTTAAAGTTGAAGCCGATCGCCTGCGCGATCTACAATTCTACGCCCCTAACTGTGCCCAAGCATTCGACCCTTGGCAAAAAGCTCTAAAAATCTATCAAGAAATCTCTGACAACGAAAATCAAGCAGTAATTCTTGAACAACTCGGCAAGGCTCATTATTGCCTTAGCGATTACACCAAAGCCATCGCATCCTATAAAAATGCTTTAGAAATGGCTCAAAAATTCAACTATCCCCAAAGACAAGTCAATAATCTCGCCAATCTTGGAAATGTTTACAATTCCTTAGCTGACTATGAAACAGCAACTAAGTATTACAATGATGCTTTAAAAGTTCTAGAGCAAAATCAAGACACACAACTCAAAGCAGAGGTTTTACAAAGTCGCGGCAATATTTACATCTCTCAAGGTAAATATAACGAAGCAATTCAAGATTTATCGCAAGCATTAGCTATTGACACAAAAGCCTCTAGTGTTGCTAAAACTAAAGTAAATTTGGCAAATATCTATTATTCATTGGGGGACTACAATAAAGCAACTCAATATTACAAAGAAGTTGCCGAATTTATTCCCAGTGAATCACTAGGAGGTCTGGGGAATGTTTCCCTTGCGCTTGGCGATACTGTAAAGGCAATTGAATTACACTCCTCAAGTTTAGCGAAAGCACAACAAAATGAAGATAAAGAAGCAGAAGGTAATGCTTTAAACAATCTTGCTAATTCCCTCCGCCAAGCTGGGAAACTCCCGGAAGCTGAAAAACATTTGCGAGATGCGATCGCTATTTGGGAAAATCTCCGTGTAACATTAGATGATGCTAACAAAATTTCCATTTTTGAAAAGCAAACTCGCACCTACCGCCTGCTACAAGAAGTGTTGATTGCTCAAAATAAAATAGCTGAAGCACTAGAAATATCTGAACGTGGTAGGGCGAGAGCTTTTATTGATTTACTCAATAAACGACTTTCCCCTAATCAAACAGAGCAATCAACTCTAACAGCACTGAATATTGAACAGATTAAACAAATTGCTAAAAACGAAAATGCAACCCTAGTTCAATATTCGATTATTACTGATGAATTCAAAGTTAATGGTAAACTGCAAACTCAAGATTCAGAACTATATATTTGGGTTATCAAACCCACAGGTGAAGTAAGTTTTCGCTCTTCTGATCTCAAACCCCTGTGGGAAAAGGAGAATACAACATTAGCAAAACTTGTTACCACGAGTCGTCAATCCATTGGTGTCAGAGGACGCGGTGCTGTTTACGTCAGTGCCAAACCTGATGCACCCAAAGCAAAGCAAAGATTACAGCGATCGCATGAATTGCTCATCAAACCCATTGCAGATATCCTTCCTAGTAACCCCAATGACCGAGTTATCTTTATCCCTCAAGGTGAGTTATTTCTTGTTCCTTTCCCAGCGTTGCAATATGACCAAGATAAATACCTGATTGAAAAACACACTATCCTCACTGCACCATCAATTCAGGTATTGGATTTCACATCTAAGCAAAAACGACGTGCAGAGACGTTAAGTGCCAAGTCTTTAATTGTAGGCAATCCGACGATGCCAAAAGTAGAGTTGGAACCAGGAAAACCCCCTGAACAATTAAAAGATTTACCGTGGGCGGAAAAGGAAGCTAAAGATATTGCGTCAATCCTCAAAACTCAAGCCCTGACAGGTAAAGAAGCTAGCAAAACTGCAATTTTACAGAAGATTTCCCAAGCCGGAATTATTCACTTTGCTACCCACGGCTTGCTTGATGATAACCGGGGTTTGAGAAGTGCGATCGCTCTTGCTCCCTCCAGTAAAGATAACGGCTTACTCACCGCAGAAGAAATCTTGAACCTGAAGTTAAATGCAGATTTAGTCGTTCTCAGCGCTTGCGACACCGGACGCGGACGCATTACTGGTGATGGTGTCATCGGCTTATCTCGCTCTTTAATTAGCGCAGGTGTCCCCAGTGTGATTGTCTCCTTGTGGGCAGTTGATGATAATTCCACATCTTTTCTGATGACCGAGTTCTATAACAATCTGCAACAAAAGCTTGACAAAGCCACAGCACTTAGAAAAGCAATGCTGACAACGATGCAGAAATATCCTCAACCAAAAAATTGGGCTGCATTTACCTTGATTGGGGAATCTTGAACAATCTCGGCTCTCAGACAAGAGACGCGATAAATCGCCGTCTCTACAAAGGGGAATTTATCGCGTCTTTGCAACCTGCATTTTGCATATCCTCCCACCGACAAGATATATATGTTTGTAAATTTGTGAACACTTATGAAACGCATTACATCTGGTATTTTACTCACTGGTTTTGTTTGGTCTGGCTTGGGTATGTTCTCCCTGCCACCACAAGTTAGCGCAGTTGCTCAAACCCAAGATGATGGTAATTTATTTTACTTTTATAAAGGACAACGCATTCCCCTAAACCAGCGACAAGATGCGATCGCAGTTACTTTTAAAAAAGTCTCTACCCGTAACCCTGCGGCTCAACCCCTTTATCTGCAACTCCAGGAATCCCTACAGGGTAGCGTTCGGGCAGGTAGTGGGCCAAAAGTCAGTCCTTTGGGCGAGAACTATGCTGTAGTAAATTTGCCTGCTGGAACCCTAAATGCCTTACAGCAGCGCATTCAGAAGCAACCCTATGTAGAAAATACCTTACCAGTCCTGACTCGTCAGCAAACCAAAGAAGTTATTGTTTTACCCAACGAAATTATCGTTCGTTTTGACCCCAAACTTGACGAAAGTCAGAGACAGACTGTTTTACAGCAGAGTAATCTGACAATTGTGCGTCCCTTGCGCTTCAACCGCGATCGCTATCTGGTCAAATCCACGGCGGCGGCTGGAACACAAATCCTCAATGTCGCCAACCAACTCAACAATGTCAAAGGCATTTCCTCTGCTCAACCTAACTTCATCCAATCAATTACCGACCAAAATCTCGAAACAGCGAGTAAACAAGTGGCGAATCTTAAGGGAGCTGAGGATGGGGTATTGGGAAAACTCTTACCTAGTTCCCAGTCCCCAGACCTCAGCCCCCAGTCTAGTAGAGGGATTTCTCCAAAGACCAGCTTACTCGGATTGGCGTGGCATTTGAACAGCTTACCCCTAAAACAATGTTTGCCCCAGCTATCTAATTGGGAATTATTACAAACCTGTCTGCAAAAGTCTACTGTCGCCACAAAATCTCCTGTCTCCCGCACAGATATTCGCGTCACCGAAGCTTGGAAACGTAGTAACGGCGGACGGGGTGTAGTTGTCGCAGTCATAGATAGCTTAATTCAATGGGATCATCCTGATTTGGCAGGTAGTCTCTACACTGTGAAGGCGGCTGACAAATGTCCAGATGAAGTCCACGGGTGGGATTTTTCTAGTGGTGGTAATAGTCTCGACCCTTGCGAAATCGGCGATGGCGATACCCGCATCAGTCGTACTGAACTCGGCATTCTCACAGCCAGATTTCGAGATACTTTCAAATTATCGGATGCAGAATTAATTCAGCAATATTCTGTTGAAGCGCTGGAGATGAAACAAAAATACCCAAATGCGTCTTTTGAGGAAATTGCTCAGATTTTACGTTACGTTTTTCGCACTTATAAAGTTGGGGGAGAATTTCATGGTACTTGGGTGAGTGGGGTAATTGCCGCTAAACCCCAAGATAATCAGGGATTGGTGGGTGTAGCGCCCAATGCTCAAATTTTACCTGTACGGTTGTTTGGATTGAATGGAAGTTACAGTCCTTCTGCCTATATTGAAGCCATTGGTTACGCAGCCGATCGCGGTGCTGATATCATTAATCTCAGCTTGGGTAGTACGCTACCAACTGATGGAGAAGAAGAAGCGATCGCAGATGTCCTCAAAGCACATCCTAAACTAGTAATTGTGGCTGCTGCTGGTAACGAAAACTCTAATCGTGTCGCCTATCCCGCCGCTTATCCGGGAGTAGTGGCTGTTGGTGCAACAAATCTTTTAGGTAATCGCGCCCCTTACAGTAACTACGGCAAAGGTTTAGTCGTAGTTGCACCAGGAGGAGACTTAAATACCCCAGGAATGCTGGGCGGAATTCCCACCACAGGCGGTACTTGGCTGGATACTTTTTGGCAAGGAATGTCCACTCCTGAGTCTCGTTGGTCTACGGTGCTGGATGCGCGGGGCAAATATTGGTGGGTGGAAGGCACATCCTTTGCATCACCAGCCGTCGCGGGGGTAGTGGCTTTGATGAAAGGAGAAAATAAAGAAATTAGCAGACAAGGTTTGGTGAGTATTTTAAAATCCACAGCCAGTTATCAAGGGCTGGCTATCTCTGATGATGAGGCTAGGAGATATCGCTCACAGCGACGCAAAGGTGAAGTTTCATCTGCGGTTAAAGGTCAGCCGTACTTTTTTGGCAAAGGACTAGTGAATGCTGATGCCGCAGTCAAGGCGGTGAAAGAAAAACGATAAAATTATAGATATAGGTTGAAAAGCGAATCGCTACACAAAAGTCGGAGTTATTATCTCCGACTCAAAAGTTTTTGAATAAATTCTAATTACCTTCTTGCTGCTCCAACCAAGTTTCTAAATCAGATACATTTGTGATAACTTCAAAGCAGAAGCTGCTACAGACTGCGCGTAACACGGAAACGTGAAGGCGGAAGTTGCTACAGCCAAGGCAGAAGTTACTACAGGCTGCGTGAAACACGGAAACGTGAAGGCGGAAGTTGCTACAGCCAAGGCGGAAGTTGCTACTCGTAAGGTAAAACAGAGAAATTTGTCAGTATACAAAAGGTTTTACTCTAATCCCTCTTTTGTTACTCTGGGCAGATAAAAATCGCAGCTAAATGATGAAACTCAGATTTAGTCAAGAGATTAGCGATCGCAAACTAAACAGCAACCTTCCAAGGAAGCTATATAGGTCAAATTAATTCTGGGCAAGGAGCGCAGATTATTCTTTGCCGAAAGTAACAAAAGAGGGCTAATACCAATTTTATATGAAGGTGCATATAATAGAGAAAACAAACTCGATAAATTAAAATAACCATGAGCCGCCCTTTTAAGATTGAAATCGCAGAGAGCGAAGAAGAACTTAAAAAACGTCTACAAACAGCTAATTTGGGAAACCAAAAAGAAAAGCTTATGATGTTGTGGTGGATAAAAAGCGGGCAGGTTTTGGAGCAGCAAGAAATCGGAAAACGCTTGGCAAAAGATACTTCAACGGTCACGAGATGGTTGCATAAGTACAGAACTGATGGCATATCAGGCTTATTGGAAATCAAAAAAGCACCAGGAGCAAAACGGAAAATCGATGATGCTGCGATCGCAGCACTGGAAGAGGAATTAAAAACAGGAAAAGGCTTTAGTAGCTATGGTGCAATAGTTGAGTGGCTGAAACAAGAACATGGGCAAGATATAGAGTATGCAACGGTTTATGCCTGGGTTCGATATCGATTAGGAGCAAAACTAAAAGTGCCTCGCCCTCAAAGCCATAAGCAAGATGAGAAATTGGTATCTGAATTTAAAAAAAACTCGGAATCATTCTTGATTGTCTAGAAAAACATTTAGCACCCGGTAAGTGTGTTCGTTACTTGTGCCAGGATGAAACGAGGGTGGGACTAAAAACTCTTACAGGAAAAGTGATTACTGCCTCTGGAGTCAAGCCTACTGTTGAGGTGAAATGGCCACGGGAAAATTTTTGGATTTATGGTGCAATTGAACCATTGACTGGAGACCACAACATTATGAGTACCCAAAACTGAATGGTGAGTGTTTTCAACAGTTCTTGGACTGGCTATCTCAACAATTAGCTGGTGATTACGCTATTTTACAGGTTGACCAAGCACCGGCTCATACAAGTTCAGAGATTAGCTGGCCAGAGAATATTATTCCTCTATTTCAACCACCATCGGCTCCTGAACTCAATCCTATCGAAAGGCTTTGGCAAGCTCTTAAGAAACCACTCAAAAATCAACTGTTCTCTTCTTTACAAGCTTTACGTGAACGAATCCAAGAGATATTCGACCAACTTACATTTGAGCAAGTAATTTCTGTCTCTTCTTATAACTTTATCCTAGAAGCTCTTTTCTATGCAGCTTCACATTAAATTGGTATAACCCCTCTTTTGTTACTCTGGGCAGATAAAAATCGCAGCTAAATGATGAAACTCAGATTTAGTCAAGAGATTAGCGATCGCAAACTAAACAGCAACCTTCCAAGGAAGCTATATAGGTCAAATTAATTCTGGGCAAGGAGCGCAGATTATTCTTTGCCGAAAGTAACAAAAGAGGGATAACACTCTTACCTTCTTTAAAAGTTAAGCAATAACCTAGATGTAAAAACGTTGCAATTGCTAGTCTCTGTTGGGTGCGAGATGGAAAATTGCGTGTTTCTAGGCATCGACAACCGTGGGAAAAATTCGACTCAAGTCTAATAAGGCATCTTCAAATCCAGCAATTGCCACTGACTGATGTGACAAAGATATCTGCTTGCTGAGATAATTGAATTTACCTTGAGCATTTTGATAAGGTTGACTGTAACGCTCAAGTTGGCGAACATTTAAATTGACATTTCTAGCTTACCATCTGTATTCATTGGCTTTTGCCCATCTTGCGATCGCTAATTTTTCTTGTAAAACGGGTGAGACACCTTAATTTACAATAGACTCACAATAATAAACCGCCCTTGATCATAAACCAAGCTGTTGAGGGTAAGCGTAGCCATGCCGTCAGGCTTATCGTTTTTGTTCACTCTTGCACAATGGATCGAATTTGCATATCCTTCAGCAGGTGAGAGATATATCTCTTTAAACTCGCTGCTTTACTCCTGACTCCAAAATATATGAGCGATTGCAAACTTAGTTTAACCGCATTGATCACTCTCATCTTGACTGTTTCACAACCCATCGCAAATTTGCCTCCACTATTCCAAGCGTCGCAGGTATTGGCGCAAACACCAGCAGACAGGGAAGCTGAAGCATACCGACTGTTGCAGCAAGGTTTTGAGCAACTTAAGAACAATCAAATTGAAACCGCATTGCAATCTTGTCAACAAGCACTAATTATCTATCGTGAAATCAAAGATCGCTTTAATGAGGCACGTACTTTGATTCTTCAAGGTGGTGCTTACATTGTATTGGGAGACAAAGTTCGTGCGATCGCTTCCTTAGAACAAGGTTTAGCCATCGCTAAGGAAATCAATAATCAGAATTTGGAGAAGATTGCTCAGGAAAATCTACAGTTGGCTCAAAATCAAAGCGACCCCCGCAAAGTAAAAGCAGACGGACTGTTAAATCAAGGTATTAGCTTGCTCAATACCAGTCAATTTGAAGCCGCATTACAGTCTTTTCAACAGGCGCTAATTATCTATCGAGAAATCAAAGACCGTCAAGGCCAGGGTAATGCTCTGGGCAATCTGGGAATTGTTTACCAATACCTGGGAGACTACGCCAAGGCCATTGACTATGAGCAGAAAACTTTGGCGATCACACTCCAAATCAAAGACCGTAAAGGTGAGGCTGCTGCTCTAGGCAATCTGGGAATTGATTACTATTCCCTGGGAGACTACGCCAAAGCCATTGACTACCACCAGCAGAGTTTGGCGATCGCCCGAGAAATCAAAGACCGTTTAGGCGAGGGTCAATCTCTGGGCAATCTGGGACTTGCTTACGATGCCCTGGGAGACTATACCAAAGCTATTGACTACCACCAGCAAAGATTGGCAATCGCCAGGGAAATCAAAGACCGTTTAAGCGAGGGTGCTGCTCTGGGCAATCTGGGAGTTGTTTACTATTCCCTGGGAGACTACGCTAAGGCCATTGAGTACCACCAGCAGAGTTTGGCGATCGCCCGAGAAATCAAAGACCGTTTAGGCGAGGGTGCTGCTCTGGGCAATCTGGGAGTTGCTTACGATGCCCTGGGAGACTACGCTAAGGCCATTGAGTACCACCAGCAGAGATTGGCGATCGCCCGAGAAATCAAAGACCGTTTAGGCGAGGGTCAATCTCTGGGCAATCTAGGAATTGCTTACAATGCCCTGGGAGACTACACCAAGGCCATTGAGTACTATCAACAAACTTTGGTGATTGCTCGTGAAATCAAAGATCGTAATGGTGAGGGTAATGCTCTAGGCAATCTGGGAAGTACTTACTCCAATCTGGGAGACTACGCCAAGGCCATTGAGTACTATCAACAAACTTTGGTGATTGCTCGTGAAATCAAAGATCGTAATGGTGAGGGTAAATCTCTAGGCAATCTAGGAAGTACTTACTTCAATCTGGGAGACTACGCCAAGGCCATTGAGTACCACTTCTCAAGTTTGGCGATTGCCAGGGAAATCAAAGACCTGAACGGTGAAGGTCAATCTCTGAACAATTTAGGATATACTTTCTACAAATTTGCAAAACTCCCAGAAGCAGAAAAAACCCTCCGCACTGGAATTGATGTCTGGGAATCTCTCAGGGGACAGTTGGGTAAAAATGATAGCTACAAAGTCTCAATTTTTGAGCAACAAGCTAACAGTTATCGGACGCTGCAACGAGTCCTAATTGCTCAGAATAAAACTAAAGAAGCGTTAGAAATTTCTGAGCGGGGACGTTCTAGGGCGTTTGTGGAGTTATTGACTTCACGCTTGTCTAATAAAAATATAGGTCAAATCCCAGAAAAACCTACACTATCGCTGCTGCAACAAATCGGTAAACAACATTCATCTACCCTTGTTGAATATTCTATTATTGGTGATTACTTCAAGGTTCAGGGTAAACAAGAATGGCGTGAATCAGAACTCTACATTTGGGTAATCAAACCCACAGGTGAAGTTACGTTCCGCAAAACCGACCTAAAACCCCTGTGGCAAAAAGAAAATACAACCCTTGACAACCTTGTTACCACCAGTCGTAACTTCATTGGTGCAACAAGTACACCTTTTCGCGGTGGTATTATTCCCAGGGAAAATGCTGATAAATCCAAAGCCAAACAAAAATTTCAGCAACTCCATAAACTGCTGATTGAACCTATCGCTGACTTGCTTCCAAAACAAGAAACTGAAAAAGTTATCTTCATTCCCCAAAGCAGCCTATTCCTCGTCCCCTTCGCCGCATTACAAGACGCAGACGGTAAATACCTGATTGAAAAACACACCATCCTCACATCACCATCAATTCAGGTTTTAGATTTAACTTACAAACAGAAACAACGGACAGGCACAAAACCCATAGAAGGGAAAGATACGCTGATTGTTGGTAATCCAACGATGCCTTTTCTCGCTCCAAAAATCGGCGAAACTCCGCAACAATTAACATCTTTACCTGGTGCGGAAATTGAAGCAGTTGCAATTAGCAAGTTACTCAAAACTGAACCTCTCATCCGCAAGAAAGCCACAGAATCAATTGTAGTCAAGCGTTTACCCCAAGCGCGATTTATTCATTTAGCAACCCACGGTTTATTTGATGATATCCAAGGATTAAATAGCGGTATTGCTTTGGCTCCATCCGGTAAAGATGATGGTTTATTAACAGCCTCCGAAATCCTCGACCTGAAGCTAAATGCCGAATTAGTTGTTTTAAGCGCTTGCGACACCGGACGCGGACGCCTAACTGGGGATGGAGTAATTGGTTTATCTCGTTCGTTAATTAGTGCTGGTATACCCAGCGTCTTAGTATCGCTGTGGTCAGTTCCAGATGCGCCCACAGCCCTATTAATGACGGAATTTTATCAAAATCTGCAAAAAGGCTCCGACAAAGCGCAAGCACTGCGGCAGGCGATGCTGACGACGATGAAAAATAATCCGAAACCCGTTGATTGGGCAGCTTTTACTCTCATTGGCGAAGCTGAGTAGGTTTTTAAGTTATCTCGTAACCTGAAAAGCGCTGTACTATTTTGCATAACCTCACACAACCCAGAAATACAATCCTTTAAAGCGATTTGTGCCAATAAATAATAAATAAAATCATAATGTCTAACATCAAACGCCGTCATTTTCTCCAATTTTCTGCTTCCACTCTCGCAATGTTAGGCTTGAGCCAGTTCGACATCATGCAACAAGCCAACAGCGTAGGTAAAGTCCTCGCTCAAAGTACAGGCCGCAAACTAGCGCTATTAGTAGGAATTAATGATTATCCTGCAAGCAATGGTTTAGATCCTCTCAACGGTTGTGAGAATGATGTCAAATTGCAGGAATACTTACTAATTCACCGCTTTGGCTTCAAACAAGAGGATATTCGCGTTTTGCTTAACCAACAAGCCACCCGTCAAGGTATCCTCACAGCTTTTGAAAACCATCTGATTGCTCAAGCCAAACCTGGAGATGTGGTATTATTCCACTACTCTGGACACGGTTCCCAAGTACAAGACCCCGATCGCGATTCACCCGATGGACTCAACAGCACGCTTGTTCCTATAGATAGCCCTTTACCAACAGGATTTCCAGCCTTTGGCGGTGCAGTAAAAGATATTATGGGACATACGCTATTTTTACTGATGTCTGCGTTGAAGACACATAACGTCACCTTTGTGCTTGACAGCTGTTTTTCTGGCGGTGGTACGCGGGGAAATCTGCGGGTGCGATCGCGTTCTGGCGGTGAAAAATTGCAACCTAGTCAAGAAGAATTAGACTATCAGCGTCAATGGCTAAATAAATTGGGACTTTCACAGCAAGAATTCATCCAAAAACGCCGTCAAAACGTTGCTAAAGGAGTGGTCATCACCAGCGCCAAACGCGATCAATACGCTGCCGATGTTCCTTTTTCAGGTTTCCATGCAGGGGCGTTTACCTACTCACTAACTCAGTATCTTTGGCAACAAACTGGCAATGAATCTCTCAACAGAGCGATCGCTAATATTGGTCGCAGTACAAAAGAATTAGCTAGCAAAGAGGGTAACGATCAAGACCCAGAATTTGAGTCAAACCTCAGCCAAAAAAATGCCAACACACCCATCTATTTCATCCCTGTCCAGGCTATGCCAGCTGAGGCTGTAGTCACGCAAGTAACAGAGAACCAAGCACAGTTATGGCTGGGTGGAATAGATTCTCAAAGCTTAGAAGCTTTCAACAGTAACTCTGTATTCTCAATTGTGGATGCTCTGGGTAATGAAATTGGACAGGTGCAATTACAATCTCGTCAAGGATTAGTCGGTAGAGGTACGCTGAAATACACAACCTCCAAGGGAAAATTGCACCCAGGAAATTTATTGCAAGAACGCATCCGCATCATTCCTAGAAATGCAACTTTAAAAATTGGGATTGATGAATCTTTGGATAACAAAACTGCCCAGCAAGCAATACAAGCAATGAAAGCACTCAAGCGCATCGAACCCAAATCTTTAACAAAAGAAGAAGTGCAATATATCTTTGGGCAGATGACAAAGACCAAACATCAAGAGCTACAGAAAAAAGGAGTATCAAACCTGCCAGTAGTGGGTAGTTTTGGCTTATTTTTACCAAGTCAAGACCAAATTATTCCCGCGTCTTTTGGTGCAGCTACCGAACCCATAATTGAAGCAGTGAAACGTTTAGAAGCAAAATTCAAGTCGCTGTTAGCTGCGAGAGTTATCAAACAGATTCTGGGTAATACAAATTCATCACGCCTCAATGTCACAGTTTCGATGAATATTGCAGGTAGCAATGAGCTTTTGGCTGAAACTTTCCCGATTCGCGGTTTTGACAATAGACCTAAAGAACCAAATTCCTCAGCACCAGTTTCGTCTATTAAGTTTTCTGACGCTGGGTTACGTCAACTACCTGTGGAAACCCAAATTGCTTTCCAAATTAAAAATAATGAGTCTCAACCACTTTACGTCAGTATTTTAGTGATTGATGCCGAAGGCGAAATGACAATTATCTTTCCTAATAGATGGTCAGACTCAGAAAATGCTGCTTTGGTAGAGGCAAAACAAACACAGTTAATCCCTCAAGCTAACGATGAATTTACACTTACCATAGGTACGCCCTTGGGAGTTTCAGAAGCACTAATCATTGCCAGTATCACCCCACTAAAAACTGCTCTCCAAGCATTACAAACAATTGCTAGTAGGTCAACAGACACAAAAAGTCGAAATCTTCTTCTCCCTGTTACTAATGAACTGTTAGATGTCACAACTAATTTACTAGATGACTTAGATGCAGGTACTCGTAGCGGCAATAGTGTTAACAACATACAATTACTATCAAGCGATCGCGGTATTGAGACTACAAAATTAGCTGCAATGGCGATCGCTTTTGAGGTAGTAGCATCATCCAGCAGTTAACTCTTCTATATTTGGCGTGGATAAATTACTCCTACTAAGTTGCGTTCAGAGACAGTATTCTGAGATGAGGAAAGTCTGAGATGAGGAAAGAAAGTTAAAGAACGCAGGCGATCGCTATCAGAACAAAGTTCGAGTAAACCTTGACAGACTACATCCTCAACTGGGCCTAAAGTTTGAAAGACTTGATTATAAAAATGGTTTTCTCGAATCTCTTCCCAGATGTGTTCAACAGGCATTCTTCTGTCGTCTGCCATCAAAACGGGAAAAAGGGAGAAATAAAGCAATTTCTCAAGAGCAGGAAAAATTATAAAACTACTTGTACAATAACAACAAAATAACAAGAGACAAAGATGATTCAGTTACATTTGATTTATGGATTATTTGTAAGTATAGGAAGGGAAAGGGTAATTAGCGCGGAGTTCAATACTTTGTTTATGTTGCTCACAAGGTAAGAACAAATTTAGATTATCTTTATCAATACTCCGGACAATTTTGAGTTGAGGGAATCGACAAGAAAGCTATCGAACCATTAAGGTGCTGATTGGAACAAAAAACGCCGATTTGATAGCCATATCAATCAGAAAAGTTGCTGTTCAATTAGGTTTTCTGTTCTGATGATACTCATACTCCTTGCACTGTGTATCTAATTTGCATATCCTTCAGCAGGTGAGAGATATATCTCCTTAGACTCCCTGCTTTACTTTTTACTCTAAAATCTATGGGCGATCGCAAACTTAGTTTAATCGCATTGATCACTCTCATCTTGACTGTTTCACAACCCATCGCAAATTTGCCTCCACTATTCCATCTGTCGCAGGTATTGGCACAAACACCAGCAGACAGGGAAGCTGAAGCATACCGACTGTTGCAGCAAGGTATTGAGCAAATTAAAATCAGTCAATTTGAAGCGGCATTACAGTCTTGTCAAAAGGCGCTGATTATCTATCGAGAAATCAAAGACCGTCAAGGAGAGGGTGCTGCTCTGGGTAATCTGGGAAATGCTTACCTTGCTTTGGGAGATTACATCAAAGCCATTGATTACCACCGACAGGATTTGACTATTGCTCGTGAATTTAATGACCGTAAAGGGGAGGGAGAATCTCTGGGTAATCTGGGAATTGCTTACCTTCTCATGGGAGACTACACTAAAGCCATCGATTACCAGCAGCAGTATTTGGTTATTGCCCATGAAATTAATAGCCGAAACGGTGAGAGTGCGGCTCTAGGTAATCTGGGACTTGCTTACCTTGCTTTGGGAGATTACACCAAAGCAATTGATTACCAGCAGCAATATTTAACTATTGCCCGCGAAATTAATGACCGCTTAAGGGAGGGTATTGCGTTGGGTAATCTGGGAATTGCTTACTATCTCCTGGGAGACTACATTAAAGCAATTGATTACTACCAGCAGAGATGGGTTATTGCCCATGAAATTAATGACCGCTTAGGGGAGGGTCAATCTCTAGGTAATCTGGGAAATGTTTACCTTCTTCTGGGAGATTACATCAAAGCAATTGAATACCACTCCTCAAGTTTGGCTCTTGCCCGTGAAATTAATGACCGCTTAGGGGAAGGTCAATCTTTGGGTGATCTGGGAAGTGCTTACTATGCTTTAGGAGATTACATCAAAGCAATTGAATACCACTCCTCAAGTTTGGCTCTTGCCCGTGAAATTAATAACCGTTTAGGGGAGAGTATTGAGTTGGGTAATCTGGGAAATGTTTACGATGATCTGGGAGATTACATCAAAGCAATTGAATACCACTCCTCAAGTTTAGCTCTTGCCCATGAAATTAATGACCGCTTAGGGGAAGGACGAAGTTTAAGCAATTTAGGATTAGCTTTCTATAAATCTGGCAATCTTCCAGAATCAGAAAAAAAACTCTATGCTGGCATTGAAGTATGGGAATCTCTCAGGGAAAAATTGGGCAACAATGATAGCTACAAAGTCTCAATTTTTGAGGAACAAGCTCGTACTTACCGCACACTTCAAGAAGTCCTAATTGCTCAGAATAAAACTAAAGAAGCGTTAGAAATTTCTGAACGGGGACGTTCCAGAGCGTTTGTAGAGTTGTTGAATTCACGCTTGTCTGGTAAAAATATAGGTCAAATCCCAGAAAAACCTACACTATCACTGCTGCAACAAATTGCAAAAAAACAAAATGCTACTCTCGTTGAATATTCAATTATTTATAATGAATTCAAAATTCAGGGTAAACAAGAAGAAGCCAAAGAATCAGAACTCTATATTTGGGTAATCAAACCCACAGGTGAAGTTACCTTCCGCAAAGCTGACCTCAAACCCCTGTGGCAAAAAGAGAATACAACTCTAGAAAAACTTGTTATCACCAGCCGCGACTCCATCCATGCAATAAGTACAGCTTTTCGCGGTGGTATTATCCCCAGGGAAAATGCTGATAAATCCAAAGCCAAACAAAAATTTCAGCAACTCCATAAACTGCTGATTGAACCTATCGCTGACTTGCTTCCAAAACAAGAAACTGAAAAAGTTATCTTCATTCCCCAAAGCAGCCTATTCCTCGTCCCCTTCGCTGCATTACAAGACGCAAACGGTAAATACCTGATTGAAAAACACACCATCCTCACATCACCATCAATTCAGGTTTTAGATTTGACCCGCAAACAGAAACAACGGACAGGCACAAAACCCATAGAAGGAAAAGATACGCTGATTGTAGGTAATCCAACTATGCCTTTTCTAGCACCAAAAATCGGCGAAACTCCGCAACAATTAATACCTTTACCTGGCGCAGAAATTGAAGCAGTTGCAATTAGCAAGTTACTCAAAACCGAACCTCTCATCGGCAAGAAAGCCACAGAATCAATTGTAGTCAAGCGTTTACCCCAAGCGCGATTTGTTCATTTAGCAACCCACGGTTTATTTGATGATATCCAAGGATTAAATAGCGGTATTGCTTTAACTCCATCGGGTAAAGATGATGGTTTATTAACAGCCTCCGAAATCCTCGACCTGAAGCTAAATGCCGAATTAGTTGTTTTAAGCGCTTGCGACACCGGACGCGGACGCCTAACTGGGGATGGGGTAATTGGTTTATCTCGTTCGTTAATTAGTGCTGGTGTACCGAGTGTCTTAGTATCGCTATGGTCGGTTCCAGATGCGCCCACAGCCCTATTAATGACGGAATTTTATCAAAATCTGCAAAAAGGCTCCGACAAAGCGCAAGCACTGCGACAGGCGATGCTGACGACGATGAAAACTAATCCAAATCCCGTTGATTGGGCAGCTTTTACTCTCATTGGCGAAGCTGAGTAGGTTTTTAACAATTCGTAATTGGTAAATTCATATATGCGCCAACCACACCCTCTAAAATTGATCTTGTTGCTATGCTTATTGTGGTTTTACCCAAAACTTGGACAAAAAGGACAGGATATAGTTCACGACGTAGGTGGTCAAGATATACTTCAAACCTATGATTCGAGTTTAAAAAACCTGAAATTTAGCTACAGCAAGTAATCTAGCTCAAAAAATTGCACACAGAGCGATCGCCATTTTTGACCGTTAAAGATGTGTGCTATGAGTGCGATCGCTAATCATTGATGAGGAGCTAAAAGTGTTTTTGGCGTTTTTGAACTATTTATTGACCGTTTGAAGCATAACTTATGCCTAAAGTTGAATATATTGGATGAAATTGGAGTATGAGGATACTCGTTTTTTTGAAAATGCAGTAAACCCTACTTTTGGTCGTATTATGATTCATAAATTAAACTTACAGTCATTATTTGATTCACAACATGAGATGTTGATTGTTTGAAAGTCTTGAAATTACGTTAACTTTCTGTCAGTTTATGATTCAAAATCTGGCCATTTTTTGGGTAAAAGCATACTTATCTTTGTGTTCACAAACAGCCAGCGCCTATCCCAGACCAACACCCTTACCCTCCCAACTAATAACTCAAAGCAATACGTCAGACAACAACCGTGCTGCGGCCCAAAAAGCAGAAGCAGAAGCCAAAAAGTTAAAGCTAGAAACGACACCCATAACTCAAGTCATTGCTAAATGGGAAGAAGCCCTAAAATATTGGCGTTTAGCGAATGATCGCAAAAAAGAAGCCAAAATTCTCGATTTCATTACCAAACTATACTGGGCTCGGGGAGTGTCGCTTAAAGGATAATGTGGTTCTTGGCAACTTTTGGTTACAGTCACACGGTTTGTGATGTCGGTTCGCAGACAAAGTGAAAATTGTCGCAGACTATGTTGAAATATTTGCGGACTAATTGAAAATTATGTTTCCGAAACCCTAAGTTTTTCGTGGTAAACTGCGATCGCTAGTTACAAAATTACTGCTCCAAAGCCTTGTACTGTAAAGAGTTGCACCTTTTTCTCCTCATTTGACGGAAAATTTCAAATAGTCTGCGAATTTGGTAGGAAATTTTCAAATAGTCTGCGACAAATTTTCACTTAGTGGGGCGTGAGTATCAATGGAACAGAAATGTGGGTTCGCACATAAGATGAAATTTGAACAACGAATTTATAGGGGTTTGGGGCATTGAGATTCACGCATAAAGTGAAATCCATTGTGAGGCAAGGGTTTGAGCCAAATAGCCAATTCGCACATAAAGTGAAATTTTCTGCTTTGATCTAACAACAGCCCGAATGCTTTTAAAAACGTACTTTTCAAGTGCGATCGCCTGATCTATGAAATTGCTAATACACTCTTGATAAGAAAGTAGCCAAGTAGCTTTTGTACGTAATATTTAGGTTGTTAGGTATAAAGCACTATCACTATTACAAGAAATACTGTGAATTTCTGTGATCAGATGCAAAATTTCAATTTATGTGCGAAGTCGCTTTGAGGCTCAAACGCTTACTCCATAATCAATTTCACCTTATGCGCGAATTAGAGGGGCTGAAAACCCTGTAAATTCGTCCTCAGAATTTCACTTTATGCGCGAACCCACACCTCCCGGAAAGTGACAAAAGCATCTGAGGAAAGCGATCGCATTCCCAATGGATGTAAAGAAACATTTCTGTCTCTTAGAAGAGGGGTAGGTGGGTCAGATATAGCGTAGACACCGATAACGAAATTGTCAATTATCATTACTTGTCCGTAATTGCTTTTGAATTTACTGAAATAATAGTTTAACTATTAGTAAGTAAGGAGTCTATATCTAGAAATTAATTGGTACAGCAACTTAATACAGTATAGTAAGGGTTTATAGCTTTTAAATTTTAGAGTCTTCAATTGATACAGTTTTATCCTTGGCAATCGCAATATTGAAAGCGGCTTATCAAGTCCTGAGCATAATTTTCTGTTCAACTGCTTATTTCACTCCAAAGTTAGTAAATCAATTAGGCGTACTCTACAAGATTTATTCACAATTTACATATATCTCTGCCGACACCCAACTGATTATGAACATAGTTATCTTAATTGTATTAATCGTTTTGATACTGCTATTGCTGTATGTATGGTATCGCCACCGTGTCCTTAAACGAGGTCTTTCGTCGCAACAGCAGGAAACTTTCCCTGAAAATTCTATTGCACAAACGTCTTCACCGCAGCCTTACTCTTACTCAGGGCGATCGCTTGCATCGCCTGTGGATGTTATCCAAAGACGTGTTTCTCTACCAACACCGCTAGTTAAACCAATACAGACACCAAAGACATCACAGTCTTCTGTTTTTCCATCCCTACAATCACAGTTACATGAACTGGGAACGATTGCATGGACAACAGAGCAATCCTTCCGGCATCCTCAGTTTTTACTTAATTTTAAGGATTTTGTTCATATTACTACACCAGCCCAAGTTGTTGAAGTTTTAATCCGCCATGCACAAAGGATTACACCAGGGTTTCAGGTGCCATATATGGTGCCACGAGTACTCGTGACCCCAATACCGTTCGCAGCTGGAATGTTTGAAGTGGATGAAGAAGGTTGGGTTACTATCAAAGTTAGTCCGGATTTCTTTCAAGATAAATTGGCAGCGCAAGCTATTTTGGCACACGAAGTATGTCACTATATTTTGAGCAATTCTGGAATACGTAAAAGTAATTTTGAACTAAATGAACGCTATACAGATTTGTGCATGTTTGTCTGTGGCTTTGGAGAGATATTTCTTGCTGGATACAAACGTCAAGCAGCACAGAATGATTACCGTTCGGGGCATCGTTTAGGTTATTTGACAGATGCAGAATATCAATTTGTTCATCAATACGTCATACAACTGCGCCAATCTAAGGAACTACTATCTCCCTCGGAATTAGATACAATTAAAAAGCAATTACTAAAACTCCTTTATGGTGATGAAAACGCCTGCAAGCGCAATATTGAAGCAGAACGCAGGAAAAGCCCACATAAATCGGAAATAGAACTGTATAAGGATACAATTTCTCGGTTGCTCAGAGATCGCGGACGGTATTAGGGGAAACGCACCTTATTTACTAATAAAATCTAAGAGAGCTTTCAAAATGACATAGATAATTTCAAAAATTGATAAGGTGATAAATAAAATAAATTAATTATCTCGGAAGAATATGATTTAGTTTATCTGATGCTAAATGATTATTTATCATAAGAGTTGAATTGAGGCCGCTTTTGATAAGCAAGCTTCAGCCCGACCAATTTGAATAGCGTCGCTCATTCATAACACTCTAACTTATCTCAGGTATAAATTTTCTTGCGTTTACCCTGACTCGGTTAGGAGTCAGCCCTGCGCCGATACCGTACAAGAAAGTGTCAGATAAAACTTTAGCAGCAGCGATTGAAATCGTACTGGGCGATCAGGTGATGCGGTGTAAAGCCCAGGAGTTAGGCCAGAAGATTAGAGATGAAGATGGTGTGGCGAATGCTGTTGAAGCATTCCATCGGCATTTGGGATTGATTGGGTGAGAAATCCCACACAATTAAAATACATCATCACACCCACAAAAACAGTAAGTGTGCCAAGTTAAAGTTGATACCGTACTCTGTGTCAACGGCAGTGTCCTAATGGTTTTTTACACGCCAGGGCATTGCTGGCAGTTTCGGATTATCAGCCGCACAGGTGGCATATTTGGAGAGCAAAAGATTTATTACACTGCGTCAGCCGCGTTGACGATAGGGCTAGAGTGGATGAGGGATGAACGGTGATGGGTGATGATCCGAATCCAAGGTGAGCATTAGTGGCAAGAGACAATCGTTTTGGGTGAAGGTGAATTGCTCGAAATTTACACCTGTGCGATCGCATTTCAAGAATGATTTCGAGTTAACTGTAACAAGATAGCTTCAAGACTTTGTAGAGCAGCGTTGGTAGTACGTTGGTGTTCTTGAAAGTCTTGACGGTGTTCTTCAAAGTTACGCTGATGTATTTCAAAATTACGCTGATGTTCTTCATGAGAGTCGCGTAATTCAAGTAGTACATCATCCAAAATGGCACTCCTGGCTAATACACGATTTACATTTTCGGTAAGTGAGTCTAACTGCTGTTGAGTGTTAGCTTGTCGTTCGGCAAGCCCTAGCATTATTTGTTCAATGCGGTCTAGTCTGCTTGGAAAGTACTCAGGTGTGTCAGTCATTTTAGGTTAATCTTAGTCCTTTATTAGGAATTATATAAAGTTGTGACCTTTATCTGCCCGTTATTTTAGCAACAGTTTTTGGACTGAAAAGCCTGACATGGTTTAGACTGCTAGTTTTGCATGGGAGGCAAAAAGTACAACACAGCGCTGGCGCTGTTTTCTCCCTCCGCCGCCCCAGCTACCCTAGCGTTAAAGCCGCGACCAAGCAAGAAAGTTTTGCTGCATGAACGAAACATAAAGCCCTCTGCAAGAACTGCCTTCTTTAAGCATTAAGGGATTTAACAAAATTTAAACGGGGTTACTGGTCGTAGGAAGGAGAGCTTTTCACCCAGACATTATGGTTGTGATAAAAATCACCACGCTGTTCTAATGTAAACCCACCCAGCAATAATCCCAACCAGACTTCTACCATTGGCATTTCCAACACACGTTGCAGTTTAACTAAAGAAATCTCATCTTTGACATTTATCAGGTAGTTAGCGATCGCGCTCTGCCATTTTTCCACATCCTCATCTGATGCCAAATTGCGGACATCTTCTAAAGTTGTCACCTCATCGAGCATTGCCAAAACATTCGCTTTTTCAACAGGTGCTGCTAGAGAATCACCCGACTCAGTAGGATATGAAAATTGGTGTGGGCCATGTGGTTTAAAGGTTTGTGGTGTTTCCGGTTCAATCAAATCATCTAAATCTAGGTGCATTGTTGTCCGCACTAGACCAGCAAAGAGATCGGTGCTAACAATTGGCCCCAAAAGACTATTGCGATCGCGGGTATCTTGCAACAGCACTTCGGCACGAGACTTGAGAATATCCGCAATTTGACTGAAGGCAAGCGCTGCGGTTAATAACTGTGCCTCCAAGGGTAAACTTTCTAGCTCGGCATCTAAACATTCCCACATCGGTACAAGTGAAGATGTGGGTGGAGATTCGGACAACTCATCAAGCACATCCCAAATTGTTAATTGGTGGTATGTGGTCATTGCTACAATTCAGGATTTAACGGGCAGGGCCGCACTGGGCAATGAGATGGACTAATCTCAAACATATCTTTTTGACACAAATTTAGAAATCTTCTAAATCAACTTTATCGTCAATGAGATGGACTAATCTCGAACATATCTTTTTGACACTCCCCCATCTTTAGACGCGGAGACTCTAAGCGGAAACTATGCAACGGGCTAAAACCTCGTTACCCCGTTTCTTCTTAGCTGTCACCCAGATATAGATCCGGGTGGGGGTAGTCAATGACCCCCTAGACACTCCACTTAAGTTTAAACTAAGTGTTGTGCTTACTTTGCGGATGATATTGGCTGCTCCGTTGCAATCTGCATTAATATACCAATTCTGGCTCGTGCGGAACAATCCGCGTTTTACTCTGCGACCAGAAGATTTCCACCCAAGCGAAATTATCTTTACTGCGGCGGTGGATCAGGAAAGAAAGCAGCATGGAAGCTGGGCCCTTAAACTGATCCTTGAGTCCACCAGCGACCGGAATCACCCAAAGTTCAGTAAACGGTTCGTTGGTAAAGTTCTCGTTGATGGTCAAGGCACGGTCAGGGCGAGAAATAGCGATCGCAAAATCAGCCTTATTTCCCTTGAGATATCCGCCGGCTTGTGCTTCTAGAATTGTCAGCTTCGGGGGACAATCGAGTAAGAATTGCCCATATTCTTTAGCGCAGTTAGCTTGCAGTTTAGGTTGACTGGGTGGGATGAGAAAAACGCTGTTGTTGATTTTGATAGTTTCCATGTGTACAAAGTGATGGCTGTGTTTGTTTGAATGAGTTAATGGATTTAGTTAGTCGGCAATTTGTCGGAATCTTGTGTAATTGTCAGCAAAAAACCGTGTTTGGTATTCTGCACTCGTACTAGTTCTCTATCGAGTAATGATTGGATTACTGTTCGTGAGAAATTAATGCTGTGCAAAGGAGCAGAACCACCATAGCGGCGCAAGAAAAGCAGCAAGCTAGCAGCCGTGAGGTCAGAGCAGTTTTTGGGCAGTTTAGCCATTAGCTATGCCTCCAGAAATTGCTTTTAATTCGTACTTAAGCAGTTCAAGTTGGCGTAGACATTTTTCTATTTCAGCCTGAATCTCTGCTCTCAATTCCTGCGATGTCAATAATTTAATCTCGTTCTCTAAGAGGGTGTTTATAAATAAAAAATAAAGAGCACCGCATTCATTTCCCAGGACACGTATTTTAAAAGAGACAGTCGTCGTATTTGAATCGGATGCCATGAGTCGAAAACCATATCCCACAGACGTTTCCGATGTCGAGTGGGATTTGATAAAATCAATAATTCCAACAGAACGTAAGCGAAAGCGTGGAAAAAAGCGTGAAGTAGATATGCGCGAAGTAGTAAATGCGATTTTTTACATATTGCGTGCAGGTTGCTCGTGGCGAATGATGCCTCACGATGGGAGCAATGCGGTTTTGTCAGATCTGGTAAAAAACAAGCGATCGCAAAAATCAAATCTAGGTAAGAAGTAATTTTATTTACTAAATATACGCTGATATCCACGTGAATTCATCTTGATGAGATATCTCAAAAAGATTACTAGCAAGGTATTTGACGATTATTAACAAAAATATCTACAATTAGCCTTTTATGCTTAGTGTTAATTAAAGCAAATAATAAGTTAAGAGTAGAACTAAAGTATAAAATTTATCAAGCAGTTTGGGGTTTGAGAAAGGAATTAAAGATAGAACC
>NNBT01001956.1_pt1 | contig 141161 bp, 128 predicted proteins | sample 1173831 | NCBI WGS metagenome assembly NNBT01 (sample SAMN07173936, study PRJNA388173) | plant metagenome | isolation source: symbiotic tissue sample KVJ10 | place: Norway: Troms, Kvaloya island | reverse complement strand
AGGTCGAGGGCGCGTCTGGCGGCGGCATGGTCATGGTGACGATGACGGCCAAGGGGATGCTCAAGGGCGTGAAGATCGACCCGAGCCTGATGGTGGCCGACGAGCGCGAGATCCTCGAGGATCTGATCGTCGCCGCCAGCAGCGACGCCCGCAGCCGCGCCGACCGCGTGATGCAGGAGCGCATGGCCGAGATCACCAAGGGCCTGCCGATCCCGCCGGGGATGAAGCTATTTTGACTTCGACCTGTCATTCCGGGGCTTCGCACAGCGAAAAACCCGGAACCCACGACCGGGTCAATCCCATCTCAGTCGACCGGGCAGAGCTCGCCCGGTCGTGGGTTCCGGGTTCGGCCTTCGGCCGCCCCGGAATGACAGGGTAGAACCATGTCCCGCGCCATCGCCGGCCCCGAGATCGAGCGGCTGATCCAGTTGCTTGCCAAGCTGCCGGGCCTGGGCCCGCGCTCGGCGCGGCGCGCGGCGCTGCACCTCGTGAAGAAGCGGGAGGCGCTGCTGGGGCCGCTGGCCGAGGCGATGGCCGTGGCGAGGGAACGGATCGTCGTCTGCTCGACCTGCGGCAATGTCGATACCAGCGATCCGTGCGGACTTTGCCGCGACCCGCGCCGCGACGACGGCCAGATCGTGGTCGTCGCGGACATTTCCGATCTCTGGGCGCTGGAACGCTCGGGTGCGGTCGCGGGCCGCTATCATGTGCTGGGCGGCGTGCTGTCGGCACTGGACGGGGTGCGGCCGGAGCATCTGACGCTTGACGCGCTGGTGGCGCGCGCCTCGGACCCTGCCGTCCGCGAAATCATCCTCGCCTTGAGCGCCACCGTCGATGGCCAGACGACCGCGCATTACATCACCGACCTGCTGGCGCATCTGCCGCTCAAGGTGACGAAGCTCGCCCATGGCGTGCCGGTCGGCGGCGAGTTGGACTATCTCGACGACGGCACGCTCGCCGCCGCGATCCGCCAGCGCACGGGGTTCTGAGGCGTTCTCAGAACTTGTAGGCGACGCTGGCCCTCAGGGCGTGCGTCGTCGGCTCGTGGCGAACCGTCAGTCCGAGCAGCGGTCCGCGCGTCGTGCCGCTGACGGTGCCGAAATCGGTGTAGCGGTATTCGGCGCCGAGGATCAGGTTGTCGGTGTAGGCGAAGTTGACGCCGGCGCCGGCGGTCCAGCCGGTCTTCGATTGCGTTGCGCGCTCGGCAAGCCCGGTGGCCGGATCGAGGACCGCAAACTCGACATCGGTGAAGGCTGCGCCGCCCGTGGCGTAGATCATGAAGCGGTCCAGCGCGAAGCCGGCGCGTCCGCGAACGGAGGCCTGCCAGTCGCGACGGATCCGGGCCGCGATGCCGGGCGCGACCAGCGTCTCCTTGGCGTCGAGCGCCTCGAGATCGCCCTCGACTCCGAAGACGAGGCTGCCTGTCTGGTAGTTGAAGCCGGCCTGCGCCCCGCCCAATGCGGTGTCGGAACTCTGTCGGAACGCGGCGCCGTTGAAGGCACGCGCGAGCGTGTCGGAGAAGACGGTGCGCTCCTGCCCCCATGAATAGCCGGCCTGCGCGCCGAGATAGACGCCGGTCCAGGAGTAGAGAGCGGGCAAGGCGGGGGCGGGCGGGAGCAGGCGCGGTGACGCCTTGTCGGCCGCGACCGCGGTACCGGCGGCAAGAAGCCCGGCGAACAGGGCAAGAGCGCCCGCGAAACCCGCTTTCCGGTGCATTGTCATCGCGCCTCTACTCACCGACAAAACGAAACGAAGCGCACCCGCCGGGCCGCGCTATGCCGATGATCAGAAAGCATTAAGGTTAACGATCGGCTAAACCGGCCCGTGGCGGCCGGAGGCCGGGAACCTTCGCGCAGCCGCGCCGTTGCTTGCCGGTGCTGCCGTGACGAGACCGATGCGGCGGTGGAGATCTCCCGAATGTCCCTCCTCAAGCGGATCACAGGTGCGGCCGGCGCCGGCGTCGCGCTGGGCTATGTCGCCGAGGCGGTCACCAGCCGGCTGTCGCGCCGCAAGCGCGAGGCTGCGCGTGGCCGCCTGGCGCGGACGCCGCTGCAGATGCCCTGGCTCGGCTGGAAGGACGTCCTGGCCCGCTTCGCGGGCAATGTCGCCGACAACCGGATCAGTTCGCTCGCCGGCGCGGTGGCCTTCTTCACCCTGCTGTCGCTGGTGCCGGCGCTCTCGCTCCTGGTCACGATCTACCGCTATCTGACCGACCCCGCCACGATCGCCGAACAGCTCGACGCCGTGACGACCGTCTTTCCGCAGGCGGCCCGCGAACTGATCCACGAGCAGGCGATGCGGCTGGCCTCGCAGAACGTCTCGGCGCTGTCGCTGACCTTTCTGATCAGCTTCCTCGTGGCGGCATGGTCGGCGAACGCGGCGGTCAAGGCCGTTTTCGACGCGCTCAACATCATCTACCGCGAGCAGGAGAAGCGCAGCTTCCTGAAGCTCAATCTGATCTCGCTGGCGACGACGATCAGCGGCATCGTGTTGCTGGTGACCGCGCTCATCGTCATCGCCAGCCTGCCGGTGGTCACGGCGCTGTTTCCCTTCGCCTTTGAACTCGAGCGGCTCATCCGGCTGGTGCGCTGGCCTTCCTTCTTCCTGATGGCGACGCTCTCGATCGCCTGCTTGTACTGGATCGGGCCGAGCCGGGAGCGGGCGCGCTTCGTGTGGGTGATGCCGGGCGCGGTCGCCGCAGCGCTGCTCTGGGCGGGCGCGTCCTGGGCCTTCTCCTGGTATGTCGGCACGCTCGGCAACTACACCGCCACCTATGGCTCGCTGGCCACCGTCGTCGTGTTCATGACCTGGCTCTGGCTGTCGGCGATGATCGTGCTCGCCGGCGCGGAACTCAATGCCGAGCTCGAACATCAGACCGCGCATGACACCACCACGGGCCGGCCCAAGCCGCTCGGCCTGCGTGGCGCGACGATGGCGGACCGGATCGGCCCGCCTGCCTCATCGTGAGAGTCCCGCATCGCCCTACCCGTCCATGGCGTCGGACAGATGTCCGACCCCGCGCGGTCCAAGGAACGCTTCGACATGCTTGATCCCGAGAGCACACGCCATGAAGACCTGCGCAGCGGCAAAAGCCCCTGGTTGCAGGGCCCGCCGCGGCCCGCCAGCGAGGGCCTGCAGAGCGATGTCCGCTGCGACGTGGCTGTCATCGGGGGCGGGATCACCGGCGCGCTGGCCGCAGAGCACCTGACGGCGCTCGGCCATGACGTCATCCTCGTCGATCGCGAGCGCGAGGGCTTCGGCAGCACGGCCGCCAGCACCGCGATGCTGCAGTGGGAGATCGACCTGCCGCTGCGCGAACTGACCACGCTCTATGGCTTCGACAAGGCGGCGGATGTCTACCGGCGCAGCTTCAAGGCCGTCGAGGGCCTGCGGGAGCGCGTCGCGCAGCTCGAACTGGGCTGCGCCTTCCTGCCGCGCGACACCGTCTATCTGGCGGCCGGCGATATAGGGCCCCGCGAACTCCTCGACGAATGGACGATGCGGGAGAAGGCGGGGCTGCCGGGCAGCCTGCTCGACCATGCGACCCTGCTCGGCGCCTACCGCTTCGACCGGCAGGCGGCGATCGTCTCGCCCGGCTCCGCCGAGGCCGATCCGCTCAGCCTATGCCATGCGTTGCTGCGGGTCGCGGCCGGTCGCGGCGCGCGCCTGATCCGGGACGAGGCCGTCGGCTTCGATTCCACCGCCACCAGCGCCATCGTCCAGCTTGGCTGCGGCAGGACTATCGAGGCCGGCCATGTCGTGCTCGCGACCGGCTATGTGATGCCGGATTGCGTCACGAGCGATCTGCACCGGGTCGCCTCCAGCTGGGCATTGGCCACGCTGCCGCAAGCGCCTGACGTGCTGTGGCCCGGGCCCGCGCTCGTCTGGGAGGCCTCAGACGACTATGTCTACTGCCGCACCACATTGGATGGCCGCATCATCATCGGCGGCGAGGACGAGGACGACGACGATCCCGAGCGGCGCAAGGAGCAGGGCCCGGAGAAGACGCAGGCTTTGCTCGCCAAGCTGCAGGCCATGGTGCCGGGCGCGGCGCCGACTCTCGGCCATGCCTGGTCGGGCGCCTTCGGGCAGACGACTGATGGCCTGCCGCTGATCGGGCGCGTTCCCGGTTATCCGCGCATGCTCGCGGCCTATGGCTATGGCGGCAACGGCATCACCTTCAGCTTCATGGCTTCGCGCATCATCGGCGCCCTGGTCGCCGGCACGGAGGCACCCTGGTTCAGGCATTTCGCCATCGATCGGCCCGACCCGGCCAAGCTGTGACGTGCGGCGGATTGCGACGCTGCAATCACGGTCTTGCAGGCGCCGGGGCAGACATGCCGCGCGCGCAGCGCCATGTGAAGGACGCGGCCCCGAGGTCGCGAACCGATGGAGACGTCCATGCCTGCGGCACAGGACAGCAAGACCGCCACGCCCGTCAGGCTGGAGTCCCTCGACGCGCCCTTTCATATCGGTGCGGTGACGCTGCGCGTCGCCGACCTCGGCTCCCTGACGGCCTTCTATCGTGACAGCATCGGGCTCGGCCTGATCGAAGACCGCGAGGGCTTTGCAGCGCTGGGCGTCGATGGCGAAGTGCTGGTGCGGCTTGAACAGGGCGGAACCCGACCAACCTCCCCGGCCGGATTGTTTCATCTGGCGATCCTGCTGCCATCGCGGGCCGACCTCGCCGACTGGCTCGCCCATGCCGCGACAACGCGCGTCCCGCTCGAAGGCGCGTCCGACCATCTCGTCAGCGAGGCGCTCTATCTGTCCGACCCTGAAGGCAACGGTATCGAGATCTATCGCGACCGGCCTCGCGCCGATTGGCCGCGGCGCGAGGGCGCGATCAAGATGGCAACCGACCGGCTCGATCTCGACGCCTTGCTCTCAGAGGCGCGGCCTGGACGCTATGCCGGCATGCCCAGTGGAACTCGGATGGGCCATATCCACCTTCGCGTGGGGGATACGGCCGAGGCCGAACGCTTCTATGGCGGCGTTCTGGGTTTCGACCTGATGGTGCGCTATCCCGGGGCGAGCTTCCTGGCGAGCGGCGGCTATCACCACCACATCGCGGGCAATGTCTGGAACAGCCGCGGAGCGGCGCCGCGTCAGGCGGGAGAAGCCGGGCTGGCTACTTTCGAGCTGATCGCGCGGGATGCGGGTGATTTCGCGGCGATGCGGGCACGGTTGATGTCCGCCGGCGGCGTCGAAACGCCGCTCGGTCCGTCAGTTGCGGACCCATGGGGCAATCGCCTGGTCCTGAGGGCGGCCTGACGCGCAAAAATGCCGCCGTTCGCGTTCGAACGGCGGCATGTCGGTTGCGTCTAACCCAGGGATCGCGCTCGGCCGATCAGCGCTCAGACCGAGTCCTGCGCCTTGTCCCGCTTCGCGACGGCGTCCGAGACGAAATTCGCGATTTCACGCGTGGTGAACGGTTTGCGCAGGAACCGAACCTGCCGCAGGTGCTCGGGGACGTCACCTGGCGTCGAGCCCGAAACGAAGGCGAAGGGCGTACCCTTCTGGAGCAGGCTCGCCGCGACGTCGAAGGTCTTGCCGCCGACGACGTCGATGTCGAGGAGGGCGCAGGACAGCATCGAGGCCGAAATGGTCTGAGCCTGTTTGACGGACTCGACGATGATCAGCTCGGCCCCAGCACCAAGCTGCTCGGCCACCGCGGACTCGATGTCCATGGCGATAAAGGGATCGTCTTCAACAATCAGGATGCGGATTTCAGACATGGACTCCCGCTCCTCCTTTTACTCTGCCAACGCATGATGTGTTCGCTGGGACAACGAGACAGCGCCGGCTAAAGTTCCTCGACGCTGCCGGGCCAACCTGCGATTCCATCACATTCGATTCAAATTGCGCCGACAAGGTTAGCAAAGCGTAAGTCAACCGCGACGGCCTCTTTGATCAGCGGCGACGGCCCGACCCGGCCAGCGACAGCTCGAAACCGGTCACACCGATCGCAACGTTGATGCCGCGCGAACCCTGCAGCGAGAGCGGCTGCAGCGTCACTTCGTTGTTGTTGCCGCCGACCAGCAGATTGGCGCTGCCGCCGACCCCGGCCGAAGCACCAGCCGTTGCGCCACCATAGCGACCTGCCAATGCGCCCAGAGGCGCCCGGGCATAAGGACCGTACACGCGCCACGACATGCTGCTGCTGCGGATCGTGCCGAGGTCGAGCCCGAAATTGCGGACCACGCCGACATAGCGCTGGGCGGGGCCGCGGCGCGGCGTGAACGTGCAGTTCATCGGGCGTTGGGAGGTGACCACAAGGCCGATCCCGGCACCGACATTGCAGTTCAGGCGACCGGTCGGCGGGCCGCTCTGCGCCCAGGACGGAATGATTGAAACCAGAAGGCCCGCTGCTGCGACCACAGCAGCAGCAAGGGGTCGGGAATGCTGTGTTTTCATCGGGAAGTTCCTGACATGAAGCTGACCGTCCAACGCCCCATCGAGGGCACAGTTCCGCGCAAGCTGGAACTGGTTAACGTCTCCTGCGTTGAACGTCACATCCCATTTGGAAAGTGGACCGTCGTGAGCCCAGATCGCGTCGCCATCTCGATATCATTCCTTCCCGCGGGCACGGCTTTGTCCAGCGGCAAGGCGACAGGGGACGCGGGAGAGAGCCTGCCGCCGTTCTGGGAACTGGAAGCTCTCATCGAAGAGGGTTTCCAGCGGGATCTCGCGCTCGATGTGATCGCGGCTAGACACAAGCAGCCTGGCCGACACCTCGACGCCACTGCCGCCACGGCGACCGCACGGGTTCTGACTCCGTCGGTCTGACACGTCGTCCAGGCACAGCGCTGGGGCTGGTCCGATGCCAGCCGTCTCAGTACACTTCCGCGATAGGCCAATCACGACCGACAGCTCAGATGTCGAGCGCCGCTGCGCTGGCTATGGCGAGCGTGGTCAGAGCGGCGAAGGCGATCGCCAGGAACTCGGCGGCCCAGGCCGTCACAGGCATGATCCCGCCGAACAGGAGCATCCCGACCGAGGATGCGGCGATGAGCGCCGCCACGCAGGTCATGGCCATTCGCAGACCTCCCTTGTCCCGGACGCAGGTTCGTCAGGCGAAGTCCCCCACCGCGTAACGCCGCTCTGGCTCTTTAGGTTCCGCCCGCCTCCACGGACCCATCCCCGCGCGCCCAACCGCGCCACAGCACGCGCAGAAAGGCCCGCGACGCCGGGCGTCGCGGGCCTTGAAATCAGAGCTGCGTGTGGTTGCGGTCAGGCGGCCTTGCGGCCGGCGCGCCGGTCGAAGAACAGCGCCTGGCTGATCGCCGCCTTCACGGCCTCGGGCTGGAACGGCTTGGTGATCAGGAAGGCCGGCTCGGGGCGGTCCCCGGTCAGCAGCCGTTCCGGATAGGCGGTAATGAAGATCACCGGCACGTCGATCGTCGACAGAATCTCGTTGACCGCATCGAGGCCCGAGCTGCCATCGGCAAGCTGGATATCGGCGAGAACCAGACCGGGGCGCTTCTTGGCGACGAGCGCGATCGCCTCGCGCTGGGTCCGGGCGACGCCGGTGACCGTGTGGCCGAGTTCCTCGACCATGGTCTCGATGTCGAGTGCGATGATCGGCTCGTCCTCGATGATCAGGACATCCGTCGCGACCTGCTCGGCGATCTCCTGGCCCGCAAGCTGGACGAGGCTCGAGGCCTCGGCCGGCGACACGTCCATGATCGCCGCCACCTCGTCGATCGAGAAGCCTTCGACCGTGCGCAGGAGGAACGCCTGGCGGGGGCGCGGCGTCAGCGCTTCGAGATTGCGCTCGACGGATGTCCGGTTCAGCGTCGCCGGGGCGCCCGGGTCGGCGGTGTTGAGACCCACCGACGACCACAGCTTCAGGAAGGTGCGATACAGGCCGCTGCGCGCATCGATGTCACGCGGGAACGAGGCGGGGTCGAGCACCAGGGCTTCCAGCATGGCGACGACATAGGCATCCCCACCGCTCTGCGTTCCCGTCAACGCGCGCGCAAATCGGCGCAGATAGGGCAAATGTGGAGCAATTTCCTTGGCAATCGACATGGATATGACCTCTCTAAACGTGCCGGAAATGAGCACCGCGAGCGCCTGTCTGACAAGCGATTTATTTTTTCCAGCAATCGGAACTTTTTGCCGAAACCTCCGTTGAGAGGGAGTACGAGTGTCGGTATCGCCCAACGAATGGCAATCCGGCCGGGTTTTGAAGTAGTCGGGACCTGCTGGAAAAGCGGGCTCGGGTTTGCGCGAGGGCTGACATGAACAACGGCGAATCGGCGATGGCCGCTCCAGAGGACGGAGCGGACCCGGAAAGCGAGTTGATGCTCGACCCCAGAGTCCAGGAATCGATAGGGCGGTCCCTGAAGGCGCATTACGACGATATCGTCAACGCGCCCGTCCCGGACAAGTTTCTCGTGCTGCTTGCTCAGCTCGAGGCGACCGAACATCGCGCCGCGGGAGCATCCACCGATGAGCGCCGCTGACTTCAAGGACGGCCTCATCAAGGAAATCCCCAACCTGCGGGCTTTCGCTGCCTCTCTCTCGGGCTCGATGCAATTGGCGGACGACCTCGTGCAGGACACACTGCTCAAGGCCTGGGGAAACTCGGAGAAGTTCGAGCCGGGAACGAGCCTGCGCGCCTGGCTCTTCACGATCCTGCGCAACACCTATTACTCGCTCTACCGCAAGCGCGGCCGCGAGGTGCAGGACAGCGAAGGCACCTATGCCGAGCGCATGGCCACGCATGGCAATCAGGAAAGCCATCTCGATCTGGCCGATTTCCGCAAGGCGCTGGCCAAACTGCCCGAGGAGCAGCGTGAAGTGCTGATCATGGTCGGCGCGACAGGTCTGTCCTACGAGGAGACGGCTGAAATCTGCGGCGTCGCCATCGGCACCATCAAGAGCCGCGTCAACCGGGCGCGCACCAAGCTGGCCGAACTGCTGTCGATCGGGAGCCTCGACGATCTGGGACCGGACCGCAAGAGCGCGGCCGCGATGCAAAGGGTCGGCTCCGAAATCGTCGGTCCCTGATGAAGCTGACACGCTTCCGGACGGTGCGGGGCCGCCTGCTGGCCCTGCTCGTGGCGATCGCCTTTCCGATCGCCTGCCTGACCGCGATCGCGGCGCTCACGACCTATCGAACCGTGGTCGCCGCCATCGAGCTCTCACAGGAGCGAACGGCGGATGATTTCGCCGTGCGCGCCCGGATCTGGCACCGGGGGGCGTTGCGGACGCTTCTGGCATCGGCATCCCTGATCGAGAGCACCGGATTGAACGGCCAGACATGCCAGGCCGCCGCGGGCGATATGCTGGCGCGCCTTGCGGGCTATCGCGCGCTGCGTCTGGTGTTTGCCGATGGCAGGGTCTGCTCGACCTCGCTCGACACGACGATCAGCGACGCCGACATGGGCGCCATGGCCACGCGCATGCGCGCGCTGCCACGCTCCATCTCCAGAGCTTTGCCGGGCTTGCCTGCCGCACGCTATGATTACGTGGAGATCGGCGGCCGCCATCAACTGGCTGTTCATATCGCCGGCACCGCGGACGGCATGCTGCAGGACGGCGTTCTGCTGGTAGACCCCGACTTGCTCGATCAGGTCTTCGAGCCGGGCAACAGCAGCGGCGGCATGCGGGTGGCGCTCATTTCACGCGGCAACGCCGTCGTCGCGCATCATGACCAGACCGGCACCGCCAGCTCGGCGGGTCCCATGGACTGGCTCCCCGAGACCGAAATCGTCCCCGAAGGCGCCCATCGCTGGGAGGCCCGCAGCCGGGGCGGCCGCCAGCGCATCTATGCGGCCCATCTCGTCACGGCGCCGGATCTCTACGTCATCGCCAGCTTCAGCGAGGCGCCCCAGCGCGCTGCGCTCATCCAGTTCCTCGGCCTGCTGATCGCGCCCATCATGACGCTGATCCTGCTGTGCATCCTCTATCTGCGCGCCATCGACCGCCACTGCATTCACTGGCTGCGCGGCATCGAGACCGCGGCTCGCGCCCGCTCCACCGAGCCGAACGCCAGGGCCGAAATCGCCGAGGACATGCCGAGCGATATCCGCCGCGTCGCGGAAGCCTTCAACACCATGGTCGACGAGCAGGAGGTGCGCCAGCGCCGGCTTCAGACCGCGCTCGACGACAACCGCTTCCTGGTCCGCGAACTGCACCACCGCGTGAAGAACAGCCTCCAGGTCGTCCAGAGCTATATCGGGCTGACCAAGCGGGACTACCGAGACGAAGCCAGGCTCGCGCTGGCCGATGCGGAATGCCGCGTGCATGTGCTCTCGGCCGCCTACCGCTTCACGCTCGCCGATGGTGAGATGCAGCCGGTGCGCGTCGATCTCTTCATCGAGGATGTGGTGACGATGATCACCAATCTCGTCCGCCACCGCGACCAGCGCATCTCGAGCCGGCTGGACACGAGCGCGCTCCTGTCGGTCGACCGCATCATCCCGCTCGGCTTCCTCGTCGTGGATGTGGCGTCACGCGTCCTGCGGAGCACGCCGGGCGTCAGCATCACGATCATCGTCCGGGACTTCGACGACACCACGCTGGAGGTGGCGCTGGAGGCCGACCGCGAGATTGCCCACAGCGAGCCGCCGAAGCTCTTCGCGGGGCTGGTCGCACAGATCGAGGCGGTCCAGGTGGGTGTGCCCGAGGGCCGAAAACTCGGCAGCTGGCACGTGAAGCATGCCGCCTGACGTGTCCGATGTCCGGTCGCAGGTCTCGAACCGGGCCTGCGGGTTCAGGCTGGAGCGTCAACCGCTTCGATCGTGACCCCGACTCCGAGGCCGAGGAACGAGCCATTGAGCCCGGTGAAGCTGCCGGCCACGGGCGAGGCGTCCTCCGGGACACGCGCCACGGCGACCCGGAGAAGCTGCCGGTCGGCGACGAGGTCGTTGGTCGGGTCGAACTCCACCCATCCATCGCCAGGAATGAAGACATCGGCCCAGGCATGGGTGAGCCCGACGCTCGAAACGAGTCCGGACGCATCAGGCGTGCGGTCGTGGATGTATCCCGTCACGAAACGGGCGGCGAAGCCCATCCGCCGGGCGAGTTCGATGAACAGCCATGCGTAGTCGCGGCAGGAGCCCGCCGCCAGGCGCAGGGTATCGGCGGGATGCTGCGTGCCCTCGTCGTAACGAAGCGCATAGCTCAGGCCGCCATAGATCGAATGGGCGAGGTCGCGCAGCAGATGCCCGCTGCCCTGATCGATCTGCGCCCGGAAATCCCCGAGCCACTGGTCCAGCACGCCATCGGGATCGGCCGCTGCCAGATCGAGGTAGGGTTGCAGCACGGCGCGCTCGCCGTCGCTGTAGACGATCCCCGTCACGGCCACGTCGCTCTCGATCTCGGTTCGCGGCAGGGCCGATCCAAAACGCTGGACCACGAGTTCACTGACGATGTCGAGCGTGTCGGCCGGCGTGTCGAAATGGGCGACGGCGACGGAGTTGCCATAGGCGTCGTGCATCCAGCGCAACCGAGCCCGCGGCGAAATCGAAAGCGCGGTATCGACGACCCGGAGATCGAAACTATCGCGGGGACGCAGCATCAGCCGATGCGGCCCGAATTGCACCGGCCCGGCATAGCGATAGGTCGTTGAATGACGGATGCGCAGATACATGGCTCTTCCTGTCCGCGGATCGATCGCCAGCCTCGATAGCAGCGGTGTACGACACAAAAACAAGCCGCCCCGGGGGGCGGCTCTGAAGTGCGGTGCGAGGGGCTGCACCGGTCATGTAACGCGGGTCTGACTGGAAAGTTCCGGCCAAATCCAGAACATTCACGCACTCCCTTCGCCGGAGAGCGGAACGTCCAGCAGCCGGTCCCAGCCTCAGCGCAGAATTGTGGGAGCCGCCCGGGTCAGCATCGCCTGCTGCGACGTCGCGATCGCACGCTTGGTCACGCCAACCGTCCGCTGCGAGGCGTCGACGGCGGCGAACTGGCTGTCGGTCGGGAGCTGCCGTTCGATCTTGGCCTGGGCGACGGCTTCAGAGCTGTCGGGATGGGCCTGCTGCAGGCCCGAGCCCAAGGTCAGGGCGAACACGGCGGCGCCCATGAATCCGAAGAAAAGGCCGGCGCGCTTGATGGGGGCAAGGCTGTTGTTCAACATTGTTGTCTCTCCCGTCGCCTTGGCCGGGCGAGAACGACCGGCTTTCGCTATGTCAACGCGATCAGGCGGAACGGGTTCCATTTCGGGCCCGCCGGAGGCGAATGAGGCCCTCACATCCGCGTGAGCGCGATCTCAGGCTGCCTCGTCATTGGCCGCCAGGCGCGTCTTGAAGAGATGCCAGAGCGACTTCCCGAGCTGGCGCGATGACAGATGGGCGCCGGCCAGGCGCTTCTCGAGCGTGATCTTGCGGTCGTGATAGTCCTCGAGGCCGGGTCGGTGACCGACGCTGATCACTGTCGAGGCGGCCAATTCGGCCTCGAACAGCCCCAGCAGGGCCGTCTGGGTGTCCTCGTCCAGCGCCGAGGTTGCTTCATCCATGATGATGATATCGGGCCGCCTGATCACGAGACGGGCGAAGGCAATACGCTGGCGCTCGCCGCCCGACAGGATGCGATCCCACTTGTCGCGGTCGTCGAGGCGCTTGGCGAACGAGGCGAGCCCGCAGCGCCGAAGGGCTGCCACGATGACGTCGTCTGCGACCGGGTTTTCGGTTTCGGGATAGAGCAGCACGGTCCGCAGGTCGCCAATCGGGAGATAGGGTTTCTGTGGCACGAAGGCGAGCGTCTTGCCCCGCGGCAGCGCGATCGAACCCGAGCCCCAGGGCCACAGACCCGCGAGCGCGCGGATCAGGGTGCTCTTTCCGGTGCCGCTCTCGCCGACGATCAGGACCTTCTCGCCCAGCGCGATGACGACCGTCGCGTCGGCGATGACGACGCGACCATTGCTGTGGGCGATGGACAGGCCATCGAGGTGGATCGCCCCGTCGTCGCTCTCCGAGAGCGCGATCCGCGTTTCGCCCTCCATCACCGTGCCGACATCCAGGCCTTCCAGCGCTTCCTGCAACTCGTCGACGCGGGTCACCGAGGCGAACCATTCCGCCAGGCGGACAAAGTTGTCGACGAACCAGATCAGCGCCGCCTGCACGGCGCTGAAAGCGGCCACCACCTGCATCACCGCGCCCAGCGAAACGTCGCCCGCCAGGTATTTGGGCGCGATCAGCAGCAGCGGTACGATGGGAAACAGGGCGCCGTTGGTGTTGAGCACGAGCGCGATCACGCCCTGCTGCCGGATCACCCGCAGCCAGGCGGCGACGACGCGCCCGTAGTTCTCGCCCACCGAACCGCGCTCGTCGGCGTCCCCGCGGATCAGCGCGATGCTTTCGGCATTCTCACGCAGCCGGGTCATCTCGGCCCTGAACTGCGCTTCGGCCTCGTTCTTGGCGGCGATCCGCGCGACCAGCGGCCGGCCGGTGAGATAGGCCGCCAGCGAGGCGACGACGGCGTAGCCGATCGCGGCGACCGCCATATAGCTGGGGATCACCACCTCGACACCAGCCAGCGTGAAGCTGGCAGAACCGGCGACATGCCAGAGGATCGTGGCAAAGGTCGCCGCCGTCACCGCCGCGCTGATCAGCCCGATGGCGAATTCCACCAGCGGCTCGATCGCCAGGCGCACATCCTCGGCGATGCGGTATTCGGGAGCAGCCTGCTCGCGCGCGACGAACTGAAGGCGATAGTAGCGCTGGTCGGCAATCCACCACCCCGCGAGGCGACGCGTCAGATACTCGCGCCAGCGCATCTGCAGCACCATGCGGCTGATCACCAGTGCCGACAGGCTCAAGGCCGAGGCCGCGATCAGCAGCGGCAGCCAGGCGGCCACGCTCCAGGCCGCGCCGGCATCCCGTTTCTCCAGCGCATCGAAGAACAGCCGGTTCCAGGTATTGACGCCGACCGCCGTCGCGATCTGCGCCCCGACGAAGGCGAGGACGAGCAGGGTCAGTCCCCAGGCCCGCAATTTCGTCTCGCCGCTCCAGAACGGCAGGGCTGCCACGAAGAAATGGCGCATGCGCGAGCGTTTGGAAACGCGCAACGTTTCGGTCATGTTGATCTGGGTCTCCGGAGCGGCGCGCGTCCGCAGCCTCTCCAACAATCGGGCAACCATCAACGCTTCGCGGCTGCGGCGGTTCCCGACAGCGAAAGAGAATGGCGCACTGCACAATAGTCAAATAGAGCAGCGTGATGTTGAATTGTGCGTGATCGACGTCGTCGGCGCGGTGTGCGCGTCGGCTCCAGTCAACCGGGCCTTCGAGAAACCATGACGGATATCGCCCAAAACGGCCGAAACGGCGTGCCTTGCCTGGCCTGCCCCCTGCGGTTGAAGCCCGCCTTCAAGGACAAGACAGACGAAGAGGTCCGCTTCATCCAGTCGATGAAGACCGAACATCGGATCTGTCCGCCCGGAGACGACATCATCCATCCCGGCCAGGAAGACGCCGAACTCTACACGCTGTTTTCGGGATGGGCGTTTCGCTACCAGCTCCTCCCGGACGGTCGGCGGCAGATCCTGAACTTCCTTCTGCCGGGCGATCTGGTTGGGTTGCAGGCCTCGCTGCTCAGCGCCGCCCAGCACGGCATCGAGGCGCTCACCGAAGTCGAGCTGTGCGTGTTCCCGCGCAAGCGCGTCTGGGACCTGTTCGTGCACATGCCGAGCCTCGCCTACGAGGTCGCCTGGCTCGGCTCGCGCGAGGAGAGCCTGATCGACCAGAACCTGACCTCGGTCGGCCAGCGCAATGCCGGCGAGCGGATCGCGGCGCTGGTGATCTCGCTGTATCGTCGCGCCGAAACGCTCGGACTGGTCTCGGGCAACAGCTTCCGGTTTCCGCTGTCGCAGCAGCAACTGGCCGACGCGCTCGGCCTTTCGCTGGTCCACACCAGCAAGACCTGGTCGCGGCTGCGCAAGGCGGGGCTCTTCGCCATGGCCGACGGGCGCCTGACGCTGCTGAACCCCCGCCTGACCTCGCGCATGGCCCTGCTCTACGAGCGCGAAGTGGCGCCGAGGCCGCTGATTTGAAACCAATCCACGGCGTCGGGAGTATGAAGGACGCTGGGTCAGATGGGTCGTACACAAAGACTTGCGGGGCGCACATAAGGACTTGGCGCGGGGGCGCACTTGACCCCATATGGCGCGAAGTTCACGTTCAGGAACTGTCAGGGTCGTGCCTTCCGGAGCGACGTCAGGGGTATCATGTCACTCACCTCCCATCGTCGGCCTTCGCAGGGACCATCGCTGGCCGCCCGTCTCGGGCAGTCACGCGTCGCCTTGCGCATTGAAGACGAGGTCCGCGTGACCGCTGCCGACCTCGTCGACAGCGTCGCGGAAGCCAGGCTGAAGGTGGCGACCGTGCGCTACAGGGTGCAGGGCGAGGTTCGCAACACGACCGAGAAGCTGCGCTCGCGGGTCAGCGAGGCCCGGACGAAACTCGGCGACGAAGCCCGTTTCATCAAATCCTGGATCGACGACCCGCTGCGGACCGGCTCTGTCACGCCGTCAGGTCCGGCGCTGGCGCGGCGCATGGCGTCCTTCGTCGATCCCGCCCTGCCCGGCCCCGTGATCGAGATCGGCCCCGGCACCGGCCCCGTGACCGAAGCGCTGATCGAGCGCGGCGTCAGCGAGGACCGCCTGGTCCTCGTCGAGTACAGCCCGGAGTTCTGCAAGCTGCTGCGCGTGCGCTTCCCGCGCGCGACCATCGTCGAGGGCGATGCCTACGCGCTATCGAAGACGCTCGCGGGGCATCTCCACGGCAAGGCGATCGCCATCGTCTCGAGCCTGCCGCTGTTCAACCAGCCGCCGGCGATGCGCACCGCCCTCGCCAAGGACGCCTTCTCCCTGCTGGTCGAGGGAGCGCCCTTCATCCAGTTCACCTATTCGGTGGTTTCGCCGGTTCCGCGCAAGGGTTCCGGGCTGAAGAGCTTCGTCTCCGACTGGATTCTGCGCAACATTCCCCCGGCGCGGGTCTGGGTCTACCGCCAGACCGTCTGAACGCGGCGCCGGTCGATCCTCACGGCCGACAGGACCGATTCCGGGCGGACGCCAACCCAATCGTAACTCTTATCGTCTATGTGCGTGGCGTGGGGGCGATGGCTATCGGGCCATCGTCGAGGGGGCGCGCGCATGGAAGGGGGAACACGACGTTTCAGCCTGCCGCGCTGGCGCCCGATCCGCTGGCTGACCGACGCCGGTTCCGACGTTCCCACCGAGATCAGGGGCGCCCTGATCGGCAGCCTGTTCGGCACGTTGCCGATCTTCGCCGCCGGCGTGCTCAACACCGTCGCGGTGTCGCTGTTGATCGCCCTGCGAATCCCGACATGGCCGTTCTTTCTCTGGTTCGCCCTCGATGTGGTCTGCTGCGGGGTGCGGCTGGCGGTGTTGCTGATCGCGCGACGTCGCGCCGCCAGGCAGCAGCCGACGCCGACCGATCTCTATGTCCTGATGGGCGTCGCCTGGGCCGCCAATGTCGGCTTCGGCACTCTCCTCAGCGCGATCAGCGGCGACTGGGTCGTCGCGACATTGGCCTGCCTTTCGTCCGCGGCCATGGTCGGCGGCATCTGCTTCCGGAATTTCAGCGCGCCCCGGCTCGCGGGGCTGATGATCATCCTCACGCTCGGCCCGGCCAGCCTCGCCACGCCCTTTCTTGGGGAGCCGATCATGCTGATCGGCCTCGTCCAGCTTCCCTTCTACATCTACAGCATGTCGCGGGCAGCCTTCAGCCTGAACGCGATGCTCGTCTCGACGATGCAGGCCGAGCGCGAACACGCCTTCCAGGCGCGGCACGACGTGCTGACGGGCCTGTCGAACCGCGTCGGCCTGGCCCAGGCGATCGATGCGAGCCTGAAGCGCCACGACGGCGAGCAGCCGCTCGCCCTGATCTATCTCGACCTCGACGGCTTCAAGGCCATCAACGACACGCATGGGCATGTCGCGGGCGACCGGCTTCTCCAGCTCGTCTCGGAGCGCCTGCGCCGCCTGGTGCGATCGGGCGATCTCGTGGCGCGGATCGGCGGCGACGAGTTCATCATCCTGTCGCAGCAGGTGGGCAGCAGCCAGCTCACGCGTCTCGGCGACCGCCTCATCCGCGAGATCTCGCAACCCTACGAGCTGGACGATGAGGTGACGGTGACGATCGGCGCCTCGATCGGTATCGCCCGCGCCCCCGATCACGGGCAGGACATGGAGAGCCTGATGAGCGCGGCCGACGGGGCGCTCTACCAGGCCAAGTCGCACGGAAAGGCGCGCTGCGTCATCGCGGGGCGCCTCCGCACGGTATCGGCCTTTCCCGGCGACACTCGGCTTGCGGAAGCTTCCTGATCCTTGACCGGGCAACGGCATGCCCGACGCGGGATCGACGTGACCCTGGCGAGGGACCTCCTTTTCTCGCCGGACGCTTGACCGCCAGGGGGCGCTCGGGCTTGCTGCGCACCAGCGCCACCGGAGGCTGAGACGCGTGACGGATCTGGCGCGGCTGGTTTGCGACATCGCCGAGGAGATGGCGGCCCTGCCGGAACGGGGCGAGGTCGCGACCTACATCCCGCCGCTGGCGGCGGTCGATCCCCGCCATTTCGGACTGTGCGTGGTCACAGCCGACGGCGCGGTCCATCTGGCCGGCGATGCGCTCGAACCCTTCTCGATCCAGAGCATCTCCAAGGTCTTCGCGCTGACACAGGCGCTCGGCAAGGTCGGCGAGGCGCTGTGGAGCCGGGTCGGGCGCGAACCCTCCGGCACGTCGTTCAACTCGATCGTCCAGCTCGAACGCGAGCAGGGAATCCCGCGCAACCCGTTCATCAACGCCGGCGCGCTGGTCGTGGCCGACGTCAATCTCGCCGGCCACGCGCCGCGCGTCGCGATCGGCGAGCTGCTGCGCTTCGTGCGTTACCTCGCCGATGACGACACCATCGCGATCGACGAGACGGTGGCGCGCGCCGAGCAGGCGACGGGCTTTCGCAACATCGCGCTCGCCAACTACATGAAAGCCTTCGACAACATCCGGCATGCGCCGGAGCTGACGCTCGGGGTCTACTTCCACCAATGCGCCATTGCGATGAGCTGCCGGCAGCTCGCGATGGCCGGGCGTTTCCTGGTGCATGGCGGGCTGCACGCGCCCGGCGCCGCCCGGATCGTGCCGACGCGACGGGCACGACGGATCAATGCGCTGATGCTGACCTGCGGCCACTACGACGCATCAGGGGATTTTGCCTTTCGCGTGGGGCTGCCGGGCAAATCAGGCGTCGGCGGCGGGATTCTGGCGATCGCGCCCGGCAAGGCCTCGATCGCGGTGTGGTCGCCGGGGCTCAACGCCAACGGCAACTCGCAACTGGGCACGCTGGCGCTCGAACGCCTCGCCGACGCCACCGGCTGGTCAGTGTTCGGAGCTGGCTGACCGAGAGTCGAGGGACCTTCCGCTAAGCAAGGTTACCCAGCGGTTTCAAGCAATCAGCAAATCTTAATCATCGTGGCGCAAGCTGCAGGTCAGGATTCCGCGGCAGGATCACCGCCGCGACCCTGTCGCGACTGATTGCCGATACGACCCAGGATGGTGGCTGTGCAGCTCTTCCCCGCTTCGATCAAACATTACCTCGTCGCCACCATGGCCTGTCTCTGCATCCCGGGCGTCGGCGCGCTGACCTATATGGCGAGCCAGTCCTTCGCGGATGTGCGCGAGAACATGCGGCTGGCCAATCTAGTCGAGGCGGACAAAGCCCTTCTGATCGCCGGCAACAGCATCCGCGCCAACCGTGGCCAGGCGCAGACGGCGATCCAGGCTGCCGACGATCCGACCCCGATCATCGCCAAGGTCGAGGCGGCCAACCGCAAGGATCTGGACGAGGCCGTGGCCCGCCTGAACGCCACCTCGCTCGCCAACCGCGCCACCCTGGCCGAAGCCGTGGCAAGCCAGCAGAAGGCGACCGACGCCAAATTCGCCGATCTGAGGGCAGAAGCGGCCAAGCCGAAGGCCCAGCGCAGCCTGCAGGCGACGATGCCCTGGTACAACGGCGTCGGCGATATCGAGACCGCGCTGGTGAAGGCGGCCGACGCCACCTCGCTGGCGGTGCGCCTCTCCGACCCGATCATGGCCGATCTGCAGAACGTCAAGGCGACCGGCTGGCGCGCCCGCTCGAGCTACGGCATCCAGTGCTCGGTGCTGCGGCCGCACATGGCCTCCGGCAAGGCGCTCGAGCCGGCACAGTTTCGCCGTCTGGGCGAGCTGCGGGGCGTGGCCGAGTCGAGCATGGAGCAGCTGCTCCTGATGAGCCAGCGCAGCGGCGTCGGCACCGAACTGGTGCGCAAGATCGGCGTGATGGGCACCGAGATGGACGCCGCCAACAAGGCGATGGACGCGCTCGCGGGCAAGCTCGGCCAGGGGACGGCGCCTGTGATCTCGGCCGAGGACTGGACACGCCTGTGCAACGGCCCGTTCACGGCCATGCTGTCGGCGATCACCCAGTCTCTCGACGATATGGCGAGCGCGACGCAGGAGAAGCTGCACGCGGCCTGGACCCAGCTCGCCGTGTTCGGCGCGCTGCTGGCTGCGCTGCTTGCGGTCTGCGTGGCGAGCTGGCGCGGTGTTCAGCGCCGCATCGCCAAGCCGGTGGTGGCGCTGAAGTCGGCCCTCGACGTGATGCAGGCCGGCGATTTCTCGCAGCCGATCCCTGCGCCCGCCTCGCCCGACGAGATCGGCGCGCTGAGCGGCGCGCTCGAAGCCTATCGCGAGAACGCCCTGTCGCTCGAAGCCAGCCGGCGCGACCGCGAATTGGTCATGCTCGCCGATAGCCAGCAGGCGGCGAACGTCCAGAAGCTACTGGGCGAAGTGTCGCTCATCGTCAGCGCGGCGCAGAATGGCGACTTCTCCGGCCGCGCGGCGGTCGGCGATGTCGGCGGCCCGCTGGGCGATCTGGTGTCCGGCATCAACGAGATCAACGCAGTGGTGGATGCGGCCACCAGCGAGTTCGCGGATGCGCTGTCGGCTGTGGCCGGCGGCGATCTGACGGTGCGGGTCGATTCGGCCTATCGCGGCAAGTTCGCGGAGCTGAAGAGCGCGATCAACGAGACGGTCGACAGGCTGTCGACAACGGTGAAGACGATCCAGGTGACCTCGGCCGATGTCGGTCTGGCCGCCCGCGAGATCAACATGGGCGCAGACGACCTGTCGAAGCGCACAGAAGACCAGGCCTCCTCGCTGGAGGAGACCGCCGCGACGACCGAGGAACTCGCGGCGTCGGTGAAAGCCACCGCCCAGGCCTCGCGCCAAGCGGCTGCGATCGCGACGGAAGCCATGGAAGCCGCGCAGAACGGCGGCGCCATCGCTGGCCAGGCCGTCGATGCGATGTCCCGCATCGAAAGCGCGTCGACCAAGATCGCAGACATCATCCGCGTCATCGACGACATCGCGTTCCAGACCAATCTGCTGGCGCTGAACGCGGCGGTGGAAGCAGCCCGGGCCGGCGATGCCGGCAAGGGCTTCGCGGTGGTTGCGTCTGAAGTCCGGACCCTCGCCCAGCGGTCGAGCTCGGCCGCCAAGGACATCTCGGCGCTGATCTCCTCCTCGAACACCGAAGTCGGCGAGGGCGTGAAGCTCGTCCGCCAGGCCGGCGAAGCCCTGGAGCAGATTCTCACCGCGTCGCGGAAAGTGGCGTCGACCATCGCCGAAATCTCGGCGGCGTCAGGCGAGCAGGCCTCGGGCATCGACGAGATGAGCCAGGCGGTCGCGCATCTCGACGAGATGACCCAGCAGAACGCGGCGCTGTCGGAACAGAGCGCGGCCTCGGCCGGCTCGCTGTCGGGCCGCATCGCCCAGCTCAACGACCTCGTCGCCGCCTTCAGGACCGAGCCGGATCACGGGCGCTCCGCCCCTGGCATGACGCGACGAGCGGCGTAAGGCTGCCTCATCGCGCAGGCCGGGCCCGGCCTCCGTCCCCAATCTCAGATCAACCGCGCGCCATGTCGCGCAGGAAGCACTCCGGGGGGAGTTCATGACGAATATCACTGCCAGGGCGTCGATCCGGACTGTCCTGATCGGTCTGATCTGCGCCATGGCGCTGGTGAGCAGCGGCCTTGCGTTGCAGGGCATCTGGTCCGCCGTCACGCGCTACGGCGTCGCCCAGCAGGTGGTGCAGCTGGCAGGGCTCAACAAGAACCTGTTCGACGCGCTCGGCGCCTTCCGGCTCGAACGAGCTGCGATGCAGACAGCGGTGCTGATCCCCAGCGACAAGAACCAGACCTCGGTCGAGACCTATCTGCACCGGCGCAAGCTGATCGACGACGCGATGGTGCAGGCGCAGGCGGTGTTTGCCTCCACCGCGCGGCCCGGACTGGCCACGGCACGCAGCGAACTGACGGCCGTCTATGATGAGAACAAGCTGCTGCGCGAGATTGTCGACCGCGAGGTCAAACTCGCTGTCCCCAGTCGCGACAAGCAGCTGCCCGACCGAATCCTGGTCGTCGGCGAGAAGCTGCTGCAGAAGCTCGACCGCGCCTCCCTCGCCGTCGACAGCGAGTTGCGGACGCTCAATCCGAGCCTGACCGAACTGGTCATCGCGCGGGCCCTGGCCTGGGCCACCCGCACCTATGCCGGCACCGCCGGCGTCATGATCAGCAGCATCGCCGCCCAGCAGCGCCCGTTCGACGCGCAGGAGACGCGCACCATCCTCAACGCCAACGCCAGCGCGGTCGCCAGCTGGCAGGCCCTGCGAGACCTGACCGACACCGCGCAGACGGATCCCGCTATCCGCGCCGCCGTCGCCAAGGGCCATGAGGGCTATTTCGCCGGTTCGATCAAGGACAAGCGCGAGGCGATCACCACCCTGACGACGACCGGCGGCAAGCCCGACATGTCGGCCGACGAGTGGCGCGGCGTGATCGTTCCGGCGCTGGAGGGTCTCGCAGCCGTCGCCAATGTCGCGCTCGACCGTGCCATCGTCGGCGCCAACGAGGCCGCCAGCGACGCCTTCTTCACAATCGCTCGCTATGCCGGGATCCTGGTCTTCTCGCTGATGATCGCGGTGGCCGGCTATGTCGTCGTGCGCTCCCGCGTCACCAACCCGCTCGCCCAGATGACGACCTCGATGACGCGGCTGGCTGACGGCGACCTCGCCACCGCGCTGCCGCGGATCGAGCGTCATGACGAGATCGGCGCGATGGCTGCGGCGCTTTCGGTGTTCCGCGACAATCTGGTCAAGGTGCGCGCGCTGGAAGACCAGGATCGTGCCGCTGCGGCGGCGCGCCTAGCGCGGGCGCAGTCGATCGAGGCGGTCGTGTCGGATGTCGGCGAGGTGGTCGCTGCGGCGGCTGCCGGCGATTTCTCGGCGCGGCTGCAGATCGACCAGGCGGACGAGCAGATGCAGAAGCTCGTCGCCGGCATCAACGAGATCAACGCGGTGGTCGATTCCGCCACCAGCGAGTTCGCCCGCACGCTCTCGGCGGTCGCCGCCGGCGATCTGACGGTGCGGGTGGATGCCGCCTATCGCGGACGCTTCGCCGATCTGAAGGGCGCGATCAACGATACGGTCGACCGCCTCTCCTCGACACTGCGCACCATCCAGGTGACCTCGGCGGATGTCGGGCTGGCGGCACGCGAGATCAACATGGGCGCGGACGATCTGTCGAAGCGGACCGAGGATCAGGCGTCCTCGCTCGAAGAGACCGCTGCGACGACCGAGGAACTCGCTGCCTCGGTCAAGGCGACGGCGCAGGCCTCGCGGCAGGCGGCGGCGATCGCCACCGAGGCCATGGAGGCCGCCAAGGACGGCGGCGCCATCGCGAGCCAGGCGGTCGACGCCATGGCCCGGATCGAGACCGCCTCGACCAAGATCTCCGACATCATCCGCGTCATCGACGACATTGCCTTCCAGACCAATTTGCTCGCGCTGAACGCAGCCGTCGAAGCGGCGCGGGCCGGCGACGCCGGCAAGGGCTTCGCTGTCGTCGCCTCCGAGGTGAGAACCCTCGCCCAGCGTTCAAGCGCGGCCGCGAAGGACATCTCGGCGCTGATCTCCTCCTCGAACCACGAGGTGGGCGAGGGGGTTAAGCTGGTCCGCCAGGCCGGAGATGCCCTAGAGCGGATCCTCGGGGCCTCGCAGAAGGTCGCATCCACCATCGCCGAGATCTCCGCCGCCTCGGGGGAGCAGGCGAGCGGCGTCGACGAGATGAGCCAGGCGGTGGCGCATCTCGACGAGATGACCCAGCAGAATGCGGCGCTCTCCGAACAGAGCGCGGCCTCGGCCGGCTCACTTGCCAGCAAGATCGCCCAGCTGAACGACCTCGTCGCGGCGTTCCGGACCGGACAATCGGATCAGGGCACGCGGGCCAACCCGGCCGAGCGGCGCTGGGCCGCCTGAGATCCGTGAACGGACCTGACGCCGGCGACGGCGTCAGGTATCGACGGTGGCGTTCAGCGCGTTAGCCTGGATGAACTCCCGGCGGGGCTCGACGACGTCGCCCATCAGCTTGACGAAGAGATCGTCGGCTTCGTCGTTCTGGTCGTTCTTGACGCGCAGCAGCGAGCGGACGTCGCGGTCGAGCGTCGTCTCCCAGAGCTGCTCGGGATTCATCTCGCCGAGGCCTTTGTAGCGCTGCAGCGAGACGCCCTTCTTGCCGATCGCGGTCACCGCATCAAACAGATCGGTCGGGCCGTTCACGGCATGGTCGTCGCCCTTGCGGCTGAGCACGCCGGGCTTGGAATAGGCCTCCTGCAGCGACACGGCCGCCGCGTCGAGCTTGCGGGCCTCGGCGCTGGCGAGCAGCCCGGCGTCGATCGCCGCGACCTGCTTCACGCCACGCACCATGCGCGAGAACAGGAAGCTGCCCTCACTGACCTTGCCCTCCCAGCCGCGCTCCAGTTCGTCGGAGATCGCGTCGAGACGCCGGGCGACCTTGGCGGCCGCCTCGTTGGCCTGGGTCTCGTTGTCCTCGGAAACGGGATGGAGCGCGCCGGCGATCGCCATCTGCTCGACGACGCGCCGGTCATAGCGCGAATGCAGCTGTCCGAGCGTGAAGCGGATGCCGCGGGCCTCCTCGATCAGGGCGCGCAGATCCGCCCCGCCGCGCTCGACGATGCTCGACGTATCGCCGGCGCTGGTCTTGAACACCGCGCCGTCGAGCGCCGTCTCGACCAGGTAATCTTCCAGCGCGCGCTCGTCCTTCAGGTAGACATGGCTCTTGCCGCGGGCGGCCTTGTAGAGCGGCGGCTGGGCGATGAAGAGGTGCCCGCGCTCGATCACCTCCGGCATCTGCCGGTAGAAGAAGGTCAGCAGCAGGGTGCGGATATGGGAGCCGTCCACGTCCGCGTCGGTCATGATGATGATCTTGTGGTAGCGCAGCTTCTCGATGTTGAACTCCTCGCGGCCGATGCCGGCGCCGAGCGCCGTGATCAGCGTGCCGACCTGCTCGGAGGAGAGCATCTTGTCGAAGCGCGCCCGCTCGACATTGAGGATCTTGCCGCGCAGCGGCAGCACCGCCTGATACTCGCGGGCGCGGCCCTGCTTGGCCGAGCCGCCCGCCGAGTCACCCTCGACGATGAAGAGTTCTGACTTGGCCGGGTCCCTCTCCTGGCAGTCCGCGAGCTTGCCCGGCAGCGAGGCGATGTCGAGCGCGCCCTTGCGGCGGGTGAGATCGCGCGCCTTGCGGGCGGCCTCGCGGGCGGCGGCAGCCTCGGCGACCTTGCCGACGATGATTTTCGCCTCGTTGGGGTGCTCTTCCAGCCAGGTCGAGAGGGCCTGGTTGACGACATTCTCGACGACGGGGCGGACCTCGGAGGAGACCAGCTTGTCCTTGGTCTGGGAGGAGAATTTCGGATCGGGCACCTTGACCGAGACGATCGCGGTCAGGCCCTCGCGGCAATCGTCGCCGGTCAGCGAGACCTTCTCCTTCTTTGAGATGCCGGAGCTTTCGGCATAACCGGTGACCTGGCGCGTCAGCGCGGCGCGGAAGCCTGCGAGATGGGTGCCGCCGTCACGCTGCGGGATGTTGTTGGTGAAGCAGAGCACATTTTCGTGGTAGGAATCGTTCCACCACAGCGCGACATCGACGGTGATGCCGTCCTTTTCGTTGGAGAGCATCACCGGCTGGCTGATGACGGGCGTCTTGGCGCGGTCGAGATAACGCACGAAGGCCTCGACGCCGCCCTCATACATCAGCTCCTCGCGCACCACCTCGGCCCGGCGCGCATCCGTCAGGATGATGCGGACGCCGGAATTGAGGAAGGCGAGCTCGCGCAGGCGATGTTCGAGTGTCTTGTAGTCGAACTCGATCATCGTGAAGGTTTCTTGGGACGGGGTGAAGGTCACCTCCGTGCCGCGCTTGTCGCCGGCGGGCCCCACGATCGCCAGCGGCGCAACCGCGTCACCATGGCGGAACTCCATGAAATGCTCGTTGCCGCCGCGCCAAATGCGCAGCTTCAGCGAGACCGAGAGCGCGTTCACGACGGAGACGCCGACGCCGTGCAGGCCGCCGGAGACCTTGTAGGAGTTCTGGTCGAACTTACCGCCGGCATGGAGCTGGGTCATGATGACCTCGGCCGCCGAGATGCCCTCTTCGGTGTGGATATTGGTGGGGATACCGCGGCCATTGTCGGTGACGGTGACCGATCCATCGGCATTCAGCGTGACCGTGACGATATCGGCATGGCCGGCGAGCGCCTCGTCGATGGCGTTGTCGACGACCTCATAGACCATGTGGTGCAGGCCGGAGCCGTCATCGGTGTCGCCGATATACATGCCCGGGCGCTTGCGCACCGCATCCAGGCCTTTGAGAACCTTGATGGAATCAGCGCCGTAGGCGGCGTCTTCTAGGTCGCGGGCAGCGTCGTTCATGTCGTGGTCCTTGAGCGGGCGCGCGGGCACCCGCGATCGTCTTGATTCGTATCACGAATATAGCCGCCCACTGCGGCTTTTTCACGCGCCTACGCGTGCGTGCGCGAGAGACCGCCAGATCACCCCGAAAACCCGGCGATCGCCTCCAGGAAGGCCTCGCCATATTGCGTCAGCTTGCGCTCGCCGACGCCTTCGATCGCGCGCATCTGCTCGAGACCCGCCGGCCGCGCGCGCGCCATCGCGATCAGCGTGCGGTCGGTGAAGATGATGTAGGCGGCGACGCCCTCCTCGCGGGCGAGCGACAGGCGCAGCTGGCGCAGATGCTCGAACAGGCCGGCCGTGCCCTCGTCGAGCCCGTCGGCACGGGCCGCCTCGCGCGCGGCGCGACGCGCGCGGCGATCGGCATGGGGGTCGGCCCGCAGCGCGATGGTTTCGCGGCCGAACAGGATGTCCTCGCCCTTCCCCGTCAGGCAAAAGCCGCCATGCTCGAGGCTGGCCTCGGCCAGCGCGCCCGCGGCGAAGAGCTTGCGGGTCAGCGCCGTCCAGGCGCTCTTAGGCTTGTCCTGGCCGACGCCGAAGGTCTTGAGGCCATCATGGTTCTGGCGGCGGACGGCCTCCGTCGTGGTGCCGGTCAGGATGTCGGCGAGATGGGCGGCACCGAAGCGCTGGCCCGAGCGGGCGACGGCCGAGAGCAGCTTGCGCGCATCGAGCGTCGCATCGGTGAGCTCGGGGGCATCGGCGCTGCAGAGATCGCAGCGGATCGGCGCATTGGCATGCCGACAGCTCTGCGTCTCCTCGCCGAAATAGGACAATAGCGCACTGCGGCGGCAGAGCGCGGATTCGCAGAGGTCGATCACGGCGTTGAGCCGCTTGTGCTCGATGCGCCGGCGCTCGTCGTCGATTGCCTTCTCGTCGATCTGGCGTCGGCGCAATGACATATCGTCGATGCCGTAGAGCGTCAGCGTGTCGGCATTCAAACCGTCGCGGCCGGCGCGGCCGATCTCCTGGTAGTAGCTTTCGATCGAGCCCGGCATGTCGGCATGAACGACGAAGCGGACATCGGGCTTATTGATGCCCATGCCGAAAGCGATCGTGGCGCAGACGACGACGCCGTCCTCCTGCAGGAAGATGTCCTGGTTGCGGTTGCGGACGGACTGATCCAGGCCGGCATGATAGGCCAGCGCATTCCAGCCCTTTTCGCGCAGGCCCTCGGCGAGCTTCTCGGTGCGGTTGCGCGACGAGCAGTAGACGATGCCGGAGCCGCCGCGATGGCTGCGCAGGAATTCGTCGATCTGGCGACGGGGCTGGTCCTTGGGCGCGAAGGCGAGCTTCAGGTTCGGCCGATCGAAGGAATGCACCACCAGATGCGGCGGCCGCGGAAAGAGCTGCTGGGCGATGTCCTCGCGCGTCTGGCGGTCGGCGGTCGCGGTCAGGGCCGTCACCGGGACGCCGCCGAGCGCCTCGCGGGCCTTGGCCAGCAGGCGGTATTCGGGCCGGAAATCATGGCCCCATTGCGAGACGCAATGAGCCTCGTCGATCGCCAACCGCGTCACGCCGAGACGGCGCAGGCGGCCGACCAGCCCCTCGCCCGCCAGGCGCTCGGGCGAGACGAAGAGCAGTCGCAGATCGCCGGAATTCAGCTTGTCCCAGGCCTCGCCCGCCTCGCTCTCGCTGTTCATCGAGTTCAGGGAGGCGGCAGCGACACCGGCCCGCGTCAACTGCCCGACCTGGTCGCGCATCAGCGCGATCAAAGGCGAGACGACCAGCGTCAGACCGCCCGCGACGAGGGCGGGGAGCTGGTAGCACATCGACTTGCCCGAGCCCGTCGGCATGACGGCGAAGACGTCTCGACCGTCAAGCGCCGCCTCGATCACCTCCCATTGGCCGGGGCGGAAATCGTCATAGCCGAAAACGGATTTGAGGATCGCGCGGGCATCTGATTCGGCGGGGTGCGGCATGGGGAGGGTTTGCCCGAGGCGCGCCCCAATGGCCAGTCCCGGCGGCCCGTGGCCGCTCAGCCCGCGTTGCGGATGACCGGCCCGTTGCGCTCGGCGCGCACCTGGGCGATCTCGCCGAGGAACCCGGCGATCGAGCGCTCCAGCTCCTGGGCGCGGCCCAGGGCGGCCTGGACCCGATCATCGGTCTGGGTCGCTAGCACGGCGGCCTCCCCCGCCAACCCCTCGACGAGCGCCGCGTGGCGGGCGATCGCATCGACACCGGTCGACGAGGTCTCGGCCTGCGACGCGACCAGCTCGATGCGGCCATGCTGATCGGCCGTCGACGCCGCGACGAGCCGGGCGCTCGCCTGCATGGCGAGAACCGTCCGGCCGAGCTCGCCGACCGCATCGTCGATCGCCTGGCTCGCCGTGACAACCTCCTCGATGCCCTGGCGGATGGTCTCAGTCGCCTGATTGGTCGCAGTCGCGAGCGACTTCACCTCGGCTGCGACCACGGCAAAACCGCGGCCCGCCTCGCCGGCCCGGGCCGCTTCGATCGTCGCGTTGAGGGCGAGCAGATTGGTCTGCGCCGCCAGGCTGCGGATCAGCTCGACGACATGGCCGATGCGGCTGTTCGCCTGGCGCAGCATGGCGACATTGCCGGCGATCCCCTCGCAGCCGGCTTCCGCCTGGTCGGCGGCACGGCTCGACTGGGCGGTCTCGACCGAGATATCCGCACAGGAGACTCCAAAGGCGCGTGTAGCGGCGACGATCTCCATCACCGATGCGGCCACCTGTTCGGGCCGGCGCTGGGTTTCGGCCACGGCGCGCAAAGTCTGCCCGGCCTTGGCGGACATCTGCGTGGAAAAGCCGGATACCTCACCCAGGCTGAGCTCGATGGCGGAAATCCGCTCGGCGATGCCGTTCCGGAATGCCTGCTCGACCTGCTGGATCCGATCCGCCGTGCGGGATTCGATCGCCCCGTCGAACTGCGCGATCGAATAGCTCATATCGGTCAGCATCAGCTTGGCGAAGACCTGCAAGGCCGCATCGACCTTGCCCCAGCGCCGTTTCCACTTCGCAACGATGACGGGCAGGAAATGCGAGAAATCGGCCAGGAAGAACAGCGGATAGTCCGACAGCTCGATGCCATTGCGATTGGCCCGCGCCACGATGCGCTGCTTGGCGGCGATGTACTCCTCGCCGAACTCCAGCCCGAAGAGCAGGCGGTACTTGGTCAGCTCGTCCTGCCGGAGGTCGGGGTCCCGTTCGCGCTTGTCGAGGCCCGCCTCGATGCCCTGAAGCCGGTCAATCGACGCGCCGAAATGCGGGGAGAGCACGGCCAGCAAGCGGCTCGCGATCTCCTTCTCCGGCGCCGAGAACATCGTCCGTGAAGGCTGCATGGCCGCGATCTCTGACATGAAATGGTTAACCGCCGATCAACCATGACGCTGCGTTCACCTGCAGCTGCACGCCTCAGGCGAGATCCTCGATTCGGCCGGGCATGACGGCGAGCCGCTGGGACCCCGCCGGCAAATCGACGAACAGGGCCGGGTCGGCGCCGGTCATCCAGACCTGGCAGCCCAGCGCCGTCAGCCCCTCATAGAGCGCAGCCCGGCGGCGGGGATCGAGATGGGCGGCGATCTCGTCGAGCAGCACAAGGGGACTCAGCCCACTCATCGCCGCGACCAGCCTGGCATGGGCCAGAACGAGCCCGATCAGGAGCGCCTTCTGCTCGCCGGTCGAACCCTGGCCTGCCGGGATGCCCTTGGGGCCATGGCGGACTTCGAGGTCCGAGGTCTGCGGGCCGCTGAGCGTCCGGCCGGCGGCGCGATCACGCGCGCGACCCTGCCGCAGCAAATCGCGGTAGGCATCCTCGGCGTCGAGCGCCGCGCTGCGCGCGACCAGAAGGTCGATGTCGCCCGAGAGCGCGATGCCGGCATGCGGAAAGGGCGAGGCGTCGTCGCGCGTCTCGGCAATGATCGCCGACAGCCGCGCCACGGTCTCGGCGCGGGCGGCGGCCACGGCGACGCCGAGTTCGGCGATCTCACGCTCGATCGCGTCGAGCCACTGGGTCTGACCCGGATCCTCCTCGAGGAGGCGGTTGCGCGACCGCAGCGCCTTTTCCAGCGCGTTGGAGCGGGTCCCGTGCACGGGGTCGACGGCCAGAACCAGACGGTCGAGAAAGCGGCGGCGATCGCCGGCGGCACCGCGAAACAGCCCGTCGAGATCGGGCGTCAGCCAGACGACGCGCAGATGGTCACTGAAGGCGAGCGCCGAACCGGCCGGCGCCCCGTCGATGCGGGAAAGACGCGGGCGCTTGCCCTCGGCATCGGCCGGTCCCAGCCCGACGCCGAGGCGCGACCCGTCATCGGCGAGCGCGATCGAAACGGCGAAGGCGCCCTCGCCATCCTGGCGCGCCATATCCGCCAGATCGGCGCGGCGCAGGCCCCGGCCCGGCGAGAACAGCGAGAGCGCTTCCAGGATATTGGTCTTGCCCGCCCCGTTCTCGCCGACGAGCGCAACAATTTGGCCCTCGATCGTCAGATCGAGGGCCTCGTAGGAGCGGAAATCCTGCAGGATCAGGCGCGCAACGGCAGCCACGGCGCGATGGCGCCTAAACGCGCATCGGCATCAGCACATAGAGCGCGGAAGCCCCCTCGCGGTCCTGGATGACGGTGGGCGAGCCGGGATCGGCCAGCTTGAGCAGAGCCGTATCGCCATCGAGCTGGGCGGCGATGTCCATCAGGTAGCGCGCGTTGAAACCGATATCGAGCGGGCTGGAATCGTAATCGACCTCGATCTCCTCGGTCGCCGAGCCAGAATCGGGGTTGGTGACCGAGAGCGTCATCCGGCCATCGGCCATCGAGAGCTTCACCGCGCGGCCGCGCTCCGACGAGATCGTCGAGACGCGGTCGACCGAGGCGGCGAAATCGCCCTTGTCGACGGTCAGCCGCTTGTCGTTGCCGCTCGGGATGACGCGCTGATAATCGGGGAAGGTGCCGTCGATCAGCTTGGAGGTCAGCACGACATCGGCGGTGGCGACGCGGATCTTGGTGGCGGAGAGCTCGATCACGACCTCGCTCTCGCCGTCCTCCAGCAGCTTCTGGATTTCGGAGACGGCCTTGCGGGGCACGATCACGCCAGGCATGCCGACGGACCCCTGCGGCGCGGCGGTGTCGACGCGGGCCAGCCGGTGCCCGTCGGTCGCGACCGCGCGCAGGACCGGGCGGCCATCGACGTCGATCGTGTGGAGATAGATGCCGTTGAGATAGTAGCGCGTCTCCTCGGTCGAGATCGCGAACTGGGTCTTGTCTATCAGGCGCTTGAACTCGCCGGCCGGGAGCTTGAAACTGTGGGCCATCTCACCGGCAGTGATATCGGGGAAATCGCTCTCCGGCAGGGTCTGGAGCTGGAAGCGCGAACGGCCCGAGCGCAGCACGAGCCCGGTGTCGCCGGTGGTCTCCAGCGAAACCTGGGCGCCGTCGGGCAATTTGCGGACGATATCGTAGAGCGTATGGGCCGGCACGGTGGTCGCGCCGGGCTCGGCGACATCGGCCGCGACCGTCTCGACCACCTCAATGTCGAGATCGGTCGCCTTGAGCTTCAGGCCGGCTTCCGTGCCGCTGAGCAGAAGGTTCGACAGGATCGGGATCGTGTTGCGGCGCTCGACCACGCGATGGACGTGGCCCAGCGACTTCAGCAGGGTCGAGCGTTCGACAGTGACCTTCATCTTCAAGTCTTCTGGCGTGTCTGCGCCCGCAGCGAATGCACGGGCCTCATGAATGGCCGCCGACATTGCCGGAGGCCAGCGCGAGGCGCAAGGGCACCTCGGCTGCACCCACAACCAAAATGCCGCGCTGCGAAACGCGGCCCGCGCCCGGGCTCAAGGCCTGGGCGCACCCCGCCCGGCGCTCACTCCTGAAGCATGCGCTTCAGGAGATCGACCTCGTCATGCAGCGAGCGATCCTCGGTGATCGCCTTCTCGATCTTGCGCACGGCGTGCAGAACCGTGGTGTGATCGCGGCCGCCGAAACGCCGGCCGATCTCCGGCAGGGAGCGCGGCGTCAGGGCCTTGGCCAGATACATCGCAATCTGGCGCGGCTTGACCACGGCGGCCGTGCGGCGCTCCGACAGGATATCGGCGCGGCTGACATTGTAGCGGGTCGCGACCAGCTTCTGGATGTCCTCGATCTTGACGCGGCGCGGCTCGCGGGTGCGGACGAGGTCGCGGATCGCGGCCTCGGCCGTCTCCAGCGTGACCGGCTGCCCCGACAGGGTCGCATGCGCCAGAAGCCGGTTGGCGGCGCCGTCGAGATCGCGCCCATTGGTGGCGACGACGCGGGCGACATAGGTGACGACGTCCGGGTTGACGTGGAAATTCGGATGGGCCGCGTGCAGCGTCTCCAGCCGGCTGCCCAGGATCTTGCCGCGCAGCGTCTCGTCGAGATCGCCGACCTCGACGACGAGCCCACCGCCCAGGCGCGAGCGGATGCGCTCGTCCAGGGCCTCGAGATCATTGGCCAGCCGGTCGCCCGCGACGACGATCTGCTTGCCGGCGTCGATCAGCGCATTGATCGTATGGCCGAACTCCTGCTGGATCGACTTGCCCTGGATGAACTGGACGTCGTCGACGACCAGAAGGTCGATGCCACGCAGCTTCTCCTTGAAGGCCAGCGCCGTCTGCGACTTCAGGGCGGCGACGAAACCGTACATAAAACGATCCGCGGTGAAATAGGCGACCCGCTTGCCCTGGCTGCGCGCCTCCTGCGCGATGGCCTGGAGCAGATGCGTCTTGCCGAGCCCGACGCCGGCATGAATGTAAAGCGGGTTGTAAGGGGCGGTGCCGGCCGGCGCGGCGGCGATCCGCTCGGCGGCTGCGAAGGCGAGCTGGTTCGACTTTCCGACGATGAAGGCCTGGAAGTTCATGCGGCGGTCGAGCAGCGTGCCGCAGGCGTCGACCAGATCGCGCTCGCAGGGCTCGGGCGGCCTCTGGCCGGCGGGGGCGGGCCGGGCTTCGACGGGGGCGGTCGCGGCCGGGCGGTTGCGCAGCGCCACGATCTCGGCGGGAGCCTGCATGGAATCGCGGGAGACCTGGCGCACCGACAGCATGATGCCGTTCAGGTCCGGCAGCTCGGCCATGCAGTTGACCCGCAGACGCTCGGCATAATGAGCCTCGAGCCAGCTCTTGAGGAAGCGCGTGGGCACCGTGAGATAGGCGACGCCGTCGACGATGCCGCCGAGTTCGACGCGGGCGAACCAGCTCGAAAACACGTCCTCGCCCAGTTCCGCCCGCAGCCGCCGCCGCACCCGGTCCCAGGCTTCCGCCGGCGAAGGCTGCATCGCCGCGAATGACACGGGATCCACCGCCACAGGCCGGGACTGTTCCTTCATTGTCGCCACCACCGTCGCCGAGACAGCCTCCACTGCCTCGACCATTTGCCGCCGCTCAAACATTCGTCTGCCCCATTCTTCAAAGTCGACGCGCCTGGTCGAGGCGAACACGAAGTGTCCGCCTGACCGGTGCTGTTGTGTCCGGTCACAGGAGCCGAGCACCTGCGAACGCGAGCGTCCGCCGGCTACCCGGATCCGATATGATCGATTACGCTGGAAAGGCTCGTCGCAGGACGAAGCCGCACTTCATCTCAGCTATAAAAAGACAAAGAGCCGCATCCTCCAACCTCCGGGTCGCGAGCCGAGAACCGATAATCTGGTGGAAAGGCCGGGCGTCCATCGCTGTCCAACCGGCGTTGAAAAAGACCTTACAGGGCGCTCTCGAAGCCCTGCAATACGCCCTTTGCCCACCACCCCGGAGTCACCCCCCGCAGGGGGCTTCGTGACCCAAAGGCAGCCGGCTCGCAATTGGTTGGGGAACTTAAGATTTTCTTCATGAAGGCGGCCCGCCGGAGGGCGCGAATCTTTTTTTTCGAGTCGCGAGGCGCGGTGCCCCAGAGTCGCCGCGATTCTCCACGGCTGAATCCTTTGCCCACTAAGGGACTGAAAAATATGGGCTTTCGCTGCGCGGTCCGGAGGCCTTTCGAGGGGGCTTTTCCGCCCCGAAAGGCCCGCGGGAGTCAAGCCCGTAAGGGGTCGGAAACATTGCCGAATCGCAGGTCGCGACGCTGATTTCCGATCATGTTTTCACTGTGGCGAAACAGACACGAGCCGGCGCATGGACAACAAAAAGCCCGGCACGAGGCCGGGCTTTTTAAGGGTCGATTGTCGATGCCGCAGCGGGCGATCAGGAGGCGAGAGCGCCGACCCGATGCGCGAGGCGCGAGACCTTCCGGGAGGCGGTGTTCTTGTGCACGATGCCCTTCTGGGCGGCGCGCATGATCTCGGGCTGAGCGGCCTTCAGGGCCTCGGCAGCGGCGCTCTTGTCACCGGAGGCGATCGCCTCCTCGACCTTGCGCAGGAAGGTGCGCATCCGCGAACGGCGCGCCTTGTTGACCTCGGTGCGGCGCTCGATCTTGCGCGTCGCCTTTTTGGCCGACGTCGTATTGGCCATCGGATACGTCCTCGTCTTCTGCATCGCGGCCGAGCGCCTGGCTATTGCCCGGCGGGATGCGACCGCTACCGTGATGGAAATGCGTGAGCGACGACCGGTGCTTTCGCAGGCCGTCGCGAGTGGGTGGCGTATAGTGCCAAGCTCCGTCCGCGTCAACGCGAAATCGCGTCAGGCGTCCCGTTTTCAGCCGGCGGGTGCGATGAACCGGGCGAAGCTGCCCAGATCGACATTGCCGCCGCTGATGATGACGCCGACGCGCTTGCCTTCGACGGGCACGGCGCCGGTGAAGGCGGCCGCCGCGGCGAGGCAACCCGTCGGCTCGACGACGAGCTTCATCCGCTCGGCGAAGAAGCGCATGGCGTCGACCAGCGCCGCGTCGCTGACGGTGACGATATCCTCGACGAGGGCCTGGATGATCGGGAAAGTGTAATCGCCCAGGAAGGGCGTCTGCGCGCCGTCGGCGATGGTCTTGGGCACAGGAATCCTGACGATCTGGCCGGTGCGCAGCGATTGTTGGCCGTCATTGCCCGCCTCCGGCTCGACGCCGAAGACGCGGCAGGTCGGGTTCAGCGCCTTGGCGGCGAGCGCGCAGCCGGCGAGCAGCCCGCCGCCTCCCAGGCACACCAGCAGGATGTCGAGGGGGCCTGAATCCTCGATCAGCTCTTTGGCCGCCGTGCCCTGGCCCGCGATGACGTCGGGATGATCGTAGGGCGGGATCAGCGACAGACCGCGCGACTGAGCGAGTTCGGCGCCGATGGCGAGCCGGTCCTGCGTGTAGCGATCATAGGTGATGACCTCGGCGCCATAGCCGCGCGTGGCGGCAACCTTCGCCACGGGCGCGTCGAGCGGCATGATGATGGTCGTCGGCACGCCGAGCAGCCGGCCGGCATAGGCGATCGCCTGGGCGTGGTTGCCCGAGGAGAAGCTGACGACGCCGGCCTTCTTCTGCGCGGGCGACAGGGCTGCGATGGCATTGTAGCCGCCACGGAACTTGAAGGCGCCCATGCGCTGCAGGTTCTCGGGCTTGAACACGAGATTGGCGCGCGTGCGCTCATTGGCCGTGCGCGAGGTCAGCGCCGGGGTGTGATGCGCGACGCCCTGGAGACGGCCGGCCGCGATTTCGACATCGGCATAGGTGGGCAGGACGAGAGATGTCTCGGTCGGCATGAGGGCGACGGTCATGGGCGATCCTGTGTGAGGGCTTCGGGCCATCGTGCGGCCGGCGCGATCCCGGCTCCAATCAAACTCTGTGACGCCATCCATGCCCGCGACGGGGCTGGACGGAGCGCCACGGTTCAGCGGTTCTGGAAATCGGGTTTCCGCTTCTCGGCAAAGGCGCTCATGCCTTCCTTCTGGTCCTGCGTGGCGAAGAGCGAGGAGAACAGCCGCCGCTCGAAGCGCACGCCCTCGGCCAGCGTGACCTCGAAGGCGCGGTTGACGGTCTCCTTGGCCATCAGCACCGAAGGCAGCGATTTCGCGGCGATGGCGTCGGCCGCCTTCATCACCTCCGTCATCAGATCCGCCAGAGGCACGATGCGGGCCACCAGCCCGGCGCGCTCGGCCTCATTGACGTCCATCATCCGGCCGGTCAGGCAGAGATCCATCGCCTTGGCCTTGCCGATCGCGCGGGTCAGGCGCTGCGTGCCGCCGGCGCCGGGAATGACGCCCAGATTGATCTCGGGTTGGCCGAATTTCGCATTGTCGGCGGCGATGATGAAGTCGCACATCATGGCGAGTTCGCAGCCGCCGCCGAGCGCAAAGCCCGCGACACCGGCGATGATCGGCTTGCGGCGCTGGCCGATGCGGTCCCAATCGGCGAATTTGTCGTCGAGATAGGTCTCGGGATAGGTCCGGCCCTGCATTTCCTTGATATCGGCGCCGGCGGCAAAGGCCTTTTCCGAGCCGGTGAGCACGATGCAGCCGATGGCGGGGTCGCGCTCGAAGCCGTCCAGCGCCGTGTTGATCTCGGCGATGAGCTGGCCGTTGAGCGCGTTCAGCGCCTGGGGCCGGTTCAGCGTGACGACGCCGACCTTGCCCTTCGTCTCGACGAGAATGGTCTCATAAGCCATGGCAGCCTCCCGGGATGGTCTCTTGCCGTCGAGCTTTAACGGGACGGGCCGCGGTGGTCCATGCGCGCCGGCGCAAGGCGGGCTACGCCGCGGCGGACATCCCCGGATCGCAGCATGGATCCGCAGACCCCCGTCGCGCGTATTGAAGCCAAAGACAGCCAAGCCGGGCTGTCGGCGCGGGGGCAGCGGAGCCAATCGATGAAACGACCGATCGTGATCGCCCTCCTGGCCGGTTTCCTGCTCGCAGGCTGCGCTGGCGTCGAAATGTCCGGACAAAGCGCGCCGCAGCCGGCCAAACCCGTCGATGTCGCCCAGCTCTACACTGGCCTCTGGCACGAGGTCGCGCGGCGCCCTATGGCGATCACCGATGGCTGCGTCGCCGGCGCGACCGAGTACAGGCGCGGTGAGGGCGGCCGGATTGAGGTTCTCGATTCCTGCCGGATGGGGACGCCCAAGGGCGAGCTCAAGACCATCGGCGGCCCCGGCGAGATCCTCGACCCCGGCACCAATGCCAAGCTGCGCGTGACATATGCGCTCTTCGGCGTCGTGCCCGTGGTGCGCGATTACTGGATCCTCGATCGCGCAGCCGATTACAGCTGGTTCATCTCGGCCGATCCGACCTTCAAGGATCTCTACATCTTCGCGCGCGATCCCGGCATCAGCGCGAGCCAGCGCCGCCAGCTGGTGCAGCGTGCAAGCGCGCTCGGCTACGACGTCTCGAAGCTCGAATATCCGGAGCTGCCCATGCGCTGAAGCGGGCTGTCAGCTGCGCGAAGCCACGCGCGGCTGGCAGGTCTCGCAATAGAAGGTCGAGCGGCCGGACTGCACGAGACGCTGGACCATAGAGTTGCAGCCTGGCGCCGTGCAGGGCTGCCCCTCGCGGTCATAGACCTTGAAGCGGTGCTGGAAATAACCCAGCGAACCATCGGCATGGGCGAAGTCGCGCAAGGTCGAGCCACCCGACAGGATCGCCTCCTCCAGCACCTCCCGGATGATCTGCGCCAGCGCTTGCGCGGCGGGGCGTGGCCGGCCCTTGGGCGTCGCGATCGAGCCTGCCGGCGCTTCGGGATGGAGGCCCGCGCGAAACAGCGCCTCGCAGACATAGATGTTGCCGAGCCCGGCCACGAGGCGCTGGTCGAGCAGGGCCGCCTTCAGCGGTGCGAACTTGCCCGCGAAGAGCCTGGCCAGCGTCTCGCCCGACAGCTCGTTGCCGAGCGGCTCGATGCCCATCCCGGCGAAATGCTTCGAGGCCGCCAGCTCGGCGCGCGGCACGAGGTCCATGAAGCCGAAGCGGCGGACGTCATTATAGGTGATGCGGGCGCCGGACCCCATGTGGAAGACGACATGGTCGTGGATCAGGTGCCGGCCGATCTCGTTGTAATAGGCGCCGGGTTCGACGGGCGGGGTGCCGGGCGCCTCGACCACGAAGAGCCCGCTCATGCCCAGATGCATGATCAGCGCCTGGCCGTCGTCGAGATCGGCGATCAGGTATTTGGCGCGGCGCGACAGCGCCTCGACACGCCGGCCGGTCAGGCGGGCGACGAAGCGATCCGGGAGGGGAAAGCGCAGATCGGGCCGGTTCTGCTCGATCCGGCCGAAGCTCTGGCCGAGCATGGCGGGCTCCAGCCCGCGCCGGACGGTTTCGACCTCGGGGAGTTCGGGCATCAGCGTCCATTCTCAAACATGCGTCGAGAGGGCCCGCGACAAGCCCCGCCCGTTTGGCTATGCATCACGGCACGCAAAGACAAGACAGACGCGCCGAAGAACCAGCCCAAGACCAAGCCCAAGACCCTTGCACGAGAGCGGCCCGAACGTGACAGCAGCTTCCGACACCACCCATTTCGGTTTCGAGACCGTGCCGCTCGCCGACAAGCAGGCCAAGGTCGACGATGTCTTCCACAAGGTCGCCGGGCGCTACGACCTGATGAACGATCTGATGTCGGCGGGCTTGCACCGGGCCTGGAAGAGCGCGCTCCTGACCGCGATCAATCCGGCGAAGGACCGTCCCTTCCACCATCTCGACGTCGCAGGCGGCACCGGTGATGTCGCGTTTTCAGTGCTGGAGGCGGGCGGGCCGCAGACCGACGTCACCGTGCTGGACATCAATGCGGAGATGCTCAGCGTCGGCCGCGACCGGGCCCGCAAGCGCTTTCCCGATGACGACCGCATCCGCTTCGTCCAGGGCAATGCCGAGGACCTCGGCCTGCCCGACAACCATTTCGACGCCTATACGATCGCTTTCGGCATCCGCAACGTGCCGCGCATCGACAAGGCGCTGAGCGAGGCCTACCGCGTGCTCAAGCGCGGCGGGCGCTTCCTGTGCCTCGAGTTCAGCCATGTCGACGTGCCGCTGCTCGACAAGGTCTACGAGGCCTATTCCTTCAACGTCATCCCGCCGATGGGGCGGATGGTGACCGGCGAGGCCGAGCCCTATCAGTACCTGGTCGAGTCGATCCGCAAGTTCCCGCGCCCGCAGGCCTTCGCCGGCATGATCGAGACGGCGGGTTTTCGCCGGGCGAAGTTCACGCCGATGACCGGCGGCGTCGTGGCGCTGCATTCGGGCTGGAAGCTGTGAGGGGCCGACATGCGTCATGCTCGGGCCCGACCCGAGCATCTCAGCCCGATTGCCCCTTCCGGCAGGAGATGGTCGGGTCAAGCCCGACCATGACGACCGCGCCATGATCTCCTCGCTCTTCCATCTCGCCCGCACCGCCCGCGTCGGCTTCGTGCTGGCGCGCGAGGGCGCGCTGGCGCTGGTCGATCCGGCCGTTCTGCCGCCGCTGGCACGCGGCGCGATCCGGCTGGGGCGGCTGATCGAGCGTCGCGGCGCCGGCACCTCCGCGACGCGGCTGGCGGCAGCGCTGACGCGGCTGGGGCCGTCCTACGTCAAATTCGGGCAATTCCTCGCGACGCGGCCCGATGTCGTCGGCATGAAGATCGCCTCCGACCTGTCGGCGCTGCAGGACCGGATGCCGGCCTTCCCGATGGCGCAGGCGCGCGCCATCGTCGAGGCCGCCCATGGCAGGCCGGTGGAGCAGGTCTTCGCGTCCTTCGGCGAGCCGGTCGCCGCGGCCTCCATCGCCCAGGTTCATCGCGCCCGGCTGAACGATGGTCGCGAGGTCGCGGTGAAGGTGCTGCGGCCGGGCATCCGCGACCGCTTCCAGCGCGATCTAGGCGCGATGCGCTTCGGCGCGGAGCTGGCCGAGCGCCGCTCGGCCGAGGCGCGCCGCCTGCGCATGACCGGCGTGGTCGAGACGCTGGCGCGCTCCGTGACGATGGAGATGGACCTGCGGCTGGAAGCCGCCGCGCTGTCGGAATTCGCCGAGAATACCAGGGACGATCCCGATTTCCGCGTGCCGCAGCCCGATTGGCAGCTCACAGCGCGCGAAATGCTGGTCGATGAGTGGATCGACGGCGTGCGCCTCTCGGATGTCGAGGGTTTGCGGGCGGCGGGCCACGATCTGCCCACACTCGGACGCATCGTCATCCAGTCCTTCCTGAAGCATGCGATCCGTGACGGCTTCTTCCATGCCGACATGCACCCGGGAAACCTGTTCGTCGATGCGCAGGGCCGGCTGGTCGCCGTCGATGGCGGCATCATGGGCCGGCTCGGCCTGAAGGAGCGGCGCTTTCTCGCGGAGATCCTGCTCGGCTTCATCACCCGCGACTATCGCCGTGTCGCCGAGGTGCATTTCGAGGCCGGCTATGTGCCGGTTCATCACGACGTCGCCGATTTCGCCCAGGCGATCCGCGCCGTGGGCGAGCCGATCCATGACAAGAGCGCCGACCAGATCTCGATGGCGAAGGTTCTGACGCTGCTCTTCGAGATCACCGGCATGTTCGACATGGCGACGCGGACCGAGCTCGTCATGCTGCAGAAGACAATGGTGGTGGTCGAAGGCGTCGCCCGCACGCTCGATCCGCAGCTCGACATGTGGAGCACGGCCGAGCCGGTGGTGCGCGACTGGATCACGCAGAATCTCGGCCCGCTCGGCCGGATTCAGGATGCGGGTCGCGGGGCCGGATCCCTGCTGGCGAGCCTGTCGCGCCTGCCGGAAACGGTCGCCCGCGCGGAGCGCGTGCTGGGCCAGCTCGAGGACGCCTCGCGCCACGGCTTCTCGCTCGACGAGCGCAGCGTGGCTGCGATCGGACGAGCCGAAGCCCAGCGCAACCGCTGGGGCAACTGGGCGCTGTGGGTGATCGCCGGCCTGCTCGCCTGGGCGGTGCTGGGGTAACACTTGTCATTCCGGGGCTTCGCGGAGCGAAGGTCCCGGAATCCACGGCGTGGTGCGGTTCAACCAGCTCCCGTTACAGCTGTTGAAGAATGTCGGCGGCTCGCCCGGTCGTGGGGTCCGGGTTCGCCGCTGTCGCGGCGCCCCGGAATGACAGGCGGCTCAGCCGCAATTGGCCCTGTCGGCCGGCATCTCGGCGGCGATCATCCAGTTCGTGCCGAAGCGGTCGCGCAGCATGCCGAAGCGGGGCGCCCAGAAGGTTTCCTCCATCGGCATCCGGATCGTCGCGCCATCCGACAGAGCGGCGAAGAGGCGCTCGGCTTCGGTCACATCCGGCACGTTCACCGACACAGAAACGCTACGCATCGGGCCGTCGCTGCAATCGGGCGGGGCGTCGGAGGCCATCAGCATCTGGCCATCGAGCTCCAGACAGGCATGCATGATCTTGTCGACCCATTGCGGCCCGACATGGGCTTCGGCCGGCGTGCCGCGATGGTCCATCATGGCGACGATCCTGCCGCCGAAGACCGTCTCATAGACGGTGAAAGCCTCGCGGCAGTTACCGTCGAACATCAGATAGGGAGCGATCTTCATCGGTCTCTCCTCGAACGGAAGCGGGCGATCACGCCGTGCGGCGGTAATGGGCGGTCATGAACTCGGTCCAACCGCCGCTCCCGTCGGGCGTGTAGGAGGTCAGCATGCGGTGATCGGGTGCGACGATGGTGATCACGTCGCGATAGGGGATGATGGCGCCGTCCCCCATCATGTTCGGACCTGAACTTTCGAGCGTCAGGACCTTGCCGCTTTCGTCGAGCGCCCCGTCATAAATCCACAGATGCGTCATCATCGAGCCGATCCAGCTGCCGACGAAGCGGCCCTTCACGGGGTCGAAGCCGAGCGTCAACAGGGTCTTGCCCGTGCTGCCGTCGGGCATCTCGCCCTCGCCTTCGCAGAGCGTCCAGAGCCCGCCGAGCGAACGCACGGTTTCCCGGCCTTTCGATTTCGATCGCGGCTGGTCGGGGCCCATCGAACAGTCCATTTCCGAGGTCCAGTCGCCGACCAGCTGATGCAACCAGTCGTGCTCCTTCTGCGGTTTTGCGAACATGCGCTTGTCCTCTCTCGTTAGGGGGTTGTTCCTCGGGCTTCGTCAGGCCGGGCGCTCGGCCGCCGCCTTCATCGCGGCGAGCCCGGCCTCGAAATCGCTCCCGACCATCCTGTCCATGTTGATGAAGACATGGATGATCTTGCCCAGGAACGGCGTCGGGCCGGTCATCGTCCAGACGACGTTCGTCGTCCGGCCCTGAGGCTGCAGCGCAAAGACGGCCTCGTTATGGGCCTCGAACGGCGCGATGAAATCGAGCTTGAGCGCGACCTTCGAAGGCGCCGCCTCGACGATCTCCATGCTGCCGCGCCCGACGTTCTTGTCGCCCTCCCAGGCATAGCGCGCGCCGACGCCCTGGTCCGCGCCGCTGAAGCTGCGCTTCATCGCCGGATCCTTCTTCTCCCAGGGCGACCAGGCCCCCCAGGCCCTGAAGTCGGCGATCAGCGGCTGGATTCGCTCCGGCGGCGCGTTGATCGCAATCGACCGCTGGACCTGGAAGGTGTCGGGCTTCATCGCGGCGAGGATCAGCACGATGACGATCGCGATCGCGACGAGGGCGACGAGGCCGAGCAGGACGGTCTTCAGCATGGCGGTTTCCCTCACCCGAGTGCATCTGTGCCCAGCCGGGCCAGCACATCAGTTAACTCATTGGTTTAGTATAAGAGCGCCATGGTGCCGTCAACCCGGCGGAGCCATCACGGTCCTGCGGTTGTCACGCGGCCCGCTCCACGGCTAGAAGCTCGACCGAACGAAAGGTCGCTTCGCCCATGACGTTCGAGACCGCCGCCACACCCGCCGCTGCCGTCGATCGGCTCGAAACGCTGTACGGGGCGGCGCGGGCGGCCCTGCGCCATGATCTGCAGCGCTTCTTCGACACGGGGCAGGCGCCGAGCCCGGAGGAGCGGGCGCTTTATCGCTACCCGCTGCTGCGCGTGACCTATGAGCCCTCCAGGCTGCCGACAGCGACACGGCGCGGCTACGCGAAATTCGCAGCGCCGGGCGTCTATTCGACCACGGTGACGCAGCCAGCGGAGTTCCGCAGCTATCTGCTCGACCAGCTCCAGCCACTGGTCGAGGAGTATGGCGCGACGATCGAGACCGGGACCAGCGCGCAGGAGATTCCCTACCCTTACGCCCTCGACGGCGGCGACGAGCTCGGCCGCGGCAAGATCACCGCTGCCGAACTGGCGCGCCATTTCCCCACACCGCTTTTGTCCCTCGTCGGCGACGAGATCGCGGACGGCACCTTCGATCTCGTCGAGGGCGAACCGCGGCCCTTGTCGCTGTTCGACGCGGTGCGGGTCGATTATTCGCTGCGCCGGCTGGTCCACTACACCGGCACCGACTGGCGCGCGGTGCAGCCCTGGGTGCTGCTGACCAATTACCACCGCTATGTCGACCAGTTCGTGCGGCTCGGCCTCGCCGAGATCGAGGCCGGCACGGCGCTGGCGCTGGTGACGCCGGGCGGCGTGCGGATCGAGCGCGACGGCATCGATGTCAGCGCGGCCGAACGGGTGATGTCGTCGCCGTGGCATCGTTTCCAGATGCCGGCCTATCACCTGATCCGCGAGAACGGACAGGGCGTGACGCTGGTCAATATCGGCGTCGGCCCCTCCAACGCCAAGAACATCACCGACCACCTCGCGGTGCTGCGCCCGCATTGCTGGCTGATGGTCGGCCATTGCGGCGGCTTGCGGCAGACGCAGATCATCGGCGACTACGTCCTCGCCCATGCTTATCTGCGCCAGGACGGCATCCTCGACGAGCTGGTGCCGCCGGACGTGCCCGTGCCGGCGCTGGCGGAGGTGCAGGTGGCGCTGCAGGAGGCCGCCGCCGAGGTGACCGGCGAGAAGGGCGACCAGCTCAAGAACCGCCTGCGCACTGGAACGGTGGTGACGCAGGACGACCGCAACTGGGAACTGCGCTGGACCAAGGAACGCCGGCGGATCAACCTGTCGCGCGCCATCGCGGTCGACATGGAGTCGGGCACGATTGCGGCGCAGGGCTACCGGCTGCGGGTGCCCTATGGCACGCTGCTCTGCGTCTCCGACAAGCCGCTGCATGGCGAGATCAAGCTGCCGGGCGCCGCGAACGCCTTCTACGAGCGCGCCGTCAGCGAGCATCTCAAGATCGGGCTCGCGGCGCTGGAAAAGCTGAAGGAGGCGGGATCAACGATCCATTCGCGCAAGCTGCGAAGCTTCGACGAGCCGCCGTTCCGGTGAGGGAGACGCCGAGATGGCGCTCCTCCCGGCAAGGGTTTCCTGCGCCCCATGACCAATGGTACGACGTAGCAACCCAAGGCTCAGGAACCGTCGCCGTTGTCGCCCACCCGCTCCATCCTGCTGATCATCGGCGGCGGCATCGCCGCCTATAAATGCCTGGAGCTGATCCGGCGGCTGAAGGATCGCGGCATCGCCTCGCGCTGCATCCTGACCAAGGCCGGCGCGGAGTTCGTGACGCCACTGTCGGTCTCCTCGCTGGCGGGCGAGCGCTGCTTCACCGACCTGTTCTCGCTGACCGACGAGGCCGATATCGGCCATATCGCGCTGTCGCGCTCGACCGACCTGCTGGTGGTGGCGCCCGCGACTGCCGACCTGATCGCCAAGATGGCGACCGGGCTCGCCAACGACCTCGCCTCGACGGCGCTGCTGGCGACCGACAAGCGCGTGCTGATCGCGCCCGCCATGAATCCGAAGATGTGGCAGCACCCGGCGACGCGGCGGAACATGGCGCAGCTCGAGAAGGATGGCGTGCTGGTCGTCGGCCCCAATTCCGGCGCCATGGCCGAGCGTGGCGAGAGCGGGCCTGGCCGCATGGCCGAGCCCGCCGAGATTCTGGCCGCGATCGAACGGGCACTGGCAGGCGAGCCTGCGCAGCGTGCGATTGGCTTCCTCGGCCGGCTGCCGGGCGGGACCGGCGCTGCGGCGGGGCCGCTGTCGGGCCGCCATGTGCTGGTGACGTCGGGGCCGACGCATGAGGCGATCGACCCCGTGCGCTATATCGCCAACCGGTCCTCGGGCAAGCAGGGCCATGCCATCGCCGCAGCGGCGGCCGCAGCCGGCGCGCGGGTGACCCTGGTGTCCGGCCCCGTCGCCCTGCCCGATCCCGCCGGCGTCGAGACCGTTCATGTCGAATCCGCCCGCGAGATGCTGACGGCGGTCGAGGCGGCGCTGCCGGCGGACATCGCGATCTTCGCGGCCGCCGTCGCAGACTGGCGCGCCGCCGATGAGGCGCCCGAGAAGATCAAGAAGGACGGCGGCAGCCTGGCGCCGCTGGCGCTGATCGAGAACCCCGACATCCTCGCCACGATCGCGCATCGACAGAGCGGTCGTCCGGCATTTGTCGTCGGTTTCGCGGCGGAGACGCAAAACGTCATCGCCCACGCCCAGGCGAAGCTGGCGAAGAAGGGGTGCGACCTGATCGTCGCCAACGACGTCGGCGGAACCGGCGTCATGGGCGGCGACTCCAACACCGTGCATCTGGTCAGCCGCGCCGGCGTCGAGAGCTGGCCGACGCTCGCCAAGCCGGAGGTCGCGACACGCCTGATGGCTCATATCGCCGGGCTCGCCACCAGGCAGGGCGAGGTTTGAGCGACATGGTCAGCGTCGCCTGTTTCCGCCTGCCGCACGGCGCCGATCTGGCGCTACCGGCTTATGAGACTGCCGGCGCCGCCGGCATGGATCTGCGTGCCGCCATCGGCGCCGGCGACGCGCTGACGCTCGCGCCAGGCGCCCGCGCGCTGGTTCCAACCGGTCTTTGCCTGCAATTGCCCGAGGGCTTCGAAGCGCAAGTGCGCCCGCGCTCGGGGCTCGCCGCTAGGCATGGCGTCACGGTGCTTAACAGCCCCGGCACGATCGACTCCGACTATCGCGGCGAGATCCAGGTGATCCTGATCAACCATGGCGGCGCGCCCTTTGCGATCGCGCGTGGCGACCGCATCGCCCAATTGGTGATCGCGCCAGTGACGCGCGCCGTTGCCGTTGCGGTCACGACACTCGATGAAACGGGACGCGGCACCGGCGGCTTCGGCTCGACAGGCGTTGCCGGCATCAGCCCGGACGATCAGGCCAAGGCCAGCAAGGAACCCGTCGCGTGATCCTGCTTTCCCGCCGTAGCCAGCTCGCCATCGCCGCCGTCGTCGATATCGCCCTGCATGCTCGCCCCTTTCCGGTCGCTGCCAAGCACCTGGCGGCGCGCCACGACCTGCCGCCGCGCCATCTCGAGACGCTGCTGCAGGCGCTGGTCAGGGTCGGCATCCTCAAGGGCGTGCGCGGCCCGCGCGGCGGGTATGAAGTGGCGCGCGAGCGGCGCAAGATCACGGCCGGGGACATCGCGCGTGCCGCAATGCAGGAGGGCGGCGACGACACCCTGGGTCCTTCGCCCCATTCGCGCCTCGTCGACGACGTCATCGGGCCGGAGGTGTTGCGCGCGTCGCAGGCCTTCCTGGCGGCGCTGGACGCCATCACCGTCGAAGAGCTGTGCAAGCGCGCGCTGGACGAGGCCGTGTTCGGCACGCCGCACGCGAATACTGATTTCACGATCTAAGATGTGATTTAATCATTTAATCGACACGGAACGTGAATTGCCTTAGCGTGTTGCTTTCATCGACGGCTTCGAACCGACGTTCAAGGAGGACTCCATGCCCGAGGCAGCGCGCAAGCTCGAGACCGCACCGGCCAAGGCGCCCGGACGCGGCCGCATCTACGACTCGATCACCGACACGATCGGCGACACGCCACTGGTGAAGCTCAACCGGCTGCCGGCGGAACGCGGCGTCAAGGCGACGATCCTCGCCAAGCTCGAATTCTTCAACCCGATCTCCAGCGTCAAGGATCGCATCGGCGTCAACATGATCGACGCGCTGGAGGCCTCCGGCACGCTGAAGCCCGGCGGAACGCTGATCGAGCCGACCTCGGGCAACACCGGCATCGCGCTCGCCTTCGTGGCAGCGGCGCGCGGCTATCGCCTGATCCTCGTCATGCCCGAGACGATGTCGCTGGAGCGCCGCAAGATGCTGGCGCTGCTGGGCGCCGAACTCGTGCTGACGCCCGGCCCCGGCGGCATGCGTGGCGCGGTGGCGCGGGCCGAGGAGCTCAAGGCCGAGATTCCCGGTTCGATCATTCCGCAGCAGTTCGAGAACCCGCACAATCCGGAAATCCACCGCAAGACCACGGCGGAGGAAATCTGGAACGACACGCAAGGGACGGTCGACATCTTCATCTCCGGCGTCGGCACCGGCGGCACCATCACCGGTGTCGGTCAGGTGCTGAAGGCGAAAAAGCCCGGCGTGAAGATCATCGCCGTCGAGCCCGAGGATTCTCCCGTTCTGTCGGGCGGCGCCGCCGGCCCGCACAAGATCCAGGGCATCGGCGCCGGCTTCGTGCCCGGCATCCTCGACCGCTCGGTGATCGACGAGGTGGTGACGGTCGGCAACCAGACCTCCTTCGAGACCTCGCGCGCGCTGGCGCGGCAGGAGGGCATTCCCGGCGGCATCTCGTCGGGGGCTGCGATCGCCGCGGCGCTCGAGGTCGGTGCCCGGCCGGAGAATGCGGGCAAGACGATCGTCGTGATCATCCCCTCCTTCGCCGAGCGCTATATTTCGAGCGCCCTGTTCGAGGGGCTGTGACGGCTGCCGCCGTCCAGATCGTCCGAATTGTCGACACCCTGCCCATCGGGTTCGAGACCTTGCGCGAGGACGCCGCCGCCGAGGGCTACGGCTTCCTCGACCGGCTGGCCGAGGAACTGGCGGGCGGTCTCTATGCCGGGGATGCCGATCTCCCGGTGATGCTGGCCGCCTTCAGCGAAGGCGGCCTCGCCGCGATCGGTTGTGTGACGGCGGACCCTTACGATTCCGCGCCCGATCTCGCCCGCATCCGGCATGTCTATGTCCTCCCCGGAAAGCGACGTCAGGGAGTGGGCCGCTGGCTTGCAACCGCCCTGATCCAGCAGGGCCTCGCCACGGCGGATCGGCTGTCTTTGCGTGCGGCCGACGCGCGCGCTGTCGCCTTCTGGGACTCACTGGGTTTTTCACGCGACCCTAGCGGCACGGCGCGGACGCATCTGCTGACCCATCAAGGCGTGCCGGCCTGAGAGACGTTCAGCTACGGTGGGGGAAGACCAGCGTGATACAGGTGCCCGGTCGGTCGGAGCCGGGCGTGAGCGCAGACGCGGTCATCGTTGCTCTCATGCTGCGCAACAGGCTCGCGATGACCGTCTGGCCAAGCCCCTTGTTCTCGATCTCGGCCGGCATGCCGACGCCGTCATCCTCCACCGACATCGCCAGCGCTGGCTCTCCCTCCAGAACGGCCTCCTCGAAACGGATCACGATCCTGCCGGGGTCACCGCCGGGAAAGGCATGCTTGATCGCGTTGGTCACCAGTTCATTGACGATCACGACGAAGGAGACCGCATCGCGACCGGGCAGGCGGATGGCGTCCATGGCCAGCGTGATCTCGATCGGGCGCCCTTCAGCGGCCTTGCCGATCTCGGCCAGCAGATCCTCCATATAGGGGCGCGCCTCGATCTCGTCGGTGTCGAGGTCCAGCCTTAGACGGCGCTGGCCGGCCGCGATCGCCTGTATGCGCGACTGCGCCTGCTGAAGGGCGGTGCGCACCGCAGGCTCGCGGCTCTGGCGGCTTTGGACGTTGAGCAGCGCGGACACCATGGCCAGGTTGTTGCCGACGCGATGATTGACGTCCCGCAGCAGGGCTTCGATGCGCAGGCGCTCGTTCTCGAGCTCTTGCGTCCGTTCGCCGACCATCTGTTCGAGCGCGGCATTGCTCTCCGCCAGCGAAGCACTGCGACGCTGCCGGGTGCGAACCTGCTGCCAGGCCGCGAAGGCGAGCCCCGCCAGGGCCACGATGATGCCGATGCTCGCGACGAGACGGCGCCGCTCCTCGTCCTGGCGGAGGGACACCAGGCGAACGTTCTCCGCCAGCTGGATGTCCAGGACGCCGTCGCGCAGGGCCGCCATGGCTGCGACGCCCTTGTCGTCGCGCACGATCGCCAGAGCGGCGCTCTGGCGCCCCTCGCGTGCGAGGGTCACCGTCGCATCGAGTTCCGCGAGCTTGCGCTCCATCGGCTCGCGCAGCGCAGCCACGCGCTGCCGCTGGGCGGGATCGGCCTCGACCAGACGTTCGAGCGTCTCCAGGGCCGGCGCTGCCGCGCCGCTGCCTTGGGTGAAAGGCTCCAGATAGCTCGCGGTGCCTGTCAAAAGGTAGCCGCGCTGCCCGGTTTCGGCGTCGCGCAGGTGGCCTAGAAGGCGCTCGGCGTTCTCCCGGATCGCGATGGCCTGCGAAACACGATCAGCCGTGTTTTGCGCCTGGAGGTTGATCCAGGCGGCCACGATTACCGCAACGGCCACGACACCGATGGCGACGACCGTCGTCGTCGCCGAGCGCAATCGCGCCCTGATGGTCGGAATCATCGGGATCAGAAAGCGCGAACGCGGCCTTACCTGTGCAGACATAGCTCTCGTGCTACAGGACGAATCTCGCAATCCCTATGTAAAAAGACAGGGCGCCCGATTCGAGCCTGCACGAAGCTGCCGCGTTTCACGCCCCGTCCTCATCACTGTCCGCATCGTCGCCGGTGAAGAACTGGCGCCCCAACAGTGCGCCCAGAACGACCACGCCTCCGACCAGCGCGAACTTCCAGCCCTTGCGCGATCCCAGGCCCGACCCGATCAGCTTGGCGGCCAGCGGCGCGGCCACGAGCGCCGTCGCGGCCAAGGGCCGGCCCGGGCGGCGTCGATTCTTCACATAGAGCCCGAGGCCGAACGCCAGGCCGGCCGCGAGCAGCAGGCCGCCGGCGATGAACAGGCTTGCCTCGGCCGTGCCATAGCGCAAGGCCAGAACCGTGTGTAGGGCGCTCAGGGCATAGCCGCCGGCGCAGAGCACGAGCAGGACCGCCGCACCGAACAATGCGTAGACGGTGACGTTTCGCCTGACCGCGCCGGAAATCTCCGACGCGATGTAGGCTCCGATACCCCCCAGCATCGCGTCAGCGCGCCGAGAGGAAGCCGACGAAGAGGCCGACCGCCGCCGCCAGGCCCAGAGCCCGCAGCGGACGCTCGCGGATTTCCTCCTCGATCAGGCGCTGGAGATCGGTGGCCTGCTCCTTGGCGACTTCGGTGAGCCGGTCCGTGTCGACGCCGACCGAACGGAGCCGTTCGCCCACCGTCGCCACCAGATCCTCGGCGCCGCGCGTCAGGCTGTCCTCCACGGCGCCGGCCTCGCGCTTGACGCGGCGGGCCGTCGTCTTCGCTTCGCTGGCGATCTCCTCGCCGCCCGCAACGATGTCGTCCTTGGCGCGCTTGAGCGATGCCGACGCCTGGTTCTTGGCGGTGGTGGTCGAATTGGCCATGTCGGTTATCCTGTCCCCTGCGTGGTCGAAATGATGTGGTGGCGTCCAGGCGGATCGCCAGCGCGATGGCGTGGCGCGGGCGGACGGGCCGGGTTGTGCCCCCGCTTTCGGGCAACGCACGCCGTCTCCCCCGGTTCCATCGCTGCTCGCGGTTCCGTGGCCCGGCCTCACGCGGCCTCTGCGCGAACCGCCTCGGGTTTCTGCTCCTCGGCCTGCGCCGCGCGATAGCGCGCGAATTCCTCCTGCGCCACCATGGCGACGAGCAGGATCGGAGTCGAGAGCACGGCGCCGACCGGCCCCCACAGCCAGAGCCAGAAGATGAACCCGATGAAGACGAGGAAAGGCGAAACCGTCAGGCTGCGGCCGACGAAAACCGGGGTCACCGCGTTGCCCTCGATCAGGTGCAGGACGAAATAGGCCGCCGCCGGCCAGACCGCTGTGAGCACCAAGGGCGCATCGATCAACGCCCCTGCAAACAGGGTGACTGTGACGATGATCGGGCCGATGAAGGCGAGGTAGTTCAGGATGAAGGCCAGCGCGCCCCAGAAAATCGGAAACGGCAGTCCGGCGAGCCAGGCGATCATCATCGTCAGCAGGCCCATACCGAGATTGATCAGCGTCACCAGCCCGAAATAGCGCGCGACGCGCGTCTCGATCTCCTGGAAAAACGCCCCGGCCGACTTCCGCGCGCCCCGGCCGAGGCACAGGCGCAGCGCCCGCGCCTTGAGGTGACGGCGGGTCGCCAGCCAGAAGTAAACCGTGGCGACGAAGATCAGCAGCCCGCCGGCTGCCGTCGAGGACGACATCGCGATATCCAGCAGCGGGTTGCCCTGGGAGACGCTGAGCTCCGCCCCGCTTTTACCCATGACCGTCCCAAGCGCCTTCTTGGCCTCGTCCATGACGGCGAAGACGCCCGCCAGCTTGGTCTTGAGGGCGACCATCATCGCCGGAGCCTGGTCGCTCCAGCCCGCCACCGGCACCGCCAGCACCGTGATCGCGGAGGTGATCACGGTGAGAAAGAGCAGGACGACGATCGCGGCCGCCAGGTGCTGCGGCACATTGCGGCGCACCAGCCAGTCCACGGCCGGTCCGAGCACGAGCCCGAAAATGATCCCGGCCGTGATCGGCAGGGCGATTACCTTGGTGAGATGAAGCGAGGCCGTCGCAAGAATGACGAAAATGCCGATGATCGCGTAGCGAACGATGAGATCATGCTCGGAGGGCGTCACGTCCTCGTGCAGATCCTCGACCTCCGGCTCCGCCATGTATCGCGGAAAGGGTTTCCAGACGGATGAGGTGAGCATGTCTTCGGTTCCAACGCGCGCGAACCGCGCCCCCCGGCGCGTCGTCAGCGATAACGTCGGCTTGCCGGCGAAGGTTCCGCTAGTGCGCCTCGTCCCAGTTCGAGGCCGCGCGGGCATCGACCTGGAGCGGCACCCGGAGCTGGACGGCCGGATGCGGGGCCTCGACCATCACACGGGTGATGATCGGCAGCGCCGCCTCAACCTGGTCGTCGGGCACCTCGAAGACGAGTTCGTCATGAACCTGGAGCAGCATGCGCGCATCGAGCCTGGCGGCCGCCAGCGCATCCTCCATCCGGATCATGGCGCGGCGGATGATGTCGGCCGCCGACCCCTGGATTGGTGCATTGATCGCCTGGCGCTCGACGAAGGCGCGCTCGGAGGGGTTCTTCGAGGCGACCGCCGGGAAGTGGCAGATGCGCCCGAAGATCGTCTCGACATGACCGTTGGCGCGCACGAAGGTCTTGGTCTGGTCCATGTAGTCGCGGATCCCGGGAAAGCGCTCGAAATATTTGCGGATATAGGCGCTGGCCTCCTCGCGGCCGATGCCGAGCTGGTTGGCGAGCCCGAAAGCCGAGATCCCGTAGATGATGCCGAAATTGATCGCCTTGGCCCGGCGGCGGACTTCGCTGGGCATGCCCTGGACGGGCACGCCGAACATCTCGGACGCCGTCATCGCATGGATGTCGATGCCATCCGCGAAGGCCTGCCGCAGCTGCGGAATCTCGGCGATATGGGCGAGCAGGCGCAGCTCGATCTGGCTGTAGTCGGCCGAGATCAGCTTGTGACCCTTCCCGGCGATGAAGGCGGTCCGGATCTTGCGGCCGGCCTCGGTGCGGATCGGGATGTTCTGCAGGTTGGGCTCGGAGGAGGACAGCCGGCCGGTCGTCGTCGCGGCCAGCGCGAAGGAGGTGTGCACGCGTTGCGTCTGCGGGTTCACATAGGCCGGCAGCGAGTCGGTGTACGTCGATTTCAGCTTCGAGAGCTGCCGCCATTCGAGGATTTTCGAGGGCAGCGGATGGCCCTGCTCGGCGAGCTCCTCGAGCACGCCGGCGCCCGTCGCCCATTGGCCCGTCGCGGTCTTCTTGGCGCCCGCCAGCCCCATCTTGCCGAAGAGGATGTCGCCGAGCTGCTTGGGTGAGCCGATCGTGAACTTCTCGCCGGCGATCTCGTGGATCTCGTCCTCCAGCCGCGCCAGCGACTGGGCGAATTCGCCCGACAGCCGCGACAGGATCTGACGGTCGATCGAGATGCCGCGCGCTTCCATCCGGGCGAGCACGGCGATCAGCGGGCGCTCCAGCGTCTCGTAGACGGTGGTGCGCCCCTCCGCCGCGAGGCGCGGCTTCAGCACGCGCCAGAGCCGCAGCGTGACGTCGGCATCCTCGGCGGCGTAGTCGGTCGCCTTGTCGAGCGCGACCTTGTCGAAGGTGACCTGCGCCTTGCCGGTGCCCGCAACCTGCCCGAAGGTGATGGTCTCGTGGCCGAGATGCAGCTCGGACAGGCGGTCCATGCCGTGGCTGTTGTTGCCGGCATCGAGCGCATAGGAGATCAGCATCGTGTCCTCGACCGGGGCGACGTCCAGCCCGTAGCGCGCCAGGAGCACGAGGTCGTATTTGAGATTCTGGCCGATCTTGAGCACGCCGGGGTCGGCGAGCAGGGGCTTGAGCGCCGCCAGCGCCTCGGCCAGCGGGATCTGGCCCTCGACCATGCCGCCACCGAACAGGTCCGTGCCGCCGCGATGCTGCAGGGGAATGTAGCAGGCCTTGCCCGACGCGACCGCCATCGACACGCCGACGAGATCGGCCTGCATCGGGTCGATGGCGCTGGTCTCGGTGTCGATCGCGATCTGCCCGGCCTCATAGGCCCAGCCGATCCAGCGCTTCAGGCTCTCGAGATCGCGCACGCATTCATAGGCCGTGCGGTCGATCTTCGCTGCGATCGCCTCGTTCTTGCGCGATGCCGCGAGGTTCGAGGGTTTCAGCCAGCCATCGCTCTCGGAGGCCGTCGTCGGCTGGGTGACGGCCGCGCTGGCCGCCTGCGCAAGCGAAGGGCCCCCCTCGCTAGCGTCCGCGCCGACATAGAGCGCCTTGAGCTCGGCCGCGCGCGCGCCGCCGGGAGCCAGATCGGCATCGGCGTCGATCGCCGCGACATCGGCGTCATAGGCCTCGCCCACCCGCTTGGTGATGGTGGTGAACTCCATCGCCTTGAGGAAGGCGACGAGCCGGGCCGGATCGGGCTGTCCGAGCGTCAGATGCGACAGCGGCGTCTCGACGGCGACGTCATCGACCAGCGTGACGAGCTTGTGCGAGATGCGAATCTTCTCGACGATCTCGGGATTGGTCAGCGTTTCCCGGCGCTTGGGCTGCTTGATCTCGGAGGCGCGGGCTAGCAGCGTGTCGAGATCGCCATATTCGGCGATGAGCTGGGCCGCCGTCTTGATGCCGATGCCGGGCGCGCCGGGAACGTTGTCGGTGGCGTCGCCCGCCAGAGCCTGGACGTCGGTTACCCTGTCGGGCATCACGCCGAAATACTCGACGACCTCGGGCTCGCCGATCCTGCGCTCGGCGCGAAAGCCCGCGCCCTTCTTGGCGTCGCCTGAAGCGGGGTCGTACATCGCCACGCCCGGACGGACGAGCTGCATCAAGTCCTTGTCGGCCGAGACGATCAGCACGTCGGCGCCAGCCTCGCGCGCCTGGCGGGCATAGGTCGCGATCAGGTCGTCGGCCTCGTAGACATCCTGCTCGACCGGCAGCAGCCCGAAGGCGCGCACGGCCTCGCGCATCAGCGGGAATTGCGGAATGAGGTCGGGCGGCGGGTCGGAGCGGTTGCCCTTGTAGGCCGGGTAGAGCGCCTTGCGGAACGAGTTCTCCGACTTGTCGAAGACGATGGCGAGATGCGTCGGCCTGACGCCGAGCACGCCTTCGCGGACAAACTGGAAGAGCTTGGTCGCAAACAGCCGGACCGCGCCGGACGGTAAACCGTCCGAGCGGGCATTGTATTTCCGATCCTGGTTGATCGACTGGAAATAGGCCCGGAATATGAAGTTCGAGCCGTCGACCAGGAAGAGATGGTCGCCGGGCTTCAGGTCCGGGGCGGTCGGGGTCGGGACTGTCTCGCTCATGGCGCGGACCATAAGCGGGCCGCGCCGGGCGGTCCATCGGCCCGGCGCGGCGATTCGCAAGAAGCTGTCAGGAATGACCGGCGCGGGGATCCTATTTCGTGATCGCGTCGATCTCGGCGAGTTCCTCCGCCGTCAGCACCCATTCGGCCGCCTTGACGTTCGCGGCGACCTGCTCGGGCTTCGTCGCGCCGGCGATGACGCTCGACACGACCGGCTGGGCCGCGAGCCAGGAAAAGGCGAGCTCGACCAGCGCCTTGCCGCGCGCCTCGCAGAAAGCGGTCAGCCTCTCCGTCTTCTCCCAGTTGGCGTCGGTCAGCACCTCGCCGGCGCGCTGCGCCTCGCGCGTCATCCGCGCGCCCTCGGGCATCGGCGCATTGCGCTTGTACTTGCCGGTCAACAGGCCGTTGGCGAGCGGGAAATAGGGCAGGAGGCCCATGCCGAAATGGCGCGCTGCCGGGATCAGCTCCTTCTCGGCGCCGCGGACCAGCAGGCTGTACTCGTCCTGGCACGAGGAGAAGCCGTTGATGCCGAGGTCGCGGGCCGTCCACTGGGCGTCGGCCACCTGCCAGGCCGGCATGTTGGAGCAGCCGACATAGCGGACCTTCCCTTGGCGGACGAGATCCTCCAGCGCCCGCAGGGTCTCGTCGACCGGTGTCAACGGATCGGGCCGGTGGAACTGGTAGAGATCGATCCAGTCGGTCCTGAGCCGCTTCAGCGAGGCCTCGACCGCGTTCAGGATATAGCGGCGCGAACCGCCCTTCATCGTGCCGGCCTCGTTCATGTCCATGCCGAACTTGGTCGCCAGCACGATGTCGTTGCGGCGCGCGCCGAGCAGCGCCCCCATCACCGTCTCCGAGCCGCCGCGATTGCCGTAGACATCGGCCGTGTCGAACAGGGTGATGCCGTGGTCGATCGCCGCGTCGATGACCTTCCCCGCCGCCGCGTCGTCGATGCGTCCGCCGAAATTGTTGCAGCCGAGGCCGACGAGCGAAACGCGCAGGCCGGAGCGGCCGAGATTGCGGAACTGCATCAGTGTGGTCCTTCTGGGAGAAGGATGCACTGGATCAGACGCGCGGCCCCGCGGCAACGGTCGCGCGCGGCGGCGACGGCTGCGCGCTGCGCAAGGCGCGGAGCGGTTTAGTGCGACATCAGGCAGCAGACCGGCGTGGTCTCGATCAGATCCCGCGTGACGCCGCCGAAGATCCATTCCCGCATGCGGCTGTGGCCGTAGGCGCCGGCCACGATCAGGTCGGCGCGCTGCTGCTGCACCAGGGTGGTGATCTCGTCGACGACATATTCACCGCTGTCGGGCCGCAGCACGGCGCGCGCGGCGATGCCATGCCGCGCGAGATAGCCACAGACGTCCTGCGCGCCGGCGTCTGCGGCGTCGGCCCCAACGGCCAGCACGCTGACGAGGTCCGCCCGGCGCAGGAGCGGCAGCGCATCCAATAGGGCGCGACGCGCCTCGCGCGTGTCCTTCCAGGCGATGACGATGCTGCGGGCCGTGGGAACCTCGCAACCCGGCGGCACCACGAGAATGGGGCGGCCGAGCTCCATGACGAGCCCGTCCGGAGCGACGCCCATCCGGCCGAGCGCCGGATCGCCCGGACCCTGCCGGGCGACCACGACCAGATCGGCCGCACGCGCCTGCGCCAGCGCGAAGCTGCGCGGCTGATCGACCGCGCAACGCCACTCCACGTCCACCGCGTCCGCGCAGCGGCGAAACAGGGCTTCGGCCTTGATCAGGTTCTCGTCGACCACAGCGCGTGCATTCTCGACGAGGACCGCGTCGATCACCCCGGCGCTGTCGCCGAAATACGGCAGCTCGATTTCATCGGCGGCCACCCCGATCAGCCGGCAGGACCATGCGCCGGCCAGCGCCGCGGCGAAGCGGATCGTCGCCTCCGCGCCTGGCCCGAGATGAACAGGCGTCAGCAGGCCGGCATGGCGCAGGACTTCGGTGCCGGGTCGGGTATCCGTCATGGTTTCGTCTCCATCAGGCGATGGCTGCGTGGGCGGTGTTCAGAGCGATGCGACCGGTGTCGGCGTCCCGACGGCATGGATGGCGACGACCTTGTAGGGCTGGAAATCGCCATCCTGCTCCCGGATCGAGATGTATTCGCCGAGCGCGAAATGGTGACGGTCGAGCTTGTAGCCGACCTCGTCATCGTCGCTGGAGGTGTCGTCGTAATCGATGCCCCAACTGGCGCCGCCCTCGCCGCCGGCGCGATGCACCAGCCAACCGTGGCGATCGGGCTCACCGGGACGGAAGCGCCGGACGCGGCATCGATCGCGCGCTTCACGCCAGCTTTCGACGACGAGCCGGCCTTCCGCGTCGAGCGGGGCCGTGATGTCGTAGCCGTCCCGGGCGTCGCCCTCGGGATGCGAGGCCGTGCGGCCGAGATTCAGTGAAATGCGCTGGAGCATGGGGAACTCCTCCTGTCGGATTGTTCTGGCGCGCAGTCTCCCACCGATCAGCGGCGCGCGGCTTGATCCAGCGCAACAATCATCTTGCCGTGTTCGGGCACACTGGGGGCAACCATAACGCAACGGGAGTTGAGCCATGCTCAAGGCGATCAAGAATGTTCTCGTTGGCTTCACCGAGGACGGGCGCAACGAGAAGAGCGCCTCCGTGGCCTATGCGCTGTCCCTATCGCGGCAGGCCGGAGCGCATCTCACCCTGCAGGCAGCGTCGATGCGCTATGCCGTTCCCGCGTCGCTGGTCGGCGCGTTCGGGGCTGATCTGATCAGCTCCGAAAACCGGCGCATCCAGGCGCTGGCCGAGGCCTTCGCCGAAACGGCCAAAAGCAGCGCCGATCTCGCCGGCGTCACCTGCACCGTCGAAACGCCGACGCTTATCTACGCCAGCCTCTGCGACCGGCTGCTCGCCTATGCGCGCGTCCATGACATCTGCGTGCTCGACATGGAGAAGGATGCAGTCCAGCGCGACCGCGGACTGATCGAGGCCGCGCTGTTCGAAAGCGGCCGGCCCGTGCTGGTCGTCCCGCCGGGCTGCGAGCGCTTCTCGGCGAAGCGGATCCTCATCGCCTGGGATGGCGGCGCCTCGGCCGCACGCGCGGTCGGCGACGCGATGCCCTTCCTGACCGGTGCCGACGAGGTGGAAATCCTGTCCGTCAGCGGCGAAAAGGACCTGTCGACGACGATCGCGGGCGCGGATCTGGCGCCGCATCTGGCGCGGCATGGGATCAGTGTCACCGTGCGCAACGTCGCGCTGACCCAACCGGACGTCGCCAGCGAGATCAGGCAGGCGGCCACGGTCTTCGGCGCGGAGCTCGTCGTCTGCGGCGCCTACAAGCATTCGCGGCTGCGCGAATGGCTGCTCGGCGGCGTGACGCAGTCGCTGCTCAAGGACAGCGCGCTGCCGATGCTCATGAGCCACTGAGCCGCAGCAAAAAGGGCGAGCCTCGCGGCCCGCCCTTTTTTATTCGTCCGGAAATGGCCTGATCAGGCCACGTCGGCCTTCATCTTCTGCGAGCGCTTGCGCTCGTTGGGGTCGAGCACGCCCTTGCGCAGGCGGATCGACTTCGGGGTGACCTCGACCAGCTCGTCATCGTCGATCCAGGCCAGCGAACGCTCCAGCGTCATGCGGATCGGCGGGGTCAGCCGCACGGCCTCGTCCTTGGAGGTGGTGCGGATGTTGGTGAGCTTCTTGCCCTTGAGCACGTTCACCTCGAGATCGTTCTCGCGGGTGTGCTCGCCGACGATCATGCCCTGATAGACCTTCCAGCCGGGCTCGATCATCATCGGGCCGCGATCCTCGAGGTTCCACAGCGCGTAGGCCACGGCCTCGCCGGTCTCCATCGCGATCAGCACGCCGTTGCGGCGGCCGCCGATCTCGCCCTTGTAGGGGAGATAGGCATGGAACAGCCGGTTCATGATCGCGGTGCCGCGGGTGTCGGTCAGCAGCTCGCCCTGATAGCCGATGAGGCCACGGGTCGGGGCGTGGAAGACGAGACGCAGGCGGTTGCCGCCGGACGGACGCATCTCCAGCATGTCGGCCTTGCGCTCGGACATTTTCTGCACGACGACGCCGGAATGCTCCTCGTCGACGTCGATGATGACCTCCTCGATCGGCTCCAGCAGCTGGCCGGCTTCGTCGCGCTTCAGCACGACGCGCGGACGCGAGACACCGAGTTCGAAGCCCTCGCGGCGCATCTGCTCGATCAGGATGGCGAGCTGGAGTTCGCCGCGGCCCGAGACGATGTAGCTGTCCTTGTCCTTGGCTTCCTCAATCTTCAGCGCGACATTGCCCTCGGCCTCCTTGAACAGGCGGTCGCGGATGACGCGGGTGGTGACCTTGTCGCCCTCGGTGCCGGCCAGCGGCGAGTCGTTGACCATGAAGGTCATCGACACGGTCGGCGGATCGATCGGCTGGGCCTTGATCGGGATCTCGACGGAGGGGTCGCAGAAGGTGTCGGCGACCGAGCCCTTCACCAGACCGGCGATGGACACGATGTCGCCGGGGATGGCCTCGTCGATCGGCGTGCGCTCGAGACCACGAAACGCCAGGATCTTGGTGATGCGGCCGCTCTCGACGAGCGTGCCGTCGCCCGAGAGCACCTTGATCTGCTGGTTGGGCTTGGCCGAACCGGAGACCACGCGGCCGGTGATGATGCGGCCGAGATAGGGGTTGGCCTCGAGCAGCGTGCCCAGCATGCGGAACGGGCCTTCCTCGATGCGCGGCTCGGGCACATGGGAGAGGATCAGGTCGTACATCGGGGCGAGGCCCTGGTCCTGCGGACCGGCGGGGTCATGGGCCATCCAGCCCTGCTTGCCCGAACCGTAGAGAATCGGGAAATCGAGCTGCTCGTCATTGGCGTCGAGCGCGGCGAAGAGATCGAAGACTTCGTTGATGACTTCGGTGACGCGCGCGTCGGGTTTGTCGACCTTGTTGATCGCGACGATCGGCTTGAGGCCGAGCTTGAGGGCCTTTGACACCACGAACTTGGTCTGGGGCATCGGGCCTTCGGCGGCATCGACCAGCACGATGGCGGAGTCGACCATGTTCAGGATGCGCTCGACCTCGCCGCCGAAATCGGCGTGGCCCGGGGTGTCGACGATGTTGATGCGCACATCCTTCCAGACGACCGAGGTCGCCTTGGCCAGGATGGTGATGCCGCGCTCCTTCTCCAGCTCGTTGGAGTCCATCACGCGCTCGATGACGCGCTGGTTGTCGCGATAGGTGCCCGACTGCTGCAGGAGCTTGTCGACGAGCGTGGTCTTGCCGTGGTCGACGTGGGCGATGATGGCGATGTTGCGCATGGACATGCGGGCAGGGGCCTTTTTCATGGCCACAAGCCGGCGAGGATCAAAGCCCTGCCGGCGCAGCCCGTTCACGAGGAAACTGGAATTCGCTGCGCTGCACATAGACTGTGAAGGGCGTTTGAGCAACCACGAAGGGCCGGCGAGCCGGGCGCAAGGTGAATTTGGCCGGTCAGCCCGCCCATAAAGCAGGCTCGCCTGCGCGCCACGACAAGCCGAAGGCGACCGGCAGCCACAGAAAGAAGTAGTGCATGTTCGCGAAGGCGAAGGGGTTGGGCAGGTCCGAGCCCATATAGCCAAAGCTGAAGATCAGCGCGCTGGCGCAGAAGGCCGCCAGGCGCCCGCCGATGCTCTCCAGGTGCCGGCAATAGGCGAAAGTCGCGACGAGGAGCGCAATCAGCGCCGGGACGCCGAAGAACATTGCCGTGCCGAACAGGCCGTTATGGGCGTGGACGAGGACCGGGTCGTCGAAGCGGAAGATCGGCGTCAAACCGAAAACGGGGCGTTGCGTAACGAGGTCGGCCACCGAGGTCCAGATCTGCAGCCGTGCCGAGGGGCGGCAGAAATTGCTCGTGTCGACGCAGATCAGCGACCTCAGCCACGGGTCGAGCACGATCAAGGCCGTGGTCAGCGCCCAGGCCGACATCGCCATGAGGAAGAGGCGCCAGCCGGTCGCGCGCCAGGGCAGCAGCATCACGGCGACCGTCACCAGGGCCGCGAAAATCGGCCCACGGCTCTGCGTCATCGCGACGACGAGGACGATCGGAGGCACCGCTGCCGCGACGAGCGCGCGCATCCGGCCGCTGACCGGACGAGGTCCGTCCCGCAACAGCACGATGGCGCCGATCAGGGCGATGCAGAGGCCGCCCGCGCCGGGAATGGCGTTGCCAGGGCGGCCCAGCGGGACCAGCCGGTCCATGACCGACAGGCCGGCGGCAAAATGCAGAACGAGCGTGGCGCCGGCGCTGGCGCCGGCCACCGCAAGCAGCGCCGTCAGGACAGGGCGCAGGCCGCAGCAGGCGAGCAGGCGCCGCCCGGCCAGCAGTGTCAGGGCCAGCAGCCCGAAGCTCGCCAGCGCCTCACCGGCCGGCCCCGGCGCGGCGCGGCCAGCGATGAGGCCCAGAGCCGCCCAGCCGGCGAATGCGGCCAGGACGGCGAGGCCCCAGAGGAGGGCACGCGGCAGCCGCTCGAGCGGGACCGTCGCGCCGCTCGCTGCGATGATGCCGAGTCCCGCGATCATCAGCTTGGCGGAGGTGTTCTTGGAGATGAAAAAGGCCGAGACCAGCAGCAGCATGAGGCCCACGACGCAAAGGACATCACGTGCGCCCAGGCCGCGCAGACGCAGCGACGGTGAGGAAGAGACTGGCATCGTTCAGGCGTCGATCCTGCTCTTCTGGCCTGCCTCCGCCGCGGCGATGATCGCCGCAGCGGTCGCGTCCGGATCGATGGCGAAGGACTGCCTGGCGCCCTCGGGGCCGCCAAGGACCGGCACCAGATCGGCGCCGCCCTCGCCCGACCAGTGCAGGACCACGCTCTTGCGGGCGTTCTGCGCCATGAGTTCGACCACGACGGCGCCGGGCTTGCAGAAGATCGTGTTGACGAGCGCCGCGCCATGGACAGCGGCGATGACGTCGGCGCCGGCGACCGCGGCGACCTGTTCGGCATGGTTGTTCCAGGCCGGCTCGAAGATCCGGAAACCGGCCTGCTGGAGCCTTGCGACCAGTTCGTCCTCGCCTTCGACGACGCGCAGGCGATGCCCGCGGCGCCTGAGATACAGCCGCGACGCGGCCGGCGGGGGCGGGAGGTCACGATAGGCCGCGTCGAAAATCGCGCGCGCCGTGCCGATCGCCTGCGGCACGCCATAGATGCGCTCGATGTTGGGGCAGTGGCTGCGGGCGTAGAGATAGCGGTCCGTCGCGACATGCTGCGTCGGCTTCAGCACGAGCTGGCGGATCGGATAGCCGAGCGCCTTGAGCCCGTCGAGGAACGCGGTGACCAGCGGCGGATGCCCGGCCGTGACCACGACCGTTTCCTCCTGCCTGTCGATCGCGCCGATGCGGACCGCCTCGCAGATCGGCATCAGCACGTCCGTCAGGAGGTGCGTGTAGTGAAAGACGGGCGGGATCGCGATGCAGCGCTCCTTCACCTCGATCCGCTCGAGGCCGATCGGCGCAGGATAGCAGAAGGCCCAGCGCGCCTTGCCCCGCTGACCGAGCGAGATCTGGCTGCCGGTGGCAGCATCCGCGGGCGTGATCGTGTGGCCGGGAATGACCACGCCGCTGATCTCCGCGATCATGGTTCGGGACGTATCCGCCGCGCAGGCCGTCTCGAACGGATTCATCACGTCGACATTGTGCTGGGAGACGACGGCCAGCGCCGCCGCATGCTCGGGCTCGTAGAGATGATGCCTGTGACTCTGGTCGCTGATCACCCGCGCGCGGGCCTCTGGCCAGACAAAATCGGGAAAGAACCCGGCGGCGCGCCGCAGGGCCGGATGCCAGCCGAGCACGGCGTAGCTGAGCGCGAAGGCATGCGGCTTCAGGTCGAGCAGGCGGTTCAGGAAGGTGTGGTGTCTGGCCAAGAGCCTCTCCCGCGGACCGGCGCTTCCGACCGGCTCCGGTTGGCGGCGCCGAACTGGCCGCCTTCAGAGCGTCGCGGCCGTTACCCTGATCTTCGCCTCGATGACGGCGCGGCTGACCTGATCGAAGACCAAGCGGTAAGCGGCGACGGCCGATGAATCAAGATCGCCCTGGCCGAAATCACCGAGCACTTCGATCAGGATCGCGTCGGCTTCGGCGCGGCAGCGGTCGAGCGTCTCGATGTCGGCGGTGCCGCGGATCTGTGGCAGGAGCGCGAGCAGGCGGTCGAGCCCCATCATCGCCCGCCGGCGCCGCGCGGCGCTTTCGCGGCCGAGCAGTCCGGCTGCGCCCGTACCCAGCAGGGAGAGGCCCATGACGCCGAGATAGAACCAGTCGCCATAGCGTTCGAAAAAGGTCTTCTGCTCACCGTCGATGAAGGCCGCCGCGCCCGAATGGACGGGCAGCGGCGCATCCTTGTCGGTCGCCGGCGTCTCCAGGCCCTGGATCTGCGGCAACTCGGCGGCGAGCGTGACGCGCAAAGCCAGGAGTGCGCTGACGAGGTTGCCGACGATGTCGTCGTCGAGATCCTGCGAGGCGACCAGCCGCGAGGTGATCGCGATCGTCGGCAGGTTCTCCGATGGGCGCGGCGGATCGCCTCCGAGCGCGCCCCTGACGATCTCGCCGGTCTCGATGGCGCGCACGCGCGCCGCCAGCGCATCGGCCTCGCGAATCGGGATCAGGACCGGGTCCTCGCCCCAGGCCGAGCGCAGGCGCCCCGCCCCGTCACCAGCACCGCGCGCGCCGACCGCATTTACGGAGAAGAAGGCGTCGATGCGCCGCTCCCTGACCGCGGTGACGATCTCGTCAGGCATCAGGCCGATGATCGTGACCTCGTCGGGCCCGACCTCGTATTGCGCCAGCACGAGCCGAAGCAGCGCGACATTGCCCGCCGGATTGCGCACGACGCCGACGCGGCGGCCGCGCAGATCGGCAATGCGGCCGATCGCGCTGTCCTTGTCGGTGATGAGGAAGGGGAAGGAGCGGCGCGTGATCAGCGCCGTGTCGGCCTTGGCCGGCAGCGCGATGTCGGGGCGGATGATGGCGAGGTCGACGTCGCCCGCATCGATCTTGCGGGCGCTCTCCTCCGACCCCTCGGTCAGGATCAGGCGGAGCCGGATCTGGGATTTCTCGCGGTTCAGCCCCTGGACGAAGCCGGCCGCCATGCGCGCATCCTCGGAGCCGAGCGGTCCGACGGCGAGGCGCAGCGTCCGAGGCTGGCTCACGACATAGAAGACGGCCGCAATGATCCCCGACAGCGCCAGCAGGCCCGCCAGGATCGTGAAACCGCGCCGCCCCCTGCCGAACAATCGAATGTGCCCGCTTTACCGTCGTCGTGGCCCCTTGCCCGACACCCCTGAGCATTGCTTCGTCTGCCATCATGTCGCAAGTGCGGCGCCGTTCACCTTCGTGCTAAGGCGGAGGCATGCAACGCCGCGCCTCCCCCTTCGCGATCAAGATCTGCGGCTTGTCGACGCCGGAGACGATCCACGCCGCGCTCGACGCCGGCGTCGAGATGATCGGCCTGGTCTTTCACCCCAGGAGCCCCCGCTTCGTCGCCGACGCGCAGGCCGTCGAACTCGCCGCGATGGCGCGGGGCCGCGCCGAAATCGTCGCGCTGATCGTCGATCGCGAGCCCGACGAGGCACGACACCTGGTCGAATGGCTGCGGCCGGACTGGCTGCAGCTGCATGGGCAGGAGACGCCGGCGCAGGTCCGCGCCGTCAAGCATGCGACGGGCGTGCGGGTCATGAAAGCGCTCGGCATCGCCGACGCGCATGATCTCGCCGCGATCGAATCCTATGATGGATTTGCAGACAGCATCCTGCTGGACGCCAAGGCGCCCAAGGACGCGGCCTATCCGGGCGGGCATGGCAGACCGTTCGACTGGTCGATCCTGGCGGCGCTCGACCCCGCTTCGGGCTTCATGCTATCGGGCGGGCTCGATCCGGCCAATGTGGCGCAGGCCATCGCCGTCACCAGGCCCTCGGGCGTCGACGTCTCGTCGGGGGTCGAAAGCGCACCGGGCGTCAAGGATGTCGACCGGATTAGGGATTTCGTCGCAGCGGCACGGGCCGCGGCGGCAGCAGCGACACAAGAGGCAGGCCGGACATGAACGCGCCCCAGAACCCCAACACCTATCGCTCCGGACCCGACGAGAACGGGCGCTTCGGCCTGTTTGGCGGGCGTTTCGTCGCGGAGACGCTGATGCCGCTCGTGCTGTCGCTCGAGCAGTCCTACGAGGCGGCGAAGGTCGATCCCGGTTTCCAAGCCGACATGGCCAACTATCTCAAGCACTATGTCGGCCGACCCTCGCCGCTGTATTTCGCCGAGCGCATGACGGACCATCTCGGCGGCGCGAAGATCTACTTCAAGCGCGATGAGCTCAACCACACTGGCGCCCACAAGGTGAACAACGTGCTCGGCCAGATCCTGCTGGCGCGGCGCATGGGCAAGAAGCGCATCATCGCCGAAACCGGCGCCGGCCAGCATGGCGTCGCCACCGCCACGCTGTGCGCGCGCTTCGGGCTGGAATGCATCGTCTATATGGGCGCCGTCGACGTCGCGCGGCAGGCGAGCAACGTCTTCCGCATGAAGATCCTCGGCGCCAGCGTCGTGCCCGTGCAGTCGGGCACCAAGACGCTCAAGGACGCGATGAACGAGGCCCTGCGCGACTGGGTGACCAATGTCGACACGACCTTCTACTGCATCGGCACGGCGGCGGGCCCGCACCCCTATCCCGCCATGGTGCGCGACTTCCAGTCGGTCATCGGCAACGAGACCCGGGAGCAGATGCTGGAGATGGAAGGGCGCCTGCCGGATTCGCTGATCGCCGCGATCGGCGGCGGTTCGAACGCGATCGGGCTGTTCCACCCCTTCCTCGACGACCCGAGCGTCAGGATGTGGGGCGTGGAAGCCGCCGGCCACGGCCTCTCGACCGCGCAGCATGCGGCCTCGCTGACCGGCGGGCGGCCGGGCGTGCTGCATGGCAACCGCACCTATCTGCTGATGGACGATGACGGGCAGATCAAGGACGCGCATTCGATCTCGGCCGGCCTCGACTATCCCGGCATCGGCCCCGAGCATGCCTGGCTGCACGACACCGGGCGCGTCAGCTATATTTCGGCCACCGACCACGAGGCGCTCGACGCTTTCCAGCTCTGCTCGAAGCTCGAGGGCATCATCCCCGCGCTGGAACCGGCTCATGCGCTGGCCAAGGTGATCGAGCTCGCCCCGACGCTGCCGAAGGATCATTTGATGGTGATGAATCTCTGCGGCCGCGGCGACAAGGATATCCCGCAGGTTGCCGAGATTCTCGGCGGGATGTGAGCAAAATTCCCGCATTCGCCTGACATCCGGCGGTTCCCTCTCGACTCGCTTCGCCAAACCGGCAACCATGGGTTGTCCCGCCCAGAACCGGCCGGGTCTCTCGTGTTGCGTGGGGCGGAACCGGGCCATTGGGGGGCAACGGTCACGACGGGCTTGACGATGGGTTGACGGAGGCCGCAGTCGGCTTTCCGGCCGAGATCGCCTTTCTCTCGCGCCATGGCGTCGCGCCGTCGGACCTCGCCGACGCCGCCCGACGCGCCGCCCGTGCCGGCACGGAGCCGGCCCGTGAGGTCCTGGCGCTCGGCCTGATCGACGACGACGGATTCTACCGCGCGTTCGCCGCCGAACTGGGTCTGCCCTTTCTGGCCGGCGACTTTGCGCTTCGGCCAGGCGGCGGGCATGGCGCGATCCTGCGCGGCGGCATCGCTCCCATGGCCGAAGAAGGCGGACGGCGCTTCGGTTTCGTCCTGGCGCCCGAGGGCCCCGCGCTGCGCCGGATGCTGGAGGCGGGGCCGCGCCGGCGCGACGACATCGCCGTCGTCACGCCCCGACGCTTCGGGGAGGCGCTGCGTCGCGCCAACGGCGCCACGCTCGCCCGCCAGGCCGCCAATCTCGACGAGGCCGGGCTGGCACGCGACAGCGCCCGCACCGGCTCCAGCCGCGGCCAGCGGATCGCTGCGGCCCTCGCCCTAGCTGCCGCGGCCGCGGGCGGAGTGCTCGCCCCACTGGAGACCTTCTTTGCAGTCGCTCTGCTGCTGGGGCCGATCTTTCTGGGCCTGATCCTGCTGCGGCTGGCCGCCGCGATCGAGAGGCCCGCCCCCGATCTCTGGCGCCGGCACGGCTGGCGCGTCGATGACAGCCGCCTGCCGGTCTATACGGTCGCGGTGCCGCTCTACCGCGAGGAGCCGGTGCTGCAGCAGATGCTCGACGCGCTGATGGCGCTCGACTACCCCGCCGCGAAGCTCGACATCCGGCTGCTGATCGAGGAGGACGATTCAGGCATGCAGGCGGCCCTGGCGCGTTGTTGCCTGCCCGCCTGCATCGTCGTGACGATCGTTCCGCCCGGCCCGCCCCGGACCAAGCCGCGTGCGCTGAATTTCGCGTTGCTGGAGGCGCGCGGCGCGCTGTTCACGATCTTCGACGCTGAGGACATCCCCGATCCGCAGCAGCTGCGCATGGCGGCGGCGCGCTTTCTGCGCGCGCCCGACGATCTCGCCTGTCTGCAGGCGCGGCTGGCGATCGACCATGCCGAGGAAGGTCTGCTGCCGGCGCTGTTTGCACTCGAATATGCCGGCCTGTTCGAGGTGCTCAATCCCGGCCTCCTGCGCTCGGGACTGCCGATCATGCTGGGCGGCACCTCGAACCATTTTCGCACGTCGGCGCTGCGGACCATCGGCGGCTGGGACGCCTGGAACGTCACCGAGGATGCCGATCTGGGCCTGCGCCTGGCGCGGGCGGGGTATCGCATGGGCGATCTGCCCTCCGCCACGCGGGAGGAGGCGCCTCTGACGCTGCGGGTCTGGCTGAAACAGCGCTCCCGCTGGATCAAGGGCTACATGCAGACGCTGGTGACGCATTCGCGCGCGCCACTAAGGCTGCTGCGCGAGGCGGGGCTGCCGGCGACCTTGGCTTTCCTCTCGCTGTGCCTGGGAACGGTGCTGACGGCGCTGGCCTATCCGGCCTTTGCCGTCGCGGCGTTGCTCGCCTGTCGCGATGGTTCGCTGTTCTCGCCCTCGGGCGCTTTCGACAGCCTGACGGCGACGCTGGCGCTGACCGTCTGGATGTTCGGGACGGTCGCGCTGTTCCTACCGCCAGCCCTCGGGGCGCTGCGACGGCGCTCACCGCGCCTCCTCTGGCTGCTGCCGCTGCTGCCGCTCTATTACGGGCTCGTCTGCATCGCCGCCTGGATGGCGCTTTATGAGTACAGGGCGCAGCGCTTCCACTGGAACAAGACGACGCATGGGCTCGCCCGCCGACGCCCGTCGCATAGCGCCCATTCGGCGCCTACCGGAGACGTCACTGGTGGCGCAGCCATTCCTGGGCGGCCTGCGCCGGAGGCTGCTCAATGTTGAACGCGCCGATGAAGCCGCCGTCCTTGCCCATCAGATAGACCAGCGCCGTATGGTCCATGGTGTAGTCGTCGCCCTGGAGCGGCACCTTGCGGGAATAGGCGCGGTAGGCCTTGATCATGGCGTCGATCGCCGGCCTGTCCCCGCTCAGGCCGACGATGCGCGGGTCGAAGGAGCCGAGATAGCTCTTCATCACCTCGGGCGTGTCGCGCTCGGGATCGACCGTAACGAACAGCGCGCGCAGCTTCTCGCCCTTGGGGCCAGCGGCGCGCAGCACCTCGGAAATCTCGAAGAGCTTGGTCGGGCAGATGTCCGGGCAATGGGTGAAGCCGAAGAAGACGAGGAAGGGCGCGCCGCGCAGATCCTTGTCCGTCAGCGTGCTGCCGTCCTGCGCCGTCAGCGAGAACGGACCGCCGACGCTGGCGGTGCCCGACTGCGAGGACCGGCCTGGCGAGAAGGTGACGATCGCGGCTGCAGCCAGCGCGAGCGCTCCGACCAGGAAAACCACCAGCGGCAGGATGAGACGACGATTCACGGAGCGAGATCCTGGTTGAGCTCCCGGGCGCCCGGAGCTGCGGCCGCCTTCAGAAACAGGCGACGATGGCGGCGATGAGACCGTCGGTGAAAAGGCGATCGCCCTCGCGCCACCAGAGCAGCAACCCAGCCAGAACCAGGGTCAGCGCCCCGCCGGCCAGCAGGGCGATGCCCAGGCGGGACGGCGGCGGATCGCTCATGTCGGCGATGGCTTCGCTGACGCGGGTTTCGTCGGCCTTCATCATGAAGGCGACCATAGCGCGATGTCGCCAGCGCCGGAAGCGACGTCCGCGCCGCAGCGCAAGGTCGGCGACGCACGGCGGCGATCCCTCCAAGCAGACGCGACAAGGCTTAGACGCGACAAGGCCCGCCGGGTGCCGCCCGGCGGGCCTTGCGTTGCAGCTGGTCGGATCAGTCCCGATCAGGCCGCCTTGGCGACCGCCGCGGAGTTGGCGGGACCGCCGAGCTGGGTGAGGGCCTTGTCGGTCTTGGTTTCCTCGGCGAGCGTCTCGTCAAGAAGCTTGACCGCATCCTTGTGACCGAGCTGCGTCGCCCAAGCCTTCAGGGTGCCGTAGCGGGCGATCTCATAGTGCTCGACCGCCTGGGCCGAGGCGACGAGGCCGGCGTCGAGCGCGGGGCTGTCGGCGTAATCCTCCATGACGGCCTTGCCCTCCTCGAGAATGCCGAGGATGGCGTCGCAGGTCTTGGCGCGCGGCGCCTTGCCGATCAGCTCGAACACCTCGCTCAGGCGCTCGACCTGGCCCTCGGTTTCGGCCTTGTGGGTCTCGAAGGCCTTCTTCAACTCAGGCGACTTGGCCGCCTTGGCCATCTTCGGCAGCGCCTTCAGGATCTGCTTCTCGGCGTAATAGACGTCCTTGAGCATGTCGTGGAACAGTTCGTCGAGGGGCTTGGGGGTCGTGGCCATCGGTGTTCTCCAAAATGTTGCCTTGGTCGCCCAACGACGGAGCAGCAGCTCGGTTCCGACGCCCGGACAGAGATTATTTCTGGAACTCTTTTGAGCAGAAGGCCGTTTTCCTGAGCATCAGCGGCCTCGCCGCCAGCTCGGAGATCGACCATGAAGAAGCTTCTGCTCGCCACGATGATTGTGACCGCGACCTCGTTCGGTGCCTTCGCGCAGACCGCGACGACCGCCCCGACACCGGCTCCCAACGCCGAGGCCGACAAGAACGCCCCGCTGCCGGGCGCCAACAGCTTCACCGAAGGCCAGGCTAAGAGCCGCCTCGAAGCCAATGGCTATTCCAACGTCACGGGCCTCAAGAAGGACGAGAGCGGTGTCTGGCGGGGTTCGGCCATAAACGCCGGCGCCACGGTCAACGTCTCGGTCGATTACCGCGGCAACATCGTCCGCAACTGAGCGCTCCTTTCTTCCCCCCTTTCTGGAGAATTCCATGACCCGCACCATCACCCGCTCCTACGACACCTATGAAACCGCCGCCGACGTGGTCGAGAAGCTCGAAGTCGCGGGCATCGCCTCGTCCGACATCAGTGTCGTGGGCCGCGACGAGCGCGCCAAGGACAGCAACGCGGCCGAAGGCGCCGGGATCGGCGCCGGCGTCGGTGGCGCGGCCGGGCTGCTGGCTGGCCTCGGCATGCTGGCGATTCCGGGCGTCGGCCCGGTCGTCGCAGCCGGCTGGCTTGCAGCCACCGCGGCCGGCGCTGTCGCCGGCGCCGCTGCAGGCGGCCTGGTCGGCTCCTTCACCAGCGCCGGCGTTGACGAGGAAGAGGCTCACTACCACGCCGAGACCGTCCGTCGCGGCGGCACGGTCGTCTCCGTGAAGGCCTCCGATGCGCATGCTGCCACCGCCGAAGCCATCATGGACGGCGCGACCCCGATCGATCGCGACACGCGCATGGCGCAGTACCGCCAGGAGGGCTGGTCGCGCTTCGACGAGAAGGCCGAGCCTTACAAGGCCCCGACCACCACGCCGGTCATCTGACACCCGTCAGTCGATCGACAAGACAGCCTCCGGAGGTTCGCCTCCGGAGGCTTTTTGCTGTGGCAAGCGACCAATCGGCCTGCATGCGATGCGGCGGCGCTGCGCTTCCGACCGCCTCCTGTGTTGAAGGAAGGCGGCGGATCATCTACCCCAAGCCGCAGGCAGCGCGATCCCCGACGGAATGCTGCGGCAGGGCCATCACGGACCCCAGAGGCGCCCGCATTCGATGTCGATCGACGTTTTCGACACTGTCGTCCTCGGCGCCGGCGCGGCCGGGATGATGTGCGCCATCCAGGCGGCCTCGCGCGGCAGGCGGGTTCTGATCGTCGATCACGCCAAGGCGCCGGGCGAAAAGATCCGGATTTCCGGCGGCGGACGCTGCAACTTCACCAACACCGGCACCAGCGCCCGCAACTTCCTGTCGAACAACCCGCATTTCGCCAAATCCGCGCTGGGCCGCTACACGCCGCAGGATTTCGTCGCGCTCGTCGAGAAACACGGCATCGCCTATCACGAAAAGACGCTCGGCCAGCTCTTCTGCGACCATTCCGCCAAAGACATCATCGCGATGCTCACCGAAGAGATGGCGCGCGCTGGCTGCGAGCTGCGCCTTTCGACCACGCTGGAGAGCCTGGCGCGGCTCGATGACGGCTTTGCCGTCATGCTCGGCGGCGAAGGGACGGCCGACATCAGCTGCCGGCACGTCGTGGTGGCGTCGGGCGGCAAGTCGATCCCTAAAATGGGGGCCTCCGGTCTCGGCTACCAGATCGCCAGCCAGTTCGGCCTGGCGGTGACGGAGACGCGGCCCGCTCTGGTGCCGCTGACCTTCGGCGAGGATGTGCTGGCCGGGTTTCGCGAGTTGGCGGGCGTCGCGGCAGAGGCGCGCGTGTCCTGCGGCAAGGCGAGCTTCGAGGAGGCGCTGCTGTTTACGCATCGGGGCCTGTCGGGCCCCGCCATCCTGCAGATCTCGTCCTATTGGCGGGAGAAGCAGCCGGTGACGATCGCGCTGCTGCCCGGCCGCGACCTCTTCGCCGCCCTGCGCGCCTCACGGCAAGAGAACGGCCGCAGGAGCCTCCCCAACGCACTCGGCGAAATCCTGCCCAAGCGGCTGGCGGCCTTTCTCGCCGAGAGCCATGGCTGGGCCGGGCCGATCGGCGACGCCAGCGACAAGCGGCTGGCCGCGATCGCCGCGACGATCCAGGGGTTTGACGTTCAGCCCATCGGCTCGGAAGGTTACCGCACCGCGGAGGTGACGCTCGGCGGCGTCGACACCGCCGGCCTCAACTCGAAGACGATGGCGGCCAACGCCGTCGACGGCCTCTATTTCATCGGCGAAGTCGTCGACGTCACCGGCTGGCTCGGCGGCTACAACTTCCAATGGGCCTGGTCGTCGGGCTGGGCTGCGGGCACGGCCATCGCCGATCGCGGCGGCTGAGCGGCGAGCGAACGCTGCGGCCGGGCTCAAAGTTTCTGGCTGGTTGGAAAGTTGGAGCGGGCGATCGGGATCGAACCGACGACATTCAGCTTGGGAAGCTGACGTTCTACCACTGAACTACGCCCGCATGCGTCCGGAGCGGTGTCTCGCACGACGCCGGAGCAGGGTGTTCATAGCGGCTTGCGCGGCGGGTGTCATCCGGGAATCGCGCGGGCCCAAGCTGTCCCCGGCCGGCGCGCGTTCAGTCGTGGAAATGCTTGGAGAGCTTCAGCGCCTGGCCCTGATAGTTCGATTTCAGACCTGCGCCATAGAGCGCGGACGGGCGGCTCGCCATCGCCTCATAGACCAGGCGGCCGACGATCTGGCCGTCCTCGATGATGAAGGGCACGTCGCGCGAACGTACCTCGAGCACGGCGCGCGCGCCCTGGCCGCCGGCCGCGCTGTGGCCGAAGCCGGGATCGAAGAAGCCGGCGTAATGGACGCGGAATTCGCCGACCAGCGCGTCGAACGGCGTCATCTCGGCCGCATAGTCCGGCGGGACATGGACGGCCTCCTTCGAAGCCAGGATATAGAACTGGCCGGGGTCGAGGATCATGGCGCGCGAACCGTCCGAGGGGATCGGCTCCCAGAACTCGGAGGCCTTGTAGGCGCCGACGCGGTCGACATCGATCAGCGCGGTGTGGTGCTTGCCGCGATAGCCGATCAGCCCGTCGAAGCCCGAGAGATCGACGCTCACAGCGACGCCGCCCTGGAAGGAGGGCTCGGCGGCGCTGACGAGCGTCTCGCGCTCATGCAGTTCGCCGAGCGCGCGGTCGTCGAGCTTCGTCTCGCCGGCGCGGAAGCGGATCTGCGAGAGTCGCGAGCCCGAGCGCACCAGCACCGGGAAGGTGCGCGGCGAAATCTCGATGAAGAGCGGGCCCTCATAGCCGTCCTCGACGAGATCGAACTCGCGGGCGCGGTCGGTGATGACGCGGGTGAAGACGTCGAGCCGACCCGTGGAGCTCTTGGGATTGGCGGCGGCGCGCAGGCCGGGCGGCAGCTTCAGGCCTTCCATCAGCTGCGCGATGTAGACGCAGCCGGTTTCCAGCACCGCGCCGCGTGTCAGGTCGATCTCATGCAGGGCGAGCTGTTCGAGCCGGCTTTCGACCGTGCGCTGCGGGCCGGGCAGGAAGCTGGCGCGAACGCGATAGGCCTTGTCGCCGAGGCGCAGATCGAGGCTCGCCGGCTGGATCTGGCCTTCCGCCGGCGGCAGGCTGAGCCTGATCGCGCCGCCCTCGATGAAGGCGCGGATGCAATGGTCGGGCTGGATGCCGGGTTGGAAGGGCAGCATGCGAAATCCCGGAAGGACAATCGGTCACGCCTAGCGAAGTCGCGCGCAAAGGCCAAGCGCCGACGCGGCGGCTGGCTGCGGCGGCCCGGGTTGTCCACGCGAGAATCCATCGCTTCTCCATTGACCCTCCCGCCCGCGCGTCTTTAACAAGGAGTCAGGCCCGTCGGGCCGGCGCATCAGGAACGGGGCCGTCGCGATGTATCAGGCGGAGACGCAAGGCGTGCGCGTGACCGCCGTGCCGAGCTTCATGGAGGGCGAATCCTCGCCCGCGCAGGGCCGCTATTTTTGGGCCTACACCATCGAGATCCTCAATCTCTCGGCCCAGACCGTGCAGCTGATGAGCCGCCACTGGTTCATCACCGACGGGCGCGGCGAGGTGCATGAGGTGCGCGGCGACGGCGTCGTCGGCCAGCAGCCAGTGCTTCGGCCGGGCGAAAGCTACAGCTACACCTCGGGCTGCCCGCTGATGACGCCCGACGGAGCGATGCGCGGGTTCTATGCAATGCTGCGCGAGGACGGCGTGATCTTCGACGTCGAGGTGCCGCTCTTCCCGCTCGATTCCCCTTATGTGAAAAAGGTCCTGCATTGACTGTGCATTCCCTGAGCGGGCAGCGCTTCGCGCCGCTCGACATGCTCGCCAAGCTCGTCTCCTTCGACACGGTGAGCCATAAATCCAACCTGCCGCTGATCGCCTTCGTCGAGGAGTACCTCGCCGGCTGGGGCGTCTCCTCCATCCGCATCCCCAACGCGACGGGCGACAAGGCGGCGCTGTTTGCCACGATCGGCCCGCAGGACCAGGGCGGCGTGCTGCTTTCGGGGCATACCGATGTCGTGCCGGTGGAGGGCCAGGCCTGGAGCCGCGACCCTTTCACGCTGCACATCGAAGACGGCCGGGCCTATGGCCGCGGCGCGGTCGACATGAAGGGCTTCATCGCGCTCGCGCTGGCGCTGGTGCCGGATTTCCTGGCGGCCGATCTCAAGACGCCGATCCACCTTTTCTTTTCTTATGACGAGGAGGTCACCTGCCTGGGCGTCGTCGACGGCATCGCCCGGATGGGGATCGACCTGCCCAGGCCCCGCGCCGTGATCGTCGGCGAGCCGACATCGCTGGAACTGGCCGACGCCCACAAGGGCATCCGCACCTTCTTCACCACGATCACCGGCGTCGCCGCGCATTCCTCCAAGCCGCATCTGGGGGCGAGCGCCGTGCATGGCGGCATCCGGCTCTCGGCGGGGCTGGTGGCGATGGCCGACGAGCTGGAGGCCAAGCCCGACGGCAGCGGGCGCTTCGACCCGCCCTATGACACCGTCCATGTCGGCAAGTTCCATGGCGGCATCGCCCGCAACATCCTGGCCGATCGCTGCGACCTGTCCTGGGAGGTCCGGACCCTGCCGGGCTCGGACCCGGAGGACGTGCCGGCCCGCTTCGCGGCGCTGTCGCAGGAGGTGCTGGCCCGGATGCGCAAGACCGCGCCCTCGTCGACGATCGAGACGGTGATGAGTTCCGATGTGCCGGGTCTCGCCCCCGATCCGGGCTCGGAAGCCGAGACGCTGGTGATGCGGCTCGCCGGACGCAACCGCACCATCGCGGTCGCCTATGCGACGGAAGCCGGGCATTTCCAGCGTGCGGGCCTGCCCACCATCGTCTGCGGTCCGGGCTCGATCGACCAGGCCCACCAGCCCGACGAGTACATCACGCTTGAGCAGTTTTCGGCCGGCGAGGCTTTCATGCGCAAGCTGATGGCGGAGTGCCGGGGCTGATCGACGCCATGGCGGCGTCTCACGCCGCCGCCGCTTCCGCCTCGATCAATCGCACGAGTTCATCGAGGGCCGACAGGCGCGCGATGCGCCGGTAGCGCGGCGCGCCCACTGGCTCCGGCGCATGTTCGAGCGCCCAGGTGAGTTCGTGCGGGATATGCACGGCGAAGGCGCCAGCTTCCAGCGCCGGCAGGATGTCGGATTTGAGCGAGTTTCCGACCATCATCGCCTGTGCCGGCCCGTCGCCATGGCGCTCGAAGATGCGGCGGTAGATCTCGGGCGTCTTGTCGCTGACGATCTCAACGCCGTGAAAGAGGTCGCCAAGGCCCGACTGCGCCAGCTTGCGCTCCTGGTCGAAGAGGTCGCCCTTGGTGATCAGGACGAGGCAGTGGTCGCCAGCAAGATGCTCCAGCGTCTCGCGCGCCTGCGGCAGCGTCTCGACCGGGTGGGCTGCCATCTCGCGGCCGGCGGCAAGGATCTCGCCAATGACGGAGGCCGGGACCGTGCCGTCCGTGATCTCGATCGCGGTCTCGATCATCGAGAGCACGAAACCCTTGATGCCGAAGCCGTAGAAGGCGAGGTTGCGGCGTTCCGCCTCCAGAAGCCGACCAGAGATCTCCGCCGCTTCGCCATGAGCGCCCAGCAAGGCGACGAAGCGCTCCTCCGTCAAGCGGAAGAACTGTTCGTTCTGCCAGAGCGTGTCGTCGGCATCGAAGCCGATCGTGGTGATGGCACGCGCCACCGCAACCTCCCGGCCCTCTCGCGACTGGATCAGGCTCCCGCCGCCAGCCCGTCCTCGACTTCGCCCGGCGTGAAGACATAGCGGCGCGAGCAGAACTCGCAGGTGATCGCGACCTGCCCGTCATCGGCAACCATCGCCTTGCGATCCTCGGACGAAAAGCCGCGCAGCATGCCGAGCACACGCTCGCGCGAGCAGCGGCAATCCTCATGGACCAGCACGGGTTCGAAGACCCGGGCACCGCGCTCGTGGAACAGACGGTAGAGCAGGCGCTCGCTCTCCAGTAGCGGATCGAGCAGTTCGTGATCCTCGACCGTCTCGACCAGCGAGCGCGCCTCGGCCCAGGCATCGTCGCTGACGCCGTCGGGATCGGTGCTGGTTAGGATCTCATGTCCCTCCGGCGCGTCGCCGGGGTGGATGTCGGCCGCGCGCAGGCGATCGACCGAATGCGGCATGAACTGCACGAGCAGCCCGCCGGCGCGCCATTGCCGGCCCTCGCCGGTGACGATGGAGCCGACGCCAAGCCTGATCCGGCTCGGGATCTGCTCGGACTGGCGGAAATACTGATGCGCGGCTTCCTCGAGGCTCTGGCGCGTCAGCGCGACCACGCCCTGGTAGCGCGTCGTCGCCGTGCCCTGGTCGACCGTCATGGCGAGATGGCCTTCGCCGAGGAGGTCGCCGGTGGCGGTCCTGCCCTCCGCGACCGCCTCGGTGAGACGCGCCTCGTCGAAATGCGCGACGGCGCGATAGACGTCGGGCGCGTTGAAATCGACGACCATCATCGAGATCGGGCCGTCGCTCTTGGTCTGGAGCTGGAAGCGGCCCTCGAATTTCAGCGCCGTGCCGAGCAGCACGGTGAGCGCCGCGGCCTCGCCCAGCACCCTAGCCACGGCCTCCGGATAGCCATGCCGGGCGAGGATGGTGTCGATCGAGGGGCCCAGCCGCACGACGCGGCCGCGCACGTCGAGATCGGGCACGGCGAAGGGCACCACGCGGTCGTCGAGCGCCGCGATCGTCGCCCCGGTGTCAGCATCGGCCATCAGGCGGAGACCCCGCCGAAGCACCAGGCCAGAATGCCCTTCTGCGCATGGAGGCGGTTTTCGGCCTCGTCGAAGACGGCCGATTGCGGCCCGTCCATAACGGCGTCGGTGACCTCCTCGCCACGGCTGGCCGGCAGGCAATGCATGAAGATCGCATCCTTTTCGGCGCGGCCCAGCAGGCGCTCGTCGACCTGGTAGGGCCGCAGCAGATTGTGGCGGGTACCCTCTTCGTCGCCCATCGAGACCCAGCAGTCGGTGATGACGCAGTCGGCGCCCTCGACCGCCGCTTCGGGCCGCGTGGTGAGCGAGAGCTTCGCGCCCTGGTCGCGGGCCCAGTCGAGGATCGCCGGCGGCGGCGCCAGTTCCTCCGGAGTCGCGATGGCGAGCTCGAAGTCGAGCCGGCCGGCCGCGTGAATCCAGGAGGTCAGGACATTGTTGGTGTCGCCCGTCCAGGCGATGCGCTTGCCCCTGATCGAGCCCTTGCGCTCCTCGAAGGTCATGACGTCGGCCATGACCTGGCAGGGGTGCTGGCGCTTGGTCAGGCCGTTGATCACCGGAACGGTGGCGTATTTCGCCATCTCGACCACGGCGTCATGATCGAGCATGCGGATCATGATGGCGTCGACATAGCGCGAGAGCACGCGAGCCGTGTCGGCGATGGTCTCGCGCTCGCCGAGCTCGATCTCGCGACCTGTCACCATCATCGGCGAGCCGCCGAGTTCACGGATGCCGACATCGAAGGAGACGCGGGTGCGCAGTGAAGGCTGCTCGAAGACCATGGCGACGACCTTGCCCTCGAGCAACCGGTCGGCGGCGGCTTCGGGCGTGCGGCGGCGGGACTTGATCTCCTCGCCGGTGCGCAGGATGGCGCGCAGCTGCTTGGCGGAGAAGTCGGAAAGATCGAGGAAATGGCGCGTCACGGGCGCGTCCTTCACTGGCCGGAATGGAACGTGGCGGGGCTGGGTCGGCGCTATTCGGCGGCAGGGCGCTTCAGCCCCGCCTCGATGGCGCCGGCCGCGCGGTCCAGCCGGGAGACGGCGTCGGCCACTTCCGCATCGCCGATGATCAGCGGCGGCAGCAGGCGCACGACGTTGTCGCCGGCCGCGACGACCAGCAGACCGGCGGCGCGCGCCTCGGCGACAAAATCGGTGTTGAGGGTATGCAGCTTCAGGCCGAGCATCAGCCCCTCGCCGCGGATCTCGGCGATAACCTGGGGATGCTTGTCCTTGATCTCGGCGAGCGACTGCTTGAGGCGCAGCGAGGTCTGCGCGACATGGTCGAGGAAGCCCGGCGCCAGGATGACGTCGAGGACCGCGTTGCCGACGGCCATGGCGAGCGGGTTGCCGCCGAAGGTGGTGCCATGCGTGCCCAGCGTCATGCCCGAGGCCGCCTCGGCCGTCGCCAGGCAGACGCCCATCGGAAAGCCGCCGCCGATGCCCTTGGCGACCGACATGATGTCGGGCGTCACGCCCGACAATTCATAGGCGAAGAGCTTGCCGGTGCGGCCGACGCCGGTCTGAATCTCGTCGAAGATCAGCATCAGGCCATGTTCGTCGCAGAGCTCGCGCAGTCCACGCAGGCATTGCGGCGGCACCGAGCGCAGCCCGCCCTCACCCTGGATCGGCTCGATCATGATGCCGGCGGTTTCGTCGGTGATCGCGGCCTTCAGCGCGTCATGATCGCCGAAGGGGACCTGGTCGAAGCCGTCGACCTTGGGGCCGAAGCCCTCAATGTATTTCTGCTGGCCGCCGGCCGCGATCGTCGCCAGCGTGCGGCCATGGAAGGCGCCCTCGAAGGTGATGATCCGGAAGCGCTCGGGGTGCCCCTTCGCCGCGTGATACTTGCGCGCCATCTTGATGGCGGCCTCGTTGGCCTCGGCGCCCGAATTGGTGAAGAAGGCGCGCTCCGCGAAGGTCACCTCGCAAAGCCGGCGCGCCAGCCTCTCGCCTTCCGGCATCGTGTAGAGATTGGAGGTGTGCCAGATCTTCCCGGCCTGGGCCGTCAGCGCCGCGACGAGATGCGGATGGGCGTGGCCGAGCGAATTGACCGCGATGCCGGCGCCGAAATCGAGATAGCGCGTTCCGTCGGCCGTGATCGACCAAGGCCCCTCGCCCCGCTCGAAGGCGACGGGGGCGCGGGCATAGGTCGGCAGGAGGACGGAGGCGGTAGGGGAAACAGGGGCGGAGGCCATGAGATGCGATCCTCGCAACGGGCGAAATGAGAAGGGATTGGCGCTGGGCTGAAACGGTGGTCCGGGCTGGCCTATGGCAGGCTCTTGGCTGCACAGCCTAATATGACCCGACGACGACGTTATCGTCGCAGCCAGATCCCGAGTTCTCGTCGCGCCGTCAGCCGCATCATGGAAGGCCCCGAGCCATCAAACGTAAGCGCCGCCCTTTCGGGCGGCGGCAATCTGATGGACTATGCTAAAGGGTGCCGCTCCTGTCAAATCCATGTCTCGCCGACGCGTGCCGCGCGCCTCGCAGCAGTGTTGCCGAAAGGATTCGCTTGACGGGCGATTGGCGAATCGCCTGGGGAAAAAGCAATTTACGATTCGGCGACTCTTGTGGCCGAGTCATCGCATCTTGTAGGGTCGCCCTCGTCAGATACGACATCTCGTGCGGCGTCCCCTGTACCTGTCAGTTTCGGCTGCAACGGCTTCCGTCTTGCGACGGGCGCCGCCGGTATCGGATTCCGCGCAAGACCACCCATAGGCCGGTTCCGCCAGGAGCCTGCCGAGAAGACAGGTGAAGCGATGAACGAAGCCGGAGCATGGACTGAAGAGCGCGTCGAGCTTCTCAAGAAGCTCTGGAGCGACGGCCTCAGCGCCAGCCAGATCGCGGCCGAACTTGGCAGCGTGACGCGCAACGCCGTCATCGGGAAGGTGCATCGCCTCGGCCTGTCCGGGCGCGCCAAGAACCCGGCCGCCGGCAGCGCGCCCCGGGCGACGACACCCCGGAAGACGCCGACCCGCTCGCCGAGCCATCCGATGAGCGGCCATCAGCCCGCCGGCCAGGGCGGAATGACCCGCGGCGCCAACGCGCTCGCACCCCAATACGCCGCCGAGGCGCAGGCCGAGGTCGAACCGGCCCCCGCTCCGTCCGAGGATGTGGTGATCCCGTTCTCCGAGCGCGTCACGATCATGGAACTGCGCGAGTACATGTGCCGCTGGCCGATGGGCGACCCGACGACCCCCGAGTTCCGCTTCTGCGGCGGGCGCTCGCAGACCGGCATGCCCTATTGCACCTACCACTCCCGCATCGCCTATCAGCCGGCCGCCGACCGCCGCCGCGACCGCGGCAAGGTGGCCCGCGCCTGAAGGCGCGACGCCCGTTTGAGATTGGAGAGAGCCGGCCGCAGGGCCGGCTTTTTTCGTTGGGGAACCCGGACAATACGCTCAGCGATGCTGGCGCCGGCCCAGCATTTCGAGATGGCGGCTCCAGCGCGAGAGCGCAAAGCAGATCAGCCAGTAGATCGAGCCCGAGAAGACGTAGGCCTCCATGTTCATGCCGACCCAGGCCGGGTCGGCGAGCGAGGCCTGGGCGATGCCGAGCAGATCGAGGATCGAGACCACCAGGACGAGCGTGGTGTTCTTCACCAGCGCGATGAACTCATTGGTCATGGCCGGCAGCGAGATGCGCAGCGCCTGGGGCAGGATGATCAGCCCCGTCGCCTTCCAGTAGGTCAGGCCGAGCGCGGTCGCGGCTTCGCGCTGGCCGGGCGGCAGCGCCTGCAGGCCGCCGCGCACAGCTTCCGCCATATAGGCCGCGATGACGAGGCCGAGCCCGATGACGGCGCGCGCCAGACGATCGATGCCGATGCCGCCGGGCAGGATCAGCGGCAGCAGCAGCGACGCCAGGAAGATCACCGCGATGATCGGCACGCCACGCCAGAACTCGATGAACAGCACGCTGATCAGCCTGACGACCTTGAGCTGCGACTGGCGCCCGAGCGCCAGCAGGATGCCGAGCGGGATCGCGATCAGGCTGGCATAGACCGAGATGAACAGGGTCAGCATCAGCCCGCCCCATTCGCGCGTCTCGACCGGGCGCAGGCCGAAACCGCCGCCCAGAAGCCAGATTCCCAGCGGCGGGAGGACCAGAAGCGCGGCGAGCCCAGCTTTCAGGCGCAGGCGCGGGGGCGCGAACACGATGGCCGCGCCGCCCAGGACAAACAGGATGCCGGCGAGGTCAGCCCGCCAGCGCTGATCCTGCGGATACAGCCCGTACATGAACTGGCCGAAGCGGGCCTTGACGAAGACCCAGCAGGCGCCGCCGGCGGCGCAATCGGCGCGCGTCGTGCCGCTCCAGCTCGCATCGATCAGCGCCCAGCGGACCATCGGGATCGCAAGCCAGGCCAGCGCCAGTCCCAGCAGGATAGTGACGACGCCGGTCGCCGGCGTGCCGAACAGCCGATTGCGCCAGACAGGCGGGGTTGCAGCGCTCATCGGGTCACCAGCGCGATCCTGGCGTTGTACCAATTCATGAAGGCGGACACGGCGAGCCCGATGACGAGATAGACCGCCAGCGTCATGGCGATGATCTCGATCGCCTGGCCGGTGTTGTTCAGGGCAGAACCCATGAACAGGCTGACCACGTCGGGATAGGCGATGGCCGCGCCGAAGGACGAGTTCTTGAGGACGTTGAGATACTGGTTGGTCAGCGGCGGGATCATCACGCGCAGCGCCTGCGGAATCGTGACGAGGCGCAAGGTCCGGACGGGCCGCAGCCCGAGCGCGGAGGCCGCCTCGATCTGGCCATGGGGGACCGCCTGGATGCCGCCGCGCACGATCTCGGCGATGAAGCCGGCGGTATAGGTCACCAGCGCGGCGAGCAGCGCGACGAATTCGGGAATGACGACGAAGCCGCCGCGATAATTGAAGCCGCGCAGCACTGGAATGTCCCAGCGGGTCGCCAGGCTCGCCCAGGCGATTGCCAGCGCCGGCACGAGCAGGATCAGGACGAGGCCGATCGCCAGCATCGGCGCGTCCTGCCCGGTCCGGTCCTTGCGGCGGCGGGCCCAGAACGAGGCCAGCCCATGCGCCAGCCAGGAGAGCAGGATCGCCGCGAGCGCCCAGCGGAAATTCGCAGGCGCATCCGGCAGGGGGATCGTCAGGCCGCGATTGTTCAGGAAGGCGACGCCGAACACGCTGACGCTGTCGCGCGGGGCGGGCAGGGCCGCGATCACGCCGAAATACCAGAACAGCACGAAGAACAGCAGCGGGATGTTGCGGACGAACTCGATATAGGCGCCGGCCACCGTCGACAGCAGCCAGTGCGAGGACAGGCGCGCGATGCCGACGACGAAGCCCAGCGCGGTGGCGAGCACCACGGCGACCACCGTCACCAGCAGCGTGTTGACCACGCCGACCCAGAACAGGTCCATGATCGAGCTGGCGCGGGTGTAGTCGGTCAGCACGAAGGGCACGTCGATGCCCGAATTGCGCCAGAGGAAATCGAAGCCCGAGGCGATGCCGGCCTTGACCATGTTCTCCGAGGCGTTGCGCACGAAGAAGACCGTCAGGCCGACGAGCGCGACCACGAGCGCGATCTGGTAGATCCAGTCGCGGACGCGCTTGTCGTTGAAGAGGGCGAGGGCTTTGGTCACGGTGACGGCGCCATTTGATTTACGGCGTCATTCTCGGGCCGAGCATGGCTCGGACCCGAGAATCTCGTGACGCAAGGTCTGGTTTCCGGGACGGTCGGGTCAAGCCCGACCGTGACGCGGTGTTCTCACTGGAAGGGCGGGGTGAAGAGCAGGCCGCCCTTGGTCCAGAGCTGGTTCTGGCCGCGCTCGAGCTTCAGCGTCGAGCCGGCGCCGACAGTGCGCTCGAAGCTCTCGCCGTAGTTCCCGACCTGCTTGATGACGTTGTACATCCAGTCGTTGGACAGGCCCATCATCGCGCCGAAATTGCCTTCCGCGCCGAGCAGGCGGCGAACTTCGGAGTTCTTGGAGCTCGCCTTCATCTGGTCGACATTGGCGGAGGTCACACCCAGCATCTCGGCGGCGATCGTGCCGTTCAGCACCCAGCGCACGATCAGCTGCCAGCGCTCGTCGCCCCAGCGGGTCACGGGGCCCTGCGGATCGTTGGAGATCGGCTGGGTCAGGATGATGTGGTCGCCGGGGACCTTCAGCTTGGCGCGCTGGCCGGCGAGAGCGCCGACGCCGGCGGTGTAGGCGTCGCAGCGGCCGGCATCATAGGCGGCGATGGCGTCGTCGTTCTTCTGGAAGTTGGTGATGGTGACCTTGAGGTTGCGCTCCAGGAACCAGTCGGAGGCGTTCTTCTCCTCGGTCGAGCCGGCGGCGACGCAGACCGAGGCGCCGTCGAGATCGGCCGCCGTCTTGGCGTTGGTGGCCTTGCGGACGATGAAGGTCTGGCCCTCGTAGAAGTTGATGCCCTGGAAGTTCAGGCCGAGCGAGGCGTTGCGCGAGAAGGTGATGGTCGAGTTGCGCGAGAGAAGGTCGACCTGGCCCGACTGCAGGATCGGCCAGCGCTGCTGCACCGAGGTCGGCGTGAACTTGACCTTCTTGGCATCGCCGAGCACGGCGGCGGCCAGCGCCTTGCAGTAATCGACGTCGAGGCCGGTCCATTCGCCCTTGTCGTCGGCGAAGGAGAAGCCGGGCAGGCCGAGATGCACGCCGCACTCGATGTTGCCGCGCGCCTTGATGGCGTCCAGCGTCGGGCTCGGGGCCAGCTGCTGGGCGCCCGCCAGCGAGGCGCTCGCGGCCAGGAAGGCGGTCGCCGCCAGAAGTCTCGTCGTCATGATCATTGTCTCCCGAAGCCGTCAGCGGCTTTCTGCAGTGCGGCGGCGACTATGCAACAGACGCGCCTTGAACGGTAGCGGTGGATGGCATGGTTTTCAGCTGCCGAACACCGTGTTGAGCTGGCTGCCGACCATGATGAAGGTGGTGCGCTTGGGCACCTCCTTGAGCCGGACGGCGCCGATATAGGTCATGGCCGAGCGTACGCCGCCCATCAGCTCCTGCATCGTGCCCTCGACCGGGCCGCGATACGGCACCTCCACCGTCTTGCCCTCGGAGGCGCGGTATTTGGCGACACCCCCGGAATAGCGCTTCATCGCCGTGTCCGAGGACATGCCGTAGAAGGTCATCGCGACGGGAACCTGCTCGCCGCCGCGCTCCTCGTAGCGGATGTCGCCCTCGCATTCGTCATGGCCGGCGAGCATGCCGCCGAGCATCATGAAATCCGCGCCAGCGCCATAGCCCTTGGCGAGGTCGCCGGGCACGGTGACGCCGCCATCGCCGCAAACCAGCCCTTTCAGCCCATGGGCGGCGTCGGCGCATTCGATGATGGCGGAGAGCTGCGGATAGCCGACGCCGGTCATCTTGCGGGTGGTGCAGACCGAGCCCGGCCCGATCCCGACCTTGACGATGTCGGCTCCGGCCAGGATCAGCGCCTCGGTCATGTCGCCGGTGACGACATTGCCGGCCATGATCACGGCATCGGGATACTCGTCCCGGGTCGCCTTGACCGTCTCGACGAATTTCTCGGTATAGCCATTGGCGACGTCGAGGCAGATCTTGGTGATCGGCGATTGCGCGTGGACGCGGGCGAGCTTGTCGTGGTCGGCCTCCGTCGTGCCCAGCGAGAAGAAGGCATTGGCCGATTCCGGCTCGCGGAAGAAGGCGATGAGTTCGTCGGCGCCGTAGTGCTTGTGCAGCGCCACCATGGCGCCGTGGCGAAACAGGGCACGCGCGATCGCCATGGTGCCGACGACATCCATGTTCGCCGCGATCAGCGGAAAGCCCGTCCAGTCCCGGCCCGTATGGGCAAAGCGGAAGGAGCGGTGAACGTCGACCTCGGCGCGGCTGCCCAGCGTCGAGCGCTTGGGGCGGATCAGCACGTCGCGGAAATCGAGCTTCGGGTCGTTCTCGATGCGCATGACGGGGCCTTCGCGTCTGGAGGTGGCGCACGCGCGGCAGGACGACGGGTGAGGCTTGCGTGCGCCGATTCATAACCGCAGGCGGCCGCACAGGGCAATCGCCTGCACGGCGCCGATCAGACGGAAGCCGGCTCGCGCGGGAAGGGGCGAGCGTTCTTGCGGATGGTGTAGAGCGTCGCGCCAACGACGATGCCCGCGCCGATCCAGGTCGAAAGCGCCGGAATCTCGGCGAAGAAGACAAAGCCGGTTAGGCTCGCCAGGATCAGGCGGCTGAAGTCCAGCGGCGCCAGCGCCGCCGCCTCGCCGACCTGGTAGGCGCGGGTGATCAGCCACTGGCCGGCGGTGCCGAACAGGCTCAGCACGATCAGCCAGAACCACTGCGCGGCATCGGGCGGCACCCACCAGAGCCAGGCCGGCAGCGCGAGCACGCCGATCATCACCATGCCCTGCCAGATCAGGATCGTATCCGTGCGCTCGGTCGCCGCCAGCATCCGGACGCTGACGGTGATGCCAGCATTGAGCACGGCGCCCGCGACCGCCAGCAACGCAAAGGCGTCCAGCCCGTCCCCGCCCGGCTTCAGCATGACCAGCACGCCGACGAAGCCGATCACGGTGGCGGCCCAGCGCCGCGCATCGACAACCTCCTTGAGGATGATGACGGCGGCGATGGTGACGAACAGCACCTGGCTGAAGCCGATCGCGGTGGCCTGGGCGAGCGGAATCTGGATCACCGCGGTGAAGCCGCAGAGCATGGCGGCCAGCGTCAGCAGGCTGCGGATGATCTGCAGGCCCGGCCGGCGCGTGCGCAGCAGCGGCCTGAGACCGCCGGCCGCAAAGCCGAGGATGATCACGCTCATGATGACCTGGCGGATCAACAGGATCTGCACGAGCGGAATGACGCCGCCGACATGCTTGATGGCGCCGACCATCACCGCATAGACCAGGAGCGCGCTGAGCATGTAGACCGAGCCGCGCAGATTGGGGCTGGCGCCCGTCCACCAGTGGCGGAGACGCTGGCGGCGGCGAAGAGGCTTTCCGGGCGCATCACCGGTCGATGTCTCGGCGGTCGGCAGGGCAGGCCCGCCAGTCGGATCCTCATCCGCGGCATCGGCAAAGCGCAACGGCGCTTCCGTCTCTGCCGAACCGTCCCCGTCGGCCGCGCGGTCCTGCCGCCCGGTCTGGCGTTCTTCGATCATCGACCTCGACCATCGGCCGAAGGTTTTTGAGGCCTGGCCCGCTCGTTTCGTCCCTGTCGCGACTGTTCGACGAAACCGCACGCCTGCGCCAGAGCCTGCCGGACATGCCCGGGTTGTGCGCGCGATAGGCCTGTCCGGCACGTGCGGCATGTCCGGCGGGGGCTTTGCGGGGTTGGCCGCGCGGTCTAGGAGAGCGCGCATCGTCACGACGCCGGACCGAGCATGATTCACGCCCCACCTCGGCCAGCCTGCGCCGGATCATCCTCCCGCGCCGCATCGCCGGGCGTTCAGGGCGCGGGCGCACCGCGGTGAAGGCGCTTCTGGCGGATTTCAAGGATGGCGTGCAGTCGCTCGCCCCGGCGCGCTTTCCCTATGGCCGTTTCGCCCTGGCGCTGCTGCTCGGCGGCCTCGGCGGCTGGCTGTTCGTGCAGGCGCGGCTGCCGCTGCCCTGGATGCTGGGGTCGATGGTCGTCTGCACGGCGGCCGCGCTGCTGCGCTGGCCCGTCGCGGCGCCCGGTGTCATCCGGCCACCGATGACGATGGTGATCGGCGTCATGCTCGGGGCCGGCTTCAAGCCCGACGTCGTCGCGCAATTGCCGAACTGGATACCGACGATCATCGGCCTCGTGCTGTTCATGCTGGCCTGCGCCGTCGCCTGCGTCGGCTATTTCCGCAAGGTCGCCGGCTTCGATCCGGTCACGGCCTTCTTCGCCGGCATGCCCGGCGGCCTGATCGAGATGGTCACGGTCGGCGAGGAGAAGGGTGGCGATGCGCGCATCATCGCGCTGATCCATTCCGCCCGGATCCTGCTGGTGGTGATGACGCTGCCCTTCATCGTGCAGTGGATCGGCGGGGTGCCGATCGGCGGCAACCGCGTCGCGGGGCCCTCGCTGCTGCAGACGCCGCTCTCGGCCGAACTGATCCTCCTCGCCTGCGGCATCGCGGGCATCGTGCTCGGCCAGTGGCTGCGGCTGCCCGCCAAGTTCCTGCTCGGGCCGATGCTGGTCAGCGCCGTCGTCCATGTCTCGGGCCTGAGCGACTCCGTGCCGCCCTTCGAGATCGTCAATGCCGCCCAGCTCATCCTCGGCATCACGATCGGCTGCCGCTTCGTCGGCACACCGCCGCGCAGCATCCTGCGGGTGCTGATGCTCTCCGTCGGCTCGACCGTGATCCTGCTGTCGCTGACGCTGGTCTTCGCCTGGCTGGTGGCCGGGGTCTCGGTTCACGGCCATGTGCCGTTGATCCTGGCCTATTCGCCGGGCGGACTTGCGGAAATGAGCCTGATCGCGCTGGCGCTGCACACCGAGGTCGCCTTCGTGGCGGCCCACCACATCATCCGCGTCTTCCTGGTGATGATCACGGCCGGCCCTCTGTTCGGGCTGATCATCGGACGCCGCCCGCCAGCGGATCGGCAGCAGGACGAATGAGGCGCTAACCCCGCGCCGCCGCCAGTCCGCGCGCCAGCGCCTCGGCCAGAGCCTCGCGCTGCCGCGCCATGAAGGCGGCGCCGTCGACACGCTGGCGGTCGCCGGCCCGGATCGCACCCAGGCGCGCCGCGATCGCGTCGGCGAAGTCGGCCGGCGCATCGGCCAGCGTGACATTGTCGGGCATCGTCGCGAAACCGCGGCAGGAGAGCGTCGTCGCCACGGCCGGCAATCCAAGTTCCAGCGCCTCGATGGTCTTGAGCTGCACGCCGGTTCCCGCCCGGCTCGACAATGCCACAATCCGGCAGGACCGCAGGAAAGCGTCGGCAGCCGGCACGCGCCCGAGCAGCGTCACGCCGGGCGGCGCCGGCATGTCCGGGGGCAGGCGACCGGCGACTGCGACCGTAACGTCGGCCGGCAACAGCGGACGGACCTCGCGCAGGAACCAGTCCAGCCCGATGAAATTGGGGGCCCAGGTCCAGGTGCCGATGAGGCCGACATCATAGGCCGGCGCGGGCTCGTCAGCGGCGGGGAGGATCGCCTGGCGGCTATGCGACACCAGCGGCAGCACGGCGGATCTCTCGGCCATGGACGGTCCCAGCGCCGCCCGATCCTCCTCCGCCAGGGTCCAGACGAAGCGCGCCTCCCGCCAGAGGCTGCGCTCGATCCGCTCGAGCAGCCGCGCCTCGCGCCGAAACAGCCAGCGCAGCAGCGGATTGGCAGCGTGCGCCGCATTCTGCTGCGCCGAGACATGCTCGATGTTGTGCTCGATCAGGAGACAGGGGCCCAGCGTCAGCAATTCCGGAAAGGCGCCGGGCAGCATCACCGAATTCAGCACGATGGCGTCGAAGGGACCTTTCGCCCTGACGGCCTCGACGAGGTGGCTGGCGCCAGCCAGGCGCAGCTTGGCGCAGGCGACGGGCAGGCCCTCGCGCAGCGCGGCCATCATCCAACCCAGCCGACGCCCGGCGCTGACGACGCCGTTCTCGATGTCGGCCTGGGCGACGACCACGGCGTGGGCGGGATCGGCGGGCGTCTCGCCGGGGCGCGTGAAGCCGAAGGCGGTGACCTCGTGGCCTGCGGCCCGCAGGGCGTCGAGGATCGCGGCGTTGGCGATCTCGAAACCGGTGTCGGGGCGGGCCACGGGAATGAGCGATGTCAGAAAGGCGAGACGCAAGAGGCGGCCCCATGGCGGGATGGCTGACGGCGCATCGAGGCGACATGCCGATCCCGCACAGCAAGGCTCGCAAGGGGCGTCCCGGTCAAGCGCCGAGCGTGACCAGCATCAACGGATTCCCACGCAAAGCCCGCCCGTTTCGGCGGTGCCGATCACGGAACCTTAAGCCAGGCGTGCCTAGGCTCGCCGACCATGGCCGTGACGGAACAGATGCGCAGCAATGATGGCGACAGCGCGCGCGGACAGCGCGCCGTGGCGGGATTCGACCGGCCCGAGAGCTTCCAGGTCCTGGCCGCCTCGCCCGATGCGGCGCTCGCCGGCGTCGAGAGCGTCGTCTGCGTCCCGACCTTCCGGCGCCCCGAGCTGCTCGAGGCGACGCTGCGCTCCCTCGCTGCCCAGCAGGGCGGCCATGACGTCGCGATCATCGTCGTCGAGAACGAGGGCGTCGAACGCGCCGGAGCCCTGCGCGCCGCCGCGCTGCTGGAAGCCGGCCTGTTCAAGGGCCTCGTCATCGTCGAGCCGCGCCAAGGCAACTGCAAGGCCTACAACGCCGCCTGGCGCTGCGCGCTGACGCGCTTTCCGGCGCTGAAGCAGGTGCTCGGCATCGACGATGACGAGACGGCGCAGCCGCTCTGGCTCGACGCCTTCCTGCGGGCGGCGAAGGAGGCTCCGGCCGAGCTGTTCGGCGGCTCCGTCACGCCAGCGTTCGAGGACGCCTCGCGGTCCTGGCTCGCGGCGCACCCCGTCTTCCGCTCGCACTACGCCGTCTCGGGGCCTGTACCCATCCTCTATTCGAGCGCCAACTACCTGATCCGGCGGGAGGTGCTGGAGCGGCTCGGCTTTCCGTTCTTCGATGAGAGCTTCGACTTCACCGGCGGGGGCGACAGCGATTTTTTCACCCGGGCGAAGGCGGCCGGCTTCCGCTTCTGGTGGGTGCAGGAGGCGGCGCAGCGCGAGACCATGCCGGCCCGGCGCAGCGAATTCAGCTGGATTCATGCGCGCGCGCTGCGCAATGGAGCGATCTCGGCTGCGATCGAACGGCGAAAGCATCCGGGCCTTGCCGGGCGGCTGCGGGTCTTGGCGAAGTCACTGGCGCTACTGGCGGCGTCCGGGCCGCGCGGGATCGCACTCGGTTTGAAAACCGGCTCGGTCCTGATCGGGCTCTATCACGCCCAGGTGGCGACCGGCCGCCTGCTCTCGGAGGTCGGCGTCGGCAACGAGCAGTATCGCAAGCCGGAAGCCAACTGAGGCGCCGCCCGGTCAGGTCCCACGCGCCACCCTGTATCGCGACGTCAGTCGCAGGCCGATCACGCAGACCAGCAGCGCGAACCAGACCGGGTCGGAACGGCGGAAAAAGAAGCTCTCCAGACAGGCCGAATAGAGACAGAACAGCCAGATCCGGAAGAACAGCTCGGCCATCGCCTTGTTCTCGGGCGTGCGGATGACGCGGTGGTGGTCGCGCAGCGGCAGCAGGATCAGCACGGTCAGCGCGATGACGAGACCGGGGATGCCGAGCCCGATGGCGAGATCGACATAGCCGCTGTGGCCGTGGACCATGCCTTGGGCGATGCCGGTCTCGTTCTCGCCGATCTCGGCGTAAAGCACATAGTCGCTCTGCCAGAAGCCCTCGAACCCGTAGCCGAAGACCGGCCGGTTCCAGAGCCTGTCGAGGGCGAAGCTCCAGATCTCGGTGCGCCCGGTGAAGGTCTGGCCGGGGCTCACCGCCTGCACGACGGCGTTGACCGGCTTGAAAAGCACCGAGCCGATGGTCGCGGTGAGCAGGATCGCGAGCGGGCCCAGCGCGACCAGGCCGCGCAGCCAGATGCTGCCGATGCGGGCGCAGGCCAAGCCGACCAGCACGACGAAGGGGCCGAGCCCCATCGAGGTCTTCGACCCCGTGAAGAACAGGAAGGTCGCCGCCAGCCCGGTCAGCACGTAGCCCAGGCGCGGCGAACCGGCGCCGCCCACGAAGATGCCGATCAGCATCATGATCACCATCATCGCGCCCGCGATGTTCTTGTGGTCGAACAGGCCACGCCAGGCCCCGGCATGCTCTGGCTCGAGCGCATCGCCGGCCGAATGGATCGCGATGTCGGGAAAGACGATCAGGCCGGCATAACAGACGAGAACGACAATCAGGGCCGCCGTGCCGATCAGCCGGGCGAAATGGGGCTGGTCGCGCGGCAGCAGCATGATCGTGCCCGCGATCGTCAGGACGACGAGCGTGAAGCGGAAGGCGCGCATCGAGATGTCGGGATTGGCGGAGTGGAACACGCCGATGGTCATCCACAGCAGCAGAAGCAGCCAGGTGGGGCGCAGATAGGCCCGGGCCGCGACCCGACCGGCCGAACTCGCCGCGCCGGCCAGCCCGAGCACCGCCATGAGCGAGAACGCGATCTGGTTGACGAGGTTGCTGCTCTCCTGGGCGGCGACCTCGTAGCTGCCCTTGAACGGAGCCGTCGAAATCCAGACGAGCAGGAAGGCGCCGACGAAGATCGCGCTGCGGCAGATATCGCCGAACTGCGCCGCCGACTCGCTGGCGCCTCCGGGGCCAGCACTGACCCGCGCCGTCTCCATCAGGCGGCGTTGACGACGAAGCCGCGGAGCTTTTCGGCGTTGGCGCCGAGCGCCTGCGTTGCGCGGGCCAGGTCGCCGTCGCCGATCTCGCCCTCGCGCAGGATCAGGACGATGTCGTCGGCAGCGTCGCCGAAGCTGCGGGCCAAGCTGTCGTCGCCGATGGGGCCGCCGTCGATGACGACGGGTCCGAAGCGACGGGCCTTGTCGAGGACCTGGTTGCCGATAGCCGGGGTCGCTGCCGCAGCGCCACCGACGCGCGGCAGGAAGAACAGACCCGTGCCCTCGTCCTGCAGCGCAGCCCGGACCAGGCCGGCCGCGCCGGTCGCGACCTCATGGAGGCCGGCGCCCGCTTCTGGCGCATAGATGCGGGTCAGGCTGTCCTCTCCCGCGCCGACATCGACGAGCAGGGCGGGGAGCCCCGCCTGCGCGGCGTCCAGCGCCAGATTGAGCGCCAGCGTCGTGGCGCCAGCGTCCGCTCGCAGACCCAGCACGAGGATGCGGCGATGGCTCTCGCCAGCCGCGGCATCGGCGAGCGCGATGCGAACGGCGGCAACCGCCTTGGCGAACGCGGCATTGGGCTTGTCGATGACGTCGACCAGATGCGCCTTGGCCTGGAAGACGGACCGCACCTCGCCGTCGCCGCGCCGCCAGCGACGATGCCGGACGGCGGGCAGCGTCGCCAGCAAGGGGGCAGCGGCCGTGCGAAGAATATCCGGCGTGCGCTCGGTCTGACCGCCCTGGATCGCCACGAACCGGCGCCAGCCGGGCTTCGCGGAGGCCGCCCCGGCAGCGCTCGCCGCAGCGGGGCCCGGTGCGGACGTGCCTGGCCGCTGCGGCGCCACCGGCACGACCTCGCCGGCTCCCCCGCGTGGGGCGGGGCCCACCGGTGTGGCCGCAACGGATGCGGCGGCATCGTCAGCCCGGCGCTGCGGCAGCCGCGCCGGCGCGACGCCAAACAGCGCCAGTCCGAGCGCCAGCGCGACACCGGCGCCGCCGCCGGCGACGCCGCCCAGCATCACGATGGTCCGGCGGCTGACGCCGCTCTTTTCCAGCGGCGGCATCGCCGCGCTGATGACGCGGGCATTGGTGGTGTCGATGCCGGCGAGCTCGCCGGTTTCGCGGGCCCGGCGCAGGAAGGCGTCATAGACGACGCGCGAGGATTCGACCTCGCGCTCGAGTTCGCGCAGCTCGACCGAGGCGCGCCCGGCGGCGTACTGGTTGGTGGTGAGCTGGTCGACGCGGCGGCCGATCTGGCGCTCGGCCTCGACGGCGCGGTCGAGCTCGACCTTGGCCGAGCGGGAGATGCGCGACAATTCGTCGGCGATCTGGCGGCGGGCGTCACGGGTCTGGGCCTGCGCCGCGGCCAGCGCCGGGTGGCGGGCGCCGAGAGAAGCGAGCAGATCCGCCTCCTTGGCCAGCGCGGCGCCAAGCTGCGCGCGCAGCGCCGTCATCGTGTTGGACGCGACGGCCTCGGGGACGGCGCCGGCCTCGATGCCGGCCGGGCGGGTCGCCAGGGTCTGCTCGTATTTGGCGCGCGCCTCGGTGACGCGCGTGCGCAGTGCGACGAGCTGGGCGTTGTTGAGGGCGAGTTGCTCCTCGGCCATCGACTTGCCGGCGCCGACGCCGACGATGTTGTTGGCCTCCTTGTACCGCTCCGCCTTCTCCTCGGCGGTACGCAGGCGATTGCGCAGTTCCTCGAGGCGGGCGGTGAGGGCGACCGTGGCGCGCTGGGCGGCATCGGCCCTGACCATGGCCTGGTTTTCGAGATAGGTGTTGGCCAGCGCATTGGCGATGCGCGCCGCCTTGGCGGCTTCGCGCGCGGTCACTGCGATGTCGATGACGAAGGTGCGCTCGCCGCGCCTCACCGAGACGTTCTTGTCCAGCGCGGCCAGCGCATAGAGCATGCCGTCATGATCAGGGGCGCCGCTTTTGGGCAGCAGGCTGTCGAGCAGGCGGCCTACGCCCGAGCGCGCCGCAACGCCCCCGAATTCGGGGTCCTTGTCGAGGCCCTCCGTCTCGACCACGCGCGACTTGATGCTGTCGGAGGCGATGATGCGGGCCTGGCTTTCGAGATAGCTCGTGATCGAGGTCGGATCGCCGCCGGCGGCGTTGGGCGAAACCTCGTTCTGGAGCACCCGCAGATCGCGCGGATCGATGAAGAGCTGCGCCGTCGAGACGTATTTCGGCGGCAGCAGGAGGCTGGCGAAGGCGGCGAGAATCGCGCCGGCAATCGCTGCGAGCACGATCAGGCCCTTGCGGGCCCACAGCGTCCGCATCAGCCAGGCCGGGTCGGTCAGACGCGTCATGAAGGCGGGCGCTGCGACGACCGGCGCGGCGCGGCCGGCCGGGCTGTCGCGCCTTTGTTCCGGCTCGCTGGTCGCGGTCTCGGTGGTGAACATGACGCTACGCTTCACTCTTCAAATCCTCGCCCACGCCGCCGCAACGCGGCGCGGGCATGATGTCCAGGTTCCGGCGGCTCACCCGGCGCTCAACCCCGGCCGCGCCGGAAACGGTCGAGCACCGCCATCATCGGCTTCGGCTTGAAATCGGCGTCGAGCGGCAACGGGCGGGCGCGGGCGCCGTCCTTGCGCGGAAAGGTCTCGTGAACCCAGGAATAGCGATCGCTCAGCCCCCAGGTGACGATCGCCTTCGGGCGGCGCACGGAGACGATCGCGTCGAGAAAGGTCGCCACCAGGCTCGCGGCGGCGCGGTCGCGCGTCGCAGGGTCGGCCGGCAGCTTCCAGTCGATGACGTCCAGCTCGGTGATCTCGACATCGAGATCGAGCTTGCCGAGTTCGACCATGAAGGCCTGCAGACCATCAACGTCGAGCGGCTTGTCGGCATAGAGATGCGCCTGCATGCCGATGCCGTGGACGGGGATGCCCTTGTCCTTCAGCCGGCGGCAGAGATCGAGCGCCACTTTGCGGCGCGCCGCCGTGCCCGGACCCGGCTCCTCGAAATTGAAATCGTTGAGGACGAGGCGCGCCTTGGGGTCGACGCGCGCCGCGGTGCGGAAGGCGATCTCGACATGGGCCGGGCCCAGCAGCCGCTGCCAGATCGTGTCCCGCATCGGTTCGCCCGGCAGCGGCTCGAACTTGATGACCTCGTTGACGACGTCCCAGGTCGCGATCCTGCCCTTGTAGCGGTCGACCACCGTCTCGATGTGCGAGACGAGTTCGCGCTCGGCCTCCGCCCGCGTGCTCATCTCCTTCGCCCAGGGCGGGAGCGCCTCGCCCCAGAGCAGGGCATGGCCGCGCAGGGCCTTGCGGTTGGACTCGGCGAAGGCGACGAGTTCATCGGCGCCCGAGAAATCGAAGCGCGCGCGATCGTGCCGGATCGCCTCCCATTTGAGATCGTTCATCGGCACGATGACGTCGCAATAGGTCGTCAGCGCCTGCCGGTAGCGTGGATCGGCGCGAAAGGTTTCGATCTGCGCGGCGGATCCGAGGGGAATCGGCCGCACCGAGGCGAGCCCGGTTCCGGGCGCCAGCAGGGCTGCCGAGGCGAAGCCGGACAGGGCGACCAGCGCGTCGCGCCGCGTCGGGGCGGCGATGTCTCGATCCGGTGCAGGCTGCCGTTTGGTCAAGGACGGTTCCGTTTCGTTTAGGGTCGCTCAACGCCTGTCGTCTAGAAGACGAGAAGACGGGCTGGGCCGGGCACGCAGAACCTGGGCCATCCCAAGCGGCGACAGCTGCGCCACGCGATCCGCGCCGCGAGAACGGACCCCATGCTGCCAGACCGCGCCGCCATCCTTGCCTATCTCACCATCCTGAGCGGCTCCGCCGGCCGGCTCGTCATCTCCCTTGTCTACTTCCTCATTGTTGCGAATACGTTGACCCTCGGCGAATTCGGTCTGTTCGCCACCGCTTCGGCGACAGGGTTGATCCTGTCGCGGCTGCTGGCCTTCGGCTTCGTCTCGCCGGTCTATCGCGTGGCGACCGTGAAACCGCGGCTTCTGGGGGCCTATCTCGCTGGCTTCGCCTGGCTCGGGCTGGTTTCCCTGCCGGTGATCGTGCTGGCGGGCGCGCTCGCCTACTGGCTTCTGTTCGCGGAGCGCCTCGCGGTGCTGCCCTTCGCCCTGATTTTGGTGGCCGAAATCCTGTGCTGGCGGCTTGTCGAGGTCGTCGCCATCGTCAACAACGGGCTCAGGCGCTTCCGCCAGTCGGCGCTGCTGGTGATCATCGGCTCGTCCCTGCGGACGCTGGCGGCGCTGCTGTTTGCCGGTTTCGGCCATCGCAGCCTCGAGATCTGGGTGTGGTCCTATCTCGGCGCGACGCTGGCGACGCTCGTCGTCGCCTTCGTCTTCTTCCTGCCGCCGGTGCGCCTGCGTTTCGTGCGGCGGCTCTATCCGCGCCGGATGGCGGACGCCGTCTATGCCGGCGGTGCCGAGATCGTGTTCTACATCCAGGCCGAGCTCGACAAGCTCCTGATGCTGGCGCTGGCCGGCGAACGGACGGCCGGGCTCTACGCCATCGCCATGCGCGTCATCGACCTCACCGCCATGCCGGTGCGCAGCTTCAACCAGATGCTCGTCCAGAAGATCATGAAGGACCGCGGCCTCGCCGGCGGTCCGGGACGGCTCGCCCTGGTCGAGTTCGGGATCGCGGCGGTCTCGATCGGGGGGCTTGCGGCCGTCATCCTGATGCTGACGCCCTTTCCGGGGCTGCTCGGCCGCAACGTCTCGGAAGCCTCCTATCTGTTCCTGCCGATGCTGCTCGTACCCGCCTTCCGCAACCTCGTCGAGTACCATGCCGAGCTGTTGTATGCGCGCGAGCGCACGGGTTCGCGGGTGACGCTGCTCTGCGCCATCACCTTTCTGAAGGCGGCGCTTCTGTCCTGGGTGATGACGCGCTTTGCCGTCGCCGATGCCTGGGCGCCGTGGCTCAACCTGGTGTTCGGGCTGGTCTATGTGCTGTCGGCGGCCGTGACCTACCGGCTGCTGGCGCGGGAGCAGGCCGCCGGCCCGGTCACTGCGTCTCGAACAGCGCCCTGATCGTCTCGATCGGCTCGCCGATGAAGGACTGGACGCCGACGGCGACCTGCCAGGGCTCGAGCACGTCCTCGAAGGAACGCAGGGTCTCGATGACGCCGGCCTCTCCGCCCCAGTAGACCTTGCACAGCTCGCGCGGGTCGCTCCAGTGTCGGGCCGGGCCGAGCCCGAGCACGCGTTCGACGAAGTAACCGTAGATCATGTACTCGGAAAAGCCGCGACGGGAGGCGATGGCCGACACCCAGTCGCGTCCGCTTTCGCGCTCGATATGCGCGACCAGCGCGCGCACATGGTCGCGACGCCAGCTGACCATGTTGTTGATGTAGTCCGGGCTTGGAAATGTCGGGTCGGGCAGGCCGAGCAGGGCAGCGGCGTTCGCGCACCAGAGGCGATGCTCGGCCATGTCGGCCGTGATGCCGTCGGGCTTGCTGTAGAGCCGGATGCCCTCGTCCGTCGCCAGACTCCCGAGATCGTACGGCCTGAGGAACAGCATGTCCGAATCGGCGAAGAGGACGACGTCCTCCTCGGTGCGGAGCGGGAGCGCCAGCTTACGCAGCTGCTGGGCGTGCCAGCCGCGCAGGGGCGGCACGCCCCTGATCAGGGCTCGCGCGCCGGTCCAGACACGCCGGCGGCCCAAGCTGAACGGATCGAGGCGCGCCTTCAGCCAAGGCGGCAGCAGCGCGGATTCGGCGATCACCTGCCGCCGCGGCCCTGCGAGACTGGCAAACAGAGGAACGTCGGCATCCTCGACCAGCAGATAATGAGCGGCATGTCCGGTGACGAAGCGATCAATGCTGGCGCAGAGCAGGCGGCAGCGCTCGATGTCGCCGGCATAGCTCGGCGTCGCGATGGCGAAGCTCTGGTTCACCGCTGCGGTCTGCCGGCGGCGAAACGCTGGCGCAGCAGGCGCATCATAAACGTCGGATTGCCGAGGATGTAGCGACGCCAGAGCCGTCGCGGCTCGCGCCAGAGCCGATACACCCATTCGAGCCGCGTCTGTCGGACCAGTTCCGGCGCGCGCGGCACCTCGCCCGCAAAGAAATCAAACAGCGCGCCGACGCCGGCGGCGACCGAACAGTGCTGGGGGCCGAGCTTGTCGGAGATCCAGCTTTCCTGCCGGGGGTTGCCGAAGGCGACCAGAAGCAGGTCCGGCGGTGCAGCCGCGAGCCGGGCCAGCAGGCCCGCCTCCTGCGACGGATCGAAATAGCCATGGCAGATCACGTCGAAGACGTGGCGCGGAAACCGCCGGGCGAGCTGCTCGGCAGCGCGATCGGCGACGCCGGGACGCCCGCCGAGCAGCGCGACCCGCAAACGGCGCGGCTCGTTGGCGAACAGAGCGGGGATGAAGTCGGTGCCATTGAGATTGGCCGGGAACGGCGCGCCGTGGAGCAGCCAACCGCCGATATCGACGCCGATCCCGTCGGCCAGCACCAGGAAGCTGGCGAGCCGGCGCTGCAGGAGGGGGTCCTGAGCCGCGATGTTGACGAGATTGGCGTTGCAGAAGGCCAGCTTGACATGCCGGCCCGTCGCCATTGCGTCGGACAACTCGGCCAGGGCCGCGGGCTGCGTGAGCACCGCGATGCCGATCCCGCCGACATCGCGCACGTCGAAGCCGGCCGGGGGCCGCGCTATCGCTTTGCTCGAGAGGGCTATGGAGAGGCTGGCAGGCACGGGAGCGATGAGTCCGGACAGTTTCGGGATCGGTCGATTTCGCCCCTACGTCATGATCCAACCCCCGGCCGGGTCAAGCTGAACCGAATGGAACGGTGAACGGCTTCTTCAACGAATCCACGCGATCGGGTTAATCGCCAAAGCGCCTGAAAACACAGGTTGTTTCGATACGGGGCGATGGCCGGCGACGGCTCGCGGCCGCTGTCGGAGAACGGCACAAGAGACGGCCGATCGCGCCATTCCGGCACAGCCCCGAGCCCTGCCGAAGCCGCACCGTCCCGTCACAATGCTTAACGGCCGCCTTCGCCGGAGTGCGAAGTCTTAACGAAGGGAAAACGCCCGCCGGACGCGGCCCGGGCGCGCCAGGCATGCCGGACCGGCGCGCGGGGCAACGGACGAAACCTTGTCCAGCCTCCCCGACAGCCTCTAGGGTGCGCGTCCAATGAGTCAGGGGCCGACAATGAACCAGATCGATCTGCAGGGAAGAACCGCCATCGTCACTGGAGGCGCGCAGGGGATCGGCCGCGCGGTGGCCGAGCGTTTCGCCGCCAGCGGCGCCACCGTCGCGATCTGGGATCTCGACGGCGAACTCGCCGCCAGGGCGGCCGCCGAGATCGGCGCGGGCGCGACCGGGCTGGGCATCGACGTCACCGACGCCAAGGCAGTGAAGGCCGCCGCGGATGCGCTGGAGGCCCGACAGGGCAGCGTAGACATCCTCGTCACCAGCGCCGGCATCGCGGGCGCGAATTTCAAGACCTGGGAATACCCGCTCGAGGAATGGGCGCGGGTGATGAAGCTCAACGTCGACGGCACGCTGCATTGCTGCCAGGCGGTGATCCCCGGCATGATCAAGCGTAATTACGGACGCCTCGTGCTGGTGGCGTCGATCGCCGGCAAGGAAGGCAACCCCAACGCCTCGGCCTATTCGGCCTCGAAGGCGGCGGTGATCGCGCTGACCAAGTCGCTCGGCAAGGAGCTCGCGACGCAGGACATCGCGGTCAACTGCATCACCCCGGCTGCGGCCCGCACCCGCATCTTCGACCAGATGAGCGAGGAGCATATCGGCTACATGCTGGCCAAGATTCCGCGCGGGCGCTTCCTGCTGCCCGACGAGGTCGCTTCCATGGTCGCCTTCCTGGCCTCGGCCGAGAACAGCTTCACCACCGGCGGCGTCTTCGACCTGTCGGGCGGCCGGGCGACCTATTGAGCCGTGACCATTACAACCGGAAGCGCTCCGTCATCCTGTGCGACCGAAGGTCGACCGGGATCCATCCTCGGGCTCTACAGAGCCCCATGATGGATCCCAGATCTGCGCGGCTTCGCCGCTTGTCCAGGATGACGGCGCGCTTCATCGTGCCAATGTCAGGTTCCAGGATTCACCGATGACCGCCTCTCTCCCCTCCGCCGCGGTATTGGGCGCGCGCGCCTTCGCGGCGCTCCAGGGTCTCAACCGCTTCGCCGACGAGCCGGGGAAGCTGACGCGGCTTTATCTGTCCCCGGCCCACCGGCAGGCGGCGGAATGGACCAAGGGCGCGATGGAGGTCGCGGGGCTCAGCGCTTTCGTCGATGCGGCGGGCTCCGTGCAGGGCCGGCGCGAGGGGCCATTTCCCGGCGCGCCTTCCGTCATGATCGGTTCGCATATCGACACGGTGAAGGATGGCGGGCGGTTCGACGGCAATCTCGGCGTCGTCGCCGGCATCCTGGTGGCGCAGGCCTTGCGCGACGCCGGTGTCGCGCTGCCCTTCGCGCTCGAAATCGTCGCCTTCGGCGACGAGGAGAATGTCCGGTTTCCAACGCATCTGTCCACATCGGCTGCGCTAGCCGGGCACTACGACCCGGCCTGGCTGGAAACGCGCGATGCGGACGGCATACGACTCGCTGATGCCCTCCTCGCTTTCGGGGGCGACCCGTCGGGAGTCGCCGCGCTCGCGCGGAAGCGCGGCGCGGTGAAGGCTTATCTCGAACTGCATATCGAGCAGGGGCCGGTGCTCGAGGTCGAGAACGAGCCCGTCGGTATCGTCACCGCGATCAATGCGCAGCGCCGGGCGCGCGTGCGCGTGACCGGCGAGGCGGGCCATGCCGGCACCGTGCCGATGAGCCTGCGCAAGGACGCGCTAACCGCGAGCGCCGAGATGGCGCTGGCGCTGGAGACGATCGCGGCCAGCCATGACCAGGCCGTCGCCACGGTTGGTACCTTCCAGGTCAGCCCCAGCGCGGCCAATGTCGTGCCCGGCATGGTGACCTTCAGCGTCGATTTTCGCAGCCCCTCCGACGAGACGCTCGCGAGCATGGACGCCGCGATCCAAAGCCGCTTCGGGGATATCGCGGCGCGACGGGGCGTCGGGCTCGATTTCGCACTCTATACGAATGCGCGGGCAGTACCGATGGACGCCGGTCTGCAGGACGCGCTGGCGGCCGGCGTGGCCCGCGCCGGGGGCAATGTCGCGGCGCGGCGCCTGCCCTCTGGCGCCGCCCATGATGCGATGGCTATGGCGTCGCTGTGCCCCGCCGCGATGCTGTTCGTGCGCAACGAGAAGGGCATCAGCCATTCGCCGCTGGAAAACATGACTGAGGCCGATGCCGGCATCGCCGTTCGCGTCATGCTCGAAGCCGTTCTGGAGCTCGCGCGGCGCGAAGGCTGATCGCGATCAAGGACGGGCGCGACACCGCGTGCCATTTGCCGCTGCCGGCACGAGGCCTAAAAGGCGCACGCCGCAGGAGGCTGGCGATGGACCACGAGACATTCTTCCGTACCGAACTGGATGGCCTGCGCCGCGAAGGGCGCTATCGCGTCTTCGCCGATCTCGAGCGCCAGGCGGGGCGTTTCCCGCGCGCGACCTATCATGGCGAAGGCGGCCCGCGCGAGATCACCGTCTGGTGCTCCAACGACTATCTCGGCATGGGCCAGCACCCGGCGGTGCTCGCAGCGATGCATGAGGCGCTCGATACATGCGGCGCCGGCGCCGGCGGCACGCGCAACATCGGCGGCACCAACCACTACCATGTGCTGCTGGAGCAGGAGCTCGCCGATCTGCACGGCAAGGAAGCCGCGCTTCTGTTCAACTCCGGCTACATGTCGAACTGGGCTTCGCTCGGCACGCTCGCCTCGCGGATTCCCGGCTGCGTCGTGCTGACGGATGCGCTCAACCACGCCTCGATGATCGAGGGCATCCGCCATTCGCGGGCGGAGCGGCACATCTTCGCCCATAACGATCCCGACGACCTGCGCCGCAAGCTCGCCGCGCTCGATCCGGCGCGGCCGAAGCTGATCGCCTTCGAATCGGTCTATTCGATGGATGGCGACATCGCGCCGATCGCAGACTTCTGCGACATCGCCGAGGAATTCGGCGCGATGACCTATATCGACGAGGTCCATGCGGTGGGCCTCTATGGTCCGCGCGGCGGCGGCGTCAGCGAGCGCGACGGGCTGACATCGCGCCTGACCGTGATCGAGGGCACGCTGGCCAAAGCCTTCGGCGTGATGGGCGGCTATATCGCGGGCTCGGCGGCCTTGTGCGACTATGTCCGCAGCTTCGCCTCGGGCTTCATCTTCTCCAGCTCGCTGCCGCCGCCGGTCGCGGCGGGCGCGCTGGCCGCGATCCGTCATCTCAAGGCCAGCACCACCGAGCGCGAGCGCCATCAGGACCGGGTGGCCGAACTGCGCCGGCGGCTGGACGTGGCAGGAATTCCGCACCTGTCCAATCCCAGCCATATTGTGCCGGTGATGGTCGGCGACCCGGTTCTCTGCAAGGCGGTCAGCGACGAACTGCTCGAACGCTTCGCCATCTATGTCCAACCGATCAACTACCCGACCGTGCCGCGCGGCACCGAGCGGCTGCGGATCACCCCCTCGCCGTTGCACTCGGACGCCGATATCGCCCATCTGGTCGAAGGGCTGAGCGCGATCTGGGGACGGGTGGGGTTGCAGCGGGCGGCGTGACGTCAGCCCGGCGGTGGGCCGAAGCGCGCGAGGAACGTCTGCGCCCGTGGCATCGCGTCATGGAGGAACTGACCGGGTTCGCGCAACCAGAGCCCGTCATAGGTCTTTGACTTCGCCTCCGAGATCAGGACGTCCTGCGGCAAGGGCACCAGCGTTCCGTCCCAGCCGGGCCACCAGACCCGGCCCTTCGCCCAGTGATGGGCGACCAGAGCCCGCTCGCAGCGATAGCCATGAAAGTCGAACGCCGTCTCGCCATCGGTGACGAAGACATGGTTTCCCGTGAAACCCTCGTTGGGCCTGATCCAGACGGCGCGGAAATTCCGGTTCGGATAGGTTTCGAGAAACGCATAGGCGAGGATGTGGCAGGCCCCGCAGGCGAAGAAGATCCGTTCCGGCAGATTCCAGCGTTTCAGCGGGTCGCTCTTGATACCGGGCTTCAGCCTGAACATGTTGGCGGCTCCTGTTCACTGAAGGCCGGGCCCGAATCGCATGCCAGAGACTAGCAACGCCCCACTGATGCACGCGACGACCATCCTGATGGTGCGCAAGAGCCGGCGGGTCGTGATCGGCGGCGACGGGCAGGTCTCGCTCGGCCAGACCATCATGAAGGGCAATGCCCGCAAGGTGCGCCGCCTCGCCAAGGGCGCGGTGATCGCGGGCTTCGCCGGCGCCACGGCGGATGCCTTCACGCTGTTCGAGCGGCTGGAGACCAAGCTGGAGCAGTATCCCACGCAGCTGCTGCGGGCCTGCGTCGAGCTGGCCAAGGACTGGCGCACCGACCGCTATCTGCGCCGGCTGGAGGCGATGCTGCTCGTCGCCGACAAGGAGGTTTCGCTGCTGATCTCGGGCACCGGCGACGTTCTGGAGCCGGAATCAAGCGAGCATGGCTCGGTGATGGCGATCGGCTCGGGCGGCAATTACGCGCTCTCGGCGGCGCGCGCGCTGATCGACCTCGAGCCCGATGCCGAGGCGATCGTCCGGAAGGCGATGAAGATCGCCGGCGACATCTGCGTCTATACCAACCACTCCCTCGTCATCGAGACATTGGACACGCCATGATCGCCGAGCAGGACCTGCAGGCCGCGGTCGCGGAAGGCATCATCGACCAGGCTCAAGCCGTGCGGATTGCGCATCTGGCGCGGCTGCGGATCGCGGCGCAGGGTTCGACCCCGCCGCGTCTGCGCGACAGCGTGACGGCCGAGGATCGCCTCGCCGTCGATCCCGACGACGAGCGCTTCCGGCTGATCGGCGGCTTCAACGACGTCTTCGTGGCGATCGGCGTCGGCCTGCTGGCCGGCGCGCTGCTCGGTCTGTCGCGGGTCGTGGGCTTCGGCGATGCGTTTTCCGGCGTGGCGCTGCTGGCCGCCTGGGGGCTGAGCGAGGTGTTTGCCCGGCGCATGCGGCTCGCCCTGCCGTCGATCCTGCTGGCGGCGATGTTTTGCAGCTCCGCCGCGCTTCTGGTCGCGCAGCTGACCGCCGATCGGGGCCTGCCCTCGATCCTCTATGGCGGCTGGGTGCTCGCGGCGGCGGCCTTCTCCGGCGCCGCGCTGCTGCATCACTGGCGTTTTCGCGTTCCCGTCGATCTGGCGCTGGCGGCCGCCGGCGGCATCGGCGTGCTGCTCGCCCTGATCTCGGCCCTCACCCCGGCCCTGGCCCAGGATTATCTCAACCTGATCCTCGCCGTTTGCGGCCTGTCGGTCTTCGCGCTGGCGCTGCGGCTGGACATGCGCGACCCCCGCCGGCTGACCCGGCGGTCGGACGCCGCCTTCTGGCTGCATCTGCTGGCGGCCGCGCTGATTGTGCATCCGATCTTCCGGGGCATGGTGAGCGCCACCGGCAGCTTCACCACCACGACCTCGCTCATCGTGCTCGGCGTCTTCGCGGTGCTCGGCGTGATCGCGCTCGTCATCGACCGGCGCGCGCTGCTGGTTTCGGCACTGAGCTATGCCGGCATCGCCGTGGCCTATCTGATCTCGCAGAGCGTCTCGGGCGATCTCAGCCTGCCGCTGGCATTGCTGGGCCTGGCGGCGCTGGTTCTGGCGCTCTCGGCTGGCTGGCGCAGCCTGCGGCGCCTGCTGCTGCCCGTGCTGCCGCTCGGACGCTGGCGCGACAGGCTGCCGCCGATCGACGCGACGCCCGCGTGAGGCGACACCATCACGCAGGCGGGCCTGCAGGCCTCGCACCCTCTACGCTTCAGGACAAGCGGACATCATGACATCGTTTTCCCCCCGCGAGATCGTCTCCGAACTCGACCGCTTCATCGTCGGCCAGAACGACGCCAAGCGCGCGGTCGCCATCGCGCTGCGCAACCGCTGGCGTCGGCAGCAGCTCGAAGGGCCGCTGCGCGAGGAGGTCAGCCCTAAGAACATCCTGATGATCGGGCCGACCGGTTGCGGCAAGACGGAGATCGCGCGCCGCCTCGCCAAGCTCGCCAACGCTCCTTTCCTCAAGGTCGAGGCGACCAAGTTCACCGAGGTCGGCTATGTCGGCCGCGACGTCGAATCGATCGTGCGCGACCTCGTCGAAATCGCGATTGCGCTGGTCCGCGAGAGCCGCCGCAAGGACGTCCAGGCCAAGGCCCATGTTGCGGCGGAAGAGCGCGTGCTCGATGCACTGGTCGGCGTCAATGCCAGCCTCGCCACGCGCGATTCCTTCCGCCGGAAGCTGCGCGCCAACGAACTCGACGACAAGGAAATCGAGGTCGAGATCGCGGCAGGCAGCCAATCGTCCGCGCCGATGTTCGAGGTTCCCGGCATGCCCGGCGCCTCGATTGGCGCGATCAACCTCTCCGACATGTTCGGAAAAGCCTTCGGCCAGAAGGGCAAGCCCCGGCGCGTCCTGGTCAAGGACGCCTATGGTCCGTTGCTGACGGAAGAAAGCGACAAGCTGATCGACCAGGAGGCGATCGTGCAGGCGGCGATCCGCGAGGTCGAGAACAATGGCATCGTCTTCCTCGACGAGATCGACAAGATCTGCGCCCGCGAGGGCAAGGGCGGCGCCGATGTCTCGCGCGAGGGCGTGCAGCGCGACCTGCTGCCGCTGATCGAGGGTACGACGGTGGCCACCAAGCATGGCGCCGTGAAAAGCGACCATATCCTGTTCATCGCGTCCGGCGCCTTCCACGTCTCGCGCCCGTCCGACCTGCTGCCGGAGCTGCAGGGCCGCCTGCCGATCCGCGTCGAGCTGTCGCCGCTGGACGTCGACGATTTCAGGCGCATCCTGACAGAGACCGAGGCCAGCCTGATCAAGCAGACGGTGGCGCTGATGGCGACGGAAGAGGTCACGGTCGATTTCACCCCCGACGCGATCGACGCCATTGCGCGCATTGCGGTCGACGTGAACTCGACCGTCGAGAACATCGGCGCGCGGCGGCTGCAGACCGTGATCGAGCGCATTCTGGACGACATCTCCTTCACCGCGCCCGACCGCTCGGGCGAGACGGTGACGATCGACGGCGCCTATGTGCAGTCCCGCATCGGCGATCTCGCGAAGAACGCCGATCTGAGCCGGTTCATCCTCTGATCGGCCATTGAAGGGAAGGGCGGCGATGCCGGCTGAACCGACAAAGCTTGCCCGCAACTCGCTCGTCGTCGGGCTGGCGACCGTGCTGTCGCGCCTGCTCGGCTTCGCGCGCGACATGCTGATCGCGCGCATGCTCGGGGCCGGGCCGGTGGCGGATGCCTTTCTCGTCGCCTTCCGGCTGCCGAATCTGATGCGGCGCGTGCTCGGCGAGGGCGGGCTGAATGCGCCCTTCGTGCCGGTTTATCTCGATTTGCGGGCGGAAGGGGGCGTCGAGGCGGCCAGACGCTTCGCCGGGCAGGCCTTCGCCTGGCTCGCGCTCGCGCTCAGCCTCGTCACCGCGCTCGGTCTGTTGCTGGCGCCCTGGCTCGTTCTTGCCATCGCGGGCGGGTTTCACGAGGCACCGGCGACGCTGGTCATGGCGACGGGCTATACGCGCATCGCGCTGCCCTTCCTCGCCTTCACCACGCTGGCCTCTCTGCTGGCGGCTGTCTTGAATTCCGAAGGGCGGTTCCTCGTCGCGGCGCTGGCGCCTTCGCTGCTGAATCTCGTCCTGATCGCAGCTCTCATAGTCGCGCTCGTCACGGGGATGCCGTCGCAGCAGGGCGCGGCGCTGATCGCGGCGGCGGTCAGCCTCGGCGGGGCGCTGCATCTGCTGATGGTTGCGATCGCGCTGTGGCGCGGGGAGACTGGGCTGGCGCGGCCGCGGCTGCAGTGGTCGCCGGGCATGACGCGGCTGGTGAAGCTCGGCGGGCCGGCGCTGCTGGCGGCCTCGACCTCACAGCTCGTGCTGCTGGTGGCGACGCAGATCGCCTCGGCTCAGCCCGGCGCCGTGTCCTGGCTCTATTATGCCGACCGTGTCTTCCAGCTGCCGCTCGGCTTTGTGGCGGTGGCGATGGGGGTGGTGCTCTTGCCGGCCATCGCCGCGCAGGAAAGCCATGGCGACGCGGCGGGGCGGCGGCAGACGATCGACCGGGCGCTGCTGCTGGGGCTCGCTTTGGCGGTTCCGGCCGCGACGGCCCTGGCCTGGCTGGCGGACCCGATCATCTCGGTGCTGTTCGAACGCGGCCGGTTTACCGAAATCGACCGCATCCGCACCGCCGATGCGATGCGCGCGTTTGCGCTCGGCCTGCCGTTCGCGGTGATGGCGAAGGTCTTCGCGCAGGTCTATTTCGCCCGCCAGACGCCACGCCTGCCGCTCTATGCCGGGCTCACCGCGCTTCTGGTGGCGATCCTGGCCGGCCATGCGGCGACACTGCCGATGCCCGCCACCAATGCGGCGGCGGCGGCGAGCCTCGCCTTCGCGACGCAGGCCGGCGTGCTCGGGGCTTTCCTACTGCGGGACCGGCTCTGGTGGCCGCAGCGGCGGATGCTGCGGCCACTGCTCGCCATCCTCGCAGCCAATCTCGTCATGCTGGCCGGCATCGAGGCCGTGATGCCGAAGCTTCTGGCCAGCCTGTCCGTCGAGGCGCCGCTGAGCTGGCGCATCGGCGCCCTGACCCTGCTGTGCGGCGTGGGAGGTGGGCTCTACGCGGTCTCCGGCCGGTTTCTGGGCGCGTTCCGGCTGCGCGAACTCGGGCGCTTCGGAAAGACCTCCTGAACCTCCGCCTCCTGTGGTCCGGCGCCCTGCGCCGTTCTCGCCCCTTGCGCCCCGCCCGGGCTTCGGCCAGAACGCGGCACTTCAGCCGACCCCATTCTTGCGGGAGCGCCCCATGGCGACCTTTCACCAGCGCGTCTTCTCCGGCATGCAGCCGACCTCGACGCTGCATCTCGGCAATTATCTGGGCGCGCTGACCAACTGGGTTGCGATGCAGGAGACGCATGAGTGCATCTATTGCGTCGTCGACATGCACGCGATCACCGTCTGGCAGGATCCCGCCGACCTGACGCGCGCGATCCGTGAGGTCACAGCTGCCTATGTCGCAGCGGGCGTCGATCCCAAGCGCAGCATCATCTTCAACCAGAGCCAGGTTTCGCAGCATGCGGAACTCGCCTGGGTGTTCAACTGCGTCGCGCGGCTGGGCTGGCTCAACCGCATGACCCAGTTCAAGGAAAAGGCCGGCAAGGACAAGGAGAACGCCTCGATCGGGCTCTACGCCTATCCGGCGCTGATGGCGGCCGACATCCTGCTCTACAAGGCGACGCATGTGCCCGTCGGCGAGGACCAGAAGCAGCATCTCGAACTCGCCCGCGACATCGCGCAGAAGTTCAACAACGACTTCGGCGTGCAGATCGCGCAACGCGGGCTCGGCACGGGCGATCTCGGCTTCTTCCCGCAGCCCGAGCCGATGATCCAGGGGCCGGCGCCCCGCGTGATGAGCCTGCGGGACGGCACCAAGAAGATGTCGAAGTCCGATGCCTCGGACAATTCGCGCATCAACCTGACCGACGACGCCGAGACCATCGCCCAGAAGATCCGCAGGGCGAAGACCGATCCCGATGCCCTGCCCTCCGAGGAGAAGGGGCTGGAAGGCCGGCCCGAGGCGGAGAACCTCGTCGGCATCTATGCGGGGCTGAACGGCCAGACCAAGGCGCAGGTGCTGGGCGAATTCGGCGGCGGGCAGTTCTCCGGCTTCAAGGCGGCGCTGGTCGATCTCGCAGTCGAGAAGCTGTCGCCGATCGCCGGCGAGATGCGCCGCCTGCTCGCCGATGTCGGCCATATCGACGCGATCCTGGGCGAGGGCGCGCAGCGGGCCGAGGCGATCGCCGCGCCGATCATGCGCGATGTCAAGGACATCGTCGGCTTCGTCTCGCGGCGTTGAAGCGCCCGACCATCCATCGCCCTTGCGCTGACGTTGCGGCGCGGGCCACCATGCCGCCTCCTGAAGCGGCGGCAGGACAGACGACATGGTGAAGCGACGGCGGTCCTATGAGACGGGCCATCGCCCGAAATTTCTCGCGGTGGTGGACGACAGCGCGGAATGCGCCAAGGCAGTGCGCTTCGCGGCCCGGCGTTGCGCGCGCCTGGGCGCCTCGATCGTGCTGCTGGGCGTCATCATGCCGCCCGAGCACGAAACCTGGCTCGGCGTCGGCGCGGTCATGCAGGCGGAGGCCGAAGCGGAGGCCGAGAAGCTGATCGATGCGGCGGCGGCGGCCGTGCGCACCTTCGCCGGGCTCGAGCCGGAGCGGGTCGTGCGCACCGGCGACAAGGCCGATGAGGTGGTCAAGCTGATCGAAGCCGACGAGGACATCTCGCTGCTCGTGCTCGCGGCGGGCGCCGGGCGCGAGGGACCGGGACCGCTTGTCAGCGCGCTCGTCGGCAAATCGGCAGCGAGCTTTCCGATTCCGGTGGCGATCGTTCCGGGCCATCTCGAGGACGAGGAAATCGACGCGCTGGCGTGAGCGGCTGTCGCCCTTCGCGCTGGAATGATTCCACGCACCCGCCTATATCAATGGCTGGAACGGCGGCCTTGAACCGTCCGGGACCGGAGATTTTCAACGATGTTCATCCAGACCGAAGCCACGCCCAACCCCGCGACGCTGAAATTCCTGCCCGGCCGCGCCGTGATGCCGGACGGCACGCTCGAATTGCGTGACGCCGACCAGGCGGACCGCTCGCCGCTCGCCCAGCGCCTGTTTAGCGTCAGCGGCGTGTCGGGCGTGTTTCTCGGGTCCGATTTTATCACCGTGACCAAGTCCGGCGGCGAGTGGCCGCATCTCAAGCCGGCGATCCTGGGCGCGATCATGGAGCATTTCATGTCGGGTGCGCCGGTCCTCTCGACCGGCTCGCAGGCGGACGTGATCGAGGAGGGCGAGTTCTTCGCCCCAGAGGACGCGCAGACGGTCGAGACGATCAAGGATCTGCTGGAGACGCGCATCCGGCCGGCGGTCGCCGGCGATGGCGGCGACATCACCTTCCGCGGCTTCAAGGACGGCACGGTCTATCTGGCGATGAAGGGCTCCTGCTCGGGCTGCCCCTCCTCGACCGCGACGCTGAAGCACGGCATCCAGAACCTGCTGCGCCACTTCCTGCCGGATGTGCGCGAGGTCGAGGCGATTTGAGCATCCGTTAGACCCCTTTCCGTCATCCTGGGTTTCGCCAAGCGACGTCCCGGGATGACGTTCCGCTATCGAGATCACCGGACAGGCGAAGTCAAAGCTGATGCGCATTCTCGCCATCGATACCGCGCTCGGCGCCTGTTCGGCCTGCGTATTGGAGGCCGGGACGGCTGAACCGCTGGCGATCGAGCAGATCGCCATGGAACGCGGCCATGCCGAGGCGCTGATGCCGTTGATCGAGCGCGTCATGAACGCCGTCGAGGGCGGCTTTTCCTCGCTCGATCGCGTCGCCGTCACGGTCGGACCCGGCAGCTATACGGGGCTTCGCGTCGGGGTGAGCGCCGCGCGCGCCATCGCGCTGGCTGCGGGTATCCCTGCGGTCGGCGTGACCACGCTGGCCGCCTGCGCCGCACCCCTGGTCGGGCGCGAGACCGGCCGCGTAATCGCCGCGGCGCTCGACGCCAAGCATGGCCAGGTCTGGTTCCAGGCGATCAGCGCCGAGGGGCGGCCCATCGTGGCCCTGCGGCAGGTCAGCTATCGCGACGCGGCGCGTGCGATCGGCGCCGGCCCGGTCAGTATCGTCGGCTCGGCGGCGCTCGCGGTTGCCAACGAAGCCTGGGCGATCGGCTTGGACGCGCTCGTCCTCGACGATTCGCGAGCGCCGGACGTGACATGGGTGGCCCGGCTGGGCCTCATCGCCGATCCCGACTCGGCACCGCCGCGCCCGCTCTATCTCAAGGCGCCGGAGACGACCCCGCAGGATCGCGCCCGCCTGCCACGCCGGTGAGATTTCGACGGCGAGCCGCCCCCCGGATTTGCCCGAACCACGCGCGGGCGCTCGCTGTCGGCGAATCCGGTCGCAGATGACGCGATGGGGCTTGCCAGCCGTCGCGACTGTGCCATCAAGCGGCATGGATTGGCTGCGTCGCCTGCTTCACCCCCATTCATGCCCGGCGCGGACGGGCCATCTCGACGCGCGCCATGCGGGCGTCGTCGCCGCGCTGCACAGCCAGGGCGGGTTCGCCCGCGGCTGGGAGCCTGGCGAATGCGCGGCGCTGCTGGCGGATGCGAGCGTCACGGCCGATGGTGTCTTTACAGGGCACGCGGCGCAGCCCGCAGGGTTCGTCCTGTCACGCCGGGCGGCCGACGAGGCCGAAATTCTCTCCATCGTCATCGCGCCCGCCCACCGTCGCAACGGATTGGCGGCCACCCTTCTGGGCGCCCATCTCTCGCGGCTCGCCGGCAGTGGGATCGCTCAGGTCTTTCTCGAGGTCGAGGACGGCAATATCGCGGCCGAGCATCTCTACCGGCATCTCGGCTTTCGCGAAGTCGGCCGGCGCAAGGGCTATTATCCCAAGTCCGACGGCAGCCGGGCGAGCGCCGTGGCGATGCGGCTCGATCTGGCGTGAGCGGGGCGGGGCGCCGATGAAGAGGCTACGCCTGGGCGCGATCCTGCGACTGTCCGCCCTTGCGCTGGGCACGCTCGCGCTGCTGCCGGTACAACTCGTCGTGGTCCGCGTGATGCCGTCGCGCGGCGCGGCGATTCCCAGGCTGTTCCACCGCTTCACCTGCCGCTGCCTGGGCGTGCGCCGGCGCATCCGTGGCACGCCGCCGCCCATCGGCAGCGGCGGGCTGATCGTCGCCAACCACGTCTCATGGCTCGACATCTCCGTGCTGGGGGCGGAGCGGCCGGTCTGTTTCGTCGCCAAGAGCGAGGTCGCAGGCTGGCCGGTGATCGGTTTCCTCGCCGGGCTGCAGCGCACCGTCTTCATCGACCGGTCGCGCCGGGCGGCAACCGCCGATGTCGCGGCACAGATGGGTGCGCGGCTTTCGGCGGGCGAGGCGGTCGTGCTCTTCGCCGAGGGCACGACGGGCGACGGCACGCGGGTGCTGCCGCTGCGCTCCTCGCTTCTCGGCGCGGCCCATGAGGCGCTGGGCAAGGGCGCCGGAGACACTGACGAAGACGCCGACATCACGGTCTATCCGCTGACGATCAGCTACACCGGTTTCCACGGGATCGCGGGCGGGCGAGCGGAACGGACGGCGCTGGCCTGGTATGGCGACACCGAACTGGCGCCCCATCTCAGGACCGTGCTGGGCGTCGGCGCGATCGACGTCGAACTGGCCTGGGGCGAGCCGATCGCGATGGGGCGCAAGACCACCCGCAAGGAGGCGACGCGGCTGGCGCAGACCGCCATCCGCCGGGCCCGGCAGGAGACCGTCAGCGGCCGGCCGCTGCCGACAGACCCGTGACGGGCCTTGGCCCGGGCATTGCTTGGACGCAGGACGGGCGGCAGGACGTTCCCTCGCGCCGCGATCCGGAGTAAGGAGACGGTTTGGAGACCAGACCCTTCGCGATGAAGACAGTCCACATCAAGTCCTTCGGCTGCCAGATGAACGTCTATGACGGGCAGCGCATGGCCGACATCCTGGGCGAGCAGGGCTTTCAGGAAACGGCAACGCCAGAGGGCGCTGACCTGATCCTGCTCAACACCTGCCATATCCGCGACCGCGCGGTTCAGAAGGTCTATACCGAGCTCGGCAAGCTGCGTGACATCAAGACGTCGCAGCAGGCGCAGGGCCAGGACACGCGCATCATCGTCGCCGGCTGCGTCGCGCAGGCCGAAGGCGCCGAGATCCAGCGCCGCCAGCCTGCGGTCGATCTCGTCGTCGGCCCGCAGGCCTATCACCGGCTGCCGGAACTGCTGGAGCAGGCGCGGCGCCGGCGCGTCGTCGATACCGACCTGCCGGTCGACGACAAGTTCGGCCATCTGCCGGCGCCGAAGCCCGCAGCGATCCGCGCGCGCGGCATCTCCGCCTTCGTCACCGTTCAGGAAGGCTGCGACAAATTCTGCGCGTTCTGTGTCGTGCCCTACACCCGCGGCGCCGAGTTCTCGCGGCCCGTCGCCCAGATCATGGCCGAAATCGAACGGCTGGCGGCCTCGGGCGTGCAGGACGTCACGCTGATCGGCCAGAACGTCAACGCCTATCATGGTGAGGGCTCGGACGGGCTGATCTGGGGGCTGGCGCGGCTGATGCGCCGTGTCGCCGAGGTGCCGGGCATCGCCCGTATCCGCTACAGCACGAGCCATCCGCGCGACATGGAGGATGATCTCATCGCCATCCATCGCGATCTGCCGCAGGTGATGCCGTTCCTGCATCTGCCGGTGCAGGCGGGCTCGGATCGCATCCTGGCTGCGATGAACCGCAAGCACACCGCCGATGAATACCGCCGCCTGATCGAGAAGATCCGCGCCGCGCGGCCCGATATCGCCCTGTCCTCGGACTTCATCGTCGGCTTTCCCGGCGAAACCGATGCCGATTTCGAGGAAACCCTGGCGCTCGTCGACGAGATCCGCTTCGCCTCGAGCTATTCCTTCAAGTATTCCCCGCGCCCTGGCACTCCCGCAGCCGATCTGCGCGAACAGGTCCCGGCCGCCGTGATGGACGAGCGGCTGCAGCGCCTCCAGGCGCGCATCGAGCATCATCGGCAGGCCTTCAACCACGCGATGGTCGGGCGGACCGTCGAGGTGCTGCTGGAGCGGGCGGGCCGCCATCCCGGACAGCTTGCGGGAAAGTCGCCCTACCTTCAGGCTGTGCAGATCGAGACGGAGACGAATCAGATCGGCGACAGGGTGCAGGTGGTGATCGAGCGCGCGGGCTCCAATTCGCTGTTCGGACGCAAGGCGGACGCGCCCGGGGTCAACAACAGCGCCGCCCAGCCGGCCTCGGCAAAGGAACTGGCCGCTTGACCGCGATGCTCAGCCCTGGTCCGACCATCGCGATTTCGCTCTGTCATCAGACTGAAACCGTCGCGGCCGCTGATACCGACGACATACCCGCGAGACGACCCGGCCTCACGCTCCTGTCCGGCCGGAACAGGCGCCAGGGAGACGACGCTTTTGGCACAGGCTGACTCGACAAATCCGAGACCCGACCGCGGACCGCGCCGCGAAGCCACGCCGGCGCGCATCGATGCGCTGACCCGCGACGGGCTGCCGGCCACGGAAGTCCTGCTCTCCTTCGACGACAACCGGCTGGCGAGCCTCGTCTTCGGCCATTACGACCAGAACCTCGCGCATCTCGAACGCCGGCTCGGCGTGGTGATCAGCCCCAATGGCAACCATGCCACCATCAAGGGGCCGCGCGAGACCGCCGAGCAGGCCGGCCGTGTGCTGAAGACGCTCTATACCCGCGCCAAGGCCGGCGCCTCGGTGACACTGGGCGAAGTCGACGGCGCGATCGAAGAGAGCAACGTCCAGCGCTCGCTCTTTCCGGCCGCCGATACGGGCAAGACCTCCTTCGACGCGATCGTGACGCGCAAGCGCGGACCCGTGCGGGCGCGCAACGCGGCGCAGGACGCCTATCTGCGCCAGCTCAAGCGCAATGAACTCGTGCTCGCCGAAGGTCCGGCCGGCACCGGCAAGACCTGGCTCGCCGTTGGGCATGCCGTCTCGCTGATTGAGCAGGGCGTGGTCGAGCGGATGGTGCTGTCGCGACCGGCCGTCGAGGCCGGCGAGCGTCTCGGCTTCCTGCCCGGCGACATGCGCGAGAAGGTCGATCCCTATCTGCGGCCGATCTACGACGCGCTGAACGACTTCATGGAGGCGCGCCATGTCGAACGCGCGCTGCAGACCGGGATGATCGAGATCGCGCCGCTGGCCTTCATGCGCGGCCGGACGCTGACCAACGCCGTCGTTCTGCTCGACGAGGCGCAGAACGCGACCTCGGTGCAGATGAAGATGTTCCTGACCCGCCTCGGCGAGGGCTCGCGCATGATCATCACCGGCGACCCGACGCAGATCGACCTGCCGCCGGGCCAGCGCTCGGGGCTGGTCGAGGCGGTGAGGCTCTTGTCGGGCGTCGAGGGTGTCGGCTATGCCAAGTTCGAAGAGGGCGACGTCGTCCGCCACGATCTCGTGCGCCGGATCGTCATGGCCTATGAGGGCGCCGCCCGGCGCGAGCGCGAGGAACGCGAAGAGCGGATGCGGACTCCCATGCCCGAGGGGCCCATCGAGAGCGACACCGAAGGCCTGAAGCGCACGCTCTCGCGGGAGCGGCCGCGATGACAGACCGACCTCGCGCGCGGCGTTCGGCGCCGCGACCCGAGACTTCGCCCGCGCCACCCGCGATCGCGCTGCGAGCCCAGTCGCGCCAGTGGCGCGCGCTCGGCGACATCGCCGTGCTGCGCCAACGCGCGGCGGACGCCGTTCAGGCCGCTCTGGCGGTCGCACCCGTTCAACCCTGCGGCGGGGCCGAACTCAGCCTGCTCCTGACCGACGACAAGCGCATCCGCATCGTCAACCGCGACTGGCGCGGCTTCGACAAGGCGACCAACGTTCTCTCCTTTCCGGCCGCACCACCGGACCGGATCGCCAGCAGCCCTGTGCTCGGCGACATCGTCGTCGCCTACGAGACCGTGGCGCGCGAGGCGCAGGCGGAGAGCAAGACCCTCGCCGATCATTTCAGTCACCTCGTGATCCACGGCCTGCTGCATCTTCTCGGCGAGGATCACGAGACCGAGGCGCAGGCGCAGCGCATGGAGGGGCTCGAAGTCGCAGCCCTCGCCCGGCTCGGCATCACCGACCCCTATGCCGACGGCGAGCTGATCGAGCCGCCTCCGGCCTCTTCAAGCTCTCCGCACGCCGCAACACCGGACCAACCGCCACGATCATGAGCGACGACAGTCGACACTCCCAAACCGAGGCCGCAGGACGCGGCCTTTCCCATTGGCTCAGCCAGTTCCTCGACAGGCTCGGCCTGCGCGGCGGCGGCACGATCCGCGAGGACATCACCGATGCGCTGGCGCAGGGCAGCGGACAGCTCGCCGACCTGAGCGCGCAGGAGCGCGCCATGCTGTCCAACGTGCTCAGCCTGCGCGAGCGCCGCGTCGGCGACGTGATGATCCCGCGCGCCGACATCATCGCCGTCCCGGCCGACGCCACGCTCGACGAGCTGCTCGCGCTGTTCCGGACGGCCGGGCATTCGCGCCTGCCGGTCTTCGACGATTCGCTCGACGATCCGCGCGGCATGGTCCACATCCGCGACTTCCTCGAATTCATCGCCGGCCAGGCGAAGGCCGAGCCGAGCGCCGGTCTTTCGGAGCCCGCCTTCCACGACCTCTCCGCCGTCGATCTCAAGACGACGCTCGCCGAGACCAAGATCCTGCGGCCGGTGCTCTATGTCCCGCCCTCGATGCCCGCGGTCGATCTGCTCGTGCGGATGCAGGCGACCCGGACGCATATCGCCCTGGTGATCGACGAATATGGCGGCACGGACGGGCTGGTGACGATCGAAGACCTGATCGAGATCGTGGTCGGCGACATCGAGGACGAGCATGACCTCGAAGAGGCGCCGACGATCGCCCCGGCCGGCGAGGGCCGCTACACGGCCGATGCACGCGCCACGCTCGAGGAACTCAGGCAGGCGACCGGGATCGACCTCTCCGAAACCCCGATCGCCGAGGATGTCGATACGCTGGGCGGCCTCATCGTGACGCTTGCCGGCCATGTTCCCGCCCAGGGCGAGATCGTCGAGGGCCCCGAAGGGCTGAGCTTCGAGATCATCGAGGCCGACCAGCGGCGCGTGAAGCGCCTCAGCATCCATCACCGCGCCGCAGCGCCCGAGCCCCCGGCGGAGCCGGGTTGATGCGCGTCGCCTGGCTTGCCGACAGCGTCATCCTCGCATGGGGCTGGCGCCGGCGGCTCATCGCGCTCGCCGCCGGGGCCTGCGGTGCGCTCGCCCTGCCACCGCTGGATCTCTGGCCGCTGATCGTCGTGCCGATGACGGCCGCGGTGTGGCTGATCGACGGCGCGGTGGGCGCGCGCCCGCTTAGCCGATTCCGCGCTGCCGTGGCGGTCGGATGGTGGTGGGGCTTCGGGTTTTTCCTGGCGGGGCTCTGGTGGCTGGGAGCCGCCTTCCTGGTCGAGGCCGACAAATTCGCCTGGGCGATGCCACTGGGCGTCGTGGCGCTGCCGGCTTTCCTCGCCGTCTTTCCGGCGCTGGCCTTCGGCTGCGCCCGACTCGCCTGGTCGTCGGGGGCGGGGCGTATCCTGACGCTGGCGGTCATGCTGTCGCTCAGCGAATGGCTTCGCGGCCATGTGCTGACCGGCTTTCCCTGGAACGTCTACGGCATGATGCTGGCCGGCCAGGCCCAGATCGCGCAATTTGCTGCGATCGCCGGGCTCTACGGGCTGACGCTCGTCGCCATCGCGATCGGCGCTGCGCCGGCGACGTTGGGAACGGCCGAAACCGGAGCGGGTCGATGGCGCGCTCCGGTCGCAGCGGTGCTCGTTTTGGCAGGGCTGGTCGGATTCGGCTTCTGGCGCGTGCCGGCCGGGCCGACGCCGCTGGTCGCGGGCGTCAAGCTTCGCCTGATGCAGCCCAATCTTCCGCAGGACGCCAAGTTCAGCGCCCGCAACAGCGAGGCGATCCTGAATCAGTATCTGGCGCTGAGCGACCGGGCGACGAGCCCGGCCACACCAGGCGTCCAGGCGGTCACCCATCTGATCTGGCCGGAATCGGCCTTTCCTTTCCTGCTTGGGCGCACCCCACAAGCGCTGTCGCGGATCGCGGCGCTGCTGCCACCGAACGTGACCCTGATCACCGGCGCAGCGCGGGCGGGCGAGGCGCTGCCCGGGGAGAGCCGGCCGCCGATCTTCAACGCGATCCAGGTGGTCGACGACGAGGGCGTGATCGTCTCGAGCTACGACAAGGTGCATCTGGTGCCGTTCGGCGAGTATCTGCCGCCGGTGCTGGAGACGCTGATCCGCAAGCTGGGCCTGTCCGAGTTCGTTTCCGTCCCGGGCGGCTTCGCATCGGGCACGCGCAGGCTGCCGCTCAGCATCCGGGGCCTGCCGCCGGCGGCCCCCCTGATCTGCTACGAGGTGATCTTTCCCGGCGAGGCGGCGCCACAGGGGCCCCGCGTCGGCTTCATGCTCAACCTGACCAATGATGGCTGGTTCGGCCAGACCAGCGGCCCCCATCAGCATTTCGCCCAATCGCGGCTGCGGGCGATCGAGGAGGGGCTGCCGCTGGTGCGCGTCGCCAACACCGGGATCTCCGCCGTCACCGACGGCTATGGCCGCATCATCGGAAGCCTGCCGCTCGGCTCGGAAGGCGTCCTCGATGCGGGCCTGCCAAGGTCGGGACCCGCCACGATTTACGCGCAATTTGGCGACCTGATCTATGCGGGCATGCTGGTCGCATTCCTGCTAATGTTACGTTTGGTAAAGCGGCGTTAATCCCATTTGGAACTTGTTGTCGGAAGGGTTATGAATCCGGACGTGACTGTCCTAAATCCACCGACGAACCGCCCCGCACGCCGATGCGTCCGGGCTGGTGCTACGAGCCGAGGCTGTCGTCCATGTTGAAAAAAGTCCCCAACCCGATCGACCGCCATGTCGGCAGCCGTGTGCGGATGCGCCGCATGCTTGCAGGGGTGAGCCAGGAAAAGCTCGGCGACGGGCTGGGACTGACCTTCCAGCAGGTCCAGAAGTACGAAAAGGGCTCCAATCGCATCAGCGCGAGCCGTCTGCAGCAGATCGCCAAGATGCTGGATGTGCCGGTTTCCTTCTTCTTCGAGGGCGCCCCGACCGGCGACATGCCGACCGGCGGTTTCTCCGAATCCGCCTCGAACGCCTATGTCTCCGACTTCATGTCGAGCAGCGAAGGCGTCCAGCTCACCAAGGCCTTCGTCCGTATCAAGAGCACGAAGGTGAGGCGGCGCATCATCGACCTCGTCGAGTCGCTCGCCGAGGAAGACGGCGGAAACGCTTGATTTTCCGCAACACCTGTTCGTCCTGACGAACGAAGCTCCCGATAAACGGATTCGCGCGCTTGACGGCGAACGCATCCGCTGCAAAGACGATGGCCGTTTTCGTCGATCGGCCCCGGTTCCGAGCCGATTACCCGTCTCACCCCTGCAAAAGGGCTGCCCGACCGTGTCACGCCAGAATTACCTGTTCACCAGCGAATCCGTCGGCGAAGGCCACCCCGACAAGATCTGCGACCGGATCTCCGACGAGGTCGTGGACCTGTTCTTCAAGGAAGCCGCCAAGGCCGGCATGGACGCCGCCCAGGTGCGCGTCGCCTGCGAAACGCTGGCCACGACCAACCGCGTCGTCATCGCCGGCGAGGTCCGCACCTCGCTCGACGAGAAGGCGATGAAGAGCAAGGTCAAGTCGGCCGCGCGCAAGGCGATCAAGGCGATCGGCTACGAGCAGGACGGTTTCCACTGGAAGAAGTGCAAGATCGACGTGCTGCTGCACGCCCAGTCGGCCGACATCGCCCAGGGCGTTGACGCCACCGGCAACAAGGACGAAGGCGCGGGCGACCAGGGCATCATGTTCGGCTATGCCTGCCGCGAGACGCCCGAGCTGATGCCGGCGCCGATCTACTACGCCCACAAGATCCTCGAAGTGCTGGCCAAGGCCCGCCACGCCAAGGAAGGCGCCGCCGCCAAGCTCGGCCCCGACGCCAAGAGCCAGGTCACGATCAAGTACGAGAACGGCAAGCCGGTCGGCGTGACCCAGATCGTGCTGTCGACGCAGCATATCGACGAGACGCTGTCCTCGGCCGACGTCCGCAAGATCGTCGAGCCCTATATTCGCGCGACCCTGCCCGAGGGCTGGATCACCAAGGAGACGGTCTGGCACGTCAACCCGACCGGCAAGTTCGTCATCGGCGGCCCCGACGGCGACGCCGGCCTGACCGGCCGCAAGATCATCGTCGACACCTATGGTGGCGCGGCTCCCCATGGCGGTGGCGCCTTCTCGGGCAAGGACCCGACCAAGGTCGACCGTTCGGCCGCCTATGCGGCGCGCTATCTCGCCAAGAACGTGGTCGCCGCCAAGCTGGCCGAGCGCTGCACGATCCAGCTCTCCTACGCCATCGGCGTCGCCAAGCCGCTGTCGATCTATGTCGATCTGCACGGCACCGGCAAGGTCGACGAGGCCAAGCTCGAGAGCGTTCTCGGCGAGGTGATGGACCTGACCCCGCGCGGCATCCGCACCCATCTGCAGCTCAACAAGCCGATCTACGCCAAGTCGGCGGCCTATGGCCATTTCGGCCGCAAGGCCGGCCGCGACGGCAGCTTCTCCTGGGAGAAGACCGATCTGGTCGACGCGCTGAAGAAGGCCGTCGCCTGAGCGCAGGCTTCAACCTGACATCGATGAAGGCCGGGCTCAGTCCCGGCCTTTTTCTTTTGGCGGATTGCGCTAGAAACGCGCCGTCATCGTGGCTGTAGCGAAGCGCAGCGCCGGGATGACGCGCCTTCCCCTGAGAGATTTTCAAAGACCGCTCATGACCCACGACTACGATCTCGACCGCGCCTTCTTCGGCCGACGCAAGGGCAAGGCGCTGCGTGACGGCCAGAGCACGATGATCGACAGCGTGCTGCCGCGGCTGCGCCTGCCGGACGCCGACATCGCCGACCTGGCCGGCCTGTTTCCGCAACCGGTGGAGGCCGTGCGGCTCGAGATCGGCTTCGGCGGCGGCGAACATCTGCTTCACCGGATGCGGGAGAGCCCGCAGATCGGCTTCATCGGGGTCGAGCCGTTCATCAACGGCATGGCCAAGTTCCTGGCCGTGATCGAGCGCGAGGGGCTGACCAATATCCGGATTTGGGACGGGGATGCGGCGCTGATGCTGCCGCGCCTGCCGGACGGTTCGCTCGATGCGATCGACCTGCTCTATCCCGATCCCTGGCCGAAGCGGCGCCAGCGCAAGCGGCGCTTCGTCTCGGAGCGCACGCTGGGGTTGTTTGCCCGGACCTTGCGGCCGGGCGGCCGGTTTCGTTTCGCCAGCGACATCGACGACTATGTCGGCTGGACGCTGGCGCGCCTGGCGCGCTCGCCCGATTTCGAGTGGACCGATTCGCGGGCCGACGACTGGCGCCAGCCCTATGCCGGCTGGATCCGCACCCGCTACGAGGCCAAGGCCGTCGCGGCGGGCCGCGTACCGAGCTATCTCACTGCTGTGCGTCGCGCATCCTGAGGAAGCCGAGAACACGCTGGGCCGTCGGCTGGGCGAGGTTGCGGAAGTGCTGGCGCGCGCGTTCGACCGCTGGCGCCGACTTGCCGAAATCCTTGCGCAGCCCGATCAGCGACGCGACCGTCTCCCACGACCAGCCTAACCCGCGCCCCACCAGCAGGACCGCATCGCGGTCGGCCCCCAGGATGATCTGCTCCGTGGCGGGCAGGCTAAGCTGCGCCAGTACGGCGACCGCACAGATGGCGTGTTCGCTCGAGCCTGCCACGGCAAAACGCATGACAGCCTGTTCGTCGAGCTGGCCGGCGTCGTTGAGCCGGTTGATCTCGACCAGCGCCTCGTTGACGCTCCCGAAACCGCCGGCGATCTGCGCCTCGGCCGCGACGGCCTGTGCGCCGCGCTCGACCGCGCCATCGACCGCGCCGGCCAGTGCGGGCTCCACGCTCGCGGTCAGACGGCGGCGCGCCGAATTCTTCGCCGCCACCATCAGCTGATCGGCCAGCGCGGCGGGAATGTCGCCGCGTCCGCCCAGCGCCGTCTGGAGGGCGTCGTCCTGGACGGCGCGCATGACGAGCACGCCCATGCCGTGCTGGGAAAAGCGCGCCGTGTGGTTGGCGGCAATGGCGTGGGTGACGATGCGCCCGCCGCGCAGGATCAGGAAATCGGTCACCGGCTCGCCGAGATCGGGCCGCTCGGTGATGGCGAGCATATGGTCCCGTCCCTTCGCCGCGGAGATCGCGACGAGATCCTGATCGGTCAGTCGCTTCGAGCCGACCAGCACGGGGCGGGCGACGGCGATCTCGTCCAGCGCCAGCTGGCGCACGACGCCGGCAGGCGCATTGGGAACGGGAGCGAGCCGCTCCGACAGTTCGACGCGGGCCTTCAGCTCGATCGCGCGCGAAAGCCGGCCGATCACGACATCGAAGATGCCGACCTGGGCATCGTCCATCTGCGCCGCCGTGCTCAGGAACAGGTCGGTCAGCCGCGACAGGATCTGCCCGCGGTCATCGGTCGAGCCGCGCAGCATCGTCGTCTCGAGATCGCGCAACAGCGTACTGACAGAACTCATCCGGTATCCCCACACAACGCGCAGCACGGCACCATGGCGCAGAAGGATGACCAGCGGGTTAGCGGCGGCCGAACGCCGCTGGCCGCCGGCTCTCGGCGAGAAGGCTTGCATGCGCCCCCGAAGCGGACTAAATAGCAGCCAACAGCTCTGGTTTCGGTATCAACCGATGATCAAGAGCGGGCCGGAAGGCCCGCTCTTTTTTGTTGGCTGATACCCTGCCGGAGCCCGAGCATGACGCCGACATGCGGCTGCCCTCCAGCGGCCCGAGTAGGGCGGCGCCATGCGCCACTCCATCGGTCGGAGCCGGACACGATCCGGCTCACAGGCAGGCAGCCCAGGCATGAACGAGCCGACAGCGACGGACCAGGACAACGACAGGCGGATCGTCGTCGAGAGCGGCGTCGCGGCACGCGTGGCTGCGATCATCGAGCCTGCGATCGTCGATCTCGGCTATCGGCTGGTGCGTGTGCGCGTCACCGGCCAGAATGGCTGCACCGTGCAGATCATGGCCGAGCGGCCCGACGGCACGATGAATGTCGAGGGCTGCGAAGCCGTCAGCCAGGCCGTCTCGCCGGCGCTCGACGTCGATGATCCGATCCAGGTCGCCTATCATCTCGAGGTGTCCTCGCCCGGCATCGACCGCCCGCTGGTGCGCGCCGGCGATTTCGAGCGCTGGGCCGGGCACCTCGCCAAGATCGATACCGAGTCGGTCGTCCTCGGACGCAAGCGCTTCCGCGGCATCCTGCGTGGGGTCGAGGGTGGAAACGCCCTGCTCGCGCGTGACGACGCCAAGTCGGACGAGGAGCGCGACGTCGCAATCCCCATGGCGCTGATTGCCGATGCCCGGCTCGTGCTGACGGATGCGCTCGTCACCGAATCGCTGCGGCGCGGCAAGGCCGGGCTGCCGCCCGAGATGCCGACCGCCGACGAGATCGCCGAGCCGCCCAAGGGCCGCAAGAAATCGCTGGGCCCGCGTCCCGACAAGACCGCGGCGTCGAAGGGCTCTGCGTCGAAGAAAAAGAGCGGACCTGCTCCGCAAGACACAAACCCGGAAGAGGAGTGAGCGTCATGGTCGTCAGCGCCAACAGGCTCGAACTGCTGCAGATCGCCGATGCGGTCGCCCGCGAGAAATCCATCGACCGGCAGATCGTCGTCGATGCGATGCAGGACGCGATCGCCAAGGCCGCCCGCTCGCGCTACGGCGCCGAGACCGACGTGCATGCCGAGATCAACACCAAGACCGGCGAACTGCGGCTCGCCCGCCATCTCCAGGTGGTCGATCAGGTCGAAAACGGCGCCATCGAGATCACCGTCGACGAGGCCAAGCGCCACAATCCGGCGGCCCAGGTCGGCGACGTCATCGCCGATCCGCTGCCGCCCTTCGATTTCGGCCGCATCGCCGCCCAGTCGGCCAAGCAGGTCATCGTGCAGAAGGTGCGCGAGGCCGAGCGCGACCGCCAGTACGACGAGTACAAGGATCGCATCGGCGAGATCGTCAACGGCGCGGTCAAGCGCGTCGAATACGGCAATGTCTTCGTCGATCTCGGCCGTGGCGAGGCGATCATCCGCCGCGACGAGATGATTCCGCGCGAGACCTTCAAGGTCGGCGACCGCGCCCGCGCCTATGTCTACGACGTGCGCCGCGAGCCGCGCGGCCCGCAGATCTTCCTGTCGCGCACGCATCCGCAGTTCATGGCCAAGCTGTTCGGCCAGGAAGTGCCCGAGATCTATGACGGCATCGTCGAAGTGAAGGCCGTGGCCCGCGACCCGGGCTCGCGCGCCAAGATCGCCGTGATCAGCCGCGATTCCTCGATCGACCCCGTCGGCGCCTGCGTCGGCATGAGGGGTTCTCGCGTACAGGCCGTCGTCGGCGAACTGCAGGGCGAGAAGATCGACATTATCCCGTGGTCGCCCGACATCGCGACCTTCGTCGTCAATGCACTGCAGCCGGCGGAAGTCGCCAAGGTCGTGCTGGACGAGGAGGCCGACAAGATCGAGGTCGTCGTGCCCGACGAGCAGCTCTCGCTTGCCATCGGCCGCCGCGGCCAGAATGTGCGCCTCGCCTCGCAGCTCACCGGCTGGGACATCGACATCCTGACCGAGGCCGAGGAATCGGAGCGTCGCCAGAAGGAGTTCCTGAGCCGCACCGAGATCTTCATGAACGCGCTGAACGTCGACGAGACGGTCGGCCAGCTGCTCGCCTCGGAAGGCTTCCGCACGGTCGAGGAGGTCGCCTATGTCGACCCCGCCGAGCTCGCCTCGATCGAGGGCTTCGACGAGGACACCGGCGCCGAGATCCAGTCCCGCGCGCAGGAGTATCTCGCCGCCGTGGAGGCTGAATTCGACGAGAAGCGCCGCGCGCTCGGAGTCGAGGACGCGCTGCGCGAGGTTTCGGGCATCACCACCGCCATGATGGTGGCGCTGGGCGAAAACGAGGTGAAGAGCGTCGACGACCTCGCCGGCTGCGCCACCGATGATCTCGTCGGCTGGACCGAGCGCAAGGATGGCGAAACCACCCGCCATTCCGGCTATCTCGACGGTTTCGACCTGTCCCGCCAGGATGCCGAGGCCATCATCATGGCCGCACGCGTCCATGCGGGCTGGATCGAGGCGCCGGTCGAAGAGGCCGAGGATGCTGAGGGCGCCGAGCTTCCCGCCGCCGACGAGACGGCGGAGGCCTGAGGCGGACGCTGGCGATGAAAGCGGCGGTAGCCCGCGGCGCACGCGAGGCGCGCCTCGACCGCAAGGACGGTCCCGAGCGGAGCTGTGTCGTTACGCGGACCGTCCAGTCCCCCGACGATCTGATCCGCTTCGTCGTCGGCCCCGACGACACGCTCGTCCCGGATCTGCGGCGCAAGCTGCCGGGCCGCGGCGTCTGGGCGGGTCTTAGCGCCGCGACAGTCGCAGAGGCGATCAAGCGCCGCGCCTTCGAGCGTTCGCTCAAGACCAAGGTCGTCGTGCCGCCTGATCTGGTCGCGATGATCGACGCGCTGATGCTGAAGGACGCCCTGCAGGCGTTGGCCATGGCGAACAAGGCGGGACTGGTCCAGGCTGGCTTCGCCAAGGTTGAGGCCGTGATCGGCTCCGGGCGCTGCGCGGCGGTGATCGAGGCCAGCGATGGCGCCGAGGATGGCCGCCGCAAGATCGGCCAGGCGCTGCGGCGGGCTGAAATTGCCCGCGAAGAGGCCCGCCTGAAGCCCCGACGGGTGCCCGTCGTGGCAATTTTCGCAGGCGAAGATTTGGAATTGGCGTTGGGCAGGCCACATGTGATACATGCGGCGCTTGCTCCGGGACCGGCGGCCGAGGGTTTCCTCTCCCGCTGGCGTCGACTCGTCCGCTACCGGACGGGCGAGGCCGGTGCAATCCACCCGGAGGAGCCGACCAGCTCCGGCTCCGTAGACGACGATTCCGTAGACCAACGAACGACCGAACCGGCTGGACCGAACGCGGCAGGACCGAGCACAGAATGAGCGATACCAAGACCCCGGGCGACAAGACTTTGACCGTCGGCCCCCCGAAGACCCTGACGATCAAGCGTCCTGTCGAGCAGAGCACTGTCCGGCAGAGCTTCTCGCATGGTCGTTCCAAGCAGGTCGTCGTCGAGGTCAAGCGGCGCGTCGCCGGGCCGGATGTCGCGCCGCCGCCGCCGCCGCGCGCACCCGCGCCGCAGGTGCAGCAGGCTGCGCCGCGTCCCGTTCCTCCGACGCCGACGCCGCCGTCACGCCCCTCCTCGGGTATGCTCCTGCGTACCCTCTCTGAGGACGAGAAGGACGCGCGTCAGCGCGCGCTTTCGGACTCGCGAGGCCGCGAGGCCGAGGCGCGCCGCATTGCCGAGGACGAAGCCCGTGCCCGTGCGCTGGCCGCCGAGCGTGAACGGCAGGAGCGCGAAGCCGCTCTCGCCCGCCAGCGCGAGGAAGAAGAGCGCCGCCGCCAGGAAGAAGACCGCAAGCGCCGTGCCGAAAGTGCTGCGCGTCAACGCATGGACGAGCCGCAGGCCCCGCGCCCGCCTCAGCCTCCGCGCGACTTCACGCCGGCTCCGCAGCCGGCCGAAGGCGGCGCAAGCCCTGCCCCCGCTCCGGCCTACGCCCAGACGCCGCGCCCCGCGCCGTCGGGTCCGCGTCCGGATTTCGCCCCGCGCACACCGATGCGCGATGTCGGCGCCCGTCCGCCGCGTCTCGACTCGCGGCCGCCGCGCCTCGATACGCCGCGTCCGCCGCGCCCCGTCGATGCGACGGCTCCCGCCGAGCCCGCCATCACGCGTCCGACCCGCCAGGCGCCCTCCACGGCCGCTCCGCGCAGCCGGCCCGATGACGGCGAGGCGAGGCCCGCTTTCCGTCGTCCCGGCGGCTTTGCCGGCGGCCCGCCGCGCGGCGCCCCCGTGCCTGCGCCCAAGACACCCAAGGTCGGCGAAAAGGTTCGCGGCCGCCTGACGCTGTCGACCGCCACCGGCGGTGATGACGAGCGCACACGGTCGGTCGCCGCCTTCCGCCGCCGCGTCCAGCGCATGACCGGGCACCGCGCCTCGGACGTCGCCAAGGAGCGCGTGATGCGCGAGGTGATCATCCCCGAGACGATCACCATCCAGGAACTCGCCAACCGCATGACCGAGCGGGGCGTCGACGTCATCCGCCTGCTGATGAAGCAGGGCGCGATGCACAAGATCACCGACGTGATCGATGCCGACACCGCCCAGCTCGTGGCTGAGGAAATGGGCCACACCGTCAAGCGCGTGGCTGAATCCGACGTCGAGGAAGGTCTGTTCGATACGCCCGACACCGACGAGACGCTGCTGTCGCGCCCCGCCGTCGTCACGATCATGGGCCATGTCGACCACGGCAAGACTTCGCTGCTTGACGCCATCCGCCAGACGCATGTCGTCACCGGCGAGGCCGGCGGCATCACCCAGCATATCGGCGCCTATCAGGTGAAGACGCCGTCTGGCGCCTTCGTCACCTTCATCGACACCCCCGGCCACGCCGCCTTCACGGCGATGCGCGCCCGCGGCGCCAAGGTGACGGACGTGGTCGTGCTGGTCGTCGCGGCCGATGACGGCGTCATGCCGCAGACGGTCGAGGCCATCAACCACGCCAAGGCGGCCGGCGTTCCGCTGATCGTGGCGATCAACAAGATCGACAAGGCCGACGCCAGCCCCGAGCGGGTTCGCGCCGAGCTGCTGCAGTACGAGATCCAGGTCGAGACACTGGGCGGCGAGACGCTGGAAATCGAGGTTTCGGCCAAGACCGGCAAGAACCTCGACAAGCTGCTCGAGGCGATCGCGCTGCAGGCCGAACTGCTCGACCTCAAGGCCAATCCGCATCGTCCGGCGGAAGGCACCGTCATCGAGGCCAAGCTCGATCGTGGCCGTGGCCCGGTCGCGACCGTTCTCGTCCAGCGTGGCACGCTGCGCACCGGCGACATCGTCGTGGCGGGCTCCGAATGGGGCCGCGTGCGCGCCCTGATCGGCGACACCGGCGCGCAGATCAAGGAGGCGCCTCCGTCGCTTCCCGTCGAGGTGCTCGGCTTCAACGGCACGCCCGAGGCCGGCGACCGCGTCGCGGTGGTCGAGTCCGAGGCGCGCGCTCGCGAGATCACCGATTACCGCGAGCGCCAGAAGCGCGACCGGATCGCCGCGCGCGGCGGCGGATCGGCGGTGGGCCGTTCGCTCGCCGATATGATGCGCGACCTGAAGGAAGGCGCCGGCCGCAAGGAATTCCCGCTCATCGTCAAGGGCGACGTGCAGGGCTCGGTCGAGGCCATCGTCGGGACGCTCGAGAAGGTCGGCAACGACGAGGTGCGCGCCCGCGTGCTGCAGTCGGGTGTCGGCGGCATCACCGAATCCGACATCACGCTGGCTCAAGCTTCGGGCGCGGCGGTGATCGGCTTCAATGTGCGTGCCCACAAGGAAGCGCGCGAGGCGGCCGAACGGGCCGGCGTCGAAATCCGCTACTACAACATCATCTACAACCTCGTGGATGACGTGAAAGCGGCGATGTCGGGCCTGCTGGCCCCGACCCTGCGCGAAACCATGCTCGGCAACGCGCAGATCCTCGAGATCTTCGCGGTCTCCAAGGTCGGCAAGATCGCCGGTTGCCGCGTCACCGACGGCACGATCGAGCGTGGCGCCAATGTCCGCCTGATCCGCGACAACGTCGTGGTTCACGAGGGCAAGCTCGCCCAGCTCAAGCGCTTCAAGGACGACGCCAAGGAAGTGGTGGCGGGCCAGGAGTGCGGTATGTCCTTCGAGAACTACCAGGACATGCGCGCCGGCGACGTCATCGAGTGCTACCGCGTCGAGGAGATCAAGCGCACGCTGTAAGGCGTTCCGCTTCGACCCCAGGCTGATCATGGCCGGGCTTGCCCGGCCATGATGCTTTTATCGACCGTCCATCCGGTCCGATCCCGGAGAACGAGAACCATGGCAAAACCTGCAAAACCCTCCGGCCCAAACCAACGCCAGCTGCGCATCGGCGAACTGATCCGTCATGCGCTGGCGGATCTTCTCGCGCGCGGCGATATCCATGACGAGGTGCTGGCCAAGCACGTCATCACGGTGCCCGAGGTGCGACTCTCGACCGATCTCAAACTGGCGACCTGCTACGTGATGCCGCTCGGCGGCGGCGATGTGAAGCCGGTGTTGAAGGCGCTCAACGACCACAAGCGCTATATCCGTGGCGAGATCGCCCACCGCGTGAACCTGAAGTTCGCGCCAGATATCCGCTTCCTGCAGGATGAGAGCTTCGCCGAGGCCGAGCGCGTCGACGCCATCCTCTATTCCGACAAGGTGCGACAGGACATCCTGAAGCAGCCCCTGCGAATCCAGACGGACGACCGTGACGATGACTGAGCCGCTCTCCCCGGACGCGATCGAGCCGCAGGGCCAGAGCTTCGCGCCGCGCCCCAAGAAGCGCGATGTCCATGGCTGGGTGGTGCTCGACAAGCCGGTCGGCATGACGTCGACCCATGCGGTGGCCGTGGTCAAGCGCGCCTTTTCCGCCAAGAAGGCCGGCCATGCCGGTACACTGGACCCGCTGGCCTCGGGACTGCTGCCGATCGCGCTCGGTGAAGCCACCAAGACGGTTCCTTTCGTGATGGACGGGCGCAAGGCCTATCAGTTCACCGTCTCCTGGGGCAGCCAGACCGATACCGACGACACCGAGGGCAAGGTGATCGCGACCAGCGATGCCCGCCCGGACGAGACTGCCATCGCGGCGCTGCTGCCCCGTTTTACCGGCACCATCAGCCAGGTGCCGCCGAAATTCTCCGCCATCAAGATCGCCGGAGAGCGCGCCTATGATCTCGCCCGCGAGGGCGAGGAGGTCGTGCTGGAGGCGCGGCCGGTCGAGATCGACGGCTTGCGCATCGTCTCCCATGACGGCGCCACCACGACCTTCGAGGCCGAATGCGGCAAGGGGACCTATGTGCGGGCGATCGCGCGCGATCTCGGCCTCGCGCTGGGCTGCCTCGGCCATGTCGCACATCTGCGCCGCACGCGCGTCGGGCCATTCGCCATCGCCGACGCGGCCAGCGTCGAGATCTTGCGGGAAAGCCCCGAGAGCGCTGCTGCCGCGTTGCTCCCCGTGGAGGCCGCCCTTTCGCTGATCGAGGAGATTCCGATGCATCGCGACGCGGCGCTGCGGATCAAGCGGGGCCAGAGCGTGCTGCTGCGGGGCCGTGACGCACCGGCCGAGGCGCAGGCGGTCTATGCGACGGCCGGAGGCGTCCTGATCGCCACCGGCAGCATCGAACAGGGCGAATTCGTCCCGCATCGGGTCTTCAACCTCTGATTCGCCGGCCTACAAGGCCGTTCGAAAGGTCGCGTTAACGGCCGGTTCGTTATGTCTGTCTGACAACGCTCCAGCATATTCATGGCCCCGCCGCGTGCCTGCGGCATGGCCGCATGCCGGATACGAGGCGGCGGCCGTGGGGGACATGATGCCATGCGCGTCACGCATTTTCTGATCTGCACCATCGCGGCCGGCGGCGCTGCGATTCTCGCCAGTGGCTACGTCGCCTATAATCAGCTTCAGGCGCTGTCGACAGCCCGCGAGACCCAGAGCCTCGTGGTTGCCTCCGAAGCCGTCAGCCGTGTTATCGAACGGGCCGCGATCGAGCGTGGCGCCGTCACCCAGGTCGTGCTTGCAGCCGATCCCGACGGCAAGATCGGCGCCGCGGCCGCCCAGGCGGCGCGCGACACCGACGCCCGCGTCGTCCAGATGAAGGAGAGCTTCGCGGCAACCGTCTTCGCCAAGCGCCCCGAACTGGCCGGGCCGGTCAGCCAGCTGGCGCAGCGCCTGAGCGACGCCCGCAGGCTCGCCACCGCCGAGGGCGCCAAGCCGATCGATCAGCGCGATCCCAAGGCCGCTCAGGCCTTCAGCGGCACTGTCCTCGAGCTGCTCAACCAGCAGTCCAACCTCCAGCGCCAGCTCGGCTCGCGCATCGGCGATCTCAACCCCGAAGTGAGCAACACCGTCTCGCTGGGCGAGCTCGCAACCACGATCCGCGAAGCTGCCGGCAGCCGGTCGGTGCATTTCACGCAATATGTCGGCAGCGGCGTGAAGCTGACGCCGACGGCCGTGTCCCAGGTCGACCGCCTCAGCGGGCGCATCGAGCAGCTCTGGCTGCTGATCGACCAGGCCGTCGCGCAGACGCAGGCCACGCCGCAGCTCAAAGCCGCGCTGGATATCGTCGCAACCGGCTTCCGCGCCGAAGAAGCCAAGACCTATGGCGCGATGTATGAGGCGGCGCGGGACGGCAAGCCGGCCGGCATGAACCTGGCCGACTGGCGTGTCTGGACGCAAAAGTCGCTCGCAACCATCCTCCAGATGCGCGATGCCGCATTCGATCAGGCGAAGGCCGAAATCGACGCAGGGCTGACGCTTGCCCAATGGCAGCTCGCGCTCTCGCTCTTCGCCATTCTCGTCGTCACCGGCGTCGTCGCCGGAATCGTGATCGTGTTCAATCGGGGCGTGGTGCGTCCGCTCGGACAGCTCGCCACGTCGGTGGATCTGATGCTGTCGGGCGCCGACGACGCCCGGATTCCGGCGAAGGTCGGGATGGTTGAGGTCGATGCGATCAGCCGGGCGCTCGGCGAGTTCCAGTCCAACCTCCATCGCGTCCGCGCGCTCGAGGAGCAGGAGCGCGCGGCGTCGGAGCGGCGGTTGCGGGCGGCGGAGAACATGGCCTCGGTCGTGTCCGATGTCGGCGAGGTCGTCGCGGCGGCGGCCAATGGCGATTTCTCGGCGCGGCTGCAGATCGACCAGGCCGACGAGCAGATGCAGAAGCTCGTCGCCGGCATCAACGAGATCAATGCGGTCGTCGATGCGGCCACCAGCGAGTTCGCGGATGCGCTGTCTGCGGTGGCCGGGGGCGACCTGACGGTTCGGGTCGATTCGGCCTATCGTGGCAAGTTCGCGGAGCTGAAGAGCGCGATCAACGAGACGGTCGACCGGCTGTCCTCGACGGTGCGCACGATCCAGGTGACCTCGGCGGATGTCGGGCTCGCCGCGCGCGAGATCAACATGGGCGCCGACGATCTCTCGAAGCGCACCGAAGAGCAGGCCTCCTCGCTGGAAGAGACCGCCGCGACGACCGAGGAGCTCGCGGCGTCGGTCAAGGCGACCGCCCAGGCCTCGCGCAATGCGGCGGCGATCGCCACCGAAGCCATGGAGGCCGCCAAGGATGGCGGCGCGATTGCCGTCCAGGCCGTCGACGCCATGGCGCGCATCGAGACGGCTTCCCAGAAGATCTCCGACATCATCCGCGTCATCGACGACATCGCGTTCCAGACCAATCTGCTGGCGCTCAACGCCGCGGTGGAAGCGGCGCGGGCCGGCGATGCCGGCAAGGGCTTCGCGGTCGTCGCCTCGGAGGTCCGGACCCTGGCGCAGCGTTCGAGCTCAGCCGCCAAGGATATCTCGGCGCTGATCTCCTCGTCCAACAGCGAGGTCGGCGAGGGTGTGAAGCTGGTGCGCCAGGCCGGAGAGGCGCTCAGCCAGATCCTGTCCGCCTCGCAGAAGGTCGCCGCCACCATCGCGGAGATCTCGGCGGCGTCGGGCGAACAGGCCTCGGGCATCGACGAGATGAGCCAGGCGGTCGCCCATCTCGACGAGATGACCCAGCAGAACGCGGCGCTGTCGGAACAGAGCGCGGCCTCGGCCGGCTCGCTGTCGGGCCGCATCGGCCAGCTCAACGACCTCGTCGCCGCCTTCAAGACCGGGCCGGACGGGGCTCCCGCCCGCCAGGCCGCACCCGCCACCGAGCCGGCGCGTCTGCGCCAGCTCGCCCAGGCCGCCTTCACGCCGAAGGCACCGGCCGCGCCCCGCGCCGCCGCGCCGGCTCCGCGGCCTGCCGCCGCCGCACCCGCCAAGAAGGTCGCCAACAGCCGCGCTGGCGACGCCGGCTGGGAAGAGTTCTGATCAGACGCCCTCGGGCGCCCAATCCGGACAGAAAAGAAGGGCCAGGACCGTAACCACGGGCCTGGCCTGGCCGGATCGGGCCGGTCGAAATAGTCCTGCGTCAGCCTGGAGACATCCAGCAGCAGGCTGGGGTCGAGCGGCTTGCCCGCGAGCGGGCTGATGGTGGACGTCACTCCAGATCCTCGAGAGCGTAGCGGCTTGCCGGGTTCTACGACGCCCGGATGAAGCATCGGTTCCCGGGGTTGCCCCTGAAACCGGATGCGGGCGCTGGTTAGGCGAGCGATGCGGGGGCTGTCGAGCGGCGGCGTCGCGGCCGTCCCTGACGGCAGCTTTCGCCTTGACTGGGATCAATGCGGCGCCGGCTGCGTTTGTCGATCACAGCAGCAGGCCGCCAGGGTTTCCTCTCCGGGAGCCGGGACCGGCCCAGCCGAGGAAACGCAATGCAACTCCCCCATGGTGCCGTGATCGCTCTCGTCGACGGGAAGCAGTTCGAGCTGTTCCGCAACAGCGGCAACGAAGCAGACCCGGTTCTCGCGGCGATGCCCTCGCCCAATCTCGACGAGCACAACAAGGCCGGTGGCGGCGGCCGCGATTCGAGCGCAGCCAACCCGACCGGTCACCAGATCGACGAGGACGCCCATGCCGCGGCGGCGACCTCCTGGCTCAACCAGCAGGTGACGGGCAACAAGATCAGCCACCTCGTCGTCATCGCCTCGCCGCGGACGCTCGGCGAGATGCGCCGCCATTACCACAAGCAGCTCGAAGGGGCGCTCGTGACCGAGCTCTCCAAGAACCTGGTCGGCAAGAATGGGCCCGACCTCCTGGCTGCGCTTCAGGGCAAGTAATCCCCGAAAGCCTGCGACACGTCATGAAAGCCCAGCGTTGACCTCGGTCGAGGCTGGGCTTTCGCGTGCAGGCCATAAGGGCCGGTGACCACGCATCCGAGACCCTGACCATGACACACATGACGTTCAAGGCTCCCAAGCCCTTATGCCGGGCCATCGGGCCCGCCCTTCTCTGCGCATTTGTCGCTGGCGTCGTGCCATTTTCGCCAAGCCTTGCGATGCCGGCGGACGCCCAGCGGCCCGATAACGCCGAAAGCGCCGCGATCGGCAAGCAGGTGGCGCAGCAGCATTGCGGCGGCTGCCACGCGATCGAGGCGACCGGCGCCAGCCCCAACCCGAAGGCGCCGCCCTTTCCGCTGATCGCCGAGCGCTATCCTGACGGCAACCCGGCCCCCCGCCCTGATCGACGGCGCCGTGGTGCGCCATCCCGGCATGCCCGAGTTCAAGCTGATCGAGCACGAGACCGACGGGCTCGTCGCCTCTATCCGGCGCGTTTCGCGCCGGTGGAAGCCGGCGTCCTGACGCGGGCGCGCCCCGACGATGCGCGCGAACGCCACGAGCCGGCCGACACCCCCGATCACCGCGCCGATCCGCCAGGCGCTGATCGCGCTTGCCCTCAGGCTGCTGGGCACGGCCGGAGCGGCGGCGCAGGAGATGGGCGATGCGCGCGCCGGCCAGGCCGTGGCCACCGCTTTGTGCCTGCCCTGCCATGTGGTCGACGGCGCGAGCCGCGACCCCGCCCGGGTGCCACCCGATTTCGGCGCCGTCGCCGACATGGCATCCCAGACCGCGCTGTCGCTGCGGGTCTTCCTTCAGACGCCGCATGGCGACATGCCGCGCTACCAGCTCACCGCCACAGAGACCGACGACGTCATCGCCTATGTGCTGAGCCTGAGGGCGCGCTGAGGCGAGCGGGCGCGGCAACCACGCCCGCCTTGCCAGCTATCGAGGCCTGGCCACCGAAGCGGCCAGGCCAACAGGTCATGATGGAAATCCAGTCGGGGCGCTGCCAAAATCGCCCCTACCGATGCAGCGTCCGGATCGCATCGACAATGACCCGAGGGCTGTGCAAGCCCTTATAGACCGGCGGCGGGGCCTTATCGATCTTGAGCAGCGTATAGACAGCCGTCATCGCGGAGCGCACCGAATACTCCACCGTGAAGACCACATCGTCTGGCTGCTCGGCAAACTGGCCGATGAAGGCCAGGTTGGTCGAGCCCTCGGGCACCACCTGCGGCCTGTCGCCCTGTTTGCGCACCATGAACTGGCTGGTGATGTAAGGCATGGCACAGGGGATGCAGGTCGAGGCAGCCAGCACGCTCGCGTGCTCGGCGGCGCTGAAATGCAGATGGCCGAGCACTTCTTCGAGGATTTCGGCGCCGGTGCACTCGACCAGCGGCTTCTTGACGTAGTCGCCGGGACGGTCATGGAACAGGCCGTAGCCCCACCATACGGCAACACCCTCCGGCTGGTCGGGGAAGAACGGCTGGTGGTAGATAGAGAGCGTGAGCAGCCAGCTCGATTGCTTGAATGTGATCAGCCCGCCGGTGCCTGCCGCGCTGCCGCTGAAACGCTCCATCAGTTGCAGAAACAGCGGATCCTTGACCGTCACGGTGAAAGAAATCCACGAGCTTTCCGCGATGTTTCCGTTGAAGGCGGCGGGATTGCCGAAAGCCGGGCGGCCTTGCGACAGCTTTTCCCACAAGGCCCATGCGCCTGAACGGCGGCCAGCGTCGAGGCCGGGAGCCTTGGTCATCGACCCGAAGCTCTTGTCGGCCGTCATCGATCCGTTGGTGACAAACACCAGATCATCGGGGGCGACGGCGATGGCTTCAGGGCCATCTGCACTCATCGTGGCGATGCTGGTGACCGTGACCGCCTCGCTGCCCGAGGCAAAGCCCAGATCCACAACGCGCACGCCATGGCGAAATGCGACGCCGCGATCCTTCAGCCAGGCCACGATCGGCACGATGATGCCGTCATACTGGTTGTAGACCGTGCGATAAATGTCGTGCTGCACGTCGATCGTCGAGAAATGGTGGACGAAGCGACGCAGATAGCGCCGGAATTCGATCGCGCTGTGCCACGGCTCGAAGGCAAACAGCGTGCACCATTCCATCCAGAAATTGGTCTCGAAGAAATGCAGCTGGAAACAGTCGGTGATGCGCAGATCGTCGAGCAGGCTTTCAGGCTCGCCGATCAGCTTGACCAGGTCGATCCGGTCGCGCTCGGTAAAGCCCATGGCATGGGCGTCGGGCACGCTGCCGTCCAGATTGACCAGCCGCACCTTGTTGTCCCACGGAAGTTTGGCGGCGGCGCGGTTGGTCTCCTCGGTGATCGAGATCGTGGGATCCGTTGCCGAGGGGATCGAGGCCAGCAGGTCGAAGGTGCATTGGTACATCGCCTCGAACATGCGGCTGCCGCTCATGAAATAGCCGTCTTCGGCATCGCCATGGGCATCGAAGGCGCCGCCGGTCTGCTGGCTTTCCTCGAGGATCACGATGTCCTTGCCGGCGACATCGCCGTCGCGCAGGAGAATGACGGCGCCGGCGAGCGAAGCGATGCCACTCCCGATGAAGGTATACCGGCTCATGATGTGCGTTCCCTGTCGTGAAGGCCCGCTTCTAAGGCTGTTGCCAAACCCTGATCAGCCTCGGAAACTACGCAAGGTGACCTGCCGCTGAGCTGTGACTCCACGCGGCGTGAGGTCGTGTGGGCCAAGCGGATTCCGACATCCGCCGCGGCGCGGCCCGAGGCTGTTCTACGGGAAGAACAGCGGTGCTTCGCGGGCTGGTGACGGACGCGGAGCAGGCGTTCTTCGCACCCTGATTCGTCCGCGCGATCTAGCGCTCCGGCAGCGGAGCCCGCTTCGCGCCGGCCTCGTCCATCACGGCGTCGACCTCATCGGCACCGATGCGGCGGGCGTCGCGCAGGCGGCCCGCGATGGCGGCATGGGCGGTACGCATCGCCGGCTGATAGAGGATGGCGGTGGCGGCTCTCATGCAGCGCGCATGCAGGAGGCCGGCATCGGGCGGCTGCAGCAGGGCGATGAAGGGCTGCATCTGGGCCAGATCATCCGCATGCGAGTGCAGTTCGCCCGGATACCATTTCAGCCCCTGCCCCTCGTTCCAGTAGATCATCTCGCCGCACTGGCCGGCGCTCAGGATCGCGATCTCGATCTCGGCGCGCTGCCGGTCGCTCGCCCGATCCTGCTGGAAACCGCGGTGATAGGGCGCAAAACAGGTCTCGCCGGAGATGCCGTGCGGCGGGCGAAGCCAGGCATGGGTGATGTCGCGACGGTGATGCCAGCCGACGACGATGTGCCCGGCCTCGTGAAAGGCGCAGGCAGCGCGGCGGATCGCTGGGGGAATCGCATCGAGGCTCGGCATGGCGTCCCGTATCTGCGCCGGGCGCTGCGCGCCTCAGATCTGCATGCGCCCGGCGGGCGTGATCGTGACCGTCCCGTCGGGCCCGTCCTCGAACCAGCCCAGCGCCTTGCCGTGCTCGTAGCTCGCCATGACGGCCTTGGTGTCCCAGCCGTTCATCGCCGCGATCGACAGCAGGTTGCCGGCCGCCAGCCACTCGCCCGGCTCGGTCTCGAAATGGGCGAAGACGTCGAGCGCCAGCCTCGCCTTTTCGCCATCGCCCGTCGTCATCGCCCCGTCTCCCGCCTCAGGCCATTGTCGCAGGCTGCGAATGACCGCGTTCCGGCTGCACGGGACAGGATGTCCGCGCCGTCGCGCCGAGGCAAGCCCGGCCCAGCGACGGCCACCGCGCCGACCGGCTTGCCCCATGCCGCCAGCCAGTCATGAGCGGCGGCGATCCTGACCCGCTGGAGCCGGTGCAGCACATCGTCGTCGAGCCAGGGCGACAGGCAGCGTGCGCGGGCATCCGCACAGATCCGGTCGAACAGGTGCGCGGTGACGAAGGTATCGGCGCTGGCCCGATGCAGCGCGCCCGCGGAGGCGATGCCGAATTCGCCGACCAGGCGGCCGAGCCGGTAGCTCGCCAGCCCTGGAAACACGCGGCGCGCCAGCAGCAGGGTGCAGAGCGCGCGAACCGGCCGTCCGCCGAGGAATTCGGCCGCTTCGTATTCGAGGAACCGGCGATCGAACCCGGCATTATGCGCGACGATCGGGGACGGACCGATAAAGCCGGCGAGGTCGGCCATGGCCCGCACAGAGGGCGGCGCGCCCGACAGCATCGCCGTGGTGATGCCGGTCAGCTGCGTGATCTCGAGGGGAACGCGCACGCCCGGATCGACCAGCGTCGCAAACTCGCGGCCGGCCCGCCCGTCGACGATCTCGCGCGCCGACACCTCGATGATCCGAGCGCCCTGGGCCGGGCTGATGCCGGTCGTCTCGAAATCGAGAACGACGAAGCGGCCTTGGGGGATATGCTGCACGGGTCGGAGCCTCCGCGGCCGGAGAGGCCGACTCAACGCCGTCACGGTAGCAGATCGGGGGCCGCGATCCTGCCCTCTGGCGCCGCCCGCTGCGCCCTGGCGCGACGTCATGTCCCGATCGGCCGCGTCGATCGCGCGACGCCTGTGCTAGGCTGGTGTCGCGGGGCCGACCGAGCGGCTCCCCGGCTGGCGCGCCCTCACACCATGCGGACGAACAGATGTGGACCTTCAAGATGCTGGCGCTCACCGGGCTCGGCGTCGTCGTCGGCCTCGCCGCGATCGCGGTCGGGATCTGGTTTTACGTCGTGAGCACGGTCGAGCAGCCGAAATATGCATCGGCCATGCTCGATGGCGCCATCGAGATCCGCGACTATCCCGACCTCGTCGTGGCGGAGGTGACGCGGCGGGGGGACCGCCAGGCCGCCGTTCGGGCCGGGTTCTCGCCCCTGGCGGGCTACATCTTCGCCAAGAGCCGCGAGGGCGAGACCGTCAGCATGACCGCGCCGGTGACGCAGACGCCCGCGTCATCGGCCGAGCAGAGCTGGCTCATCCGCTTCGTGATGCCCTCCCGATACACGCTGGAGACCCTGCCGAAGGCGGCCGGCGACGATGTGCGCCTGTTGCCGCTTCCAGCCGCGCGCCGCGCCGCGATCCGTTTTTCCGGTGTGGCGACCGACGCGCTGATCGCGACCAACGAGGCGACGCTGCGGGCCTGGCTCGGGCAACGCAACCTCGCGATCCTCGGCGCCGCCACGTACGCCTATTACAACGACCCGTGGACGCCGGGCCCGCTGCGGCGCAACGAGGTGATATTCGACATCGCCAAGCCCTAGCGGCGTGCGCGCTGGGCGCTGGCGAACGGGTCGGGGTGGCGTCCGGTCGCCCCGCATGGCGACAGGCGAAGCGGATCGTCAGCGCGTCGGGGGCGCCGAAGGGCAGCGGTGATAGACGATGTCGGCCTGGCCTTTGCGCCTGATCATCAGCCTGCCGTCGCGGCCCAGCACCAGGGTGATCGCGTGTCGGCCTTTCAGGCGCCCGGCACCAGCCTCATCGATCCGCGCCAGGGCACGCCAGCCATCCTTCACGGGTTTCCAGTTCGGCGACGACCAGTGCGAGGCCGCGAAGACGACGTCCGTCGCTGTGACCCCGATCCTGAAATCCGCCGATCCTTCGCTCAAACAATCGGAGGGCTCCAGCGCCCATGTGCCGGAGAGCTTGTCTGGAAGCGGTTGGGCGCCGACCCCGGGTGCCGTGGCGCACAGCGCGACGAGCGAAGCCAGCGCGGCTGCCGATCCGCATTTCATCCATCGCCGCGCCCGTTCGGACCTATGCATCGGGGTCACGACGACGAGGCTTCTTCCGCAAGCCGATCACAATCAGGCCCAGGCCGATCGCCAGAGCCGGCACGACAAGACGGAGCGCATCCCGCGACCAGTCCAGTCTGACGGTCCGGCAACCAGATGTATTCATCTCGCAGCCGAAGCCGCTGACCAGATACCAGGCCGTCAATGTCAACAGGATCAGGACGCCGCCGAGGCCGACCAGAGCGCGTTTCATGGCCAATCGCTACGATGATCGTTATCCCTTTGCAATCGAACCTAGCTGACGCAAAGGAGCGAAGACGAGAGCGGTTCAGGGGGCAACGTCAGCTCGACCGTGTGACCTTCGCCGTTTGAAGATCAAAGGGATCAGATCAAACTTCGTTAACACAACACCCCTAGGATTTCGCCATTGGACCGGATTACGAAACCGGAATGCCGTCAGCCCTGCATCCCGGGCGCTGCTCTGCACAGCCGGTCGGAGCCGTCAGCGCTTCGGAATCCGACTATGAGGAAACGGCCGGACCGACTTTCCTCGAACGGGATCGACCCAGGAACCCGTTCTCCTCTCCGCGCCATCGTGCGAAAACCCGCCGAAAGCAGACCACTCCCATGCTGAAGCACGCGTCAATCGTGTCGAAATTCATCAGCGTTGTCGCCATGATGAGCGCCGTCGCCATCGTCATTGCCCTTGTCGGCTGGGTCGGCCTGATGCAGCTCAAACGCTCCATGCTCGATGTCGAGCAGACGGGAGCCGTTGCGCGAGAGGGCATGGATTTGCGTATCGACATCATTGCCATCAGCCGAATGACCTACCAGCTCGCCCGCCAGCCGGAGAAACATGCCGATTTCGCAACGGAATCCGAGCGCCGCATGGGCGAGATGCTCGCGCGCCTGCCAGTCCTGGAAACCAACGCCGACGCCGAGGAGAAGCGCCTCCTGAGCGATGTCCGCGACAAGCTCGGAGGCTATTTCCAGCAGATCCGTGCCATGGTCCTAGCAGGCCGTTCGTCCGCAGGGGATCGCGCCGCGATCGAGGCAGCCCTCGCCGCCTGCCTTGATGGACAAAAAGCCGTCACGGATGCGGTCAAGGCCTATACGACCTATTCTGGCAAGGTGATCGAGGCAACGCGCGATGGCGCCTTCGCCTCAGTCGATCGTTCACTACTGATCCAGATTGTCACCGCCGTCCTGGGCGTGGCCGGGGGATTGCTGCTGAGCCTGTTCGTTGCACGCCGTGGCATCCTGCTGCCGCTGCGTGGCCTCAACGCTACGATGCACCGGATCGCTGATGGCGACCTCGACAGCGCCGTCGAAGGTGCCGACCGCCGCGACGAGATCGGCCAGATGGCCGGTTCGCTGCAGATATTGCGCGACAATCTCCAAAAGATCCGAGCGCTCGAAGAGCAGGAGCGCGCGGCGTCGGAGCGGCGGTTGCGGTCTGCGGAGAACATGGCCTCGGTCGTGTCCGATGTCGGCGAGGTCGTCGCGGCGGCCGCCAATGGCGATTTCTCGGCGCGGCTGCAGATCGACCAGGCCGACGAGCAGATGCAGAAGCTCGTCGCCGGCATCAACGAGATCAATGCGGTGGTGGACGCGGCCACCAGCGAGTTCGCGGATGCGCTGTCGGCCGTGGCCGGCGGCGACCTGACGGTGCGGGTCGATTCGGCCTATCGCGGCAAGTTCGCGGAGCTGAAGAGCGCGATCAACGAAACGGTCGACCGGCTGTCCTCGACGGTGCGCACGATCCAGGTCACCTCGGCCGATGTCGGGCTCGCCGCGCGCGAGATCAACATGGGCGCCGACGATCTGTCGAAGCGCACGGAAGAGCAGGCCTCCTCGCTGGAAGAGACCGCCGCGACGACCGAGGAGCTCGCGGCGTCGGTCAAGGCGACCGCCCAGGCCTCGCGCAATGCGGCGGCGATCGCCACCGAAGCCATGGAGGCCGCCAAGGATGGCGGCGCGATTGCCGTCCAGGCCGTCGACGCCATGGCGCGCATCGAGACCGCGTCGCAAAAGATCTCCGACATCATCCGCGTCATCGACGACATCGCGTTCCAGACCAATCTGCTGGCGCTGAACGCAGCCGTCGAAGCGGCGCGGGCCGGCGATGCCGGCAAGGGCTTCGCGGTGGTCGCCTCGGAAGTGCGCACCCTGGCGCAGCGCTCGAGTTCGGCCGCCAAGGACATCTCGGCGCTGATCTCGTCCTCGAACAGCGAGGTCGGCGAGGGCGTCAAGCTCGTGCGCCAGGCCGGAGAGGCGCTCAGCCAGATCCTGTCCGCCTCGCAGAAGGTGGCCGCGACCATCGCCGAGATTTCCGCGGCGTCGGGCGAGCAGGCCTCGGGCATCGACGAGATGAGCCAGGCTGTCGCCCATCTCGACGAGATGACGCAGCAGAACGCCGCGCTGTCGGAGCAGAGCGCGGCCTCGGCCGGCTCGCTGTCGGGCCGCATCGGCCAGCTCAACGACCTCGTCGCCGCCTTCAAGACCGGGCCGGACGGGGCTCCCGCCCGCCAGGCCGCGCCCGCCACCGAACCGGCGCGCCTGCGCCAGCTCGCGCGGGCGGCCTTCTCCGACAAGGCTCCCGCGCACCGGATGGCGGCTCCTGCACCCGCCAAGAAGGTCGCCAACAGCCGCGCCGGCGATACGGGTTGGGCAGAGTTCTGAGAAAGCCGAGGCTCGACCACCGACACGGGGCCCGAGCGCAGCCGTTCGGCCCATCAGCATGCTGACACGATGCGCCGTCCCCCAGGGGCGGCGCATCTTACGTTGTGGCCTCGCCAATGACCTCTGCCGCTTTGGGCACTCTGCTCGTCACAAATCCCTCGTTGCCCCGCGCCGCTCGATCGGCTATCCAGCCTGCACGGATTGCGCCCGTAGCTCAGCTGGATAGAGCGCTGCCCTCCGAAGGCAGAGGTCACACGTTCGAATCGTGTCGGGCGCGCCATTCCTGCTTCATCAACGACTTGGCTCGCGTTAGGACCCGGCTCGCGGCGTGGTTGGGAGCAGGTGTTGGGACCAGCCGGGACCTCGCTCTGGCGACCTCACAGCCGTGTTTTCAGCAGATTTGGCGAATCGGCAGTCTTCAAGCCTGAAGGCGACCGCGCAGTTTGATTTCGACATCGGCGCGCCATGTCCATTATGTCGAGGGCTCACCTGATCGAGCCCCCCATGTCCTGCCC